>ODAI012083904.1_pt1 | contig 432079 bp, 691 predicted proteins | sample 1539321 | NCBI WGS metagenome assembly ODAI01 (sample SAMN02144231, study PRJEB22623) | gut metagenome | biome: sheep rumen | host: Ovis aries | place: New Zealand | reverse complement strand
GAAGTGTCATCACTGGATGTGTCATCTGAAGTGTCATCACTGGATGTGTCATCTGAAGTGTCATCACTGGATGTGTCATCTGAAGTGTCATCACTGGATGTGTCATCTGAAGTGTCATCAGAAGCATCATCATCTTCTGACTCAGGAATATGTCCATTGTGAGCGCGACCATCGAGCATGTCATCCTCTGCTACTTCTTCTGACTCAGGAATATGTCCATTGTGGACGCGTCCTTTCAAGTAGTCATCTTCACTGATAGCTCCAGACATGTCTTTAGCTAAGCTGCAAGCACATGCATCCTCTTCAGTAGCTTCAATGGCAAGAATAGAGATGTTTGTGTAGCCAAATCTTGAAAGCTGTGCAATGACATCGGCTTTAGCCGCTTGAACAGAGATAGCACGGCTATAAGCTTCACCAGTCTTGATCTAGCCATCTTTCATTGCAGAGTACATAGCCACAAAGCATGGAATCTTAGCTCTTGGATTTGCTTGAGCTTGAGTTGGTTCAACCACTGGATCTTCTGGCTTTGGACCATCAACACTGCAATCTGCAGGCTCACAGTCTTGATATTGGAGATCATCATCAATGAATCCACGATCAACACCAAGCTTGTACAAGTTGTTGATCTTCATTATGTCACACTCTTCAAGATTCTCAAGATCTAGATCATAGCAGTACATGTGCGCTTTCTCTAGCTCTGGTGTGTTTAGAATCTTCTGAACTTTGTTGTAAGTGTCGCTTTCAACAAGACGGCCATTCACATAAGGCATGACTGTCTCATCCATGTTTATCTTTGACATGGCGTTGAAGTATTCATCCATTTCGGTCAAGACTTCCATTTTCTCTGTTCTTTCTTTGCCTGTTTGTATAATGCAAATTTGCGCTTTGCAGCTTTTAGAGTTATTTACTCTGCTAAGCTGCAAAAATCACTTGTTGTCATAGTGGTAGTTGTCAGCTTGATGCTCTCTGAAGGCAACTTTGATGCAGTGGCGTATCACACGCTAGGTCTTCTCAATCTCTTTGACTGTCACCCTCTCCGGCTTGTCAATCTTCTTCATCACTTCTTCCGGATCCATGTCAATGTACTCTTTCACTCGCTTCTGGCATTGCTTCAAGAACTTCTTCACTATAGTGAGCTAGAGAACTTGTGAGCACTCTTCGTGTGTCAGCCAAGCTAGAGGTGGTGTCCACTGTGTGTCAGCTCCTCTGAATCCACGGTTGTCAAACTCTTCATCAAACAGTGAGAGTGTTATCATGTAGTGGCGGGAGTTGTGCACAAATGTCATCTTGCAAAATGGCTTCAGCTTGTGCCAGTCTTTCCAAGTGTTCCACTTGAACTCTTTTCCTGGACGCGGCCAGCAGATGTACTTTCCAGATCCACCTTTGACTCCCATGTCACTGAATGTCTAGATCTTTCTTCCAGTTCCAGAGTAGTCACGCTTTCCATCACCAGTCATGTCTTTGTTGGCAAGCTCTGGCTTCTTCTCAGTCTGGTCAACTTCTTCAAGCTTAGACTCAAGCTCATTCAGCTCTTCAAGCTCTTCTTCAGAGAGTGTTGTTGTGACATTCTTAGCCCTCACAGCATTGTACATCTCTCCATACTTTGGATCACTCAATGGCCACTTGCTAGCTAGTGCATCTTCCATCTTTCTGTAGAACTGTGTCTAGAAGAAAGAATCTAGCTGCTCAGGTGAGAGCTTTCCAAGTCTTCCATCCTTGATGATCTTTGAGTTCCATGCCATCTCTTTTGGATCAAGGTATATCTCTAGAAGATTTGCTCCAGATCCATCTAGCTGGATGATCAGGTCCACAGCTCTCTCTGGAAAAGACTTTGGAGCAAATGGCTTCTTCTTTCCATCTGGGGTCTCAAGCTGCTAGTTGAACATCCAAGCAGCAACTTTAGCTTTAGCTAGAAGCTAGTCATCTATCTTGATTGGGAAGCACTCAAAAATGTCATCTGTCATAGTCAAGTCTCTTTAGCACTTATTTACCCGTGGTTGGCCATCTTTCTCTGGTCTTGAATGATGCAGTTGACTCAAGCTCTGACAGCATCTTTGACCTTGGTGTCACATACATTGAGCCAGTGCCAAATCTTGGTGTGAACTTCAAGTCAAATCTTCCTCTCAAGTCTCTTGGAAGCTCCGTGCATGACAAGCTAAGTGGATTGTCACTAGCATCCAAGACAAACAAGTCATCATCTATCTGGATGTACTTTGCTGGAATCTTCTTAGAAGCATAGTGGCTTTTGACTAGCTCAGAGAAGAATGGGATCTCTTTGATTGTGCATATGTCCCATGTCCTGCTTGGATCACTGAGTCTCCAGCAAAGCCCACAAGCAAGCATGTTTCTTGTCTTCTCTCTGACTAGCTTCTTGTCAAATGGATTGCAGTCAGCTTCTGCCTTTCCAGACTTCAAGAACTTGTTGTACTTCTCCATCAACTTGCTCAAGATGGCATCAGACACATCATCATGGCCAAAGTAGAACTTGCTTGGCTTTGCATCACCAAGAAGAGGATTTTCAGCATCTAGAAACTCAACAAACTTCTAGAATTGCTCATTCTCTTCAACCAGCTTAGCTAGCTTCTTGCTAGCTTCATCAACAAGCTCTTCTCTGCTCTTTCCAGCAACAGGTGTCACTGTTCCATCTTCATTGATGTCGAACTGTGTTGTGACAAAGTTTGCCTTCTTCTCTTTGCACTCAACAAAGAACTTGTCACCAGTCTTGACATTCTCGATCTCTATGTCAGAGTAGTCTTCATCACGTCCATCATCTTCTTTGAGAGAGCTCTTGCTCTGGTAGTGAGATGCTCTGAAGTCCTTGAGATTGCTAGCTTGAAGCCACTCTTTGATGTTTCTAGCTATATTCTGCTCAAACTTCTAGCCAGCAGAGTTGGCTTCACAGAGCATCACTCCAGCAAATTCAAGAAAAGATGTCATAGAAGATCACTTGTACTTGATTATTCCAAGAATCTCATTAGCTGCAGTTCCAGGTCCAGTCATCTTGTAGACTTTGTTCTTGTACTTGAACAGAACTCCTTCAGCTGGAAGCATCTCATGGTACTGCTCAATCTTTGCAAGATTCTTCTTGAATGCGGCAAGCTTCTCTGGTGGCATGTCATACTCACCTTCTTTGATAGAAGTGATTGTGCTGTCTAAGCTTGCTAGTGCTTTCTGAGCTTCTTTGCTTGGATCTGCCGCCATGAATCCTTCAATGCACTTCATCAGCTAGAGACCAGCATAGATGATCAAGTCTTCAATTGGCTTGATTATCTCATCATTTGTCTCGGCAGCGCATCCTTCTACATCGTCAATGAACTCACGATATGAGTCACTCTTGCTGTCAAGTCCTTCTCGCTTAGCAAAAGTCACCAAGTCAGACCTAGTTGGCTTCTTGCCAGACACATTGCTCAAGCGGCTTGCTAGCTCTGTCACAAACTCAGAGCTTCTTGACACATCAAGGCCATGCTCAAGGGCTTTGTTCACAAGGTGGCGAGAGTAGCGATCTAGCACATAGTCATTTATAGTGCACTTCCAGCCAACCCCATCTATGAACTGGTTCAGCTTTGCCAACACAGTCTCAAGAACTTTCTTTGCTTGGACAACGCTCTTGATCTTCAGTATAGCTGGCTTTGATATCTCAGTGTTCTCTTGCTTGAGTGCATCATTTGCCATGAGATCGTCAAAGAGCGCTTGAGCTGACTCTTGGTCTTGTCCAACTTCTTTGAAGTCACTGTCATAGCATCCAAGTGAGTCAAATGTCACAAAGCACTTTCCACCATAGTCATGCAGTCTTCCTTCACATGGACACACTAGCTAGCACTTCATGAAGTTCTAGCCATTTGCAAAGTACTTGTTCAGAAGAACTGGATCTAGCTAGCTGAGTGCAGAAGCTAAGTCATCAAGGGATGCAGAGAATGCAGTCTTTGCATCACTTGTCTTGCAGCAGCTGCACATCTTCTTGAAAGCAACAGGCTTAGCTACTTCCTTTGGGTCACAACAGCCACAGAAGGCTCCATCCTTGTATGTGATCAGCACTGGAATTCCATCAACCTTCTCACTAAGTCTCAAGTCACCAGAGAAAACCTTAGTCAAGATGTCACGAATCTCTGCAAAAGTGAGCTCACCATCATCAAAGATGTGCTTCACTCGTCCTCGTCCAGCAGCACTTTCATTCAGTGTGTATGCTGCATCTAGTTCTTTGCTTAAGTCTATCATTGCAACTAGTATTTACCATGCGGCACTGCCACAAGAAAGATGGCACTAGATGTCACTAGCCAGAGGTCTAGAGATTCTCAAGTTTCATCTAGTCGTAGTAAAAAGTGAAACTATGAGTTATCTAACCAGGGTTGTTAACATCAAGTGCTAGTTCATTGAAGACTTGTATCCAGCAATTCTCAAACAAAAACGACATTACTCTTCTCTTGTGATTGTCAAGAAGATAGATTCTCAGTGGAACGTACTGAGATGCAGTTATTGTTGTGGCTTCTTCTTCAACTAGATGGTTCAAGTTGCCAACCAAGCTGCTCATCCAAAGATAGAGCTGACGGTAGTTGTTCCAGTCTTCATCAATGATGTACTCAAGAGTCAGCTGCTTTGTCTCAGCATCAATCAACTTGTTTGGGATCTGCTTCTTGTATCCTTTGTAGGCAACTTCCATGCTTCCCATGACTATCTGTGGAATGCTGAATCTAGTCAAGTGCAAGTCAATGTTCTTGTATCTTGGACCCAGAACATTCTCAAGTGGAAGATAGGCAAACCACTTGTTTGAAGTTGCATAGTTTGTGTCAAGACCATACAGATTTGGCTAGACAGTCTTTCCAGCATTGCTTGCTCCATGTGGATCAGGCTCAAACTTTGGCTCAACAAAACTCATTCCATCTGCCATGTAACCACCTTCTTTGATTGCACTCAGCTAGAGAAGCAGCCATCAATCCACTCACGGATCTTCTGCAGCAGCCACTTGAGTGGATGCTCATGCTTGAAGAGCAGTTCATCGGCTTTCTCTTCAAGAAAAGCCTAGTATCTCTCTTCACCAACTCGGCTGAGCTAGTGCAGTGGTCTAAGATCATCATCTAGTGCCATATGTGTTCTCTCCTCAACTTGCTAAGCTGTCATGCTCTTGGCATGTCAGCTGGGATCTCTTCTTTGTGTGTTGGCTGGTAGTTGAAGTGGAAAGTTGTGAATCCTCTTGGATATCCATTTCCTACTTCAACCAGCTTGCCAGCATCTTGGTCTACTATGCAGTAAGCAGATGGCTCGCTGTCATCCTGTGCTTCTTGCGGAGGATCAACTCTGCAGACTAGAACTCCATCTGGGGTTCTGAGCCAGACATGTGACTCTCCACTTCCAGCATCAGTTGCTGGTGTGGTGATCTGCTCCCAGTCAATGGCCTTTCCGTCATACTTCTTGAAAGTGCTAGCAGTTGCATCAAATGAAGCCTTAGCTACATCTTCTTCGCTCTCTGTGAATGTCAGTGCATCATTCCACATCTTGTACTTTGGACTCCAGAAGTACTTGACTGAAGCCCTCAAGTGGTTCTTCTGAGTCTGCATTCCCCTTGAAGAGTCATCAACACCAACAAACACATACTTGTCTGGCCACTTAGCTACAGCTCTCTTTGCGAGCTCTTTGATCTTGCTTGGATCAACAGTCAAGAAAGTTGGACGATGGTTGTTTGCAAGAGGAGTGAGATTCAAGCTCCAGTCAACAAAGCATGAGTAGTTGTTCAAGATCTCACTGTAGTCATCAACTGCTATCCAATACTTGACAGGAATCCCAGTCTCATGGCGATTGACTCTGCCTCTTGGAAGATGTGTGTCATTCCACTCAGATATCATCTAGCCAACATCAACTTCTCCATCTTCATGCAGCATATCATAGACAACTTTCATGCCTTTCTCATAGGCATAGTGCTTGTCTTTGCCTTTCTTGGTCTTCTTGCGCTTAGATCCTCCATTTCCAATCTCCCAACGATGGAATGGAACTGCACACTTTGCTGGAACATGGAAACAGTCTTTGCCAAGATATCCATCTCCAGCAGCATGGTTGCAGCTACCAAGAACATCAACTGAACTAGTTTCAGATGCACTAGAGGTTGAATCAGCTGCTCCACTAGAAGCAGATGCTGCCACGGCATCACCGCCGACTGCAGCACCAGCATCACCACTAGCTGCAGCACCTCCTCCATCGCATTCAGCTACCTTGCTAGGTCTCCAGCATCTTCTAGCTGCTCTTCTCTTGCTTGAAGCTAGAGCTTCGGCCAAAATGTTGTAGTCAATCGAAATCATAACACTCTCTACTTACCACTGTTAACTTGGTAAGTACAATCATGCAAGACAAACCAGAGATAATCATACCAGTTTCACCGCTTGACAATGTCTTCTAGCATTGGCATGATCTAGAAGGACAGTGGGTTGGCAACTACTTCCACTGCAGAGATGGACATCGCTTCCACAGAAATCCATGGAATGTAGCTGAAGTTGAGAAAACTGCTTAGATAAAAGACAACTTTGGCTTCTTGAGATTCAAAGTCTATCTCTATGAGACTAAGGTCCAGGACCAAGCTGATGGCATTCTGAAGAAAGCATTTGAAGTGTCAGTTACTAGCTTCATGTACAACAATGAAGAGCAGACAATCTTCACTTCTGACCCATTTGTGCAGCTTAGAGATGCTGAGATCTGCTATGAAGACAACGTAAAGCAGTACTCAATGATTGCAAGAGTTGAGACAATGCACTACCAAGACATAAAGATATATGCCGAGAAGATTGGCTATCACCATGTTGAGAAGTGCTGCTCTAACTGCAGATGGTGCAAGAGAAAGCATCACCATGGTGGTGGTCCAATTCTTCCATCTCCAAAGATTCCAGCTGGATTCCATCCAAGAAAGCATGAAGTGCTTGTCTGCACTAACTACAAGCTGTTTGCTAAGCGCTTGACTGACATTGAACGGCCAGACTTTGACTGCCACCGGATCTAGCCTGAAGTAGATGGTGACTGTGTGTGCAACTCATTTGAGAAGAGACTTCCACCAAATGATCCTCACTTCAACAACCACTGCTATGACTAGTATGGTGATGACTTGCCACCACAACCACCAAGACACTAAGTGCAGCAAGCACATTACCACATGAACTGATGACAATCTCTCTAGTTTCCATACAATATCTGTATGAGTGACAAATTGAGAGATGAGACGTTTTTTGCTTTCGATGGTGATCTTAGGTCTATGGTGTTTGAGTTGCTTCCTGATGTGCATGGTGACTCAAGGGGCTGGTTCTCTGAAGTGCTGAAAGGTGATCTAAGCTGGATCAAGCAGATAAATCGAAGCTCATCTTCGGCAAACGTAGTCAGAGGGTGCCATGCTCAGCGAGGTGGATTCTGCCAAGCAAAGCTTGTAGAAGCCATCAATGAAGTCATCTTTGACTACATCATTGATGCTAGACCAGACTCTAAGACATTTGGTGTGTCAAAGATGTATCGTCTAGATCCAGTGCTGCAGAACAAGCTGTTTGTTCCTCGTGGCTTTCTCCATGCATTCATTGTGCCAAGCTCCGCAAAGACTAGTGCCGTGTTCACATACTACTGTGACAACATCTATGACAAAGAGTCAGAGATCTGCATAAATCCAAAGACCATCATCACTAGAAACATTGGCATTCTTCGGTCATGGTGCTACAGCAGCCCTGAGATGGACAAGATGTTTCATGAGCTCACTGAGTCTTCTGAAGATGACTGGATCTACTCAGACAAAGATCTTCAAGGACTTGACTATGATGAGTGGATGACTTCTTTGCAGACTGCTCATGCTAGTGGAGACTTCAAGACAAGTCTTTGGTATCGGGAGCTATGATAAGAAAGAGATGCTATGAACCTGTTCAACTTGCACAGCAAAAAGAAGAATGTCATTGTCCTTGGTGCAGATGGAATGCTAGGACATGATGTAGCAGAGTTGCTCATGGATGAGCAGAAAAGAGAGAAGTCTTGCATAGGAATTGTCACTCCACTGACATCAAGAGACATTGACATAGCCGAGCCATTTGCACTATGTGACTATGTATGCAGAAACTAGATAGATCCTCCTGTCAAGTATGACTATGTCATAAACTGCGCAGCAATTACTGACACTAAGAAGATTGAGACCGACATTGCATGCCGAAACAGAGCATATGATGTCAATGCACTCAGCTTGAAGCACATTGCTAAGACATGCGCAGTCAACAAGATCAAGCTCATACACATCTCAACTGACTATGTGTTCTCCTAGTTCAGCACTAAAGACTAGCTGCCATATGGTGGTGGCAGTGCATTCTCTACTGTTGATGCATTCACTGAGTTCTCTCACGAGTTTCCAGTGAACATCTATGGCTTGCAGAAGCTCATTGGCGAGAAGTTCATCAAAGAAGGTATGAAGCAAAGCTAGTATGCAATACTGAGGACTTCATGGCTCTATGGTGCTCACAACTGCAAGTCATTTGTCCACAAGTTCTTGAAGAACTTCATGGCTAAGAAGAAAGAGCATGATGCTTCAAGTGACGGCATCTTTGAGTTTGAGATGACCTAGAATGAGCACTCTATCCCTACAAGATCTGAGACTCTAGCATAGATGGTCTTGAACACCATAAAGCACAACTTGCACGGGACATTTGCTGCATGTGGGTCTGCAACTGGCTGCAGTAGCTATGCAGTTAGCAGAAAGCAATGGGCAGAAGAGATACTCAAGTTGTGGCTCAATCCCGAAGAGCTTGCTAAGTGCAAGATAGTTGGTGTAGATCGTGACACTCTTGCTCCAAAGTTCTCTAGAATGTACAATGAGACTATAAGCCGAGACTACTAGCAACTATATGATGGCATAGACTGCAACTGGAAGCAAGACTTGTGCTGCTTCTTGTCAAGACACCAAGACAGCATAGAGCAGTTCATCAACAACTAAGCAAAAAGCCACAACTCAGTTGTGGCTTTGAAGTCTTAGCAGCAAGTCTGCGGTGCATCTCAAGACTTCCAGTAGCAGTACAAGCACCCATGCTTGCATTGACCTCTTGTCTTCAGCAGCTCAGTCTTGTTAGCTGCACAGTGGCATGCAAACCTCTGCTTAGATGTAGATGGCATAAGCTCTACTCCAAGAATGTCACAGTCTCTCTTTGAGACACATGGCTCGCTTTGCACTCCGGGCTCTCCACATGCAGACAGCATTGATGGATCAGCTACATGCTGCTTCATCAGCTGGACAAGCTCAAGTCTACTAGCTAAGCCAGCATGAAGACTTCCATCTTTGATGCCTAGCTTGTCTATGCCAACACCAGCATCTATGAACCGCTGCTTGACATGGCTGTATAGATCAAGAAATGAGAACCTTATCCGTGTGCTAAGCGCTTTTGACATGACAGCAGTTGCAGCAAAGACAGCACACTTCTCAGTTGGAATGACCGGATCGCATCTCAAGACAACTCTGTCTTTTCCAAGCAGATTGATGAACTTGCTGTATCCTTCAAGTGAAATAGCTGTTTCTGGGACATTTGGCTCAATCTTAGTTTCGCCAAATCCAGTGATTGTGCAGTGGACAATGATGTTAGGCTTGAAGCTGTGATTGCTTGCCATGCTAGTGACTTCAGTGAACAGCTTCAATGGATCTTTTGAGATGAGAACAGCTGGGCGTCTCTGCACAAACACCCAGTCTTCCCAAGAAGTGTCAAGCGCTGCATCACCTCGCTCTGTTATGCCTATACAGTTCTTGTTTTCCATTGACTGTCTCTACTATCATCTTGTAGTCAGCATAGACTGCACCATCTTCATCAAGAACTTCATCTATCACCGTATCGCCATTTGCGTCAACAACTTCAACAACTAGTGTTTTTGTGCATGCTGTTCTTTTTGTCTTCAGCTTCCAAGGGAGAGGACTGGTCGTGTGCTTAGGTATTCTCATGTCATTTAACCTTCAAGTTGTCTAAATATACTTTCACATTTTGTCATGGACAGAACAATAATGTCATTCCATCTTTGTGCAGCCAGCCAACAATATCTTTCTTCTCTTCTCTATACTTAGTGTCAAGGCCAGGACTTCCAACATAGCCAAAATCACCAGGCTTCAATGTGTATTCTTTAAGGTCGACTGTCCTCTTTTGGACACCTTCATAGAGAAGACTGCATTTAGACCTAGCTGACTCCAGATTGAAAGGAGGAGTCACAACATGCCATCCATTCTTTGTCTGGACAACATAGACTTCATCTTCAAGCTTTTTGCCACTATTGGTGCAACTCTTCTCTTTAGACTTCTTCTTCTTTTTCTTAGCATTATACTTCTCAATTTCTCGAAGCTCTTCTTTGACAAGCTCTACAACTTTGTCAACAGTCCACTCTCGTCTGCACAAGACTTTGCCTCCATAGTTGACTTGCACCCAGATCTCAGCCATCTCATTTCCATCAAGGTCAAGAATCCACTGCTTCTTCCTAGACTTATGGCACTCACAGTATGCCTGCCTTATGAGATGCTCCGGCTTGACAGAGTAGTTCTTGTTCTGGATAGTCTTAAGAATCTTCTGTCCAAGGTTGAGCAAGCACTCAAAGTTGTCTTTTGGCTGGACAATGATGTAAGCTCGGGCATTGTTCGCTCGACAGAGCTCTTTGATTGCTTCCCTCTTTCTATCTAAATACTCGACAGAGTCGACATAGTATGTCTTTATCAAGCGCTGAGACTCATTTGCTCCAAGTGCATTCTTGTACTCCGGAGTCAAGTCTTTAGGCCTACGCAAGATGTGCACAACATACCTGTCAAGCTTTGTGTCAACAAAGTCTAAATGCTGCCTAATGATGTCAAAGTTGTCAATTTCTGCCATAACTATTGAATTATACCAAAAAATCAAGATTCAGAAGCACTTTTCTTCAAGATGATTGCCATCATGTACTCAACTAGCGCTTTTGCTTCCGCATCTTTTAGATTTTGATATCTGTTCATCCAATGAGCAATAAACTCCTTAGAGCAGATCCACTCATCCAGATATGAAGTGCCTTGGATGATTTCAAAGAAGTGCTTTGACATTCCTTGGACGCCACTGATTGTGTAGAACGGCTTTCCAAGAAGTCTTCTCAAGCTTATCTCGGATATTGCTATAGTTGTGTTAACATCTAGACAACCATGTATTGCTCCGAGAACAAAGAACTCTTCTACAGAGCTAGATTCACTGGCGGTGTCCCAAAGCTTCACAATCTCACTTCCAGCATCATCAACTAGAAAAGCATATCTACAAAGTCCTTCAACCGCTTTGCAAAATCCAAGCTTGCTTGCTAGAGTATCAACTTCCAAGTTCGGACTAGCATAATCATCATATACTTTGGTGTCATACCATCCACCAATGCCTTGAGTAAGCGGTGTTGTGTTGATAGTAGTCCATCCAGAATTTGCAAAAGTTCCAATCCCAGTACCAGTTCCAATGGACACACTAGCTCCAGCATTTGATTTGCTGTTGCCAGCTAAGGTGCTTTGGCTAGAAGAATTTATTGCATATTGGCAGCTGTCTTCAAGGTCAGAAGATGGACTGCTTGTTAAGATCTGTGTCATATAGCTTTACTTCCTTATCTATTAATGATAAATTACTTCTTTAGTGATGGCAAAAAATCATTTCCATATTTAGATTTAACATACTGAAGATATAGACTATATTTTTCACTAGTCCAAATCTGGACATTATTTAGAATCATGCATTGATGCTTTGCTTCATACTTTTCACATTCTTCTAGATACTTCTCATCACTCCAAGATTTGTGTCTATAAGGACATATCATCTTTCCATCTTTAGAGAAGAAATGATCTCCTTTGAGCTCTATTAATTGGTTTTCAACTTTGAAATCTGGGAAATATCTAAACTTTCTTCCTTTGAACTCATAATCAAAAAATACATCTGGCTGGTATTCAAACTAAATCTAATGGTCTTTTAGCCAAATATACAATGCAACTTCTGGAGCCGAGTCAAAATTGATGCCATTATACAAATATCTCTATTGTTGTTTCCTTCTAATTTCAGGGCATTGAGAAGGATGCTCAACACCATAATTTTCTAAAGATTTCTCGCGACACTGCTATCTGAATTTAGTTGTTTTAGAATAGCATTTAACTCCGTACTTAGAAATCATCTTGGCTTCAGATTTAGCCCGTACTTTTGGATCTTGCCAAACATATTTGACTCCACGTTTTCTAAGATTTGTCTTCTAAATCTTTTCCAAAGCTTCTTTAGATCCGCCACCATTTTTAACACCATATAACTCCATGCATCGACTTTCAGATCTAGCAACTATTATTGGTGATTTTGCTGGAACATCAACTCCATAATTTTGTTGATGAAGCTAGCGATTCTTTTCTTTTATTTCTTCAGATTGCCAAGTACATCTAACTCCAAACCTATCAAAACAAGTTTCTTCTCTTTTGTGTAAAGTCAATTGGTGCTTTTGTCTACATCTATTAGTGCATCCAATTGGATATCCTTTAAGAATATTGATATCCATATTAGCATAATTTTCTTTTAATCCACAAATAGGACATACAGGAAAATCAACTAATCCATGAAGTATCCAATAGCATTTTGTTCCAAGGGTATACTTTTTACTCTATAACTTTGGTAAGGATCTATCTATCCATGTTAATAGTTGTCGTTTATCTCTATCTGGCCTATAAGTAGTCTTATAACATCCAGTACCATGTAAGATCTTTCCGAATAATTTTGGATTCTTTTCTATAATCTACTTTAAGTGTAAAAACTACTTTGGATCATTAATCCAATAGGGATTATTGTACCCTAATAATTTAACTTCATTTGTCATGTTAGTTTCCTTTTATTTTAGAATGTTAGTACCAATAACATTCAAATATATTTACAACAGTTAGAGATACTAACATGACTTAATATCTCAAATTGCTTGGTACACAATCTGTCCTGTTGTAAAAACAGTTGTCTCATTTACTAATCATCTGCTGATAGAACTGATGACAGTAATCACATGTCGTTCCACATAACTGGTCATTACATTCAAAACCTTCTTCAGGTCCAAACCAATGATCAAGAAATCCATCAAGCTTCTTGTTGTCAATAAAATCTATTAACTGACCATTAACTTCTTTTTCTGTCTTTCCATTAAAAATGGATTGGAGGGGCTTCCAAAGTCCTAGCAAATTTCCTTCATATGATCCACTCATATAATAGTTCATATTTTCAACAATAGCTTCGGTAGATCCAGTTCTCCCTGAGACCTTGAAGTAGTTGATGCCAATGTCATTGTAGTAGTGGAGATCTTCTGGGCGAATCCACCTGCTTCTGAGCCACCCTTCTTCATTGCCATTTCTAGAGCCCATGCAGAACTGCATTGGATAGTTGTTGAAGCACATGCTGTCTTCTTTTGTCTTGCATGTTGCATGGCACACATAGCATGAGTCACGATAGATGCATGGTGCTGCATAGTTTGTCCCATCTGCACTCTTGCCATTGTTGTAGCAGAATTCATTTGCAAGAAGCTCAAGAATCAGTCCATTGTCATTGCAGTACTTTGCTGCATTTTGGAGAAACACTTTGCTTCTGTTCTTGAGAATTGAGTTGCAGAACTTGTTCACGCCGAGTGTCTCATGCAGATACTTCATCTGAGTCACAGAGTCAATGTGGAGTATGCAGCTTGCTTCAAGCTCAATGCTGGAGACTTCTCTGATCATCATTGCTACCATTGGATTGGCAAATGTGATTCTGTAGACCCCAATGCTCTCTAGCTGCTTCACAAAGTCTTGGATCTCTTTCTTGTGTGCAACTAAGTTTGGCTTAGTGTCATAAGGGCTTATTGAGTTCATTGTGTAGTTGAACACAATTCCCTTGTCTAGAGACTTCTTCACAAACTTCTCGAAGTTTGCCATTGAGATGTCCTGGAGTCTCCATGGTGGACGAGCAGCAACATCAGCATGAGCTGCATCAGATCCAAACCACTCTTTTATGACTGCTTTTCCAGCATACTTCTCATTTAGCTCAGCTGCTTTGTCAATCAAGGCAAAGTCAAAATTGCATCCTACTTTGAATTGGTTTACCATCATGTCAGGGTCTTTCTTGTGTTACTCTCCAAACTTGTTGCGCTCTTTGCTCTGGTGATTCAATATGTCAGTGTGGACTGCTATGAGTATGTCTGCAAATCCACCACTTCCTCCATCATACTCTGAAGCATAGTCGCAGAACTCTTTCACCTGGCATGGTGCATTTGCTGTTGTTGCTGCCCAAGTTGCAATGTTCAGACTCTCAATGTCAGAGAGGCTGTCTCCAACAAAAAGAACTTTGCTTCCAGCTTCTACATAGTCTTCTACAAGCTTAGCTCTTGCCCTAGCACCAACTACCATGTGAGATATCTTGTTGCTGATCTTCTCTAGATGAATGAGTCTGGCATCAGTTATGCTTGCTCCAGCTTTGTCAGTTGTGACAAATATGAACTGCCAGCCAAGATCTAGCATCAGCTCCATCATCTCTTTGTCATAAGCACCATAAGTCTTAGCAAACTTTCCATCTTTTGTGTAGAGACTCTTGCTGTCTGTCAATATTCCATCACAGTCGGAAATCACAAACTTCTTTCTGCAGTTGACATACTCTGGATACCGCTCAATTGCATCTCCAACCATCTTGTCATGCCAACTCAGGTGCTTCTCCATGTGAGCTCTGCTCTTGAATCCCATAGTCAGTCGCTGCTCCACTTTCTTGACTTCTTTATCTCGACTTTCTCATCAAGATATTCTCCAAGCTTAGTGAATATCTCATCTTTGGATGTGTCATGTGAGATCTTCAGAATCTTCCCATGGAGCTTTCTAGCTTCTTTCTCCATCAACTTCTGGACTTGCTCAAACTCTTCTTCCGTGTACTCAATCCTGGATCTGCTAGCTTCAACTCGCTTAAGATACTCATCATAGCTCTTCCAGAGCAGCAAGAACACCTTCAGCTCAACATCTGGCTTCAGCAAATCTCCTTCTTTGACTGCTTGCTCAAGAAGATGCTCACGTCCAAACATCTCAGAGTAAGTGTTGTCACTCACTAAGAATCTTGTCATCATGATGCATCTAGGCTTGCTGAGCAAGTCATTCAAGTCTCGAACAATGACAGCAAAGTGCTTCTTCAAGTACTTTGAGAATCCTTCAGAGTCTCTGTAGTCAACTCCAACAGCTTCAACTTCAGGCTGCTCATACAGAATGACTTTTCGACACCAGTCTACTCCAGCTCTTCTGAGAAGAGTGTCTTTGCCAGCACGGTCAAATCCTTCAATGCAGATCAATCTCTTCCTAAGGTCCACTTCAGTATCCTCATTCCATAGTCATAAGCAATGTTTGCCTTCATGATGTCCTGTGATATGTATCCGGCCAATGCAACATATATCACTCCAACTAGCATCTGGTAGCTCTTGTACTCTGCACCTCTAGCAAATGTCTCATCTCTGAATCCAGAGTACTCTAAGCTAGGACGAAGCTTTGGCCAGTCTTCTCCATATATCTGTGGAGTTGTGTTGAAGTCATCATAGCCATACAAGCAGTAGAGAAGCTTTGCTCGCTCATATGGCTTCCAGCCATGCAACTTTGTGTTTCCAAAGTATCCTCTTGGATCAACAAACTTGACATCTAGAGTTGCATCATCTACCAAGATGTTTGATCCATTCAAGTCTCCATGGCAGAACCAGTACTCAAGCACATTCTTCTCAACATCATAGTCTTCTGAGTTGATTGCAAATGACACTAGATGGTCATAGACTTCAGCTAAGACTTCTTCTAGCTGGTGTTGGTCATAGTTCACTAGAAAAGCTTTGATCTTCTCACACCGGTCTATGACTTTAGTGACTACCTCTTTTTCGAGATCTTCTTTGAATGTGTCAAATGGCACAGCAATCATTGAAGTCTTTGCAACAGACTCAACCGCATTGAATATGTTTTGGTAGAGCTTCTTGATCTTTGCTATCTCAGAGCTTCTCTCAAACGCATCTAAGACGGTGTGCAGAGGCTTGTAGCTTGCAAGATAGTCCATTGTGAAGCTGTCTTCATTGAAGCTGTACACATGCGGTGTGACAGTCTCTTCAGGCTTTGCTAGACTTTCATACTTTGTGTACCAGTCTATCTCTTTCTTCACAAGATGGACATAGCTAGGATCAATTGCCTGCTTGGTCATTGTCTTTCCAGTTGGATCAACAACCAGAGAGTTGAAGAACCTAGTCTGCAACTTGTCTTCTTTGAAGTTGTCTTTGATGTACTTCTTGTACACACCAAGATCGCGATACTCAATCAGCTCAGTCTCAATGTCTTGGAGATCACAAAGCTCAAACTTGTCATCATGGTTCAGTGCAATTGCATCAACTAAGTCTTTGACTTCATCTTCTTTGAAGTCTGTCTTGTCAAATATTGACAGATCTTTCAAGAAATAGAGTCCAGGAATGTTGCCTTCTGAAGATGGTGAATTGTATATGTTGCCAACAAACCGCTTCCTAGGGTCATCCAGGGCATATCCTGATGCGCCATAGCGGTATTGCCCAGACTTAGTGAACACAATTCCATCCCCAGAGCACTCTTCACAGGTCTTGAATATGTTCCTGAAGTCATCTAGTGACAAGTCAGACCATATGAAGAGCACATTTTGCGTTGGAAGACTTGCTTTGACTTCATTCAAAGTGTTGAATGAGCCATTTGTGTTAGTAGACTCAATGATCTCGATGTCATCTTGGAGTCCATTGACTTTGACATATGTCTTGACTTGGTCTAGATACTGCGTGTTTATCACAATTGACCGCTTCAAAGACACATCTAAGTTCTTTGTCTTGTCTACCAGCTCCTTCAAGATCGAGCAACTTGCAGCTGAAGGAAGCAGAACTTTTGGAAAGATTGACAAGTCCTTGAACCTTGTCTGCTTTCCACCTGCTACTATGACTAAGTTTATCATCTCTGAGTGTTAATGTATGTCCTTAAGAATAGCCGTCCCACCAAGCTTCTCACCATTAGCTCCAGAGAGATGGTTGTAGACATAGCCATCAACTAGCTCTGGATGGCCTTCATAGAGAATCACTCCTAGAAGGTCTAAGACCATCTGCAGTATGTTTATTGACAAGCTAGGAACTAGATTTCTCTCATCAAACTCGCATATGCGGCTAAGAACACTCAAGTCATCTGGAACAATCCACTCATCAAAGAGCTCCGGATTTGGCTTGCTTGGATTCAAGAAGAGTGCAATAGTCTCAAGACTTCTCAGAACATGCTTGTCTTTGAGTGCTTTCACAACCTTAGCCATCTTGACAAGCTCACTGGTAGTTCCAGACCGTGAGACAAACACAAGAACTTTGTCATCATCAGTCCTGAGCATGCCAAGATCACCATGAAGAGCATGTGTGCAGTCAAGTGCTTGTGCTTGGATTCCCATTGAGATGAAAGTCTTGACCACTTTCTCACAGATGTACCAGTTCTTTCCAACACCGGAGAACACAAAGCTAGGCAGCTTCTTCTTTGCAAGCTGCTTCATGACAACTCGCTTGAATGATCTAGAGCAGATCAAGGTCTTGAACACATAGTCCATTGTGTCTTTTTTGTGCTCAACTTTGTCAATTGCCATAGAGATGTTGTCAACTTGCTGCAGATGCTGGTCTAGCTCACTCTTGCTCTGGAGCACCGTGCAGCTTGGCTTCTTGCTTCCAAGAATGAGCTCATCAACCGCTGCATGCATGACAAACTTCCAGTCTTCAAAATATGGTATGACTAGCTCTGGGCAGTAGTCAATCAATGTGTAGTATGTGTCACGTGATGCAGAGATTGGCTTGAACTTTGCCAATGTGTCTAGTATCATCTCTTCAGAGAGTGTTGGATTGCTGTCTCTGCATAGCTTGACTAGCTCCTGGCAGCTTGCGCCATTGAGATTTGGAGCATACACTACAACTTCATCAAACATGACCTTAGTGTGTATTGAGTCAATGATCTCCCAAATCTTGTATCCTTCATCCGAGAGCCGGAATGGAAGATAGATGCAAGTCTTTCCAGCTTCAATGTCAGCTTCAACTAGATCTAGAGACTCATCATCTACTACATAGTCACTGAACATTGGAAGACTTCTGTCAATGAACTCTTTGACTACACTTATCTTCTCACTGGGAATGCCACACTCTCTAGCATAGTCTGCCTGCTCATCTGTTGCAACAATCACATGGTCAGCTGTCTTGAAGCATGTCTTGTCGGCTTCTCTTCCAGCTTCAAGAAAAGTTCTTGTCTTCTTTGAAGTTGCACAGACTGGACACCAATAGACTAGCTTTCCAGACCAAGCTCCACTTCTCTTGGCGGTCAAGATTGCTCCAAACAGCTCTTGAGACTCAACAATGATGACATCGCTGGAGAGAAGCTTGTCTTTGTACTCTCTAATGAGCTCGGTTGGAAACTCAGATGAACGCTGCTTCTTCGCTCCTCCACCAAATGCTGCAGACTCAACATACTCAAAGTTCTTGAAGTTTGCATCTATCTTAGACTTAAATGCAGCAAAGACCTCATCAGACTTAGCTAAGTCATGGCAAGGTCCAAACACCATCAACTTCTTCCATGTCTGCCCAGACTTGTAGAAGTTTGTCATCCACCGATTGACATTTCCATCACATCCAAGATCGACAAGCTTTGTCTGGTGGTCAAACATGCTGTATATTGGAATATATGCTACTACCAAGTCTTTGATCAACTTGCTCAATTCATGCTCTGGCATATCAACTTCTTTCTTTGGTTTCTGGTCTTCAAATCTTAACTTGCTCAAGCTCTATTCCACACTTCTTCAAGAGCTCTAGTCCTGAAGTGTCACGATACTCATCAAGATAGTACACTTTTCTGATTCCACACTGGATTATCCCTAGAGCACAGTTCACACATGGACTCAAAGTGACATAGAGCTCACTGTTGTCAGATATTATCTCGGTCTTTGAGCACCAGAAAAGGGCATTCATCTCTGCATGTATCACGGTTGGCAAGGTCTCAAGTGCCTTTTCACCAGTTGGAAGAACTACTTCTCTCTCACAGCAGTTGTCAAATCCTTTTGGCTGGCCATTCCACCCAGTAGATATTATGCGCCCATTGCGAACAATGATTGCACCAACTTTTGCTCTTCTAGAGTAAGAGTTCTCTGCAGCTAGCTTCGCTACTTTCATGAAGTAGCTCTTGAATTTGCTGTCATTAGAAGTTGGCATCAAATCTTCTCTATCTGGTATCTCTTAGAGACATCTAGAATGCCAGTGAACAAGTCCCTGACATAGCTTGAGTACTTTCCATCAACACCAGTGGTCAATCGGTCAAGAATCTCATCTTCTCTTCCTGGAACAAACACTGGCAAGTTGCTTGCTCTCTTGACTTCAGCAACTCTGTCAATTAAGTCAAACCTCTTCAGGACTAGAGCTAGAAGCTCTTTGTCAACTTCATCTATCCTCTTTCTAAGTTCTGCCAACTCTTCCATCACTTTGTCCTCCACCACTTGGTTGCAAGCTCTCTAGCTTCAGAGATCTTCTTCATTGTTGCATCAAACATCTCTGGTGTCTGCGACTGGTCACCATCACACTTTGCATTCTTTGGATCATTGTGGACTTCAATGATGAGGCCATCTGCACCTATTGCTGTAGCAGAGACCGCAGCAGATTCTACCATCCATGCCTTTCCAGTTGAGTGCGATGGATCAACTATTATTGGAAGATTTGAAAGACGATGAATCACTGGAACAACTCCAAGATCAAGGCTGTTTCGCATCTCAGTCTCAAAGGTCCTTATTCCACGCTCACAGAGAATCACATTTGGGTTTCCAGCATCAATGATGTACTCAGCCGCCAGAACAAACTCTTTGATTGTTGCGGAGAGACCGCGCTTCAAGATCACAGGCTTCTTTGTCTGAGCTCCAATCTCTTTCAGAAGCCTGAAGTTCTGCATGTTTCTTGCACCAATCTGTATTATGTCAATGTCATTGAAGAGCTCAAGGTCTTCAATTGCCATCAACTCAGACACAACTGGAATCTCAACTTCCTTTCTGACTTCAGCTAAGATCTTGATTCCTTCAGCACCAAGACCCTGGAAAGATCTTGGTGAAGTTCTTGGCTTGAATGCTCCGCCTCTGAGAAGTGTTGCTCCGGATGCCTTCACTGCTTTTGCAATTCCAAGAACTTGGTCATATGACTCAACACTGCATGGACCAGCAATGACTTGGAACTCGCCATTGCCAAACCCTAGTGTCTTGTCACCAAATGTCTTCAATGATACCATAGATGTAAGTTTTCCTCTTTGTCTAGATGATACTCACTTAGATCATCACATCTGCCTAGTCTTGCCAAGCACTATCTCTTCACGATCTATGTTTGCGTTAGAGTTGTCAACCTGCTGGCTAATGTACTTAGTGTAGCCATCAGCATCCTTTATCATGCCCATAGCTTTGTGCTTGACAAGCGCACAGAAGTTGTTAGCCTTCAATCCACTCTTGTTTGTCTTTGGATCAAACCGAAGCTCGGCGGGAAGCTTCTCATATGCATCAAACTTGATTGAGTTCTGTGCATTGACAATCTTCTGCTGGCACTGCTCAGCTTGCTCAAAGATGTCTTTCAGAAGTGTCTTAGAGTCTTCTTTCTTGAAGTAGTCACTCATGTCTTCTAGCTTCTTGAAAGACACTGTAGTGCTGTTGTCACCAAGAGCATTGCTCACAATCTCATCTCTGCCAATGTACTTCAGCATTCTTCCAGCAACATAGATAGTTGAGACACTGGCAACTTTGTCAGCACTGCTTCCAATCTCTAGAGCTTTCAAAGTTGCCTTGAACTCATTCATCACTTTCTTCTTCCAAGAGTTGTAGTCAACCTTGGCAACTTCATCTTTCTTGTCAAGCTTGAGCTTCTGCTTGATGTCTTGCACATCATGGTAGTTTGCTTCCTCCATCATCTCAAGATATCTGCCTTGCAGCTCTTTCATCTGAGGCCTGAAGTCTTGCAGAATCTTGACCTGTGTTGGAGCGGCTTCTTCAATGCATGTGGTGAACTCTGCATTGTTGATGATTGTCTCTAGAAGTTCTTCTGTCATAGTGCTGTCCTTTGTCCTTCTCACTTAGTGCCAGAGCTTCCAAATCCACCGGCTCCCCTAGCAGACTCAGCATCACCATAGAGCTCATGCTCATCTTTCATCTCTTCAGGCATGTGGCTGCCAACTGGAATCAGTATTCCTTGGACAATCTTGTCACCAGCATGGATCAGCTGAGTGTACTTTGAGATGTTGTGCAAGTTGATGTGACACTCTCCCATGTATCCACAGTCAACAATAGTAGCACCAACAACTAGTCCTCTCTTTGAAGAGATTCCACTCTTGTTGTTGTACTGCAGCATGTATCCTTCAGGCACTTTCATCTTTATGCCACTTGGAATCAAGACTGACTCATTTGGCTTGAGCTTGAAGCACTTTATCTTTCCTTTATCATCAAGCTCTGTCTCGACCTCAACTCCAGTTGTCTCAAACTTCTCTGCCATGACATCCATAGTCAGATCTTCTGGAACAAAGAAGTCTATTCCAGCATCGGTTTGGTGAGCTCTTGCTGGTGACTTGACCAGACGTGTCTTGCAATATTTCAGTGTTTCCATTTGTCTTCTCTTGTCTTTCTTGTTTGCTATATTGATATTTGCTTAGTCTTTGATCTTTGCTGCAATGTTCTCCTGCTTGAACAGCCACAGAACTTCGTCATCACTTGCTTGGACTTGTGTTCCAGAAGAGTTGCAAACAATGTGGTCTCCAACTTTCAAGTTCAAGTCACTAGAGATGTCAACAAGAGATGGTGGGTTGCTGATTTTCAAGACTTCATATATTGGTACCGCTTTTGTCTTGCAAACAAAGCCAAAGTGGTCAGATTCAACTTCTGATCCAACAAGCTGCTTGCACAAAACATATCCATTTTGAGGAACTATGTCTATAGTGTTGTTTTTCATCATAGTGTCTAGATTATACCAGCTTAGATGTGCCAAGAAGGTCGAGGTTGATCCTCGACCTTCATCTAGTACAAAGTAGCTAAGCTTTAGATGTTGTTTTGTTGTATCAGAGCTCAACGTATGCAGGGAGTCCAAGAGTTGCCTTAGAGATTCCCTTCTTCTCACATCTAGCTGCCTTGCTGCTGTTGTACTTCATTGTGTATGAGCCATAGACTGGTGAGATGTCACTTGTGTCAGACTGTGTGCAAATGCCATCTTCACAGATAGCAACTGCCTGTGTCTGCTCAACAGTGTCTGGTGTCACACTGCATGCACTGCATGAGCCAAGAATTGTCTTGTATGGTGCATCAACTGTTCCTGTGACTCCACCACTGACGGCCATTGTGTCATAGTTGGCATCGACCTTAGAAGCCTTGTAAGTTCCAAAGCCGGCAAGCTGAAGAACAAACTTCTCTCCATCAGGATCAGCGACCTCAACTGTCACAAAGTGCTCAACTGTCTCACCCTTCTTGCCAATGCGCTGGAGAATTCCAGTTGTGAATGTGAAGTTTGTGAGCTGAGTCTTTGTTGTTGCATCCCAGAGATAGATATGGAAGTTCTCACATGTCTCATCACCGGCCATTGCAAGGCATCCGCATCCAGCAATGACGCCCTGGATCTTGCGTGAACCCTTCACACGATAGACATAGTCATCGCCACAAGAAGTAGAAGTGATGCCTCCCGCCTTTGCAGCCTTAAGTCCAATGTTGAGATCATAGACCTTGTACTGTGTCTCTGCTGCGCTTGCACTAATAGCCATAGCCATAGCGCAAAATACTGCTGTAATTAGTTTCTTCATTGTTTACTTTTACCTTCTGCTGTTACTTTGTTACTTCATCTTATTTACTTCAAATTAAGTTACATTCTTAGAGAATACCAATGATTTTTCTTAGCTTACTTGCTGTCCAATCCATTTTTAGTCATTTTCCTCTTTGCTTTTCCTTTAGTTGGAGGAGTCTTAGCTATGCTAGTGGCATCTGAAGTAGAAGTGCTATCTTCAAGACTTGCTTCTTCTTTTGCAAGCTTTGCCAAAGTCTTGTTGCATATTCTCTTAGTTTTGACAAATGTCTTGTACTCATCATTTGCTTTTTTGCTGTCATCAGGCGCATTATCTGCTAAATCCGATGGCAACTTGCCGTAGTACTTCTCATACAGCTCAGCATATACTTTTGGAGGCAATGGCACTGTTTTTGGATTATGACAAGAGACATCTCTGACTTCTTCAAGCTCGTAAAAGCCAAACTCATTCAGAATTTTCGCTATCTCTTCTTTAGTCTTTGGCAGTTTTGCTTTTGTGTCTGCTAGCTCTTTAGCAAGTTTGTCCGCCTCTTCTATTTGCTTCAGATGGTCTTCACTCACTTTGCTCACTAGCATTCGGTACGCTTTGAGAATTCCACTCCTAGCTAAGTCGGTCTTGCAAGCATTGTAGTCATCTAAAAGTGCATTCAGGAACTTGTATGTCTCTTTTGCCGAGTTGGCATCCATCAATGGTTCACTCATATATAGTCTCTGTTCTTTCTAGATTCTGTCTCATCTGTCATTGATCGTGCACACAATCATGTCCTTCTTGAAGATGTGGACAATCTTGTCTCCAAGCTGGATTTGGTCTCCACCTTTCACTAGCATGACCTTGTCCCCAACACCAAACGGATACTCACTGCTCCGCTCAAACCCAACTTTTGTCACAATCCCGGTGTTGAGACGCTTTGTGTAGTTTGCAACATACACACCATTGACATCAGTCACATCTTCTTTAGGATCTGGCTCAACAAACAAGCTTCCTTCAAGTGGAAAGTAGTCAGAGCGATCTTCATTTGTCTTGCAGATGACACTGTCATACTTCAAAGCAGCTGAAGGGGCCGTCCAAGCAAATGTAGCTAGGCGGTCTATCATCACATAGTCACCAACTTTCACACCAGTCTTCTCAGATGCATTCTTTCCAATGTCTTCGACTTGGCAGAATGCTAGACGTCCATTTGCTTGGAATGAGTCCGGCAAATATATTCCACCAACCACCATCTCTTCATCATTTGCTATGACTCGCACTGCAGCAAAGTCACTTCCACATGTAAGCTTCTTGTCAAACTCAATAGTTGTCATGTCTCAATACCCACACTTTCTGTTTAACTGATCTTTGCCTTGAGCTTAGACCAAGTGCACTCAAGAACTTCATCAATGTTGTTGTCTGGTGCAAAGTTGACACCAAGACCTCTGAAGATTTCGTCTTCAGCTGCCATCTTCTCAGGCTTTGTCTCTTCCGCACTAGAAGAAGACTTCATGCTGAAAGCTCCAACTTCTTCTGGAACAGTAGCATACATGTTCATGAAGTATGGCTGGCCAGCAAGTCTAGTGTTTCTGCGACGAGCAAGATACTCAATTATCATGAACATTGGAATGTCAAAGCTCTCATTGAACTTCAGCAAATCATCTGGAACTCTTGCAAAGTTGTAACAGATCCAAGCGGTGTTAGAGTGGCTTGTGTACATGATCTTGCTAGACAATCCTAGTGGCTTGATGTCTTCTCGATCTAGCTCAATTGCAACTCTTGGATTGAACTTTGAGTATACATAGTTGCATGGATCACAGATTGTGTTGAACCAGACATCATAGTCTAGCACATCCATCATCTTCTCAACAGAGGTGACAAACTGGCTGATGCCAGATGCTGCTAGCTCAACTGCATCTTCAACTACATGGAGAAATCCACCAAACTGCTCCTTCTTGAAGAAGTCATTGATGAAGTTCCTAGCTTTTGCTAAAGTGTCACATGACTCTGGAATCACTTTGACCAACATGTCTTCTGCACAGCTAGTGTCTCTAGTGAAGACCAGAGTTCTTGCAAACAAGCCGGTCTTCTGGAGTTGGCTAGCTAGCTCTCTTGCTGCACCTAGACGGCATGGTTTGTCATTGAACACCACAATTTCTCTTGTACTGTTTGCCATATGAGTATATTGTATGGAATGCAACAGCATTTAGACGCAAAAATAGGAAGCCCATAAGACTTCCTATTCTACCGTTTTTCTCCGATCAAATCACAGTGTTATGACAGCTTCTCCAGATTCAGACTTCTTTATGATCTTCTCTGACTCAGCCTTCTTCCTAGCTTCACTCTGCTTGACAAAAGAGTCTAGTGAGATCCGAAGTGTCTTCTGCTTCATCTTGAACAGTGGTATCCAGACTTCGCTCAAGTTGTCTTCTAGCCAGAAGTTCTTCAGCTGGAAGTCACCTTCTTTGCATGGAGTGTTCAGCCACTTCCACTGCCTCTCAACCATTGACTTGTAGATTCCAGTGCTGCCAAACTTCAACTTGAGGAGCTTCTCTCTGAGCTCGTTGCTGTCATTGAAGAGCTGCTCTCTTGGCATCACCCGCTTGTAAGGCTCATAGTTGGATGCAAAGAGCGGCACACCGATTGCAGCACACTCCATTGTCTTGATGAATGACTTGCAGCGGTTGAACTCAATGTCTGCTATAGGTGCAACTATTGCCTAGAGCTGGAGATTCTCCAGCATTGATGCATAGTTTAGAAGAGGAACTCCACCATGGACTTCAATCTTCCTCTTCTTTGCAAGGTCTTCGATCTTTGGAGGACAGTGGCCAAACATGACCCACTAGAAGTCATCTACAGTTGATCTGATGCAGTCACAGACTTCATCAAAGTCATCCTTGATCAGTGTTGTCTAGTCTTCTGGAACTATCTAGTTGTCTTCATTGACCCAAGCTTCTGTTCCATCAGGCTGCTTCTTCAGTCTCGTTGCCTTTCCACTAGAGTCAACTCTCACTTTGTCTACATTGTAGTGAGACAGCGATGACACGATTCCAACACGAGGCTTGGCTTTGAACTGACTGAACTGCTTGATCTTCCGCTCGGGGTCATAGCGATCACCAAACCACCACTTTGGAAGAAGATTTGGAACAGCAACTATGTTCTCAAGTGGCACTCCATAGTGGTTGTGGTAGAAGTTCTTCAAGTAGTCAGTTGTGACTGTGACAAAGTCAGCAGCATTCAGCATCAAGCGAATGTTCTCCTAGACCTATGGAGACTCAAAAGCTGCTCGCCCTCGGTTGAACTTTGGAATGTGCTGAGCAGCCATGTTGTCATCAATCTCATATATCAGCCATCCAGAGTTTGCATCCATCAATGGCTTCAAGAACTTCAGCACTAAGTCTCTCTAGGCATCATTTATCCACCGCTAGATTGTGACAGAAGTCATTCCACGGTAGTAGTTCTAGTCTAGAATTGGTGTTTGAGTTGCTGTGCTGCTGGCATTCAACTGTCCAGCAATGCAATTGACCGCATTCACCTGAAATATTCTTCTCCAAAGACCTGTGCCACTGGTGTCGGCTAAGTACACTACATTTCTGAATTGCTATGACATAATGTGTTGTTGTTTTTCTTCAGTTTGCTCTTAGAATATCTTATGGAAGCCTAGTAGGAATTGAAGAGACAAAGTGAGCTGCTAGCTGAAAATGGTCACGCTGAGTACAAGTCATTGTAGCTGTGGATGCAATATTGGTTCTCTAGCACATCTTTGAACTTCTTCAGCACTCTGCTAGCTAGCAAGTCAACATCATTCTTTGTCATCCGGTACTTTCTTGAGAGCATCTCTCTTGTTGCTCCATTGTAGAACATGTCGGTGAATGCAGCGCGCTCTGCTACTGAAAGTGAAGTGTCATCTTCAAGAATCTTGTACAGACTCTTGCATATCTTAGTCTGCTCGTCAACCGACAGCTGGTGAGTGATGGTGTTCTCATTCCAGCAACTTGGATCAATGCACTCTTGGATGAAGTCTTCTAGTGTTGCTTTCTCTCGCCCATCACTCTTTGAGCTTGAAGCTGATGTTGGTGTGCACATTGATATTGAGTTTCGCTCAACTTCAACATTCTTCTTGTAGAATCTCTCAAGAATCTTCTTGTTGATCCATGGCATTGCAAAAGTTGTGAACTTCACATAAGCTGGACTTCCATCTGGCATGAACTTTGGCTCTCCAGTCTTTGGATCATGAGCTTGCTTCCATGGGTCAAATCGCTTGCAAGCTTCTCCGAGGCCACTGAGGGCATCTTGCACAACTTCATCAAACTCACTGACTTTGTGCTTCCAGTGCTTCACGGTTGAGAACACTAAGCGGATGTTGTGGCGATACAAGAGCTTCTCAAGCTTGTCTCTATTGTACTTGTTCTTCTCAATCAACTCACGCTCTTCTTCATACTTCAAAGCTGGATACTGCTTTGCTGATGTCTTGAGATACTGGATCAACTTAGTTGTGTTCTGGTTTCCTCTAATGCTTGGCACGTCCATATGGATCCTTACTTGCTTTCTTCCGTTTTTTGTTCAGTTGTTTGTCTTCAATAATACCGTTCTAAGTGGCTTCTTGTACAAGAGAAAGATCTTAGGCACTTACTTTTTTGTAAACCAAAACCTAATAGGAAGTTCACAGCCACTGCTCCTTGCTCAACATGAAATGCCGATCTACAAACTCTGGAATGTCCCTGCAGCTTCCTGCATATGCCTTGAATGCATCATCATCTTCAAATGAGTGAACCAGCTGCTGGCGATAGCCGTCAACTAAGACCTTCCTGCGCCATCTAGGATTCAAGCACTTCCATGGAATTGAGATCTTAGACAAATGAGCTTCTGGAATGTCTAGAGATGGAGCATCAACATCTAGCCACTCTAAGAACTTAGCAAGGCCATGCTCTTTCTTGAATCGATACTGGTACTCATCTAGCAAGAGTCTAAGATATCTCTTCACATAGTCATAGTGCTCTTTGCACATTCTGCACCACTTGCTTGTCTTTGATGCATAGTTCTGGAAAGAAGGTCTTCTCTTCAATGGCCAAAGTGGAAAGAATCTGTCCATTGTGTCTCTAGCCTTCTCCTTTGAGAAGTAGTGCTTGAAGAATGTCTTTGTCCTGATTCCAATGAAGTAGAGTCTTGCCGCAACTAGAGCTTGATAGCATCCATCAATTGACTTCAGCAAAGTAGCATTAGTCTGGTACTCAGCTGACTTCTGGAGATCATCATCAAGAAACCAGATCTGTATTGGATATGTCTTTGGATGGCTCATCTCTCCGTGCTCTTCTTCTTAGATAGACTCTTCTTGCCATCCTGGCATTGCTCAAGTATCAGATATATGCTTTGCCAAGCTCTCAGCTCTGCCATTCTTCCTGGAACTCTAGCCACTGGATTTATGAACATCTCAATGTCAAGCTGCTTGTACTCTTCTCTGACTGCATCTAGTGTCTTCTTCTGGAGTTTCACTTTTGTCAGTGGGTTTGGCCGCTTCAGCCTGAGAAACTTCTTGAATGCCATGAACCTTGGCTTTGTGTGAGCCCAAAATCCATAGTGGTAGCAAAGTGTCTCACAAAGCATCATGAAGACATCTGTGTCTACGGCCAGACCTAGCAAGTCAATCTTCAGCCACATGTCTTGCCAAGACTCACTGTGGTACACTTGGTCAACCATTGGCCAAAGCTCATGGTACTTGTCTGCTAGCATCTCATAGTGATGGCAGATCTTTCTAGTTATTTGCTGGACGGCATCCATTCAGACATCCAATACAGTTGGCTCAAATGCTATGTTGTAAGCTTCATTCACTCTTGCAACATTCCAGACTTCAGACTCATTCAGCTTAGACATCTCATGACTGCCAGTGTGGATGTGGCCGCAGAAGCACATCTTTGGCCTCTTAGTTGCTATTGCTTCAGCAAGCTCTTGGCTTCCAAACTTGTCAGAGTCAACTCCATAGTCAAGTGACACATCAAGATAGTCATAGCGAGGTGGTGTGTGAGTCAGAAGAATGTCTAGTCCTTCCGGAATGGCTGCAAACTTCTTCTTCAGCCTGTCACTTTCAGCTTCAAATGCCCAACGATATGAGATGATCGGAACCCATGGTGTTCCATATATCTTGAGACCTTTGACTTCAACCACTCTGTCAATGAGCATAGTTGCATTAGCAGCTAGCTTGAGACTGAGGCTATAGCCATGCAGCTTAGTTCCAAATCTCTCTTTGACTATAGGGAAGAAGTCGTGGTTTCCAGGCACAAACACAATGCTTGTTGATGGCCACTTAGAGCAGAAGTCATAGAACTCAGTGTTCATCCACTCTAGTTGGTCATATGCATCCCATGCATTTATGCCTCTCAAGGGTGCAATGTCTCCAGCAAAGAGCGCAATGTCAATTCCAGTGAGATCTAGCTTCTCTAGATTTCCATGCATGTCAGATGTAGCAAGAATCTTCATTTACTGTTTCCTATGCTGAAAAAGGCAGCCATCTCCAGTGATTGCCAACTTCACTTCACCTCTATTGTCTGTATGTCATAGAGCACTTCACCATCACAGCCAGATATCCAAGCAGTTCCACATTTATGAGTGCGGCTGCCAGCTTCATTTCTGTCTGGAAGCTCATATTCATCTTCAATCTCATCAAGTGAAGACACATCATAGTCATTGAGAATGTCTTTCACAATTGCATCATAAGCTTCTTGCCATGTGTCATATGTTCTGTCATTGACAATTCCAGCACACGGTGCACCACAGTCATAGTCACTCCATGACTTCAGAACTAGATATTTGCTCATCTTAGTGTACTTTGCTCTTTGTGTCTTATCTCAAATCTTGGTTGATCAATTGCTGTAGAGCGGCACTTTTCATAGTTGCTCTTGAAGTGTCTTCTTGCACAAATATGATTCTACAGTTATAGGCACAGATTGCATTTTAGCTAATCTTAGAGGTGTCTTCAGACAACTTTGAAGACATGACCAACTTTGATGAAATGAATCTAACGGATTGATGCCATGTGCATAGAAGCAAAATCTATGTCACAAACAAACTTCTTCGCTCTCAAGCGACATGATGGAGCATACTTGTAGTGAAGTGGATGAGTTTCTCTCCAAATTCCATGTGGACTGGCACCAATGATGTCACACTCAAGCCTGATGTTGTCATACAGATGGTGTCTCTTCATGTACCAAGCAAAGAACAAGTCACCAAGTGGTGAGTGATATGCATCTGCTAGTCGAAGAAACTTAGAGTCTACTTTAGAGATTTTGCACAGCCATCTCCATCTCTTCAGAAGTCTGATCTTCATTTTTGTCAACTCACTCCTCTCAGTGCTAGATCCACCAGCATGTGCTCAACTGACTCTCCATTGACAAGATCTGCACCTTTTGACTTGAGATTCAGCAAGCACTCTTTCAGGTATCCATCATCATGCTCAGGATATATTAGCTGCTTGTCTTGCTTTCGATATAGGTAGGTGCCAACTTTACTCAACTGTGCATTTGGCAGATTCTTTCCGCGATATGTTCTGTCATACCAAGAGACATCTATATTTGCATTGAACTGCTGTGCCATCTCATGCATGACAAGCAGATGGTATTCATATAGATGATCCAAACCATGCTCAAACACATAGTCTACTACACTGTGCTTCTTGCCCCATCCTTTGCCTCTGAGAGCACAGCACTCACGATGCTGCCCTAGAAGTCTTTTCTTGTCTAGATATGGAATAAGCTTCTGGTGCCAAAGTCTCATGATGACAATATATCACACCTAGGGATTTAGAGTATATAAGCTTGATGTGCAAGTTGTCTTTTAGAGATCTAGTGCAGAGAAGACGGGTAGTAGTGCACCACACCCATCTTCTCAGATCTTAGATATGCTCATTGTTGAAGCCTAGAGACATCGTGTTCTTTGATGACTGCTTGTTCTCTCAGTATGTGTTCTTGAAAGAGAACTTTTAGAAGCTCCAACTTCTAGATGTTGACTGCATCTTAGGCTTCTCAAGTGGACTGTATGCACCGGAAGATGCCACTTAGATCTATGCCATTGAGTCACATGTTCTGCATGATGCTTGCAACAGTGCAATATCAACACTAGAAGATGCTGACCAGCAAAGAAGCACACTGCCTGAGATGAGTGGATTCATGAAAGTGTCTCAGCTCAGAGAGCTTCTTTGCATGCCAAGGATGCATCTAGCACTGCATGGATGCTGCCACTTGGATCTAAAGTCTTCTAGCAGTGCTATCTAGAGACTAGTCATGTTCAAGCAAGATGTTGACTCTGGGCTGCGACGTCTAAAAGACTTCAACTTGGCAACTAGGATGTTTGTGTATCCATACATATATGCATTTCCAGCTTCAGACACTTGCCTAGTCAAAGCTGGATTTGCTGACATAGTTGGCAACAGAGTGTTCAGGATGTCAATTGAAGACTTGGCTAGTGGCAAGATGAACTATGACTCTTGATCAGCTAGAAGTGCCAGCAAAATAAGAGACTAGCATAGTTTGGTATGTGCTTCTAGTCTTTGAACTCATCTTGCCTGAACATCATGCGGTGTCTTGCGATGAAACTCTTGAACTTTATGCAAGCTCCACACTGCACTTCTCTAGTGAAACAATCTAGATGGGCAACTCACTTGAAAATTGGTCTCTTTGTGTCAAACTTTCCAATCTTAGTTGCACAGACTCTCTGCTGTCTAGCAAGAGCAGCATCAGTTGAGACTTTCTTCCAGACATAGTCATATGACTTGCTAGACTGAGCGTGTCTTAGCAATGCAGATGTGAACTCACCACCAGATGCTGAGCCATAGCTGTATGAGTCATCTGGACAGCCACTCCAGCAGAGCATTGAGACATGGCTGCCACTGCGAGGAGCAGCTAGTCTAGCAGCAGCACATCTCATAGTCACTCCTGGCGTCCTGAACATTGTCTCACTGTGGCAGCAGTCAAACATGAAGAACACGCGTCCTTTTGCTGAGAGAACTAGCCTCCATATGTCATCATCTAGAATCTCTTTGTCAAAGCAGCGGATGTACTCATCAGCTCCATCTGCTTCATCATGGCTAACTGAACGCTAGCTTCCTCCATGCCCGCTGAAGTAGATTATTGCAAGATCAGCTTTGACTGCTTTGCTCATAGCTGAGTACACCGCAGCTGCAGTTGCTCTAGCATCTTTCAAGACTTGCACATCTGATGAGTGCTTCTACTGGAGCGACACCGGCCTCATGTGGCTAAGGCATCTAGCGAAAAAAGACCCAACATCAAAGAAGGTGCTTGAGCTAGCAGAGAGACTTGAAGACCACACATTGTGGGGAAGCGACTTCACTGGAGAAATGTCAAGAGACTTGCTTGGGACATTTGTCATAGATGGGGACTTGCTTACACCGGAGCGAGTTGTTGACGTCAAGAGCAGATGACAAAAGAAAAACAGCTGCTAGAATCTAACAGCTGTCTATTTTCTAGAAAAATCTCTAGAAAGCAATTAGATTCTGCAAAGAGTCTCGCTTATGTCAAGTCTCCGACAAATGTGACATTGACCTCATCACCGAACTTCGTCTGATATGCTGTCAAGTATTCAGCCTTAATATGGCAAAGTGTTGAGCCATCATTCTTGAAGTCGTCCTTGTCAACTTCGTTCCATGTCAAGTTTGCAGGGTTTGGATAGCAATAGACATCATTGACAGATGTGCAGTTGAAGAATACATCAATTCCGATGCTCGTCACGCCGTTGCCAATCGTCACGCTCGTAAGCCCGCTGCAGCCATTGAACGCGTTATCCCCGATGCTCGTAACGCTGTCTGGTATCGTCACGTTCGTAAGATTGACGCAACTGGAGAACGCATGATCCTCTATGCTCGTCACGCTATCAGGAATCGTCACGCTCGCAAGTGAGCCGCAACTTTCGAACGCACCATCACCAATGCTCGTCACTATATTTCCAATGTCAACTTCTTCGACATCCTCGATGTTGGTTATAGATTCGCTGTTAAGTTCTCCTTCTATATTGAAGGTGTCAGTTGCTCCACCAATGTACTTAACTCTTGTCTCCGGATGTCCAGCTGGCTAGCAGTGTGCTTTTATCCACTGCTCGATGTTGGCAGGTGGCTTTCCTAGAAATATCTGTGTTCCCATTTGTGTTTTTTCCTTTTAAGTTGTTTTAACTCTATATAAGAATGTCAAATCGCACTAAGCATACTTGACAAGCTGCTCTTGAAGACTTCCTTGAAGATCTAGACCACTTCATCTCTTGTCATGGTGCTGCAGCTGCTGAGCACCTAGGCGATCTGATCATCTACATACTGCTTTGTTGCGGCATCGGATGGGTCTGTCGGAGCAGCTAGGTTCTTCACTTGGTCGCCATATGCATTGATGCAGTCTGAGCTCACGACATAGATGACATTGTCCTAGCATTTGCCTTCATTGACAAGATCATGATAGTTGGCATCAGACACATGGCACACAGACAAGTCGGCCTTCATGCCGTCTACATACACATTGCTCGTGTCAATTGAGAGATTTCCATTTACTTTGAATATGTTCATGATTGTGCTCCATACTTTCTTAAGTGCTTTCAGCATTCAGCATTTTCAGTAGTAGATTCTTCTTTCTGCTTGCGCTGCTCTTCCGCCTTCTGCTTCATCACAGCAATCTCCTCAGGTGTGTACTGCCAGTAGTCATGCATCTTTCCATCGGCGCCAATCTTCTGTATCTTTGTCATGTCAAGTTCCTCCTTTGTCATTTCTCTACAATAGTCCAACCAGATGGGATGTTGTTTACGCCAGTCGTCTTTGGCAATGTGGCTGGGCATGTGAATGTCTTCTCGCCTGTTGCCTGTGTTCCTGCACCATTCACCCAGTTATTTGTCGCGACCGCCGGATTCCAAGCAGTGAAGCTGACATCTATTGACGCAAGTTTGCTGCAGCCATTGAACATCTCCTGGTAGCAACTATCGGCAAGTGTTGTTGCTGGCAAGGCTGGAGCTGTTGTCAAGGATGTGCAGTTGCTGAACGTCATATAGTAGCAACCGCTAGTAAGAGTCATTGCTGGCAATATTGTTGGAGCAATTGTCAATAATGAGCAACCAGAGAACATGAGGGTGTAGCAGTAGTCAGCAAGTGTCGTTGCTGGCAAAGCAGGAGCAGTTGTCAAGGATTTGCAGTTCTAGAACATACTGTTGTAGCAACGGGTCTTTCCAGATATGTCCAATCTATCTCCATCTGCCTTCATCAAGGTCTGGATGTTTCCACTTGCTGCTATCCTCTTTCCTTCAGTAGTGGCAAATCTATAATAGGCATCATATGACTTGTAGAATGAGATGTCGTTCTCGTCAGCAGCTCTGAAGTACACCTTGTCACCAACATTGGCAAGTGTTATCACTGTGCCAAATTCATAATCTGTCCATGTCTTGCCATCAGTAGAAGTCACAATATTTGCTACATCTGGACTGCCAAACTTATTGAATGCTATTGTAGCATCTGCATCTACTGCAGTGAAGCAAAGTGGACTGTTGAGGCTTGGTCCATGGTGGTCTTTTATCCACGCAACTACACTTGGCGGTGGCATTCCTAGAAATACTTGTGTTCCCATTTGTTTTGTTTCCTTTTTGCTGTTTACATATTTACTCTAAAATTACTGTCTTGCATGTTTGCATATAGACAACAGCAAAGCCTCGGAACTTAGTTCCGAGGCTTCTTTGCTAGCTTAGCAGACATGCGCCTTTTGGGAACTGGCTGCAGCATCTGTCAGCCTTCGTAGTCCAAAGGCTCATCAGGACCTTCGTCATCCTCAACTTCACGGTCCTCATAGTCCTGCTGCAGCTCTCTTATTGTGTCTACAGCTACATCAACGAGCTCATCGAAAGAGAATCCCCCATCCCTTATCCGGTCTTCGACTTTAGCTGCTGCTTCTTCCTGCCACTTGTCGAACTCGTCTCGGTCACCTGAGTTGAACTCATCGCTGGCTTTCTCCATGACTCGCTCGACCTGGTCCTAGATCTCTTTGTCGGACAGCTTGTCTTTAGACTCATTGACCTTCCTGTAGTTGCCCTTGGCAAGCTGCTTCTTCCAGTAGGCGATTGCCTCTGTTATCTGTCTTTTTGTGTATTTCTTTTTCATCTAGGCTTCCTTAATGGCTTTGAAATTCATCACACTTAACTATATTTACTCTGAATAGCAGCATGCAACGACAAAAGCCTCAGCGTATTGTTTGCACTAAGCATCTAGTCTATTGCCTAGATAGTGTCTGTGCTGTCAGAGTCGGCACAGAACTAAGAATATCTGTAGTAGTGCCAGATGAAGCTTCTCACGGCGATGAGAGAAATCTGGTCCAGGCCAGCTTTGCTGTACACGCATAGCGACAAGTCGTCTACCTGCGAGCGGTCTTCTCCCAAAGGAAGCTGCTTGTACTATATTGGAACAAGCCTGAAGCCATATCTGTGCCATATGGCTATATTTGTCTCGTTGAAGCTCTCTACTTCTCCAAACATCCACTCAAAGTCGTGTTTTTTGCTCAGCATGCTTCATAAGCATCTTTGCAAGGCCTTTTCCTCTATGTCCTTCATCAACGCAAGCGAACTCCGCGGCGATCGAGCGTATCTCCGGAAACCAGCTGTATATGAAGCATGCTGTGTATTTTCCAGCCTCTTTGGCGAACGTCATGTGGTATTCAAATGCACCACCAGAGCTCTTTTCACTTTCCTTGAGCTATAGATATGACTATGCACTTCCAATCTCATCAAGCGGAAAACACTTAGAGAACACATTGTTGTAGAATGTCTCAAATTTGCTTATCGAGTGCAAGTCATTAAGATCAAGCTCTGCTATGTCCATCTCAGAAGTCAATTCCTCTCTTCAAGATCCTCTAGTTCTTGCTGCCTCTTAAATTAAATCTAACTTAAGAGGAAGTTCAAGCTCTTCAATTCCGTCTGGAAAGCATTTGCACAGTCCTTTGTATATCTTGTCATACCACGGATCCATAGTGCGGCATGTCTTCTGCCAGCCATTCTAACCATAAGAGAACCATATACCATAGTCATCTGGTGTAGCCAGATCATTGAAGTAAAGATGATCTCTCCATATATGGCATAAGCACTTGCTATATCCTGCGTCTTTGCATATCTTAGACAACAATCTTGTCTGATCGTTCTCAATGTATTGTATCTTCTTTTTCATTGCTTTGTGATTTGTTGTCAGAAATCAATTTCTCTCTTCAGGATCTGCTGGTTCCTGCCATCGTCATTCAAACAAGTGTTTTAAAAAACTTAATTATCTAGTCATCACTGATATTGCTGCCAGCAGAATCAATGAATGTCTTGAACTTTTCAGCTTCTTTGTAGTTCAGTGGCATATTTTTATTGGAAATCCACTATATAGGCTTAATGCTAAAAAGAACAATCGTCTCATGTCCATTGTCATATGTGAACACACAGTCGTATCCGAGCCCTGAAATTTTCTCGTATATGACCCCGGCCACGAGATATATGTAATACATATTACTCATCACATACAGCGCCTTGCCAGTAGGCTGCACATTGGTCAGTTGCTGTAGCACCTCAGGCGGAAGCGCCTTAATCCACTCAAGCAGCTCCGCGCATTGTCCTTCGTCGAGCGGCTGACGACGTTTAAGCCCCATCCAGTCTATAACGCCATCTAACGTTATGTTGTCGTTAATTTCCCAGTTCATACGGGAACAATATCGCCTGTAATACTAAAAAATCTTTTCGACATCCCATTTGGCGTTTTTGACGTTGGCGTAGTCATATACCGGATCGCCTTTTGACCCGACGCGGTATTTGCTTTCCAGTTCGTCGTCTATAGATTTTAACTATTTATCAATGTCATATAAATCAAAACGCTGTTCAAGAGCTTTGTAATATTTAACAGGCTCCTTGAAAAACTACTCTTCGGTGACGCCTAAATCTTCGAGATACTGCCTGCACGGCTGGTATTCCCAATAAGGCTTGACAAGTTCTTTTAATCTTCTCTGTTTTTCGGCTTCTTTGGCGGAATTAGCAGCCTCTATCTTCTTTTCATCTAGGTTATTAAACAGCATCAATAAACACAATCCAAATTCACGCTCACTGGACTAAAGCGTTGTCCATAGCTCCAGTTTTCCATTGACCAGCTTCTAAGACAGAATCGTCGGCAAGCCAAGCTTTCCAACATCAGATCTGCTGTGCAAATCGAATGCGTTGACGTCGTCTTTGAGCTTGAATATGAAAAACGTCCCGTTTTTTACATTTTGCCCCGGACGGCCAGAACCGCCAGACATATGGTCAATCGCGAAAGCTGGCTCTTTAGCTAGATATAATGGATTTTGAAAAGTGGGTATTTTTAATCTAGTCGATCCAACACCGTTGACTGCGTTGAAACCGGATCCGTGAAACCACAAAGATCCTTTGTTGATTGTCTTGTCTTCATTTAATTTCATCAAAAGTCAACTCCTCTCTTCAATGCAATTAGATAATCTTGAATATCAGTTTTTCTCTATCTACATCTGCCAAGACTGTGTTTGCTGGAACTAGCCATTCTTGCTCATCATATAATATTCCTTCACTTACTCTAAACTCATTAACATCTCTGTTGTATTCATATGACAAAAGCTTGTCATTAGGATTATTGTAATCTACATCTATATATGTCTTAACTAAATCTCCAAACCAATCAGTATCCATATCAAGATCATTTGATCTATATTTTTCATAAATGATGTACATATTAAAATCTGCAATTACTTGTTCTATGACTTTTATAAAGTATGAAAGATCAAAAAGCTTGATAGCACATGACTGTATAGTCATAATATAATCATCAGTATCTGCAAAATTAGATGCTTGTACCCAATCAGATGAAAATGATGATACATATTTAAGTTTGCACTATGCAAATTCATTTATATTTTCAATTTGCTTCTGTGAAAGACCTCTATATAAAGAACACTTTGGAATTTCACCAAATGCATTTATGGCTTTTATAAGCAGATTATTGCTAATTCTTGGATGACGTTGATAATTACATATTGCTGTAATATCATTTGTTGTTAATCCTTTAACTGAAAATAAAATACCAGAACTATTTATTTTGTCAAATATTTTATTACAAATATCACAATATATTTTATTATGCTAAATATTATCTATTATATTTGGATAATAATGCTTAAATCCCATTTTTATTTCTCCAGTTAGAAGTCAACTCCGCTCTTCAAGATCCTCTGGTTGCTGCTTCCTCTGAATGGGATGCTCAGGTCTTTCTGCTCTTCAATGAATGGTCCATCGACGAGAACATCAACATATTTCAAGATGTCTTTCATTGAGTCATCAGCTTGGATCTCTTCAAGTGTATAGCCTGACCAAATCCACTGGTCCTTTTCAGGAAACTTCTCTCTTATCTCTTTTGCAAGCTCAATGATGACTTTCCTGTTGTCGGACAATCTCGAAAGAGGTTCACCACCTAAGAATGACACACCTCTGCACCAGTCATGCTCAAGCTCTTTGAAGATCTTCTGCTTAGCTTTGTCATCAAATGGCTTGCCAAATGCTGGATCTTGCGCTTCTTTGTTGAAGCAACCTTTGCAGTTGCGAGCACAGCCGCTGACAAAGAGTGAGACACGGAAATGCTCCCCATTGGCAATGTCGGCTTTTATGATAGATGCATAGTTCACGATCATGCCTCCAAGCCATTGTGGCGCACACGGTTCTCAACTTCAGCTTGCTTGCCAAAGTTGAATGCTGTCTTGTAGTCACCTGTCAAGTAGCCAGTGACTCTTCTAAGCCTTTGTATCTTGTTGCTGCCACACTTTGGACAGTTGCCATTTATCTCACCTTGCCAGCCACAATCTTCACAGCTGTCAGCAGGCACATTGATGGCAAAGTATGGTATGTCTTTGTCCATAGCATAGTTCACAAGATCTTCAAGTGCATCAATGTTGTTTATTGATCCAGCATCAAGCTCAACATAGGTTATGCACCCAGCACTAGAGAACCCTGTCAGCTTTGACTCGATGTCAATCTTCTCAAATGGGGTCATCTTCTTCCACACTGGAACATGCATTGAGTTTGTGAAGAAGTCATGGTCTGACACATTCTTGATCTCACCATACTTCTCTTTGAACTTCTTCATTGCAGTGTAGCACAGGTTCTCTGCTGGCGTGTAGTAGACACCAAAGTTCAGCTTGTTGTCTTTCTTGAACTTAGCACACTTCTCTTTGAAGAGAGTCTCAATCTCAATTGCAAGCTGCATGCCTTCTTTTGTAGTGTGATCTTTGCCAATGAGAATCTGCAAAGTCTCAGCAAGGCCAAGCTGTCCAATTGCAAGTGTTCCATGCTTGAGTGCTGAGCGAATTCCTTCTTCTGGCTTGTAGCCATACATTGTCCCATTCTCATACATGAACTTAGCCGATTTAGCTGGCTGAGAGCACTGCCAGTCGAACCGCTCGAGAAGCATGTCGCGTGCTTCATTTATCTTCTTGTCAAGAAGCTTCATGAACTCAGCGATATAGCAGTCTCTCTTTGAGCTTGAGACATCACAATCATTGACTGGATCACTGCAGTCCGGACAACGTTTGTCAACTCTCTCCTTTGCTTGCATTGCAAGAGTTGGCAATATAATCGTTGTAGGAGCTATGTTCCCGCGGCCATCTTTCAACTGCACTAGCTTAGGGTCATCCGCATTGATGTCAGCAAGATTAGCCGTACGGCAGCCCATCGTGCTGAAGTAAGTGCATGGATTCTCGGGATCATATCCAGCTGCATTGCTCCAGTCAACATTCGCATAGTTAGGATAGAGGCGAAGTGATGTGCTCTTCAATGCTAGCCTGAACAAGTCATAGTTTGGATCTTCTGGCTTGCGGTTGACACCTTTCATGCATTGGAATATTCCACATGGGAAGATGCTTGTCTTGTGGAACTTGCCACAGCCTTTGATGCTGCCTTCAATAAGTGCTTTAGTGACCATGCGCCCTTCAGGAAGAGTGCATGTGCCATAGTTGATGCTTGTGAATGGGAGCTGGTTGCCACTTCGGCTTTGGAGTGTATTCAAATTGTGGTACATTCCCTCTACTGCTTGGTTGAGCTCCTCAACAGTCTTGTCCATTGCATACTTATATGCAGCTGTGCCTTTATTGTATATGTCTGCATTGATTGAAAGCTCTCTTATCTGCTCTTTTGTGCAGCTAGCAATATCTTCTTCGCCTTCTATATACCGCATTCCATCCCAATAATGCTTCCAGAAGCTCAATCTCACATATGGAACCATTGTCCAGTCAAGATGCGTTGCAGACACACCACCAAACTGCTGTAGACTCTGAAGCTGGAATATCACAGCAACTAGCTGCATTGCAGTGTTTATAGAGCCAGCTGGACGGACATCCGTCTGCCTAGTGTTGAATCCTTCTTTTAGAAGCTTGTCAAATGGTATGCTCAGGCAGTTGTGATTCCCGATTGCATAGCTGTCCAAATCATGGATATACACTTCATTGTTGTTGTGGTTGTGCTTCGCCTTCTTTGAGATGAGGTGCTCTAGTGCATAGTTCTTCATCACATATGAAGCAGCTTCACCAACACGACCACCAAATGAGAACTCATCAACATTTGCATTCTGGTTCTGCACATTTGCCGCTGTAAGCTTCTCAGTAAGAGCTTTATTCATGCGAACACGCTCTTTTTCATAGCGATAAGTGATGTAGCGCTTGGCGACTTCATAGCCTTGGGCTTCCATCAACTTCTCTTCAATGACATCTTCAAGAGCATCTATCTCCACCGACTCAACATTCTCTAGGGACTCAAAATGCTCAATGACCGTCTCTGTTATTCTCTTTATCTGCTTCTGCGTGAGCTTAGCATCATCACTGACACACGTATTTGCGTTGACAATAGAGTCATACACTTTCTTCTTTGACAGTGTCTCGTTTTTTCCGTTCCTCTTTATGACATTCATCTTCTGCAATCTTCCTTGTTCTTAGTCAAATCAGTTTATCTGGATCTTGTCTTGAATCACTAAGTCTGGAACCTGAAAGCCATTGACATCCATCATCAAGTTTGGGTTGGCAACTGTCTGCCCAAGAGACACAGTGATGCTGCCCTTGACATTGTTCCTGACACCATTGCGAATGTATGCCAGAAGCTGGACAATCTCAGCGATTATTGTCCTGTCACCAAGAAAGCGGACAGTAGTCTCAACTAAGTTGTTGTTGTGGGTGTCTAGCTCACCTTGACTTCCGAAAGAAAGTGGATTTGCTAGTTGTTCAGCTTCTTCTTCAGCATCTATCTTCTTAGTTGCTTCTACAATAGCATCAAACTCAAAGTTGTCATCTTGCATTGCTATGCCACTCCTGTTCTTCTCTTCTTCTACCTCTTGTCACAAAGCACATCTTATAGCAATAGTGATTCATACACTACTACTTACCACAAAAGCCAGCCCTCAAGATTCTGGAGGTCTTAGGCATTGGCTGCAAGTGTCATGAAATTTGCTTTAGGCTACTAATTGCTTGAAGTTATCAGAGCATCATGAAATCTCTCAAGTCAATTGCCGAGCTGTTGATCTGCTCATTGGTGTAGAGTGCAGCATTGACTTTCTCAAGTATTGCTTCAGTGAGCTCACTTGGTATCTCTTTGAATGAGATGATCTTCTTGTTGAGGAGATATCTTGATGATGCATCTTGGCTCTCTTTCAGCATGGCCTTGAGCGCACCTTTGTCCTTTGTCCACTTCAAAGCAGTCTTTGGTCCACACTTTGGAAACACTTGCTTGATGTTGTCAGACTTGTCTCCCATCAAGATCTTTCCAAGAAGATAGTCATCTGCACTGACTTCTTCACCACCCAAGTCACGCTTAGCTTCTCGACCAAACAGATCAAACTCTCTGACTCCATCTATCTGCAAGAAGTCATGGTCACTTGCTACTAGCATCGCTGCAAGATACTTGTCTGCAAAGTTCATGAGTGTTGTTGCAATGACATCATCACCTTCTGCACCTTCTACTTTGACTAGCCGGTATCCATGCTTCTCTTCTACTTCCAGCTCTTTGAACAGCACATTTGTTATGTAGTCTTTGATCGGCTGGAGCTGGAATGATCTCTTCACAAGTGCACGTTGTGCTTTGTACTCTGGATAGAGCTTCTTGCGAAATGAGTAGCTGACGCGGTCATCCATTGCAAACACTATGTCAATGCCAGATGCCATGTCAAGCTCATCTTGGAAGTTCTCTCTAGCTATCCAGTCAACTGTCTCGAGACGCTTCATTGTGAACTGCTTGAGAATCTTCTTGAACTCTTCACAGTTGAGAAGATTTGGAAGATTGCTTTGGTCAACTTCTTCCGGTGGCTTTATCCATGTTGATGCAAGTGCTGGATCTCTCTTCTGGAACTCAGAGACCGACCCAAACAGCACAAAGTACGAGAAATATGATCCATCAACTACTTCTAAGAAGCGATCTTTCTTGTCGTTGTCTTCTGTCATGCAGAGATAGTATGGAGTTAGATTAGATTAGCATCGCTGACCCACATTAGTCAAATTCTGCAATGAAGAACTTGTCTGATCCTTTAGCTCTAAGAACAACGGTATGGTCATTTGTGGATACAACAGTATTTTCATCTAAGTCCTCACCAATGACAGTCTTCAAATGGTATCGAGCTTTCAAGTTCAAGTCAACAAAGTTGTCTTGATCATCAAGTCTCTTCTTCACTTGTATTCCGCATTCATTTGCTTCCTTCATCTTAGTCTCAAAGACTAAATCATCATGTGTTTCTCCAACTTTAGATTTTGTCTTTGATGCAAACAGCACAAGATCATGGTACTCTTTAGAGAACCGATCACAATAATGTATCATCTCATGGCAAATAGTAGCAACCGCAAATATGAAGATGCACTTTCTCAAACTACTGCTGTTTATCATTATGATGTCATCATCAATAACTATATCTACTACTTTGCCATTGGAGTCATGCAAGTCGGTACAAATAGCTGAGTGAACACCATAGCAGTCTACGGAATCATAAGTAGAGTCAAATACCTCACTCATCACTAGATTGTCATTGAGCTGGTTGACAATCATCTGCATTGGAACATACTTTAGCTGGACTTTTGGAAGTTTGCCATCAAACAAATGTTTGTTCAGAATATCAAATATCTTCTTGAGATCTTCATCATTTAATCGGTAAGTGAGTTGCTGGCTTTTTACAACATCAGCACCAAACTCTTCTATAAGAGCATCAACAACTTCTCTTGAATGAACATTTGACTCATCTTCATCCATTCTCTGGAGAATCCTAGACCAATGCTTCAGTGCTTTGACTATCTACTCTTTAGTGTACTGTCTTTCCATGCCATTCATAATTTACCAAAGAAAGATGGGAGATTACCCCCATCTTTCTGCGCTTCTAAGTGATTCAATCAACCCATTGCAGCTGAAGAAGAAGTTGCTTGCTTCTGTGGCTCTTCTACGATCAAGCAGTCGGTTGTCAAGAGCAGTCCACTGACTGAAGCAGCATTCTGGATCTCATTGATGACCACTTCTGCTGGATCAACAACACCATCTTCCACCATGTCAACAAACTCTTTTGTGAGAACATTATATCCATGGCCAGCATCACCTTCACTGATCTTGCTGACAATCAGAGATGCATCTTCACCAGCATTCTCAAGAATCTTCATCGCTGGAGCACTGAGTGAGTCAAAGAGGATTCTTGCTCCAATTCCTTCATCCCCAGCAAACTCAGTCTCAAGCATCCATGTTGCAAGTGCCTTCTTTGCAAGAAGAAGGGCAACTCCACCACCTGGGACAATGCCACTTCTGACTGCAGCTTTTGAAGCAGCAAAAGCATCATCAACACGATCGCGCTTCTCTTTGCGCTCAGCTTCTGTTGTTGCTCCAACAGAGATGACTCCAATTCCTGATGTCAGCTTGGCTAGACGCTCCTTGAGCTTCTCCTTGTCATACTCGCTTGTGTTGCTAGAGTCTTCAATGCTCTTTCTCAAGCCAGCAGCACGCTCTTCAATCTTCTCTTTGCTTCCAGCGCCACCAATTATGACAGTGTTCTCTTTGTTGACAACCACTTTTGATGCTCTTCCGAGAACACCAGCTTCTGGAACAGCTCTCTCAAGTTTAGTCCCGGTCTCATCACTGACAACTTGGCCGCCACAGAGAGTTGCAATGTCTTCAAGAATTGCTTTCCTAGAGTCACCATATGATGGAGACTTGACTGCTACAATGTTGAAGCCACTGCGCATCCTGTTAACAATGAATGTCGCAATGAGATCTTCCTGGACCTCATCTGCAATCACCAAGAGTGGAGCACCAGTCTGTGACACACTCTGCAAGCAAGGAAGCAGCTCTTGGATGTTGTTGAGCTTCTTGTTTGCAACGAGAATGTATGGATTGTCAAGCTCAGCTTCACCAGTCTCAGCATTTGTGATCATGTATGGAGACACATAAGACTGGTCAATCACCATGCCTTCAACTATCTTGCTGTGGAGCTCCATGGTGTTGCCATCTTCAATCTTGATGGTTCCATCTTTGCCAATCTTGTCCATGACTTCAGAGATTATCTCACCAATCTCAGCATCATGGTTTGCAGAGACTGTAGCAACGCGCTTTATCTCTTCTTTAGTTGACACTGGCTTTGCGAGCTTCTCAACAAACTTGACAGCTCTGTCTGCTGCTTTCTTTATGCCATTCTTTATCTGAGTTGAGTTGCTTCCAAATGACACATACTTCAAGCCATTCTTGTAGATTGAAGCTGCAAGGATTGTGCTAGAAGTTGTTCCATCACCACATCTAGTGTTGGACTTCTCTGCTACCTCTTTGATAGCATTTGATCCAAGATTCTCAAACTCATCTTTGAGAGTTATGGATCTTGCAACAGTCACACCATCTCTAGTGCTGTGTATCTGCCCATACTCATTTATCATCACATTCTTGCCACATGGGCCAAGAGTAGTTGAGACAGCTCTCTCAAGCTTCTCAACACCCGCAAGAATCTTCTGCTTTGCTTCAGCATCATATGCTAGAATCTTTGCCATGTTGTTTGTTCTCTTTCTTCTTTCTGTTTAGATCTTACTAGTTCTCACCAAATTTCTTGTATATTGAGTCAGATAGAGGCTCAACTTCTTCATATATTCTGCTAACACCAGAGTTGACAACTATCATTGGAAACCCGCTGTCATCTTCAGACACAGCATTGAAGTCATCAATGAATGCAAGAATGTGGTCAATCTTGTATCCATAGTTGATCAGCAATGTGACTAGCACATCATGGTCTACTACTGGCCGACCATTGCAACTATAGCCAACAATTGCATACCCGAGCTCAATCTTTCCACACTCAAGATTCTTCCAGATGTCCTCAACAACAACTTGCATGACATCACTGCATGAATCTGGCTGCTTGCTAGCAGCAGACAAGACAGTTGGTGTTTGCTTGCTGTCTGAAGTTGAAGAAGAAGATCTTCTCTGAGTTGGTTTTTGCCTAGGAAACTCAATGCTGTGAAGAGCTTTCCGTGAAATAGAAGCTTTCATTACGGCAAGAGGCTTCTCAGCATCTAGCAAGTCAGAGAAAGAGGAGCTAGTCGCTGCCTCTTGTGCTGTGCTCTCTTCTCTGCTTTGGCTTTTCTCTTTTCTCTTCTTCATAGCGCCACTCATCTTCTAGAGCTTGTGTCTCAGAACAAAAGCCAGATCTGGCAGCCATGCACTTCATGCATGAACTTTCTGGACAAGGTGTTGCAGATGAATGTCTCTACTGCGTCATTCAATGACTTTTGGTCTTTGCCTGCTTGCTCAACTACATTTGCTGGAACATCAAATGTGAGCTGGTGTGGAAGAGTGCCATTGGTCTGGTATGATCTCTTTCCTTGATAGTTTGAAAGTGGCTTGTCAGACCACACTATGTCATTCACAAAAACCTGGTATTGGGGAGTTGAATTCTCAAATCCAACACCATTGATTTCACTTTTGCTATAGGCCATTGCTTTCCTTTTGCAATCCTACTAGAGATTCAAGATTCACCGCACCAATTCAAGCTGCAGCATAGTTAGAAAGCATCTCTTAAGCTTCCAAACATCTTATATCATATGGGGTGCTGGTAAAAAACTAGAAGTTGCCCAACGATGGTCAGGCAACTTCACTTGAAACAAAACAGAATTCTCAATCAGTCGTTGAAGAGATGAGCATTGTTCTTGCGGTACTGCTTCAGTGACTCTGCAAGCTCTTTATCATCATCTTCTGACTCATCTACTGGATCTTTTTCAGTATCTTCATCCTTGTCAGACTCAGAGACATCTTCCTCTTTCTTAGAAGATTCATCCTTGTCGGTCTTCTCAGCTTCATCAACTGGGCATTCGCATGGATCTTTTCCACACTTTGGACACTCAGCTTCCTTGAAGAACTCTTCTGCAGTCATCAGCTCTTCAGTCTCAGAGACGTCATCTTTGCCATCTTCTCCAGTGGTCTTATCTGAGTCAGACTCATTGGCAATGTCAAAAAACTCTTCAGCTGTCATCTTTGGCTCATCACCTTCAGAGACATCTTCTTCTTTCTTGGAAGCTTCATCCTTGTCAGACTCAAGAGCTGAGCCAGCAGCTCCTCCAAGAGCTGCACCAACTGGTCCACCGGCTAGTGCCCCAACAGCTGCACCAGCTCCAGCACCAATCAGTCCTTCATCAACATCTTCTTTATCGGCTTCCTTGAAGAACTCTTCCGCAGACATCATCTCATCTGTTTCAGAGACATCTTCTTCTTTCTTGGAAGCTTCATCCTTGTCGGTCTCATTGACATCATCTTTATCATTCTCATCTGAGTCGCCTTCAGCTTCCTTGAAGAACTCTTCTGCAGTCATCATCTCATCTGCTTCAGAGACATCTTCTTCTTTCTTAGAAGCTTCATCTTTGCCATCTTTCTTGGCATCATCTTCAGCTTCTGTCTCAACATCATCTTCAGAGACATCGCACTCAGTCTCAACCTCTGGATCATCACCTTCAGATTCCTTCAGCAGAGTCTCATAGATACTCTTTAGCTTCTGGTTTTCCTTGATGATAGCTTGGTTGTATTCTTTCAGAATCTTCAGGAATTTCATTTTTAGTCAATCCTCTTGTTGTCTTGTTTCAATAGTATTATTTACTCTGCTCAATGCAAGTTTTTGTGGTCATTTTGTTAGAATAGTCATCGACACCTTTATCTTGAAAGCTAAGCCTCTCAGTGCTACTTTTGTGGTGCCAGACTCCTTCCACTCTTCAAATCGCTCTTTTGCTAGATCTAACTTGTTCTTGACTGTCTCTATCTTGAAGTCTTTGTACTGCTTGAGACTTGAAGAAGAAGGTCCATCAAAGTATGTTTTTGGCAGATAGCAGATCTCTATGTCAGTTTTCTTGAGCTTTGCTGCATTCTCTTTTCCAGCAAAGTTCTCAAGATATGCTTTCAGCATGTTGAATGCTGTTCCATCACGATACTTGGCTTCAAAGTCTTGCACAGTCTTTGTGACAAACTGGTTGAACTTTGCGAGATCAGTTTTCTCCCTCTTCTCTGCTTCTTTATCCAGCTCATCTTGAGAAGTTGTTATCTTAGCATCAGCTTCAGCACTAGCTTTGGTGTCATCGAGACCTGCGGCTATGACATCATCACTCTTCTTGCCAATATCCACTAGTATTCCTTCTTTTGATGCTGACTAGTTTGGCATATAGCAGATCTCATATTCGGAAGATGGACCTTTGAAGTCAAACTTCATCTTAGTCTTCTTGCCTGGCTCTGCTGCTTGGTCATAGTCTACAATTCCACCATTGAAGAACACCCCATCTTTAGATATGACATTGCACCCAATGACAAAGTATGCAAGCAGCTTGTCAACGTCAAGCTCAAATGCTATATCTTTATTCTGGCCACTCATCTCTCATCTTCCTTATCTGGATACTTCAAGCCTGGCATTGGAATGACATAGTAGTCAAAGTCTTTTCCAGCACCTTTCAAGTCATCTTCAGCATCAGCTTTGTTCTTTTTCTTGTAATATGCAACTAGAACTGTGCTTTTGTTGAATACTTGCTCATCTGTGATAGGACTGTTCTTACCACCTTCAATGACCCATCCAGAAAAATCTGCATACTCATCGAAAGCTCCTTGAGCTTTCTTCTTTGCAGTCTCTATAACTTTGTCTTTCTTTATGTCTCCAAACTTAGTGCCTTTTACTACAACTTTCTTTATTGCTGGATCAAAATCTTCCGGATCTTTGTCATTTGGAGAAGCCCATGATATTGGCTTCTTGAACTTGATTGTGATTTTTGAATCACCATCTTTCTCAAAGAAGAAGTCAAATATCTGCTGCTAACTGTCAACAGATTCAAAGAGTGTTGTCTTGTCAATGCCAGCATTGTTGTGGAGACAGTAGTATGACTCTGCAAAGACTGAGTTTTCATCTGGCTCACTGCCTTGCCTTTCACTATTAGCAGCTTTTATCTCTTTAGCTTTAGAGTTGCTGACAACAATTATGTCTTTCTCTGACACTTTGTTTTTGCCTTTTCTGCTTGGCTGCACTTCAGCAATAGCTTTATTTAGTAACTTGGCAATCAAAGCCGGCTTGATGAATTCCCGAGCTTTGCTTGTAGCTGGGACTTTGATAGCAATTGAGTAGTCGCTCTTCAAGATCTTCTTCTTGTCTTGTCCACCAACTAAGTTTCCAACTGTCTTGACCATCAAGTTCTTGTCATATATCTTTGCATCAAGCACTCCATACTTCTCCGATGGAAACTTCTTCTTGATCTTGTCTTCAAAGTTGTTTACAAGTTTGTCTGGATCAATCTCAGCCTAGAAGTATTGGCGCACTTTCTTTCCAGACAGCTCTAGCTCATCTCCTCCACCACCAAAGAGTGATGTGAACTTGACTTTCAAGTCAATTCCATCAATCACCTTAGATGCCATCTTCTTGAGTGCATCTCCAAAAGAAGACTCTTTGATGCCTTCAACAGCTAGCTTGTACACAAAGTAGTAGCCAAGCTTTGTCTGAGCAGTGCTTTCAGAAGAGCTGGATTGTGAAGATGAGTTGCTCTTCTGCTGCTCCTTGTTCTCATCATCAGGATCTTTGAAGTTATCTGCTTGCACTTCATCAGGATTGTCATTACTCTCAGTGCTTTCATCTGAAGCATCTTCATTCAGGTTGTCGGCTTGCTTCTTCTCATCAGTCTTCTTTTGTGCAGCATCTATCTCCTCATCACCATCTGTAGAATCTGGCTTCTCTTCATCTTTCTTGCCGCCTTCATCTTTCTGCAGTTCAGTGTCTTGGTTGCCTTCATCTTGAAGAGAGTAGACCTTATTCTCATCTATGTCTTCTCCAGAGAACTGCTTTGCATATGCTTTGAGAGCTTCAAGTGCAATGCTCCTAGTCTTGGAGTTCTCAATGTCATCATCCTTAGCACGATCAAGAGTTGCACAGACAATGTGCTCTCCAGCACTTGTCAGCTTTGTTCCATCTTCTGACAGTGCAGAGTTGGTTATAGTCAGATTAGAAGCCCCTTTTGCATGATCTATTGCTTCTTTGACAGCTTTCTAGTGGTTTGCTGCAAAGATTCCTGTGACATCAATGTCGCAGCATGGCTTGATGTCTGGATCTTTAGCGTCAGTAATACCAAAATAGTACTTCATGTTCTGTCTCTTATATCTTACTTACCATCAGAAGTTGACTAGCTTTGCTGCAGAGTTGAAGAGTGTCTGGCCACTGCCTAAGAGCTTGTCTTTGGTGGACTCAGACACTCCAAGACTTGAAGTGACAATCATGTAGTCAAACAGCATTGTGACCTAGCGCTTCAAGTTGTCTCCAGATGGATCTTGGTTTGCTTGCTAGGTGTTGATCTGTGTTGGGCGGCAGCCAAAGAACATGTACTTGATGTCACTGTGCTTTGTGAAGTCAACTGTGATTGTAGCAGTTGTGTATGGCTGTGTGTCATATGCCCACCAAGGAAGAGTCACTTCTCTCATCCAAGGATAGAATATCCTCTCCATGAGTGGAACCCGTGTGTTGACAAAGCTGAACATCAGTGTGTTGTTGTCTGGGAGAATATAGTTGCCATTGACTGGAAACTCACCAACAACCGTAGTGACTTTTCCACCATCAACCATCTTCAAGTTAGGTATTGTTATCTCTTGGCAGTACAAGCCAAGCTAGAGCTCAAGCGGTCTTGCTGCTTGGCCAGCACTCTCTCCTATCCAGTCTTCAGCACCAACTAGGAGATTTGCCCCGGCTAGCCACTCCATGAAAGTCTCTTTGCCAACATACTCAAAGTCTTTCTTCTGCTTCATGATGTCAACTTTGCTGTTCATGAATGATCCAAGAAGACCTCCAGTGACACTGTTCAAGCCTTCTCTGACTGCAGACTTAGCAGATCCAACAAGTGAGCTGCCAAGCTTTCCAAGAGCTGACTTCTCTTCATCTTTCTTTGCTGGCTCATATGCTGGGTAGAACTTGAATATGAGGTCAAAAGTGTTGAGTGGATCTAGCTAGTTTATCCACTTTCCTTCAGCTGAGCCAAAGTGCGACAAGAAGTCCTAGAGAGTAGTGCCACTTGAAGTGCCAGCTACTGCTCCTACAGCTCCATCTATGATCTCACCTAAAGCACTCATGTCTCATTCCCTGTCACTTTCCATTTATCAGTGAGTTCACAGCTCCAAGGACTCCAGCCGCTTTTCCTAGTGCTCCTGGAGTGTAGCTGAAGTCAATGTACTTGAACTGTGCGGTGAAAGTTGATATGTCATTGCTGCTGTATCCAAACTGCAGCCCAGACATTGTCTCAAACCTCACTCCACGAAGAGTCACTACAGCTCCTTTCCAGTTCTTCTTCTTGTCTCCAGTCAAGCACTTTATGACCATTGTGTACCCAGAGTTTGCAAGCCTGTTTGTAGAGTCACTCATAATGAACTGTGCAAATGCCGAGTATATGTATCCATGAGCATCATTGAGAATTGTCATGTTGCCAGAGTGCTCATACTCATGGTTTATTGGCACATCAAGCTCTCTTCCATCATAGTAGAGTGAGGCCATGTTCTGCTTGAGGCCGCCAAAGTCAATTGACTGCACAAAGAATGAAGCATCTTGTATTCCAGAGAAGTTGACTTCAAAGTTGTTCTAGACCTAGATGCCAAACTTGTCAATGTTCTTCAGGAACTGCTTGAGATTCCTCTCCTTCGACATAGAAGAAGTCAAGCCAGCTGCCGCGCCAAGTAGATTTCCAAGTTCTAGTCCCATGTTGTTCTCTCTAGATTATTTACCGATCAAGCTCATCATGTGGATTGTCACTCAAGTAGTTTCTCATCAGCACAATGTTCTAGCGGTAAGACCCATCTCCTCCAGGTCCTTTGTTTGGCTCAATGATGTGGCGCACTTTTGAAGCTACCCATGGTCCTTCAAAAGACTTGTATCTGCTCTTCAAGCGCTCAAGCTCATATTTGTCTTCTGTGTCAAGGTCTTTTGGTGTCCGGTCAATGTTTATTGTCACAATTGATCCTGGCTTGCGAAGAAGTGCTCCAACGGCATTGACAACCAGAGCATTTGACTCGGCTAGCGCTTGCTAGTAGTCATGGTAGAAGTCAACGTCATTGTTCCACACGGATGCGCGATGCCTGAAGTCACACTGACCAATGTCTATCATCTAGCCGACTTTTGGCTTCAAGTGTGGAGCATCAAACTTGTTGCTGAAGTATGATATGTTCTCTTCATTTGAGAAGAGTGAGTGTGAGACTTTGTTAGAATCATACTCAAATGCATACATGTCGGATGTGAACATTGTCTGAGCCATCTATGTCTTTGGCATCTTTGTGACAACACCAAAGTTAACTGGCTCTTGCTGTGCTAAGTGCTCGGTGGATGACTTGAAGAATGACACTACTAGCTCATAGTTGCCAGTGCTAGTTGATGCGCTCTTCATGTCAAACAGCTAGTACTTCTGAGCGTGTTCATTATAGAGCAAGAACTTCAGTGAGTCATCACGAGTGTCTGCATAGTAGAGTCTTCTCATCAAGTATGGAGCAATTGTTAGCAGATTGTCATTTCCTGTAGTTATGTATGAGAGCTCAACATTGGCTTTGACATCCTAAAAAGAGCTAGAGTCTGCCTAGAGATCAGCTAGTGCCAAGCAGTTCTTCAATATGTCAAACACTGGCTGTGGACCTCTGTCATAGTTTGAGTACACAATATTTGCAGTGCAGTTGAGAATGGTTGAAGACACAAGATCTATCTAGTAGTCTATGATGGTCTTAGCTCTAGACAGTATCTAGACCCCATCAACGAGGAATGTGTGAGTGAGTCTCTCAGTGTCGCTCAGCTTCTGCACAACAACTGGTCCATCTACTTGCTCATCACTTCTGGCTAGCATGATGTCACACCAGACAAACTGCTCATCTAAGAACTAGTCAACTAAGCCAAACTTGTCGGTGTAGATGATCTTGCCATGCATCACAAGGTCATTCAGCTGGTTAGTGTACTCTAGAGTATCAAGACCCATTATGTCTAGAGCACAAGACTTGGACTTCTTGCCATCTTCAAGAGTGTACAAAGTCACCATCAGCACATATCTAGTGCCATTGTACATGAAAGCATTGCTAGCATAGTCAGCCATCTCTGTCAATCTCCTCAAACATCAAGTCTGTACCATCAACTGCTGTGCTTGTTTATCTCTTCTACAACATACTAGATCTGCTCTTGAGATATGTAGCAGACAGTGTCTCCAGGCTCCTTTGGATCAAAGAGCTCATCCTCCTAGACATCATTGATCTTCATCAGAAGCCAAGCTAGCCGAGTAGTCCCATAGATCTTGTATGAGATGAGTGGCCAGAACATCCGGTGTGTGCACTAGTACTTTGGAAGGCGATCTTGGTCAAACTTGAAGTACAGTCCTTTGTTCAAGTTGTAGGAGTAGTTTCCATACTTGTCAAGATAAACATCAAAGAGATGCTCAAGATCGGTTGTCTTCAGCACTTTCTCAAGATTGCGGTCATCTATGTCTTCTATCTTCATCACATTTTGTCTATTGTGTTCATGACAGACTCAGCAGCTGAATCTAGCCAGCCAGCTCCAGTGAATTTCTCTTTGTTCCAAGCTTTTACATTCTCATCATCTCTGAATTTTCCATTGTTGTCCCAGACCTGTCCAACAGCATTGAAGAAGTTAGTCATCGCATTGTTGAATGCATTCTCTCCAACACCATCATAGTAGCCAAACTTGTCCTTCTCCCTTGTTATAGTGTTGTTTGAAGAGTAAGTGTATATGAAGTTGTTGAAGTTAGCTGGCAGAAGTGACTAGAACTTCAACTGCACATGGTAGATGTCTGGAATCTTGATTATCTTATTAGACTTCAATGTCTCTAAGAGAGCTGCTTTGTCTACCGAGTTAGTGTTAGCATACTTGTTGCATAGAGTAGCTAGCCAACTAGTAGGTGGATCTCTCAGCACTCCCTGGTAAGTGACCTCAAAGTCACCAGCACAAGCAAACAAGCGGTTGATTCCTTCAATCTTGATGTCATACAGTGATGGAGAGTGCTAGAAGAAGTGGTACTAGATCCACTTGTTGTGTGGAACTATTGTGTTGATGAATATGAAGTTGATCAATGCCGCTTCAGCTGAGTCATTGAAGAGATCAAACTCAATTGTCACTTCAGGCTCTTTTGTCTTAGATCCAGCTTCAGCATTCCACCATGGAAGATAGTCTACTGCAATGTTTCCAAATATTCCATTGAGCATCTTTCCAACCATCGGAAGACTGTCCATCTTCAGCAAGCTAGTCAAGCGCATTCCAGTGCTGTCTGCTCCAGTCCATCCAGGAGATCCTTCTGATCCAGATATCCTCTTGCTAGACTAGATTGCTGGAATCTCATATATGTTTGTTGTCACACATGACTAGAGTGTGTAGTACAGTGTGTATGGGAACTTCAAGACATAAGACCCATGCTTCTCAAGAAAATCTCCAGTGTTGTATGGCCCAAATGATGGATTGAGGTTCTTCAACTCTTCACTGATGTTTCCAAGGAAGTTTGGGTTGATAGTTCCAAGAAGATAGTTTATAGAGAAGTCCATGCAACCCCACAGCTTCTTGAAGAAGCCTGATATTCCAGTGCTTCCTTGAGCAGCTCCACTCTATCCACCACCTTCTTGCTTGTTGTTGCTTGTCATCTTGCCGAGCTTGTCAAAGATCTTTATGAAGAAGTTCAAGCACTGGTCAAGTCTTGTGTCTGGAAGATACTCACGGATCTGCACTCCGGGAACAGAGTTCAAGATGCTCTCAAGAGATATGTCACCTGGTGTTATTGTGCCGCTAGCATTTCGATTGTACAGCATCTAGTATGACAAGTCTAGCTTGAAGTTCTAGCTGTTGTACACACTTGGGAACAAGTTGAGCTTTCCAAGGCCTCCACCAAGATCTTTCTGAGAAGTCTTGTAGGTGAAGCACTGTGGAGCATAGAGTTTGCTGTCCTTCAAGTTAGTGCTGCCGCCATCAACTGGCTTGTTTATGCCAGCTTCAGGATTGAGCACAAAAGGAAGAATCTCTTGCTTGATGTTGCCTGGTATCTGAAACACACCCATGTTATCTGTTCTCCATCATTGCTGGATTTGGTCCATTGCTGTTTGTGATGACAACAGGAGCAGGAACAACCTGTGGATTTGCAAATCCATCTTTCATCTCACTTCTCATGTCTTTCATGAACTAGAACATCTCATATGTCTAGCTGCTCTGCCAAGTCTGCTGCTCCTCTTGCTTCTTCTGCTCAAGCTCTCTTGCTTTAGCCACACTTGCAAAGCTCTCATTCACCATTTTGTTCTCTTCAACCCTAGACTTCTCTAGTTCATTGAGTGGCTCCATCTGAGCGGATACTACTTGCTTAGCTTTGTCTTGTGCTTCTTCACGCGGGGTGAAGTTCATCTCTTTTAGCTGCTTCTCAAGCTCAGCTTTCCTCTCAGCAGTCTTGTCACCACCCCAAAATCCTTTTATCTTCTTGCCTGCTTGTATTTCAGCCAGCTGCTTCTAGAGATCATTGTACTTCTCCAGCTGCTTCTAGTACTCAGCATCGTTCTCAATCTCCTTGGCATCTTCATCAGAGACTTTCATTGGCAGTCCAACTACTGGTCCAAACAGTCTGATGTATCCCATCATTGGAAGCTTGATGACAATCTTTCCAAGCTTCTACTTGATCTCCTCTATCTTTGCCGAGACCATGTCTATCCATCTCTTCAATGCTGAGCCTTCCCACCACTCAGCTATTCCATCAGCAATAGCTGAGCCAAAGTTCTAGATTTTGTCTATGAACTCTTTGAGCCAAGATCCTTCATACCAGCTCTAGAGACCATCTGCAAAGAAAGACCAAAGTCCTTTCTGCTCTATCTCACTGATCCACTAGTACAAGAAAGTAGACTCATACCACTCCTTTATGGAGTCAACTATGCTGAATGAGTCCCACCACTCAGAAAGTTTGTTCACTCCGGAGCTCACAAGCTCCCAGCTAGTCTAGAAAGATCTACCCATCCAAGAGTCATTCCACCAGTCCCTCAATGGCTTTGTAATGTCATCTAAGAAACTAGTGATCTTGCTCCAATACTGCTTGAAGACACTCTTGTTCCACCACTCTTTTATAGTGTCAACAACTTTGACATCAATGTTCATGAATGTCTCACCAAGAGAAGAGTCTCCATTCCACCAGTCAAGAATTGCTTGCTTTATGTATCCACCAAGATTCTTGAGATTCTTGAACAGCTCTTTTGCTGAGTCAACAAATGGCTTCAAGTTCTCTTCATAGAAGGTCTTGAATGGACTGTTGTTCCACCAGTCAATGACGCCATCTTTTATCAAGCCACCAATGTTCTTGAGATTCTCCCAGATTGACTTGTCAATGTCCCATGCCGAGAATGCTTTGGTGATAGTCTCCTTCAGCTTTGTGAGTGAGTCTACAAATGGCTTTATCTTTGGCCAGATCTTCTCATCCCAAATCTCGGTGATGGCATTCCACGCTTTCTTCACTGGCTCAACAATGTAAGGACTAATGTAGTTGTCATAGCTCCAGTTCCAGAACTTCATCAACTAGTCCCAAATGAACTTTCCAAGCTAGACCCAGATGTCAACAAAGATGTACTTCATTGCATCAAGCACAGCATCCCAAATTGTCTTTCCAATGTCCTTGAGCCACTCCCAAGCCTTGAGTGCGTTGTTCTTTATGTCTTGCCACATCTGTCCAGAAGTGAGATAGTTTACAAACTCCATTATCTTCTTCTTGACCCACTAGTACAGTATGATCGCACCAGCAACTATCAGTGCAATAGCAGCAATGATCAAGAGTATCTTAGCAGCAATGATTGTAATTGGAATGACAACAAACTTCATTATCAAGTTTTTGATGTAGTCAATTGCTGGCTTGATGACTTTCTTCATGAATGAGAAGACTTTGCTGATAGCTCCTCCAATTCTCTCAAAGATTGCCATGGTCTTGTTCTGCTTTCTTGACATGGCTGGAGTCACTTTTGGAGTTGCCATCTTTGCTAGAGTTGCATTCAAGCGCTCAAACTGCTAGCCAATGAATGTCTAGACTGTGAAGAAGTTCTTTGCTGGAGTGCTGTCAACATAGTCGCCTTCTTCATGATCTTCTGCTTTCTGCTCTTGAGCTTCTTCAGCATTGCTCTTCTCTTCTGTCTGGCCTTCTTTGGCAGACTCTACTTCTTTGCTAGCTTCTTCTTTGCCAGCTCTAGTGCTCTCAGCAACTTCTGCAAGATATGCTTTCAGATCCTCAATGTCATCTTTTGTTGCAGGCTGCTCAAAGAGATCAACAATCTGCTTTGCAATGGTCTCAGCAATGACTTTGTCCAGCAGTCCACTGCCTGAACTGCTCTCAATCTTCTCAAGAATCTCTTTCTTAGCACTCTCAAGATCTTCAGCAGTCTAGTTCAGCTTGAATGCTTCTAGAAGTGATGCAATGCGCATGAGAATGACATCTGCCTAGCGAGAGTCACCCATGACTTTGTTGTGGTGCTGAGCCTTAGCTAGCTCGCCAAGCATCTTCTCAATAGTCTTGACGAGCTCTTTCTGCGTGCTAGGCACTTTCTCAGCACCAACAGGCTTAGCCGCTGCTGTTGGAACATTCTTCAGCAAGTCGCGGCCGGAGCCAGAGTTGTTTGGTATCTTCTAGTAGTTTGCCATCTCAGTTGCTTCTCATTGTCTTCCTGCAAATCACTTCTTGTAGAACAGCATGTTCAAGTAGTCATTGATTCCTTTGAGGCACTCCATCACATGCTTGTTCGACTTCATCTAGTTCTGTTCTTTCTTCTCCTCATTGTTTATCTGTGTTATGTACATGTTGAGGTCCAGGAGAGTCATCTGCTTCATCAAGTCTAGTGGGTTTGTCTTGTAGAGTCTCAAGAAGACCATCTCTGCCTTGATGATGTAGAAGTACATCATCTTAGACATCTCCTGGTACATCATAAAAAACTGTCTGCCTGGTTTTGGTCTTCTCCTTCATAGTACTCTCCACAGCTCATGCACTGGTGGCGCTCAAATGCATCATTCATCTTCTGCAGAAGGTTCTTTGCAACATAGCTCAGCGCACCATTCTCAGAGTACAAGACATCTTGCGTGAATCTAGACAGAATCTCTTCTACAGCTGAAGCACCGTACTTCTCAGCATATCCTTCCAAGTCAACTAAGCGTGATGTCCCCTTCTCTTTGTTCACTATCTCAACAGACTTCAAGAACAAGTTGATGTACTCCATGTTGATGAGCTGTGCTTCAACCTTGCTCTCCTTCTGAGGTGGCTGAGGTCTTCCATCTGGCATTCTCTGCTTTTGGTGCTGTGCTGCTCTTCCCTAGATCATAGCTGGAGACTTTGCATACTTTCCGCGGTAGAACTCAGAGACAAGCTTCACTTTTGGATATGCTGCCGTGAACTTGTACTTGAAGCTCTTGTTCTCATACTCAAACTCATGTGGCTTGACATCAATCTCATCAAGCTTTCTCAAAGTTGAGCCAAAGTCTAACCGGTACTAGTTCTCTGCTCCACAGTGAGGGCATGTGAACTTGACATCATTTGCAAACATGTTGTTCTAGTACAGAGCAATCAGCAGCTTCAGCCTATCAAACTCTGTCAGCTAGTAGATGTCAAATCCATCTAGAAGTGCCGTCTTGTTTATGATTCCGCACTGAGCATCATAGATCACATCTTGACGCTGCTCGTTCGCAATCATTATTCTTGACATTGTCTTCTAGTCTTTGACACTAATCTCCTTGAAGCCAACCTCTTGCTTGAGAGAGTTGACATACACTTTTGAGACTGAAGTTGCAAAGTCTTCATCAAGAGCTTTCAAGAGCTCATCTTTTGAGAGACTTGCTTCTTGAGAAGCTTGCTCTTGTGGTGCAACTGTCTTCTTCTCATCTTCTTTCACATTTTTCACTTCTTCACTTGACATTTGGCAATTTCCTGTTGTTTACACTGTTCTTTGCTATATTTACCACACTGCAACTCTCTGCACAAAGTCTAGAATGCAAAAGAAACTTGCAAATGCAAGCTTCTCTCTTTGCTGTGGAGCATACTTAGCCATGGTCAGACAACTAGCTTCTTGAACTTCAAGACTGTTGCATATGAAGTTCTCGACTTCTTGAGAATCTCAATGATCTCTTGGTTGTATTGCTGATTCTGCTCCATATACAAATGTCACAAGTATATGCTACATCCATAGAAACAATGAAAGCCCTGAAGAGTTTCAGAGCTTTCTTAGTCAGTGAATCAAATCTTAAATCACTTCTAGCCAATGAAGTCGCCATTCTTGCTGTCTTCCAATTCCCAAAAAGTACTTTTGAATTGGACGTCGAACGTCGCTACATCGCCACCGTCATACTGCAAAGTGACTGGGCCAACACTTGTGATTGTCACATTGAAGAATCTCATTGTCTCAGCAACAGTCTCATTGTCTTTGTCAAACAAGCGGATTCTGATTGTTGACTTCTCATTGACACCACGGTCACCTTCAAAGTGAGATCCACCAGTGATGTTCATGTTCATCACTTTGTTCTGCCAAGCGAGGAAGCAACGGCGGTTAGTTCCATTGATGTCAGCATACACAGTCATGGAGTGATCAGTCTCCATAGATACCCGTGTGGGCACCAAGTTCACGCACTCGAAACCTTTGTACCAGACAGATGCATACTCAACATTTCGACCAGGCATTGTCACATTCTTTGCATACATGATGACATCTTTCAAGACAGCATCAATATCATTGTAGCCAGAGAATGCTTCTATCTCATATGTGTTGTTTGCACGAATGTTGTCAGCAGTTGTCTTCTGCAAAAATTCTGAAAGTGGTGTAGCCATCTTGTTGTTTCCTGTTCTGTGTTTTCAACTTATATCTATTTACTCTCTAAACTATGAAGATTGGGATAAAATCCCAATCTTCATGGTGGTTTCTATGTGATGTCAGCATCAGAGAACTTCTGACCAGCTTGCACCTGTGCGGGCACAGATAAAGTCAATCATGATGAACTCAATTGTCTTGACTGGCTTGATGCCAATCTGCACATGAAGCTCATTGCGATCGATCACCTCTGGTGGGTTATTGGTCTCATCGCACTTGATGATGTAGTCATATATTCCACCATTGTTCTTTGCTTCCTTGAAGTAAGGGTCAAGAGCATCCACCAAGCGCTGTCTTGTGTAAGCTGTGTGTCCTTCGTAGATGAAATATCTTGATGCCTAGTAAGCAGCACGCTCAAGTCTCAAGAAGAGGCGGCGGACATTGATTCTGTCAAAAGCACTCGACTTTGTCTAGAATGTCTTCTGTCCTTCAAGCACAATGCCATCGTTTGGATAGTTGATAGCATAGTTCCAGTTCTTCTCATAGATAGGACCAGCTTGCTTGATTGTTGGACTGAATGCAACATCTGTAGCTTGGATGACACCTCTGTTGAGTCCAGCTGGAGCATCCCAGTACCAGTAGTTGACATCGCAGTTGATCATCACACCCATCGCCTTGATTGATGGTGGGCACCAGAAGAAGTCTCCGGTGTAGTCATCTGCCATCTCAAACCAGTCAAGGTATCCAGCGCCATAGTTTGTGTTCAAGCCACAGACAGCTGGGAGGTATGGGAGGATGTTTGCATCAATAGTGTTAGCAGGCTTTGTGTCGCGAATGATCTTCTTCTGTCCTTGGAGAACAAGAGGACGAGGGCACTCAGTGACAAACATGCAGTCTTTGCGGACATTCTTGCAGAAGTTGTCAAGCTTCTAGACAACAGTCTTCCAAGTCTTGACTGATGGATCATCATACTTCTTGCACTTCCACATTCCAAGCATTGAGTTTCCAAGGTCATCAGTGATCATGAGGTCATATGGTCCCTTGTCACCAAATATTGCCTTGAGATAAGAAGCAATGTTTGAGATTCCAGCATCGCAGACAATGTCAATCTGCATCTTGTTGATGTCAGAGACTTTCTCAAATGCTTTGTTCAAGCCATCATAGATTGACTTGGTGATTGAGATGTCTTCCTTGGTCATTGGGCTGTAGAGGCCAAGCACTGCACCTCTCTCAGGAGATGCAATGAGGATGTCGCAGTCATCTTTGTAGAACTTCTTGCTTGCAGTTGAAGTGAAGCAGTTTGAGAAGAAGTTGATGTACTGAGAGTTTGTGTTGACAATAGTGTCAATGAACTTTGTCACACCTGTGTTAGGATCTTTGTCATCTTTGCAGAGAGATCCACAGAATGCTTCAACAGGCTCATAGCTGACTTTGTTTCCTTCAGCAGGATCAAGATAGCAGCGGTAGACAACAACACCAATGTCCTTCAAGTGGTCAGCTTCAAAGCCACCGCTCTCAGAAGGATGGATTGTTGAGAAGTAGTTTGCTGCATCAAGTGCCATTGTCTCAGGAACACTGTCATCAAAGTCAATTCCATGGATGCCATAGCGAGGATCAGATTCATCAAGTGCTTCATTGCAGCTCACCATCTCTGCAGAGAGAATTGCCCAGAACATAGCTTTCTCAGGATCATCTGAGACAAATCCAGACAAGATGTCTGCACTGGCAACACTGATAGCATTCTCATCTGACAAGAGCTCATTGTACTTAGCATCTCTAGAATCTTTGTCATGGTACTGCCTGATGAACTCAGAGTATCCAGCAGTGTAGTCTGCACAGACAACTGGCTCAACTTTTCCTTCTCCAAGAATGTTCTTGATGCAGTCTTTCTGGATGGCATCTTTTGCAATCTCAACACCAACACCACAAGCATCCGCATAGCAAGTGTAGATGAACTTGTCATCTTGTGCCCACTCATTCAGCTGTGTGAAGAGAGCCAGAGCATCGCCAGTCAATGTTCCTGGAACTGTCTCCTTGAACTCAACATGCCAGCCAATGCGGTTTTTCACCATTGCAGAGACCTGGTATGCAGTGTTCAGTCCAAAGACATCATATCCTTCAAGAGATGAGAGATAATAGTCTGACTCTGGATTTGTGTAGAGATTGAACACTCTCTCACATTCAGCTTTGTCTTCATAGAGCTCTTTACTACCATCATTGAATATAGACAGAATGTTGGCAGACAGTGATGGGATTGAAGTGATCATTGAGTAGTAGCTGTCAGTGTTGATTCTCTTAACGAGATCATCGGAGCTCAAGCCACCATTGACCATCTCTACACCATCAATTGAAAGAGTGCTTCCATCAGAAGATGTTGCAACAAGAGAGCTGAGAACATCATATCTCAGAGACTCATATGCACTGATCTCACCAAGATCTAGCTGGATCAATGACTGAGCATAGAGTGCATTTGCAGCAGTTGTGACAACAGGAACAATGCCAATCACCTCACGCTTCTGTCCAAGACGAGTGTCTTCCTTGACGCGGCCATATGTGGCATTTGTTGTGTCAACAATCAAGAATGTGTCAGCCGGAACCTTTGCCTCATCGGTGCGGTACTCATCAATTGCCGAGAGATCATAGAGAACTGGAGCGCGACCTCCATAGATGACAAATGCATCTCTTATCTCTTGGTCAGCTTCTTGCACCTTCCACCACTTTGACTTCTCGGCATTGGCTGGAACATAGCTTGAGATTCCAGCAGAGATGTCAACACAAGACAGAATTGAGCTGAGACCAACGAAGTCCTTCTCACGTCTGAGTGAGTACTTGACACCAACAACTTTCTCAAATGCTGCATTGTCATAAGGAAGGCGTGAGCACCACAAGCGACCATTCTAGTTCAGCACTTCACAAGCTGCAGCATATCCATATCTCTCAGCTTCATTGTCTGGTGTTCCATAGTACTTCTCAAAAGCTGAGCGGGAAGTGAACTCCATTGGCTTGTATGGCTCACCTTTGTCAGAGAATAGAGGGATGAAGCAGCCTGTTCCAACCATAGCTGGGCTGTATCCAGACTTGTCTATTTCCTTTATCTCAATCCCAGGGGCATTGATGGTTCTCATTGTCTTTGTGTTCCTTGTTTGTAAATGTTTCTTCTGCTAGTCATCTTGTTTCTAGTCTATTGCTATTTACTCTCATTTCTCAAAGAATCAGTGCATGACTTCTTCTTGGACATTTGCACCTTGCCTTGTCACAATGAATGTCAAGACAATGTACTCAAGGCACTTGACCGGCTTGATGCCAATCTTGCAGTGCAGCTCATGGTTCTCAATAGTCTGCTCAGTGTTCAGCTCTTCATCACACTTGACAGCATAGTCAAGAATGCCATCTCCTGCAACAGCATCTTCAAATATAGGCTTTATCTAGTCAACAAACTGCTGCCTGAGCCATGCAGTGTTTCCTTCATACAAGAAGTGTCTGGCGACTCTTATTGTCTTCTTCTCAAGGTCAAGCATCAAGCGGCGGACATTGACTCGGTCTAGAGCAGTCCTGTCGGTCTAGAATGTCTTCTGTCCTTCCATCACTATCCCTTCCATTGGATAGCTTATTGCATAGTTCCACTAGTGGTTGTATATCTTTCCAGCTTCATCATTAGATGGTGAGAATGCAACATCAACAACATTTGGCACAACTCCTCTTGTCATGCCAGCTGGAGCTTCCCATGGGTGGAAGTATGTGTCACAGTATGTGCAGATTGATGCTGCCTTGACTGATGGCGGACACCAGAAGAAGTCTCCACTGTGAGCATCTGCCATGTAGAACCAGTCACACCAGCCAGCTGAGTATGAAGAGTTGAGAGCATCAGCGATGAACTTCACTCTTGGGAGCACGGTTGCAGCAATGCTGGATCCTGGCTTGGTCTTTCTCACTAGCTTCTCATCACCTTCAAGGCAGAAAGTCCTGAGGCCATCTGCCAAGAACAAGCAGTCTTTCCTTGTGTACTTTGCAAACTCATCAAACTTCTTGAGAACTGCTCTCCACTTGTAGGTGTCAGCAACTGAGTTGAGCGCCCATGCTCTCTTGTCTCTCACTTGGTGCCCACACCCACACTCACACAAGACTGCACCAGCGCTAGTTCCGAAGTCTGAGACTCTCTAGTACACATCAAAGTCAACGGACTTTGGCTCTCCTACTCCAACCGAGTCAACTAGCTGTGCTATGTTTGACACTCCAGCATCAACTACCAAGTCAAGTGGCACTGTGTTTGGATCTCTGCACTGGTCTAAGATCTTAGTCAATCCATCCATGATCGAAGTCTAGAGTGTCACAATCTTCCGGCACTAGACACCATGAAATCCAAGCGAAGTAGCTCTCTAGTTCTTTGTGACTAAGATTGATGCTCGGTCAAGATTTGCCTTGTCAGCATTTGAGAACAGCCGGATGAACTTAGATCTTGAGTTGACTACGCTGTCAATGAAAGTGCTAGCACCAGTCAGCTAGTCTTTTGCTGTCCGGTCAAGTGATCCAACAAATGCTTCAAGTGGCTTGAATGAGAGTCTAGAGTCATTTGCAGTGTCTTTGAACACTTCAAACACGACTACTCCAACATGCTTCATGTAGTCTTTCTCATAGTGGGTCTAGTCTCTCCAGTTCATTGCTGGGAAGAAGTCTGCTGCATCCTTTGACACACTCTCATCAAACTCAAGCGTGCTTCCATTGAGGTCATTCTGTGTTGGTGGAGGAGAGCTCAGTGGAATGGTGAGCCAATCACCGGAGAGATTGACTGGGTCAAAGTATGTCGACACCAAGTCAGTTATGCTGCTAGCTCCACACTCGCCACTCTCGATTGTTCCAAATGCTGACAGCACATTGAAGTGCTCAACTTCAGGTCTGTGTCTAGTGCTAGTCTGGTCTTTGAAGTCTGGATATGCTTCAACCATGCTCTAGAAGTAGAGTGCATTGGCAGCGGTGACAAGGACTGGAACAACACCAAGACAGTCATTTGTCCAAGCTGGAGTGTCTTCAGCATCATTCTAGATCTAGCTGCGGACACAGTCATGCTTGTCATACACTCCATATTGCTTTCGTGTTATGTCATAGATTCTGATCTTGTTCTTCACAAGAGACTTTGAGTAAGTCAAGTGCTGGTCTAGTGTCTCAAGGTCGGCAACTCCACTTCCACCATCAGATATCAGAAGATAAGAAGTCAGCTCGGAGTCATTGAATGACAGCACAGAGTATGGATTCACTGACTTGACAGCTTGCACAACTAGCTCAACTGCTCTTGCACATCCTCCGATCTCCTTTTTGCAAGTCTCAGGCTGCTTCTCCTAGCCAACCTCATTGAAAGTTATTGACTCTTCTGTGGCAACTACTCCACCAAAGAAGTCTTTCACTAGCTAGAACTAGGCTAGCTCAGAGATCTTAGACCACATCTTTCCAAGAGTGTCTGGATCATCATACTCGCTGCTGCCTTCTCCAAAGTAGTGCATGATCTCAACAATCCACTAGTAGATCTCTCTTATGTAGTGTATCTTGATCGACTCACTGGAGCTATCACACAGTGGAATGACTCTTGGAGACAAGTTCCAGTCTCTGTAAGTGTACTTCTAGAGTGAAGCATTGTCATAAGGGAGCTTTGCTGCAATTGGAGTCCCTCCTCGGTTGAGAACTTCACAGATTGCATTGTAGAACCAGGTCTCAACTTCATTTGTTGGAGTTCCAAAAGTCTCATCTAGAGTTGCTCTTGTGTTTATCCACTAGACGGTGTAGTCTTCTCCTTTGCTTGCAAATCCGGTGATGAGACTGATTGGAGCATTTGGAAGACTGTAGTCAGGCTTCTGGTACTGTGATCTGTCTATCTCTTTCAACTCAATGCCGGGAGCTTCAATTGTTCTGCTGCTCATCTTAGACTCTTTCTCTCTTATGCTTGAAGACTATGCTTTCATGTATTTACCCTGAGATTTCCATAAGATCTGCTCTTGACACTTCAATGTGAGCAAACAAGACTAAACACTAAGCAAACAAAGTCTAGGTCTATTGAGAATGTCCCTAGCAACACTGGTCTTTTGCAGAGCTCAACTTCATTGATGCAGACATCTTAGAAATCTAGATCATGGCATAAGCCTAAAGGCATATGTCAAAGACATTTCTTTGTCTCTAGTCTATTGTTAGTCTATCTAGTTATCTACATCTAGTTGTCTATAGACTTCAACTCATCAACTAAATTAGATTACTTAGATCAGAAAAAGATAGATCTTCTAAGACAAGGTTCAAAATTGAACCTTGTCCTATGAAATGCTTCTAAAGAAGTACTATCTAAACATGATAGAAGACAATGATCTAGATCTACTAGACAGCAAATCTTCTGAAAAGCTAGAAGATAAGCAGAAAAAGTCTAGAAATCTTGAAGTCAAGACAAATCTAGTCTTAGCTAACTACATAAAAGAGCTTTCAGAAGATGTGAAGCTCACAGAGTACAACTTGAGAGAGAAGTCTCTGACATGCTCTAGCATTTGGGCTAAATGGCTCTCATATCTCTATCTTGAGAAAGAGAATCTCCAGAGAATAGCTGATGCTAAGAAGAAAGTTCTCTCAAAGAAGATGTCAAGCAGCAAAGTCACCGACTCAGTGTTGCGAATGAAGTCTGAAGACAAGATTGCTGAAGGTGATGACACTATGAAGAAGCTTGCAGCTCTCTCAAAGCAGACACAAGACAGCATTGACTTCATTGAGCGAGCTCTTGGAATTCTTGCAAACTTCGGCTTTAGCATAAAGAATGTGACAGAGGTATTCAAGCTTCAATTCACCCATTGACAATGAATGAGCAGTATTCAGACTCTTTCTAGACTTAGCTTGATGTCTTTCCTGGCAACAAGATCTTCCGTTTGACTTTTGATCCTGTTGTCAATGCTATGAGAGTTCTCTGCAAAAGACAAGATCTCTTTGAAGAAATCCAAGAAGCTTTCTCTGTTGACAATCCGCAAGCTTTCTTCTCCTAGCAATATGGATACAAAGGCCAGCCAAAGCTGCTTGCAATCAACAAGTTTGGATACTTTGCTCCTGGCTTGGTGTTTGAAGTGCTGAACTGGATGAAGCTCCACTATGGTGATCTCCAGCTTGTTGCAATCTCAAGCAAGTGCCAAGCATACATCAAAGATGTTCTCACTCCACTGAAGAGCTTCAAGTTCACCAAGATCTCAAATGTTGCGGAAGACACAGGAAGAAACAATGAGCTTCGCCGTCTGAGAGAGAAGCAGCTTGCAGAAGGAGTGCCAGAGAAAGAGTGTGCTGTGCCATTTGAGCTCAGAGAATACCAAGAAGAAGCAATAAGACATCTCTTGAGCTCTGGATATGGTCGAGGTCTCATTGAGATTCCTACAGCTGGAGGAAAGTCCCTCATTCTTGCAAACTTCATCTGGAACATCTGGAAAGGTGTTGACAGAAGCTTCAAGACTTTGCTTCTTGTGCCAAATGTCTAGCTTGTCCACTAGTTCCAGAAAGATCTGGTAGACTATGGATTTGACAAGAGAGACATTGCCAAGTTCACTGGTGGAATGACGAAGAAGGAGACTGCAGAGAATGATCTTGGGAAAGCAAAGATTGTCATAGCAAATCGCCAGCAAGTCTTCAAGAATCCGGCAAAGCTTCCTGACTTTGATGTCTTGATCTGTGATGAAGTGCACCAAGCTACGGCTGAAGCTACTAGAGACTTCATTGACAAGTGCAAAGCAAAGATCAAGATTGGCTGCTCTGGAACACTTCCAAAAGGAAAGTTCTAGCTGTGGACTCTCATTGGCATGATAGGGAGAGTTGTGTATCGTGAAGATGTCACAAGCTTGCAAGACAAGGGATACATCTCAAAGCTGAAGATCACTCTTCTTGACATAATGCACAAGCAAGTTGAAGGCAACAGAAGTCTTCTGTTCCACACTGACTCAAAAGTCAAGTACCACCAAGATGAGTTTGGTCAGAGTGAGATATTCTTCAATGATGCCTACAAAGCAGAGATGGAGTTCTTCAAGACAAGGTATGAAGAGCTGTACACACCAATATTTGACTACTTGAAGACCCTTCCAGAGAACACACTAGTTCTCTTTGACTCGCTTGAGATTGGAAAGAGCCTCTTTGAGCTGGCAAAAGACAAGCTTGCTCTAGACAAGAGAGGGATCTTCTACATAGATGGCTCTCAGAAAGTTGAGCTGCGTGAAGAAGTGCGTGAAGCGTTTGAGAGAGAAGATGGAAACATCTTGTTTGCACAAACCGCCACATTCAGCACTGGCGTGAACATCAAGCGACTGACACATGTTGTCTTCATGTTCCAGAGCAAGTCATTCAGCCGGATCGTCCAGTCAATTGGACGAGCTCTTAGACTCCACTTCTCAAAGACAGAAGCACATGTTGTAGATGTCAGATTCAACTTCAAGTACTCAAAGAAGCACTATGATGAGAGACTCAAGTACTACAAAGAAGTGTATGGAAAGAAAGGGCCTGATGAAGTCATCAAGATGGAAATCTGAGATTGCTAGTACAATATAGTCAGTTTCGAAACACACAAAAGAAAGAGAAAACAAAGATGAAGACTACGGTCAAGATGATAGTTGGTGCTGCTCTTGTTGCAGCAACTGCACTCTTCAGTGGATGTGACAAGCTTCCAACTGTTGAGAGAATGACAACAATATCTACAGTCATTGGCAAGACTGCTGGATATGCTTGTGAGTTGTCTAAGACAAAGACAGAAGTGAAGGAAGCAATTGCTGGTGTCCTTGACATTGTGTCAAAGGCTGTTCCAGCTGAAGGACAGACATTTGCTGAAGCTTGGTCTCCATTGATTGATGAAGAGCTCAAGAAGCTTGTTGATGCTGGAAAACTTGATGAATCTGGTGCTCAGGTTGCAAAGCTTGCACTCAATGTAGCATGTGATGGCATTGACTATGTCTTTGTGAAGTATCCAAAGGCAAAAGAAGTCAAAGAGCTTGTCAGTGCTGCTGTAGCTGGATTCGTTGATGGATACAAGAGTGTTGTCAAGATGGGTCTTGCTGCTAGTGACAAGCCGGAGATTGATGAAGAGGCATACAAGTACCTCAAGGCAAGAATGGCTAAGTGAGAGGCCAATACCAATAAACTGAGAAAGCTAGCTCAATTGAGCTAGCTTTTTGCGTATCTTTCTTCATGCTGGCATCTTTTGAAGTCAGATGTCAAGTGAGCCTTGGAGATAGCATGCATACATGAACTGCTTCTTGAATGCACTCCAAGGAAGAATTCCAAATCCTTTAGCTCCCCAAGATGCTCCCCAAGAGTTCTAGATGTAGACACCATCGCGATCATATCCACAAAGCAGCACTGCATGCCCGCCAAGACTTGCGCCATGATCTTTTATGAAGTAGTCGCTTCTGCTTGCTGAATACCAGCCTTCAGTGATCTAGAATCCAGCATGCAAGAAGTCATACTTGTGCAGCAAGAACTTCACAAGCTCAACAGTAGTGTCACTTCCATCATTGTACACAGTGCCAATCTTGATGCTTGAGCCGTTGAACCCACCGAGCTAGAGGGCTGCTTTGATAGCAGCTTCAAGATAAGTTCCATCTGAGTTGACATTGCCATCTATCTGCTTTGCTTTGGCATACACCTAGTCTGCATCAATGTTGATGAGCTTTCCAGTCTTCTTCCAGATGAGTGCTTCGCATAGATTGCATATTGAGTAAGCAGCGCAATGAGGCTTGGTTCCTTGCTAGTCTGTCACCGAGCACTCTTGCTTGTTGTCAATCTTCAGAGGATTCACAATACCATCAATGTCAACTGCTTTGCCATTGTGGTCTTTAGCTTGGTAGTAAGTCATTATAGCTTTGTCAAAGTCTTTGTACTTCTCAATGTAGTACTTGTTTGAAGCTGCACTCTTGAGAAGAGTTGCTTTGCCAGCTCTTCTCTTGAACAAATTGATAAGCCAACCACTCATAGATCACCTCACTTGTCTAGCTCATCTAGCTTGTAGACTCGATTTGTTCCAAACCACCAGCTCTCCCAGACATACTCTTCATCATTGAAGCTACCTGATGGCACACAATGCTAGTTTGCCGGAGAAGAGGTCTCTATCACTTGTATCCTGCTGCAGTGGCATCCAGCCAAGCTGAGCAGCAATGCAGCAGCAACTACAATGAGTGTCTTCTTCATAGCTCAGTCCTCACCATAATCAAGCTGTGAGTCAATTGTGTACTTCAAGAACTTGAATGAGTCTAGATGCTCAACTTCATCATAGTAGTTGTTCTTCAAGATAGCTTGGAGCTCAGTCAGCATTGCTAGCTCATCAACACCTTCAATGACTTCTTCATATGACTTGATCGCACGCTCTTCAGCCTCTATTGCAAGATCAAGATAGTGTGCAGAGTCTTTGCCTTTCTTGAAGCTCTCAAACAGCTTGACATCTTCTTTGTCTGCATACTTCTTGAACTCTGCAAAAGTTGATGGGATGTCATACCCATATGCTAGAGCAAAGTCAAGCATGCTTCTCATGTGGTCTTGGAGCTCATCAACTGCAGTGTCAACAAATGCTTCTTTGACAGCTGTGTAGTTTCTGTCTGTCCTGTCTAGTGCGCTTGCAAAAAGTGTGTAAGTGTTTCCAGCTAGCCACTCTTCAGATATTAGCTTGTTCAGTGCCTTCTGCACTTTCTCACTATAGTTTGGATCTTCTTGTTCTCTATTTGTTGCCATATCTATTTTTCCTATTGATCAAATTTGCTTTGCCATTACAATCCCAATTTGCTGATATCCTCTTGAAGCATACAGTCCCTGAGCATTCTGGTTGTTCTTGTTGACATGAAGCACAATAGTCTTGATTCCAGCTTCTTTGGCTTTTTGATCAAAGAACTTCATCAACTTGGATCCAATGCCTTGTCCTCTGTAGCTCTTGTCTATCACACAAGCATCTATATATGTGCTGTCTGGAAAGTATCCATACTCTCCTTGATATGCTAGTATTGCTCCAATCAAAGTGTCACCATCAAAAGCCATTGCAGCATACTCAATGTCATCTAGCTCAACTTCATCTTGGTCATAGTCAAACATCTTGAACCCAAACTTCAAGTTGCAACTCTGCTCATTTCCATACACTTGTCCATAGAGATCTCTTAGCTTTTGCTAGTTCTCTGGAGAAAGTGATTCTTCAGCTTCTTTCCATGACATGAACTCAAATCTCAAATTCATTGCTTTCTCCAATCATTTTCCACTAGCATTCTTCAGCAATCTGCTCAATGTGCTTGGCTGCAGCACCCACACTTGGTGGTCATTCTCTGCTGTAGCTGCTTTGTCAAGAGCTTTTGATGCATCTTCAAGAGAAGTGTATCTTCCTTCCCATGGCTTTGTTGCTTCAACCACTGGATCTTTTGCAGAGATGCACCCGCTCAAGCATATGCCAACCACTGCAATTGCAATCACCATCATGAATTTGCTCTTCATCTCTTTGCATCTCCAAGTTCTTTAGTTGCATCTAAGAGATCTGAGAGATCTCCATTGTGGCAAGCATCATCAACTTTCTGCTTTGCTTTGTCAATCTTCTCTTGCTTCTGCTTGTTCTTGTCATTCTTCTAGTTGTGGATGGCAAGAAGATAAGCAAACACTGCAACAACTGCTTGCGCAAGTGCTGCTAGAAGTGTAGTTATTGCTGTTCCGGATGCTATAGCCATGATCTTCAATATTTACCTAGATCAAGTGAACAGTAGATTTATGCTTGAAATCCCACATTATTGATGTGGGATTTGATTAGTCAATATCTATTATGCACTTTTTTGAGTTTACATGAAATTTGAGATGTTTGATTTGATTTTATTGAATTTCTCTATATAGTTTGAATATTGTTTCTTTATTTCTGGATCATCAAAATAGTCTTCAATATCTATGATTTGGTCTTCAAATGCTTTTTCTAGATCTGCCAAAGCTTTAAATAGTTGATTTGCATCAGATTGTGTGTGATTATCTAATAGATCTTTTACTTCATAATATTGATCTCGAATTTCTTCATAGCAATTGCACATATTACTAAGATCAAACAAAGCTGTTAGATAATCATCTATATCATTCATCAGATTGCTGTCAACATTCTCATTCAGCTTCTTGTAGTTTCCAGCTCTAAGCTGCTTCTTCCAATAGTTGATTGCTTCAACAATCTGCTTTTTTGTGTATTGCTTTTTCATAGTTTTTTTTGTATAGTTTGTCCACCAAACTTTTGTCCTCCTAAGAGTATTTACTTCACTCTAAGTCAATAACATTTAGATATGGAAACTCTAGATGGAAAGACTCTTGTGTTCTCTGACCAGCACTTTGGTGTCAAAGGAAACAGTCCTCTACGCCAGAAGATTGGTGTGCAAGCAATAAGAGAGATCTTGAGCTATGCAAAGAAGAGCAAAGCAAAGAATATCATCTTCTGTGGTGACTGGTTCCACTCAAGAGCAACACTTGATGTCTCAACTCTTGACATTGCCTACAAGTGTGTCCAGGCTCTTGCTAAGCAGTGCAAGCTCTGGATGATCTTAGGAAACCATGACTTGTACTTGAAGAACTCAACAGAAGTCAGTTCTGTCAACATCTTCAAGAATGACACCAATGTAGTTGTAGTTGATAAGCCACTAGAAGTGATGCTGAACTCTAAGAAAGCACTTCTAGTTCCATGGCTAGCAAATCTAGATGGCTTCAAGAAAGACTCTTATGACTTGATGCTTGGGCACTTTGAGATCTCTTCTAAGTTCTTGATGCAGAGCTACATAGAAGAGCACTCAGGAAAGCTTGAAGCCAGTGAAGCTGTATCTTTAGATCTAGACAAGGACGACTTCCTGAGTGATCCTGGAGTTGCTAGTGCGCAACCTAGCAAATCTGTTGAGCTTCTAGGCAGCTTCATAGAGCTTGTGAAGCCAAGAACTGGCATTATCTTAGCTGGCCACATACACCAGCACAAAGAGATGGTTGTGAAGAATGGTCGGAAGTTCATCTTCATTGGCACTCCTTATGAGCAGAATCTTGGTGAGCTTGGAAATGTATGCGGATTCTATGAGATCTCTGAAGAAGGAGAGCTGAAGTTCATCAAGCTAGACAAGCTTCCACGGCATATCCAGCTAAAGACGAGTGAGATCAAGAGAGCTGGCTTTGAGAAGTTTGACTTCAGCAATGTGTCTGGAAACATAGTCCAGAAGATATATGATGAAGAGCTGACTCAAGCTGAAGAAGCAAAGCTAGCTCAGAAGATAAATGACTTCAAGCCTTATGAAGAGCTCTTGCCTGAGTACAAAGTAGCAATCCAGTATGCACTCAAGAGCAAAGATGACCAGACAAGTGTTGAGCTCTTGCAGAAGTCAAAGCTTGAGTACATAAGAAACTACATTGACAACATGGATGACAAAGTCCTTGAAGCTAGCAATGTAGATCGAGATGAGCTCTTTGGGATTCTTGAGTCTTACTATAAGAGAGTAGTTGCTTGAAATCCCACATCAAAGATGTGGGATTTAAGATTTTTGATAACCTTCAAACTTATCTACTTCAATAATATTTTCCTCCATCCGCACAAAGTTTCGGAATTATCTTTTTACGAAAATCATGTTTATATTCATGTTTAATATATAATTCATTTTTTATATCATAAAAAGCATTTGTTGCTGCATTATCATCAAATTTATCCAAATAAGACATTAATTCTGGTAATTTTGAGTCTCTAATAATGAATACAGAATAACGCTCATCATATACTCCAAATGAAGCTTCATGATATTTTTTCCAAAGGTCAAATACTTTGTTTATTGTGGGTTCTCTACTTGGAAGTTCTGGAGGTAATTTTTTGTTCCCATGATAATAATTCAAAGGATCGTCATCATCTGGATCTATTGGAAGCTCTAACTCTATATGAGTTTTGTCTTTAAAGGTTACATTTGGAATATCACCAGATTCAACCCAGGATTCAGTAGAGAAATAGCCATCTAAAAATTCTTTAAAAGACTTATCAAGTTCTTCCATTGAATCAAATATCTGAACTGTATCATCATTACCATATGATTCATAATAAAGGCAATATTTATATCCGTCATTGCTTTCATTCAGCTTCTTGTAGTTTCCAGCTCTAAGCTGCTTCTTCCAATAGTTGATTGCTTCAACAATCTGCTTTTTTGTGTATTGCTTTTTCATAGTTTTTTTAGATCATTTCAACAAATCCGTTAATCTTCAAATGTATTTACTCTTCTCCATCAACATCATACTTGTTCATTGCTTTGACAATTGACTCCTAGCTGTAAGACACCATTCCTTCAGCTTCAACTACATTTGGATCCTCTTTGTCACCTTTTGCTTGGATCCTCTCCAAGTCAAGCTTGTGCTTCAAGAGCATGAGCTCTTTCTTCTGCTCCTACTAGAAGATCATGACTTTTATCTTGTCAACAAACTGCTGCTTTGAGCGATATAGCTGGATGAACTCTGCAATGTTGATGTGGATTGACTCAAGAAGCTTTGAAGCCGCTTGCACAAGCTCTGAGTCGACTAAGTCAGTCGTGAGAATGCTGTCTGCAATGTGCTTGAACATCTTCTTTGAGAGTGAGATCATGTCTTCTACTTCTTTCAAAGACAAGTCAATGCTCTTTATCTCAAGAATTGATGACCCTTCTTCGCTCTAGCTCTAGATCTTTGAAGCTGCTTGGTCAATTCTCTGCAGACTGCTCTGCACCTAGTCATCAATTGCTCCAAGAGTTGAGTGTATAGCTTCGGTGTCTAAGCTCAAGCCATCAAGAAACTCATCAACTGACTTGCCGCCGGTTATTCCTAAGACTGCATCTATCTTCTCTTTTGAAGACATTGGTGGCTGCAGTTCATTGTCTAGATTGTCTTTTTCCATTGTATCCCAATATTTACTTACATATTGTATGACCAAGCAATCCTATATCTGTAGCATCTGCTTGGAATGGCTAGAGACTATCAAGAAGATGACATACTAGAGAGCATGCTGAGCCATGACCAGCAAGTTGCATTGAGCACTATGCTGTCTGGAAAGAACTGCTTTCTCACAGGATTCGCTGGAACTGGAAAGACAACAGTGATCCAGCTCTTCAGGAAGCGCTATCAAGGAAACTGTGCAGTTGTTGCACCAACAGGAATAGCAGCACTGAATGCTAAAGGACAGACAATACACTCATTCTTCATGCTAGCGCCTGGGCTCTTGAATCCTGAGAGCATTGATGACATCCCTTGGGCAAGAAAGAAAGAGATGATACGGCAAACTAACTGCATCATCATAGATGAGATCTCAATGGTCAGAAGCGACATGTTTGCTGCAATAGACTTGAGGCTCCGGCAATGTGCTAGAGGTGCAAACAAGAGAAAGCCATTTGGTGGAAAGCAGATCATTGCATGTGGTGACTTCTTCCAGCTTCCACCGGTTGTCAGCACTCAGCTTGAAGATGACTGGCTCAAAGAGAACCTTGGTGGTGAGTTTGCATTTGAGACCGAGCTCTGGAGAGATGCAAAGCTTGAAGTCATCAACTTGAAGACACCATTCAGGCAAGATGATGCAATGTTCTTGAAGATTCTCAACAACATAAGACATGGTGACTTAGACCAAGCTGACATCTTGCTAGATGGTGTTGAAGAGACTGCTGTTGCTGCACTCAACAAAGTGTGTGCAGTTGAAGGCAAGAAGATGCCAAGAACTCCAATAAGGCTCTGCACAACAAACAGAGAAGCACAAGCGGTCAACAATGAAGCCAGAGCTAGGATAGATGCACCACCAGTCAAGTTTGAAGCAGTAGTCACTGGCAAGTTTGCAGAAGCAGACTATCCAACTGAGTCACAGCTAGTCTTGAAAGTTGGCTGTCGGGTGATGGTTCTCTGCAATCTGCACAAGCCAAAAGGTGGATTCTTCTACGTGAATGGTGACTGTGGCACTGTTCTTGAGATGCAAGAGAGTGGAGACTTGCCTAAAGTGAAAGTAGCATTAGACAATGGAAATGTGGTGTGGATCACTTCACATGAGTGGAGCAACATGAAGTATGTCTTAGAGCTAGATCGCTTGTCTGGAAAGAAGAAGATCAGGCAAGAAGTAATTGGAACTTTCTTGCAGATGCCACTTAGACTAGCTTATGCAACTACAATCCACAAGTCACAAGGAATGACACTTGACTGTGTTGAGCTGCATCTCGGAAATGGCTGCTTTGCACATGGCCAGCTGTACACAGCACTGTCACGTGCAAAAAGCTTAGCTGGCTTGAAGCTAGAGCGGAAGATATTCAATGAAGACTTGATACTTGACCAACGAGTTGTTGACTTCTACATCTCATCTAGCTTTGAAGATCCTCTCTGTGCACTAGATGGCAGTGGTGGAGAGAGAAGCCAAGACAGCTCAACAAAGAAGCTTGAAGTTCCAGCTAGCATGTATGACAAGATGAAAGAGATGCTAGATGCAATGAAGTCTAGATCTCAGAGCAATGCTAGTGCTGCTAGAGAAGTGGCTAGTGAGGTGACTGCACTATGACAACAATTGAGTTCAAAGAGCTGTTTGCAAGCATATGTGAGCACTATGGCGTGAAAGTAGTGTTTGATGACTCAGCTGAAGAAGACAATGGATATGCACAGTGGAATGAAGTGCATCTTGCACCAAAGTACTCTTGCTTGAGTGTGTTCAAAGCAGTTGCATTCCATGAACTAGGGCATGCAATCATAAACATGAAGCAAGCAAAAGGCATAAAGCTGTACAAAGTCCACTCAAACTTCAACAATGAGTTCAATGCATGGTGGCTAGCGCAGCGCTTGCACCTGAAGTACATTGGAAAGCCATTCAACAAGAAGATGGGTGACTTTGTCCTTGAGTGCTTGAAGACACACTCAGCTTCTCACTATGCATTCAAGAACATTGATGAGTGAAATAGCTACTAAAGGCAGTAAAATATCAAAATGGCAAGCAAAAGAGACTACTATGAAGTTCTTGGTGTAAGCAAGAGTGCTACACCAGAAGAGCTCAAGCATGCATTCAGAAAGCTCTCTCTCAGCTATCATCCAGATAGGCAAGTTGGAAAGTCTGAAGCTGAGAAGAAAGAAGCAGAAGAGAAGTTCAAAGAAGTCAATGAAGCTTACTCTGTGCTCTCAGACAAAGACAAGCGAGCTCAATATGACCAGTTTGGGTTTGATGGCCCTCAAGGATTCAGTGCTGGACCTGGTGCAGGCTTTGATCCATTCTCATTCTTCAAGAGCCATTTTGGAGGAATGGGCGGATTTGGGAGCATGTTTGGAGGAATGGATGGAGAAGATGATGATCAGTTCAGCTTCAGAAACCACCATGCATCTGAGCCAGACTTTGACTCACCAGAAGATGGGCGAGACATAGAAGTCAATGTGAAGGTCCCATTCAAAGACATCTTCCATGACACAGTTAGAGAGTTTGATCTTCAAGGTGATGAGCAGTGTCCAGCTTGTGGAGGAAGAGGCATAAAAGCTGGATCAAAGCCAACAACATGCCTCAGATGCAGTGGAAGTGGAAGAATAGTCCACACACAGAGAAATGGCTTCATGATGTCTCAGACAATATCACCATGTCCAGACTGCCACGGCCAAGGCATTGTTGCTGAAGTGTGCCACCAGTGCTCTGGAGCTGGCAGAGTCCACAAGAAGAAGCATGTGAAGGTAAAGATTCCGGCTGGAATAGCAACTGGCCAGCGCTTGAGGATAAAAGACCAAGGAGAGTGTGGAATCAAAGGTGGAAAGAGTGGAGATGCATACATAAGAGTGTTTGTAGAAGATGCTCTTGGTGTTGAGAGAGATGGAGATGACCTCAAGATAGTGCTTCCACTTGATCCACTGACTGCAACACTTGGCGGAGTTGCAGATGTCCAGACACCATGGAAAGTTGAGAAGATCAAGATACCAGCTGGAACTACCGCTGGAAAAGTCTTCAGACTAAATGGCCAGGGCATAAAGACCCAGCATAGCACTGGAGACTTGCTAGCTAAAGTTGTCATTGAGCCACTCAAAGATCTCTCAGATGCCCAAAAGAAGAAGCTAGAAGAGGTGAAGTCTCAGATGAAGCTAGCAAACACAGCAAAAGCAGTTGAAGAGCAGCAAAAGCTGAAGTCAGCATTTGGAATCTGCTAACTGGAGCGGATTCCGTACAATATATTTTGATATAGCAGTTCAGCACATAGTGCTGAACTGGATCTTAAGAAAGAAGAATAGGAAGCTACAAATTGTCTATGAACTCTAGCAACAAGAAACAACAAAAGCAGTCCTCAACAAGAAGAAAAGCCGCAACTAAGAAAACTAGCAAGCAGCCATAGAAGAAGAAACTTACTCTTGCAGAGAAGCAGGAGATAAAGCTTTAGCGGCAAAGAGAGCGCTAGGCTCAGAAGATTGCTAATGGCGAGCTAGAGCCAAAGAACAAAGATCGATTCTACTGCACAAACAAAGATCTATAGGCCGAGCTCATAAAGTGGAGAGACAGCGCAGAGAAGCCAGAAGACCGGATAATCAGCGAAGAGCTTGGCAAGATGATGATAATGATTGCGGACAAGCTTCTGAACCACTCTAGCTTCAGAAACTATCCGCTTGAAGTCAAGCAAGACTTGAGATCTCTTGGACTGCTGAAGTTGATTCGAGGACTCAAGAACTACAACTTCAAGTTCAACAATGCATTTGCCTACTTCACGCAAGCTCTTTGGAACTCTTACATCACTGGCCTCACAAAGCACTACAAGCAGATAAACATCAAGAGAGAGATGATGAAGAAGCTGTTTGAAGAGATTGAGACTTACAGTGGAATTGATCCAAGATCATCACTCAACCGTTGCATCAAAGCTTACATTGAAGGTGATGATGGCAGTGGAGATGGTGCTGATGATTGACAAGTTGAGCATTGTCTTTAGTGCCAACAAAAAAGGTCGACTCATGTGAGTCGACCTTCTTCATTAGCAGCTTCTTTCGAAGTTGCTTGCTTTCATCAAACAGCTGGATAGTTGTCTGGAGGAAGCTGTCCGAATGCTGTCTTGTTAGCATTTGGAACTGCCTTGTCACCAGGACGTCCAATTGGTGAAGATGGAGCAATGAACTGACGCTGTCCGGTTGCCCAGTCATAACCCGCTGTGACACCGCTGATGCGCATGAAGCAGTAGAAGTTCTTAGCATCCCAAGGATTGGACATGATACCGTAACGAGTACGAGCACCAATGCTTGGAGTGAAGGAACCTGGCTGCAGGACCTTGGAGAGCTGGAGTGGGATGTAAGGCATGTAGATGATGCCGGAGTCGCCTGCCTGCTTTCCTTTGTATCCCATGAGGACATAGTCAGCGAGACCCTGAGCAGCATAGCTGTCACGGACGAGAAGCTGGCTGTCATCATTGATGTAGCCGATCTTGCTGAGAGCACCAACTCCAGAGTCTGGTGTTGTTGGAACATCAGATGTTGTCTTGAAGGAGGTGTACTTGTTCATGCTCATCTGCTGGAGGAGAGCGCAAACACGTGGAGTTGTGACCACGAAGTTTGCAGCACCACGACGAGTGCGGATAGCAATCTGCTGTGCCTCAACAGTGATCTGAGTGAGAAGTGTAGCAAGACGTCCCATCTGGTCAAGTCCGTCTGCAGAGAGTGGAGTCCACTCACAGACAGATCCACCAGTGATAGCTGCCTTCACCATCTCGGTGATGATCTGACGGTCAATCTCAGCACCAACCTCGTATGTGAGGGTGTTCACCATCTCCTTCTCAACGTCGATTCCATGCATTGCCTGCATGTCCTCAGCGAGCTCTGGAGACCAGTGAGCAGCGAGCTTGCGTGTCTTAGCTTCAACTGCGCTCTTGACGAGGCCGAAGCTGACTGTTGGATAAGTTCCATCATAGAGATTTGCAAACTCAGACCTGCCACCAAGAGGAGCACCGACACCATTCCACTGGTCACCGCCTTCACCGGCATAAGCATTCCAGTAAGCTGTCAAGTTGTCAGCTGTGATCTGGTTCTCTGCTGTGAGACCTGTGTAGCGAGTGTCAGTTGGGAAGTATCCGATTTCTCCATCCTGCTCGAGTGTTCCACTGCCAAGAATTCCATTCTTGTTGTAGATTGGACGATATGCAAGAGCATATCCGACAGGGCCATTGAGTGGCTGGACTGCAACGAGGTCGTTAGCAATCAAGTCAGGCATGATACGACGGAGCATTGGCATGACTACATTTGGAAGATAGTAGTCACCATACTTTCCTTCGCCTGCAGCGTAAGGATAGCTGTTAGTGCCTGTCATGACACCATTGCCATCAACGCCAACCTGGCCAGCACGTGCATTGGCAGTGACACCGTGGTTGCCACCAGCTGCAGCACCATGACTGTAGATGCCGGCTTCATTGAGCATGCCAGTCATCTTGTAGTAGTTTCTTGTGTTCTCAAGAACCTGTGCAAGAGCAATCTTTGTTGACTCGTTCTGGATCTTCTTTCCAGACTCGAGGATTGCACCCCACTTCTTGAGAAGCTTTCTCTGATGTGGATCAGCGATAAGTGCGCTATTCATATCTTTGAATTCTTTCTTTGTGTATGTGTTTTCTGTTTTCTTGTGGTTACGAACTACCGAGTTCGTAAAAATGGTCAAGATCAATAGACTTCAATTGACTTAGCACACCACATCTTCATCAAGCTAGGATCAATCACCTCGGACTCATCTAGCTTGACATCTCCATTGGCATCTATGTCAACTTCTTCCATTGTCTCAAAATCTTCTTCTGTCTCATCGAGATGTCCATTGTGGACACGGCCCTTGAGAAGGTCATCTTCCTTGAGCTTACCATTCTTGTCAGCGGCATCTGTCTCCTGGAGCTGATCTTCTTCAGAGTCAACAATCTTGTCAATCTCTGACTCAAGAGTTGTCTCAGCTTCCTCTTCAGCTCTCTTTGCTTCAGCTTGCACTGACTCAAGAACCTTGCTGAATGTCTTCTCAATCTCTGGAGCTGTAGCTTCAGCAAGACGCTTCTTGACAGCACGAGCTTCAAATGTAGGAAGATCTCTTGTCTTAGACTCAAGAAGCTCAAGTGCTTTGAACTAATCAATCTTCTTCTTCAGCTCTTGTGTCTTAGCCATTGACTCATTGAGCTTGACTTGCATCTTAGCAACTTCAGTCTCACACTTGCTCTTCTCATGCTTGAAGCTCTCTTCAAGCTGTGCCTTCTTCTCAGCAACACTGTCTTCATTGACAAGAAGAACATCCTTGAGTGACTCATGGATAGCTTCAAGCTTCTTCATTCTGTCATAGTCAATTATTGTCTTCTTAGGAAGAACAGACTCAACATAGAGATCAAGATAGTCGTTGACCTTCGATGACAGCTTCTTAGCTTCATTTATCTGAGTGATCTTGTTCTGCACCTTTGCTGCAAGCTTCTGGTTCTCAGCCATTGACTCCATGACTTTCTTGAACTCAGCGGAGTACTCCTTGTCAAGCTTTGCTTCAACAGCAAGCTTTGTCTTGCGAATAGCTTCTTGGCGCTGCTTGCTCATTGTTGACTCAAGAGCAAGGACGAAAGTGTCCAGATCAGCTTTTTGAGCTTCGGTTAGCTTCACACCTGCATCGTTGAACACTGTCAGAAGCTTTGAATAGCTTTCTCTGATTGATTTCAAACTCATTGTCTTGTTACCTTCGTTTTTGTACGCTTCAGTCTTTATTTACTATGCTGACTTGCGGATTTTTGGGTTTTTTGCAAAAAAGTTACTTGAAGTCATAGAACACCTAGACCTCATCTATCTCTGGATCTACTCTTGTTGAGAAGACTGCAAGATCATGCGACTTGCCAGTCTTCATGTCAACAAACTTCACGGTGAAGTCTTTCTCATATGGTGCTACATTCTTCTTGAGTGTGTCTAGAAGCTGAGCCATTGTCAGCCTCTTGTACTTCTCTGGAGGAATTCGTGAAGATGGTGCGGAAATCTCACTAGCATCATCCTGCTTTGTCAGCGAAGGGTAGCCATCTTCAGCTTCTTGCACTATTGCTGCCCAATGGTCGATGTCTCTCATCTTTGTGTCTTTCTCTTTAGTCTTCTTCAGGTAGCTTGCACTTTCTGCTTTTTGTCTGCATTTGGCCGAAGAAAGATTCCATATGTCTTGTCAATGACAATCTCTCTCAGTGGAACATCAACTATGCTTTTGTTCACAAAGTCAAGTGGATCTTTGTATCGAACATAGACAGCATTGTTGCCATTGCTCTTCAATGTGCTGTACATCTCTTCAAAGTGCATTGGAACTTTTGGACCAGATATCCAGCAGTCTGACTGCCTGCGCCCATTCTTGTATGGAGCAAGTGTCAAGATGCAGCATGCTCCACCATCTCTCTTCTCTTCAAGCACTTGGTTCACCCATCCATCAATCTTTCCTTCTTCACCAAAGCAGAACACTATGTTCTTCTAATGTGGAAATGCATTGTCAATTGCGTCAACCAAGTCTGATGCAACAATGATCTCACCATCTCTATCATGGCCAGATGGCAGAACGAGCTTTCTGCTGCAGGTGTCTTCATTGCCACCAACAATCTCAACTCTCTCATTCAAGCCGCTGATCTTCTTGGCAGTTGCCATGAGAAGTGGACCAACAACTGGTGACAGAGCAATCCAGCCAACAGTGTTGAGATTCAGCAAGAAGGCAATCACACCAACACACCCAAAGAGAAGTCCAAGAAGAACCGTGCTAGACTTAGATGCTTCATCAACTTTCTGAGAAGAAGAGTTGTCTTCTATGAACTTCACGACTTTGTCAAAGTTCTCTTTTGCTTTTCCGCTCAGCTTCTTGCTTACTTCAGCAATCTTAGCTTTGTTCTTGTCAAGAAACTTCTTTGCATCTTCCGGCTGCTTTATCTTCTTTGACTCTTCTTTTGCAAGCTCAGCTTTTGCTTTCAGCTCTTCTTCATACTCATCACTTTTGATGAAGAGGTCATCTGCTTTTGCATCATCTGGATTCTCAGCTTCATTGAAGAAGTTGTCCAGTGGCTCATCATTGCCATCACTAAACTCAAAGAAGAACACACGTCTCATTCTAGGAGTGTCCTCAGTGTATCCAACCAAGTCATATCCCTTGCCTTCAAAGCTTGCCTCAAACTTCTTGATCTTTGAACTTGTGAGTCCATAAGAGAGCATCTCTTTGATGAAGCTTTTGACATCTAGAACCATACCCTCTTCACGAGAGTAGTGTGACAAGTTCTTGAGCTTGACTCCAAGTGTGTCAGAAGTGTTCACAAAGCTAACAATGCCTTTGACCTCACCATTGACTCTAAAAGAGACATCACAGTTGTCCTCTCCCTTCTTGTAGAATGTCTTGAAGTCACTCCACAGCTTCTTGTAGTCAACAGAACTAGAACCACTTTCATCAAGCTTCTTGAGCTGCTTCTTCCAGTAGGCAATTGCTTCTGTGATCTGCTTCTTTGTGTATTTCTTCTTCATTGTAGTATCTTCACTTTCTTCAACATCTCTTTCATGCTTAGCCCAAAGCCCTTGCAGTGCTTTGTATGCATCACTCATTCTCTTCAAGAGTGTCTCTTCATCATGCTTGCCTTTCTTCATCATGCAGTCACCAAGCTTCTTTCCAGCTTTGACTGCTTCTTCTTCACCACTGAGCACAAGCAGCATGACAGCATCTCCTTCTATCTCTCTTGCCTCAGTGTCGGTTGGCATCCGAAGTGCGCATTCAGCAGCAAGACTGTCCATCTCTTTGCTGTAGCTCTTCTTTGGCATGTAGTCATCTTTGTAGCCAAAGAAGTCTTTGAAGTCTTTGACATATTGGATCACCTTTGGATCTGCTTTGCTAGATGCAACTGCTTCTTCTAGCTGCTGCTAGCTTCTAGCCACAAGCAGCTTCTCAAGCAGTGACTTCATCTTCTAGCAAGTCTCATGAAGAGTAGTTGCTTGCTCTCTGTATGGACCGTCAACAACTTCAAAGTGGTGTGGCTCATACCTGTCATTTATCTCCTAGCACTTTATCCAGTTGCTAGCTTCTCTCTCAGAGCCAAATGATGCAATCTGCTCACCATCTTCTTCATCATCTGTGAACTTGACTTTCCACTCATTCTCTGCAGACTCTAAGACAGCAGTTCCATTCTCATCAAGAACATCAACATTGATCCAGTACAAGAACATTCTCTTGCTCTCCGGAATGTCATTGCTGAAGTCACCAAAGACTTCATGCTTGTCTGCATTAGTTGAGCGCATGAAGTGGATGGCATCTTCATCTAAGTCATAGTTTGAGAAGTATGGAAGAATCTCTGGAATGCCATAGTACTTCTTGCTCTTGAAGATTGCTACAGTTGATCCATCATCCATCTCTCGCTAGAGCTTGCTGACTTCAGATGGAGAGATGCCAAACCTCTTCAGGCGCTTGTCAAAGTCTAGCATTGTCCTGTAAGTCTTTGGATCAAGTATCAGCAACTGCATTCCAAGTGCTTTTGCAATTGGCTGCAGCTCTTTGTATGCAAGACCTTTAGCATACAGATCTATCTTGTATCTTCCCATCATGCTATCACCCAGCTTTGTCCTTTCGACTCTTGCTTTATTATCTCTTCCATGAGATGTTGCTTCTCTTCTTTTCCTTCATCACCAATGCTAGTGTCAATAGACCCACCGCCAACAAGTGTGATGTTCTAGAACTTCTTCCTCACGGTGCCAAGAAGTATCTTTGCTTCAGCTAGCACTAAGCGGCGAACCCACTCATTGCCATAGAACTCTTCAATTGGTGGCTCAACATTGCAGGTCAAGAGAGCAAACTAGTCGCGGTCTAAGTGCCGTGGCATTGGCATGAGCTTGAGAATCTTTGTCCGTCTGTCATAGCTCCAGTCTGGATTAGATCCAGTCATTCTCTTGCAGAGGTCAAAGAACTCCATCACATTGTGGTAAGTCACCCAGCCACCAACTGGATTTCCAGAGCCAAGCCCAAACATAGGTGACCCAAGGCCACTTGCACCCTAGCCAAAGTAAGCATATGGTCCAAAGAACTAGTCACCATACATTCCAAACATGTTGTCTCTCTAGAATGATATGTCTTTGACTGAGACAATGTTGAAGTCTTTCAAGTCCAAGCCATCATTTGGTGGAATTGGATTGTAGTATCTCAAGTTGACAGTCAGATACTTCTCTTCAAGATAGCAGTACTTTGAGTAAGTTGCAATTGCATCTGCTACACAGCTGTCTAGCTGCTCATCAGTGAGCTCAACAGTCAGAAGTGGATGTCCAAGCTTTATCAGAACCCAGTCTTTGAGCTCTTTCAGTGTGTGGATGCCAGGATGAAGATATGTTGACTCAGGCTTCACATATCCACGGTCAGTTTCTTCACTTTGATCTCTTCTAACAGCATTATGCATTAGTTCTATTTACCAGGTTGCATCAAAGCACCAACTATTCAATGTGTCTTTGTAAAGGCAGACCGCATTTACGATGGCTAACTTGTTGATGTCATCGCTGGCCTAAGTACATACTTTCCAATGTGTTGTTGTGTGTTTGTGTTATACAACTGCAAGTAGCACTCATTGAGGTGTATCTTGCCCGGGAAGTACTCGACATTGTCATCTGTATCCATACCAATTGCAAATACGCCAGGCGTAAAGTTTCCAATGCGCTTTCCCGTCCCGTCTTTATCCAGGCACCAGTCATCATCTACTCCAGGCCTTACGTAGCATTTTACAATACTGCCGCGCCGAGTAGCGCCTAGCCAGATGGGCCCTGGCAGGTCTACGGTGCCTGAAAGCTTGTTGCCTATCAGCTTAGACATATCGCCGTAATTGTCTGGATCGGCTATTTCCCAGCAGCCATAGTGGCCATTGCGATCCACACCTTCGCCGCCCATATACGCCATTCCAAAGTCCATCAGCTGATTTTCAGAACTTTCATCTTCGCGGATTCCGCAGAATACGTCACGCCGGAAAGGTCCTGATGTTGGGATGTCACTGCACTTAAACACTATGTCGAAGTCACCTGAGAAGTCGAACTTGTCATTGGAGACTATGCGTAGGTATTTGTTGGCGCTCGAACTGCTATTGCTTCCATAGAAGCCGCTGGCCACACCATCGGCATCTATCGCGATGCCTCCTATGTTCTCGTAGTGCAGCACGCCAAGCCAGTGTGCATACACTGTGAATGGTCCAGTACCCTCTGGCACTATCATCTCAGGTGTGACTTGCTCACCACCAGAGGCAGCAGTCCACCACCCATCGAACTCCACTCCAGCGTACCCTTCTGGCTTAGGAATATATGACTCCGGCAGCTCGCCAATTGGTTCCCCTGGGGTGACGGTCATAGGATCACATTGAGAGCCACCATCTGTTTCAAACACTATTGTGCGTTGGTTTTCTATATATGCTGCAATGACATCTCGGTTCTCTGTGACATTTATCCATGATCCTTCCCAGTGGTCAAATGTGTATCCTTCACGGGTTGGATCTGGTGGAACTTCTTCATCTGGAATGTCTTCACCATACCCACAGAATGCTTCCTTCAGCAAATCTCCATTCCAGTCTATGAATCTCACAATGCAGTATGTTGTCTCATCCCAAGCAGCATACAGTATGTGGTTGGATGGTGTGCTCACCAGTGTGTTCTCTTCAACCAGAGCTCCTTCACCATCTGGCTCGGTGAACCATCCAGCAAATGAGAACACCTGCTGAGGATCATGTGGATGGTCTTTTGGGATAGGCAGCTCACCATACTCGGCACCAAACGTCACTAGCTTTGATGTTGGAGGCATAGTTCCTCCAGCTGGATTGAATGTCACTGTGTATTGGTTTGCAGTGTATGCTGCAATGACATCTCGGTTCTCTGTGACATGTGTCCATGAGCCTTCCCAGTGGTCAAATGTGTGTCCATCACGAGATGGTGGCAGTGGAGGTGTAGCATCTGAGCCATAGACTACTGCCTAGCTCTTCAAGAGTCTTCCATCCCAGTCTATGAATCTCACAGTGGCAATCTAGCTCTCTACAAAGTATGCAGACAGTGACTTGCTTCTATCCATGACAATTGAGTGTGTCTAAGATTCACCATCTGACCAGTTTGAAAAGCTGTATCCAGATGCCGGAGATGCTCTCACTTCTACTCTATCACCTTGATTGTAGTCACCGGCTCCTTCAACAGTGCCACCAAATGGCGGAACAGCATATAGCTCAAGTTGGCATGCTTGGTGGTATTGAGCTGATATAGTTGTGTTTGCTTGTATGTTGGCATATTGTGGCCACCAACCATCAAAGACATATCCAGGCCGTTCACGATTTTCTGGTGGAGTAGCTGAGTGGCCAAGAACAACTTCTTCATACTTGAGCTGAGTGCCATCCCAGTCAACAAACTTGACTTTGCACATCCGCCACACAAGCTCTCGTCCTCTGTACACACTCCAGATCTTGCTGTTGCCATGTTGCACAGGCTTCACTGGTGTCAGAGAACCACTATCTGGAGCATACAACTCGAGTTTAGAGAATGCCATAATCAGCAGCCATGCTTTCTTTCTTTAGATCAGCTTGTTCTCTGCCAAGCTCTAATGCAGAATGATGGCTGGCGAAGAGTGTTGCCCATGCTGACACCGCTAACTGTGCCAGCGATAGACCCAGTTCCTGTAGATCCGCTAGATGAAGCTTTTGCTCCACCATGTATTCCAGGTCCAAATGAACCACTATCTGAAGCTCCATTATAGGAGTGGGTGTGCTTAGGAAGCACGCCATCAACATGCTTGCCTAAGTTGCTGTCACCACTGTTCACAATCCAGAATCCCTGTCCTCCAGCAATTGGTGTCCATGTCATTCCTCCAGCAGTCAACTCTGGTGGAAGGCTGTTGTTGACAGACATGTAGATTGAGCCAACCGGATACATTGAGTCGATGATCACTTGGGTCATCTAACTCTGGATAGCAGCATTGACATACTCTTTTACAGCTCTAGCTGTTGGAAGAAGAACTTTTGCATTGCTGATGTCAGATGATAGATCAGTTGACAGTGAAGATGACAAGTAGTTGCCAATTGGCTGGTAGTATCTGTCAGCATCATCTTTAGTGAGATATCCTCCTTCTGGAGGGTCATCACCACCATCATATGTCACAAAGTAGAAAGTGTTCTGATCAACCTAGCTAGGAAGTTTGTCAACAACCTAGGCGTTGAAAGTCTAGTGAGGCACACCATTGACTTTCAAGATCCTAGTTGAGTCATCAAACTCAACTTTTGATGCAAACTCTTGAAGTCGATCTCCATTCTTGTAGTGTATTGACATAGTGCTTGTATTTACCAAGCAGCTAGCACATCAAACAATCTTGTACAGCTGCTTGTTAGACTCTAGCTTGATGTAGAGGTGCTCAGCGGTTGCCCACATGCAAGTCCTAGTGCCTTTGAACTTGAAGAAGTTGTCAAAGTCTTTGTTTGTCTGCTTTCCAGTTGAGTCAACAGTCTTGGCATTCAAGTCATTCAAGCAGATCTCTAGCTCTCCATTTGTAGCTTCATAGTCTACAGCAATCTTGGTTGACTCTCCTTCAACATTTATGAATGCCACACATGAGTCAGATGCCTTCAGCCATCTCAAGTCTTGCTCAACTAGTGCATGCTTGTATGGAAGCTCAAGGGAGTTTGTTGTGATCTAGTATGCATCTCCATGGACATCAATGAAGAGAAGCTCATATCCATTTGTGACTAGCTTGCTTCCGCATGCAAACTTGTGCAAGTCAATTGCTGTGCCATCATCAATGAAGTCATACTTCTCATGCTTTGGACTTGGAGCATCTTTGTCATATCTGTCAATGACTCCATCATATCCACCATAAGCAGCATCTTCCTAGTCTGGATACATTGAAGCATCTTCAGCAACTTCTTCAGAGACAGTCTGGTCTAGCCTATGCATCTCTTCAACTCTCTCATCTCCTTCAAGCTCAGATGCTGGAGCTCCCTCTTCATAAGAGTTGATGTATCTCCTTGCTTTGCACTTCCAGACATACTTGTGGAGCAGTGGGTTTATTCCATCTTGTGTCATCTGCTTGTCAAAGCACTCTGTTATCTCATACTTCTCTCTGTTCTTGTCATCTGGAAAGTCAATCTCGACAATGTCACCAACCATTGGGTGGATCTTCTCAGCATACTTTCCAAGCATGTCGGTGTCAAAGAACAAGACACTTCCATGCAGCTTTCCAGTCAAGTAGAACTTGTTGATGTCTTCTCCAGCTTCTGACTCTCCAACTTTGACTTTTGTGATCTTGTACGTCAAGAGCAGCATAGTCTCAAGATAGTCATCATTCTCAATTGTCCTCTTCATTGAGCGATAGAGGTCACTGTTTACTGGGAACTTGACATTGAAGTCAGTGTGCTCATACGGATCACACATCATTGTATACTCAGTGCTCAAGTTGTCTGGGTCATATCCTGTGAGGATTGCCTAGAACTTGCCACTCAAGACTCCACACTTGTAGAACTAGTTCCAGCCAAGCCCAAGCTCATAAGGAAACACATGAGAAGAGAGATAGACTCTCTCACCATCAATATCTACAAAAGCACTTGTGCACTCAGGGACTTCACAGTATATGTCAGTCTTTTCAATTGGATACTCCTTGAGCTAGCCACACTTTGCAGCTAGAGCACATGGAAAGTCACCACTGTCAAAGTAGAAAGTAGTTGTGACATTAGGGTTCATTCCCCATTTCTGCAGCTAGAGGATGTCAGTCTCGACTTCCATGTAGGTGATCATGCTAGCTGAGCAGTCATACACAGGAGTTGTGTCATATCCATATGCATGCAGCAGCCTTGTGTTCTCATCAATGATGCCTTTGTAGTCGGTGAACTCTCTTGTGTCAAGCTTCCAGTAAGTGCAGTCAATGCCATAAGACCTGATCAAGTCACGGTAGTAGTTGCCAACAACTCGAGCTTCTTGCTCAAGATTCTAGCGCTTGATGTACCGAATTTCACTTAGAGAGTCTTGTCTTACTGCCATATATTCCAGTATTTACCCTATGCCAAGATAACTGGTATTAGATGCTCTTAGAGCCTGGACACAAGACCCAGGCTCTAGCAGTGCTGCAACTCAGTAGAAGTATTCGTATTCTGGAAAGTCATCCCAGAACATGTACAAACATACTTCATATGCAATGTCTTCCCAATGCTAGTATGACTTCACATCAGCTGAGACATACCATGGATACTTTCCTAAGACTGAGTCTATCTTTGCTTTCAGCTGCTCTAGCTTGCTCTTGTCATAGCCAAACAGCTAGATAACTAGCGCGGTCTTGAATTTCTGCTTTCCAGCTAGCAACTTAGCTCTGACTTCTCCGGTTGCTGGAGTGAACTTGATGTATCCAATCTTGTCAACATCTATGAAAGAGGTGTCTACAACTCTAGCATATGAGCTCTTCAATATGTCTCTTATTGGATCTATCTTGATTCCAAGCTTTGCAAACAGCTTGTCCCACTTGAAGCGCTGCTCTTCCTCATAGTTGCCACGGTCTTCATCTTCAACTTCTCGCTCTAGCTTGATCAGCTTGTCTATCTAGCTCTTTGGAAGAGGCCTTACTCCAGCTAGCTGGCAGACCTTCTTCACAAGTGGCTCAGAAGAAGCATCACCTGGCTCATCATCAAACCTTGGGCAGCAGACTCTGAAGAAAATGCACTCAAAAGATGGGTCGTTGTACAGCTTTTCAAGCTCAGGCTCATCTTCAAGTTGTCCTTCAATCTATTCAACTACCCACTCTTCTTTTCCATCATCAATATACAGAAGTCCATATTTCAAGCTATAGAAGAGCTCTTTGTCTATCTTGCACAAATTTGCAAAGTCAGCAAGAAACTTGTCTTGCTAGCCTTTCTTGAAGAACACTGCAGTCTAGAGATTGTCTACCGTTCCTTCAGCATAAACTGGAATGTCAAATGCTTTGTATCCAATCTTCTAGAAGATCTCAGGTGTGAGTGTCAAAGTGAAGTATGTAGTCAACCTGAAGTTTGTTCCTTCAGCAAGTGCATTTCCATAAAAGTCACCTTTGAAGAGAAACTCTTGCTCTTCTTTTGGCAGCTTTGCAATTGCAGCTTCAAATGCTCTCTTAGCAGCATCAGATGACTCATCCAGCTCCTTGCTATTGAGCTGCTTCTTCCAGTAGTTGATTGCTTCAACAATCTGCTTCTTTGTGTATTGCTTCTTCATATGTTGCTTTTTGTGGAACATTCTAGTAAAATCTTCAATCTTCAGTCTTATTTACTTCATTTGCTTTCACACTTGATAACTGACTCATCTTCAATGCCAAATGGATAGTTCTTCATTGCTTTGACTTCTTCAAGTGTCTTGCCTTCAAATGCTAAGTTTGCCAGTTTGTGGCAGCCCTTGAACACATCCTCACTAATGCTCGTCACACTGTTTGGTATTGTCATGTTCACCAAGCTACTGCACCAGGCAAATGCTCCAGCCCCAATGCTTGCCACGTTATTTGGTATTGTCATGCTTGTCAAGCTTCTGCAATGGCAGAATGCATAATACCCAATGCTCGTCACACTGTCAGGTATCACCATGCTCGTAAGTTCGCTGCAACTGTAGAACACGATATCCCCAATGCTCATGATGCTGTCAGGTATCGTCACGCTTGTAAGTCTTTTGCAATGGATAAATGCACCTTTCTCAATGCTCGTCACACTGTCAGGTATCACCATGCTCGTAAGTTCGCTGCAACCGGAGAATGCATAAGACCCAATACCCGTCACACTGTCAGGTATCACTATGCTCGTAAGCCCGCTGCAGTTGAGGAATGTCTCTTTCTCAATGCTTGTCACACTGCCAGGTATCACTATGCTCGTAAGTTCGCTGCAACCACAGAATGCATCTTCACCGATGCTTGTCACGCTATTTGGGATCGACACACTTGTAAGTCTGTTGCAGCCATAGAATGCATGTTTCCCAAGGCTTGTCACACCATTAGGAATGACAAAGTCTCCTTTTATGTCATTTGGCATATTCTAGATTGTCTTTGGCACTGCATCAACAAACTTGCCATCTTTCATTGTGACAAACTTGTTGTTAATGTATGTGGTTGTCTTGTCAACATATGGAAATATGACAATCTTTCCATCTATCAGTTTCTTGAAAGCAACTATTCTATCATTGGTTTCACTATCTTCTTCATTGATAGCAATACAACCAAATGTCTTGCAGAACTCAACTTCATCATCTCTGAGACTATGCAATGGAACTTGCTTCTTGAGAATCTTCTTCCAAAGCTCATCTATGCCATATGGCTTGAATATCTTGTAGAAGTCAACACCAAAGAACTTCGAGATTTCTTTTGTGTCCATCATGCTGTCATTTCCACCATTGTCATGGTTCCAGCGGCATGTGCAAGTGTTCAATGATCCATCATCATTGACACTTATTGCAATCATTGACTTGCCGTAGGCATCCATTGGACAACCTTCACCTTTGGCTTTAGGAACATTCTCAAATCCATCTTGCAAGCAGAAGTAGAAGCGCCCAAGACCACCTTTAGTGTAGCTGCTGTACATGTCAGGAGAGTGAGTCACACACCATGATGTGTATTTTCCATACTCCTTAGCTTTTTTGAATGAGTTTACTGGCACAATCTTGTATGATGTGTTCTTTATCAACTGCAACTTGCCAATCTGCTCACGATCATCATCAAGCTCTTTCCTCACTGCACCACTGAACTTCTTGTCAAGCTCATCAAATGAAAGTCCATTGAAGTCATTGTCATACTCATCAACGTGTGCTGTGCAGATGATCTTCAGCATCTTGTTGAGCTTGTTCATCTTGCTCTAGAACTCATGAACATCATTCTGCAAGTCAAAGTACATTCGAGTAGCACCAACAAGGAACTTGCAGTCAACCATGCGCACGTTTGGGATAGTGTTACGAATCTCTTGAGTCAAGACTCTTGGATTTATTGTTGTTCCATTCTCAAGTTTCTATCCTATGACTTCAGGATGGTTCTGCTTGATCCACTTCTCTGCTCTGTTGATGTTCTTGCCTTCTCTGTCTTCGCAGAGAAGCTGGTCTTTGTTGAAGCACTCATCCAGCATGTGGGCCCAGTATTGAACTTGCTGCTATGTGTTCATGCCATATTCATATTTTCTTCAGTTTAATGCTATTATCTCACCAATGACTCCAAGAAGTCATGCACAGCAGATCCAAGCACTTCAGCTTTCTTTGAAGAGATGTGGGTATTTGGCAGCTTTGAGATCCTCTTCTCAAATGCATTGTACTTCTGCTCAAGAAGCTCACCATGCATGTCACACACAAACTGCTTTGACTCAAGAATTCCATTGACAAAGCGGTTGCCATCAGATGTCACAAAGTTCTAGATGCTTGGCTCAAGGACTGTGTCAAGGCAGATGAGATGGAACTCTTTGACAATTCCAGTGCTCTCATCAACTTCACCAACAGCTCTAGAGCTCACTCCCCACTTAGTTCCATAGTTAGTGAGTGCTGCCAAGATGTCTCCACAAGGAGTTCCTTTGATTCCAAACTTCTCATCTGAGCAGAGGATTATGCCTTCACCAATCCAGACATTCTTGTCTTCTTCAAGTGAGAGTGTTCTAGCCGAAGCTCTCTCAGGCTGGATGACACTGACACTTGGATGCTCTAGCTCCATCAGTGCTCTGTTCTCATTGATCATCTCTTTTGTGAAGCGATCAGCTTCGGCTTTCATGTCTTCATACCTGTAGATGCGGCCATTTCCATTCTTCTGCTCGCACATCATGAATGGACCACGAAACTTCATAGTCCTAGGCTTTGTAGGATCGTGCTTCTAGATGATCATCTCAGCAGGATCAAGTGCTTCTGTAATGAGTTTAAGTGTCTTTGTAGCCATTGTCTTGTATCTCTAAAGTTTCTAGTATTTACCAAAGGTGTTTTCAGCTTTTAATGCATCTGTTGCTAATTTACTATTCTGTCTTCTAAACCAGTATCATCTCAGCAGTATGCAAATGCCACCACAAGTCAACTTCCACAACTTCAAAGACAGTGATGCTGTCACTTTGTTGGCACACTTCCTCATGCTAGAGCACCTCTATGAAGCTGCTTCAAGTGATCTCTTGACACAGATTGCAAGAGAGTTTGAGACTAGAGCACTAGCTTCTGGGTTGGTGGATGAAGTGTCTGCGGTCTGCCATGTTGGTGAAGCGACAATTGGCCTAGATGCTGATTGGAGAAGCCGAAGAGATGGAAGCACTTGGCACACTAGATGCAATCTGTGACAAAGCAAAGGTGAAAAGCCGCTGAACCGCAACTACTATGAGAATATCATTCAAGCGAATCGAGATGAGCAACTTCATGTCATTTGACAGTGAAGTGTTTGACTTCAGTGCACAAGATGGAATGACACTCGTCCAAGGCATCAACAATGACTTTCCTGGCCAGAAGAATGGTGCAGGCAAGACTACGGCCTTCTTGAGTCTGTTCTATGCACTCTTTGGAGAGATGCCTGGAAAGATGAAGAATGAGAACATCATCAACCGGCAAGCTAGCAGCAGGGACTTGAGAGTAGTGCTTTGGCTTGATGTTGACAGCACTAGCTACAAGATTGCTAGAAGCATCAGCAAGAAGTCTTCTTCTCTTGAGCTGAAGAAGATCACTAGTGATGGCACTGAAGAAGACATCACAAAGTCAAGCATTGCCGAGACACAAGAGATGCTTGAGAATGACATCTTGAAGTGTGATCCAGCTATCTTCTTGAGGACAATTCTCTTGACAGCTGACCAGAACTACAACTTCTACCTCTTGAAGAAAGCCGAGAAGAAAGAGTTTGTTGAGAAGCTGTTTGACATTGGTGTGTTTGAAGACATCTGGAAGCTAGTCCACCGTGACATCTTAGACTTAGGCAAAGACATGCTGGCAAAGCAGAGCTATCTGCTTGGACTCAGCAAGAGTGTTGATGACTACTCTGAGAAGCTTGAAGGATACAAGGCAGAGCATGAGTCTAAGCTAAAGCTCTTGAGTGAGTCAGTCAAGAAAGCTGAAGTGGATCTAGAAGCACAGAGAAAAGTTGAAGTCAAGACAAATGATGCTGCAGTCAAGAAGCTAGAAGATGCACTTGAGAAGCTAGACAGCAAGGTAGCTGACTCTAGAAGAAGAGAGCTTGAGCTGTCCCAGAAGATCTCGAAGTGTGAGCTAGGTGTGCACAAGCTTGAGAGCACCAAAGCAGCAAATGAGAAGACTGTTGCAAAGCATGCTGAAGTGCTAGAGAAGCTGTGCAGTGACTGCAGAGGAGTGTTCAAGAGCTACTACAGTCTTGATGTCTGCATGAAAGAGATTGCTGAAGCTGGAGAGAAGATAGCAAAGCTAGACTCTGCAACTAAGAATCTCCAAGAAGAGAAGAGAGCTGCTGCAGCTGCTAGAAGTGATGATGAAGGCAAGATAGCTAGAGTGAAAGCAAAGCTGAGAGAGCTGAGTGCTGAAGCAACTGAAGCTAGAGCAGCACTTGCTAGACTTGAGTCTAGAGCTGAGAGCTTGAAGAGTGACTTGGCTAGAGCAAAAGCCGAGAAGAATCCTTGGCTTGAGATGCTTGAAGACAGCAAGAAGAAGATTGCTGAGAAGACAGCTGAGCTAGATGAGCTAGGAAGCAAGCACAAGAAGCTAGAGCTTGCCGAGAGCATTGTCTCACAAGAGACCCTGCGCAAGTTTGTGATAAAAGACTTAGTAGTGCTTCTCAACAACAAGATAAAGACTTACTTGTCAAAGCTTGGTGCTGGATTCTATGTTGTGTTTGATGAAGACATGGACTTTGAGTTTGTGACCCCATCTGGAAAGTGTGAGTGGGGCAACTTCTCTGCTGGAGAGCGGATGAAGACCATGGTTGCTACATCATTTGCGTTCAGAGACTTCATGTCTGCTAGAAATGGCTTGGTCTCCAACATCTTGGTTCTTGATGAGTACTTTGACAGTGCCATAGACAGCTTGACAGTTGAGAGTGTCCTAGACCTCTTGAAGGAGATGTCTAGAAGCTCAAGCCAAAGTGTGTATGTCATAACTCACCGCCAAGAGGTGTCACCAGATGCGTTTGACCACTTGATGACGGTTGAGAAGACTAGTGGAATCAGCCACATCAGCATCAAGTGAGTGTCTTCCCATACAATATAGAAGATATGATGCAACAGGAGCAACACCGTGGATGTTTTTGAAATGGCTAAAGAAGGTCTTCAAGATGGCAGACAGTGACACTAAGACAAATGAGAGCAGCGGAGCACCTAGTAGCAATGCACCTAAAGTGCCAGCTGCAACGTCTCTAATAGATGAGCAGAGAAAGAGCAAAGTCTTCAGGAAGTTTGAGCTCCAGATCTTTGATGAGAATTTGAAGGATGATGGATCAACAGAGCTCAAGCCTGTTCCAATGGAGCGAGCAGTCATTGTTGAAGCTGCTACTCCAGAAGATCTGAAGATGATACTTGGCCAATATCGACTCTGTGGTCAAGTTGCAAAAATTGTTCGAGAGATTGATCCTCCTCCTCGTCCAACTGCTTCTGTGCAGCAAGCTCAGACACAAGTCTTGCCTGCACCACCAAATGCTCAGTACCAAGCTGCCATGTTTCCAGAAGTCTCAAGCAGAAGTGATGGTCCGCAGATGGTAGCTGTTCCAGCTTCTCCTCCAAAGGCTAAGCCAAAGATTGTCACAATCGGTGACATGCAAGTCAAGTATGATGGAGACAAGATATACCAGAAGCAGTGGGTCAAGCTGAATGCAAATGAAGCAGCAAACTTCAGAGTTGTAAGTGACTCATCAAACAAGATCGTCAATCTAGCTGGGAAGCACTTGGAAGCTCGTCGCTGGATCCAAGTCAAAGAGACTGCTGATGACAGTGTCGATGATGAAGTTGAAGCAATACTGGCAGGAGAGTGAGGAGGACTAGCACTATGTCAAAGTGGAAGTTTGTCATCGTCTCTAGAGACACTGAGTTCAAGATGACTCCAGACAAGTTTGCTTCTAGCCCTAGAGACTGTGAGATAAACATGTCGTATGTTGACAGCAACACAAAGCCACTAGGTGAAGTGTACAATGAGTATCTAGCACTAGAGAGAAGAGCAGGCAGAGATGCATGTGACTACATAGTGTTCATGCATGCCGATGTGTCATTTGGCTTAGAAGGATTCATCAACCACATTGAGAAAGTCTCCAGCAAGTATGACATAGTTGGACTCTGTGGAACAGCAACAATGAATGTCTCTCAGAGCCCCTTGAACTGGTTCACTTCTAGTCGCTTGAATCCAGACAAGAGATGGGGATGTGTCATGCATGGAGAGCTTGGAAACCAGATGTCTTGGTTCTCTCAGCACTCACCTGATGTCGGTGACCATGAAGTAGCTTGCATTGATGGGCTCTGCATAGTCTTCACAAAGCGAGCAATTGAAGACCCATCAATCAGATTTGATCCAGAGATTGGAAGCTTTGACTTCTATGACACGGACATCAGCATGCAAGCAATGATGAAGGGATTGAAGCTTGGTGTAGTTGTGCGCAAAGATCTCATGCACTTCTCAGTTGGGAAGTCAATTCTCTCGAAGCAGTTCTTGGAGAATGAGCTGAAGTTCAGGAAGAAGTGGGGTCTTGCTGTCCCTCCAAACTCTCCTCTTGCGAAGCTTCTCCAAGAGAAGGAGAGTGCTATGGCAGCTGGCTTGAACCAACTGCCATTTGCAAGCCAAGAAGCTAGCATCTCCGGCACCTAACACCATACAAGATAAGCATGAAGACACTGGATCTAGAAGAGTGCATCAACAAGAAGCCTAAGAACTTTGTTGCTGATGATGGCAATGTGTACATCTTTGGTGCGTTTGACTCAACAATATCAACTGATGTTGTTCCAATACTGATCACACTGGTCAACCACTTGGTGAGAGAGAAAGATCCAGCCATCAACATCTACATCAACTCATATGGTGGTGAAGCCAAAGAGCTGTTTGCAATGCTCTCTGTTCTTGAGATGGCAAAGAGAAATGGGATAAAGATCATCACACACGTCCTTGGATGCGCTTACTCTGCTGGCTCTCTTCTTGCTGTGTATGGTGACCACCGATGCATGTCTAAGTATGCAGACCATCTTCTCCACTTAGGCTGTGCTGGTGCTAGCTTCACTACATTTGAGCAGCTGAAGCGAGAGACAGAGAACAATGCTAAGCACTTCAACAAGATTCTTGAGATATATGCTCAACACACAAAGATTCCAAAGAAGAAGCTGACTGAGATGCTCAAAGATGACAAGCTCTATCTTGATCCATCTCAGTGCCTTGAGTTTGGAATCTGTGATGAGATCATCTGATTCATCTTGAAATCATGATCATGACATAAGCATGTGGCATTGCCACATGCTTTGCTTTTCTACACGAATACAATTTAAGCAATATGGCAGACAACAATGCAACTAATGTAGGTGCTCTTTGGGTTGACAGGTATCGTCCAAGCAACATTGATGACTATGTCTTGAATGCTGACTTGAAAGAGTACTTCAAGAACATGATAAAAGCTAATACACTCCAGAACTGCTCATTTGTTGGAACACAAGGAAGTGGAAAGACAACTCTTGCAAAGATCTTGTGCAATGCATTTGACGCTGAAGTTCTGTTTGTCAAGTGCGCTACTGAAGGAACAATTGATGTTCTCAGAACTAAAGTTGCTGAGTTCTGCAATGCATTGACAGTTGATGGAAAGCTGAAGATTGTTGTACTTGATGAGATTGACAGCGCATCTAGCACTTCTGACAACTCATTCCAAAAAGGCTTGAGAACACTGATAGAAGCTGCTCAAGATGACACTAGATTCTTGCTTACTTGCAACTATGCGAACAAAGTCATTCCAGCAATTCTGTCAAGATGCCCAGTCATTCCTCTCAAGTTTGACAAGAAAGATCTGCTAGTCCATGTGAAGAAGATTCTTGACCTTGAGAGCATCAAGTACACAAAAGAGAGCTTGAAAGCCTTCATTGAAGAAGCATTTGGGTACTATCCAGACTGCAGGCGGATCATCAACTATCTCCAGTTCTGCTCAAGCGGTGGAGAGCTTGTCGTCAAGATGAGCAGCGTTGCTGATGCTGGAAAAGAAGACTTTCTCAAAGAGCTTGTTGACAAGACCATCAGCACAGCAAATCTTCTTGAAGTCCGCCAGTTCTACATGAGAAACAAAGACAAAGTCAATGACTATGTTGAGTTTGGATCAATGTTCTTCAACTATGTTGTTGACAATGGAGTCTTGAGAAGCGCTGATGGAGTGCTGAAGATGGTTGATCTTCTCTACCAGCTGAATGTTGTGATTGACAAAGAAGTTGGATTCTTTGCGATGGTGACGGCTTTGAAGAAATATGGAAGCTGTTGAGGAGAGATGCTTGAAGTGAAAGAGCAGAAGCTGAGCAGAAAGCATGCTAAGATGAGAGAGATCTCTTCTTTGCTCAATGACTCATCTAGCTTCTCTGAGTTGAGAGTGAAGCTAGACTTAGCTGGTGTAGATCTTGCAGCAGCTGAGCAGAAGTACACCGAGCTAGTTGCTAGCAACTGGCCAAAGTTTCTAGACCGGTTCAAAGACACAAAGAGTGGGGTCTTCAGCTTCAAGAAGTTCATGAAGCTTCCAGCTCAGAGAAACTCAGCCACAAAAGCTCTTGGAAAGCCAAGACTGCCATGGTTCATTGAAAAGCTGAAGACTAAGATAACTGTCAAATATGCAGATGGATCTAGTGACCGAGTGTTGACTTCTGACTGCGGTCTCTTTGGCTGGTCAACAGAATATGGCATCGACTTTGAGATAGACACTATGAACACACTGATCTATGAGTCGGCATTCTGAAACTTGACGGTCTAGACATGGCAGGAAACTACAAGAGCACAATGCTGTTTGATGTTCTCAAGAACATCTTGACAACTAAGTCAGTGGAGATCTACAAGAAGCATGTTCAGAGTGAGCACTTCAAAGATGCTGCTGGATTCATGGTTCGACGATATCTGACAATGCACACAAACTCTGCAATTCGACAGATAATGCTAGACAACTACATAGTGCTTGAGCGAATGGATGACAAGACTCTGTATCTCTGGTTGCTAGACAAGATCCCACAAGTCAACAACAGCTTCATACGATATCTCAGATGACAGAGAAATTCACACAAGAAGAGCTAGAAGAAGCTAGAAACTAGCTTTGCTTCAACATTTGCTCGCACTATGACACCTAGTTCTCAAGAGACAATCCAGAGAAGGCAATTGTTATGATGACTGTTGAAGCTGATCTTCCACCATGGCTCATTGACCAGCTAGATATGGCTTTTCGGGATAATTGAGTCTTAGGCTGTACATTATCTTCATGGGCAAGAACAAGCGGCGTCAGATAGAGTACTTTGACTAGTTCCACAACTAGAAAGTCATGTGTGACTCAAATGAAGAGATTGACACTTTCAACTGGCTAAATGAAGCAGCATCTCTTGGAGTTGTAGTTGACTATGCATACTAGCCAAGCTCTCTGAAGCTCTTTGATGCAGTTGACTACATGAATGCTGAGAACAAGAAGAGATGCTTGTTCAGAGAGCATGTGTACTCTCCAGACTTCATGATAAAGTTCAATCCTAGCAAGTTTCCACTTCTAGCAAAGGAGTTCAAGCTGTCTAGAGAGCAGTCACAGCTCTAGGAATTTGAGATCTAGGTTGATGTCAAAGGTGCATTCAACAAGACAGAGCGGGCATTCTCTCTCAACTAGAAGTGGTGCTGGCAGAAGCTAGGGATCTACATATACAAGCTTGTGCCAAAAGAGTTCTTCAGAAAAGCTGGATGTCCAAAAGCTAGCTTCTACACAGCAAAGACAAAGAAAGCAAGGAAGAATTTTGTTGGCTGCAAGAGCATTGAGCAAGTCTTTCAGGTGAAGTCAGTTCACTAAGACTTTACAGTATGCTAGAACACTAAACGGAAAGTACAGCATATGAACATTGAACTAGTTGAATCACAGTTGGCTGCAATTGAAGAAACACTCCCAAAGCTGAAAGCAGTTCTAGCAGACATCAAGAACTGCAACTCAGACATATCAAAGACTATCTTGACTTCAGCAATAAAGAAGTTCTCTGCACCAATAGTTGACTTCAAGCTGGCTGAAGGCTGAAGCTTCTATGGCAACACCACTCAAGATAAGCTTCTTGTACTACAAGAATCTTCTTGATCTTGCATTCACGGAGTTCTTTGAAGAGTTCAATGACTCTTTTGCAAGACAACTAGATGGAACATACTTGTTCAGCTCGGATGTGTCAAGGACTAAGATAAAGAAGTTCTTCAAAGAGTCTATCTTGAGAAGATTGTCATCACTTTCCTCTCCATGGAGCATAGAGCATCCAACCTGCTTGGTTGTCATTGGATCTTGCTTTCCGAAAGACAACGCACTTCTTGACTTGAAGACCGCTAGAGATGTGTTTCCTTGCAGCTTGAGTCTAGCACTCTCAGCTGCTCCAACAGTGAAGTGGATTCTTCGAGAGCAAGACATCAAGCTAGATGACCTTGAGTTCAATGAAGTGCTGGTTGAGATCTTCAATGAGTTCTTCAAGAAGAGCAGCAAGCACCAGAGCATATTCAAGAACATAATGTTTGTGACTCACAGAAACTTAGACTGCTATGCTATATTCAAGATCTTGAAGTGGACTTATGGAAGATCTGCAACAGTGAATCTCTATGAAAGAGCTGGATTGAGCAAGCAAAAGCTTCCACTAGTAGCAGTGAATGATCTTCTCAGCAAGCACATCCACAACAAGGAAGCTTTGAGCAGGAATGCAAAGTTCAAGCAAAGTGCTAGAGAGCTCAATGAGTATGCACGCACTTGGATGTCAGAGCTTCTAAGCACGTAACATACATTTTATATGGCAAAGCAGCAAATATCCATCAATGACTTCAACTTACTCTGTGAAGTGATGAAGTCTGCCGCAAAGATAGTTGACTCAGCTAAGATCATAGTTGGACCTCAGTCTCTAGAGATCTATGGAGCACGTGATCGCATTGCTAGATGTGAGCTAGTGAGCAACTGCATAGCTTCTAGCACTCAGATAGAGTTTTGTCTTGAGAGTCTTGTGATGTTCAACAAGATACTCCAGACAATCAAAGATGTCCATGATGGTGACTACTCAGAGTTGAAGTTCTGGTTTGACTCTCCATTCTTGCGGCTTGAGTCAAAGAAGTTCAAGACAAAGTATGGAACTTGCAATGAAGCAACTATTGGAAAGTGGGTCTCTAAGAAGGTTGAGACCGTCTTGAATCCGGTCTTTGAGTTCACAACTACAAGTGATCTCATAAAGCGTGTCAACAGCCATGCATTCATGTTCTCTGACTCAAAGACAGTGAGAGTGTATGTTGAGACTAGAGATGACATGGAGACAAACTCCGTGTTTGCAACTCTTGGAAACAAAGAGACTGCACTCAACAATGAGATAACTACAAAGCTTGGGCTTGTGACAAATGGTGCAATTGGCGAGCGAAAGATCATCCTTGACCTTGAGCGCTTGAATCTCTTCAATGCAGTCCAAGTGCCAGAGATCAAGATATCATTGATGAATCTCAATGTGCTAGTCAGCAAAGCAAAGCTTCTTGGAAAGAGTGGCTCGTACTTTGACTTGACTATATACAACACACTCTTGAAGCAGTGAGTTCAGCATGGCAGCTAGCTTGATAGACCAACTCAAGGAGTCTGGAAAGAAAGTTCTTGAAGCACAAGCTGACAGTGTTGAGACATGGTCTAAGCTTCACCACAACAAGCGAGATCTTGAGACTTTTCTTGAGTTCAACATAGCAGAGCTTCGATACAAGCCAAAAGACTCAAAAGACTTCAAGACAATAGTGTGCACATCTAACACTAAGCTCATAAAAGTCTTCCAAGCTATCAAGACTCTTGAGAAGAAGAAGCTCTTAGCATCAGTGCCTTTTGCTGGAATCAAGACCAAAGACTCAACTTCAGTACTGACTTTCAACTTAGTTGACAACAAGTACAACACCGTTCTGCTCAAGGCGTGGGAACTTGGAAGCTTCATCACCATAACAGAGAAGAACATTGAGATTCTTGATGTGCTGCTCTCTAGCTTGCTGAAGCGAAAAGAGAAGCCTGGAAAAAGAGATGATGCACTGTTCTTCAAGTGAGGTAGGATATCTTTATGCTGTCATATGAGCATCTAGAGTTCTTGCGAGAGAACATCCTCAACTATCTTCCACGACCATATGTCAATGTCAATGGCCGATACAATTTCAGATGCCCTTTTTGTGGGGATTCCAAAAAGTCTCTGACCAAGAAACGTGGCTGGTGGTATTCTAGCACCGACTGCTCATTCTTCTGCTTCAACTGCAACACTTCATTCACTGGCCTGAAGTTTCTTGAAGCACTAGCTGGCCCAACTGCATTTGAAGATCTCAAGCGGCAGTATCTGAAGTTGTTCTTGAAGTCCGGCTTGAGCAATGCACTGTCAGTAGACTTTGGGCTGAAGCAAAGCGATGAGCCAAATGTGTTCAACTTCAAGCGAGAGCTAGATCCTGAGTGGAAGAAGCCACTTTCAGACAGAGCTAGAGCTTATCTTGAGAGTCGTCTTGTTCTAGATGCTCCATTCTTGAGGGAGCCACTGTACTCAACATACAACACAGCCAATGGCAATGAGTACATCTTGATTCCATGGAAGATAAATGGTGTTGATGCATATTGGCAGACTAATGACTTCTTGAAGCATGGGTCAATGAAGTACATCTTCCCTAAAGACAAGAGAAAGCTCATATATGGAATAGACAATGTTGATCCATCATACAAGAAGATATTTGTCTTTGAAGGCGTCTATGACAGTCTGTTTGTGAAGAATGGTGTTGCTTCTGGGACAAAAGCTATCACTGAGTACCAGCTGAAGATCTTGAAGCAACGATGGCCTTCACATGAGTTGGTAGTGTCTTTTGACAATGACCGAGCTGGAATTGCATCAATGATCAAGATGATAAAGAGAGACGATCTAGATGTCAAGTTCTTCAGGTGGTTCAGAAAAGACACTGAGCCAAAAGACATAAATGAAGTTGTCATCTCAAAGCAGCGCCCGGACATCTTTGCAAACACAAAGCTACTTGACCATCTTGTGTTTGGAAAGCTTGAGATGAAGATGTGGCTGACACTCAATGGACTATGGAAAGAAGAGCCTAAGGTAGTTGCTAGACCCAGACAGGCGGATATCCAAGAGAATGAGCCAATGTCTAGGGCTAAAGTGCTCAAGAAGAGATGCGCTGGGCTTTTCTGATAAGTATAGAGAGGAAGATATGGTACACATTGCTAGCTAGAACAAACGTGGAAAGTACTCTCATGCAAAGACCGGAAAGTACTTAGTGCAGAATCCAAAGAAGTATCTAGGAAGTGCAATCCCGATCTACAAGAGCCAGCTAGAGTACTTGTGCATGCGATACTTGGACAGCAATGACAATGTCTTGGCGTGGTCATATGAGCCAATGGCAATCAAGTACTTTGACAAGATGCACAACAAAGTCAGAAGATACTACATTGACTTCACCGCAGTGCTGAAAGTTGGAAACTTGAAGAAGACCGTGTGGATTGAAGTGAAGTCAGAGGCGGAGACCAAACCACCTAAGAGCAAGAGCAATCCAAAAGACCAAGCTACATGGGTGACAAACTGCTGCAAGTGGCAGAGTGCACAAGCTCTTGCAAAAGCTAGAGGCTATGAGTTCCACATCTTGACTGAAGCACAACTGACATGATGAGGACATGACATGGAATTCCAAAGCTACAACCAAGAGCTAGCACTAGCCTCCTTGCTCTTCAAGAGAGTCTTCTCAAACATAAGAATCTAGCGCACACTGGACAATGGTGAGAAGAAGGAGATTCTTGTGCAGTGTGTTCTTGGACAGAGATCTAGAATACTGAAGGGTCTTGAGAATCCAGAGCGCAAAGGGAACTACAAAGTCCCTATGATTGCTATAAACCGCACGGGATACTCAAGAAACGGAGAGCGCTTGAACAACCTCAACAATGAAGTCAAGTATGAGCTTGGCCCAAAGTCTCGCCGATACCACTTGATGGCTCCGGTGCCAATTGACATCAACTATGAAGTGAGCATCATCGCAAAGTACCAAGCAGACATTGACAAGATTGCATCAAACTTCATGGTGTTCTTCAACAGTGATGTGTTTGTCAGCTGCTAGCATCCAAAGTATGAAGGCATCAAGATGAACAACCAGATTGTGATGCAAGACTCTGTCTCAGAAGAGCATCCTGATGAGCTAGCTCCAGATGCGGATGATCTCATAACTTCAACTTTCTAGTTCACATACAAGACATTCTTGTTTGCTGGAATGGAGCAGTTCAAGGCAAGGCAGCCGACAATCATCTCAAGCTATCCACAAGAAGTGCTCTCTAACATAGTGCATGTCTTGAGACCAGACTAGATTGATGACTTCTAGAAGAAGCACCCAGACAAGTCTGTCTCTGTGCTGCTGCCTGAGATTGTCACCGCCAACATCTCAGTAGAAGTTCCAAACACAAGTGCAGATCCGATATATGATGGTGTTCCACAGATCAACACCATTGACTTTGGATTCTATGCCGTCCCAATGTGTGCTGACATGGCTGGATTCATCATGAGTGTTGACAATGAGATGCTTGCTCCACACTACCACACTGACATCTCCGGATACATCTCAAGTGAAGTGCATCTGTCAAACCATCTTCCAAAGCTGAGGCCAGATCCATACAGTGAAGAGAGCTCATCAATGTTGAGTGTGTATGATGAGCCGCTCCAGACTAGTGGTGACTACTATGAGAAAGTCAATGAGCAGTGCAGTCTGTATCCATACAAAGATCCATTATATTGGAGAATAAGCCCATTGTCACCAAATGACTTTCCAGACAATGTCGAGATCGCTAGAAACTGAAGAATGATATTCACATGTCACAGTCTATCAACAGAAGACCAAAGAAGCTCTTGAAGTGCATATACTTCTACAAGCAGTCTCCAAACAGTCCAAAGATACACTTTGCTGCATTGGCTAGTGATGGCAGCTATGGAGAATTCCATCTAGTGAAGTACTCTGAAGGATTCAGTCCATCAGTGATAGCTAAGATGCGAAGCCTCTTCATGAAGTTTGAGCTAGACATTGACACAGATGTTGCTTTCTCCGAAGAGTTCTCTAGATATGACCCAATAAGGTTCTACTTTGAGTTGATCCGCGACCACATGAAGTTCAGGATAAGCACTTTGAAGCTGAAGAAAGTGGTCAGAGGCATTGCTAGAAGACACCCAAGAAGTGTGATGTCCAAAAGAGAGATTGAGTACCACAAGCGTGGAACTAGAGATCCCGGAAAAGTTGGAGCTGAGAGACTCAACAAAGTGTGGAAGTACTTAGTTGACAAGAGAAACCAAGGACTCACTTGCCCATGGATAACAAAAGATGTTGACTACCAGCTCTAGAACAAGAGTGCTTCAGTTGCTAGAAGATACATATAGATGCGCTTAGCAATGTACTATCTTGCACTCAAGAATGACATGTATGGGTTTGAAGCTATGAGGGACAAAAGACGACTGAAGATCAAAGAAGATCGTGAAAGACAATGTCCTAAAGTTGTATTATCTGAATTGTGATAATTTATCACAATTAACAGGCACAAGGAAAACACTAATGAAGATAGCAAATCTGTTCAAAGACATCAACAAGTAGACTGGAGCTGACACTCTTAAAGACTCTCCATTTGCAAAAGTCTCACAATTTCTCTCAACCAACAGCCTAGCATTGAATCGAATCTGCTCTGGATCTATATTCAACGGAATACCTCAGGGCCGCATAACATGCTTCTATGGTGAGAACTCAACTGGCAAGTCATTGATTGCTTACCAGACTGCTATCACTGCCTTGAAAGAAGGAAAGATTGACCGCGTCATTGTTGTTGACTCTGAAGGTGGAGTCTTGACACGGAACTTTGAAGATGCTGGAGTTGACCTTGACAAAGTGACATATCTTCCAGTGAAGTCTATTGAAGACTGCTCGGTGAAGATGACACAGATGTATGACATGTTTGACCAGTGCCATCGTGAGTATCTTGATGACCCGGACAACAATGATGACATTCGAGCTCTTGTCATTCTAGACTCATTTGGTGCACTGACTTCGGAGAAGCAGCTCAAAGATGCTCTTGAGAAAGACAAGATGGTTGCTGACCAAGGAATGTCGGCAAAGATGCGCAATGCTCTTATTCGTGGATTGATGATGAAGGTTGTGACATCAAATGTTGGCCTCATCTGCATCAACCACAGCTTCTCTGGTCCAGAGATGTTCCCATCAAAGATCAAGAACATGGCTGGTGGTGAAGGCATAAAGTATGCTTCACACTTGATTGTCCAGTGTGAGAAGCTGCTGATCAAGTCAGCGAATGATGACTTCTTGACAGGATTTGAGACTGAAGATGTTGACAAAAACAAAGGCATGTACAAAGGAAACAAGCTGAAGTTCTTCACAGTCAAAAATCGTGTAGTTGTTCCTGGATATGAAGCCGTTGTGTACATTGACTTCAAAAATGGGCTCTCCAAATTTGATGGCCTTGTTGAAGATGCAGTCAAGTTTGGATTTCTTGAAGAAGTCCGTGGAGGATACATCTGCAAGTCATGGTCTGACAAGCGAGTCACATACAAAGAGCTCATGTCGAATGGAAAGATCTGGGACACTTTCCTTGAAGACTTTGACAAGAAGTCACAAGAAGTGATGAAGTACTCTAATGCTACTTCTCAAGAGCTTGACAAGATCGAAGAAGAGATTGGCGAGTGATCCATACAATATCTCTAGGAGACTTAAGTACAATGGCAAAGAAGAAGAGAGAACAGTCTAAGATAATGGAATCAGATGATCTCAGTCCAGTTGAAGTTCCACAAAGTGCTGAACCAGCTGCAGCAAGTGGTCTTGATGATGCTGAGCTTGATGATCTTCTCGAGCAATCTGAGAGCAAAGAAGACAACAAGCCAAGTGCAATGCCTAAGCTCATTCCAAGTGCATCTAGCAATGAGATGAAAGAGAAGATAGACTCACTTGAGAAGCACTGTGTTGAGCTTGAAGAAGCTAATGCAAAGCTGACCGACAGCATCAACACTTATCTTGAGGAGATTGATGCACTGAAGAAGAGCAGCAAGCCGGCTGGAGCGGATGATAGCTTGAAGAAGTCTCTTGACAGTGCAACTCAAGAGGTCTCAAAGCTGAAGAAAGAGCTGAAAGAGCTTCGCCAAGAGAATGATGACTATCTCATCAAGATATCTGAGCTGACATTTGAGAATGCTAAGATGACTTCTAGACTCCAGGAGATAGAGAAGCAAGCTGCAATGACTGGAGTTCCAACTCATGGGTCTTCAGCAAAGCCAAGACTGAAGCCTAGCACAGCAACAATGCCAAACCAGCCTCAGTTTGCAAACCCATATCTCCAAAACGGATACCAAGACTGGTAAATGCTGATTTCAAGTGCATGGTGTGGTTCCTATGCCTATGAGGTAGAGTGAAGAGCTCTATCTCTTTTTGTCTAAGTGAGTATCATCTACTGCATATGGATCTTGATTTCAGTGATGAGATGATTGAGAAGCTGCTACTGAAGAAAGCGCTTGTAGATCGAAAGTGGCTCAACATACTGTCTAGTGTGTTTGACCAGCGGTGGTTCAATGTCAAGAACATGAGCACGATCTTGATGCTAGTTCTCAAGTACTATGGGAAGTATGGCTCAGTTCCTAGCAGCAAAGTCATATCTGCAATGGTCCAGAAGTATGGTGAGAAGAACCCAGCACTAGACATCAAAGCTGGTGAAGTGAATGAGCTTCTAGCTGAAGTAGCAACCATTGACAATGGAGTGTCAGAAGATGCTCTTTCGCAGAATCTCAAAGAGTTCATCAGAAGAAAAGCATTCTATGAAGCACTGATGGACAACACAACTCTTCTAGAGCGAGATCCAAACAGCTATGGACAAGTTGTTGAGAAGTGTCTTGAGAACTTTGACCGCGTCCAGAAGATAACATTCAATGATGCCGATCTTGGCCTTGACTACTTTGACCCAGCAGCTATGCAGAAGCACTGGGACTACATAAGAAATCCGGAAGCAAAGATCAAGACTCTCTGGACATCACTAGACTTCTACACACATGGTGGATTCTTGAAAGATGGACGGTCACTGTATCTAGTCATGGCGCAGGCTGGGCTTGGAAAATCAGTCTTTTTGTCAAACTTAGCTGTGAACTTCTTGGCACAGGACTTAGCTGTTGTTGTCATATCACTTGAGATGTCCGAAGATGTGTATGGAACTAGATTTGATGCCCACATCTCACACACTGACATAAACAGACTTGCATCTAATGAGAGTCTAGTCATTGACAAAGTGAAAGCATTCCATGAGAAGCATCCAAGCGCAAGACTCTATGTCAAAGAGTTTCCACCAAAGACAATAACATGCAATGAGATTGATGTGTATCTAGAGAATCTCAAGAACACCGGACATGACTTTGATGTTGTCATTGTTGACTACTTGAATCTCTTGAAAGGAACATCTACTAGAGCAAATGACAACATGTTCAGTGAAGGTCTTGAAGTGAGTGAGAAACTTCGTGCATTGAGCTATCGATGGTCATGTCCAGTTGTCTCTGCAGTCCAGTCTAACTCTGAAGGCATGAACAATGAGAACATTGGCATGGAGCACATATCACAGTCAAGAGGTGTAGCATTCACTGCAGACTTCTTGATGGCATTGTACCAGACCGATGACAATCGAGAGAATGGTCTGATCTCTGCTCGTCTGCTGAAGAACAGACTTGGTGGCCAAGTTGGAAAAGTCATGTCTTTTCGAATAGATCCAGAGTCATTGTGCTTGCATGACCAGACATTTGATGATGATCTTCCTGATGCTGAGCCAGCTGACTCTAGGCTGAAAGGTGTCATGCACACGCTGTCATCATCTAGTGGTGATGTGCCGGTTGATGACATTGAAGTTCTTTGATGCTAGTTTCCTATTAGGTTTTTCACCGTCTAGTCTGTACAATATACACTAGAAGACATGAAAGACAACAAGACATCGACTTCAAAGAAGTCTAGCCGGAAGCTTAGTGCAAAGAACACTAAGAAGGTCTCACTAAAAGAGATTGCTTAGAAGACTAGAGAGCTGCTGAAGAAGCCATTCAGCAGCAAAGATCCAAAAAAAGCAAAGAAGCCATCACCAAAAGCAAAGAGAAGTCCTAGCAAAGACTCCAACTAGCAGCTAGAGCATCCAATGACTCTAAAAGAGAATGCTAAGCGGCAGATACAGAAGAAGCGGCTCAAGACACTTGAGGATGATGCAGAGAATCTTGATGACCTGGAGCACAATGGTGATGAAGAGCATGAGTCTTCAAAGACAAATGATCTGTTTGCACAAGCAAGCAGTGAAGTGAATGGATTCTTCTACACAAATGACAAGTTCTTCAATCGTGTTGAAGATGGTGAGATGCTGAGATATCTGCAAAGAGCATATCCACTGTTCATGCGAAACCAAAATGACCTGACAACCTAGAAGAAGCAGATACTAGAGATGCTCTAGAATGCAAAGTTCATGGAAGACTTCCTAAGCTACTATGATATGACTATATATGACTTCTTCAAGTATCTGTTCAGGATTGAGCCAGACATATTCAAAGGATCTTTCTTGACTAGAGTCTAGAAGGCAATGAGATACAAGAGATATGCACTCGATGCAAGAAAAGCAACTTACCTTGGAAGAAAGAGGGCGCGCCTCAGAGCACTCTAGAGCAGAAAGTGACACTGCAAAGAAGCATGATGGTCTTTTTGCTGCAAGAGTGTGGAAGTGGGCACGGCAAGAAGTCAATCCTCACCTCAAGTTCAAGCTGCCACTAGAGAGAATAGCAGCTAAGTGTGTGTATGAGAGCCATCGCGAAGCATTTGACCGGCTTGCATCAGCATTCAACAATAATGGCATGTCCCCGCTCAACTACCTGAGGTTCTTTGCAATTGAGTGGGGTGGCACTGAAAGCAAGATAGATGATGAGCTGTGCAGTGAGCGCGCTCTGTCTGCATTTGAGACATGGACCGCTGCAAATGAGAAGAGAAAGAAGATCTTCTCATGGTTCATGAAGTCTGTCCACAACATAGTTGATGAGTGTGTTGAGCATGGCTGGTTCACAACAAAAGACTTCATCCGCCACCTGATAAATGAGAAGAAGCTTGCAAACTGGTATGCTAGTGGAAAGATCTCAAAGTACTACTTGGCAGCAATACCAAACTTCTGGAAGATTGTTCCAAAGCTAGACCACTTCTCAAAAGAAGAGCTCAAGCTAGTTGCTGACCGCTATGACATGTACAACACTGAAGTCAATGAAGCATTTCTGCAGCTCAAGAAGTTCAAAGTCAATCCAATTGCACTCACCGATGCACTCATCTATGAGAAGCGCCATGGAATCTAGGAGCAGGATGGATATCTTGGAAAGAATGGCTTGCTCTAAGACCATACAATGATTTTGTTAGTTGAGAAGTTCTTGGCTAACAGCATACAAACAACGATAAAAGCAACAACTAAAAGAAAGAAACTGAAAATGTGTACTTTCATGAGCAGTCTGCCCAAAAAGTCAAAGAGTGCTGGACAGAGAACAGCTAAGAAGAATCTTGTGATTTCTTTGAAGCCATGTCCAGATGAGAAGTCATTCTACAGATTCAGGCTGTTGGCATTCAACAGCGAGTCAAAGAATGATCGTGATGACCCACACATCATCCGCTGGGTCCACCAGATTTGGAAGAAAGATCCTGAAAAGGGATTTCCAGTTCTTGAAGATGAGATTACTTGTCCAGTGACACCACATGTCCATGTTGAAGGTGATCGTTACCATGCATGCAAAGTGTGTGACTTTGCAAACAAGTACTTCTTGGCTTTCAAAGAGTCTGGATGGAAGGACAAAGAAGCTAATCGCAAGAACAAAGAGCTGAGCAGAAAATTTCAGGCAATAATTCCGGTCTACTGCGTGAATGATCCTAACTACGATGGCAACATTGGCAAGTTCAAAGTGATCATCATCAATGACAAGAAGTTCTACCAAGAGTTTCGCTCAAAGATTGAGAAGCAGCTCTTGAAGACTCCAGTCTTCAATGGCAAAGGAGCGGTTGATCTCTGCATCCATGTTGGAGAGACGGTTGAGACTTTCAATGAAGGACAGCCAAATGAGAGGTCCTTCAAGAAGAAGGTCTGGGACAAGATAGTGTTCTCAACAAAGCCATATGACATTCCTTCCATCACAAAGGAGACTGTTGATGCAATGGGCTTTGATGAAGAGTACTACACATCATCAACACCAGAGGAGATTCTTGCATTCTACAACAAGCACTGCAAGGTCTCAAATGATGACATCCCAGATGATGATGAGATTCCAGTGTACAAGCCGGAAGCTGAAGACAAGAGTGCTGGAGCAGCGGTGATGGCGGAGATCAAGAGCAACAATGAAGAAGCTGCAAATGACTTAGCTGAAGATCCAGACAATGAAGGCCTAGATGTTGTTGAAGAAGCAACTAAAGAAGCAATTCCTGCATCTAAAGAGCCAAAGAGTGAATCTGCACCATCCGATGACATTGATGCAGATGATCTTCTTGATGAACTTGGTCTATGAAGTCAACAAATCTAAGAAGAAAGTTGAAAAGCTAGGCATGCGCCTAGCTTTTCAAGCCTAAAGTGGTAAATAATGATTGTTGTGGATGATAGTTAGGAAGGTATCCAACATCAGAAGCAGCAAAGAAGAAAGATCGATTGAATTGACAACGATCAAAAGAAAGAAGGCAAAACTATGAACAGTCTGTTTGAGCAGATGGATCGCATGTGGAGAAACATGGATGCAATATTCAACTATCCACTTTTGACAGATGGATCCAAATTTGAGAATCGTGGTCTCAAGAGAATCATATCTCGGCCACACAATCTCACAACAAAGAAGAATGAAGATGGCACAGTGGTTGGCTGGGGACTTGAAGTTCCATACACACCATTCAAGCGTGATGAAGTGAATGTAGAAGTGAAGAACAATCTTCTGACAGTTACTTGTGGAACTGAGAACAAAGTGAAAGATGAAGAGATGGACTTCTCGAGCATCTCTTACCAGAGCTTCAGCTTCTCAATTCCTCTGTCTGACGCAGTTGACATCAAGAACATCACCGCAAAAGCCGAAGATGGAATGCTCAGAATTGATCTTCCAGCTAAGGCAATTGAAGCAAAGAAGGATGATGTCCTCAAGATTGAGGTGAAGTAAGGAAAGAAAGACAAGATAACAGGTCTTTCTTCAATTGGCTAGCTCAGTGAGCTAGCCATTTTTCGTACAATATAACACAGTTAAACCTGACAACAAGGAAACAATAATATGGGAACAACTGCAGAATTCGTGAAGCTTCGCTCATCAAAGACGCCAAAAGTCGATGAGTGGAACATTGATTACAAGACAGCTCTAGCAAAAGCAAAGAAGGAAGGAAAGTTCATTGTCACTTGCTGGTCTAATGGGGACATTTGCGGCTTTTGTGTGGCAGCTGAGAAGTGCATGATGACTACGGTGTTCAAGAACTGGATTGCAAAGCAAGATGCATACTTTGTGTTTCAGCACTCTGGAGACAAAGACAATGGAGCAACACTTCACGACTGGATCTTCAAGAAGGGTGGTGTCAAGCAGTATCCAGGCTTCAGAATCACATACTATGATGAAAATGGCAAAGTCAGAGTGGACTATGCTGCATCTGGAAATGAGTTGCGTGAGACAAGTGTTGGCACTGGTGGTGTGAAGAACCTGATCTCTAATATCGAGAATGTGTTAAAGAAAAAGCCAAGTGTTTATCCAGATCCATCTCCGAAGCAAGATTCAGAGAAAGGTGAAGACTACAAAGTGCGCTTCAATGAGAAGCTCACCATCAAGAAGGTTAATGCCATTCTGGATGCAATTGACAAGAATGAGGGCTACTGCCCATGCCAACCTGGGAAAACAGATGATACCAAGTGCCACTGCAAAGACTTCAAAGATAACAAGAAGATTGGAGAGCCTTGCATCTGCAACATCTATGTGAAAGTAAAGAAATAAGTTGTAAATCAATTACAAAACAAAAGGCACCTTTTTGAGGTGCCTTTTGCTGTATTTTCAACTAAGCATCATATATCAATATCAATATCAATATCCAGCAATGCTGAACACTAAAGTGTTTTCAACATTTTTGTCAACATCTAAATAGCATACACCTTCTCCAAATGCAACATCATCTGGTCCACATATTAATGCAATATTGTCAACTATATCATCATCAGACATAGCTTTGTCACCAATTTCCTTGAGTTCACCCCAAGTCAATGATGGTCCATATGCACTATTAGTGTATTTATCTCCAAGACTAGGATCTGTGTGGTCATATTTTTTGCCAAATCCCATTGACTCATTCATCTTCTTCAACTGCTTCTTCCAATAAGCAATTGCCTCTGTGATCTGCTTCTTCGTGTACTGCTTCTTCATGTCAGTTTCTCTCTTAAATATCATTGTATTGATCTGTGCACATAGCATCATGGACAAACTTTGCTAGATTTGCATGAGACTTTGATGAAAACTGTACGGTTGCTCCCATTCCTGGAGCAGTAAAGTCAATCTTTGATATGCTGACATTTGCAGAGTTGCGTGAGTTGAATTCAAGAACAAGATCAACAAGCCATCTAGTGACTGCAACATTCCATGGAACTTTAGGGCTGAAGGTCTTGTCTGGCTAAATAGAGTTTAGTTCACAAACAAACATGTTGCCTTTAGTCTTTACTATCTCAGCATCATACAAGTCATGTATTTTCTTAGTGTATTTGGCTACTGGATCATTCTCATCGCTAGCATATGGATCAGGACCAAAACCATATTCTTGTGGAACTGACTCATTCATCAGCTTGAGCTGCTTCTCCCAGTAGGCAATCGCCTCTGTGATCTGCTTCTTGGTGTATTGCTTCTTCATGTCAGTTTTCCTTTTAAATGATTTATTTATACGGCCATCATTTTAGTCATTGCCAACGCAGTTGTCAGTAATCTACTCAAGCTAGTCATAGCTAGTTCCATATATAAGATGAAGCGCGTCATTATCAAATGTATAGTCATTTACTTTAATAACAACATCGCCATCTCTACCACCATCTTTAAGCAGCGCTCTAAAGAAGTTTGCAATTACAGGATTGGCAATGAACTTGCATGGTCCATATGGTCCATTTTCAGAATCTTCAATGCCACATATTACTATTGCACCAGGTTTGTTTATTGCAGCATCACCGCTGCCTGATCCATCAGCACTAAACTAGATGCTTTCTACTCCAACGTCAGTTAAGCTTTCATTTACTATCTTCAGCTGCTTCTCCCAGTAGGCGATCGCTTCTGTGATTTGCTTCTTTGTGTATCTCTTCTTCATTTTAAGTTCCTTTACACAAAAATATTTACTTCTCTAGCTTCTAGGAATTTACTTAGAAGCTTTCATCTTTGTCATCTAGTTTTTAGTGCTTAGTCATATGTGCATGTCACATACAAGTATATGTCGTCTGGCAATACCTTGATGCCAGATGCACGCAGCATGCTTAAGATCTCATCTATGTTTGGTATGTAGCGCTTCACATCATTGTATTTGCTGTATGTCCTAGAGCTTCTGCTGTATATGTCGCTGCCATAGCCAGTGTGGTGCAGCTCAATCTCTAGATGAAGTCTACTAAGCTGCATCTTCAAGCCAACAGATTCAGCATCTTCTGGAAGCAAGTCTTGCACATCATCTTTTATGTTATCCCATGTCTGCTTCCAATTGCTTGGTACTGAGTCCTTCCCAGCGAATATACTGCTCTTCGGCATACCAAATGGATAGTTTGGCATAGACTTGACTTCTTCTAGTGACATGTTGTGGAAGACCAGCTTTGCATCATCATCGATGTTCCAGAAAGCATATTTTCCTATGCTAATGTTGGCTTTGCTGCTATATATGTTTATTCTAGACAGGCTGAAGCAGCTGTCAAATGCTTCAGCTCCTATTTCAGCTAAGCCATATATGTTGACTTCTTCAAGACTACGCCAGCAGTCAGCAAAGGCTCTGTCTGCTATTGAAGTTCCATCTTTTCTTGAAAAAGAAAGACAAGTGACATTAGACATTATGCTGTCATCAATAGTGTTAGAATCAACAACCTATGACTACTTGAGTATAGATGCTGCTTTTTTGTTAGCATCATAAGATGTCATCTCACATAACATTTTCAACTGCTTCTCCCAGTAGGCAATTGCTTCTGTTATCTGCTTCTTTGTGTATGTCTTCTTCATGATGTTGTCCTTTAGCATTATATATTTACTCTGCACTCAGCATCAATCTACATCATAGTACTGCTCTCTTTGCTCACCATTGTCTTTGAACAGCTGCCAAGCATAGTAGATCAAGTCTTCAACCTCTGCTAAGTCTAGACCAGTCATATAGTATCTAGCAGTGAATGTCTCATCATTGTTCTCTAAGTCCCAAGGTATGATCTGCTTCTAGTTGAAGTATCTGCCATGGCTAGTCATCTGCAGAGCAATCTTGTCAAACTCATCATTCTTTGGCTGCTCTCTCACTAGCACAATGAACTCATCTTCATCATGGTTGTCAAACCAGAACTCAGGGTCATCAGAAGCTACACACCACTTAGCAGACCGTCCTTTGTAGAAGCGCCCAAGAATTCTCATTGCTTCATAAGTTGGCACATACCAGATCTCATAGCCATCTCTTGTGTCAAGCAGCTTTGCACCATTCTCAAGTGCTTGCTTCCTGTAGTCTGCATCTCTGCGCTGCTTCTTGTTTGCAGGATTGTAGTTCAAGACAAAGCTCTTCAAGTCAGCAAATGGCTTCTTGATCCACCAGTCAATGTCATTCTATGGAGCACTAAGACGGCTCTTGATCTGCCAGAATGCATCAACAATCTTCTTAGCATCAGCTTCATCTCTGTACTTCTAGAGGTATGTAGCTTTGCTTTCATTGAGACTGCCTTCACATTTTATGATCGACTCATCTTCTATGCCAAACGGGTAGCTCTTCATTTTCTTGACTTCTTTAAGAGTCTTGCCTTTGAAGACTAACGACTTTAAGCTATCACAACGAAAGAACACATTGTTATCAATGCTTGTCACACTGTCTGGTATCGTCATGCTTGTAAGCCCGCTGCAACCAGAGAACGCATAATACCCAATGCTCGTCACACCATTGCCAATCGTTATGCTTGTAAGCCCGCTGCAATAGGAGAACGCGTTATCCCCAATGCTCATCACGCTGTCGGGTATCGTCACGCCCGTAAGACCACTGCAACTGGAGAACGCATAATTCCCAATGCTCGTTACACTGTCGGGAATGACAATAGACTTTAAACTGTCATTATACTAAAATGCACATGGCGCAATATGTTTTGGAGCAGCTTGCACTAGCTTTCCATCTTTCATCGTCACGAACTTGCCATTGATGAAAGTCGTCACGCTGTCTATAAATGGCAAAGTGGCAACCTTTCCATCTATTATTTTCTTAAATAAGAATACGCCTTGATCATCTATCCGGACACAACCAAACAACTGGCAAAAGTCTCCGTCTTCTTTATTCTCTGGCCCACATGCCTAAGCTAAAAGCTTCTTCTGCAAAATGTTAACGTCATATGGCTTGAATGTCTTGTAGAAGTCAATGCCGAAGAACTTTGAGATCTCTTTAGTATCCATCATGTTGTCGTTCGCACTGTTGTCATGGTTCCAACGACACGTGCAAGTGTTCAATGATCCATCATCATTCACACTTATGGCAATCATTGACTTTCCATAAGCATCCATTGGGCAGCCTTCACCTTTGGCTTTAGGCACATTCTCAAAACCATCTTGCAAGCAGAAGTAGAAGCGGCCTAAGCCACCTTTTGTGTAGCTGCTGTACATGTCTGGGTAATGTGTCACACACCATGATGTGTATTTTCCATACTTAGATGCTTCATTAAATGAGTCAATAGGAACAATTTTGTATGCAGCATTCTTAACTAGCTGCAACTTGCCAATCTGCTCACGGTCATCATCAAGCTCTTTCTTCACTGCACCACTGAACTTCTTGTCAAGTTCATCAAATGAAAGCCCGTTGAAGTTGTTGTCATACTCATCAGCATGTGCTGTGCAAATGATCTTCAGCATCTTGTTGAGCTTGTTCATCTTGCTCTAGAACTCGTGAACATCATTCTGCAAGCCAAAGTACATTCGAGTTGCGCCAACCAAGAACTTGCAGTCTGCCATGCGCACATTCGGAACAGTGTTTCTTATCTCTTGTGTCAAAACTCTAGGTGTGATTGTTGTTCCATTCTCAAGTTTTTTGCCTATCACTTCTGAGTGGTTGTCTTTTATCCACTTCTCTGCTTTGTTGATGTTCTTGCCTTCTCTGTCTTCGCAGAGAAGCTGGTCTTTGTTGAAGCACTCATCCAGCATGTGGGTCCAATAGTGTATCTGCTGCTATGTGTTCATATAGTTTCTTTCTGCATTAAGTTTTCTAGTTGTCTGTGCTGCTGAAGCTATGCTAAATGATTTTGTGCGCAAGATACTCGCAGAATGTCTCTTCTGGCAGCTTGCTAGGTCTCACTGTGTCTAAGTACACTGTGCTGAATGACTGTCTTCTAGCCCTATCCAAGATCTCTTCTTTGAACTAGTCATCTGCAATGTTGTTCCACACTTCATGTGCAAGCTCATGCGCAATGATTGTCTTAGTGAACTAGCTGACATCACCATCAACTCCATATCTGTCCATGACAGACTTCATGTCAGGGTTCAGCCTTATCCAGCCAAGCGAAGTCCAGTCTCCAGCACACTCATCATAGTCATGCTCATAGCATGGCTTACCATTTGTATACACAGGCTAGCTGTCTACTTTGAACTTCATGTATGTCAAGTCAAAGCCAAAAACTGCATAGTACTTTTCTATGACATCATTGAACATCTGATCTATAGAACTTACACTAGTACTTCTAGTATCTTCATCTTCTTCAACTACATCAAATAGCTCAGTCCATCCATTCTTTCTTATGATTCTGCGCATGTTTGCTACGCCAACTGGATTTGCAGAGTGGATCCGCACCTAGATGTCTTTTGCACCCAAGAACTCAAGATAGTCAAGAATCCTGATGTAGTCTCCGCCATCATGGTAGAAGTCTCCAGCATCATGGTCGATGTCAACTACTTCTACACTCTCTAGTCCTGCATGCTCAACAACACTAACAAACTCATTGACTGACTTCACCCACATGTATCCACTTGGTGCCGGACGCACATCATCTACCCAAATCTTCAGCTTGCCATCTGCATCTGCTTCACCTTCATCGAGTGCAGATTGCTTCACAGGCTTGATGCTTATCTTGTCCATGCACTTGAAGTCAAACAGTGCAAGAATCCTCTTCCCAAACTCAAAGTGGGTGAAGCCATCAAATCCGGCATCGTGAATGTCTTTCCACATCTAGAGGACAAATCGATGGTCTTTCTCTCTTGCCCAACTTGCATTCTTTGGGACAATGCCAAATATGTTCTTAGACCGCACATCAAAGTCATATGCTGCATCAGACAAGTACCAAGACTTGTCAAACACTTCCTGTGAGTGTCCATGACCAGCAAGAATGTACATGTCATATGCAATTCCATTCAAGTCACTCTTGCCAGTCCTTATGTCATCTATGAGTGCTTTTGGCCACTTGAGCTTCTTCACTTCTGAGTCTTTGCTGAAGTCAAGAATCTTAGACTTTGCTTCACTCTTGAGTGTGATTGTGTACACACCATAGTCAGCATAGTCTTCTGCATACTTGTAGTCGGTTGTCATGAATAATGGTGCATACCACTTTGGAGGAGCAAGCTTCAAGTTCTTGGCTCTGTTGTTTCCAAAGTACCAGGCCTTAGTTGTGTCTATTCTAGATTCAGCTATCATATGCTTCAGCCCCTCAGTCAAATGCATTCCTGATGTCATTCAAGAACCTTTTCTTGAACTCATCTTCATCTTCATATCGTATCAGCTTTCCTGGAAGCTCAAGCTGGAACTCATCTAGGCAGCTCTTTAGCTTGTAGAAGTAGTCTTTCATGCTAGAGTAGTCTAAGTCAATGAGATCATACAAGCGATCCATTTGAGCGCTAGTTGGCTTCACGCGCAGGTCTACTGTGCATGGATTGTTACTGAAGTTGATCCTTATGAAGCCCGCCTGCAGTAGTATCTATGAGATGTCATCATCTTCCGAGATGCCTGCTCTAGCATAGTAGCTGTCAGGTGGGAATACGAAGTCATGCTGTGCCCATCTTTCTGTGTTTCTTCTCATCTAGAGGAGCTTTCCATCTGGAAGGATCCACCCTGACTCCTAGAAGTTGTCAGTCGTGCCAAATTCTTTCTCTATCTGCTGCAGCTCCTGCTTGGTCATCGGTGGAAGTGGATTTGACTTAGTAGATGATGGAGAGATGCGAGCCTCAGCTAGCTTCTTCTCTTGTGGAAAGGCTTCATCAAGCATGTGGGCCCAGTATTGAACTTGCTGCTAGAGTGGTATCTCTACTCTAGCTTCAGATGATCCATGGAAGTAGATGCGGTCTTCGTCTATCTTTGTCTCTTCAAGCAATGCCATATTCTATTATTTACCCCACAGCTGGAGCTTCTAACTCCATACTTTTTCTGCATGGCGCATGAAAAGATGAAGTTCTTAGGTGCTGGTTGCAGTCGCCTAGCATACTCGCTTGGAGATGGATGGTGCTTGAAGAAGCCAATACCAGAGAGGTTTTTTGCTGGAGCTTGGCAGAACAAGCTAGAGTATGAGAACTTCAAGCTTGCCGAAGAAAAAGGACTGTCATGCTTTCCAAGAGCTAAGTGCCATTCCAGAGACTGGTCGGAGATTGTGGTTGAAGAGTGCAAGCATCTTGAGTCTGATGGCAGCTTTCTTCAAGCACTTAGTCTCTCTGGCAGTCTCATACATGCGGTGCCAAAAGCCATTGAGTCTGCAAAGATGCAGACAGCCACAGAGTTCATTGGATTTGCAGTGCTTGGCTGGCTAGAGAGCATTGGCTTAGGACATGCAAAGAAGACAGCTCCTGGTGTGCGACTAGAAGATCTTGCTAAGACAGTTCCATTCAAGACAGCAGAAGACATCAAGGCATTTCTTGCAGCAGCATCTAGCAGCAGTGCACCTTCAACATCTGCTCATGCACAACTAGTCTTTGAGCTTCTCAGCCAAAGTCAAGTCTTGCTAGATATCATGCACTTCAAAGTGCTGCATCCAAGCAGCATCTTGGTCAAAGACCTCTGGAACTTGGGTCAATGGGGAGTTGCTAGAGATGGCAGACTTGTTGTAGTTGATGCTGGATACAATGCTATGATCTCACACTCTCCACACTTTGGCCGCGGTGAAGCAGTAGAGAGAGAAGTTGATGCATCAGAAGACTTTGACACCTTCAATGGCCAGAAGTGCAATGAGATCTTCTCTCCATCTGGAAGTCCTGTTGAGTGGAAGTTCTTCACTTCTAGAGGATCTGAGTATGTTCTCTCTAGTGAGAACCAATCTAGAAGAATCAAGCAAGCTGGCTTGAGTGATGATGGATTGCACCCTTGGATGGACAGAACAGTCTTTGTTGATGAGCAAGATGCTGTCAATGCAATGAACACCATGCTCAACATACAGCAGACTTTGACTCCGGTGAAGCTTGAGACAACTTGGAAGCCAGGTGCAAAGCTAGACATCCAGAAGCTTGTCCAAGACCAATGGCAGACTCAGCTGTCAGTGGCAATCCAAGACACAAGACCTCAAGTTGGAAAGAATGTTCTTGAGTTCATGCTAGATGGATGCATTGTGAAGTCATTCCATGCTGGCCATGAAGTGACAAAGATGAAGCACTTCAGCATCTAAGCACATACATTCTAGGCATGGCAGACAACACATCACAAACACAGATTGATCTCTTGAGAGCTATCTTGAGAGAGATATCAGACACAAAGCAGATTCTTGAGAGTCTAGCTAGAACTACATTGAGAGAGTCTAAAGAACGCGCAAAAGAGTCAAAAGCCGAGAGAAAGAAGATGTTGCTAGAAGCTAAGAAGCTGCTAGAGACACCAAATCGAGAAGCAATGATCTTAGAAGAGCTGAAGAAGAGAGGATACAGAGCATGAGCAATGGTGTAGTAGTAGAGAATGCAAAAGCATTTGGAATTGCAGATGCACTCAGAGGCATGAGGAATCCACTCAACTCTTGGAGCAAGAATGACTCACGGACTAAGTGTGATCCGGATGATGGACATGTCACAGAGCTTGAGCTTGGGCCAAATGACCAGAAGCTGTGCAGAGCACTTACAGTTGGCGGAACTCCACACAGAAAGTTCTTGCGCCAGATTGCAGTCACAATGGACATCACTGCTCCAATGTACTGGTGGGCAGAGATGGACACATACAAGATATGCTCAACACGAAACTCATGCTCCGTGCAGCACAAAGGAGCTTCAAGAGAGTTCACCATCTCTGACTTCACTCTTGAAGGTCAAGATGCTCTTGGAGCACTAGACTATGGTGAGCTTCTGAGTGATGCAAGAGTTGTTGTTGGAATAGTCAACAAGTGGCGCAACAAGTATGTTGATAGTGGAAAGACTGACTACTCTCTCTTCAGAGCAATGCGCCAGCTTCTGCCAAGTGGCTACAACTACAAAGCAACATGGTCTGGAAACTATGAGGTCTTAGTCAACATCTACAAGTGGCGCAAGAACCACAAGCTCAGAGAGTGGCATGAGTTCTGTGCAGAGATTGAGAAGCTCCCAGGAATGAGCTTCTTCTTGAGCCTTGAGAAGATTGAGAGCACTTGAGGAGATGAGCAAGATGGCAACTACTAGATGCTTCCACAGCTGCTATGTCACAGATGTCAAGACAAGTGGTCACATAGTTGAGCTGAGAGACTCGGCACGAGGAACTTGGAGCATTGACTTGAGTGAAGATCCAAGTCTAGCATCTCAGTTCAAGACATGGATGGAGCAAGTCTTCTTGAAAGGCATTCCACAGACACTGACCGTGTTTGAGTATGAAGACATTGGCACTGAGATGGACTTTGACTGCAGAATAAAGAAGTTCTGCAACTTGCCAAGTGACTGAAGCAGATGCGTGTCACCAGTCGCAACTTGAACCAAGTGCTTGGTGCACTTCTTTGGCTGTTTGAAGCTGATGGCCTTGGCTTGTATGGTGGTGCAAGTGGTGAGCTAGCTTTCTTGTTGTTCAAGAATGGCACGGTGTGCAAGTTGAGAGACATCAATCTCAAGCCAATAAGGTTCAATGCTGCTAGCAAACACATCCAAGACAGCAGTCGTGAGAAGCTGAATGACTGCATTCATGATGGCAGATTTGTTGGCTGGCTTGCTGGAGAAGCAAAGACAGTCACTTGTGGTGGACACTCTAGAGACTTGCTAGACATCAAAGCTGAAGCAGTAAGACAGCTTGTGTCCTACTTGGTGGATCGAGACCATCTCAAGATATCTGGTGGAGGACCACCCTGGAACAGATACATTGACATCTCTAGACTAGAGTCGCTTGAGCAACTTCTGCTAGAGTTCAACTTGGCAAAGAGTGCTTGAGCACTGGCAAGAGATGCAGTTGCCAGAAATCTTAGGATTTGGTATAATCATAGATGTAAGGAGAACATCACATGAACATTGATGAACTGAAAGCTCAGATAACTTCGGCAAACAAGGCATATCGCTCTGGAAATCCTACAATGTCTGACCAGGCTTGGGATGACTTGCTTGAGTCTCTCCAGAAGCAGATTCCTGAAGATGAGTTTGATGCATTTCGTGCTACTCTCCATGAGGTCAAAGGGAAGGTCAAGCATCCATTCATCATGGGGTCACTTGACAAGCTCAAAGCTGAAGAGCCAGCCGAAGTCAAGAAGTTCATCAAGACTTGGTCTAGAAATGAGCTGAACATCTCAGCAAAAGTTGATGGCATCTCCTGCCGACTCCACTATGAGCATGGAAAGCTAGTCAGTGCTAGCACACGTGGTGATGGTTGGTATGGTGAAGACTTGACTGACAAGATCAAGTTTGTGAAGTCTGTACCAGTGGAAGTTGACATGATGAATCTAGCTGGAGATTCATTTGACATTCGTGGTGAGCTTGTGATTCTCAAAGATGACTTTGCAAAGATGGTTGGCTTTGCAAATCCACGAAATGCTGTTGCTGGCATCATGGGTCGCAAAGACTGGAAGCCGGAAGACATCAAGAGTGTGTCATTCATCGCCTACACCATTCTTGGAAACCAGTTCACAAAGAGCAGCCAGTTCAAGACTCTTGATCTCTGGGGCTTCAAGACAGCATGGAGAACTGAGATGAAGAACCCAACAGTTGATGAGCTGTTTGAGCTTGCTTCTCAGAGCTTTGACTACGAGACAGATGGACTAGTCTTAGCCGACACCGAGTATGTGAATGAAGACAAGTACCGCCCAGATGCATGCAAAGCATTCAAGATAAACCAGCTCATTGCCACTACAAAGATTCTTGATGTTGTGTTTGATGGTCCTTCAAAGACTGGTCTACATGTGCCAGTTGCCATTGTTGAGCCTGTGCAGCTCGGCGGAGCAACAATCACAAGAGCATCTATCTACAACATTGACTTCATTGAGAAGATGGGACTCAAGTATGGAAGTGTTGTTGAGCTGAAGAAGTCCGGTGACATCATTCCAGTGATAACACGGCTCATTGAGAACAATGCATCTTGCAGAGACATATCTCTTCCAGAAGTCTGCAACTGCTGTGGCTCAAAGCTTGTGAGAGATGGTGTGAATCTCTGCTGCAAGAACAAGAAGTGTGAAGACCAAGTCATCAACCAGCTGGTGCTATTCATCAAGAATCTTGGTGTGAAGTCTGCTTCCAATGCAACATTGAAGAACTTTGGAATCACTTCTTTTGAAGCCCTTGTCAACTTTGCACCGGACAAGAAGTACAAGTCAGAAGTCAAGCTTGCTGAAGAGCTCAATGACAAGATGTTCTCTAGGTCCAAGATTGACTTGCTGTGCAACATGACTACATTTGATGGACTTGCAGAGACAACACTCAGGAAGATCATTGGCTTCTATGCTTCTAGAGGAAGCCAGGTTGAGAATTTCCTCTTCAGCTGTGATCCACGTGGATATGCACTCAACACTAACATGAAGTCCATTTGGATGGAGAGACATGGACTTCCTGATGGAATAGGTGAGATAACTCTTGACAAGTTCCAGGATGGTCTAGAAGATGCCTACAACAATGTCATGCTCATAGTGGACAATCCAAAATACCACTGGGTCGCCGCCCTCCAGGACAATCCTGAGACTGCTAGGAAGCAATCTAACGGCCAGAGTGTGTGCTTCACCGGTGCTTTGAACACAATGTCTCGGTCTGAAGCATCTAAGAAGGCCCAAGAAGCTGGGTTTGAAGTCAAAGGTGGCGTTAGCAAGGGCTTGACTTATCTTGTGACTAACACTCCAGATTCTGGGTCTTCAAAGAACAAGAAGGCTAAAGAGCTTGGCACTAAGGTCATAACTGAAGAAGAGTTCTTGAAGCTTCTGTCTGACAACACAGTTGAAGAAGATGTAGCAAGTCTCTGATTTTGGCTACTAGATGTAGAATATAGTATAGACGATGAATTCTATACAAATATTTGCATGTGATCACCGAAAGAGTGTATAGTGGGATCTTCCATACATCAGATTTGGCGGTCCAGAGTCAGATTGTGCTATCAAGACAAGTGCAAACAAGATATTTGACATTGAAGTGAATGCTGATGAGACACCAAAGCTCTTTTGGCTTTGGAAGAATCTTGATCAGCTTGGAAATCCAGATGTAGTTGGTTATTGCTAGTACAGAAGATTCTTCACTACGCTAGCTGTCCAGCAACCGGTCATAGACATTCCAAGAGAGAAGCTCAGAATAGAGTTTGCATTGACTCCAATCCAGCAATTGATGTTGATCAAATAGCATAATGTAGATGGAATTCTGCATCCACACTTCAAAGTCATTGATGACCACAAGACACCATACAAGTACATTTGGGAGCAGATCTTCATACTTGAAGGAGAGAAAAATCTGCAGTTGAGATTCTAGAAGAAAGCATTTGACTTGCTTCTAGAGCATACACCAATTGATCTCAAAAGTGCAATGTCTAAAGCATTTGAAGTAAAAGAGAACTATCTCTGCAACATATTCACTATCAAGAGAGATATATTCTAGAGGTTTGGAGAAGTTGCATTCAGAGCAGTTGAAGATCTTCTGAAGATCATGTCTACAGAAGAGCGGAATGAGATCCATCCATACTGGCTAGCATATCTCTTTGAGCGCTACACTTCATGTTGGTATCATGCACTAGAGATCTCAGGAAGATGCAAGTTCTTGAAGATTCCTCTTTTGACAGTTGATGCTGGAAAGCACATAGAGTGGAAGAAAGATGCATCATGAGCAGATATTTAGAGATATTCATGGTCAACTACAACTCTTCTTTGCTTACTAATATGGCATTGTCCACTGTGTGCAAGAACTTGAAGAGATTTGACTACCACATAACTGTGTTTGACAACTCAAGTAGTAGCAGATTTTAGCTAGACCAAGGGCTCCATGTACAACTTGGAGAGAAGATTGCGGTTGTTGACAACACTAGACAGAGCATAATAGACTTTGACAAAGCACTGGCTGACCCAGAAGTGTTGCCAGAGCCATCTGGTTCAAAACATGGATCATTCAAGCATGCGATGACAGTTGACTTTTGGTTGTACAACATGTGCAATTCACAAGATGTGCTTCTGCTAGACAATGACATTCTCTTGAAACAAGACATTGACTTCATAGATGAAAGCAGTGTAGTAGTGTCTGACATTGAGCCACCATGGAAGCCAAATGGTCTTCTTGCAACATACAGATTCTACCCATTCATACAGTACTTGAATGCCAGAAAGTTGAAAGAGATGGGCATACACTACTTTGATCCATACAGAATACTTCATGGAAAGGCCAATCTACAAAACCGGCGCTTGTATGACACTGGTGGTTCATTCTTTGAAGATGTTGTAGAATCCAAGATAGCATTCAAGAGAATAGTCTATGAAGACTACATATTCCACTTTTGTGGTGGATCATGGAATGCTAGTCAGCAAAAGTCACTGCAGTGGATGCAAAGGTTTAAATAGGTGATGGCATGAGCTTTAGATACACAGTTCTCTCGTTCATCATAGGCAAAGACTATGAGCTTCTGCATGAAGTCTAGCATCCTCAAGATGATGTTGAGTACTTGATGGTCACTGATGATCAGGACTTGAAGAGCAAGACGTGGAAAGTAATATATGATGAAGACTTGCTCAAGGTGAAGACACCATTTGAGCGGTGCTTTGCTGTGCGGTACAATGTCTTCAAGTACTGCTCAACTGACATCTGCGTGACTATTGATGGCAGCATGGAAGTCAGTGGATCACTTGATAGTCTTGTTGAAAAGTTCAACACAGAAGACTATGACATCTGCTTGATGCCACATCCTCTTTGGGCTGATTTTGTGAGTGAGTATAGAGCGTGGATAAAGATGAGGGGATATCCTGTTGAGAAGGCAAACAAGTTCTTCAACTTTCTCAAAGATGCAAGATATGACCTAAACCACAAAGGACTGTTCTAGCTGTGTTTTTCGATAAAGAGGAGAAGTGATACTACAGATGCAATTGATGCTATGACAATGTCAATTCTGAAATATCTCAGCATTGGACAATCTTAGTTTGAGCGTCTTGACTAGACTGTGTTCAGCTTTGTCATGAATCGGTACTTCAGCAACTTGAAAGTCCTCCCAGTCAGTGAGCAGATAGTCAGATCTTATGCATTGACTTGGTACTGGCACAAGAGCAACCAGAAGAACTTGAACTGGTTCATGACTCCTGGAAAGCCAGACATCAAGTGGATGTTCAACAAGCAAGTTGAGTGTGCTCAGCTCTTAGATGGAAAGCTTGTGTTTCCACTAGAGAGTTGATAGTTTTGGCAGGATTGTTGAGTCCGATGGCGGTCGCGACTCCTCCGAAATTCACTATGCTTGTGGTGTCTATGCCCTGCTTCTGCATCACGAGGAGAAGCTGTTAGCTGTTCTCTGAGGAATTGTTCACCACTGTGACAACGAGTTTGCGCGAAGCAATGAACATGTTGGTCTTGAACTCTTTGAAGGAGTAGATGTTCATGCCTTCCTCCGGGATAATGGAAGAGGCATCCTCTGCCATTATCGTGACTAATGCTGCATAGGATATGGTCGGCGGATTTGCTCCGCACTCCACCGCAAGCATGAAGTCCCGGCCCTTGTCGTCGACGAGGGCCGGGAAGTCGATGTCAAGGGAGTCGGAGGAGCCGAGGCTGCGTGCATCCACGTAGTTGCAGGCGCGGTCGTTGAGGGTGACGACATTGTTCGAGATGGTCTTGGTGACAAGGGTGTATGGGATCGCGGATTTAACCTCTCCATAGTTTGGAACGTAGGTGTCATCGAGCAGTCCGCCAGCCGTCACTTGAGATATGCGGCCAGATATGCCGATTTTAATGGCCCCCTGTCCAGCGGTGATGAATGGTATAACAGTATTGCCGCCAGTAAATGTCTTGTCGCCGCCAATTGTCTCGTTGCCAGTCTTGTGCATCACGTCCGTGTTAGTAGCATAGTCTCCAGCCGGCTGGAGCAATTTGTCCGACTGGTTCCCCAATTGGTATGCACGCATTGCCGCCACCGTGGTCGGTTTGTTATCCCAGACAAAGTTGAACTCAAGTGACCTTGCATCTGGATCTCCAGGTGTCACCGTCGCAAGCGGTTCACCCGATCCGCCGACTACCAGAAGTTCCCATGTGTTGTCTTCGTATCTTACCTCCACAGACAGTTTTTGGCTCGTGAGCGGGTCTGTAAGTTCGGCAGGGATGCAGCACCATGGACTGAACGTCAACATGTCTCTCTCCGTGAGATACGCCTGCATCTCCAGCTTGGTTGCGGCAGTGAAGTGTAAGGCGTCCCACTCCCCTGTGTGCGCGACTGTGCATTTGTACACCCTGCCACCGTACCCAGCGATGTCCCCTATGACGTAAGACTTAGTGGTAGAGAATGCAGCGATGTCGCTGATGCGGGCGAAGAGGTCAGATGGAACCGATGGCCAGGTAGATGCAAGTTTTGTGAATTTGTAGTCTGTGGTTCCATCAATTGGCGAGATGTCGTCACCGGCAAGTGGGTCAAGTCCTGTCCCACACTGGCACCTCGTCTGCCCATATGTGTTGGTGAGAAGCCCTGTGTCGGGGTTGTATGCAAGTGCACTTAGCCCTGTCCCGTAGACATAGAATGTATTGCCGCCAGATGTCTCTTTGGAAGTGAAGCTCCATGTACTAGTTCCCCACGTCCAGTAATTCCCCGATATCTCGGACTTGAACACCTGTCCGTCACCATCGGCTCTTGTGTCCAAGGTGTCATTGTAGAGTTCCTTGACAAACTGATGTCTGCTGCCTGCGTCGATTGCTTCCTAGACAGACTCTGCCACCCAGTTGTCTGAACCTGTCCACGGTCCTGCTGCCGCAACCGCTGTCATGCATCTGTAGCGGGCACCCATGTGCATGACAATCTCATCCACTGCATAGGTAGAGGAGTCATTGAATTCGGTGGCAATAGCCGTGTCATCTGCCTTGCCGATGAGTGCGTCGCTTATCTTCGTCGCGTCCGTGCCGCTGACCGCTATGTCCGCGCCGGTCAGCTCCTCCCACGAGTAGAACTGGGCCGTGGCGATCGGCACGATAGTCGACCTTATGAAGTAGAAGTCCGGGTTAGAGGCACCCGACGGCAGCGAATACGCCGACATTCCGAAGTTGACCGCGCTGCCTGCAGGGGTCGCGGAGAAGTCGAGCACATAGTAGTTGCCGCTCGACGTGAGCTCCACGGCCCTGGGAAAGCGGAACACGACGTCCGTGCTGGCCGTGTCGGGCCACACCGTCAGGTCCGAAACCCCGAGCACCTGCCCGTCCGAGTACCTCTTGATCCGCATATAGACTCCCGACGGGAAGGGGGTGCGGTTCGTGCTGCGGGTCCGGAGGACGATTCCCTTGAAGAGGTCTCCGTCCCTCATCCCGAAGTACCTTGGGCGGAAGTATATCGGGCTGTTCGATGATCCCTGGTCTGCCGTCCACCCCGACTGCTGCGGGATGGCATACGACCGCGCAAGCAGGGGCGACTCGGTGTCTATCTGGTCCTGGATGTCCTCGAGGGACTTCCCGCTGTCCGTCGGGTTGCCGTTCGCGTCCAGCGCGGCGAGGTTGCCAGCGTACCCCTCGCCGGCGGTCAGCGCGAGGGTGCGGTTGTAACTTCCTGCCGACAACGTGGGCAGGAACACACCGTTGTCTCTGCCCGTCGTGCCGTAATTAATGATCCACTTGTCACCAAAGAGAGCAGGGCTACTGATGCCGAAGTGTCGCTGGTTCTGGAGCAGCTGAAACGGAACATTCAGTGATCCCGATCTCGGATCTTCGATCGCCAGGGCGCCCGTCATCGTCCCACCGCTCTTGTCGAGCTTGCCCGTTCTAAGCGCCTCCGCCTCCGCCTCGGATGCTAGCGGCTTGTCGTCCTGCGAGCCAAGTGTGTAGCCGAGGATGTCCGTGCGGGTGCGAGTGGCGGTAAGGTGCAGATTCAGCCCCTCGTCAGCATACACGAACGCGAGATTCGTCGCATCCTCGTCGCTTGAGTATATTTCGGGGGTTCGGGTTTCGCCGTCATAGCCAAAACTGACCTTCCATTGTGGCTCCCCGCCAGGGGATGGATAAAATACGGGTTGCTGTATATCTGTAATACCGTCAGACACATCCGAAAACGTCCACTCGCTGAATGTCGGCGTCTGCGAGTAGATGGGCGTCAGCGTCGTGTCGAGCTTGGATGCCTTGCCATCAACAGCTTTGTTGACATATCCTATGTTAGCTATCTGTCCAGGTTGAGACTCAGATGTTGGATCTGGTGCAAGTGGCTGTCCCTCAAACTCTGGAGACACAAGTGCTGCTTTGTTGTCTATCACAGCACTTATAGCTCCAGTTGCTACAATGCTGTCTTTGCTTAGACTTCCAAGCGAAGTGCAATAGTCATTCTATTCTGCATCAATCTCTGCCATGTCAATGCTCCTCTTTCATGCTAAATCACTTTGCCATGTCTCTCAGTGCCGACAGTGCATCTCTGATAGCAACTACTGACTAGACTACATCAGACAGCATGCTGCTGATGCTCAGGCTAGAGAGTGGATCTTCATCAAGTGCATGTAGTGCAGAGACTATGCTTGCTCTCTAGACTGCGTTGTATGCACAAGCACTGATCTGCTCAATGTCATCTACAGCATCTTGCTTTCCAGCTAAGACCGACAAGACATAGTGCTGAGTAGCTGCTTCTGACTCTTCTGGATCATCAGTCATTGTCAAGTATTTCAGTGCTTGTCCATATGCATTGATGTAGTCACTCTCTACAACATAGAGAACGTTTGAGCATAGAGATCCAACTGCAATCTCTTCATAAGAGTCTCTAGTCATCTTGACAACAGACAAGTCACCGTGTCCAGAGATTGTTCCACTTATGCGATCTTCTATCCAGATCTTGCTAGAGATTGCAACTGAGAGATCAGCACAGATGCTGTCGATGCTGGTTGACAATGCAGTCGACAGAGCTGTTATCTCGTTTGAGAGAGCGGTTGAAAGAACTTCAATTCGATCAATGTAATCGCCAGACAGCTACTCATCTGCACTGATGCGACTTGAGATCTCATAGTCATATAGCTCTTTGAAAGAAGAGAGTGTAGAAGTGTCTATTGCATCTGACAATGCAACTAACAGCCGGTTAGCACTCAAGTCACTAGACACCACTAATCCACCACTTGCAACTGCTGGATTTCGCAGTATTGTAGTAGTGAGGTCATTGCTTATTCCAGTGTTCTCAAAGTTGCTAGATATCCAAGAGGAGATGTAAGCATCATTCTTCTCAACATATGCACGGAGCTGCTCTTCAGCTGAATCAACTTGCCCAACCGTAGCAGCATTTGTCTTCTCACTAGAAGAGAGAACATTCTTTATCTCTTGGCCATATGAGTCTATGTAGTCACTCTCTACAACATACAGGACATTTGCACACAGTCTTGTTGGACCAATTGCAAGATCTTCATACTCATCTTTGCTGATCTTCACTATTGACAGGTCACTGTAGCTAGAGATGTCTGAAGGATCATTTGCACGATCTTCTATCCAGATCTTGGAAGAGACAGCACTTGAGAGAAATGCATCTTCTGACTTTCTAGCCTCAATCTCAGTGCTCAGCTCTGCGCTGAGATCTGCTGACAGAGCTCCAATTCTCTCAACATAGTCATTGGAGAGTGCATTGTCGCTTGAGATTCTTGCTTCAATCTCATTGCTCAGCTCGCTGCTGAGAGCGGTTGAGAGCTGCTCTATCTAAGCTGAGAGATTGGCACAGATGTCAGTGATGCTCACACTAAGAGTTGGATCAACTGTCTTTGAGAAGTCAACACTGACCGTGTCTTGAGATGCAGACAGCGCATTGTTTATCTTCACTATGTCTGCAACAGCTTCTACTGAAGTTGTCTCACCATCACTTGCCACTGCAAGCTGTCCATTGTTCACAAAGAGCTGCTTAGCTGCACTCAAGTCACCAAGCACATATGCAGCTCCATCGACAGAGAGACTGCTCTTGGCACTGATCTCTTGGTTGAGAACTGTAGTAGTCAGCTCATTGTCATCTCCAGTGTTTCCAAAGTTCCGCTGGATCCAAGATGAGATGTGTGCATCAGCTGCAATTCTGTCTGCAATCTCATCATCAAGCTTCTTGACTTGGTCTTCAAACTCATATCTTGACACACCAGCTTGGATGATGAATGTGTTTCCAGCCTAGTCATTGCGGTTGTATGGCACTAAGTCTGCAAATGGAACTCGTATTGGAGCTGACTCCATGGTGCTCAAAACATGGATGTAGATTGTGTCTCCATGGCCAATGGATGTCCTTAACTCATCTGATATCAATATTCTAGTGCTTAGAGGAACATTAGATGCAAACTCAACGACATATCCAGTGTTGTTTCTGACATCGGTTACTTGCGAATCAAGCATCACTGACAAGAAGTGTCCAATTGAAGCATACCTGCCATCACCAATGTCCTTGGCAAGCACATCAACTTTGTTGAGCTGCATCTCAAACTTCTCATCACTTCTCAACGATGATATCTCATTGCTGAGATCCTTCACAATGCCTTCGGATCCATGTGCTCCACTCAGCTCATCAACATATCCCTAGATAGCTGTCACCTAGCTAGAGACTTGCTCGCCAAAGACCTTGTCAAACTTGAGGTCATCGAGTGCACTGCTCAACTCAATGAGAGATGACTGGATTGACTTGCCATTGACATAGAGATCATCTAGCCCTCTCTCATTGCAGAGGTGAATCTAGTTCTTGAGCACTGCTGAGAGATTGCTGCCGCTGAGAACTACTGGCCCTCTAGTCTCGACTGCAACCTTTCCACTTGCGGTGACACCAATGCCTTCTGCTGTCTGCATCTCTATCCGTGATCTAGTCTTGAGACCGACTTCATCATCTGAGACAACAAGAGAAGTGTCATCCGCTGAGACACTGAGCGGTCCATTGAGAGATGTGCTTCCACCAACTGCCAAGTCAGTGTCAACTGTCAGTGTCGAGATTGAGTCTCCAGCCTTCTTGACATATCTCTGGTCCATCTAAGCTGTCATCTCACTTGAGATAGCTTCAACAATTCCAGAAGAGAGTTCGCTTATCTCAGCTGAGATATACATCACTTCAGAAGACAGCTTGAGCATTACTGACAGCTTTGCATCATCTCCATCTTGAGCATTGATCACATCAAAGTCATCTAGACGCATAGTGTCATCTGGAACAACCTCATGCTCACTTGGATTGTGGCTCTTTATGATGATGTAGTCACCTTCTCCAAGCTGCACTGACTTGTGCAACACTGGGTCATTCACGGTGACATAGCCACCAACATTCTTAGGGTCAAGATGCACTCTCCACATCCATCCATTCTTCAATGGCTGCTGGAGGCCTTCAAGAATGCAGCATGCTGGATCATCATTGAACAAGTTTCTTGGCTTGGCATACTCATCTCTGTAAGCTGAGAGAGTGCCTTTGTACACAACTCCATTAAGAACAAAGTCACTGAGTGCACCACTAAGCCTGAGAACATCACCAGACAGATCTTCAATGTCTCCAACCGCTCCACTTATCCTCTTCTCAATGCCATCAACAGCTGCATCAATCTTCTCATTGATCCCATCCGACAAGTCATCAATCGCTCCAGACAGCTCAGCACTCAGAGAGTCATGAGCAGCACTTATTGCCTTGATGCCAGCTTCCACTTGTGTGAGCCGCTGCTCATGGTCAGGTACAGCAGCAGCAATCTCACCAATTGGCACTGGAGTGTCACCATCAAGAAAAGTTGCATTCTTCAGTGTTGTGCCATCAATTGTGCCACCTACTAGATTCAAGTTCGAGAGAGTGCCTCCTTTGATGTTCATAGCACCGTTGAATGTGCCATAGAACTAGTTCTCTGGATTCACTAGAACTACTCGTTGTGGGCTCATTCCATCATCTTTAGAGCCAGGCTTGCGCAAAATTGTGACATTCTCTTTGATTCGATTGTGCAGATCTGTGTATGTAGACATCTTGTAGGATCCTTGTAGTCTTCTTATGTTTGAATATTTACCCATGAATTGGGTCTAATTGAGTACATTGTCAACGCGATGAGCAATCTAGAAGATGCAAAAGCACTGTCTAAGCTTGAGAAGCCTACAATCAACTTGGTCTTCCACTTCATTGATCCAGAAGTTGAAGTTGAGCTAGAGGATGGATTCTTTGATGAAGAGTCTAAGAAAGAGACTTTGAAGGCAATAAAAGACATAAAGCAGTCTATCTGGATTGACAAGACATATGTTGGCTTCGATGACTCTAAGTACTCAGATGTCTTCTTGACTGTAGATGGCTGGAAGTCCCTATGTGAGATGCTAGTGCTCTCTAGGTTTGGCCAGCTTCTGCCAGCATCAGCCCAAGAGAATGTAGTTGATGCATACACTGTAATGATGCTTTGCTACATATATGGTGAACTCAAGAAGCATGGCATTGACTTTGAGCATGTGAAAGTCAAGCCAAAAGTGTCAGAAGACATCAAAGTCGAAGTGTATGCGGATGAGACAAGAAGTGACTCATACTTAGACTACAGAGGCCGCTGGCAAGACATTGAAGATCCAGAAGGTGCTAGAGAGCAAGCTGAAGAGCGAAAGAAGAGAAGAGCTGCTGAGCAGCAAGACTTTGGCGATGATGGCAGCAGCTTAGACTTTTCTTGAAGAGTAAGTACAATATACTTATGGCAAAGACACCACATGAGATGTACTATGCAACTTTCAAAGGAAAGAAAGTTGATCTATACACATATGACAAGCGGTTGATCAGACGCTTCAACATGAATGCTGAAGTTGTTAACGCTCAGATACAGAGTGCTGGCAAAGACACTTATGTTGCTATTGTCTGCAAAGATGGCAAGTCATATCTGTACAAGAGCAATGGCACACTAGTCAGGCATTGATGAACAAGATCTGCTGCTACACTTGCATCACTGGAGGATATGACTCCTTGAAGATGATCTCGGGCTAGAAGTCTGAGACTATGCAGCAAGTAGACTTCATCTGCTTCACTGACAATGACTAGCTCAAGCAGCTAGACTGGCAGACAAGACCAATTCCAAGAGAGCTAGATGGCTTGAGCAATGTGAAGAAGCAGCGGGTCATCAAGATCTGCCCTCACAAGTGGCTGAGTGGCTATGACATCTCTATTTGGGTAGATGGAAGCTTCTAGATCTGTGGAGACTTGCTTGAGTTTGTCTAGAAGTATGACTTAGAGAAGACTCCTCTGTACACACGGGTCCACCCAGCAAGAAAGTGCATCTACAAAGAAGCTGAAGCATGCATTGCTTTGAAGAAAGACTCAAGAGAAGTCATTGAGAAGCAGATGGCAAGGTACAGAGCTGAAGGATATCCAGAGAATGCTGGCATGTTTGAGACTGGTGTGGTCTTGAGGAGACATGGCAATGTGAAGTGCTAGCTTGTGTGCAATCGCTGGGCATCTGAGCTTCTTGTAGGAAGCTGCCGTGACTAGCTCAGCTTCAACTATGCATGCTGGAGAGAGCACTTCTTGCCTGGATGCCTCAACACAGAGTTCAGCTTGCTTGGGAAGAGAGCAAACACATTTAGGTTGTGCAGACATGAACAGAGAAGATGACAATCAGACATTCTTGAATCTAGTAGTCTAGAAAGTTGACCCTAGCAACATCCAAGAGTTCATGAGATCTTGGATGAGACAGCAGTGCAAAGACTTCAAGATTGTGTTCATCTAGAAGAAAGATGCAAGCAAAGAAGAAAAGCAAGCAATCACATATGCTTGTGGATTTGCTAGCGCAATTGGACAAAGTGAGCTCGTAGCTGTTGTCACTTCAGAGGATGAAGTGCCAAAAGCAAAGATGACAAAAATCCTGAAAGACACTTCTGAACTTCCATGTGACAAGCTTGAAATTCTCAAGTTTAGAAGTAACTTCAAAGAGCCAAACAAAAAGATCAATTGTGGTGAAAATGATTCTGTTCATTTTAAGAAGAGTTTAAGCAGTTCTAAATTACTAAGTCAAAAACAAAGACTTAGCAACATACCTTCTAATTCAGAAACAAAGACTTCTAAAAAATCAGCTAAAAGCGTAATTAAACCGCCAGTTGGCTAGCTACCAATGGTGATCTTAAACCACGGTTCACTTGAGAAAAATGTTAAGTAGTTGATTAAAGTTGAAGTAAAGAATCTAGAGCTTAGCAAAGAAGAAAAATCAACTTCAAAAATAGCAGCTAAGCAGAGAAAAGAAGATCTGATGATGAAAGAAACAATATAGAAAAAACCAGTCTTGAAGCAAAAGAAAGATGATGAACCTGAGACAAAAACTGAAAAAGTCTTCTTCAAAATAATCATTCCAAACTACAACAATATGGCATATATCAAGAAATGCCTAGACAGCATTCTTGAACAGACATTTTAGGACTTCAAAATAATTATTGTTGATGACATAAGCACTGATAGTAGCAATAACTTTTGCTAGGCTTATGCAAGACTATATCCAAAAAAAATTGTTTTTCTGTAGCAGTAGTCAAAAGAGTATGCTGGAGGAGCTAGAAATGTTGGACTCGAGTACCCAATTGACTGCAAATACATTTTGTTCATTGACTCAGATGATTGGTTGTACAATAACACAGTGCTTAGTCGAATACATGACTAGATCATCAAGTCTAAAAAAAATGTAAAGCTCATAAAAATGGGCATGTTCACTTTTTTTGGAGAGAATGATCGTAGAAACTATATAAGAAAATTCAGCAACAACTTAACCTTAGAAGAAGCATTCTTCAAAGGATGTGGTCCAGGAAGAACATGCATATCTGCTGATTTAGCTTGCTGCAAATTCAAAGCAAATAGAAGAATTGCTAATGATGTTATCTGGTTTTTACGTTGCATGGATCGGCTAACAAACAAAAATTTGCTAAGCATTCAGTTTCCATGGGCCGTATACAACCGTATTAGCACTACCAGTGGAACAAATTTAATAAAAAGCAACAAAACATCTGAACAATACATCTCATAGATGCAACTACTACTTATGGACTTAAAAGCTGAAAAATTCAAAACCGCAACAGTCAAAAAAATCCAGAAAGATCTAATAGCTGAATACTCTCAAAAGTTTGGCAATGCTAAATTTGAAGTTAAACCGGCAATTGATATTAAATTGCCTAGTCAGAATCCATTTACCGGAAATATTGACTACGAATATAAAAAAGAAGGAAATGGAGAAAACAAAATCCATATATTGCTTGTAAACTTTGGAAATACAATGAAGTTCACTAGATCTGTAGTAAATGATCTGATCGTACAGACAGCTGATTTTGATTTGACTATAGTCGACAATGATCCTAGTTTTCTCAATAACAATGTCAAATACTTTAGTCTTCTAGCAAAACAATGGAAATTTGACAAAAGATCATTGCATATCATTGGCTTGAAGAACGGAATAGCACTTAACAAGATATGGAACAACTTCTATGATACAACCACAAATCCTTGGTTGTGTTTCTTGAACAATGATGTATGCATTCCAGAAAATTTCATATCAGATAACTTAAAAATAGTTGAAGAAGTCAAATCTGCTGGCATAATAAACCATACAACTAATAATCCACAATATAAAACTAGTGCTGAGCTAACATACAAGATATATGATATGTCATCTAATTCATTTATGCATAGACAAGGATGGGATTTCACTATAGAAAGAAGTCTGTATGTAAAGATACCACATGAGTTTACAACCTTTGTTGGTGACTGCATTCAATTCAACTCGGTATACAAAAACAACAAAGATGTTGTCTTTGTCTACTCATCTCCAATATTGCACTATGGCTCAACATCAAGGAAACAAAACTTTGACTATTTCAAGCAAGTGCTAAAACTTGAAAGGGAGATATTCTAGTCAAGCAATAAATATCTTCCATATGGAAATGACAAAGTGTATGACTTTGACAAAAATTTTTCTGTTGCCAAACCATAGAATATCGATCTTCTAAAGCAAAACATCTATGGCATAGAGAAGAAAATAATTGTGTCGATGACCACGTGGAAAGACAGAATCCAAAATATTCCAAAAGTCTTGAACTCAATTTTGCAGCAAACTGTTAAGCCAAACTAGATAGTTGTAAATCTCTCAAAAGATGAATTCAAATCTATAGATGAATTACCAAAAGAAGTCTATGAGTTTGTATGCAAAAACAACATTGAGATAAATTTGGTAGATGGCAACACAAAAGTCTACAAGAAGATAATTCCAACAATGCTAATTCACAAAAATGACTTAGTATTGTCAATCGATGATGATTTTATATATCCAAACACTATGATTGCTGATTTCTACAAAGCATATAAGCAAACACCAAACTAGCCAATATCTGGAAATAGAATATCAAAATTCAACTTGAATTGTCATTGCGGATGTGCAAGTCTAGTCTAGTACAAGTTCTACAACATATACATCGAAAACTATCTAAAGTACTATCAGCATTGCCCAAGTAGTGACATCTTCTTTACCATTACAGCTTATAAGAATGGATACACGTATGCAAGAACTTCTAACATATATTTTAACAATATGGAGTCTATACCAAATACAAACGGCTATTCAAAACAATGCAAGAGAAGATCTATTGATATGATCAATGATACATACAAGTGGCTAGAAAAAAACATATAAATAGTAATGCGATGAAAAACATTTAGCATATCATAACTCTTGGACAAGATTGCAGTACTCTGTCTTTTATTGCAAAGAAACCAAACTATGCTCCTAGTTTTTTTCACAGATTTGCTATATATTCATCTGACTATATAAAGTTCTTTGATAAAGATTTTTTAGTAAAATACAAAAACAATATCAATATTTATTGCAAATCATCATTTGCATATTTACTAAATCTTTTTAATACTATTAAGACATGGAATAAAGAAGACAAGATACGCCTAGCATTTTAGATCATATATGGTGACAAATATGATAATGCATATATTGATGTCATTCATATTGATAATGACATCTTATATAAACTAGTTTATGCTGATAAACTGGAATAGTTTTTAGAAAATATTGAAAAAAATGCCATTCCACATGTAAAGAAAAGAATCCAAAAAAATCTCAAAGATCATTTGAAATTATTTAAGTATTGCAATGATAGAAATCTTTTTGTAAGAACAGTCAAACATGCAATGTCTAAAAAAGAAATCGATGATCTTAAAATGTTTGACAAAAAAATTAGATCATAGTTTAAGAAGTCAAAACTTCTTGTAATAACTGATCATAAAGCTAATCTTAAATATAAATTAGCATTTGTGAAGTATTTGAAATTTGATCATTGGCATGCATCATAGAGTTCAATAGATGAATTCAACAAAATAGTAAATAATTTTTGAATTTATAGAGAAGTTAATTGTCATGAGTGAAAGAAAGATCAAAGTCGGAATCATTGGCTGCGGCTTCATTGGCACAGCTTTGAATGAGTGGCTCAAGCAGAGCAACCCAGATGTGGAGACACGAGTTAGTGACCCGCCAAAAGGGATAAATGATGACATAAGCAACTGTGATGCTTACTTCATCTAGATCCACCTGCCAACAGAAGCGGATGGGACCCAGAACACGCAGCTTCTTGAGAGCTTAGTTGCAAAGTGTCCAGACAGCACACCAATCTGGATTCGCACAACAATACTTCCTGGGACTTCAGCAATGCTGTCAAAGAAGACTGGCAAAGTTGTCTACCACATGCCAGAGTTCTTGACTGAGCGCACTTACCTTGAAGACTTCAAGTGGCAGCCAATGGTGTTCACTGGAGCGCCTGAGCATGTTGAGCTTCTGAAGAAGATCTTCCCTGGAAAGAAGCACATCATCATGAGCTCTGAAGAAGCTGAGATGGTGAAGTATGCACACAATGTGTTTGGCGCTCTGAAGGTGACTTACTTCAACTGCATCTATGACCTCTGCCAGAAGAGAGGGCTTGACTACAGCAAAGTGCGTGAAGGAGTGCTTGGATCAACTTACATCAATGCTCCTCACACGCAAGTCCCTGGTCCAGATGGAAAGCTTGGATATGGTGGGAAGTGCTTTCCAAAAGATGTCAATGCTCTTGAGAAGATGTTTAGATACACACCTCTTGGCATGCTCATTGGGCCATTGAAGAAGCTGAATGATGAGTTCAGAAGCAGACTTGGCTAAGCTTTAGCTTTCAATGTAAATATGTCTAAAAGCATGATGCAATTTAGTGCATTGTGCAGACTTAAAGAGGAAACACGGCAATGAAAGTTACTAGAGAGTTGGTAGACAATGGACGGAAGATTGTCCACGTGAAATATGAGAAGAAAGAGCTTGAAGCAATGAAGAAACGCCGCGAGGAAGAAGAAGCGAAGCGCAAAGCTGAGCTCGAGAAGCAAGAGCAGCCAGCTGAAGAGCCAGCCGAAGAGCCAGCCGAAGAGCCAGCTGTTTAAGAGCAGTAGGCTTGAGACGGAGGTGGTGCAATGAACATACTAGTGACAGGTGCGTGTGGCTTCATTGGAAGCTATGTATGCAAGTCACTAGTCAATGATGGCCATGCCGTGTTCGGCTTCGATGACTTCTCCAACTCGACTGAGGAGTGCAAACAGCTGTCATTTGCTGCTTGCAAAGCGGTAGTAGAAGCTAGTGTTCTAGATGAGAAGTCAATGGAGAAGGCACTTAGAGACTTCAACATCGACTTAGTTGTCCATCTCGCTGCGAAGCCTGGCGTGGAGTGGTCAACTGAGCACCCATCTGATTGCATGAATGCCAATGTTGTCGGAACAGAGAATGTGCTGGACGCAATGAGGAAGGCAGCAGTGTCTAGCATCATCTTTGCGTCATCATCTACTGTCTACTCTGGGCTGTCGCCATATGGTCTTTCAAAGCAGTTTGGAGAAAAGCTCGTGGAGATGCACTCGAAGCTGTATGGATGCAGATCTCTGGCCCTGCGCCTTTTCTCGGCATACGGGCCGCGGATGAGAAAAGACTTAGCGATGAACAAGCTGGCTGACTCTACTAGAGTCAACAAAGCTATTTTCTGCATACGAGGAGACGCGACACAGATGTTCAGAGACTACACTTACATTGAAGACATTGCGCAGGCTTTCTGTCTTACTGTTTAGTTCTTGGCTAAGCTTGATGGTGAAAAGGGATTTTTCAAGACAATAGACATATGCAATGGGAAGCCGCAGTCGCTGAAGACCGTCATCGATGCACTTGAAAGCCATCTTGGCACATGCTTGAACTATGTAGAACATAGAATGCCAGTAGACTGGGAGCCAGCTTCGACATGTGGTAATCCAATTCCAGCATAGCAGATTCTTGGATGGAAGTCATAGATGGAGTTCTATGAAGGAGTTGGCAAGTTTGCTGAATGGTGGAAACTGGCACAAGAAAAAAGATGATATTGCCATGACGCCTATAGTGTATAAACAATCTATACTATCTTCAGCAGAAGAATGCAGAAAATGCACCAACATGCTAAAAGTTCAGCTTGGGGCAGGCAACAAAACCATCAATGGTTGGCTCAACACTGACATAGATCCACATACAGCCGATGTCTACATACTAGATGCTACTAAAAAATTTCCATTTTCAGACTGCTATGTAGATGCATATTTCTGCGAACATCTAATTGAACACTTAGACTATTGCCAGTAGAAGAGCATGCTCAATGAATGCTTTAGAACACTTAAGCATGGTGGAATCATAAGACTGGCATTTCCATCGCTGAGAAATCTCATAAATGTCTACTTAAACTAGGGTGAAACACAAAAAAAGTGGGCAAATTGGCATTTTAGCAAATTCAGAAATGACATAATGACTGACTTTAGCGATGCACAGTTGCCGTTTTGCATTGTCGTAAATGACTTTCTGCGCATGTGGTCTCATAAGCTTGTTCCAGATGAACAACTGGTGACATTAATGCTCAAAAATGCTGGCTTCACTGACATAGTTGTCTGTGAAGTCGGATAGTCGATGCATAAACATCTTGCTGGCATTGAGCAACATTCTAGACATTTTAGCAAAGAACATGCAGACATGAACAATATATAGTCTGTTTGCATTGAAGCCACTAAAAAATAACAATATGAACTTCCCGATAGACCTAGTGGTGACATATGTTGATGACAGGGACCCTGTCTGGCAGAAAGCCATACAGCAGTACAGCATAGAAGACATGCCGTCCAGATACAGGAGCTGGGACATGTTCAAGTACTGGTTCCGTGGCGTAGAGAAGAACATGCTGTTCATACGAACCATCCATCTAGTAGTGTCAAACATCGAGCAAGTGCCAGAGTGGCTTGACCAAAGCAAAGTGCATGTCGTTCTGCATGAAGACATCATTCCACAATAGCTTTTGCCGACGTTCAACAGCACTACTATAGAGATGTACCTGCACAAGATAGATGGACTCTCTGAGCACTTCATATACAGCAATGATGACATGATGCCGATGGACCTGATGCAAGCTGAAGACTTCTTCACAGATGAAGGCTTGCCAATATACGAGCTGTCGCACAAAGAGAAAGCAGATGGCATATTCTGGCAGCAGTGCAAACGATCATATCAGCTAGCAGCCAGGCTTGCTAGATACGGCATAGACTCCACTAGATACTTCTTGCCAAAGCACAGCATGGACCCGATGTTGAAGAGTGTGCTTGAAGAAGTCCATGAAAAAGCCGGTGAAGAGATCTACAGAAGTTGCACCAAGTTCAGGGAGCCATGGAACTTTACATAGTATCTTTTTCCAGACTACACTTTGATGACTAAGCGGGCCATTGAGGGCATTTGGTCATTTAGCTACTTCAGGTTGGATGACTGCCAGATATTGTTCAAGGCACTGGCTGAAGATAAGAGCGCTATTGTGTGCATGAATGACAATGGAGTAGAGAACTTCGACGAGAGCAAACATGACCTTGTCAAAGTGCTAGATGACATCTATCCAGACAAGTGCAGATATGAGAAGGAGGCTGGCTGATGGACATTTCCTTGGATAGCCTATTTGAGCATAGCTTCGTCATAAGCATCAGTGACGAGAGGCTGAGCGCATTCAAGAGAAGGTTCCTGGAAGAAGACCTCCCGATTCCAAGAGTCTTTACTGGGTTCTAGTACAAGAATGGTGTGTACAGGTCAGCTGGAATAGTAAAGACGCGTGATACGTCAAACGTTCGTCTCAGCAACCTGGCAATAGCAAAAGCGGCAGAGGCACTGGACTGGCCATTTGTCTGCATATTCGAAGATGATGCCAGGCCATGCATTGACGCTGGCCAGAAGCTGCAGTTGGCACTGTAGGAACTTCCTGAAGACATAGACATGCTAAAGCTCGGATGGCTGCGCAAAAAGGATATAGTCACATTCAACCAGAAACTTTGCTTTGCAATCACTTTAGGGTCTCATGCGTATGTTCTGTTCTAGCATGGCTACAGAAAGTTCCAGAAGAATGCCACAGAGCTCTTTGCCACTGACACCTTTCCGATGAACGACCCTGCATGCAACATATACTGCACAAATGACTTCTTGTTCATGCAAGATGATAGAGAATTCAAAACAGAAAGCGTACACACTACAGTGCATACGCTTTACTTCTAGCAGCTTTCAGCTAGTGGCCAACTGAAAGACTTCAAGCTGTGAAGTCAAGCAACATCACGAGCTGCTTCCAGATGGTGTCGGGTCAATGACCACTTTGCCATTCATGCAGTGGATTGTGACCGTGTGGTAAGTGCCATCACCATTGACGCCGAGCTCCCAATTTGATATATTGCTGTTAAGCTGATCCTGGACCATTGATACGTCGATATTCATCATGTAAACATCGTTCAGGCTAGAAGTGTCATAGAAGCAGCTATAACTTCCTGTTGGAACTGTTGTGCCATCAAATGTCACGCTCGTAAGCCCGCTGCAGTCGGAGAACGCAGAACCACCGATACTCGTCACGCTATTGCCAATTGTCACGCTCGTAAGCCCGCTGCAACCAAAGAACGCCTCATCACTGATGCTCGTCACGGAATCTGGTATCGTCACGCTCGTAAGCCCGCTGCAACCAGAGAACGCATAAGACCCGATGCTCGTCACGCTGTCCGGGATCGTCACGCTCGTAAGTCCGCTACAGCCGGAGAACGCAAATTGCCCAATGCTCGTCACGCCGGCCGGAATCGTCACACTCGTAAGGCCACTGCAACTGCGGAACGCATAATTGCCGATGCTCGTCACACTGTCGGGTATAGCCAAATCTTCAACCAATGATCCGTTGAGATAGAGATTGTGTGCATAGTAGAGTGGATTAGCTGCATAATTACTAAATGAAATACTGCACCACTTAGCAATGTCAGTTATGTTCACGCTCGTAAGCCAGCTACAGCCATAGAACGCAGAACCACCGATGCTCGTCACGGAATCTGGTATCGTCACGCTCGTAAGCCCGCTGCAGTCGGAGAACACCCCAGCTCCGATGCTTGTCATGCTGTTCGGGATAGTCACGCTTGTCAGCCCGCTGCAACCTAAGAACGCCCAATCCCCGATGCTCGTGACGCTGTCTGGTATCGTTATGCTTGTAAGCCTGCTGCAATGGTAGAACGCATCATGCCCGATGCTCGTCACACCATTGCCAATCGTTATGCTTGTAAGCCCGCTGCAATAGTAGAACGCATAATTCCCAATGCTCGTCACACCATTGCCAATCGTCACGCTTGTCAACCCGCTGCAACCACGGAACGCATTATTCCTGATGGTTGTCACGGCCTTGTTCAGGTTTACAAGCGCCTTGAATGTATAGTTGTTTTGACTTGTCGTATTGTACCATATAGTATTATCTACACTTGCAGCGAATGTCTTTATGTTCGACACCTTCACTGTGAACTCGCCGACATCACTGTATTCATGCACCTCCTGGCTTATGTCACCGTCTACTTCTTTGATAGAGCCGTCGCCCCAATCAATCTTCACCGGCTTGCTTGTGTCATCCCTTTGCGCGGAGTAGATTCCAGTCTTCTTGTATGAAGCTGTCGTCTAGACTTTGTAGATCGTCAAGTACGTCTTCTCTATCCACTCTTGGACATTTGGTGGTGGATTCCCAAGAAAGGTGTATGATGCCATTTTCGCTTTTCCTCTACTATATTGCTTTCTATCTAGATATTTACCTCAGAAGCTGATGTCCAAGCCAACTTCTACTGCAAGCTTTGGCTTGTTCTCTAGCGGCTTGTCTTCTGTGTTGTTCAAGTCTCGTATGCCAACATGTGGAAGAATGCTTGGCTTCTCAGCTTTTGGCTTGAGCAAGACACTAGTTGGGTCAACTCCACTAAGAGGATCTCCACTGAGAAGATCCCAGACTGAAGACTCCTAGCTGTTGAGCCAAGACCAGTATGTGAGGTCTTCATCAGCGCTAGCTGCTGCACTAAGTGTCTCCATGGCTTTCATACCTCTCATTGATGAACTGCTCAAGAATGTCTATCTAGTGCAGTATTGCATCATGGTCATCTCTTGTCAAGTTGTATGAGTCGCGCTAGACTGCACTCTTCATGTCTCTCAGAGCATAGTTGATGTAGTCTGGAATTTGCTTGTTCATGCTATTTGTATCTTCTGCCCAATCGCTATCTTGTTTGGGTCTTTTATGCTTTTGTTTAGCTTGAGAATCTTGTCTATAGTTGTCTTGTTGGCTTTAGCAATCTTCTAGAGAGTGTCACCACCCTTGACAACTACAACAACTGGCTTAGAAGATGTCTGCTTAGCTTTGCCTTTCTTTGCAAATCCATCATGGCAGGCTTCATATCCAAACACATGGTTTCCAATCTGGAGATCGCAGTCTTTTCCCCAAGAGTCCCATGCATCTTTGTTGTCTAGCTTCTTGTTTCCAATCATGTTGCGATTGCCAATTGTTGACTTGAAGTCACCATTGTACATCAGCGTTGCAAGATGGACACAATAGTCCCAGATCTTTCTCTAGCTATCCTTCTTGAATATCTAGAAGCTAGGTATCTTGTACATGAAGTCTTTGTCTGTCCATCCACCTCTATATGATCTCCAAGAAGAGAACTAGCTCTTCTTTGAGATCACTGGCACAAAGTTCTCAGGCTTTCCACCAGCTCTGTTCCAGATCACACTAGCAACTGCATCAAGACCATCAGTTCCTTCACTTCTTGCTTCAGCATATATAGTGCGAGCAACAACATTGATGATGTTTGTTGCATTCAAGCCATTGTATGACTGAGCTACAGTGTTCTTTTTGATGATCTTCTTGACTGCATCTGAATTCACATGCATCTCGGTCTTTGGAATGCTTTTTAGATCAGCGGCTAAAGCATCTCTTGGCAATATGCTAGGAACAGCTAGCAACGATATGACTGCAGCAAGTGAGACTGACTTGCCAAGGCCCTCATTGAGCAGCTAGTCAGCTTCTTCTAGCTTCTTGATGAACTCTTGGTCTTCAGAGTCTTGAAGATGCTTGAGCGACATGTTATCTTTCACAGATGCCAAGATCTAGCTGGCAATGTAGCTCTGTGAGAGCTTTGCCCCAGCCTTCTTGTCATCATGCAGCTAGATCATGTCTTTCATTATTGACACGTAGCCAAACTTGTCCAAGAACTTGAATGCTGCATCAACAACATGCTGCTTCTTGTCTTGGCGGCGCTTCAGAGCTTCTTCTTTGCTCTTGCATGGCTTCTAGAAGTTTGAGCGCACTCGCTTCATCACCTTATACAGCTCAGAGATGTCTTCAAGCTTGCTAGACAGTGTCTCAAATGTCTTGTCTCTGAATGACTGGTCCGATGACTTCTTCATGACAAATGCAAGCTCATAGACTTCAAAGATCTTTGACCTTATGTCTTTCAATATCTTGTCTACTTGCTTCATTGCATCAGCATAGTACTCAGACACTGGATCAAATCCTTCTCTCTTGAGCTCAGGTCCGACTTCCCACTTCTCTTCTAAGACATTGTAGCATCCTACACTCATGAAGCACTAGAATGGATTAGGGCTGAAGTACACTTCGAGTGGGTGGGTTCCAATCTTAGCATCTTTTGGATTCTTCTCCATGTAGTTCTCTATGAAGTTCTTCTTGAATGCCCAGCCAAACTCTTTGACAACATCTTCATCATTGTCATCAGTTGTTGCTCCAGGAGCACAGAAGTCAATGTCTATGTCTGAGTCTTCTGAGTAAGAGTTTGAGCAGATAGACCCTAGCAAGAAGACACTGAGGTTGTTGAAGTGGTACTGCTCCTAGGCCCACTCTATGGCTTTGTGCAGCTTCTATGCAGCTTCATCTGTCAGCACTGGCTTGCCGCTTCCTGGCACCTCCTGCCAGACACTAGGATCTAAAGTTGCTCTAGGCTCATCGAGAATAGATTCTTTGACCACGCGCTGCCTCACACTTCTTTTTCTTGCTAGCTTTTTGACTATGCAGCATTTCTGGCAGCAAGCCAGGTCTTGAAGTCAGCTGCCATCTTCTGAGCTTCTTCATCGTGCTTGCGCTTCTAGAAGTGGTCAAGCTCATAGCTCTTTGCCGCGCGGTAGATCTTCCGCTCTCCATCGCCACTGTTTCCAAGATTGAATGATCTTGATGCAGCATCTGGATTCACTAGTGTTGGCAGTGAGTCAACTATTGACTTCACATACCTCTCAAGCTCTTTCAAGCGGGTGTGGTCATCTGGATTGCCAGATGCTCTGAGTGTCTAGAGATGCTCTGCAACTTCTCCACTCAAGCATGCATCGACAGCCTTCTAGAACTGAGGAAGCGCTCTCTTGAACAAATCTGACTAGAAGAACTTGTCGATGTCAAATCCATACTTAGTCATTGCAAGTGCCTGTGACAGCACATTCACACTAGTTGAGTCAATGTACTCCCAAACATACCAGCTAGAGCTTCCTCTTCTCTGCTGTCGCATTATGCTTGACTTCAACTTTGGAACAAACACTACAAAGAATGTCTTGTTGCTCACTGGCTTGCTAGATGTGAACTTGAAGCCACAGAGAAAGCCAAGCTTGTCAAAGCCACAGCTGTACTGCAGTGTCTTCTCAAAGTTCAATATAGGCTAGACTCCAAGGTTGCACACAAGAGCTCTCTCAGAGACTACACCACCAAGTGTGTCTTCTTTTGAGAAGACAACTGGAGACTTCTCAACTTTTTGGGTAGATTGATAGTTGTCCATATGCTCTGTATTTACCCACACTAAGAAGAGCAGCAGACAGTCAATAGCGGCGTATCTCAATCAAGCAATGCAGATCTTTGCTGTAGACATAGTAGTTGTATGCAACATCCATGTCACTCTTCATCTTTTCCTCTAGTTCACTTAAGATAGTCTTTGAGCGAAAGCCACTGAAGTCAATGCCACTTTCTTCTGATATAGTGCTAGAGAGAAGTCTCTTAGCTTCTAGCAGAGCATTGTTGAATCCGACAATTGAGCCAGACTGTCCAGACTTGCTAGCTGTCTTGCTCTTGAGGCTCCAAGCTACTACATAGCTGTTTGTGAGCAGCATCTCACTCTTGTCATGTTGCCTGACTATGTAGTGGTCAATTGAGCGCATCATCTTGCTAGTGCTCTTTCCAGCGGCTCTCAACTGCTAGAGTCTGAGATACATTTGCGACAAAGTTGAGAACCAGTCAACATGCTCAGCAAAGATCGTCTGCTCTTCTGTTATGTCTTCTAAGTTCCTAGCAGTGTTTGCTTCTCTTGAAGAACCTGTGGCTGAGCTGGCAATGCAACTCTAGGCTAAGACTTGATGAAGTGCACTTCCATCTGCAGATGATGGTGTATGTTGCACAAAGTTGGCACGAGATGCAATTGGCTAGGCATAGTTGTCTAGCTCAGTGGATGCAGTCTAGCTAGGCCAACTGATGAGTGATGAACTAGCACTAGACATCTGGTCTTCACTTAATGCACTCTTGCTTGGCATCTATGCACTAGTGTTTTGCAGATCTCTAGCATCAAGCTATGCAATGCAGTAGAGAGGTCCATCAACAACTGCTGCAATGCTGGTCTCTGGCATTGGCATCTCCATTGCTCTTGTTGTCATAGAGTTGCTAGTATGCTATTCTGTCTGCTCTTGCTGTTTAAGCGATGCAGGTCTAGACACTAGTTCATGTGCAGCATCTCCACTAGCTGCTCCATGCACAACATCACCATTGTCTTGCAGCTTGCTGCTGTCTTCTCTTTTCAGCAGCACTACATCATTGTCTTGCAGCTTGCTGTCACTATTCTTTGCATATGCAACAACACTGTCTGTGCTGCATGCATGCTGAGTTGCACTTGCTCTCTAGACAACTTGGCCGCTGGATTCGGAGATAGACTCAACACCAAGAACAGGCTAAACAGCATCCGAAGCACTAGTAGAGACTGCCTATAGGTCTAGTTGCTAGATGCTAGCAGCAGCTCCGTCAGCACTATGCAGACCAGCACTCTAGCTTAGAACTGCATTTACCATGCCATATGTCTTGGTTGTGCAGTCTAGTGACTCAATTGCAGCCTGCTTAAGCTAGAGATCATTGTCTGTCTGCGCTTCTATGCTTGAGCACATCTTGTAGGCAGCATTGACTTCACTATGGTCATGTTGCAAAGGAGCTGTCTGCTCTAGACTCTTGAATGCCACTGTTGAAGCATCCTGAAGATAGCTAAGCTAGTGAGTTTCATACATGCACTTGAAGCTACAATCACAAGAGTTTAGCTGCTCGCTAGTCTGAATTGGTCTTTTTCTGGCTGTCTTTTGGCTCTGTTCTGCATAGCAAGCATTGGCAGCAATCGCTGCCAATGCTAGAATCAAGATGCTAAACCTATGCAAGTTGACTGCCATAGATCTCACATCCCATCATTGTACAACTTCACAAACTTGTTGTACTCAGCTACACCAAGCTTGAATCTCAAGTAGTATGCAAACGAATTGGAGAACTCAATCTCACCATCTAAGACCTTCTCTTGAAGAGCATTGACTACCTCATCTGCTTTTGCACGAAGACCATCTAGCTTTGGAAGATTCTCATCTTCAACACCGGCTTTCTTCAATGCAGCTTCAAGTCCATTGAAGTATGGTGCATTCAAGCAAGCAGTTATCTCATCCATGTACTCTTTTGTTGGATTTGTCATGATGGCATTTCCTTTAGCATCTTTCATAGCTTTTCCATTTTCATCAAGCTTTGGCTTTGCTACGAAAGACTTTCCAGCTTTGCGAAGTCCACGACGAACAGCATACACTGAAGAGTCTTGGATGTCTCTTGCAATTCCACTCATTTTTCCAGCTCCACCCATAGTGTTTGCACTATTTAGCTGAAAAATCTCAAACAGCTCACGCTCAACTATGTACTTGATGTAGTTCTTAGCAGATTTCTGAGGAAGTGTTGCTTCGCCACGAATGATCTTCACAGTAAGTGGATATTCACTTTCTATAGATGTCAAGTACTTAGCATATGTCTTTGGGAAAAGATCTGCTTGATTATGCCTATAGACATTGAATACAAGATCAGACTTATAGAGAATGTCATCAATCTCTTTTGCAAGCTTTGCGCTACGAACAGCATTTGTAGCCAACTCTGGTTTCCAATCTAGTGTTCTTCCACCAAGGTATTCAACTTTTCCAGAAGCAACATCTGCAGCTTTTGCTACAAGTGTCTCTTCAATTGTTGGCTGTGCCTTTGGATCTGCTGCTGTTGCTGTGAAGATGACAGCACATGCAGCGCATATCAATGTTCCAATTTTTGTCATTTTGTTCATGTTGGTTGTTCCGTTTGAATTATGTTGTTATTTACCAAAAAAATGAAGTCCAAGATCAAGTCATTCATCAAAGTTGTCTATTGGCTCGCAGTCCGCCCACTTTGGAAGTGTCTTGAACCACTTCACTGGAGCAATTGGTCGCCAAAGTATTCTTCCATGCTAGTCTTTCTCTACACCAGTACCTGTTGCACGAGAGTAGGTCCATATGAGCTCATCATTCAAGTTGCTAAGCCAACCTTCCGCTGGAAGATGCTGCTTGCAGAGACTAGCATCAACTATCACAACATAAGATGCAACATAGTATGGATCACCAGTCTCAAGAACATAGTTGTTGTCTACTGCAAGTGAATTTGATATTCTAGTGTATCTTCTAGAGTCAATTGACACATTGTTAGTTGGCATCAGTGACTTGTCAATGATGTTTGTAGCAAACTAGTCATAGTATCTTGGAAGATTCTCAATGTACAGCCGCATTCCATCACTTCTGAGAACATCATTGCCATTCGTCATTGAAGCAACATCTGCTGTAGTAGACAGTGACCAAAACACAATTCTGTCCCACTCATCTGCAGCAGTGAAGTTGTTTGTAGAAGCTTTCAGCTCAAACTTTGTGAAGTGGTCCTCTAGCTTGCAGTTCAGTGGTATGACAAACATTGCATAGCGCTTCTCTTGCTAGATCTAGAAGTTTATCTAGTCCCTAGTGTACATGAATGTTGTACCTGTGATCTTCTTGAACCATGATCCTTCTGGATCATCCGGATCCAGGCTGTTGCCAAATGACAGAAGTGGAAGCATCGCAGCACCAAGCAACAATGCCATTGCTGACTTCTTCAGCATGTCTAGCAGTGTGTTGAACTTAGATATTATGTCTTCTACTGGAGCATCTTCATCTAAGTCTTCTATGTCTTCTATTCCGGCTAGTGTGCCTCGGCTTCCTGCTTCCGGATAGCTTGGAACTACTTGCGAGTACTTGTCAACTTCTACTTCAGCACCATTGTTCTGCTCTCTGTAGTACCAGATTGACTCTGTGTAGAATCGAGTGCTGGAGTCTAAGTTCTTTGACAGATTCTTGTCATCAAGCCACTAGAGAAAGCTTACATTGACTGGACAGTTGTCAAATGCTTGGCCAAGACCATTGAAGAGAATCTTCTGCTTGCACCCAGGTGGACATGGTCCAAATGCTGGCTAGCAAGGTCCAAGGCAAGGACTGTCTGGTTCTAAGTCATTCATCCGAGTGTTTATTGTGTATGGATCTATCCAAACCGTGTTTGGATAGTCACATGACAGCACTGGATCTTCTTCATAAGCACGGTTTTCACCATTACGGACAATCAAGAGTCCTTTGAAGTACTTCCAGTTGTCTTTGACTCCCATGTCAACAGTTCCAATCTAGGCTCTCAACTCTTTGTCTGCAAAGACTCTCACTTTTAGAAGAAGTGGATGCTAGTCGCTTGGCTTCACCGCTGCAATGTCATTGATTGCTGTAGGTCTGTTAGGTGTGCTCATTGTCATAGTGTGGTGTTTTAATGCTAAATCATCTCAATTGCTTGTATTTACCACACCAGAGTTGTGCCATTGAAGTTTGGATTCTTGATGTCTAGCTCAACTAGTGCTTTGACTATAGATGGTATGGTCTCATTCTCTATGTGCAGCTCTATAGCACTGAGATCACTTGATGGAGTTTGGCTTTGGCCATAGTCATGTCCATAGTCATGGCCATAGTCTTCTCCAACATACCATCTATCAAGACTTCCATCAATGCTTCTCAAAAGTGAAGAAGACTCACCGGATCCAGCAAAAGTGCAGCCACAGTAGAGATTCACACCAAGCTTGTCTACAACTCTAGTGTCAACTACTCCATCTAGCTTTGTTCCGGACACATCTACATATGCTAGTCTCATAGCATATGGCTTAAACTCCACTCCGATGAAAGATGGAAGGTAGTACTCTCCGATGTACCACTTGAATCCATCTGTCTTTCCAGTCTTCAGCAGCTTTGGATGCTCCCAAGAGTCTTCATAGATGCTAGTCTTGCTCGAATGTGATACTGCTTTCAATTCATGCATTGGCTTCACCATGTTGGTCTTCCTAAGATCTCAGCCTTGTTTTCTGACACTACCTTCACTCTGAACAGCTCATCCGGCTTTTTGCTGAACAAGAAGTTCAAGTAGTTGACTATCTCTTCTTCAGTGATGACTTTGAAGTTCCAGACATCTACTCCGACATTTATGTTCAGCACCGAGTGGGTCAAGTCTAGACAGTGCTTCCACTTCTTGTGGACATGGCCGCAGAGATGCACAGTGCCATCGGTGAAAGTTCCCATAGCTCGCTTGTCATATGATGGGTAGTGTGAAGCAGACACATATGGATATCTCTTGCTCAAGCCGAAGTTCAGTGAGTTTCCAATGCAGAACACTCCATTGTTTATGTCATGGTTTCCACGAAGATTGATGAACTGTCCTGGAAGCTTAGCAACTATCTCAGATGGCTTCTCTCTCAGCCCTTGATATCCACGGTCAATGCCATACGATGCAAAATCTCCAACATGGATGAGAATATCATCATCTCCAACTAGCTCTCTAGCGGACTTCAGCACAGCATCTTTCATTGCATCAACATCTTTGAATGGACGAGCAGCTTCGCCCATGACCTTTCTGTCAAGAAGAATAGAGCTGCCAAGATGCCAATCTGCTGTCCAAAGTCTTCGTGCCATGCATCATCCACCAGCTCTTGAATCTCTTTTGACTAGATGGAATCTCCAGTCTTTCAGAGAAGGCTCTTCATTGAAGAACTCTAGCCACTTCTCCGGCGTTGCAAACCCACTCAAGTTGTCATAGTTCTCACATGGAAACCACTTTGCTTCAGAGATGTCATCTACTATCTTGTAGAGCATAGTGCCGCGATCCAGTGCTAGCTCCTTGCTAGACCTGAATGCTAGATATCCAACTATGTCATGGTCATCAAGACGAAATCCAAGCAAAGCACACTGAGACTTGAAGACAGGTTCTTCAATCTTCTTGGTGTCTTCACTGCTAGTAGTGCCAACCAACTCAGTTTTCTCTGCTAGTCTCTTTGGCTTCATTGACTTCACCTTGTGCCACAAGCTCTCTTCGCTCTTTTTCAGCTTTCACGGCTTCAATGATATTGAGTGCAACACCATTGAACTCATGGTCTAGTGCATTCTTTGTCTGGACAAGTGCAACAACCAGAAGAAATCCACATCCAAGAAAACCATCTAGACAATTCAAGAGAAACCAAACTGCTCCAATCAAGCAGCACCTCACCAAAAGCAAAGTGAAATGCAGCCATCCAACGGCTTCTTTGACTTGCACCTCATAGTCTTCATCGGATGATATGCTCTTCTCAATGAATGACCAATTCTTCTTGACAAGCTCTCTAGCAGAATCTTTGTCTATGTATGCCATAGAGACATTCTACAGACTTAGATAGCATAGCCAAAAGCTTCATCTTCTCTCAATGTTGCTTCTTCTGTCTCTTTTGTTGGTGGCTCTAGAGCAACTTCCTTTGAGTCATAGCTCTCTAGTGTTGTTGGCTTCTCTTCAACCAGCTTTCCAAACCAAGCTATTGGATCTATTGCACGGTGCCAGATCTGGTCAGATGATCTAGCAACATACTCTCCATCAGTGTACCAGCATGACTTGAATGGTGAAGAGATGACAACAAACTCAGATGGCTCGCATTGAGTTCCATCTTGCTTGAACGGCCTGGTCAAAGACTGGTATACATCTCTAGACGAGAACTGGTCTGCTATCTTGTACTCAATTGCTGAACTCCACTTAGAGTCTTCTAGATGAGTCCAGACTTCTTTCAGCATGCTAGAGACTTTGTCTTTGTCAGGATCAACTCCAGTTGCAATTGCTTGAATGCACACATTCAACTTCAGCTTGCCATCTTGCTCTTGGTTTTCTCTCTTAGATGCAATTCGCTCTATCTCTGATTTCACTTTAGTCTTGTCATTGCTGTCCAAGGACTGCCCAAGCCTCTTTGCGGCAGAGTCAGCAAACACACTAGACTCCACAAGCCAAGTCTTCTTAGTTTTCTTAGACTTGAACTTGACCCAGCCATCTCCTATTTGATATATGTCAATGATTGGGTGCTCTTCATCTTCAATGACCATAGCTCGATCATCTAGCTTGAGGACTGCTGCATCTAGATGCTTGTTCAACCTCTCCCCAAAGGCAGTCACTTCTTCTTTGATTTCAGTAGTTTTGTCCATATGCAAACTGTTCTTTCCACTCTCTTTGCTTAATTTATGAGCTTAGTCATCTTCCTTGAATGGCAGCTCCAACCTTGCTTCTCAAGAATGCTACAAGCTTCTCAGCATCCTTTCCATATTTTCTTCCAAGGTTGCACTTGAAGAATGCATGGTAAGCATTCTAGATTCTAGAGTTCCACTTTGGCACCATTATGCTCACTAGACTGTTGCAGTCTTCAAACGCATACTCGATTGAAGTTGCATTCTAGATGTTGAGTGTGCCAATTCGCAAAAGCTAGCGTGCCTCGTCAAAGAGGTGGTTGACAGAAGTTGCACTTGGAAGACTTAGACGGCCAACTTCTTTGAGCTAGTTGCAGTAGTTGAACATGTCAGCTGCCGTTGTTGCTTCTGGAGCATCTACAACTTCTACAGTTGTCATCTGAAAGCAATTGTGGAACATGTTTGAGCAGTTAGTGCAGACTGGAAGATCTAGATGCTTGATCGACTAGACTGTAGAGTTCTAAAACATGCTTTTAGCTTCAACAAGTCTCTCACACTTGAATGTGTCTTTTGCTAAGACCCGCGGACAGCAGTTTGTTGATGAGATGAACATCTTGTATCCATTCTCAAGAGATGGAAGAATGCACTTAGCTGGTGGTATTCTAGTGCTGCATGAGCTGAACATTGAGATTGCTTGCTTCAATCCACTGCAGCTGTCTAAGATGTCTATCTTTCCAGCAAGTGCTTTGCATGAGGCGAACATTCTGGATGCCTACTCAAGTTGAGTGCAGTTGACAAATCCTCTAAACTCTTTGACCTTTGCACTTGCAAACATTGCAGCAGCATCCTTGACGCCATCAAGATCTATTACTGGCATCACTAGATGGCCATCATCAATCTTAGCAAACCATCCTCTAGCAACTCCATCTTGTGGACGGATCTTTATCTTCTAGCACTTTCCAATGAGAGTCTTGTTCATCAAGAGCACTCTTGCAGCTTCAGCAGAAGTCAAAGTGACAGATCCATCTTTCTCTAGCTTCAGCTAGAAGTCTTCAGCTAGATGCTCTGAGGCGGCTTCAGACATCTTTCTCAGCTCCCATGGAAAAGCATTTTTGAAGTAGCTGTATGCAACACCAAACACCCGATGAAGAAATGTTGTGATTGTTGGTGTTGACCAATAGTATTGGTTGTCCACTGCACCAGACCAATCTATCTCTGCAAATCCGCTGCTGCCAAGAATGAGAGTTGATGGTGGAATTGAGTCAACAGTGCCATCTCGACTTATGCTGAACATGTCATCAAATGACACAGCTCTAGGGCAGTTCATGTCAGGAAGCTGCATGATTCTAGCATCCAAGAACATCCGATTCACATTCTCTAGTTGTTCAGTTCCTTCTACTTTATCTAAGTTGAAGACTCTTGCATCACGAAACATCTCTTGTGCATTCTTGACTCCAGCTAGATCTAAGTTCTTTATGTATATCCTCTGCTCATAGAACAGGCCACTAGCATCTTCCATTGCAACCTTCACTCCAGGATACTTCTTGAAGTCTTTTCCAAAGTTAGTGACCATCTCTTTGTTCTTGATGACTAAGTATCCACGGTCATCTACTAGATCTTTGTCATCAACTGTTGGCTTGTAGAACTCTCTAAGAGCTTTCATCTCTTCAGCAAAGTCTGGGAGTGAAGCTACTTTTGGTGAAAAAGCAAATATCTCCTCTGGAGAGTGCTCATCCACCTTGTTCCCATGACTGTCGGCAAAGTACACATTCGAAGCTACTAGAGCATCTCCAATCCCGCAGTTCTTCAGCTTCTTGAACTTCATGTCTGGAAGTGACTTCAAGAATGGACACATAGTGAATGCACCTTGTGCAGATGCTATCTAGTCGGTGTCTTCCAGAAGAACTTGTCCAATGTGAGAGTCGAAGAAAGCACGATTCATGCTCTAGCATCTCTTGAGATTGAGCATGAATGGAGACAACTTGATCTCCGTGTAGCTCTAGTCTTCTCGCTTGTTGACTCTTGCACCATTGAACATGTCATCTATTGAGATAGCATTCTTTGTGTCAAGACCTTCAACTTTGTTCACTTTTGCATCTCTGAACATCCCAATCATGCCAGTTGGTGCACAGTTTCTCAGATTGACATCACCAACCCTAGCATTTCTGAACATCTCTGTAGCATCTACTACATTGGACATGTCTATTGGTGGAAGTCCAGTGAAATCCAAGCCATAGAACATTCTAGTTGCATCACTGACGCTGATCTTCAATCCAGAGAACTTGCTGAAGATGCTCTAGAACTTCTTGACTTGCTCAGAGTTCTTCACCATCAAGAAGCCATCCGATGTCACTTGAGCTTCAGCAACAAGCTTTCTGTACTGCGCAGCATAGTACACTTTGTCACCACTAGCAACTAGCTTTCCAAGATCAGTGTCTGGATTCTGCTAGATGAGCCAGTCAAGATAGCTGTCACCATTTGTAGCTCCATCTGCTCTAGCATTTTCTTCAACTGTATCTGCTTCATTGAGAAAGTGGTGCTTGCTTGGAGAGTACTAGTACAGCTTGCCATTTGCAAGGTTCATGACAACGACAAGCGGATGTGTGCCATTCCGTGCATAGTCATTGAAGAAGTCCGGGTTCTTCTAGCTATGGTCCCACTTGCCATTGCCCTAGTTGTATGATCCAGCAGTGCACCATCCAGTCTCACACCACTAGTTGTCAAACCCAATGCCATCTTGGACATAAGCAACTGATGAAGAGTCACGGCGGTGTTTCTGCTGCTAAGTCATCTCTCCAGCATTGTCATCATCACCATCATATCGGTTGAGACTCTAGTCTATGTCATTAGTGCCTTGGATGACTTTTGGCTTTCCTCGGCCAAACACTGCACTTTGCTTGAAAGATGTCAAGACTGCACACATCCACTTGGTGTTGTTGTACACAATTGCACCAAATCGCTTTGCATCTTCAAACAGCTAGAGTCTTCTAGCTGCACATGGATGAAGAGAGCTGGTGTCTATCTCATCTCTTGGAAGTGAGTCTGGAGAGTCTTGCTTTGCACTAGCTTCATCAACAATTCGCTTGAGCTCAGCAACAGATGGCACTGAGTCTAGATTGACATCTTTCACCAGCTTCTTCAAGTCGCCGGTGAACCACTTCAAGAGCAGAGCAACTTTCGAGTCCCTCATCTCTTTGAATATCTCAGTGTATGGCTTCTTCTCTTTGGTTGCCATCCGGTATGTGGTGTTCAGCAGCCAGCGGGTTGATCTTGAGATGTCACCATCTACAGTCAAGCTTGACATGAAGCCATCAACAAGACCTAGCTTTGCAAGATCTGCAACTTGCAAAGTAGTGCCATCAATTGCTTGGATTGGCCTAAGATGGCTCTCAAGCTCACCGGCCTTCTTCTCACCAGCTATGACAATGTAGAGCATTGCCAGCTAGTTGATGTCTCCAATGAATGTCACTCCAAATGTCTCAATCTGCTCAGTCTTGCTCTTCTTCTGCTTCTTTGATGTCTTCTCTATCTTGAGTTGTGATGCACCAAGAAAAGTCTTGAGGTTGTCTTCTCCACCAAATCTCTCTTTTATCCCATCAACTAGCTTCTGCTCTGCAGCATCAGCTTCTTCTTTGGTGCTTCCAAGACCAATGAAGAGCTTTCCATTCTTCATAGCAGTGTTGTAGTCTGGAGAGAACTTTGCAATCTCTAGCATCTAGAGCAAGTCACTGTTTGGCCACTGCTGCTTTATCTTTGCAACTAGATCTTCAGCTAGAAGCTAGCTCTCAGTGAGATAGTCTTCAAAAGACTTCACCAAGATCTTGCTTTCAGACTCATTCAAGCTTTCCATCTCTCTACTCTCTTCTGTAGTTGTAGTCATCAAACTAAGTCTCCATCAAATTTCACTACTAGCTGCAAGTCATTGTGTGCAGCTCTTGCTGTGTCATACAGGTCTTTGTACATGCCATCCCAGATGCTGTACTTCTGCAGAAATGCCACTGCTTCATCCCCGACAAACTTTGTCTCCTTGTCAACTCCTGGGAAGTTGACAAGCATCTTGTATCCTTGGTCGCTGCCAAAGATCTTTCTCATTCCATTCTTAGAACTTGGAACTCCAAATGTGGTCTGCACCATTGCAAGATCTCTTTGCTTCATCATGTTGGCCAGTTGTGCTTGAAGTGTCTCTTCAGCCGCAGCTGCACCTCTTGGCTGCCTATGTGCTTGCTCCTAGTTTGCTGGAGCAGCAGTTGATCTAACTCGTGGAGTGGCATTAGCTTCACCTTGATATGCAAGTCCAATAGTGAATGGTGGATCTTGCTGTATGAGATACTTTGAGTTCTTTCTGAAGAACTTGTCTGGATCAGAGAGAACTTGTATTCCATATCTAGAGGTCTTGTATGCATCCTAGTACATTGACACTATCTTCTTGTACCAGTTTGAGCACTTAGTCCTCATTGTCTCTAGATAGAAGAGTGGAACTTTTGTGAACTTCACGACCGTTGGATGCCCGTTGAATGCTAGTTGCATGACCACATCACACCATCCAATCGAGTCTGATGGCAGATACAATATCACTCCAAGACGCTTCACAAATGAGTCAACACCATCATCCCAGTCAGCTTGCATGTAGTTAGCTGGATCTTTTGTGCTTGGCTTGAAGTGCTGTGCTATGCTTGTTGGCAGGCGCTAGAAGGCTGTCCTGAACTCGGCATAGCTCCATTTTCCAACAAACATCGGAAGCTTCTGTGACAATGTTACAGCGGAGCTAGATGCATCAACCGCTTCTGCACTGAACTTGACTCCATGGATCTCTGGAAGATCTTCATCTTCATCATCTTCAGCATCTTCTGCTTGCTCTGCTGGCTCCTAGCCAGCATCATTGGCTGCTGGCTGCTGCTGTGGCTCATCTCCTGATGGAGGAGCGACTTCAAACTCTTGTGGTCCACTTACAAATGTCTCAAGCTCTCCTTCTGAAGTCTCAACACCTATCCACAAGTGGTTTGGATGCTAGTTGTCTGTCCAACCAAGAAGAATGTCAGTGTGGTTTGAGTGGTTCTCTATAGAGAAGCTCTCAACTTTGACATTGATGTTGTCCAAGACCCCACCGGCATCATGTATTGCAGTGATGTCATGCAGAAGATCACTCACCATTGTTGGATGAGCTGCATCCGGTGTCTTTGCATGAATTGAAGCTTCTGATGCACCAGGCTGCCACCCAAACTCATTTCTGCAGCTCATGATCTGCCGAGTTGCAACATTGACTAGCTTGACTTCTGAGTCATTGCTGAATGCGCGGCTCTCAAGTGCCGCTTTAAGAACACTTAGCTTCAATCTGACTCCATGGTGCAAAGATGCTCTTGGCGGAGTCCGATATGCTTCATCTACTCTGTTCAAAGACTTCTGCTTGCTCTCAAGAAGATACTCAATGAAGGATGTTGGCTTTTCTCTTTCTGTGTTCATGACATTTACTGTATATCTGACATATTTACCTAGCGTCAATTGTGCAAATGGAGTAAGTACTAGCAACACAACTTTAAGGACTCAAATCAAATGGAAAACCAGATAATCAAAGATCTAGGCAGCACTCTAGCTTCTCTTCTTCCGGAGATCTAGAGAGAAGTCAAGTCACTGAAAGACTTTGCAATATTCTCAGGAGCAGCACTGAAGGTCAAAGCACCACCAGCACTGAAAGATCTAGTAGATGCAAAGAGCTGGTACATCACCATGAAGTTTGATGGCACTGCTACAAGAGAAGATGCAAAGAAGGTCTTTGAGTATGCTATGGTTGAGAAGCTTGGACTTCCAAGAACTAGCTAGAATCTTGATGACGAGATTCTTCCAAAGAATGACTACTCTCAAAGATCTGCACCATCCACTGCTCCACAACTAGCTGCTCCGCCTTCAACTAGTGATGCAGATGTTGTCGACATTGATGACGATGGAAATGTCAAGAATGACTTAGTGGCATCCAATCCACTGTCAGTAGCACCAATCTCAAAATACTACGCAGTTGAGTTCAAGATCCTTGGAATGCCAAGTGCAAGCAGCAGACTTGGAGGTCCTGCAAGCAGAAGACTTGGCCACAGCTCTAGAAGGAGTTGGGCTCCAAACTAGCTTGGAATGCGATGATAATTGCGAAGCTTGAAGCTTGTGCAAATGCTGGAAGCCACACTGTGATGTGTGGCTTTTCTGCTGTCAAAAACATCCTTGGAATGCTGCAGCTTTGATGAAGCACTTTGTCTAGATGTTGTCATCACCAACCACGACATTTGCATCCAAGAGACTCCATGCAATTCTTGCAAATCCTAGCTTGCCCCACTTGTAGCTGAGTGAGTTGAGGACAATGAGACCAGTTGAGTCATACCCAAACGCCGTCCACACTTTAGTGTAGTCTTTTCTGAGAGCTTTTGCATTGCTTCCAAATGTGCTTATGTCTAATGTGCTTGGGCTGACAGTGAATGTGTCCATCAAGTAAGTCTCAACAACTGCACACTTGTATCGCTGTATCATCCACTTGAGCACTTTGACATCAGTTGCCCACTTGACAGTGCCAGATATGTACTTGTGGTCATCAGCTAGAGCATCTAGATAGCTCTCTAGAGAGACATATCCTTCATCTGATGCTACAAAGTCTTCTATTGTCTGCTCATCTTCAAGTGCTGCATCTTTTTGATGAGCTGCTGCAATATATGTGTCTACAGCAGCTTCAGTCATCTTCTTTGGGCTTCCTCTTCTGAAGTATATTGACTCCAAGAATGAAGCAACCGCCATAGGTCCAGCTTTAGCATCGTTCCTAGACTTTGGCGGACAACTGAAGTCAAACCAGTTCAAGCTAGCTGGATTAGTTGCTCCAGCTGGAAATGCAGTTGCAGAAGATCGTAGTGGGCATGCTAAGAACATATCATCAACTATTTACAGCAAAATATGCTTAGAGAGCAGCTCTCCAAGCATATTCATCTAGTGGCTATAGCCAATGCTCACTTTGTAGTGATCTTCAAGAACACATAAGCATCAACTGAAGAGTCAATGTTGATGTCTTCATCGAGCTTAGTCTTTCCTTCATTGACAATCTCATCAACTTCATCATCAATTGGAGTGGTGTCATCATCAGATGCAATGTCTTCTGGAGCTGGCTCTTCCTCAGATGTCTTTGCATCTTCTTCTTTGTCTTCAGCTGGCTCACCAGAAGAAGCAAATGAGATCTTCTTGAAGTCACCTTCAGTCAGACGATTTGCATCTTCACCAAATGCCTTGTTAGTCAAGTTGAAGAGCTTCTTCATGCCATCTTTGTCAACTTCACCTCTGAAGAAGACAACATAGTTTGCATCTTCTAGATACTGCTCTCCAAACTCATCTTTGATCTTTGTCTTGATTCTGCTTGGAATAGCTGCTGCACTGAAGACATCAGTCTTAGCAGTGAAGTGCTGAATTGACATCTGCTTCTTGAGCAGGTTCTTCAAGAGTGTCTTAACATCAAGTGTCATGTTTCTTAGTCTCCAACATTCTGAGTCTCATCTTCTCCAGCTGTAGTGCCATCTGGCGCACTAGCTGCTTGGTCTTCGGTCTTCTTTCCGCGGTTTATGATAGAGTTCTTTCTCTTTGCACGCTGCTCAGACATTCCTTTGATTATGTCCAAGAACCGGTTGAAGTTAGCTTCATTTCCAACAACATTCTTGCTGAAGTTTGCAAAGCTTCCATCAGTCTTTCCTGTTGCTCTTCTTGTAGCAACACGAATCATTCCTTCTGTGTCTTGGCAGAACTTGTTCACCGACTGCTGTCGTTTGTCAGGGTCTTCACCTGGATACCAAGCTCTTGCCAAGTCTCTGAGAGTTATCTTCTTGCCAAAGAGACGCTTTATGAACATTATCTCATTTGCTGCTTCTTCAGGATTGTCTTTGTTGTCTTCTTTAGCAATCTCAATCATTGTGTTCATCATCTGCTTGGACTTCTTTGGCCCAAGAGAGTAGAGCATCTTTCCAAAGTCATTCAGCGACCATGTGTCTTGGCCTCTTGCTGGATAGGCAATGTGTGAGCCATCTCTAGCAGCAAGATCACGCTTCTTTGCATTTCTCTTCTCTTCTGCTGTAGTTATCCTGCGGTCATAGTCTGGATTGAATGCAAATGTCGAGCTAGTAGCTCCACCTTGCTGGTCATCCGGCTTGTGGAAAGCTTTGAACACATTGTGGGATCTAGCAAAGCCATGTGCTGCATCAAGTGGCTTGTTGCTTGCTTCAAATCTCTTCTAGAACTCAGCTGGATCCATTGCCTTGTACTCTTCAATTGAGTTGATTCCCATAGTCTTGAGAAGTGCTAGCCAGACTTTCTCATCTTTTGCTGTAGCATCACCAGCATCTACTGCTTCACCAGCATCAAGTGCTTGGCCAAGATCATCTAGCTGCTCATCTGAGAGATTCTCAAGCTCAGCTTCAAGCAGCTTTGCCTTTCTCTTCTGGATCTCTGCCTTAACTGCTTCTTTGACAACTGACATCTCACAAGTGTTAGTTGCTTTGAGATTTGCAGTTGATGCCTTCACCCCAACAGGATCAAAGACATGAGCAATAGCATCACGATAGTCAGCTTCTTGGAGAGTGTCGCCATCCTAGAAGACAACTATTGCATTGAAGTTTGGCTCTTCACCTTGCTTGACAACATCATCCCAGCTGTATAGCCCAAGATAGAGAGCATAGACTTTCTTCAGGTCACCAAGAAGTCCTGACACACGATATCTCAATGTGTCTCCATTCACAAGACCAGTCTTCTTGACCATCACTTCTGGAACTTCACCATGGACTTCATCTTCAAATGAAGTGTCATATCCATCTGCATCAGCTTTTCCATCAACCTCAAGCTCCATTGATGCATATTCATCATCATGGTGGAAGTCTTCATTCAGGTCTTCTCTAGCTTCTTTCTCAGCAATCTCTTCTCCATCTTCAGCAAAGCCACACTCTTCAAGATTGACATCTTCTTCAAAGTCATCTTCTTTCAGTGCTTGATACAGCTCCCATGCTTCATTGCCATCTACAACCTCATCTCTTCCGGTTGGACTGCACCCAACTTTGAACAGAAGCTGTGACATCTGTGGAGCGAACTGCTCAAGTCTAGCTTCATCATCTTCAAGTGGATAGCCATTTGCATTGAACCAGTCAACTGCTTCTTTCCACTGCTCAGCTGTCACTGCTTCATTGCAAGAGCTCTTCAACTAGTCTGAGTCAAGAAATCCAAGTGAAGCTGGATCAATCACTTCATCTTCGTCGCCAAGCTCTACATCATTCAATGCATCTTCTGCTTCTTTCAGAGCATCATCACATGCTCTCTCATATGCTTTGTCTGCAGCTTCTGACTCATTGAGAATCATTGCCCACTGCTCAATGTCTTTGTATGCCATTGTAAGTTCTCTTTCTTTGCTTAAGCTGTAGGCATTGATCTTCAGAGATTGCAAGCCTAAGCTTTTGATTCTATTTACTCTGAAAGCAAAAGAAGCTTAGGAGGTTCCTAAGCTTCTTTTCACGCTTGCCAAAACTGGATGGCAAAGTCATCTCAGCACATACTGTGCAGTGTAGTCATCATCTGGATCAAGACCAAGGGAGACATTCTTGTTGATGCCAATCATCTCAAGCTTCTTGAGAGCTTCTTCATCATTGTTCTTTACTGCATCAAAGATTGATGGAATGCCAACATAGACCTCTACAGCTTCGCCACTGCCAGGCATCTTCACATGCTTGTTGCGAAGCATTGTTGCACCTCTCTTGTACTGTCTCTCAGGATAGAGGAAGTCAACCACACCTCTTGTGAACTCAATTGGTCCAAATCTCCAGTTGCGATCCATGTCTTTGCAAGCTGGATCAACATCAGCAACACAGTACCAGCCAATTGACTCGCCTCTTGGAGCAGATGATCCATATGATGAGTACTTCCGTCCATAGCCACCATATCCACCAAAGCGATCATAGCGCTCATTTAGGCCATTGTGCTGTCTATCCATTATCTTGTAGAACTCATCAACTGAAACAAGCTTTCCAGAATATGGAAGACCAATGCTTGCCACATGAAATCCTTGATCTTCAGCAAACTTGATCATCATCTTTAGATGATCTCCATCTTTTTCATTGAATTCTCTAGAGTTGACCCAATCGCTTTGAAGTTTTTTGATTCTTGGATCATGTTCTTGAGCATTCAAGTCATCTGAAGTTCCGTACCAAGCCACCCATTTAGAAAGATAGATGACAATGTCGTTGTCTTCTCCAATATCTGACTCATCTATGTCATCACAGCAGTCATCGCAGTCACCATCTGTCTCATCAATGGCGGCATCTTCATTGCCATTAGCTCTGAATGACTCACCTTCATCAAGATCTTCAGAATGATCGTCACCAGCTTCTTCACCACTGTCACTCTTTGGTGGCACATCTTTCAGGAACTTTGCAATCTCTGGATCACGGTGCCAGATTCCAAAGACAACATTTGCAAAGTAGTTGAACTGCTCAGTTGTCTTCAGGAGGTTGTCAATTGCTTTCTTGTCAGCGCCAAAGATACTCTTGCGGAACCACTCAGAGTAGTTCTTTGCCATCTGGTCAATGAGCTCTGGAGGAGTTCCAAGCTTCTTCAGCTCTTTCTTGCAGTTGTCAACTGAGACACCTTTCTTGACTGTTGTCTTTATTGCAACTAGTGGATCTGGTGTCTCACCATCTTCAAAGCGGAACATTCCACCAGCTTTGATCATGTTTCCAATTGCCTTTGCAAATGCTTTTGCAGCATCCTTCAGCTTTGCTTCTGTCTTTGGCTCAAGCGCTTCAGCTAGCAGCTGAGACTTCCAGAAAGAGATTGCCTCTTCTATCTAGCCCTTTGAGTATTTTGTCTTCATCTCTTGAAGTTTCCTATATAAGAATTGTTTACGTACGTATGCATATTTACTCTTGTCTAGTAAATAAGTTTATCTATGAGCAGATTGTTGAAAGAGTCTTACACTTTAGATTCCACCGGTATGCAAGTTTGGTGGCATGGCACAACCGACTCTGGATTCAAGAACATCTATGCACCTTCATTTGAGACTCCTTTCTTCATCTCAGATGATCCTGCAGAAGCAGAGATGTACATGCATGGTGGATATGACATGGACTCAAGTGGCTCACAACTAGCTCTTGTTCTCATCAATCCAGATGCTCTAGTGACCTTTGACTGGTGCGATTAGCAGGACTTAGCCTTGATAGACAGCATTCCAGAGATCATCAAGAGAGTTCTTGCATTCAAAATGAGAAGCACGTTCAGCCTTATCTAGGGAATGGCCGAGATGAGCCTGTTCTATGCCTTAGGACAAGATGACTTTGAAGACTTCCTGAAGTGGTTCAAGCTCTGGTTGCAGAAGATCAACTTCACTAGAGTAGATGATGTCAAAGACAGAGATGCTGAAGAAGTCTGGGATTGGTTGAACTCAGCAAGAAGCTCAAGAGATCTGTTCAAAATCAGAGATCTTACAGAAGATGTTGATTGTGAATTGGCAAATGGAGTTCTCTATGAGCTCTTCTGGTCACAGCTTGAAGGAACCAAGTTCAACTCATTCCATGAGAAAGAGATGTCAGAGAACATTGCTCTCTGTGATGCAAGTGCAATCAAAGGAATATGGAGCAGATCCCTTGACATGCAAGAAGCTTCTGACTTGATGAAGAGCTTGAGGAAGTCTAGCTTGGAGGACTTTTCAGCTCTCAGAAATGCAAGAACTCCAAAAGAAGCTGAATCAGCATTGAAGAAGATCTTGCCACTACTCAAGTGATTGGCTCACTTAAGTCGAGAACTATCTGAATCTCTTCACCGGTCTTTCCATAGAATGGATTCTTGATAGTGTTCAATCCACCATTTGATGGGGCCAAGATGAAGAATTCAGCAGCTAGAAATGAGCTGAGCAGCTTCTTTGGATTGCTCTCAAAGAAGTTTCCAGGAAATATGGCAGTCGCAAAGAGATCACCTGTCTGAGTTGGGTCTCCAACAAACCACTGGCCAGATCTAGTCTTCTTGACTTCAAGACCAATGTAGTGAGACAGTCTCTTGAGTTGCTTTATCTCTGGAGGCTCTCTCCACCATAGCAAGTTGAAGTCGCTGAACACTTCTAGAGTCGAGACAATGTTGCGAACAACTAGACATGCAATGATGATCCACCAAAATGCCTCCATCATCTTCTCCTCATTTTTGCTCTACCATCTCTGGATTAATGATGCTAGCTCTGAGAAGCATCTCTTCATAGCTCATTCCAACAAAAGGATTTGCGACCAGTGATGGTATTCTGTCATTGTCATATATCTTGAAGAAGTCTCTGAGATGCACCTCATCAAACAGCTGGTGTGGCGTCTGGCCAATGAGTGCCGCTAGCATAGAAGAGCAGCTTCTCTTTGGATCTGCAAAAGTGATGGTGAACCTCTTGCTAGCTCCCTGGTGCACTCGCATCACACTGAGCTCTGACTCAACTAGAGTGAGCCCAACTGTCCTCAGCAGAGTGTCAATGCACTTTGGATCTACTAGCTCAGAGTTCATCCACTCGCATGACTCACGGCCATGCTTGAGATAAGCACTGTCTATCCACTCAGACACCAAGTGGCGGTGGCAGAACTTCTCTGGTGTCTCATAGCAGAGAAGAACAATGTTCTTGCTGAGCTCACCAAGCTTAGTGACAACACTCACTTGGTCTAGGCAGCTCAGCACAGTCTCTTTGTACTTCTTAGTGTACCAAGTGACAGACTCACTGCTCTCTAAGTCATCTTTGAATCTCTCATGCCACTCTGTCCACCACTCCTTCTTTGGTGCTAGCTCTGGCATTCTTGGACCATCAAACCAAAATGGAGTCTTTCCAGCTATTGAGACAAATACCGGTGGCTCTTGGTCTTCTTGCTCTATCTTGTTGATGTTGCCAAAGTATGATGTGTGGATCTTCACTTGTCATCCCTTCATCAAGTCCAGCTTGATCATAGCTTCATACACTGACTTGCATCCAAGAAATGGATTCTCTGTTGAGAAGTCATAGCTGTTCTCATCTCTCCAAAAGAACATCTGTATGGCGAAATCTCCAGGATAGCGCTCCATGCCAACTAGAAGAGGATACAAGACTTCACACACGCTGCTGAATATAGCTGGATATGACAATTCGACCGCTGATTGGGTGGCAGTTGGCACCCATGTGAACCAGCAATCGACCAATGAACCATTGTCTAAGTGCTTGGACACTTTGCAGCGACTTGTGCCTGGCTCACAGACTAGCACAAGTCCAAAGTGCTTGACTGCTTCATGGCAGAAGTGCTCAATCTCTGAAATCTCTTCTTCAGACTGCATCTCCAAGACCAAACCCTGCTAGATTTGCTTTCACCAGCCACTGAGCTAGCTTTGACTCTTCTTCACTAGTGATGCTTGTGCACTCATCACCTCTCAAGATGCCAAGCTTCTCTTCTTCAGAGTCTCCAATGACTTCACAGACAGCATTGGCTGCATCAATGTAGTCGTGTGCAAAGATCTTAGCATGTGGATTCTTCTTTCCAAAGAGAAGCGGAGATCTTGCACCTTCACTGTCAACTAAGCAGATCCACATCTCATCAAAGCTGCTTCCGCAGAGAACAATGCACTCAAATCCAAGACACTTTGCAAGCTCATCCAGCAGCTTCCATGCTTCTTCACACTGTCTTCCAGCTCTCATCTCTGCTGCTTGCCATCTTGGTCTTCTATGCCTAGCAACTCACATTGCATCATGAACTTCTCAGGACTCCCAGTCCCATCTCCAACACCAATCATGACACCATCACCATTGTGTGTTGAAGCCAATAAGCATGCACCATGCTTGAATGTTTTGTAGATCTCAGATGCTAGCTCTAGAATGCTGCGCCCCTTCAAGCACTTAGAGACCAGTTGGCAGCCACTTTTGGTGATCCGGATCTCATGGTAGTACAGTCCTTCATTGAAGGTTGGCTTGAGCTCAGTCAGAGAGCCATCTCCAGCTCGGCTGAGGACTCTAAGCAGTTGGAGGTCGCCATAGTTCTCTAGCAGCTCTTTGACAATCTTCTCAAGTGCATTGTCTGCACTTCTGTCTGGCTCAAGCTCCATGGTGGTTTCTCTTTCAGTCGACTTCAAACACAACTATTGACCTGTTCTTGTTGAAGCAGAATCCACGGTCAGCACTAGCTGACACATTCTTGACATGCAACTCCGGGCAACTCTCTAGAAGATAGTGCTTAGTCTTGACAGCTGCATCTTGCGCTTGGTAGTACCATTCATGATACTGCACAATCTCATACTTCCGGCCACAGACATAGACAGCATCTAGGCCATGAGACTTCAAGATGCTGATGACTAAGCTTGGGTGCTTAGCCGCATTCTTTGCTAAGATCTGATCTACTAGAGAATCAATGTTCATACCGCATTCTCTGGGTGGAACTTGAATGTGAAAAACAGCTTGTAGTGGCCTGATACACCATATTCTTTGACACTGAACATCTTTGGCTTCTGCTGCTTAAAATGCTCTAAGATGGTGTTTCTTTCAACTACTGCATCTGAATACCACTCGAAGTCTTTTGACCAAGTGAACTCAAGACTGTTGCTGTCCGCTGGCACCAGCTTGATGCCAATGGCTTTCTCAATGTCCACTGCATACTTGCCAACATTCTTGCAAGCATGCCTAGTGCCGATTTGCTTGATCAAGTTGTCTATATGGCTGTTCATATGACAAAAGTCCCTGGAGCAGGCGGATTAGCAGCGGTCTCTAGGATGTCTTTAGCTGTCATGCCTTGCTTGAAGAGGAAGAATCCACTGCTGCCATGGAAGTTGGCATTGTCTTTGAAGAAGACGGCTGACTTGCTGCTGATGTCTATCCCAAGGTTGTCATACTTCATCGCTAGCTCAAGAGCTTCAAGCAGGTCATCTAAGCGGCTAGAGCACTGGACCAGCGCACTGTTGTATATGAACTTCAAGTAGTGGGTCTCTGGAGCATAGAACTTTGGACAAGAGCAGAATGTCACTGCTATCTTAGTGAAGTCTTCATCGCTGTGCTGCTGGATCTCGACTTTCTGGAATCCAGGAAGGACTGCCATCAGATAAGTTGCTAGCACAGCTAGACTATCCACAATGACGAAGCTAGAAGCCTGGTCTAGAGTCTCACCATGCTTCTTTAGGATCTTTGACACAAATGCTTCACTGTCCATTCTAGATTTCCTTAGTTGTCATTGTTGTCTCTCCAGTAGACTTCAACTACATACTTGAGATCTGCATGAGTGATGCATGCTGGAGATATGTCTTTCAGTGTGACTCTGCTTTTCTTAGCATCAATCACCACATTGCTGCACTGTGAAAGCTGCTCCATGACACGGTTGAACTTGTCATATGCAGCATTTTGAGAAGGTGTCTCATACTTGAACATCTTCCATGTCTTGAACCAGCGGTGGACCAATATGTGATTAGGCTCTTCTAGCATTTTTCTAGGAGCAATCTTTCTAGACTTGTCTAGAGCTTTGTCTACTATGTTGTCAATGTTGTCCATGATGTCAAATGCTAGCTGCTATGAAAACTACAGCTACTAGTGCAGCAGATATCAGAAGTGGAACAATGATGTCTGCTGCTTTGTTAACTGCAACAGATCTTCTATCGCAAGCATTGTCTTCAGCAATAGCACGCCTAAGAAGGATGCTGTCTACTAGTGTGTTGATGTCCATTGCATGATCAAGCTAGGCTGCTGAAGAGCTGGTCACTTGGCCAGCTCGTTCAGCTCATCATCTGCCTGGAACTCAGACTCAATGTCGCGGATCGTCTTGTCGATCTCTGCCATGATGGCGTCAACGTCAAAGTCTGCCGTCTCAAAGCAGTTCGAAGTCATGCCCTTGAGGGACTCAATAGAGTCAAGCAGGCTCTTCTTAGCCACAAGGACAACACGGGAGTCTTCAGTCTTCTGCAGCTTAGCAGCAATAGTCTCCTTGCTCTTCTTCAGGCGAGCAAGAGTAGTCTCAATGATCTCAGCATTCTTCTGCTTGACAGCCTTGACCTCAGGCTTCTGCTCAGACTCTGCTTCAGTCTTAGCATCCTTGAGCTTAGCTTCAAGATCATTGATTGTGATTGTCAGCTTCTTGTATGCCTGAGCAAGTGTGAACTGCTGGTTATCAATGAGGTCAATGCAGTTGCTGATCTGCAGCTTGCGATTTGCCTTGCGAACCTTCGATGAGAAGATCGAAGTTATTGTCTTGAACAGTTTGTTCATGTCTATCTTGTTTCCTTGTTTGTTTTTCTGTTGTTGATGTGCAATATTGTACTGCATTCTAGAGTTGTTGGACACCGTCTAGTCCAGCCAGTGATGCCAGCAACTCTAGGTGCTCAATGCTCTCACAGAGAAAAGGCTCTCCAGCAGCAGATGAATATACCAATGCCACTAGCTTTGAGCTTCTTCCACCACTTGAGTTGCGTCGAAGAAGCTCAACGCACTTAGCTAGCATAGTGGTGTAGCAATGCTGCTTGAACCTCTCCGGATCTTCTTCAGTGGTGACTAGCACATAGTCAAAGTCACCACGCTCTCGCCAGCACACCACTGGGCACAGACAAGTGGTGCTTGCGGTGTCTAGCTCTAGAGTGTACACGCGTGTTGTGCTTGAAGTTGTGCTTTGGACTGATCCCTCTAGCACATTGCACCTAGCAAAGCCAGCCTTCTGAGCAAGCTGGTCTAAGACACTTTTGCAAGCTTGCTCTGCGGCTGTTCTTCTTCTTTTCTCTTCGGCTTCTAGCTGTTGGTCAACCATGTCTATACATCATCCTAGCAAGTTGAGCTCCAAGAGCATCTTGCACATGTCTATGCCAGTCTTCTTGCATGCATCTTCCAAGCTCTCAGATGTGAAGCATTCATGTCCAAGACATGCCATGTATCGACTCTTCACCAAGTACAAGCTTCTGCCTGAGCAGAGTGCTTTCTTGATGATGTATGCATCTTCAAGTTCTCCTCTTGGTTGCATCTCTGCAAGTGGCTTCAAAACACCACGACTATATCCTCCAACCCAGATAGGTGAAGTCCCAACTATCCATGAGCAGCTGTATGGAGAGTCACCATCACCTATGAACACCATGTCTCTTCCAAGAGTCTGCATGCCATAGAGCTCTGCCAGCTTCAGAAAGCTTGAGTCTTCTTCACTGCACTTTCCAGCAAGCTTCTCAAGCACTGCACTAGCTACATGCAGCCGATGCTTCCAGAGAGTCGCTTCTACACTGCAGTCTTCTGTCATGCAAGTCCTCTCAGCCCACACTCTACCATGAACTCAGGCACAGCTGAAGCATCCACTTCACTCTTGCCATCAGACAGCTTTCCACCACTCTCTAGAGTCTTGTACAGCAGTTCAACCAGCTCATGGTACATGTCCTCATTGCTTCTGAGGCGGCCTGCAGCATCTGCAGACTTGAGCCACACTTGCTTCCCATCAGCTTCAAGCGGTTCAGTGCCATAGTCACCATAGTTCCCAAAGACAGCCCGACACCACTTCTTTTCACCTGGCCAAGACCCAGACATCAACAGCAGCCAGTCATGCCCTAGCTCTCTAGCAACTGTGTCCAGCAGTCTAGCATCTATAGGCAAATAATTTGCGGTCATTTGCTCTCTTCAGCTGCTTCATACTTCTGCTTGAGCTTCAGGTAAGTCTCAAACTCTCTGCTAGCTCTCTTGACAGCTGCTCTTCTCTTAGCAGCAGCTTTCCGTCTTCTCTCAGCTTCAAGCTTCTTCAGCTCTGCTTCACGCTCTCTGCACTTCATCTCTCTGTATGCATCTTCATAGTCAAAGCCTTCATCAAACCACTCAATGGGGACATTCACATAGTCGTGCCCATACTCTCCGCTGCATCTGTACTCATACTGCACTTCAACAGTCTTGTCTCCGACTACAAGGTCATCAATGCTGCAGCAGCGGCTCTCAAATGTTCTTTCTACTATCTCATGTGCGACATCACTGAGCTTGTCAAACATTGGCTCAACTCTCTTGAGCTCCATCAGCATCTCTCTGTTCTTCATAGTGTTCTCTTCTTTCATGTCTTGTTGTCAACTTCTATCTTGCCATAGTTCTTGAATCGCAGCTTTATGACTTTCTTCGCGCATGCGATTGCATTCTTAGCATCATTCCACCTGTGAGTCATGTATCCAACATCATAGAAGTCCCAGTCGATGTTCTTGTCTGACAAGTCCTTTTCAGTGAGACGCCTGTACAGCTCTATGTTGTGGAACCCAAATATGCTCCCAACATCAACATCAATGCCTCTCGGCTTGCCGAACGAGTAGATGAAGCCATCTTTCTTGTCCCTGAGCAGCGGTCCATCAAACCTCAAGTCACAGTAGTAGTGCTTTGCACCAACACAATACCCTGCGAAAGTGGTGACTCTTATTGTGATGTCCCGTCTCGGCTCAACGATCTCAAATCCTGCAGGAGGCTCAATCTTCTTGAAGTCGTCAAAGTCAATGACAAGAGGGAATTCGTTGGTCTTGCATGCAAGAGGCTTGCCTTCGCCTTCTGGCGGAGTGTACTCGATCTTGTGGCTGCACATGCAGTAGGCTTCTTTGAGGTCTATTGACTTTGGATCTTTGTCAATGTGCTTCATGACTTTCTCTCTCTCTTCAGCTTCTTCTTCTCTTCTTGCTGCATTGCAAGCAGCACTACAATACCAAATCTCAGAGTTCTTGGCACTGCAAGGCCTTCTCCTTCTTCTCAACTTTCCCAGACTAGTTCACTTTCTTGCAGTCTATGCCAGCCAAGCCACTTCTCTGCTTCACACCGCACATCCACCAGCTAAGTCCACTTCAACAGCAAACTTCCAAGGATCTATCTCAACCCACTCCATGCCATTCCAGACTCGCCACATTGGATCACACTTGACAAACTTCATGAGATTGTTGATGACTTCTTGGCAGAAGATCTTCTCAACTTCGGCAACAGGCTTCCTCATCCAGAAAGCATACTCTCCAAGTGACATGCCAATGCCATCTTTGAAGACTATTGGACTTCTGTGGTAGAGCTCACCGAGCCTCCACAGAGCAATGCTCCGCTCTCCAGCTGCAAGAGTTCCTCTCTTAGTCTTGATGCTTGCAAGTTGAAGCTTCTCAAACAGAGATCCAGATGAAGACTCATCGGCTCGTTCATATGGCATGACCGCAGCAGCTCTCAAGACTGGGTTGTCATCTCCACAGCAAACTACACCAAATCTAGACACACCAAGTGTCTCTAAGATCTGGTGGGCATTGCTTGAAGTCACTTCTATCTTGAATCTCGTCTCGCTAGCATCTTTCGTGCTGCTTCTGCTTCTGCTTCTTCTAGACTTCTTTGCTGCAGATTCCATAATACACTAGAAGATATAAGTGTAGAGAGGAAGAAGAAGAAGAGGAAGAAGAGGAAGAAGAAGAGGAAGAAGGAAAAGAAGACAGATATCTTAGGCTTCTGCAAGAGAAGCGAAAGATCTGCAAAAGCAACCGAAAAGAAGAGAGAAAGAGCACTTCCAGCTTAGACAAGCATGTGCTTCGCCAAGAGCTAGCACACCTCAGGGCTTGCAGCTCTCTCAAGGCTGGATTGTCATCTCTAGAGCTTGCTGCACCAAGTCTAGAAGTCCTCTGACTTTGCTGTGCGCTAGACTTTTCCACCTGCAGCTTTCACTTTCTAGACGAAGTCGCTCCATGTTGAGTCTATGTCCATTCCTAGCTGCCAGAATGATGGCAGAGCACCATCACTCCTCAGCAAGAACTCTTCAGTGTCCCAAGTGTTCTTCTTCTTGAACACGACTTTGAAGTAGCCAGCTCCATCTACTATTATCAAGAAGTAGCTGTACCGGTAGAAGCTGTAGTCACTCTTAGGCTAGACTGACTTCAAGATGATGCTTGTGATCTCTGCATCAACTTCAGTGCGCTCGGCTTCTAGCTTCTTGATTCTTGCGCTTATAGCATGCAAGACACCGTCATTGTCGACTTCTTTCTGCATCCTGTCGTACTCAGCATTGTCTGATGCCGCATCTGTAGCGCCATACTTCCACTCCCATCTCTTTATAGTGCTTCTAGAGTAGATGTCGCTTGTGAACACATACTTCCGTCGTATAGCATTGATCCGCTTCTCTTGGCTGTCATACTCGCTGCTGATCTCTCTGCTTATCCCACTGCGCTTCAAGAGTGCATTGGCTAGCAGCTTTGGCTCACCAGCTGGTGCTGTGTCTAGAGGAGTGTACTGAGCTGCTGCAGCTTGAGCCTAGGCACCATCTACCAGCTAGTCCCTGCCAAACATCCTCCAGCCATCTGCATCTAAGTCGTAGTAGTTGATGTAGCCTCTGCGGAAGAAAGGCGGGTCGCCGTGGCCGACAAGCGTCCCTCTAGCTTTTCTTATGCTTCCATCTTTCTTCCTGTAGCTGAAGCTTGCTTCTCCAGCCTTCATCGCATCTACCAAAGACTAGAGGTCTGTCATGCCGGCTTCATTGAGGAGAAGCTGCTTCTTCCAATAGTTAATTGCTTCAACTATCTGCTTCTTTGTGTACTGCTTCTTCATGTCAGCTTTCCTTTATCGAAGTTATCTCGAAGTCCTTCATGTCGTACTCTTCATGCGCGTGGTCTTTGAAGAACTTCTTCTTCGCTTCTTCTTTGCTTCTGGCTTTCACGTCTACTGTGTACTTGTCCATGTGCCAAGCTGTATAGTCTACAGAGTAGTTCCTCAAGTTGAACTTCTCGTCCAGTATGTTGTACAGCGCCATCAGGACCTCTGCCGGCTCATTGACGTGGTTCCGCCAGCCTTCTATAAAAAGCTCTGGATCGGCTTTGGATTTTCCTCTTAAGTAGTCAGTATAAGAATTAGCAAGCTTTCTTGCAGCGCTGTAGTTTTCTTCCGCTGCATAGACAATGATTTCTACTGCATTGTATTGAAAGTTTATGTGCATTGAATTGTCGATGTCGAGGTTTTCGATGCCGTCGAGCACTATATCTATGTCCCAGAATGAGTCACTGATAAAATCATCTAGTTCATCTGGCGCACCTCGATTAAGATTATCTGCAGCAGCTAGCTCTTTAAGACGCTTAGTCTTCTCTGGAGACATGTTGGCAAATGCATCTAGAATCTCCTAGACCCTAGGACTGAACTGCTGGCTCTCGTTCAGCTGCTTCTTCCAATAGTTAATTGCTTCAACTATCTGCTTCTTTGTGTACTGCTTCTTCATGTCAGTTTTCCTCAATTGACGTTATCTTGTAGTCCTTCATGTCATACTCTTCTTCATGGCTGCCTAAGAACTTCCGCCTAGCTTCATCTTCATCTGCTGCTTCTACTTTAGTGAAGTACTTGTCCATGTGCCATGCAGTGTAGTGGACAGTGAACTGCCTGTGGTCTAGTCTCCAGAAGCTCTTTGCCCAGACGTCATAGAACTTCTTAGCATACTCTCTCAAGATCTTCAGGCCTTCTTTCCAGTCAAGGCGTATCTCATATTTGTAGAACTCAACAGTCTTTCCGTCTTCTTCATCCGTGTCCACGATGACATCGTCATCAAACCACTGCTGCATCTTGTTGTCGCTGAGGTCTTGCGCTATTATGCTGCTAGCTTTCCTCTAGTCTTGCTCTATCGCTGCGAGGAAAAGCGAGTTGAGTGGATACCAGACAAAGTTGTCTTCAAACTCCATTGGCGTATTAGGCTCGTTTCCCTAGACTAATGACACGCATGCATCGTAGAAGCTAGACACCTTGTCATTGAGCCGTCCGCCCCTAGGGAGCTTCAGCCTCCATCCAAAGTTGTAGTTGTCAACATCACGGAGGTCATACTCAAACCTGCCATCTTCATCATAGTTGTCATAGATGTACTTTATCTGCTCTAAGTCAGGCTTGCTTATGCTGGCCATCTTGGCAAGCTCAGCATCAAGTGTCTTCTTCAAGTCATCAAAGCTCTTGTAGCTAGAAGTGTCTTTTGCTTCATTGAGGAGCTTCTTCTCCCAGTAGGCGATTGCTTCAACTATCTGCTTCTTTGTGTACTGCTTCTTCATTTGAATCTTTTCTTTCGATTTCTTCAATGCACGTTTTATTTACATTTATTTCTCTTTTTCTATTCTCTCTTTGATGGCTCTTCTCTGCTGACTAGTCGAATTTGCCCTGCCAGGCCGCTATATAAAGGCGGCCCAGCTGGAGCCAGGCTGTGGGCCAGGTGGCCTGCTGGAGGCTGCCTGCTGCTAGTGCAGGTAGGCCTGGAGACCAGTCCTAGAAGCACTTCCCTGGGTCCCGCGAAAAGGCGGATTCCTAGGCCTAGCCCTCCTGGCTGTGTATTCTTAGGCTGCCCAGGTGGTCCTGAGGCCTGGAGCAGCAGCTGTGCCTGGGACCTGGCTGAGAGGCTAGGAAGGCCGATCTTCCACCTAGTGCCAGCTCTCTACCTGAGGCCTGGCCTGGCTGCAGATCTTCCTGCTGGGATCCACCTGGCTCTGCACTTCTCTGCTAGGCTGGGCCTGGTCTCTAGCAGCCGCTAGCTCTCTGCTGATGCTCCCTGGCCTGAGAAGTGAGGTCTCTAGAGGTGCAGGGCCAGGTCCAAGTTGCAAAGAAGATTGGGTGGCAAGGCGTTTTGTCGGCCTTCCACCCGCGGAGCAGTTCATTTGTTTTGGTCTCTGTTGGACCGGGCAGCTCTCTTTGACCTTGCTCAGAGGCTTAGGAAGCTCGCTAAGATGTATCGTTTCACTCAGCATTTCGCCAAAATCTTTCAGTTAGTGCATTGACTTCATCCGTTTGATGCGTGAGAGAATTGTATCAAAGATCTTGCTTCTTGGCAACTTTCAAGCCACTTCACACTTCAGGACTTCAGTGAATCCCATGCATCCAAGGCGACTCTTAGCTTCGGCCTTCGCATCTTCAGGTGACCAAGTCCTCACTGTGAGGGAGCCGACTTGCTTGGTGGAGGGATTCTGGAGCATGACTCTGTAGCTGGACATCTTGGTTTCCTTCCTTTAGGTGGTTGACAGTTGAATTATATCAAGGCTCTTAGGCTTTGGCAACTTCTTAGGCTTTAGTCAGACTATGTCTAGATAGACTGAATTGCCACGTGCTGCCACTTCAAGCTCTCCCTTAGTCTCACTGCCTCTGCTGGTGCTAGCAGTGAAGTCCAGAGAGCAGCACTTAGGATCTACCTGGTACTTGACTCCGTTGATCTTGATGTAGAGCTCTATCTTCATCTCCATTGTCTTCTGTCCTTCCTTCTCTCATTCATTTGCCCATGCACCAGCAAGAAGCAGCATGGATGATGTTGCCAGAGTAGTTGCCGTCTATGATGATGTACTTGTGGCCATCAATCTCGACGAGCTTCGTGCAGCATTCCCTGCCATGGTAGGTCCACGCAGCGTTGACTTCTTTGTCGTCTTCCACCTTTACACCGCAGCCATAGCAGATGCCAAAGAAAATTCCGAGAGCTATGCAGCCAAGCACAGTAGGAACAGAAGCTCCAAGCTTCTTCAGTTCACACTTGACTTCATCCATGTTGTGTCTTTCCTTTCTTTTGGTTGTTCACGAGACTATCATATCAAAGATCTAGAAGCATGGCAACTACTTCTTAGGCTTAGATGTGATGTGCCAGCCTTCACACACCGAGCAGAAGTAGACACGGAGCTTTGTTCCAGGTCTTGCATGCTCACAGTTGTTTGCAATCTGCCTGGCTTCATGCTGTGAAGCGTACCTCTTCTTCTTGCCACAGGATGTCCACTCAGCTCTCTTCATGTCACGGCGCTTGGCAGTCTTGAACTTCAGGATCGAAGACACCTTCCTCCCTGCCTTAGGCTTCTCGTCTGAAGCACGCTTGACTCTTGCATGTGGTCCAAGGACTTCTTTGATCTCCTTGAGCTTCTTCTTTGTGATCTGCATTGCATCACTCCTTTCACTTGCGGCTGTGGCCTGTGCTAAGCATCATATCAAGCTTTTTGCTTCATGGCAACTAAGCTAAGATGGTTGCCAAAGTCTTAGGCTCTTGATATAATTCCAGCCGTCACCCAACCACTAAGCACTAAGGACAAGAGAGGAAAAAGACAATGAAGAAGAGCTGGATGGTCAACAGCATAGCGCATTCCCCAATATGTGGTCTCAAAGGAAGCGTGATTGGAATATATGACTCTGAAAAAGAAGCTAAGGCAGCCGTGAAGTCATGCATTGAGACTTGGCGTAGAGCGTATGAAGACTACAACGCAGAAGTTGACTTTGACAAGATGGCAGCATGGTATGCTAGCGACCATTCAACTGGCTGCCGCTGGTTCATCACTCCTGTTGAGACACCTTGAGGCATCTTGTTTGGTCTTGGCTCTGCTAGCTGCAGCATTGCAAGCTCAGATGGCAAGTTGCCAAGGTCTTAGGCTTTTGATATAATGTCTGTGTGGCCAAGATGAAAGGAAAGGTGCACATGCCAATGAATGACAATGAGAAACTCAAAAGCAAAGTCTATGACTTGCTCAGTGACCTCATCCACTCTTCTGAGAAAGCGGCTGATGCAACAAGCAAGATAATGAAACTTGTTGACAAGCACGTTGAGTCTCGGGTGATAGATGCAAGGCTTGAGGTGATGAAGAACTTCAAGGCAATCTAAAGCTTGAAGGCAGAAGTGCCAAGGATCGTCCTAGGGAGCGGGAGAGAACTTAGGAGTAAAAACTATTGTCTTTCAAGCTAGCCGCTTCCTAAAGTGTTCAGGCACATAGGTATTCAGGTGTAGTGTGTTTTACGCGCGTGCACACATACGCGTTTAGATATTCTTGAAGAATATCTCTAAAGACAGTAAGAATACTTAACTAAAGGAAAGTTCACTTTTCTTTAGTTCTTCTATGCTAAATCTACTATACTATCCCTCTAGACTATATCTAAAGATATAGTCTTGTCCCCCTTCCGCAGCAGATTGCCAGAGCCTAAGATTTTTGATATAATGATCTTGTCAACAACAAAAAGGAAAGCCTAAGAAATGAAGACTTTGGTTGAGAATGGTGATGTCAAGCTCTGCTATGATGCAAGTGCTGTCATGAGGTTCAAAGTGTTCAAGAAGGTTCCTATGGGAATCTCTGGAGAGCTTGCCTTCAGTCAGATGATTGCCCAGAGCAGTGTGTTCAGCAAGAAGCTGAAGTCATGGTTCACAAAGTCTCAGATCCAGACAGCCTCAGCTAAAGTCCATGCTCTGAAGTATGTTGCGAAGAAGCTTGGTAAATAACTTGCACTATGCCAGATGACAACAACAATGAAGAAGCAAAAAAGCCTTTTGAGAGCCTTGACTTGAAGAGGATCAACCTGTTTGGAGGTCCAGCTTGGACAAACCTTGCTGTGCAGAGCAAGACTTTAGGCTGGGATGGCATTGACAAGATTGCCTTAGAGAAGAGCTTGGCTAGGTCAGTAGATGCTTGCTACTTCAGGATTGTGTCATTTGTTGTTGAAGACCTTGACAACGAGATCCGCTGGCATGCTTCCTTCTTGAACGACAAAGGTCTCTGGGAGCTTGAGATTGATGGATCACCTGATGCTGAGGTTGAGCCTGAGCAGATGGCAGACTTCTTTGGAAGTGAAGAGTTCAAGAAGATTGCGAAGCAAGCAGGCTGGCTTCTTGAAGAAGCCCGCAGCCTTGTCCAAGATGTCTTGCAAGAGCACATTGACCAAGGACAGCTGCTCTCTGTAGATGAGGTGAAGCTGACAGCAATCATGCATTGGCTTGGTGACAAGCAGTTCATGGAGAATCTCAGGTCTGGCAAGTTCATGAATGTGTGATTGCCAAAGTGCCATGCTTTTGATATAATATCTAGCATGGACACAACAAACACTGAAGACAAGATCGTTGATGCTGAAGTGGTAGAGAATCCACTTGAAGCAGAAGAGAAGAGAGAAGAGATGGCAAAGCTTGCTCAAGAGAAGCTTGAAGCTTATGCTGCTCGAAGACGCAAGTACTGGGCTGAGCGAGAGCGGCAAGCCAAGAAAGCTGTGGCTAAGCGGCGAAAGGCAGACAAAGCTGCTAGGAGAGCTAGACGTCTGAACCGCAAGTGAGAATGGTGAAGATGATGCATGGTTGCCAAAGCCATGCATCTTTGATATAATCTCTAGCGTAAACCACTAAGTGAAAGGAAATGCTAGAATGAACTTCAACTTGTACACATTTGAGTATGCTACTAAGACCTGTGGCTGCAAGCTCATCTCTTATGCTGCGGGCTCATTCCCAAGTGCACTTCTGCGCTTCACAAGAAACACACGTTACACCAAGCTCTTTCGAGTCTTCAAGAATGGCTGTCTCAACCGAGCTCTCTACTGAAAGCAAGGTTGCCAAGTCTAGAAGTCTTTGATATAATCTCTAGCGTAAACCACAACCACAAACGAAAGGAACAAGACAAATGGACAACACTAAGATCGAAGCCGCTGCCGCTGCCATCCAGAAGCTCATCACTGTCTCGGTCAAGCAGTCCAAGTGGTCTCGGAGCTATGCTAATGAGCAGCCGACCCGTGAGAACATTGAGAGGTCGATTGGATGGGCATACCTTGGAATCCATGACAAAGACGAAGCAAAAGCTGTGATGGACATTGTCTATCCCAAGCTCCGCAAGAATGGGATTCTCGCCAAGCTTCGCTGAAGAGCTTTCGCTGAGGAAGAAAGCTTTTGCTTGAAGTGAAAAGAGAGAAGCAGCTGGACAGAAGAGATCCAGCTGCTTTGTTGCCAAGATCTTAGGCCTTTGATATAATCACTAGCATGGATGACAACAACCACACCACCCCAACAATGGCCAAAGACTGGGAAGCTAAGCTCTACACCGAGCTGTCTGAGATAAAGCAGCGTGGCTGGCCTCTGAAGAAGGTCAAGTTCACGAATGCTCAGATCAACTTGATACGGGCTTGCCAGCATGAAGGATTCAAAGTCAGGCTCGGCATGACAGAGACAGCCTCAAGAAAATCAGCTGATCTCCAGGTCATTGTCAAGCCTAAGAAGCAAGGAACTAAGACTCCTTGGAAGCTGGTCAACATGAATCCACATGGAGACCATGAAGGTGACTGCACGACAAGAGCCTTAGCCTGGGTCTTCCGAGAGAAGTGGTCTTACAGCCAGCTCAGAGCAATGCAAGAGAAGATCTCAGCACAGACACTAGGCAGGACCTGGAGAAGTGCTTGGACAGACATTGCTCGCGGTGAAGGCTGGGATTCTATTGTCTTGAAGCGCCATGTCCAGACAGCCAAGATAGCCGAGCTCTTCCACAAAGGACTGCTGAAGCACCCTGTGTTTGTGAGGACAACCGGCCATGTAGCAGTTGTTGATGATGGAACAGTGGTTGACAGCTGGGACTCGAGGTGCAAGCGGGTGAAGCAAGTCTTAGTCCAGAAGGAAGACTTTGACATGGCTAAGCATGCCCTCGACAGCCAGCACTTAGTCTTGGCATGGCACTGACAGCCAAGTTGCCAAGGTCAAGAAGCTTTGATATAATTCATTACGTTGCAAGACACAAGCAAAACACCAAACAAACCTAAAGGAAAGGAAAGAAACACAATGAACAAGACCATCAAGATCCAGCTCAAGTCCCGTGACACCGGTGCACAGTTCAATGTTGAGCTCACCGCTCCAGCCGATGTCATTGATGCCAACTGCGGCAATGGCGGTGGCCCTTCCCTTGAAGACCTCATCGGCGATGTCTTTGATGCCGATGTTGTCTCTGGCTACACCTGCTTTGCCTAACACAAGTCGAGATCCACTTGAGGTGACTATCACCTTGGGTGGATCTCTTTAAGCATAGTTGCCAAGGGCAAGGGGCTTTGATATAATTGCTGCTGTCAACCAACCACTAAGAGAGGAATCCAGCTAATGAGCAAAGTTGATGAGATGGTTCGTGAGAACAGGCAAGAGTATGGAATTGACCTGCCTGAGAATGAAGCTCGAGAGCTTGCTGAGCTGCAGCTAGAAGACCTTAAGCGAAAAGGCTGCACACTTGAGAACATTGGTGAGTGCCATGGGTGCTCAGCTACCAAGGATGGTTCTGAGTGTCCTCTACGTGATTGGGAGAAGCGCCATCCTGAGTATGCCAGTGATGAGCTGGCAATGAAGATCAAAGCCCTTGAGAGCAAGTCTAGGGACAAGTTCAAGGCTGAAGTCAAAGCTAAAGTCGCCAATGAGTTCAAGAAGCTCAAAGTTGAGGTTGACTTGACTGAGGCAGCTAGAGCACTTGAAGTCGCAGCACATGACATGGCAGAAGCACTCAGGGATTTTGAGGGAGTGGAAGGCCAAAGCGATGAGATCCAGCTCAAAGCGCTAGCAAAAGTCAACGGAGCTCTTGACAAGATTCGCCACAACTCGCTTGGATTCTTCTTAGAGAAGACAAAGTGGTTTGCTTGAGGTTGCCACAGCCTCAAGTTTTTGTTATGATTGTCTCACCAACAGCAAAAGAGAAAGAGCAGAGGTGCTAAGCAAATGAAATTCACGTAGCTAAGCTGAAGCCAACTTCAAATATCTCAATTCAAATAACTACCCTGAGATCCACTGAAAGTGACCTAGTGCTTGAGGTGGATCTCTTGCTATGCCAAAAGAGAAACCCAACTACCGAATTGATGAGTTTCTCCTGTAGGATGTTTCACTTTTTAGGTTGGTTGCCCCATCTTGATTCGAACAAGATCCGAGCGATTTTAGAGTGGCAAGCGCTCATGGAATTGAACCACATCTCTAAGTGTCACCACTTAGCACTTTCCTTAAGCTAAGCGCTTATCGCCGTGCTACCATTACACTATAGGGCAATTGTCTGGCTGAGACGTCGGTTTAGCCACACCGAACTTCCTGGGTTAGAGCCAAGCTTGCTATTAGAGGCACTTACAATACATCTCTGCTTTATATCTTACCAATTTGGCTAGGAATTCTTGATTGCCATCTTCTTCATCTTTTGATATGATTCTAGCCAGAAAGGAAAAGACAGCAATGGACCAGAAAGAAGACTTCCTCGTTGACTGTGTCATCCAAGCAGGTGAGCTTGACAAGTCTGGCTACCACTTCAAGAAGAACGACCTCTATGTCGTAGAAGTCGCAAAGCACAGCGTCCCTTACTCTGAGTTCAGAGAGTGGATCATCTCTGACGAGAGGTTCAAGAGGCAGCGCGAGCTCGAAGCTAAAGCTGAAGAGAGGTTTGGCAAGGACTGGTGGATGAAGTATGAGGTCTGCTGCTTCTGCACCTCACCTCACAAAGACTGATGGTTGCCAAAACCCAACAGTCTTGATATGATTCTGAGCATGGAAGACAACAAAGAAGAACTGTTTGACTGCATGATTACTGCTGGTGAGCTGGACCCTGAGTGGTATGGCCACTACAAGAAAGACACCGTCATCCTAGAAGTGGCTAAGCACAATGTCACCGAAGAAGAAGCTAAGGCATGGCTCCACTCAGCTGAGTGCGCAAAGCGTGTGCAGGAGCTTGAGAACCTTGGACGAGAGAAGTTTGGCGAAGACCACTGGATGAAGTGGAATGTCAGCTACTTCTGGGTAATTGCAGCGAAAGACCAGCCTTGAAGCAAACTCTCACTTCACATACATACAAAGTGACTCTCACTGATGATGAAGGACTTCTGAGAAGAGAAGTTGTTGTAGCTGGCTTCTCTGAGAAGTGTGCTGAGATCGATGCTGTAGATCTCTATGCTAGCAGTGGATTCTTCAAGGTGAGATCAGTCAAGAAGCTTCCAAGTGCTGCAAAGTGGCTCATTGCTTTTCCTAGACTAGTTGCCAAGCTCTTCTAGCTTTGATATAGTATCTAGCAGAGAGGAGAACACCAGCCATGGACACAATCCAGATCTCAAGCCAGTGGTATGCAATCCGTTGGGATGATGACCGACATGAGAAGTTCACCATAGTCGCTGGGCCTTTTGCTGAGCGGCATTGGGCTGAGTCTGCTGCTAGGACCCGTGACATCTAAGAGAGGAAAGAAAGACAATGGAGTCATGCACATCAATGATGAGGCGCAGGAGACACGCAGAGAGAAAGCGGCAGATTCTCAGTGCCGCTGGTGAAGTCATTGGAAGCATTGTCTTCTTTGCAATGCTCTTTGGAATGTGTTTCCTCTACACAGTTTGCTCTGGATACCACTGGGAGTGAGAGTGTGGGTGGTTGCCAGGAATGGAAGTCTTTGATAGAATTGCAAGTGCTTAAGCCAAACTAACTAAGAAAGGAAGCAAGACATGGCAAATGCAGTTGATGTAGTTGGTGACATCGAGTGGGATTCCAAGTTCAATGAGCCTCGTGAGAAGCTCCATGAGAAGATCTTTGGGAAGATCGATCCGAAGAAGATTGCTGAAGCTGAGAAGGCGGCAAGTGAGATTGAGCACACCACTACAATCCAGAAGATGGTTGCAAGTCGCCGCAAGATCACTGGACTGCCTAATGACCCGTGGCTGGGTGAGTACAACCGCCGCATGCATGCTGGGAATGGCAAGATCGTGACGAAGATTGATGATGAGAAGCTCAAGGAGCTGAAGGAAGTTCCAGAGCCGATCAAGTGACACTGTGGTGAGTCAAAGAGAGGAAAGATGATTTCAAGACATCCAAGTGGTTGTGGATGATGAAGAAGAAGGAAGCTTGCGGGGTGGTTCCCGCTGCCTGTGAAGCTATGGGTTCTCCTTTCGCCCTTTCTGTAGCAGGCTTTCCACTTCAGACAGCCTCAAGAAAGTGAAGATGCACTAGTTGCCAAGATCAAGTGTGTTTGATATGATAGCAGCTAGAAGGAGGAGGACAACTATGCCAAAGACGCTGAACACATCTGAGCTTCCACTCCACAAGTTCAAGTTTGTCTTGAAGAGCTTGACCGAGAGCAAGCAGCTCCATGTGAAAGCTGCAAAGTTTGAGACTGCAATCACAGCAGCACAGCAAGAAGCAGCAAAGAGCAAGATGGCACTTGCCTATGCAGGAGTTGACACACTATGACCAAGCTAGACTTTGTCCATGAAGCATGTGCTACCACCTTCATGAGCATTCCAGATCTCACGAGTGGAGAGCTGACGATCCTTGTGAATGCTTGCCATGAAGCAGCAGCTTGGCGAGCGCAGAACAAGCTTCCTCATGTTGAGAAGCTGGTGCAGATGGAGGAGAAGCTGAAGCGGCTCAATGAAGAGCTTGACAAGAAGATTGATGAGAAGTGTGGAGAGCTTCTTGAAGAAGCTGAGCAGAAGAAGCTGGGCTGGGACAAACTCGAAAAAGACTTGACAGAAGCTTTGTCTTGATCATAGTTGCCAAAGTTGGGTGGCTTTGGTATGATTCATAGTGTTCCGAGAGCTAAACCAACTCGAAACACAACCACAAACGAAAGGAAACCACACAATGAAATGCACCCGCACCACTCCTTCAACCACATTCACACTCAAAGGTTGGAAGAAATCTGAGGATGGCTCGCTCTACAAGCCTTGCAAAGACTCCAAAGCTGCCTTCCAAAAAGAGATTGACCAGTCCCTCTTCTCGAAGAAAGTCAATGTTGAAGATCTTCCTAAAGCAACTTGGTACTATGGTGGTTGCGACTGCCCGAATGACTTGATCAAGTACAGCATCTCAAACATCATCCGCCGCTTGGTCGAGACTATCGAGGAAAACCAGAAGCTTGAGTCTCAGAACAAGAAAGCTACGGTCAACATCAACTGGCTCGAAGAAGCAAAAGACGATCTCGAGAAAGTTCTTGGAATTGCAATCCTCTACAATCGCTACAACACTACCTATGGCGACTTCTTCTCTGGCTCGGATCGCGACTCAAAGCTTGTCTCTAAGCTCAGAGCCGAGTTGGTTGACTCACTCAAGCGCTATGGTCTTGACATCTAAGCCAATCTAACAGCCTCAAAAATCCCTAGGCTCCAGCAACCTAGGGATTTTCAGCAGCCTCAGCATTCCAGCTGTGCTACTCAGTCTTCCTTCTTGCCTTTGTCTTCTTTGTCTTCTTTGACCGCCTTATATTTGATGAAGTTTGCTTTTCTGAAGGAGCGAAATCCCTTAGCCTCAAGATCCCAGTAGATGAGAATTGTTGGAGGGACAAAGTGCTTCTTCTTTCCATCAGCAATCTTCTTGTCAGTAGCCTCAGCTTTCTCCATCAGCTCAGGCTTGAGAGTTCCAACAGCCTCACGGGTTGAGCCATCAACTTTCTTGTATGAGAACTCGACCTTGCCAGCCTTGAGAGCCTCAAGAAACTTCTTCTCGACAGCCTCAGACATTGACTCACGCAGCTGTGTGTCAAGATAGACATTGTCTTCAACTTCATAGCCTCGCTCTTCTGCGAAGTCACGCATTGCCTAGCCAAACTCTTCAGGATCTCTCATTGAGCCATGCTTTGAGAGAAACTCAGCTGTCATCTTCTTGAGCTCTTCAGCATCTTTGCCTCTGTACTTAGGACCTTCTTTCAGGCCATCCCACACAATTGAGCACACTTTCTTTGCCATAGTTCTGTCTTTCTCTGTTGTTTCAACTATTTACCCTAGTTGCCAGATTTCCTAGTCTTTGGTATAATGCTAGCTGAAAGGACAACAAAGACCTATGGCTAGACTTTTCACGGCTGACTTTCATCTCAACTCAACAGCAATCATCCAGTATGCTGGGCGTCCTTTCAAGTCTGGTGAGAAGATGGCTGAAGCTTACATCCGGTCGTGCAACCAGCAAGCAAGAGATCCTTCTGACATGATAATCCATGTCGGCGACTTCTTCTTGAAGGGTGCTGACCGGCATGGGATTGGTGATGAGGGTCTTGGGGTGTCTGCCAAGGAGTATCTCTCTAAGATCAATGCTCAAGTCTTTCTCATTGAAGGAAACCATGACAGCAACAATGTTGGCCACACTCATGCCAAGCAGCTGATCCTTGACCTTGGTCCTTTCAAGTGCACTTCAGTCTCTCACTATCCTTCTACGGACAAGGGAACTTGGACCCTCAGAGGAAAAGACAAGGAGCACCTGCACATCCATCTCTGTGGCCATGTCCATGAGAAGTGGAAGTGGAAGCTTGACCTTGAGAAACTGGTCTTGAACATCAATGTTGGTGTTGACCAGTGGAGACACCAGATTGTGTCAGAGAAGAAGCTCATCGGATTCATCAGCTCACTGCTTGCTTCTCAAGAGCTCAAGTCACAGCTCTATCCAGAGGCAGCCAAGCTTGCCAGCTCGATGAAGCCACACCAGCCTAGCAAGTGGGATGATGGAGATCCAGCAGAGGAGACTTGGACTCCTGGCTCTGTAGCAGAGAAGTGGTGACAAGATTGCCAAAGATCTTAGGCTTTGGTAGAATGTAAATAGATAGATAAATGGAAAGTCTATCTACGGTATGACAAAAGAGTTTTTTGAAGAAGTCATGAGAATCCCATCATGCTCTCGACATGAAGACATGATGCAGGAATTTCTTTTGGAATGGGCAAAGAAGAATGGATGCTCAGCAAAGAAAGATGGAAAAGGCAACGTCTACATAACTAAAGGACATGTCTCTTCAGGCCACTATTTCCCGGTTCTGTGCAACCACATTGACACGGTGCACACAGACCAAGAAGAGATGGTGGAAGAGCATGTCTACAAGGAGATTGTCTGGAAAGGTGACCATGTGACCGCTGTGAATCCTCTCACAAAGAAGCAGACAGGTCTTGGAATGGACAACCAAGGTGGTGCTTGCATTGCTCTTGCTGCTATATCACGCTTGGGCGCAGTCAAGGCGATCTTCACCGTAGAAGAAGAGATTGGCATGCTTGGGATAAAAGCTGCCGACATGTCATTCTTTGATGATGCAGCATTTGTCATCTCAAATGACTCTCCAGATGAGAACCGCGCTACTCACTACTCTTCTGGTGTCCAGCTCTACAGCGATGGCTTCTTCAAGGAGTACTTAGAGCCGATCTGCAAGAGCCACGGAGTGACCAGCTTCAGGTCTGAGCCATGGACATGCATAAAGCAAGTCAGGCTAGACTGGAAGAACAAAGATGGAAAGCACCTTGAGTGCTTGAACTTTGGAAATGCAGGTGACCGGCCTCACAGTGACTATGAAGGTGCTTCTTTCAAGGGAGTCTGCAATGCTGAAGATCTTCTTGTTGATCTCTGCACTAAGATCCCTTGTGACAAGCAGCATGTCTCTGACATCGCTGCTGAGCCTCCTCGCCCTCTTCCAGCTTGGTATCGTGGAAGCACCACTTCTAGAGAGCCAGACTTTGACAGTGATGACCAAGACTACGGCTCATACATTGATGAGCTGTTTGGGGTTGGTGGTGATGGTTGGCAGATGCATGATGACACAGATGAGTGCCAGTTCATGTTCACATATGACGACAAAGAGCAATATGAGAAGCACAGAGAGCTCTGCAGCGATGAAGGACTGCTGGTGAGCTTTGGTGACTTCCAAGAGAAGTCTAGCACTGCTATGGCAACTGGTGAGCTGCAAGAGATTAAGAGTGCTTACATCCTCTGGTACCAGGTCTTCTATGATGCACCTGAAGTGAAGACTTGGGAGCAGCTTGAAGATGTGGATGACCTCACTGACTTTGCTGGAGGAATTGACTTCTTTGATGAGCCAGATGATGATGAAGAAGATGATGTCGATGAAGGTCCTAAGCAGATGGATCTCTTCGACTGGGTGAAGTCAAAAGATGTCAAAGACAAGTGAGTTGCCAAGTTCTTAGGCATTTGATATAGTGTCTATACTATGAAAAACAATGACAAGCCAACTGTTGAAGTGAAGCTAGCCAAATCTGACATGACAGCTTCAGTCACAATCACCTTTCCTTTCATGGTCCAAGCTCTTGCATTTGGCGATCTCTGCAGAACTCTTCTTGAGAAGATGTCTGTGGTTGCCAAAGCACCAGCGGAAGTCACTGGTGAAGAAAAAGAAGTTGAAGCACCCATGAAGAGTAGTGTGCTGACTTGGAATGACCTCAAGAAAGAGACACAGCTGCTGATCTTCATGATGAATCGTGCAGAATCAACTGGTGCTCCTTTTGAAGTTGGAACTGATGGTGAAGAAGCAGCATTTGGCCATGGAATTGCACGAACTAAGAAGTGTCTTCAGTCTCAGCTCTACCAGCTCAAGCTCAAAGGATATGTTGCCAACGTCTCTCGCGGACAATGGGTCTTGACTACCGATGGCAAGAAAGAAGCTAGTCGATGGATGAAGCGGTATGACATGATGTGAATCTCACTAGTCGGTAAGCTAGCCCAGGTCTCCTCGCGAAAAGGCGGATTTCTGAGGCTGGTGGTAAGTAGACTCCATGAAAAAGAAGATTCGACTGCAATACACTACTCCAGAAGGATCGTTCACTGCCGTCAGCTGGCATGATGAAGTCTCTTAGGCTGTTGAAGCACTTGCAAGAGCATATGCACATAATGTCTCCCTTTTGCAGATCAAGTTCAAGAGAGTAGTAGTTGATGGCAAAGATCTTGGAGCAGCTGGAATACAAGAAGCTGAGTCCACACTCAAGACTCTTTGTGCATGAGACAAAGAAGATGGAAAGAAGAAGTGAACGCTGCACATGCAATGTCTGCCGACTTTGGCATTGAGATCCTGGATGTCGAGCATGGCACAGAAGACAAAATTGTCTGGAGATGGCCTGGTGAGAAGAAGATCCACAGGTCGAGAGTGCAAGAGACCATTGGTGGCAAGCTTCGCTTCCGTGTCAACCGGCAGTGGATTCTGCTTGATGGCTGCATGGCCAAGTGAGTTGCCAAGAAGCAATAGCTTTGATATAGTCTGCTTGTTGGAGAAACCACAAGAAGAGAAAGAGAGAGGTCAAAGCAACTATGTCACATTCAGCAAAGTCTGGTGGACTTGGATGTCTTGCAGTCATTGGAGTCATACTTGTAGTTCTGAAGCTTCTAGCTGTTCCTCCTGTTGCTTCATGGTCTTGGATCTGGGTGCTTTGCCCGTTTTGGATTGGCCTTGCACTTGATGTCCTGATTGTCGTGGCACTCATCATAGCTTGGCTGGTTGGCCACAGACGCAGGTGACAATGATTATCGCCTACAACAATCTGGACAGACCTGTCTATGGATGCTTTGTTGCGAAAGAGAAGAAGAGCAAGCTTCCTCGCTGGTGGTTGATGGGCAAAGAGATCGTGGTTCAAGGTGCTGATGTCTATGATGAGATTTGCTACCTTGCATTCGGTGACTCTCCAGAAGAGCTCTTAGTCTGGGCAAAGGTTCATGGACTTGACATTGCCAGTGGTGCTGAAGACTTGGCAGAATAGCAGATGTCATGGCAAAGCTAGCTTACAAAGACGTGCTCAGAGATGATGAGGTTGAGCTCTTCATCAAGACTTACTGCAGCTTCCATGATGGGTGGAGACTTTGGCGAGGAACATCTCCGGATCCTCTTTGGCCAGAATGCTGCTGGTGGCTCACTACCAGAGACAGAGGTGAGATAGCTGCACTTGGCTTGAGGTCAATCTTAGAAGAGATACTGAAAGCCGACAGAAGAGTCTACCACACTTGGAGAAGTCCGGAGGAGATGCGGATGTGGTTTGACTTGAGCAAGATTGCCAAGTTACAGAAGCTTTGATAGAGTTGCTAGCACAACCAACAACTGAAAGGACTACTTGCTATGACAGATGATGAGATGAATTGCCTAAGTGGTGCAAACACAGAAGATGAGACTGGGATTGAACTGCTAGTCTTCATAGTCATTGCAGCAGCTATTGCTCTAGCAGTTGCGCACTTGCCAGTTGTAGCACAAGTGATTGCGTTTTTTGTGGTCTTCAAGTGGCTCATGACAAAGATCTTCTGCTGAAATGCCAGCTTCACACTAGGAGAAAAGACAATGCCTGACAACGTGTCACCTTATAAGAACTCACGTGACAAGATCATTGGATTCATTGAAGATGGCCTTCTTGACTGGGAGATGGTCTGTCGTGAATGTCTTCAACGGATGAATGTTGATGAGATTGATGACATGATCCGCGAGTGCGACTGGGATGATGACCATCCTTGCTGTGGGTGAAGATGGCAGTCTATCCACAAACTGCATACAACCCAAAGATCCACAAGCCTTGGCTAGAGAAAATACCTGACTGTCCTAGTGATGAATGGTGGCGAATCAGGTCGGTGAACTATTGTGTTGGTGGCTGGCACCCAGGAGAGAGCAGCTATGTTGACATCGCTTACTCGCAGAATCCTGAGGAACTCATCTTGTGGGCAGACTTGAATGGAGTGCCAATTGCCAAGCCTAAGAATCTTTGATATAGTAGAACCAATGAAAGGAAACACAACTGATGAACACAACTGACAAAGTGAACAAAGTCATATCAATACCTATGCTAGCTGTGTGTGCTGTGGCTGGTGTAGCAGACTTCCAGAATGGCAACATATGCTTGGGAGTCATCATGGTGCTTTGCAGTGCTTGGTGGATATTCATGATCTACAAGCACTTCATTTCAAAGAAGCCGTGAACAACATGCAGTGAGTGCCAGTTGCCAAGCTGCAGAAGCTTTGATATAATTGCTAGCACTATGAGACTCAACTTGTTTAGAGGCATTCCAGGTAGCACGAAATCCTCATCTGCTCAGCGCATGTTTCCTGGGGTTCTGCTTGTGGAAAATGACATGTTCCACATGCACAATGGCCAGTATGACTGGAAGGCCGAGAACATGCCTAAAGCAATCTCTTGGTGCACAGGCATGGTCAGGATGGCGCTAGGGAGCGGCATGGATGTCTGTGTGGCAAACACCTTCACCAAGAAGAAGTTCATCCAGATGTATCAGAAGATAGCGCAGGAGTTTGGCGCTGAGTTCACTGTCTACAGGTGTGTAGGAAGATTCAAGAATGTGCATGGCTTGTCTGACTCAATGATAGCTGGATTTGAGAAGGCAATGGAAGACTGGCCCGGAGAGATCATTGTAGATCCAGCAGAGAAGCTCAAGAAGAAGTTGAGTGTTGAGTGGTAGAGTGGTTGCCAAGGTCTTAGGCCTTTGATATAATCTCTCTGTCAACCACCACTACTGCTTGAAAGGACTGAGCTATGATTTCACGCAACAGCAACTTCACTGAGACTGTCACTGAGGACAAAGTCACTCTCACAACTGTCTGTCCATTCTGCAGCAAGGAGCACAAGATAGTCTTGGAAGGTGACAAAGCTGCTGAATACAAGCGAGGCAAAGTCGCCTATGAAGCTGGCTATGTGATCCAAGCAGCTTTTCCTTCTTTCACCGCTAGTGAGAGGGAGTTCATCCTCACTGGAATCTGTGATGAGTGCTGGAACAGCATGTAAGACAAGATAGAGAGAAGGCTACTGTGGAATTGATGCCATTGGTTGGATTGATGCTTGGAATATGCATTATGCTATTTCTTGAGAGTTGAACAGCAAGTTAACAAAGTCTAGGCTGTGCAGATGAGATTCGCAAGATTGAAGATGAAGAAGAGTAGTTGCCAAGATCCGCCTAGCTTGGTAAGATAGCACATAGCAAAACAGCCGCTGGATGATGGAATTGGGCAGACTTGGCAGACTCAAAATCTGCTGTGCGAGAGCACGTGCGGGTTCAAGTCCCGCTCCAGCGACCACCACATGATGTCCCTTGGTGTATTGGTAGCACACGGGTTTTTGATACCCGTAGAGCTGGTTCGAGTCCAGCAGGGACAACCACTCAAGTGAATGTTGCCAACCACAAGTTTCTTTGATACAATGTCTGCACTGAAGGAAGGAGAGCTGCCACAATGAATCTTGAAGAAGTTCTGAAGAAGCGCCACAAGAGCACTGAAGACATCAAGCAGATCTACTATGGCAAAGACCACTGCTGCCGCTGTGGCTGCCGTGGAAACTATGCTAGTGCTGGCACTCCAACCTTCAAGCGATATCTCAACAAGCTTCTTGCTTCTGAGCCTCAAGGCATTGTTGAGTGGTCTCCTCAGCCTTATGGGACATGCTGGCTGAACATCCCAGTTGACAGTGCTAGAGACATGTGCTACTGCCTCTACTTTGAAGAGTGACTAGATTGCCAAAGCTCGAAGTCTTTGATATGATTGCTTCTGTCAACCAACCACTAAAAAGAAGACAGAGAAAGGTGCCATCATGACAATTCAAGCATTAGTTGAAGACTGCAATTCCGCTGTCAAGAATGCTGGTGTTGAATCAGATTCTCCAGTCAAGATTCGTTTGCCGGATGGAAAAGAATATGAGCTGAAGACTACTGAGATCAGAAAACGCAAGACGCCATTTGGTGGCTGGCACCAGCTTGTCATCCATGCAGAATGACAGATTTGTCTTGTGACTAGATTGCCAAAGCTCGAAGTCTTTGATATAATGCAGTTCATGAAAAACAACAACACAACCACCAAATCCACTAGTTCATCCACCTCTCGCGCCCGCTTCAACTACTTGAAGACACTATTCCACCAGGCACCACTCTCCAAACCAGAGCTCAGCGAACTCAAGACTTTGGCAAAGAAGCTTGACCCTAAGATGGCCAAGTGGATAGATGAGAACCCCGAGCTCTGCTAAGAGAAGAGAGCTCGCTTCTCAAAGTTGCCAAAAGCAAGAAGCTTTGATATAATGTATAGCGTAAACTACAACACAGCAAACCACAAAAAACAAAGAAAGGAACACAAACATGGCCAAAACCACTGACAACACCGTCTCCAATGTCCTCATCACTGAGGAACTCCTCCCCATCTACCAGCAGTATGTTGCTGCTCAGGCTGCCAAGGCCACTGCTGAGAAGACTATTGACAGTCTCAAGTCGAAGATCATTGCCTTCCACAAGAAGAATGGAGTTGAGCGGATCAAGGACAAGGGCTTCTGCTCTACCCTCTCTGTTGGCCATCGTGACACTTTGCTCAAGGATGTGATTGAAGAGAAGTTTGGGAAGCTCCCTCCTGAGTGCATCAAGACTACGGTCTACGACTCGATCCGGGTTAGTGGTTCCCTGGTGACTGAGTGACCAATGCACTCGCCCCTCACCTCTTGGATGATGAAGAGAAGAGAAGTTGCCAAGAGGTGAGGGGCTTGATACAATCTCTAGCGTAAACCACAGCACACCAAGCCACAAGCAAAGGAGAAAGCAAAATGAGGAACAACTGGATCATGGGAGCGTTTGAACTGCTTGACACAATGGACAGCTTCCTTAGCAGGCCAATAAGGGTCAAGCCAATGAACACAAGGACGCAGAAGACCATGTGGAAGGAGAGCAGGCGCAGGGCAAATCTTCCGCACTCGATAAAGAGGAGAAGAGGAAATGTGAAGTGAGCAGCCTCTCATAATCCCAATGCTACTAACCAACTAAACCAATAACCACAAAACAAAGGAGAAATCCAAATGCCTACTAAGTCAACCGGACGCAGCTACCACTTCTACAACATGCACTCTCGCCCTCTCGCCTATCCGGTGATGTGTGGCCGTGGAGTTGCAATTCCGGCAGGAACAAAGCATGTCAGGATTGCCTTCGGCCAGTCGCATCTCCAGCGCTGGGATGAGGACAAGCAGAAGTTTGTCCCGATGAATGTCTACCTCTGGAAGGGTCACCTCTACCACCAGTAAGAAGGAGGTTCAAGATGGCATCTGACCAGATGGAGTATTGCGGAGAGTGTGAGAGAAAAGAGCAGTGCAGTCTTGCCCTCAAGCGAGGTGAAGATCCTCACTGCCCTCACGCATGCTGATCATGCAAGCACCTATAGTTCAAAGGATAGAACAAGGGATTTCTAATCCCTGGATCTGGGTTCGAGTCCCGGTAGGTGCGCCAACCTGAAGTTGCCACAGCCTCAGGTTTTTGGTATAATCAGTCTTGTCAACCAACCGCTGAAGGAGAAGAAGAGATGATGACATGGTCAGTAGAGTTTGAAGATCCTACTACGAACAGGACAAAGCTGGTCGAAGTGAAGGCTGACTCTGCAATGGAGGCCATATCCAAAGCTAAAAAGCAAGTCTATGCTCACTTTGTGTTCATCTCTTGCAAAGTAGTGCACTTCAACTAAGCTAAAGGAGACCACCAATGGCAAGCAAGATAAAGAATGCAGTCAAGCACATCTGCAAGAACTATCCAGATGCAGTCATAGACACCATCGCATTCATAGTGTTTGTGTCTATTGCAATGTATGGATGTGCCAACATGTGTGCAGAGCTGCATTGAAGAATGGATATGATCCTCAAAACTGAGCTAAAGAACAGCAGCAACAGTAAGACATCTAGCAAACGCTAAGATATCTAGCAAATGCAAGGAAGAAACTAAGATGAAGAAGATACTCATAGACGAAGACCGGGTGTCTACGCTCAAGGAACTTGCCAAGAAGCTCGCTGGCATGTATGGATGGACGTCCTACGAGGTCGCGAACCATGCGGTCAACTTCAAGGAAGATGTAATCTACTTCAAGGCACTCAAGCTCGGCAGGGAAGTACATGGCATGATTGACACGACTGGCCTTGCCAAAGATGTTGTATCTGGCGAGCCTCTTGACGAGTGGAATGTCAATTGGGACGAGGACTTTGACGAGTGGTCCAACCACGTGTGGGCCAAGGACGAGGATGGCAACACTGTCATGCTCCACGACTGAGCTGGAGCTATGGAGGCAACATGACGAACGACGAAATTGCCAAAGACAAGCAACCTTGATATGATGTCTTCACCATCCAACTGCTAAAGAGAAACACAAGATGGCTGACTTTTCAGAGTTTAGAATCCGGTCAATGATTGAAGAGATCAAAGCCGAGTTTGGACCAGACATTGCTACTCGTGAGCTGGCAGTCCTTGAGCTTGAGGACTTGGCTCGCAAAGGCTGCACATATGAGTCTGCTAACACATTTGACCAGTGCCGTGACTGTCCGAACTCAGAGAAGTGCCCTGTTCTTGACTGGGAGAAGCGCCATCCTGAGTATGCCAATGATGAGCTAGCGATGAAGATAAAGGTTCTTGAAGCTGGCGGTGAAGAAGCTTACAAGGCTAGGCTCAAAGCTCGAGAAGAAGCTAAGAGGAAGGCTGAAGAGGAAGCTCAGAAGGCCACAGACGCTGATCGAGCAAATGCTTGCCGCCATCTCTTGGGCCTCTTCCGCAAGTCTAAGCTGACTGCTACTGAAGGTGGAGTTCTTGACCTCATCAACAACATTCTCAATGCTAAGACCAAAGCTGAGATCTGGGATGAGGTTGCCAAGACCAGATGAGCTTGATATAATGTCTCTGTCAACCAACCCAACAAGTTGTCAATAAAGGAAAGAAAGCATGAATCTGCTTGACATGTTCAGGAAATCGAAAAAGGCATCGCCGCCTACTCAGCCCTCAGCCTCACTTGGCAGGATGTGGGCATGCACCGTGAAGTTTGCACCGTCAGCAGATGTCTGGTATGATGTCAAGATCGCGGAGACAGACATAATGGAGGCGTGGGTGCGTGATGAGACAATGCGTGTAGAGTCGACAGCCAGGAACCCATTCAACAAGGGCGATCCAGTCTCACTCCGTGGGCCGGTTGGACATCTAGAGTATGTCTCGCAGTTGGACTATTGGATTGGCTTCTTTGAGACGGTGGATGAGGCGAAAGAGGAGTATCGCAAGTTCGCGGCAGGTCTTGTGCAGCAGATCAAGTCCATATCTGCTAAGGTTGGCCTCTCTATCTAGTGAAACCAGGCAAGCATATTTGCTGGTTGAGATTGCCAATACCAGCTGAATTTGATATAATGTCTTCACCGACCAACTACTAAAGGAGAACACAAAATGGACAAGAAATGCTTTATTGAGTTGATTCCCGACCAAGGCTGGCAGATTCAAGACTCTAGTCACCAGACAATCAAAGTCCCCCATCCTGAAGGTGGCTACTACAAGCAGTTTTGGGACTATGAAAGCGCTCGTGCAGTTGCACTGGAAAATGGATATGATCCTCAAAATTGAGACAGCTCTCAACTATGCAGTCTTTGTTGTTCTTGTAGTCGCTATAGCGTCTATAGTCCCAGTTGGAACATGCATTGCAGTCTGGATGCTGTTCAAAGCTGCAAAAAACTAGAGAACAGAAGAAACACAATGACAACAAGCAGAAGAAGAATCTCAACTTTGCACATGATTCGCCTGTGCTGGTCGCTTGAGCACTTGTCGACTTGGCAGAAGGTGAAGTGGTCTGCTGGATTTGTTGTGAATGTTTGGCGCAGAAAGCTTGGACTTGAGATAAAGCCTATACAAATTTGGGACTGAAGTTGCCAAGACCAGCTAACTTTGATATAATTCTCTCATCAACAAACCACTAACTGAAAGGAAATCTGAGATGACTACTGCTGAGAAGGTTGAGATCTGCCGCAAGCTCCTGAATGACAATGGCAATCGCTTCTGCCATGTCTGGTTCACCAAGAAAGATGGGACCACTCGTCGCATGACAATCCATCGCTCTAAGAAGCTTGAAGCCTCTGTCAATGGAATGCATCCACTCATCACAGCCAAGACCAATGACACACTTGCAAAGCGTGACATGATCCGTGTTGAGGAGCTCACTCGTGATGAGAATGGCATTCCGATCCACCAATGGAGGACTCTGACTCTTCCCAACATCCAGCGTCTTGCCGTGAATGGTGCGGTCCTCGACTTCACAAAGTGAGGACCTCCGCTATGATGACCAAAGAAGAGATTGCTGCTTTCTGGAAGCTTGGAGTTGCTCTCAAGCCGATTCTCGATGAAGATCGTGAGAATGTTCCTCTGACACCAGAAGGTGAGCAAGCACTTGATGAATACTATCATCTCAAGCACTTGATGGAGTTTGAGATGGATGAGGCTAGAGAAGGTGATGAGTCTTCTAGCCAGCAGCCTCAGGAATCCACAGATGGTGAGATGACACTGCGAGAAGCCTATGACCTGCTTGCTGGTGCGGTTGAGAAAGTGATATCTCTCTACCAGGCCACACTCAATGACGCATCACCGAAGCATGAAGTTGAGAAGTGTGAAAAGCACTCTCGCAGCATGATCAAGGCCCTTCATCTCATAGGCATTGAGCTGTTTGCAAAGCCTAAGATCCAGCAGCCTCAGAAATCCTGAGATGTGATATGATATAGTTGTGGTAGATCCTAGTGACTTAGTCCAGATAAGGCCGCAGCCTGCAGATGACTTTGGCAATGACATAGCCAATGGTCGTCTTTTCTGGCAGTGTGATAGCTATGATGAGTATCGGCTGCACTGCACAGTAGAAGGCATTGAGCCGCTTTTCACCAGAGCAGAGTTTGACTCTATGAAGTCTGGACTAGGAATGAAAATGACAGCCTCAGAAATCCTATGACCATCCAGCAGCCATACCCAACAAGCTCCTCAAGCAAAGCAAACATGGACATGCTCTACTGCAGAATGCTAAAAGTGTTTGAAGATGGACAGCCTCACACTTACAAGGAGTGCTGGGAGAAGACACTCAAGGATCGATATCCTCTAGGCTGGAACAAGGGCTCATTTGACAGTCTCTGGAAGAGAGGATTCATCAAGCACATTGACAATGCTGGTCCCAATCGTGCTTATCGCTACCAGATATCTGATGATGGGCTGAAAGTTCTAGAGATAGCCAAGACCAACCAGAAGGTGTTCAAGTTCTTGCGTCACTTCAAAGACAAGAACAAAGATGACTACTTCACGCCAATTCTCAAAGCAGAGCTTGCAGGAGAAGATATCTCTAGTGATCTCTCGCCAGAGTCTTTCTTAGCTGCGATTGATGCACTGTGCAGCGATGACTCGGCTGAGGATCGAAGAATTGGAAACTATGCTGTCTACAAAAACAGGATCTGGAATCTGATTGAGAAGTCTGAGGCACTTGATGACATTCTCCGAGATCCAGCAGTCTTAGACACCTTGATCAGAAAAGCCAAGGATGGCAAGAGTGGCATGGAGCGCTCGAGATACTTTGACTGCTACAACCACATCAAGTCTTCGCTTGAGTGGAGAGAGATGGTGAAGAAGAGCCATGAGCAGCATTAGCAACCAGACATCGGTAGTCAAAGACCTCTGTGACAAGCTCTTAGACAATGGGATTGAGCCATTTCTTGTCTGGGCTGATGTTGTTGGGCATGAAGAAGCAAGGCAGATCTTCAGCGAGTTTGCTAGCAGGATACTGCAAGGGCTTCCAAGTCTCATGCCAGACAATCTGAAGATGAAGAGTGGTGAGTGGCTGGATGTCCAAACAATGATCTTCAGGAAGTTTGGAGATCTCTGCTTGACTTACAACTTCATGACACACTCTGCTGCAAGAAGCTGCCTTGAGATAGCATTGCTAGACTTGACTCACAATCGAGCTAAGTCTGTTGCGAAGAGAGATGATCCAGCTTGCATTCGCTATGATGAAGCCTTAGGCATTCTCATAGCAAAGCTGAGCTGCAGGCTCAAGTTCTCATCACACTACACATATCTAGATGAGAAGCATGAAGATGAGTTGATCAAGAAGCTGAAGAAACTGTAAGATATAAGCATAGTGCAACTTGAAGAACAAGAAAGACAGAAGGTATGACAGTATGGCAGGAAATATCATAAGCTACAAAGATGAGATGGTCAACTTAGACAATGTCATCTATGCAAAGCCACAAGGCGACAACTGCATAAAGCTCTTTGTTCTTGGCAGTGCTGGAGCTGGAAGAAGCGACAGCTACTCCGTGCAGCACAGAGAGATCAACATCTACTGGCCACTTGAAGTCTGGAATCGACTGTGCAAGAAAGCTGGTGTTGTGAAGCTGGTCGATGAAGATGAGTACAGTGCTTGAGAATGATAGGAGAGATGAGACATGACAAGACATCTTGCTAAGATCCTGCTGTGCATGGTGCTGCTAGCAGTTGGTGGAATCACTTTTGGACGTGGGTACATGATGCCGCACAGACCACATCATGCCGCACCAACTTTCAGCAGACCTAAGCCTCCAGTGGTGCGCCATCCTATTTCACATCCTCACTATCCTAAGCCACATCATCCACCAGCATGGCCATATTGGATGACCTTCATGGGAATGCCACACTTCAGGCCAGCACCTCCTCCACCGCCTCCTTCTTATCCGCTTGTCTATGCTAGACCACCACAGCAAGTCTGGGTTGCTGGACACTATGAAGACCAAGTGACCATTGTCAGTGGAGTTCGAGTTGTGCAGAGAGTCTGGATTCCTGGGTGTTGGGTGACGGTGCCTTGAAAGAGAGAAATAGAAGAGCTATGCTCTCAAGAGAAGAGCTGAAGAGCATTGGAGCAGCTAGCACTGAAGAAGAGCGCAAACTTCTCTGTGATCTCTATGGTGTCTCGCTGGAGTGGTTCAATGCTATTTGGCCAGCTGAGAAGCTAGGAGAAGATGTTCTAGACGGCAAAGCAGCACTTGTGAAAGTCGAGCACCAGTTTGAGCCAACAGAGAGTTGCTTTGACTCACATGCACATGGACCACGGTATCGCCATACACTTGTGGTCCAATTCAAGAGCTATGAGCCAGGACACTTGGCTGTCCAACCAGGCTCTTGGCGGACTTTGACCCCATATGCAGCAGTTGGCCAGATCCAGACTATCTGTGTAGATGAAGAGCTAGTTCCTCCTTCGCTGCAAGAAGCAATAGAGTATTGTATCAAGCCAAGGTGGTGATGAAGAAGACAGCTACACCAGATCTCAGAGGCAAGTCTCTGCGCTTTGGAGACATAGGTCTCAGGACACATGTCTTGATATTTGATGGATTCACGCAAAAAGCAAGAGGACGAGGGATAGAGATCTGCACTCATGAAGATCCTGCAAGATGGGACATAGTGAAGTTCAGACGTGGCCGGTCTGGAAAAGAGACTAACTTCTCTCTTGCTACGATTGAGTTCAAGAACCCAGAGATCCAAGATGAGTATGAGCTCAAGCTAGTTGGTGATCGACTGGTAGATGATGTTGAGCCAGAAGATCTTCCAAACTTGAGAAGAGTGCTAGACTTAGTCCGAAAGCACTGCAGCTGGATCCATGACAATGTGTACTATGGTGGAGATGATGGTGAAGTTGCCAGCAAGTGAGGCATTTGATATGATTGCTAGCATGGAAAGCATGTATGACAAAGTGTATGGTGAGATGAAGGAAGCCATGAAGGCCAAGAACCAGCAGAAGGTTCTCTTGCTTCGTGGAGTCATCTCTGCAGTGAAGAATGCTACAGTGAATGCTGGCAAGGAGATCACTGATGAAGCTGTTCTCTCTGCTGTCAAGAAGACACTGAAAGAGCTTGACCAGAGTGCAGAGTCTTTCAGCAAAGCTGGCCGAGACTATGAAGTTGCAAAGATCAATGTTGACCGCCAGTGCTTGTCTGAGTTTCTGCCTAAGCAGCTCAGTGAAGATGAGCTGAAGGTCCTCATTGCACAGGTCTTGGCTGACCTTGGATCTGGTGTCCACTCTAAGAAGGAGATGGGCAAGATCATGAAGGAAGTCATGGCTAAGGCTAAAGGTGCTGCTGACGGAAAGCTTGTCAGCAAGCTTGTAGCTAGTGTCTTAGTGTAGCAAAACAAAGAAAGGAACCAAGACTATGGTAGTTGAGTCACTCAAGTTAGCAGCTATGACATCTCTCGTGATAATGGCTGGAGTTGGACTGTTCATCGCATGCCTTGACACGGTCTTTGACAGCTCGCTCAAAGACATCATCACTGGAAGAGCTGTTGTGACTTTTGCAGAGAAGATCCGGAATGGCTTCTCATTCAAGTTCTTTGCATTCATCTGGCTGGTTGGAACACTCATATTCTGGTTTCCAGCTCATGACACATGCGTCAAGCTCCAAAAAGAGAAAGAAGGCCTCTGCACATGCAACTGCAAGAAGTGCCAGGAAGCAACATTGAAAGCTGAAGCTGCTTTCCAGTATCTTGGACTTAGCCAAGATGACATTGAAGATCTTCTTCAGAGAAAGAAGATCCAAGCTGAAGCTGAGAAAGTTGCCAAGCCAGAAGTGAAGTGATACAATTCACTTTGCTATGGATGAAAGAGACCTAAAAGATGAGATAGACAAGTTTGCCGCTGACAATGTTGCTGTTCTCTATGGAGGAGATGGCACACTAGTTGGAGAGTGGAGAAAGTTCCACACGCGAAAAGGCGGCAAGCTTCTTCTGCCAGTCCGGAACTATGGTCTGTGCCAGAAGCACATTGACTTCTACCACAAAGTCTTCACTGGTGCAGAAGATGCTCCTCAGCTGAAGCAGTTCTTGTTCCCTGTCTTGAGAGGTGAGTTCAAAGACAAGGGAGTGGACAACTGCTTAGATGCTCTAGCCGAGATCACGGTTGTCAATGCTGACCAGACTGCTGCTCTCAGGTTCAATGTCAAGATCAATGGCAAGCTGATTGCTGAGAATGTCATCGCAAATGGTGCAGTCATTGCAACTAAGCTTGGCAGCACTGGCTACTTCAAGAGTGTTGCTAGAACTATCTTCACACAAGGCATTGGCATAGGGTTCATCTGCCCGACTTACTCTGTCCCTAATGTTGTTGCTAGCATGGCAGACAACATCCAGCTTGAGCTTGTGAGAGAGACAAAGCTGGTTGTGACTGCTGACAAGCTGAAGCAAGAGGTTGAAGCTGGAGCAGGCTGGACACTAGATGCTAGAGATGCTTGTGAGAACATCTCGATCTTAGGCTATGACCACTTCATGTGCCCAGAGTGCAGGAAGAACCGGAACAGCACTCTTGTGAATGACAACTACTGCATTGTCTGATTGCCAAGGCACAGTGGCCTTGATATAATGTCTTCATCAACTAACAACTAAGGAGAACAACCATGCCTGATACCACTGACTACACCAAAGAGCTCGACTACAATGCTCTCAAGAACAAGATCAAAGGCGTCCTGCGGCGCTACTTTGAGACAGATGACAGTGGCAATGCTAACAAAGAGTTTGATGACAACTACACCGCGCAGAATGCGATCGATGACATCCATGACATTGTAGGTGACATCTAAGAGAAAGGAACCAAGACTATGCCTAAATCCAAAGAGAAGCACACTTGCTGCATCTGCCACAAAGAGTTCACCGGCTGGGGAAACAACCCTGACCCGTATCCTGTTGAGAGTGGCAATGACTACTGCTGTGATGAGTGCAACATGAACTTTGTCATCCCTGCTCGAATTAGCGAGATTGCCAAAGCACGCAAGTGTTGATATAATGTCTTCATCAACCAAACTGAAAGGAGACACAAAACAATGAGCGCAATTATTGGAATCGTTGCACATGACATTGCTTGCAAGAAGGGAGATGAATGGGTGTGCCACTCAATGGCAAAGAACAAGGAAGACCCAAAAGGTGAATCTGACATTGTTGCCAAGGATGAAGCAGAAGATGTCAAGACAGACTGCATTGTGTATTGTGTCATGCTTCTGGTCATAATAGGATTGCTTGGAATCTACTATCTCATTGCACATTGACAGCAAGTGAGATTGCCAAATGCAAGAAGTCTTGATATAATGTCTGCTGCAACAAACTGAAAGGAGACAACTATGAGCAACAACAAGTTCTATCTTTATGGATTCATTGATGTTGAGGAGAACCGCTACTGTCCTCGCACGGTGGCATTCAAGCATGCAACTCCCAAGTCTGACTACATCAGGATCCTTCGCTTGTGTGATGGAGAGCCTAAGACCATCAAAGAGATGTATCCAAATGCAAAGAGTGCACCTATTGCTTATACGGTTGTAGCTCTTGCAAAGCAGGGATACCTCCAGAAGTGCACTAAAGCAAATTATGTCAGCTACTCGGACAATTGGCGTGGGCCAGAATTTGCTAGCTATCGCAAAGTGTGGTACTACACAACTGATAAAGGTCGTGAGCTGGTTGACCGTGTTCTCAGTGCTGGCAAAAGTGAGAAGACTGAGAAGAAGACTAGCAAGACTAAGCTTGAAGCAGACTCTGCTTGGCAGGACATGTTCACTGAGTCAATGGAAGCTTTTGCTAGTGCAATGGATGCATTCTCTGCTGCAATGAGTGCCTACAAGTCCTCTCTCAATCTCTGAGAGAGGTTGCCACAGCCTCAAGCTTTTGGTACAATTGCTCTTGCTATGAGAGACAGAGTGCCAAAGCTTCCAAGATTCAAAGCTCCTAAGAGCATGGCTTCTAAGGTCTTCAAGACCAAGAAGGACAAGGCTAAGACAAGGCGATCACTCAAGCAAGAGCTTGCAAAAGAGGTCCAGAATGAAGATTGATGTTGAGTGTGTAGACAGGAATGGTGTCAAAGCAGAAGTCACAATTGACTTAGACTATGTGTCTGATGCTGATGAAGCTAGGGCTTGGATAGAGAATGAGCTCTACACTTGGAGCTTGAAGAGCCAGAAGAGCTTTGACACGACAGACTTTGTAGTTCTCGAGTGGGATAAAGTTATAGAAGAAGTAGAAGGGAGAAGCAGCACATGAACTTGCACTATGACAAAGATGGAAAGATAATGGTGTGGAAGATAGACTACTGTGGATGGGTTGGTCCTAAGGAGCTCTTAGACCCAAGCAAGCCTTTCACACATGCATACATATCTGCACCATCTGCAGCTGAAGCGGTCAGCACTCTGAAGAGCACTCTCCGCTTGCCTAAGATTGATGTAGTTGGAGAGCCTTCACTTGAGCTGATGACTCAAGAAGAGTATGACAATGGCTGAGCTGCGATGAACTACATGCTAGCATATGAGCGGTTCTGTGCAGCTAAGAGAAAGCAGAATGCTGCAGCTGGTCTTCTGGGATCTAAGACCGCAATAGTCAAGAAGCACAAGAAGGATGGCCTGCAGCTCCATCACATGAAGCCTAGAAGGCTCAATGGTGCGGATACACTCTCAAACTATGTTCTCCTCTCTAGAGAAGACCATGTCTTTGCTCATCTTCTTCTTGACATTGCGCTCTGTCAGCAAGGAAAGACAGAGACAGTCAAGAAGCTTGACTATGGTGCTTATCTTCTGCCTGAGAGCTTCTTCAAGAAGAATGCCCTGAAAGGCCTGAAGATTGACATTGTCTTTCCTGGAAAGAAGAAGACCGACTTCAAGACTTGCTCTCTGAAGCAAGCAGGATTCTACTATGCTTGCATTCGCCAGAGAGACATAACTAGCAGAGAGGCTCTCACTAGCTCTACATGGGCTGTTCTCAGAAAAGCCGTAGTGAATGGCTCAAAAGGTGGAAGCAAGTTCAGGTTGAGGTTGCCAAAGCCTAAGGACTTTGATAGAATTGACTCATCACCAACACCTAAAGGAGAACACAATGATAACCGCTGATGAAGCCCGCAAGATTGCTGACTCTAAAGTGAAGAGTGAGCACAACTCTCCTCTCTTCAAGTATGCAATAGACCAGATTGAGAGATATGTCAGAGATGCTTCTAGCTGTGGACGCAGGAGCTTCTCCTACAATGTCAATGCTTTGGGACCCGGAACCAGCAAGCCAGACCTGCATCTGCGCAAAGCTGTTGCTGAAGAGCTCAGGAAGAATGGATTCTCATATACTGAAATTTGGAAGAACATTGGATGTGTTTGGTTTGAAGTTAGTTGGTGAGATTGCCAAGACTCACTTCTTTTGATAGAATTGCTATTGTCAATCACCTACTGAGGAGAACTCAAGATGAAGAAGAGTTGGATGGTCAACAGCATAACACATTCACCAGTCTGCGGACTCACCGCATGCGTAATTGGAATATATAGCTCTGAAAAAGCTGCTAAGGCGGAAGTGCATGCTCGAATTGAGACATGGCGCTATGCGCATGAAGATGAAGGTGTAGAGGTAGACTTTGACAAGATGGCAGCATGGTTTGACTATGATCCATCTGATGGCTGCCGCTGGTTCATCACTCCAATTGAGACTCCTTGAAGCTGATTGCCAAGACTCACTTCTTTTGATAGAATTGTCTCTGTCAACCAACTAAGGAGAACTACAATGGCTAGAGTCACCCCTACTACCAAGTCCTGTGATGAGATCTGCCGCCTGATCACTGGCCAGGACTGCAACCACTACCGCAAGTATGTGCAGACGACATATGATCCTACTTCTACACATGCTCTCTATGGTGTCTACCGCGAAGAGATGGAGCAGTACAAAGACAAGATCAAGAGCATTGGTGGCAAGTACATCCGTGTCGTCAAAGGCCATGACAAGACCAATCCTTATGTTGTCATATGCTTTGCACTTGAGATCACTCCTCAGGAAGCTACCAAGAAGCAGATGGAGGAAGATGCCGAGAAGAGGAGAGCTGAAGCTTTTGAGTCAAAGAAGTGCGAAGTCAATGAGTCTATCATTCTCCAGAATGCTGGTGCTACTTCTGAGCTTGGGAAGAGCAGGTTTGCAGGATATCTCCTTGATGGCTCGCTTGATCCTCTGCTTCCTCTTGAGTCCTATGTTCTCCTTGAGACTCCAACTAACAAAGATGAGAAGCGGATATATGACATTGTCCAGAAGGCGAATGCTGGCCTTCCTGGATGTGTTGGAATGGTCACCGAATGCCGCTGCACGATGATCCGACTTGCCGAGAACATGAACAAGAAGATCACCGATGAAGACAAGAGGCTCCGTCGCAAAGCTGCCTGCCTCAAGTATGGCCTCAAGTTCTTGGCTAAGTGCTTTGAGAAGCCTGCAACCTGAAGTTGCCACAGCCTCAAGCTTTTGGTATAATCCACATTGTCAACTGACAACTAACTAAGGAGAAAGCTATGAAGAAGAACTATCTAGTCAAGAAGACTATGACTAAGCCTGAGATTCTTGCTGAGGCCAAGAAGATCCGCAAGCAGATCATCTCTCTGAAGAAGACTCTTCGCAAGATCAAGGCTAAGGCAAAGCCTGTTGCTGTCCGTGCTTGGAAGCTCAGTGAAGAGCTTAACAAGAATGGCAGGTATGACACCAAGCAGAAGTGGCTGAACAAGCTCATCATTGACCTTGACTACTGGCAAGATGCTGACCACGAGATCAAGCTTCTCATTGAGAGCTTCTGAGATGGCACCAACTATCCAGCTTGAGCAGAAGTCTAAGCTGTCTTCTTCTGAGTGGAAGGAGATTGGACATCTGCTGAGGGTTCTCCAAGACCAAGAGCTCCAGTGGCGTTGCAACTTCCATGAGAAGCAGTCTGGCATGTGCATGATTGGTGTTGTCTTGCCAGAAGTGACAGCCAAGAGCACCAGAGAAGTCCTCAAGAAGGACAACCTGATCTTCACAGCCAGAGAGCCTAAGACAAGGAAGATCATTGGATTCTGTGCAGTCCAAGAGCTTCCAAGTCTTGGATGGGCTGTGTGCAATGGACTCTATGTAGATCCTAAGTGGAGGCGAAGAGGGATAGCCTCAGCTTTTCTGAAGACTGCTCTTGAGAAAGCTAGAAAAGATGGCTTAGACAGCCTCGAGCTCCGTGTCAGTGTCAACAACAAAGAAGCACAAGCTCTGTACAAGAAGCTCGGATTCACAACTGTTGCACTCAAGATGGAGAGATGGACTTGGTGACGGAAGTTGCCAAGGCGAAGAGAATTTGGTATAGTGGCACACTGAAGAGAGGAAACACAAGACTATGGCAAGCAAGTACAACACTGACGTGAAGCGGAACATTGGGAAGATTGAGAACCGTGGCAAGGAAGGATTCACCAAGCTAGGACTTCCTAGGAAGAAGCTTGGCAGGCCTGTTGATCCTTACAAGCATCTTCCACTCCTTGAGCAGCGCAAGATATACAGAGAGATGCACCTGAATGGTGAGCGCCTGACTGTAGCTCAGACAGCAATAGCTATGTGGAATCCTGAGACAGAGCCTAAGCCTCTCTCCAAGATGGCAGTTCTCAAGATAGAGCAGAAGGCACTTGCCAAGATGAAGGCAAAGCTTGCTGCACTTGGTCTCAGCAGCCTCAATGACATCATAGAGCCTAAGAGGGGTGCTCATGATGAAGTTGTTGAGATGTAGTTGCCAGGAAGAACATAAGATGATATGATATGCAGCACACAAGGAGACATGCAAAAGATGAAGCCTATAATTACATCGCTGATTGAGACTGACCAGTACAAGCTGAACATGTGGCAGGTGTTTCTGCACCAGTTCAACAAAGACAAGGTTGTATGGGCATTCAAGTGCCGGAATCCTGGCGTCAAGTTCACTCCAGAGATGATTGCTGAGATTCGCTTCCAGATTGACCTCTACTGTCATCTGCGATTCACTGAAGATGAGCTTCAGTATCTTAGGAAGAATCTTCCTTGGTTGACTGAGGACTTTATCGACTATCTTCGTCATTGGAGTCCGCGTCGTGATGAGATATTCATCAATGAAGGAGGTATCCAGGCATACAATGACTGTGGCCTTGCCATTGAGTGCCGTGGATTCCAGGTGAACGTCTCGCAGTATGAGATAGCAATTCTTGCCATTGTGAATGAGGTCTACTTTGCCTACACCTATGGTGAAGGCAAGCTTGACATTGAGTTCCAGAAGCGGACAATGCAGAAGTTTGAAGATCTCAAAGCTGGCAAGTACGACATCGGCTTCTTCTCGGAGTTTGGACTTCGCCGTCGTTATTCGAAGAATATGCAGGACTGGCTGATAAACTTCATTGTCGACCAGAAGATTCCTGGCTTTGTTGGAACTTCGAACGTGTATCTCGCTAAGAAGTATGGAGTCAAGCCAGTTGGGACAATGGCCCATGAGATGTTCCAGCTGATGCAGGGACACCATGAGTACAATCCAGCTTATGCTAACATGCTTGCTATGAAGGCATGGACTAAGGAGTTTGAGACAGACAATGGAATTGCATTGACTGACTGCATCACGACTGACTGCTTCTTGCTTGACTTCAACAAGACATTTACACGCATGTTCAATGGTGTTCGCCATGACTCTGGTGATCCTATTGCTTGGGGTGAGAAGCTGATTGCACACTTCCAGAAGTTTGGCATTGATCCTATGACAAAGACACTTCTTTTCTCTGATTCGCTTGACTTTGCAAAGGCGACAGAAATCAAGAAGCACTTTGATGGTCGTTGCAGAATTGCATTTGGAATTGGCACTTGGCTTGCTAATGATTGTGGAGTTCCAGCACTGAACATTGTCCACAAGATGATTGAGTGCAATGGCGCACCTGTCGCTAAGATTTCGGATGACGCTAGCAAGGGAATGTGCCGTGACAATGAGTATGTAAACTATCTGCAGCGCTGCATTGACTGGCGCCTGAGGCATGAGAGCTGACACATGACACTGGATGAAGCAATAGCACATGCTAGAGAAGCTGGCATGCGATTGACAAGGGATGAAGGCTGCAAGGCTTGTGGAGAAGAGCATCTGCAGCTTGCATCTTGGCTAGAAGAGCTCAAGCAATACCGGCTGAAGTATGGCAAGCTTGATGTGGTGAAGGTTGTCACTTAAGACAAGATTTGATAGTATACAAGCACACAAACAAACTAAAGAGGAAACAACAATGCGCAGACTTCCTGGATCTCATCCTGCAAACATTCGAAATCGCTCAAGCAAGCATCTTGGCTGGCTTTGTGGCATCACGCCTGTGATGAAGACTCTGAGCAATGATGCACTTGCAGAGTTTGACTGCAAAGATGCTCTCAGAGAGCGCCAGCGCCGCAGCAAGAAAGCAGCAAAGTGAGTCTGCTGTTCACATTGATAGCCTATAGCGTGTTCACTGTCATTGGCATGCTAGCATGGACAGTGTTCATTAGCTGGCTGCATGACACAAAAAAGGAGTTCAGCAAGAGCTGGACTCTGTCTGCTGTTGTTGGGCTTGCACTTGCTTGTGTCTGGCCAATCTCATTGATGATGCTAGTCTTCTATGAGAACAGCACAACTGGTTGCCGAAGCAATGACAAATGCTAAGCAAGAAGAGAAAGACAAAGCAGCTCTAGATGAGCTGAAAGCATGGTGCAAGCCATTGTCTGTGGAAGTCCATGATGATGGGTATTCTCTGTATCTTGTCTTGCATAGCAACCGAATCCACAAACGAATCTGCTTGGGTGGACTTAGTGAAGCTCAATATGCATCATTAGTCTCTGGAGAGCGGAGACGCTCAAAAGCAGCTGCAGCTAATGAGATTTTGCGAGCTATAGCTAGTGGATCTGAGCTCTGTGCTGCATTCTACCGATCAGCTAAAGCAGCGGATGGAGCAACTATCGATGACAAACGAACATACAGCTTTAGCATTCCAAAGAGCTCATCGCCAGAAGAGCTAGGGCTGAAGCTTGGACTAGCTGGATGGAAGCCACCTGAAGATGTCTGGAGCATGTGAGAAGAAGAATAGCAAAAAGGGAGAAGTTGCCACTTAAGCAGTGGTTTGGTATGATATCTGCTATGAAGATTGGCATATTTGGTTGTACTGCAGATCCCTTCACACCAGCTCACAGAGAGATTGTGAAGCAAGTGCTGAAGCAGAAGATTGTTGACTTTGTCTATATCTGCCCTACAATTGTCACTTGGCACAGGCAGAACTACACTCCATGGCTAGATGATGCAGCTAAGATCAAAGTCATCAATGAGATGACTGCAGATCTCAAGCAGACAGCTGTCTATGATGATGACCTTCGCTTGAGGCAGATCTGCTGCGGAAACAAGTTTCTGGTTGGCAAGTATGTTGATGAGCACCGGTACATTGACACTCTCCTGAAGATCAAGTCTAGACATGAAGATGGTGATGAGTTCTACCCAATCATTGGCCCAGATGAGTATGCAAGCTTCACCAGCTGGTATGCTTGGGACAGCATTGTCCAGCAGAGCAAGGCACTAGTTGTTGTCACTAGTGAAGATGGATGTGGAAGAGATGGAAAGCCAGTTGTCTTAGACAATCCGGAGATTCCAGCAATCCAGCTCAAGATCAAGAGAGAGTTCCTGAGTGTCTCTGCTACAGAAGCTAGAGGAAAGTTCAAGACTGTTGAAGACTACATTGCAACTATGAAAGAGAAGATTGAGAAAGAGAATGTGCTGCTGCACACACCTATACTTGATGTCATCAAAGGCGAGAAGACCGAGACTGGTCTTGAGCCTGTGCTTGTGAGAGCTCCTGACTGGGTGTCCATCATTGTTGAGAAGAATGGATGCTTCCTTATAGAGAAGCAGTTCAGGTATGGAGGCAACTGCGAGATAGAAGAGTTTCCTTGTGGCCAAGTAGAGAAAGGTGAAGATCCTCTTGATGCTGCTGTCCGGGAGCTTGAAGAAGAGACTGGAGTGAAGCTTGCAGACAAGACTCAGGTCAAGAAGTTTGGAAGTGTGAATCCCAACCCGGCTTTCATGACAAACACAATGCACTACTTCTACATCAATCTTGACACCGCAGCATTTGATGAGGTTGAGAAGAAGCTGGATGAGCATGAGCAGATCACAAGCAAGTGGGTTGACTGTGATGACTTCCATGAGAAGGTTGTCAAAGCAGTCTTCACCGAGAGCAAGAAAGTTCCAGCAATGCTCATGGCAGCATTTGGCCTGATGCATGGAATTGATGATCTAGGGCTAGATCGTGATTGATGGTGAGAAAGGCAACAACATGAAGTACAACACACCTATGAATGGATTCTACGACTTCACTCCTGAGCTAGCATTCAAAGAGATTGAAGCTCACTGGAAAGCTTGGGATGCACAAGTCAAGCCTAAGACTTATGTCATTGGAATCTCTGGTGGCATTGACTCTACTTGTGTAGCTGCTCTAGCTTGCAAGATCTTTGGCAAAGACCGAGTAGTTGGTGTCTCCTTGCCTTGTGATGGGCAGAAGGACATGGATGATGTCAACAAAGCTTTTGCATGGCTTGGGATCAGGCGCTTGACACTTGACATTGGTGACGCATTTGCTTCACTGAAGAATGGCATTGAGAACAATGGAGTTGAGCTCACCGATGTCTGCAAGACTAACATGCCTGCTCGCTTGAGGATGACTGCTCTATATGGAGTTGCTCAGTGCCTTGGTGGTGTGATGGTCAACACATGCCAGCTCAGCGAAAGCTACATGGGGAACGACACTTTGTTTGGTGATGACTGTGGATCGTATGGCCCTGTGCAGAAGCTCACTAAGACTGAAGTGAAGGCTATTGCTGCTTGGCTAGGAGTTCCAGATGAGCTTGTCAACAAGACTCCTGTTGATGGTCTCCAGCCACTCTCTGATGAGGACAGGCTTGGAATCACTTATGCCAAAGTTGATGACTACATCCGCTCTACTGGTCCAGTCGATATTGCTGAAGAAGCTCTGATCTTAGACAAGTTCATCAAGAACAAGTTCAAGATGGAGATTGTTCGAGTTCCTGGTCCAGAGTTTGGGCATTTTCCTGACAAGCTTCGCGCTGAGTTTGGAATATGATGTCTCCAGCAGAAGAGCAAGATCTAGAGAAGACCGTTGAGCAAGTTCTCAAGCATGCATCTGATCGTGAACTAGTCACACCTTGAAAGGTGTGATCTTCTAAGCTTCTTCCTTGCATCTTGTGCAATGCTTAGATTTTCTTGCTTCTTTGACAGTAGTTTCACAAACACAACTTGCATCATGTTTGCCAGAGCTTCCATCTCCACAAGCGTTGATTCCCGACGTTCCATCGGTATTCTTTAAGATGTTTCTCAAAGCAAAGTTCCTGATGTTGATCGCAGCATTAAGATCTCTGTCAATGATCTGTTTGCATTCTGGACATTCATAAGTCCTGACATCAAGTGGCATCTTCTGCCTATGTCCACATTTGCTACATATCTGGCTGCTTGGATCGAATCTCCCAATTTTAGTACATACTTTTCCGGCTCTTGATGCTTTGTAGAGCATCATAGTCTAGAAAATGCAATATGAAAGATCAGATACTTTTCTTCCCCATATCTTCTTCATTCCTTCTAGATTCAGATCCTCAAAGCAAAAGCAGTCAAATTGGCTTTCTTTGACTAGATTGCTTGAGAGTTTGTGAAGAAAATCACTTCTTTGGTCTGAGATCTTCTGGTGAATCTTTGCTACTTTCTTCCTTTGTTTCTCTTTGTTCTTGCTTCCTTTTTGCTTCTTGCTCAGCTTTCTCTGTTCCCACGCTAGCTTGTCTAGTGTTTTCTTGAAGTACTCCGGTGAATCAAACACTCTTCCATTGCTCAATGTGAGAAAATGCTTGAGTCCGAAATCAAATCCTAGTGAGTTGTCTTTTGTGATCTTTGAGTCTTCAACCACATTCTTAGACTCAATGTCCCTATGTACAATGAAGCTTATGAAATACTGGCCAGAAGAGTTTTGTGAAATTGTTGCGGTTCCAAACTTGATGAAGTGATCCATGTTTACTCTTCTTGAGATCTTGACTTTCAGACCATTCTTTCTTGAGAACTTTGGGATCTTGATCTTTGATTCTTTGAAGTTAATCTAAAAGTGTTGTGGAACTTCAAATGACTTTGCTGTCAAGTTCTTCTTCTTGAACTTTGGATATCCTGCTCTCTTAGCAAAGAAATTTCCGAATGCCCTGTCAAGATGGCCGATTGAGCAAATCAAGCTTTGAGAATTCACGTCATAAAGCCATGGATTTGCTTCTTTGAGCTTCACCAAATCTCCATCACAGTTCATGCCAATCGAGTTCTTGTACTTCTGCTCTGAAGCATAGAGTTTCTAGTTGAAGTCAAGAGCCCAGTTGTAGACAAAACGCACGCATCCAAAGTGCTGTTGCAAGAGTGCTTCTTGCTCTCTTGTCGGATAGACTCTGAACTTGTATGTTTCGATCATGATCTTATTTACTCTTCGGTAAAAGGATTTTTCGTGTTTTACGAAACTTATTTACTCTTGAGAAATGCATAAGTTGACATAAATGCAAAAATGTTTCAGTGATTCATATCACACCCTGAAGGAATGTGATGTTTCTCGCTTGTATTTCTTCTAAAGCTGGAAGAGACCAAAGAGTGATAGCACATGTGAACTAGCAAGTTGCCATCTTAAGCAAAATGTGATATAATGCATTGCATATGAAGAACATGAAGAAGTGGATAGTAGATCATCTTTGGATGTCAGGATACTTGATGTTCATTGTCTCATTTGGAGCAATAGCTGTGGTAGCATTCACTATTGGCCTCTATGCCGTAGTAGTTCTCGGTGTGGTGTTCATGCTGTGGACTGTAGCTGATCTGTTCTGGAAAGCAATTGAGTTCAAGAAGTTCAAAGAGAAGGAGAACAACAAGTGAAAGCAGTAGTGTTTGTAGATGTCCAGAAGGACTTTGTGAAGGGTGGAAAGCTTGCATTTGGCTATCCTGCTGAAGACAATCTCCAGAAGGTAGTTGACTTTGCAAAGCAGTGCGCAGATGATGCTAGCTGCAAGATCTATGCAACTCGTGACACTCATGGCACAGACTACATGAAGACACTTGAAGGCCAGAAGCTTCCGGTTGAGCACTGTGTCGAAGGGACAGATGGCTGGCAGATTGTTGATCCTCTGATGGATGTCCTTCTTGGTAAAGCGACTTTTGTCAACAAGCCTACATTTGGCAGCTATGATCTTGTTGATGTCATTGTTGAAGACTTTGCAACTGAGCCAAATGATCCAGATGAGATAGTCATTTGTGGCTATGACCTCTCGATATGTGTGCTTGCGAATGCAGTTCTTCTTAGGGCTAAGTACCCTAACGTGAAGATCACTGTCAAGACTGACCTCTGTGGAGATGTTGACAAGACAGCATTTGATGCAGCAGTCAAGGTTCTCCAGATGCAGCAGATTGAAGTCTGAGCTTGCTTAGAGCAACCATGGCTTGGACAATTGCTGTCATAGTTCTGCTAGTCTTGCATGCTGCATGGCTTAGGTGGGAGATGAAACACGCTCCAACTGTCAATGATGATGCTGGAGTAGAAAAGGAAGAGCACTCAGATGAGCATGTCGAGGCAGAAGAGAAAGCAGCATCTGATTGACCACATGGCTTCGCTTGGCTATGTGTACTCCAACACACAAGCACATGATCGTGAGTTTCTTCTGCTGTCTAGTGCTCATAGTGTTCCTCTTCGCTTCAAGATAGATCCTCTTCTTGAGCCACTTGTAGTAGAGTTTGCTCAAAAGAAGTGGAAGTTGAAGGAGCATGAGCTTGATTGGTCTCAAGTTGTCAAGCTCCAGTTCTCTAGCCGTAAAGAATTGAGCAAATGGCTGCAGATAACAGGAAAGATTCTTGAAGATGAGCTCTGGAGCAAGATTGCCAAAGCCTAAGATCTTTGATATAATGCCTTCACCACAAGCTTAAAGGAGAGGCATTGCATGTTCAAGTTTGGCCACATAGACATGGAGAAAGAAGAAAATCCTATTCTCTGGGATGAGATCTCAAAAGATGACTTCAACTTGCTCATGAAGTGCAAGAACTTGTATGAGCAGTGTCTTGCTTACACAGGCCGTAACATCCATGAAGTGTGTGGCTGTGCTGGAAACTTGCTGAATGGAACTGATCATTTCCTCTATTCTTTCACCGAAGACTTCATCAACAAGAAGTATGATGTTGATGGGCTCAATGCAAAGTATGCTGGCAGTGGCGGTTGGGAAGGCCACACTCGGAAGTTTCTTGTCGAGCAGGCTGTTCCTAGAGCGCTTAAAGCCCTTGCTGAGAAGTAGCTGTGGTTGCCAAAGTCTTAGGCTCCTGATATAATGTCTATGTCAACCAACCAAAAGGAGAAAACATGAAGTTGAAGAAAGCGCCTCTCGTCTACTTCGTCCAGAAAGACACGCCTAAGCGGATGGACTACCGCTTCAACTACCAGCGCACTCCTGAGTCCGCGCTCAAGTATCATCTAGCTCAGTGGCGGAGAGATGGAAGTGGAAAACTCAGGAAGTACATCTTTGTCAAAGGATATGACACCCGTGAAGAGGCCGAAGCACTCGCCTCGAAATACAATGAGGAGCTTGTGAAGAACTTCCCTTGGAAAGAATACAAGATCGCCAAGTGAAAAAGGAGAAAGACAATGAAGCACAAATACCGCGTTCTAGAGAAGCACTATGATGATGGCAGTGTCTGGTTCTTTCCACAGATGGGTGACTGGTGGCATGGATGGAGATACATATGTGAGCGGCATCCTTGCCCTGATGTAGACTTGCAGCGCCTCGCATACAGGACTTTTGAGGAAGCTGATGCATACATGAAGGACTTCATCAAGCGCGACAAGCAAAGCACAACTAGTTCGGCTAGATCTAGATATTGCTGTAGATGGCCTGCGATCACAAAAGTCCATAATTACACTTGAGAGGTTGCCAAAGCCAGAAGTCTTTGATATGATGTCTTCACCACTAACCTAAAAGAAAACAACAATGTCCGTGCGCTACTACAGCTATTCACCTTCTAATCCTCAGCAAGCATTTGGATGCTCTTTGGTCTACGGCAACCAAATGGAGTTCAAGCGTTGGGCAAGATGCCAGGGACTCTCTAAGGAGAATGGAGCTGACTACTACTTTGACTACATCACTCCAGTTGATACTCGTGACCTCATACAGCAGAAGGTCATTCCTGGATTCTTAGCTGATGGCAACACAACTTGGGGTGAAGCACTCAACATATTGAAGAAGTACTTCAACATTGCTACTTGAGAAGTTGCCAAGCTGCAAAGCATTTGATATGATTCACTCATCAACAAACACCTAGCAAAAAGGAGAAAGCTATGATGAAGTCCACCACGATCAACAAGCTCAACAACCTCGTCACGCTGCTCGTCGCTAATGCGATCCACTGCCAGCCTTCTGATGTCAAGGCATCCAAGAAGACCACCCTCTTTGGAGTCCTCAAGTACGCCATCCGCAAGGAGGCAGGAATGATGCAGGCCTATTGGGGTGTCAATGCCCTCAGCATTGCCAAGACTCCTCGCCAGCTCAACTACGTTGCTTCCGAGGCCGAGTACAAGCTCAGGAAGCTCTTCCTCAAGAACGAAGCCCTGAAGAGTGTCTGGCTCCCTCAGAAGTGATTTCTTCCACCATGTTGCGAACATACAAGGTCTCTTGCAAAAGTGAGAGACCTTCATTGCCAAACCAAACTTGATTTGATATAATTGCTGTGTCAACTAACTAAAAAAAGAGAAAATAGATGAACACTACTAGCACTCGCATCATCCACACAAACCTCTATGGAGCACAGGCTAAGGCAGTCATTGACGGTGTCCATGGCCAGCTCAGTGATGGCAAGTGGGAGAACAGTCCTGGATATGACAAGTACTGGACTAACTTTGATGTTGAGACTGCTGATGATGGTGAAGTCATCTTCAAAGTGAATGCTGATGGCGCTACTATGTGGTGCAATCGCTTCATGCCTAATCCATTCTACCACATGTCTGATGTTGAGTTCAAGAATTGGATTGCTCGGAAGATCAAGGCTGTTGTCAATGATGAGCGCAAGGATCGTGTCGAGTTTGGTGAGTGGGACCGCAGGAACACTGGCCACACTACGCTGTATCTTGGCAAGTATGATGAGACAGTCCATAGTGTCACGACTACTGTCGCTGATGCCTACTGCACTTATGAAGCTCTGCTTGGACGCAGCATTGGTACCACTAAGTATGACTCTAGCACTATCCACCATGTCTTTGGCACCAAGCAAACAGATGAGAAGATTGCCAAAGCCTAAGGACTTTGATAGAATTGACTCATCGCCAACACCTAAAGGAGAAACAAAAATGAGCAAGTCGTCTAATGAAATCCGCATCTATCTCAAAGACTCTGACAAGGCTCGTCTTGCTGACTGCCGTATCAGGATTGTGCGTGATTCCAATCCTACTGAGCCTTGTGACAATGAAGACCTTGTCTTTGAGAAGGCTAAAGACGAAAACCATATTCCTAAGAATGCTCTCTACAAGTGGAAGTTCCATCCGTATGGATGTGAGCCTATTTGGTTCTTCACAACCGCTAAGCGCTGCAAGAAGATGGTAAGCAAAGACCCTTCCTACTGGACTCTTCCAAAGCTCAAGGGGCTTGCTGAGATTGAGCACCGTCTCTATGAAGACTGGTACAATGGCCGAGTCTATGGCTACATCATTGAGAAGTGGGATGAGAAGCAGCGCTGGTGGACAGCTGTCTCTTCTATCTATGGAATGTATGGCGCTAAGGACCTCTTTGACAATCTTGCCGCTAAGACAGATGGAGTCAACATCCCTGTCTGTGTAGATGAAGAAGTGATGAAGTATGAGTTCCCAAATGTTGAGTGGAAAGTGAATGGATTTGAGAATTCCTAAGATTGTAAATTGCCAAGATGCAGAAGCTTTGATATAGTTTACCATGTCGAAAGACACAACTAAAACACCAAACCTAACTGAAGGAAAACTGAAAATGAAGAAGAATGATGAAGTGAAGAAGTCCCGCAAGGCTCGTGCTGAGAAGAAGGCTGCTCGCAAGCCTCGTCTCACCAAGGAGGAGCGTGAAGCCCGCAAGCTGAAGCTCCAGGAGGAGCGCGCTGCAAAGAAGGCCGCACGTCTCGCCAAGCGTGAAGCCAAGAAGCAGAAGGAAGCTGAGAAGAAGGCCGCTGCTAAGGCGAAGCGTGAGGAGCGCAAGGCAAAGCGTCTTGCTCGCCTCCAGAAGCAGAAGGAGCGTGAAGCTGCTCGCAAGCTCAAGGCTAAGGAGAGGAAGCAGAAGCTTGCTGAGAAGAAGCTTCATGCAACTAAGGCTGAAGTCAAGCTCTCTGCTAAGGAGAAGATTGAGGCTGAGCGCAATGAGTGGAAAGCCCTCTCCGCCCTTCGCCGCTATGTGAAGGACAATGCAAAGATGCTTGCTGCTCTCCCTGAGGAGAAGCGGATCAAGCGGATCAACAAGCTCCAGAAGATGGGCTACTCCATTGGTGTCAACCCGGATGGCATTCTTTCTGACATTGGCTACAGTTTCTGCGCTGAGATCAAGATTCGCGGTGAGAAGCCTGCTGCCGAGAAGTCTCCTAAGAAGGAGCGGAAGCCTCGGAAGCCTCGTGCTGAGAAGACTAATGAGGATGAAGTCCAGCAGCCTCAGGATTCCGATGATGGTGAAGAGAAGCTTCTGACGGATGAAGAGATTCTCGAAGCTGCCAAGGCTGATGCTGAAGCTGAGAAGGATGTTGAAGTTCCTGTTGGCGACACATTTGCTGATGAGACAGAGATTGCTGCTACCGCTGAAGAGCAGCTCGACACCCCCTCCACTGATGATGACGAGGACGAGGATGAGGACGAGGATGAGGATGACGAGAATGATGACAAGGATGACATTCTTGGAGGAAGAGAAGCCGGCATCTCTCGTGAGCAGGAGGAATACCGTCAGGAGTCTTTCCGTGAGATGGAAGCAAATGGCACTTGGGACTGAGTAGTTCCTTGGTTAGGTGATGACAGTGGGGCTGCTTCGAAAGAGGCAGCCTCACTTTTTTGGTAAGTATCTGCATGCTAGAGAAACCAATACATTTCTTCTCATTCAACCCTTGGAAAGCTAGAGTTGGTGACTGTGCAATAAGAGCAATATGTGCAGCAATTGGCCTCAGATATGAGCTCGTCTGCAAAGAGCTTGGTGTGTCTTGGAAACGAGGCAAAGGCTTGATAAGAGACACCGGCATAGATCTTGAGCTCATCAAGAGCAAGTTTGATGAGTACTTTGACAAAGTAGAAGACTATGCAGAAGAGCTTCCACCAGAACTGCTAGATGATCCAGCATTCACTAGAGCTCAAGTCCTTGATGCAGCTCTAGGTGTAGATGAGGAGACTGCTGGAATCACTTTGGCCGAGTTCTTAGAGCTGTATCGTGGCCAAGGGACATTCTTAGTTGGACTAGTTGGAAATCCAGATGCTAAGAATCCTAATGCCAGAAAAGGTGGACACATTGTCTGTGCTAAGTGCTTCAAAGGAAAGCAGCCGTTTGCCATTGATGTATGGAGATCTGAAGAAATGACCGTAGACAGCTTCATGCATGTGAAGAAGACTATTCCTAAAGATGATCCTCGCCACTGGGTCTGGGATGCTGAGCACAAGTGCTTTGCTGGATATGGCTTAGAGAAGTCAAAGCACTAAGTCCATACTGTATATGCATGACTACTAGACTCATGCACAAGTTGGTTCAAGCTGCTGACACAATCTTCCAAGACATGACGGATGAGATGCTGCCAAAAGATGTTGGAAACTGCTTTTGGCAGTTTGCAAAGTCTAAGATTCTAGATGACACAACACGGAAGATAAAGGTCAGAGACTTTGTCTATGACTGGATCCTGAAGCTAGACAACAAGACTTACAAAGAGAAGTTTGACATCAATCTTGAAGCTATCAAGAAGAGCAAAGAGCAGATGATGTTCCTCTCTGACACAATCTCCAAGATGATCAAGTATGCTGACATTCCTCTGATCGACTACTGAGGTTGCCAAGACTTGAGTGATTTGATATAATGTCTTCATCACTAACTAAAGGAGAAAATGGATGAAGACTGTTTGGATAGCTGTACGAGTGTCTTGCCAGCCGGTCAATGGCATGAAAGCTGACTCTCTTGGTGTCTTCTTTGCTGAAGAAGATGCTAAAGCTGCTGCTTGTGATGACATCAAGAAGTGGAGAGAGCAGTGGAAAGATGAAGGTGTGGAAGTTGACTTTGACCAGATGACTGCTTGGTTTGACTATGATCCAATGGACAGGTGCAAGTGGATCATCACAAGCTGTGTTGTTTGACCACTATTGTGGCATATGACAACAACTGAGTACCACAACAAGTTCTTCCCAGATGACATCAGCTGGAAGCAACTAGCTCTCAGAACGTATGCAATCTCTCAGCTAGAAGGTGTGTTTGGATGTCCAAGACGGCCTTCTGTTGACGTTCTAGAGAAGTTGATGACCGTCAGAGTTCTGTCCTACTATGTTCTTCTAGGCCTAGACACCAGCAAAGTCTGGCATGAGCTAGCTATATCTAGAGAGAAGGATCTCATAGCACTCTGGAGTGATGTGCACTATGGTGGTGAAGTTGCCAAAGCCTAAGGTCTTTGATATAATCATCTTATCATCAACTAACTAAAGGAGAAAAGACAATGAAAGACCACGAAGTTCCTTTCAAGAATGCCAAGAAGGATCGCAATGGCTATGCTACGATTCTTGTGAAGTTTGGCGAGTTCTATGTGCCGGTCAAAGGCAAGCCGCTTCCTCTCATCAAAGAAGAGGCACCTGAGCTGAAAGAGATCAAGCGTGTAAACCTGACCCGCTGGAATCTCAAGGACATTCCTGAGATCTCAGATCTTGTTGGTGTCCTCTGTGGAGGTGGTGAGGGCTACACCGAGATGCTCTACTGGAATGGCAATGAGTGTGTCTGGAAGTTCTGGGATGAAGGTCTTGGTGGAATTGAGAATGATGATGATGACACACTTGCCAAGCTCGACAAGAAGATTGAAGAGCTTGAAGACTCTCATTCTCTCTATGAGCCTCATGAGGACCGTGCTGGGAACATGGGAGACGAGAATGTCCACTGTGTCTATCTTGGGAACTCCAATGTGAAGCTCTGGGATGATGGCACTTCTGAGCTGAAGAAGAAACATCTCATCAATGACCTTGTTGGATGCGGGCCTAGCTATCTCAAGACACGCTCCATCTCAGTTGTGAACCATGCTCGCAACAAGCACCAGAAGATTCCTTGGGCTGAGATTGGTGAAGCTCTGCGATGTGCAGCAGCTGACATGACAGATGAGCAGCTTGGAAAGATCTTCCTCAAAGACAATGTCTGACACAACTGCAGAGACAGGACCAAGTGATGTGCTGACCGACTTCAAGAAGGCAGCACATGCACTCATGGATGCAATTGAGCTAGGCTTCTTCAAGAGAGTGTCAGTCTATGATGATGGCAACTTGTGCGACTGCAAGTCCGGTCCAATCTTCCATGTTGACTCTATCAACGTCCAGCGCTTCAAGAATGATGAGAAGAGAATACATCTCTCGGTGGTATTCCAGACAAATGCTAGTGACACTGGCATCACAGAGCTGAGCATAGAAGAGCTATGCGGACGAAAAGGCATGTTCTTGGATGAGAATGACGCCAAGAAAATCCAGATCCAGAAGAGGATCAAGTCTCTAGAAAATGACTTGGCAAACCTCAACAAGAGAGCTGCTGAGCTGCAGAAGAGCATAGATGAGCGCAAAGCAGAGATTGCCAAGCTCTGAAGTCTTTGGTATGATTGTCTCATCATCAACTAACTAAGAGGAGAACATGCCATGATATACAGCAAAGAGTTCAATGTTGACACATTTCCTTGGTGGACTGGAGCTAAAGACACCATTGCTAAAGTGAAGAAGCACAACAAGATGGATGAGCTTCAGCAGCTCATCGAGGAGAATTTCTCTGACAAAGTTCCAACTGCTACTGAGGTGAACGACTTTGTCTGGCTTGAGAGGTCTTGGATTCTCACCCAGCTTGGCATTGAAGATGATGATGAGTGATTGCCAAAGTCTTAGGCTCTTGATATAATTGCTTCATCAACCAAACCAAACCAGAAAGGAAACCACTCAAATGTCTAAGTACATGCTCTTGATGCTTCGTGACAAAGAAGCTAATGGCGCAACTTACTCACTTCCATCAACTCTAGTCTCTAGCAAGCTTGATCCAGCTCTCCACACCAAGCTTGCTGCACTTGACCACAAGTTCCACAGCACAGTTGAAGAAGCCGAGAGTGCTGCAAAGTCAATTGCAAATGACATCTTTGTCTATGACCACACTAAGCGTCCTAAGGTTCTCAAGGACTTCCGCCTCTATCGCTGGTGGATTCTTGATGTTGAGAAGCCAGTCCAAGTCTGGTGTGGCTGCTACCACTATGGAAGTGATGAGCTAGACCGAGGTGAGTTCAAGACACTTGCCGAGCTCTATCCTCGTGTCTGCTGCTATGGTGTGAAAGATGCAATTGCCAAGAAAGGCAAGCTTGACTTCTCAAAAGCAAAAGACCCATCCAATGGTGCTATTGCCAAGCGTGCTAAAGCTGAGCATGACCGAGTTGAGAAGTCACTAAAAGAGTGGTGGGCTGATCCTAAGAGATACTTGAACACATTCTTTGATGATCCCTTCAACAGGCAGAATGACCAAGCTCTTGACATGATTCCTTACTCTAGCAAGTGGATCAAGGGCTTCCACAAGGACAGCCTCAACCTCTTGAGTGAGTATTGCTTTGTCTATCCTACTAAAGGATGCTACTATGGAGAAGCAGCAGCCAAGGTTGTTGGTGCTGATCCTGGATCTAGGAAGAAAGTCTGGGCTTGCTCTGTCTCACGCTGCGTCTATGAGAAAGAAGCTTCTTGGAAAGAGCACTGCTCCGAGATGTACAAAGCCACAACTAAAGTCTTTCCAACAAAAGAAGAAGCTCTTCTCAATGCCACGGTTCTTGGATTCCCACAGCCTCAGGTTTTTGAAGACTCCAAGCTTCCTGACTATGCAACAGCACTTCTTGGATATCTTGAAGGCATTGGTGGAACACTGACATTCCCAGCTGAGATCTACCGTGTGATGGTCATTGATGGAGTCATGCAGCCTATCAAGAAGTTCATGAAGAAGAACAAGAAGGTTGCCAAAGCCTAAGATTTTTGATACAATCATCTCATCACCAACACCTAAAGGAGAAACAAGATGGATGGCAAGATCCTTGAGTTCAAGCATGCAACAGCTGAAGAAGAAGCAGCAGCGAAGAGAGTCTCTGAGAAGATCAGTCTTGGAGAGACCTACTTCACCTACAACCTTCCAATCCAGGTCTTCTTGGGTTACAATGAAGACGACAATCCCAAGAGTGGCATTGACCCTCACAAGACTTGTGTCTGGAACTACATGCCTCGGAAGAACCAGATGGCTGAAGAGACTCTTGCAGACATCTTCTCTGATCCAGACAGCCTCACAAAAGATGACATCAAAGACTTGATGGTTGTGACAGCTGCTATTCTTCGCAACCTCGGAAAAGAGATGCTCAAGCTTGGCAATGGAAAGACTGACTGTGTCTACTACCCTAACTGCGAGGACTGAGATGAAGAAACTGACAGCCTCAAGAATCCGCAAGCTCAAGAAGAAGATCAAGACTTGGAAGATCTGGTGGTCTAGGTCAATGTTTGGCTTCCACCATCACACTGACATCTATCTATCAACGCTTGCAACCAGCTCAGAGCCAAGGCCAGATGCAGTCATCTACGGCTTGAGCTTCAGAGATGCTCTCGAGCGCTATGTGTCAAAACGACCTTGGGTTGCAAGTTCAATGCGCTACTCATGCGTCAACAGCAAGACCTTTGCAAAGATTGCAGCTCTTCCTAACCATGGAATGCGCAGAGCAGCCTGTCCTTGGAATCTCAATCTTCCAAAGCACATAGAGTTCTGGATGTGACTTGACTGAACAAGCTAAGCCTGTTGCTTGAAGACTATGCAAGACTGGATGAAGAAGCTAAAGAAGAATGATGCATTGATGCGTGCAGCATTGAAGAAGATGGGTCTTGGCTTCAGGCGCAACAAGCAGACATTTGAGCCAGAAGTCTTCATTGGCACATCACCATGCAATGAAGTTTGGTGCTATTGCAGTGACAGTCCTGGCAAAGACTATGACTTGATTGTGCCTAGCACACCTGAAGAGCTTGGAAGGATAATGGTATTTGACACAATTCGGTTGGACAAGTATGCGAAAGTGATACGCAATGTCTTCTATGGTGTCAAAAGCTATGAAGAGCTGCAGATGAAGCTAGACTTGATGGCATGACAGACAGCTCTTGCACAAGAAAGAGAAAATCCCTAAGAACAAAGAGTATATAGAGACTAGTGGTGATTGCGACAGCTTGAGAATTTTGGGGAAATCTTCGAAAGATGGTTGCCAAGAATGATCTAGTTTGTTATGATTGCTGCTATGCTTGTGATGTGAGTCACGGCATTGCTCTTTGACAATTGATGTGATTTGATGATGAAAAGTCGTTCGGGCGACTGTAAAAAGCAGCTTAAGCCCGAAGCGGATCCCAGACTAGACAGCCTGAGAAATCTAGCTTGAAGCCTGGTGATCGTGCTGGTTGGTGATGATGACGAGATGAAACTTGCTTGCTCAGGTTTTCTACTCCTTTATCCTAGCAAGCGTTGGCCCATGAAGTTTGATAGCCACAGTTGGTTGATGATGACAGATGATAGGATGCAATGCAACAAGAAATGGACAGAAGACAAGATGATGAAGTGGCGAAGTTTTCATTGGGAATGACAAAGAATTTGCGGGATGGACTGGAGAGCACCAGCAGGAGTCTCATAAGCTTCTCAACCCGGATGGCAGTATTCCGGTCCCGCTACCATTTCAAAGACTCGACAACTGCAAAGCTAACTTAACAAAAATTCAATTGGTATGAATGCGTCTTCTTGGAGGTTCAGACATTAAAGAGAATTGCCAACTCGAGTCTTGTAAATTTGTTCATCAGTAGCTTAACGGTGAAGCACCCGGCTGTTAACCGGGCGACTGCTGGTTCGAGTCCAGCCTGATGAGCCATTTGAATGGGGGATTGGAGCAGTGGTCGACCTCGGGTGCTTTGCAAGCATCAATTATACGCATCGGTTCGAATCCGATATCCTCCAAAATTTGAAAGACGCACACAGCAAACTTAAGCATTTGATTCTTAATCAAAACAAGCTAAACGCGTCTTGTTATTTTCGGGGAATGGTATAGCAGCATTTCTGCACGCCGGATTTGGGATCCGAAGGCCTGGGGGCAGCACCCAGTTCCCCGACCAATTTGAAAGACTCGCAACTGCAAAGCTAAACAGATCTATGCTAGACTTTGTTCTAGATGACCTTCTTCGCATGTCAGAAGGAAAAGAGCATGCATCGAGTCTTGCTGATTTCACCATCATGCCTGTGCAGATAGGGAGTCAAACCTAGTGTGCTTAATGCTTCAACGGCAGCCAGCAATGGTGCACACCCGAAACACAATGGGATATCGTGGAAATGCAAATAGTCGTGGGAAGTCCCGCGAAGCCTGCTCCACCAGGTCTCAGTCGGATGCATAGACGTGGTGAAGATTTGCCGGGGTGGTACAGTGGTTGACTACGCCTGATTTGTAATCAGGATCCGCAAGGACGCAGCAGTTCGAATCTGCTCCCCGGCTCCAAATACAACTGCCTACTCAATGTCAAATGACTAAGGAAATCAGTTTGCCAACTTGACCTACTAAGCGGGAGTAGCTCTACTGGTTAAGGCGGCATTCTTATAAAGTGTTGTATGTGGGTTCGAATCCCACCTCCCGTACCATTTCATGCCTCGATAGCTCAATTGGCAGAGCATCAGACTCTGTTGGGATAGCTCAAGCAGAGCACTCAACTATGAGAAGATCCAAGTTCAAGTCTTGGTCTCAACTCCATAATCTGAGGGTTCCGGGATCGTGGCCCGGTCGAGGTACCAATTTTCTGCGCAGCAAGGTGTAGCCACTTAGCTACTCAAATGCTACAACAAGACAAGATCACCGCTATTTGTTCTCAACAGTCAACTGGGCAGCTGTGGAGTGATAGGTGCTGATGCAGAAGATTCTTCAATGCCTCTGTAGACAAATTAGTAGAGTCACCTGGTTTTCATCCAGGACATTTGCCGGTGCAAGTCCGACCAGAGGTGCCAATGGTTGGGTGTCGCCGAGTAGCGAAGGCCGCAGACTGTAAATCTGCCACATTAGAAACAGCGTAGGTGCGAGTCCTACCCCAATCACCATTTAGGATCCATCGTTCATCGGCTAGGACCGCAGACTGTCGATCTGCTGAGGCGAGTTCGACTCTCGCTGGATCCGAATTTCAGTGCCTCATTCGTATAGAAGCAGTACCCAGGTTTCTCAGACCTGTGAAGCAGGAGCGTTACCTGCATGAGGTGCCACTTGAAAGACACATTCAGCAAATGAGATCTGTTGCCTGCTGGCAATGTAGTTCAATAGGCTAGAACGCTGAACTGATAATTCAGAGATGCTGGTTCGAGTCCAGTCTCAAACGTGTCTTGCTTTTCTTGAAAGACCCACGCAGCAAAGCTTTAAGGAATTCATTGGTTCGACTCCAATCCAGATCACACGATCTAGGTTATCGGGTCTTGACTTCTTCATTGACACTTAGCTCAGAGGCAGAGCGCCTCCTTTACACGGAGGATGTCGGGATTTCGAAACTCTCAGTGTCAACCACATGAAAGACACATGCAGCAATTCTAAACATGGATACATTGGTTCGACTCCAATCTTGCTCGCTGAGCATGTTGTCGTGTCTTGACTTTCTGGAGAAGTAACCCTAAAGGCAAGGGGACAGTCTTGAAAACTGTTAGTACAGGGGATAGCATCTTCTGGTGTGGTTTCGAGATCCACCTTCTCTGCCATAGATGATTTTGGAGATCTGTTCCGAATTGGTTAAGGAAACGGATTGCTAATCCGTCGCGGTGAAAGTCGCTTCCGAGTTCGAGCCTCGGGGTCTCCGCCATTCAAAGATGCATCACTGCAAACAACATATCATGTCCACGTATTCGGGCATTTAGCTTAGTGGTCAGAGCGCTAGCAGCAATGCTAGAGACATTGGTTCGAATCCAATACAAGCGAGCAATCGCATGCATCTTGATTTTGATGGAGTATGGCGAAGTTTGGTTAACGCACATGTCTGATACACATGCATTCGATGGTTCGAGTCCATCTACTCCAAAATTTGATTTGACAATGCATCAGTAGCCTAACAGCCAGGCGTCACCCTTCCAAGGTGAATTAAGTCGGGGCAGCACCGATCTGATGCTCCAATTCATGTTAGTTCAAATAAAGCATCTGTAAGTTAACAGCAAACTAGATCCTTGCCATGGATCATTCCGGAGTGCGACTCTCCGCAGGTGCTCCACTTGAAAGACACTGACAGCAACTACATGCAATTGGAAACCGAGGGTTGTGGGTTCGACTCCCATCGGGCGGAACACACATTGAGACTTCGCCCGTAGCTCAACTGGCAGAGCATTGGTCATGCAAAAATGTGTCTTGATCTTTTCAGCAAATCACATCAAGCAGTGGACTGAACAAAAACGTTCAGTCCATTCTAGCATAAGTTGCCAAGTTCTTAGGCTTTTGATATAATGTCTATGCCAGCATCAAAGGAAAGGAAGCAGCCAATGACCTACGAAGAGCAACAGAAGAAGAGGGAGCAAGAGAGAGCTGAGCGGGAGAGACAGCTAGAGCTCGAGCTAGACAAGCTTGAAGCTGTCTGCTTGCCGGAAGAGCTTGACAAGAGGTTTCTCAAGAACTTTGGCTGCATCAACTTCCAGTCTGATGAGTTCTACCACGAGCTGAATCTTGCTAGGAAGTGGCATGCTCGCAAGACACAGCAGCATCCTGAGCAGCACAAGCTTGAGTTTGCAGAGCCATATCGCTGCTACCATGAGACATTCTGCCGCTGTGGATTCAAAGAAGCATGCGACTCTAGCGACTGAAGCGTGGTTCTAGTGGCTGAGTTGCATTGCTAGTTTCCACAAAGTTGCCAAGAAAGTGAAGTCTTGTTAGAATGGAATGTAGAGCCATGCTGCTCGGGAAATTAGGTTTTTAGCAGGCAAGTTGGAAAGAAAGCTGAAATATGCCAATCAAGTTAGAAAGAAATTGCCAAACCAGCATCTTCTTGATATAATGTCTTCATCATGATGTATGAACTCTATGACTAGCTGCCAAAAACCTAAGAATCATGGTATATGAAAAGCCTAAGATGTTGTACTATAGTTCTGTCAACAACAAAGAAGGAGACTTTATGAAGAAATTGATGCTATTGCTTCCACTTGCCGCTGTAGCAGTTGGCTGTGACTTTGACAGCCGTAAGTTTGAGCCAGCAAACACATATGAAGGCTGCACTAGCAGATGGCATAGGTTTGACTTAGACCAACCTATCTACAACAAGTCTGCTTTTGTGCAGACAATAGACCATGATGGCCACAAGTACATCATCTGTCGTGCAGTTGATAGTGTGTCAATGCTGCATTCAGAAGCTTGCCCTTGCAAGACATCTAAGTGAAAAAGAAGTGTAAATAGTAGACTACAGCACAGCATATAAGCAATTTATGCCAACAAACAAAGGAAACCTAAGAAATGAAGTTGAAGATCACATGCAACACGAATCCTGACATTCCTGGCAAGTGGGACCAGGCTGAAGTTGAGCAGGAGATGAAAGAACTTGACATGAAAGTCACCGGCCAGAATGATGAGTGGCTTGAGTACATTCTTAGCTATGTCTTTGATGATGCTGGTCTTCCGAAAGAAGTCTACGATGCCATCATGTCTGGTCATGTGCAGTCAATCACGTTCAAGACAGAGTCGAATGACATTGTCAAGCTGGTCTTAGAGAAGTAAGCCAAGCCATGGCAAAGAAGCTCACAGAGAAAGAGCAGATCATTGAAGATCTGGTTGTATGCCCAGGCACTGGCGCAACTATGAGTGTAGGCTCCGACTCATATCCTTACTGGATCACCGAAGTCCTGCCTAACAGGGTCTTTGGAATCTGCTCTGCACACTCTCACTTTGATGACAAGCATCCCTGGGAAGGTGGCACTGAAGTTGTTGATCCTTATGACTCTGCAACTTGCAAGACAGAGCAGTACATAAAGCGCTGCTATGGCAAGTGGTGGAATGTCAGCAAGGATGGCAAGACTCGTCTCTCTCGCTTCTCTGACAAGTGGCGCCACTTCTCAATTGGCCATGCTTGTGCTTACAAAGATCCTTCATTTTGACTAGTTGCAAAAAGTCTAAGAAAAGGAGAAGCTCATGGAGATCACATCTGAAGACATTCGTGCTATCCAGCGCAAGCTAGACAGCCTCAAGAAAATGGGAAGAAAATCACCAGCTTCTGCTAAGTTGCCATCTGCACCTAAGCTTAGAGACATTGACAGCAAGCTTGAGAGTGATGTCTTTGACTCTGAGAAGTTCTTTGATGAAGACTGACAGCCTCAGCTTTTCTAGCAGCATGTCCTACTAGGCAGTTTACAGGAAGCCTAGTAGGTGATATTATAGACTTGCAATTGAGAAGTCTACAGACATAAATGAAAGAAAGCAAACATGGGAAAGCGCTTAGGAAAAGTAGCAGTGCCAATGCCTAAAGATGTCTTCATGATCTTGAAGGCCGTGACATTCAAGCTGGATGATGAGACAGCCTGCATTGCAACATACCAGTACCACACCGAGAAAGATGATGATGGGAAGACAATTCGAGCTAAGTCTGGCTACCGCTGGCTTGCACGTGTCTTCAAGATTGCTGATGCACAAGCTGAAGCAGAGCGCTTGAATGAAGACAAGAACCGTCTTGAGCGCTGGGTCTGGCCTGATGACCCTACCTGGGACAAGTACATCTGCATTGGCTCTGACAGCAACAATGCTAAGTTCTCATCTTGGCTCAACTGCCGTCTCAAGAAGATGGTCGACTGGGACTTTGGCCAGCGTCTTCTCAATGGCTGGAGCAAGTGTGACCAGGACTACAATCCTAATGCCAAGTATGACACAGAAGGATACTCAACCCCAGATGGCACAACCGTCTCATTGACTGACAGAGCAGCTCTTCTGAAGCTTGTAGGCAAGAATCTCTGGAAAGATCTTCCTAGAAATCTCAAAGCAAAAGCTCAGTCTGCAAAGCTTGAAGAGCTCAAGACTAAGACTGGCCCTGGCAGTGATGTGATAACAAAGCAGGAGTATGACAAGCTCTCTAGAGAAGAGAAGAAAGCCTACATTGTCACCCCTGGAAAAGATCTCTGACTGCAAAGTGTCTAAAACTCACCTAAAGTGATACAATAGATGCATATGAAGAACAACAAGACAAACAAGGCGAAGAAGTCGGCCTCTTACTGGACTTCACGTGTCAACAAGCTCGCTACCGGCCGCTCGCTCGAGATTCCAGGCTTCGGTCGCGTCACAAACTATCGCGCTGCGGATGAGGTCTATGGCGCTCGTCGCTTCAAGATCTCTGGCTCGAAGATGGTTAGCAATGGAGCTAATCTCCCGCTTGCTAAGGTCTCCGCACGCATCTACAGCGTAATGGGCTAAGCTCACTGCACAGCTGCTTCTCTTAGCGATCTCATGAACACAGGTCTCTCTAAGAGAAGCAGACAAGCTGATTTTAGATTACAGAAAGCTTAGATCTTGATATGATGTAAGCACAATCAAACTACAAGGAACAACACTCAAATGAATGATCTAGCACTCGACTTCCTCACAAATCTTCTCTACAATGGCACATGGCTTGCCAATCCCGAGAAGAATGGTGTGATATTCAACTATGATCCTGAGGCACCTGTTCTCGACAAGACTGGCAAGCCTACTGGAAAGACATATGGCAAGCTCACTACAACTATCCGCTTCAAGGATGGAACTGTCTGCACGGTTGCTAACTCTGTGCATGACAAGGTCAACAGTGTTCTTGTCTCTGAGCACAATGGTGTGAAGCTTCCTGTCCCTGTTCTCACAGCTGATGACACTGCAAAGGAATTTGGCATCATATCTTGCCTCTTCAAGCGTATGATTGGAACGATCAAGCCTGATGGCACGATTGATGGAACTGGCAGCGCTAAGTGGCTCAAGGACCAGATTGCCAAGAACTCTTATGACCAGGGTGTGATGGCTGTGTACAATGCAGCTGTCAAGAAGCTCACTGCAAAGCAGAATGCAGAGAAGCATGCTGCAGCTGCCAAGAAGGCCCATGACCGCCGTGTCAAGAAGCTTGCAAAGCAGCTTGCTCTCAAGAAGGAGGCAGAAGAGCTTCTTGCAGCTAAGAAGGCAACCAAGACAGCCTCAGCTTTTTCAACGCCCAAGCCTCTGAATGAGTCTGGCTGCACATGCTCTTGCAAGACGAAGAAGACAAAGACTGGTGATTCGCCTTATGTTCGCCCTGCAAAGCGCTTCTCTGAGTTCACTCAGCAGGAAAAACGCGATTACTGGAAAGCGCAGAAGCATGGCTGGCTGTAAGAAATGACAGCCTGACAGCCTTAGCTTTTTTGACCCGCTTGCATATTTGTGTTTGGACTTGTCTAAGATATTGCGCAAGCGGGTCATTTTGCTGTCTAGCATGAAAGCCTAAGAAATGACAGCCAAGCTTGATGAAGAAGAAGATGATCTAGACAGCCTCAGCTTTTCAGCGACTAAGAGACTTCTGGAGAAAACATGCAAGTCCTTAGGCTTCAAGTTCTCTCATGAGCCATTCTATGGACCACCAGTTTGGCTTTTGTATGTAGACAAGGACAACATTGTCTTTCTTGACAGGCATAACAGAAGTGACTTCAAGACAGCCAAAGATCTTCTCAGAGGAATTCTTGCAGCTAAGTCTTTCTTGCTTAGGTCTCTAGTCACACACGAAGATGAGCTCATTCCAAATCCATTCTACAGCCTGGATCTCTGCACATTGAAGATCAAGCTTGACCTTCTAGCCTAAGATTTTCTCTAGCAGACAGCCTCGGCTTTCCTAAGATCTCTTTTCTGAAAAGCCTAAGGTTTAGTATGATGCTAGCATGAAGCATCATAGAGAGAAGATTGCTGTTGATGACGAGCTCACATACATTGGCAAAAATGGTGTGACATATCGCATGCATCTTGTAAAGAAGCTGCAAGACCCTCTTGTGAAGTTCATCTGCAACTGGTATGGATTTGCAATAGTGGAGTGGGATGACTTTTCTTTGCCATTCTCTCTTGTGACAAAGAAGTCTTTTGAAGAGTCTGTCCGTCTAGGTGTGACTGAGTCAGGAGAGTTGAAGAGATGTCTAGACTTTGTGAACTTTCCTACATATTGCATGTCTTTGTTTTCTCCAAGTGCTACGAAGAGTGGCTTGCAAGGATATGAAAGAACTCTAGCAAAGCTGTTCTCAGAAGCTCCTTATGTTCAAGTAAACTTGGGCGATTGCTATCTTGAGAACATCTTCCGCGGATGCATGAATGTTGAGATGGCAAAGCTGAAGCTTGACTTGGTGCCTGACATTGAAAAGCCTAAGATTTGATATGATGCTGCTATGGGAGAAGACAAGTCATTTGCTGTGCCAGCCTACAAGAAAGTCCAGATCTTCAAGTGGCTAGTGAAGAAGCACAACTGCACAGTTGACTTTGAACATGACTTCTTCTGGAAAGACCGCAAGAAAAAGACAAAGTCTTGGCTTGCTACACCAAAGCTGTCTAGGAATGGAAAAGACTATGTGCTCTGTGTAGCTAGCAAAGAGTTTCCAACTGCAGTCCTGTCTGTCAACCTTCCTAGCAAGCATGCAGCTTTGTCTTATGCAGATGTGCTTGATGCTCTGCTAGACAAGATCAAGAAAGCTGGAAGTGACTGCTGGCTAGGATCTGGTGCCTGGCCTTACACAAGAGCAGAAGTCTTCTTGCCTAAGAACATCACCTTAGAAGAGCTGTGCATTGAGTTTGACTTAGCATGGAGAGATTCATTCAAGCATCTTCTCTCTGAAAAGCCTAAGAAGTGATAGAGTAGAGACATGGACATTCAGCAATCCTTAGACCTGCTAGACAAGATCTTCTTGAGAGCTAGAGAGAATACAGCTAAAGCTGTTGGCAAAGACATTCTAGCTGGCAGCGAAGTCTTCTTGCGTTGGAATTGTCCGGCTGGCAACTGGTGCATTGAGTTGATTCTGAAATGCGGCATTGCTGAGAAGTTCAACATATGGCTTGAGAAGAAGACACCACATGCAAGAATAGGTGACTTCTGCCATGAGTTTGCTCGCTGGTGCCCACCAATTGACCGCGGCATGGTGCCTTCTCAGCTGAATGACCAACTAGTGGCCAATCCTGAGTTGCCAGAGCCAGTTGTCTGGCTCGGCCCGCTTGTCTCATTTGAAGACGCTAGCAGGACACAAGCTGCTAGGGAGATCTTCAAGAAGCCTAAGGCGGTTGAGCTTCTTCTCTTAGGCTTCACTAGCACTCAGCTTCAAGTGATTGACACTGTTGCTCACACAACAGCAATGACCACAGCATTCGGCAAGGGCATGAAGCTCAATGACAAGCTGGTAGCTCTGCAGAAGAAGGTGAAAGAGAAAATGAAAGCAGGAAATCTCAGCAATGCTGAAGTTGCAAGTCTCTTAGCTAGCATAAAGTCAACGATGAAGGAGCGTGCAAGAATCAACAAAGAAGCGCATGACGCTGGAAGAACCCTAGTTCCAGTGCTTCCTTTCTCAGCGGAGTCGCTCGAAGAGCTAGAGATGAAGTTTGATCTGTTCTTTCCTAAAGCCTAAGAGATGATGGCGAAGAAGAAGAAAAGCAGCAAGCTAGACAAGATGGATCTCCTCAAGAGAGCTCTGGAGCACATCGGCCTCAAGCTGAAGTGGTGGGGGAGCTGGGGCTTTCGAGATGGAAAAGCTGGATTTCTGGCAGTTGATGGCGACAGCAATCTCTATGAGTGGTACAATGAGAGCCGCTATGTTGACAGCAGCTACAAGATCTCTAAGCTAGAAGACTTCCTCTCAGCAAAGTGGTTTGAGCACTATGGCATGGTCAAGCACAAGCTCATTGAGAACCCTTTCTTTGGGATGTCACCTGAAGGGCTAGCAATAGAGCTTGACCTGCTGGAAGAAGCCTAAGACAAAAGACAAAGAAAGAAGGAAAGGAGGAGAAGAAGAGAATGAGTCCGTTGACAATAGCGTTGATAGTGGTGGTTCTTTGGTTTTGGATGTTCGATGACTGAGATCCAACACTAGCTGCACAGCTATAGATCTTAGGCATCTAGCTGCATTTTTCCTAGATGCTTTTGTCTAGATTCTTAGGGCTTTCTTAGGTTTTTCTGAAGTTTCTTAGGGATTTCTTTAGGCTTTGATGTGCAGCATCTGCTAGCTGTGCAATTTGGCGACTAAGAGATGATCTTTTGGTGAGATGGAGCCTAAGGGTCCATCTGTTGTCTGGAAGAAGCTGAGGAGGACAAACTTTGAAAGCTGAGGAGATGATAGAATAGTAGTAGATGGCTATGAAGACTGAGAAGAAGAAAAGCAGCAGAAGCTTGATGCTAGAGATCTTAGACTGGCTTGGCTTTCGCTTGAAGAAGCTTGCTGGAAACCGCTGGGATCCAAAGAAGATATGGCAGCTAGTTTGGAAGAAAAGCAATAGCTACACTGTGTTCTTTGTCAGGCACTATGATGTCCCGCCATTCAGAAGATATGAGAGTTGCTTCAGCTTAGAGAAGACGAAGCCTAAGAAGACGCTTAGCAGCTGCTTTGCTGAGTTCTTAGGTGATGTTGAGATGTTTGAGCTTGAAGATGGTGATGAGGATGAGATTGTGGTAGAAGACATCACATCGCCTGTTGGCTGGCTCAAGAATCCTCTCTTTGGGTGCAAGAGCATAGAAGAGATGAGAGTGAAGATGGACTTGCTCATCAGCAGCAGTGGAGGAGGAGGAGAGCTGAGTTGCGTAGAAGAACTAGAGAAAGAGAGAAAGAGAAGTGCCTGAATGGCTAGAGAAGCAGAGCAGAGAGTCTTAGCTTGGCTGAAGAAGAAGCATGGCATCAGCCACTTCTGGATGAGAAGAGCATCAGACAACCCAGAAGCATATTTGCTGTACTGCACTTTCAGTGGTGGAAGACCTGCGCAGATTGTGCACTCAGCACCTGGGATGAGGAGCCGTTGGAGACCGGACTCTTTTCTTTCCTCGGTTGTGGTTCTTGGCAGTGCAGATGAAGTGAGACGCTTTGAGCATGAGAAGGATGAGACAGCAGTCATTGACATCTTCATGAGAGTTGCAAGACGGACTGATCTTGGAGGATGTGGGAAAGACATAGCAGCAACAAACTTCAAAGACATCAGGAAGACTCTGCTCTCAGGTGGATGCACTGGGGTTGAAGAGCTTGCAGTGAGGTGTGATCTAGATGAGCCGTGAAGACAGCTTGAAGACACATAGTGGCCTGCTTGGTGAAGCTTGGCCATGCAGTGCTGAGACATGCTGAGAGTCTCACAGATGATGCTAAAGAGGTGGTTGAGCTCATCATGGTCTGCCCAGTGCGGTCTCAAGATCCTGAGCTCGAGTGTGAGATCTGGGTTGGCACAGAGGAAGAGGAAGAGGAAGAGGAAGAGGAAGAGGAAGAGGAAGAGGAAGAGGAAGAGGCACACATATGCTGACAGAGAGCGAGCGAGAGATGCTTGAGAAGCTTCTGGCTTTTCTTGGGATTGAGCTCAGGTGCAGAGGAGCTGGTGGTGGTGGGCCAGACAAGAGTGATGCTTCATGCAATGGCTTGTACTTCTACTCGAAGTCTGGACAGTTCTTGTATGAGAGCACCAATGACTTCACATATCTTGAAGGGTGGAACATGGGTGATGAGAAGAATGCGGCAAGATTCTTGCTTGAGAGCTGTCTCGGATTCCACTATCTCAGGGATGAAGATGCCACATCTATCCCTAATCCATTCTTTGGATGCTGCAGCTTAGAAGAGGCAATGGTGAAGCTAGACTTGCTAGGCGAGAATATAGAGAGGGAAAGCCATGAAGGCAAGTGACAGCCAGCTTCTTCATGATGGCATTGAGCGGATTCTTGCACCTCTAGGAGTGGGTCTCAGATGGATTGCTGCGGATGGATCTTCTAGAGAAAAGTCTGCCGTCAAGGCAAAGGCTGTTGGGTGCTGGCGGCTGTTCAGCAAGCAAGATCCTAGTGAACCTATTATCTTGTATACAGACTATGGGGAGGGTGTCATAGGCTATGGCAAGCTTGAGACACTGTGTGGTGAACTCTGCTCCGAGATCTCTAGGATCTGGGTAGATGGGCACTATGTAGCGAATCTGTATCTTGGCTGCAAGAGCCTAGAAGAGATGATAGTGAGATGTGACTTGCTAGGTGCTTGAAAGAGGCTGCAAGATGGATTGCACAGCTTGGACAGACAGCTTAGGAAGCAGAGAAGCAGAGAGACTGCTCAAGAAGATAGGGCAGACTCTAGGCTTTGAGCTGAAGCACGCTGCAATAGCAAGCAGAGAAGACTTGCATGATTGGAGTGAATGGATGCAAGTGCATGCTTGGAGCGAATGGCGGCAAGAAGGCTTGCAAGTCTGGTGGTATGAGACTAGATTGGCAGATGGCAAGCATCTTGAGACTTCGGAGATGGTGTGCTTTCCAGACTACTGTGGTGGGTTTGGAGGATATGCTTTTGCAGAGCCTAGCAGACTGCTGTGTGCTGTCTTGCAGACACGCATCTTCAGAGTCAATGTGCACAGAGACAGCAAGAGAAGATGGCAAGAAAGTCACTTTGTCTTGAATCCAGTCTTCAATGCCAAGAGTCTAGAAGAGCTAGAGATCACCTTAGACTTGCTGCTTGGAGAGAGGACTGTAGAGAATGGATGCTGAAGACATGAATAAGAAGAGCAAGAACATAAGCAAGAAGAGTTTTGCTGGAGTTAGTTGGTGGCGAGTCAAGAGAGCTTTGAAGCTGCTGTTTGAGAGAAGACTGGATGCAGAGATAAGCGAGATGCAGTTCATAGTCACTTCATGGCCACCAGCAAGCCAGTCATTGATGGTGGTGTACAGAGTTGAGGCTTGCAAAGAGAGCTGCTGCTCTCTACGGCGGACAGATGACCAGACGGCTGTGGAAGCTGAGTCATGGATGGATCTTGCTAGCACTCTAGAAGCTGGTGCTAGAGAAGGAAAGAGCTTCAGAATAGGCCAAAAGATCGTGTTTGGACCTGGTGACAGCATTGAGAGCGCTTTAGTTGAAGCAGACTTGCTAGGGAAGTGACTGCCATGGGATGTGGACTTAGAAGAGAAGTTGAGGACATGCTGAAGTTGATGCCTATAGACTGCAAGCTAGTCATGCACAAGACATCAAAAGGCTTCAGATATCTTGTTGAGAAGACTAAAGAGTGGGCTTATCCGGTTGCAGTAGGTGCAGGCATGACAAAAGCTCAAGCTTTAGAAGATCTTCTGAAGCGCTGGAGGATGTTTTCCGGCCAAGGTGGCTTTGCATCGTGTCCAGCTCAAAGCCGTGAAGAATTGAAGGTGAAGATGGACTTGCTTAGCTGATGCATGTGGGGATGGTGAGATGGGATGCGGACTTAGACGAGAGATAGAAGACATGCTAGCCCTAGCTAGAAGAAGCCGTGATGTGAATCTTGTCTTGCGGCATCGATCACTGTCTCACTTCATCTATGCAGTTGAGCGTGTGACTTCTGCTGGTCCAGTGATTGTAGGCTCAGGAAGTGGAAAGACAAAGAGAGAAGCTCTGGAGAGTCTGCTTGCATATTGGAGAAGAGAACGCACTCTTGGAATTTTGAGTGGCATAGAGTGTCCTGCCCAGAGCCGTGAAGAGCTGAGAATCAAGATGGACTTGCTGAGAGAAGATGGCACACATTGAGAAGACAGCAGTTGGCAGACCTGCAGAGAAGCAGCAGAGCATATGCTTGGCATCTAGACTGCTGAGCCAGCTTGGCATCTGTCTAGTAGACTGCTCAAAGAGCTTGAGAGAGCGCAACATGTGGATGATGAAGTGGTCAGACAGCTTGTTGACCGTGTTCTACAAGTACAGATCATACTACAGATGCCACTTTGAGCTTGTTCCACCAATTGACTCTAGCTTTCCAAAGTTTTTGGCTAAGGTTGCTGCATTCGAAGATCCTTCAGCCACTAGCAGCAACTTCACAGTCTGGAAAGAGAATCCTTTCTTTGGAATGTCTGAAGAGCAGATGAAGATAACATTAGACTTGGTGGGAGCTGCAGAAGAAGGAGAAAAGTGAGTAGTGAGAAGATAGAGAGGAATGGCATAGAGAAGCTAGGAAAGAGAATTGCTGGATCTGAGCAGCGAGCAAAGCAGCTAGTGCAGAGAGCTCTAGCGGTCTTAGGCTTTCGAGTTGTCCATGAGTCTTGGGGAATGTACATAGAGACTGCGGATGGGAAGTGTGATGTCTTCTTTGAAGACATGCTTGCCTTCTCAACATCTTGGAGCAGCATTCTTGGGAAGTTAGTTGATAGCAGAGAGATTGGAGTAGAGACAAAAGAAGAATGGCTTCCAGACACGGAAGAAGACAGTGGAAGTGCAGACAGCAGTGTCAAGTGGTCTAGCAATCCTCTCTTTGGGTGTGAGAGCATTGCTGAGCTAGAGCTGAAGCTAGACCTATACAATCTTGTCTAGCAGCAAGAAGGAAGAAAGCCTAAAAATGAAGAAGTCCTCAGTCAGCAAAGCAAAGAGAGTTCAGATCTTCAAGTGGCTCTTGAAGAAGCATGGTTGCACAGTAGAGCTGCAAGACAAGTATGAAGGCAAGAAGGGAGAGATCATCACCCCAGTGCTGTTCAAATGCACTAGCAGATACACACTTGCTTTTGACATGGATGTTGAGAAAGCAAAGCCATTGTCGACCATCGGGTTGGGAAAGTGTCTAGAGACTGTCAGAGTTCCCTGGAAGCACAACATCTCCTACGCAGACATCTTAGACAGGATCTTGAAGCTGATGGAGAAGAATGACAGTGCGTGCTGGCTCTTGGATTTCTGGCATGGGACGAGGGAGAGAGCGTTTATAGAGAGAGGTGCAACGATAGAGTCTCTCGCAATCGAGTTCGACATGTCTTGGAGAGATGTCTTGCTGGAAGCATAAGAGCCCATGACCTTAGAAGAAGAGAAGACGGCAAGAAAGATCGCTGAAGAGCAAAAGCTGAAGAAGCTGGTAGTTGAGCTGCTCGACACCTATGGCCACTCTCAGTTCATCCGTCCAATGGAGAGATGCCAGCCAGCATTCATTGAAGGCTTGTACTGGCACACTATCTGGATTGCTAAGAAGGGCGGGATTCCTGAGAACACAGTCCTGAAGGGAAAGAGCATTGAGGAAGTAGTAGCTAGACTCTGCAAGGCATTCAAGAGCTCATGCCATCTCGAAGCGACAAAGTGCAACTGCAATGACAAGATCGTGATAGCTGCTGGAGATGGGACCGGTGCTGTTGAGAAGTTCTTAGTAGAGTGTGAGCTGCTAGGGATAGCTGGTGGAGAAGAAGACGGAAAGCTGGAGGAAGAGGAGAAGAAGCTCGCTGAGAAGATCTTAGGCTTCTTTGGAATTGAGCTGCAAGTTAGGCCTGTCTCGCATCTCGTTTGGCCGACTGCTGCTGAAGATGGAGATCGAGTTGTTCTCATCCACGACTTCTCTAGAGAAGCTGGAGAAGAGAAGAAGCAGCTAGAGCATGGGACATTGCTTCTTAATAGCCATGGGATCTTGCAAGAGACTTCATTGTTCGTAGATGAAGTTGGAAGAGGAGAAGATGAGAAGCTGCTGTTCTTAGAGTCCTTAGGGATGCTGAGAGAAGTGAGATACGGACTAGACATTAAGACTCTAGAGCCTAAGAGAGTTGTTGTGAATCCATTCTTTGGGTGCAACAGCAAGGAAGAAGTGGAGATGAAGCTTGACCTGCTTGGCTAGTGGTAAATATGCATGCATTAGTCTTAAGCAAAGAGGACAAGAACAACATGGGAACAGAAGTATTTCTAGGAATGCCACCACCAAGCGTGGTTGCATGGATAAAGGACCACCACGGACCAGTTGTGAAAGAGACGACTGTTGTCAAGTACACAGCTGCAAGTGGACTTCCTGACTTGGAGAGAGACATTGTTGGAGAGTTGACAGATGGTTCAATCCCAAACAAATCAGATATAGCAGAAGTGGAGATTGGCAATCATGTCACGAGCATCGGGTCTTTTGCATTCTATAACTGCGGCGGACTTACGAGTGTGATGATACCCGACAGCGTTACAAGCATTGGTTCTTCTGCGTTTGACAGCTGCATCGGGCTTACAAGCATGACGATACCTGCCAGTGTGACAAGCATCGAGAATGAGGCATTCTACAATTGCAGCGGACTTACGAGTGTGACAATCCCCGACAAGGTTGAGAGCATCGGGCGGTCGATGTTCTACGGCTGCTTAAATCTTATGAGTGTGGTCATACCTGACAGTGTGACGAGCATCGGGTAGTATGCATTCTCCGGCTGCAGCGGTCTTGCGAGCGTGACGATACCAGACTCAGTGACGAGTATCGGGTCTTATGCGTTCTTTGGTTGTAGCTCTCTTATGAGCATGACCTTCGCTGGCAAGGACAAAGCAACTGTCCAAGGCATAGATAACTACAGTTGGGAGCTTGATTCTGGCTGCGTTCTCCACTGCACGGATGGTGACATCACTTTGCCATAAAGACACCATTGTCTAACTGCTTTCTAGAGATCCATGTTGGAGAGAAGTCCTAGAGTTAAACTCTAGGACTTCATTGTCTCTAGACTTCTTAAGCTTTAGAGAGACAAAGAGTTTGCTTGTGACTTAGAAGCTGAAGTCTTGGTACAATAGTTGCTAGAAGCAAGACTGAAGAAAAGATGGTGTGCATGAAGAAGAAAGAGAGAAGAAGAGGAGGAGATGACTGCTCTTCTGCTTGGAAGAGTTTAGCACGCAGAATGGCTGAGCATCTTGGCTGTCACACTAGTGAAGTTGTCAAGCGAAAGAGACCTGGGTGCAGTGCAAAGCTTCGGCGAGTAGCAATGACAAGCAATGAGCTTGGTTGGTGGGCCTCCAAGAGTGCAAGCAGCTGGCATGCACTTGTTCTTGAGATGTGCAAGACAGAGTGCTTTGATCCAGGCAAGAGAAACTTGTTCTACCATGCTGTCTGTGGAGGAGATGCAACTGAAGCTGACATCATCGCCCTTGAGCTTCTTGGGTTCAGCGACTTCATTGCAAAGATCAAGACATTGAAGAGAGAAGTTGGTGCAGTGTGAAGATAGTGGTGCACATCTATCGAGATGCTCAGAGCACTAGCAGCGGTCTAGAAGAAGATGAGCAGCATCTAGAAGCAGTTGTTGATGTCTTAGAAGAAGATCTTGACTGCTGCTCATCGGTTGTCAAGTATGATCTTGCTCCAGAGTCATTCAATGCTGAAGAGTTTGCAAGAGCAAATGCGAAAGCTCTGTATGATGCTGTCAAGCTAGCTGCAGATCTCTTTGACCTGAAGATAGAGTCTCCATTCAACATAAGCAGAGTAGTTGGCATAGTTGCCGTCATTGAAGACAAGATAGCTCTTGACCTCACTGGAGCTCGATGCTTGACTCCTAACACTAGTCTGTCGCTGCAGATGACACTGCTAGGATTCACGAGAAGAAGCGTGTGCATCTGCACAAAGAGAGATGATGAGACGTACAGAGAGTATGCTAGCAGGCGACTAGCTGAGCGCAACAAAGACATGAAGAAGCTCTTCTCAACTCTTGGACACCAGTGAGCAGAAGAAGAATAAGAAGTGCTGAGATGGGATGTGGATTAAGAAGAGAAGTTGAGGACATGCTTAGTCTTGCTGCAGATGCACAGCGAGACAAGCTGCATCTTCGACTGTGGAGCAGGCCACTTCATGCATTTGGCACCAGATTCACATATGAGATCACAAGACCAGCAAAAAGCCGGATGGATGGTGTTCTTTGTGTTGGGATTGGCAGAACAAAGAGAGAAGCTCTAGAGAGTCTTCTCAGCAGGTGGCGAAGTGGAGAAGTCGACTTGCCATGCCCTGCCCAGAGCAGAGAAGAGCTGAGAGTGAAGATTGACTTGCTGAGAGATGGCATGGGTTGACAGTCTCTGCCGCTCAGACTTTCTTGAAGAGATTCCAGTGGTACTTGCCAATTGAGTTGCCATACTCTTCAAAGTCTTCCCAAGGAGCACTTCCAAAGCCATAGCTGCTGTCGGCTTCACTTGAAGTCCAGCTGTTCTTCCAGTAGAACTTGTCTTTGTCATAGCCAACCACGAGAATAGCATGGCTGTCTTTTCCATACTTGTGGGTGCTGTAGAAGCTGCAGTGGTGGCTCCAGTAGAAAGGACCATATTCATTGAGAACTATGATTGCATTCTTCTTAGTGCTAGTTGTAGTTCCAGCATTCAAGTTTCCAGTTGTGACACCACAGTTGCGGCAGATGCTCTAGAATGAGTTGATGCACTCATTGCTTCCGGTGTACTGCAGAAGCCAGCCACAAGCACTGTGGGACCCGCCTTGGGAACCAGATCCTGGATCAAAGTGCTCTGCAATGTCATATATCTCCTCTGGAGATATCACTAGCTTCTTCCCAGTGTGCATCCAGACTACAGTCTTGCAGAAGTTGCATGCTGTTGAGAAGAAGCATGTTCCACCTTTCTAGCTGAAGTTGGGACCAGTCATGTAGCGGTAGTTGAACTAGTCTGGATAAGTCTTGCTGTCATATGAAGCACCAAGAAGTCCAGACTTCAAGCCACTTTTCTGCTTGCTCCTTGGGTCATAGTCCGGCCAGAAGTCTTCTGTTGCAGGCTCATCTAAGGATCCTAAGCCTCCGCCTAAGATCTTGCCTTCTTTTGTCCTGCTATGCTCTGCTCCAGTGTCTGCCATACTTTGACAGATATTTACCACAAGTTGCTAATTATGCAAAGCTAGAAGTTTGGTACAATAGATCTTGCAGAAGAAAGATAGATGAGAGCTAGAGCGGTGGAAAGAAGAAGCATAGAAGAAGACAGAGCAAAGCGGACCATAGAGTTCTTAGTCAGGCGCCTCAGGGGTCGAGTGGATGATGTTGCTGTTGACTTTGATGAGGATGGAGCGCTGCAGTATGTAGTCGTGAAGAGACCTAGCTGGAGCGGCAATGTGCTTGTGAAGCCACGAGGCAGCTCATACTACTTTTGGATCTGCTGTCCATCTTGCTCAGAGGAGACTTTCTGGCAAGAGACACTGTCTCAACTCTTAGGGAGTACAATCTCACTAGCTGGTGTAGATGGCGATGATGTTCAGATTGGTGAGCTGGAGATCCCAGCTTCACGCGAAGAGCTGAAAATCAAGATGGACTTGCTGAGAGATGACGCGCGTTGAGAAGACAGTGATGATTGACACACTAGCTAACATAGATACTTGCAGTCTAGAAGATGCCAATGACATTCTGCACCTTCTTGGTGTTGAACTAATAGAGCAAGTGGAAAAGAAGTACTATGACTTCGTTGATGCTAGAACCCATATTCTTCTTGGAGTACGGATGGTTGGAGATAGAATGTTCTACATTGTGCCATCCAGAAGTCCAGGCAAAGCTCTGAGCAATGTCTTGGGTGAAGATGGCATAGATGAGTTCAACAACATATGGCGTGCTGCACCAATAGTGAACACTCTGCGTGGAAAGTGCATTGAAGAGATCATTGCCCGATGCAACTTAGCAGGCAGATTGATGCCACAGAAGACAAGCTGATGGACAATGAGACTTTAGACAAAGTGTTCAACTTTGTGTTTGGACGGTATGCTAAGCTCCATCTAGTTCCAGAAACTTGGGGCAGTGGTTGCTGGCCAACATTCACAATCATCGGAGAGAAGAAGGTTGGCACTTGGTATGGTGATCTGTGGGTGGGTCCACTAGAGTTTGCTGACAAAGGAGTGCTTACCCTACTTCGTGTAAACATACTCGGTGAAGATGCTGCTGAGTTGCCTGTCTCAGAAATTGAACCTATACCACCCCATCATAGCAGTGAAGTCACTAAAGAGCTGCTCACAGCAGCAAATAGTGCAGATCCTGCAGCACTTAGAGTGAAGCGATACATAGCACATAGTGTCATCAAGCTGCTTGACCAGTATACTAGCGGCAGTCTTGCCATAGTAGAAGACTGCGATCCGACACGCAAGATTCTAGGTGTGAGATCTCGTGAAGAGCTTCTGGTCAAAGCAGACTTGTCACCATGAGCATAGAGGAGCAAAAAGCAAAAATGGCTAATAGCAATGACACCGCCAAAGATGACAAGTCTCAAGACTTGCACACACTCTACAAGATCACACATGCACTTGAGATGTTTGTAGAGCTTGACCCACTATATGGCTGGTACTCACTGAAGAGCTTGGGCACAGATGAAAGCATAGACAAAAGCCGCTCAGTTGAGTTGTATGGCAACTACCACCTCAGGTTGAGCATATTCATGTCTGTAGATAATCTGCTGCACACTCTTTTGCACAGTGAAGCAATATTCATCCCACTCAAGAGAGGTCTTAGTTGTGGTCTCTCCACTTACAAGATTACCAATCCATTCTGCGGTCTCAGCAAAGAAGAAGCAATGATCCAACTGGACTTGCTAGGATGAGAGAGACCACAAACTCGGTCTTATAGTATGATAGTAACATTATGGACATAAGCACTGCAATTGACCAGCTCACGAAGCTCAAGAAGATCAGCAAGATGTTTGGAGAGTGCAATGTTGTCAAGATTGATGGCAACTCATTCACACTCAAAGTGAGCATTCGCAATCAAGATGAAGAGAAGAGAAGCAAAGAAGCTGCTCTAGCCACTGAGCACAAGCCTGTTCTCGGATTTGCTGAGAAGAGATTCAAGTGACCAAGTGAAGCTATCTCCATCCATCTTGTCAAAGCTTCTAGCTAGAGCTAATGGAGCTTGCAGACTTCTCTTGTCTAGAGGCGAGAGACAGTCTAGCAATCCAAAGATGATGGCAAAGCTGGTGTTTCCATGGGCTAGATGTGGATTGCTGCTGAGAACTGAGGCTGGCAATGCTTCAAACTTGCTGTTTGAGGTGTCTTCTCCATTCACATTTGACGTTCCATGGGGACGGATTGAATCTGAGAGTGGAAGCTTCTTGTCTAGTCGTGATATTTGGATGGTCAAGAATGGCTACCATGACTTAGATATCTCACAACTGCCACAGAAGATCCAAGTTGGTGTTCTAGAGAGCATCATAGAAGCAAAGCAGCCATCTGAAACCGTCTTCACCACTACATATGTCGTAGACTCATTTGATGTGAAGAAAATTGAGTTCATCCCAGCAGTGGCTTCCATAGAAGAGCTGCAGATGCATCTAGACCTAGAAGGATGACTTGAAAGTCGATGAAAGCTAAGTGCCTGGTCTAGAACAATGCAAGGCCACACCAGGATTGTGCCAGGGAGCGGCATGACACTAAGATGGAGAGATTGTCAAGCATTTTTTGCCGCTTCCTAGAAACACTCTGATTCTTAGGCTTTTTCCATACAATATAGTCAATGATGGTGTTCAACAACAGAGTTCTAGTCACTGGTGGCTTAGGATTCATAGGAAAGCATCTTTGCAAGAAGTTGCTAGAGCTTGGTCTTCATGTGACATGCCTTGATGATGAGAGTGCATCGACAGAAGATGCTAAGGAGTTCATAGAAGGCAATGACCAGCACAGCAGCCAATTCTCATTTGTGTGTGGTTCAGTCTTAGACAAGTCTCTTCTGCTGAGACTGCTTAGAGAAGATGACATTGACTTAGTCTTCCACTTAGCAGCTAAGCTTGGAGTGAAGAACATCATAGACAACCAGCTAGAGATGCTAGAGACAAATGTTCTTGGAACTCACAATGTCTTGGAAGCAGTGTCTAGCACGAGCACTGAGATCCCAGTGTTCATTGCCAGCTCGAGTGAAGTCTATGGAAAGTCGGATGCTGTGCCATTCACCGAAAGCTCAAGCTTGATGCTAGGACCAACTTCAGTTGCGCGCTGGGGATATGCTGCTTCTAAGATCTTAGATGAGTTTGAAGCACTAGCATTTTGGCATGAAAGCAGACTTCCTGTAGTAGTAGGCCGTTTCTTCAACATAGTTGGACCAGGGCAGCCGCCTGAGAGCGGCATGGTCATTCCTAAGATGGTTGAAGCTGCTCTTGACGGCCGCCCTCTAGAAGTCTTAGGAGATGGTCTGCAAAGACGGTGCTTCTGCCATGTCGATGACTGTGTAGATGCTCTAGCTTCTCTCATGATGGTCTCTTCAAGCAGCTGCTATCCACACAGCATCCACTCAAGCCTGTTTGGAGAAGTGTTCAACATTGGCAATCCAGAGAATGAAGTGACAATGCTTGATCTTGCCCTGAAGACAAAGAGCATAGTTGGATCTAGAAGTGAAGTGAAGCTAGTCCCATACTCTGAAGTCTACTCTCCAGGATCTTTTGAAGACATGCGAAGAAGAGTTCCAAGCATCTCCAAGCTAGAAGAAGCACTTGGAGGCTGGAGACCAACTAAGACTCTTGATGACATTGTCACTGATGCAGCTAGAGACTTGCAACGTTGAAGCCGTACAATATAGTTGATGACACCAGAAGAGCAGCTAGACTTGATATTCCAGGTTGGCAAGCAGATTTGTGCTTCTTACACTGGCTTCACAAAGACAGAGATTGCTTGGTGCTAGAAGAAGTCTAATTGGATGACACTGCAAGGTGTAGTGTTCTCATCCAACTAGTATGAAGCAATGATCATGCTTGGCATGAGCTAGCTCTAGAATGTAGTAGTCTTCTTCTAGCTCTTTGTAGCATGTGCTTTGACATTTGAGCTGAAGTCTGGGGAGAATGACCGTCTAGACATTCTGCTCTAGATCATAGACAATGATGAAGGATCACTTGATGCTGCTCTCAAGAACAGCAGACTGATGAGAGCACTGCTAGCTGTAGCTGCAAACTATGTTCCAAAGAATCCTTCAAGATGCTTTTGGCTCTACTACAACACAAAGAGAGTGCTAGCGCACATATTCAAGAAGAATCCTAGTTGGCTGAAGCTCAACATCCTCAGGACAAACTCCAAAGTGAAGAAGCTGAGGTTCACTGAAGAAGACATTGAGGCTTACTTCTGAGAAGCACTCCCTCTCACCACAATCTGCGAGCAGCTCTGTCTTGGTCATAGACGGAGAGTTTCCAGCTTCTGACTTTATCTCTCCAAGCTCTCAAGTTCTCTGGAACTTCTCCAGGCACTAGCTTGAGCTTGTCTTCAACTAGCTTGTCAGACTTCTCTAGAAACTTCTCAAAAGCATCTTGGAGCATCTTGAGCTTGAGAGTCTTGTAGTCTGACTCACTGTGGTAGGCAAGTCCAATCTCTCTCCAGCAGTTTGAGTTAGCTCTGGACCATCCAAGCTTCTCAATGACTCTCAGATCTTGGCAATCAGAGACTTTCACAAGACGCTTCATGTACTCTTTCCCAACTAGAGCACTGCTGTAGTCTTTGTGCACTGAATAGACAATAGAGTGCTCTAAGTCTTCCTCTGGTGTCTCGACTAGCTCATCGGCATACCACTCACTCTTTCTGTCAACTGAATCTAGAGAGTATCCTATTCTGTCATGCAGCTCAACAAACACCGGCAGCAACTCTCTCTTCTGCACTAAGTTGGCTTTCTTAGCTTCAACTTCAACCATCCATGGCATAGAGACTAGCGTCTTGAGCTCATCATCTGAAGAGTTGACTATAGAAGAGTAGCAACGACCTAAGCGACTAGTGTCATATCCTTTGTACAGATAGTTCTGGACTGAAGATGGCCTTCGCATTATGTATTGGCCAAGATACACAACTCTTGAGACACTAGTCTTGTCTCCACTGCCAGAAGCCATGTCATAGATCTTTCCAACTTCAAGATTGTCAAGCTTGAAGCTAGTGTACTGCTTCTTCTGTGCGGCAAGCAAGTCATCATCAGTGTCAATCTTGTCAAGCTCTGACTCATGCCAGATTCCAGCAAAGCTTCCATAGCTCCATGCATAGAACCACTTGCCTGACACTTCACCATTGCTAGACACACTGCAGCCATGCTTGAATATTGCCTTCTCAAGCCATTGGCGATCAACACATATTGTCCATCCACGAGGATCTCTCAAGACACAGCAACTTCCATTTGCAATGCTGCTGTGGTGTATTCCAAGAACAATGAATCCAGACACAAGATCATTTGACACTTCTTCAAGCTTAGACCCAATGTCTTTGAGCATCTGCTTCTCACAGTCTCGCTGAGTGTGTGGCTTGTATCCGCCAGTCAGTCTAGAGAATGTAGAGACATTAGTCCATTTTCCTTCTCTAAGCCACTTGCATGATGGATATCCAAACAGTGTCTTGGCATTTGTGTCACAACTCTTGAATCCTACATCAACAGAAGAGTCATAGAATCCAACAACAAACTTGCTTGGACGGTATGTCGTGACTCCATCAGCCATTGCTTTTGCCTTTCTCTTGGATGCTCTCTAGTGTCTTCCTCTTCTCAGCAATCTTGTCTAGCATCTCTGCCCAAATCTCAAGAAGCTGCTCTGACTTTCTGTCTGGAAATGTTCGCCACTCTTCATCTTTCACTTTTGAGTGCATCTTTACTGTAGATCTAGCTTTGCTGTAGAGCTTCTCAACATGCTTCTTGAGTCTCTCACTAGTTGCAATGTCATCTAACTCAGAAGTCTCAAACAGCAGCTTGAACAAGTTCTTGAGAATTGTGTCTGAAGGATAAGCTAGGTTTGGAAGATCTGAAATTGTCATCAAAGGCACTGGATTCACCTTTTGGACTGGAACAAGCTTTGGTGAGATATGATTCAGTTGTGACAACAATGATCTGGCAAGCCCAATAGTCGAGTAGCTTTTGCCAATTTGCCGACTAGCTGCAAGACTAACAGTGAGATCTTCTGCTCTGTCAACAATAGTGTGGTAGTTCTCATGTATGAGAGTTAAAGCTCTGCATATGTCTAAGACACTTGCTTTGCTGCCAAACTTCACTGCAAGCTCAAGAAGAATCTCTTCTGGCTCAGCATCTTCTCTTGCAAATGGAGAGCTGACTAGATCTTTGTATGTCTTGTACTTCATCTTCAAGATAATTGTATCACATCTCAAGATTTCCAGCATCACCAAATGCAATAGTTGCTCGCATCATCAGCTCTTCTTCTGAGTTGACTTGAGGCAGTCTTTTGCTGACTTCTATCCGTGCTCGATATTGGCCTGGGACAAAACTTCCAAGACCATAGACTATGTTGTCTTTGTGGTCATTCAGCCAAACTATCTTTGCAACAGCCATAGCTTGCTTTTCACTCCACCAAGCTAAGTCTTTTCCAACATCATCCACAGTGAACACTGCTGGGAAAGTCACTTGGCATGCTGAGTATGTGTCTGACTCAGATGCCAAGAACTGCGTACTTATGTAACGGCCATCACCGTTCACTGAAATCTTGGTGACTGTGCTCGCTGGAGTCTTGATGACTATCTTTGAGCAGCTAACAACAACCAAATCTTCTCCACCAACTAGAGAAGCTATCAGCATGCATGCTGAGTGCCACTTTGTCCAAGGAGGCTTCTCAGCTAGCAAGAAGCGCTGCTTGTGCTTCAGCTTGCAAAGAACCGCATTGTACACTTTCTTGAAGAGTCTGACAACCATCACTGCTCCTGCTTCTTGAGTGCAGCCGTCCCTTTGAGTTGCTGCATGATCAGCTTCTTGCATGCTCGACTGCAAGCTTTGTTCCAGTTTCCAAGCGCAGCTTGCCATGAGTGTTGTGAGCAGTATCCAAAGCCAAACTGGTTGTGTTTCTCTAGTGTTGGACTCTCTACTGCGCACTTAGGGCAGAAGCATGTCCAGTTGATCAATGGAAACAGCATTGCTGCACCAAGATCTATGCAGCCATCTCCTCCATAGTCTAAGCGTCTCTCAGGACCAACTATCTCAGGTACAATGTCATGGTATGGGCACTTCTCAGCTTGTGACAGCTTCTTCAGAAGCTTAGCCTCTTCAGAAGCGGACAATGTGTTCCAAGGATTGATGAGCTGCAAGTATGGCACTGTAGGGTCTAAGTTCATCTTGGCTTCTTCCATCCTTCAAGATCCATCTCCAAGAGAAGTGGCTCGAGTGCTGGATTTTGCGGCAGCACTTCTCCAGCTGGCTTTCCACTCTTGTAGACAACAATTGGCTCAACTGATGCTGAAGTAAGCAGACTAGCAAGGATCTTAGCAGGATCTTGTGTTCTTCTTGGCAGAAGAATGTCAATCCCACGCATTCCCTTGAGATTCTCAAAGCGCTTGGATCCAAAGCTGAAGACAGCGATTGAGTACAGCTGGTATCCATTGCTGCGGCACCCAAGATGCCATGTGTGCTTAGTAGTGTCCCATCCAAGTGCTTTAGCTGCTTTGTAAGCCAAGAAGTCACAGATGTCTTTCCAATTCAAGTCTCTTTCCATGTTATGTCAATTATGCCAAAATCACACAAATAGATGCTACATCTTTAGTGTAGCATAGGGTTCATCAAGTCCTCAAGAAGTTGGATCATCCAAGTCCAAAAGCACTTTTGCCTCATCTATAGTCTTTGATGACCAGTCGTTTGTCACAAAGCTGTCGCCTCCAAACACCATATACTCAAATGTCCTCAGTGGAGCCATCGTTCCATCCGGACTTGCAAAAATTGATGATGCTAGATCTTCAATTGATGCAAACTCCTTCTTGAACATCAAGTCCATCCCTAAGCATGACACGGTGTACAATGAGCTAGAGTAGTCATCAAAGAATATGCGGTAGACTCTAGAGCTGCTGCCAACAGTGTCATGCATCAGCCTGAAGCCAAGCTTAGCAAGAGCTCTAGTGCAAGTCCTCTCTATCTCATCTCTGTCCATTGTCTTCTCCATCTAGGTCTAGCTCAATCTCTAGCTGCTCTGGTGTCTTGCCATATGCAATTGACTTGAACTTGACTAACACATCTTGATCTCGAGGATCTTCAAAGAACAGCTCTTCATTGTTCATGAGCTTCTCCAAGATGTCTGCTTCAGATGTTCCTCGCAAGACACCAAAGTAGCAACCGCGCTGCACAAGGCGGCGTCTGAGAATCTGCATTCCATTGAAGCTAAAGATGTGCTCTTCAGCATCATAGCTGTATGGATTCAGCCAATAGTAGTCTGGAACCAAGTAGAGCCAGTGACTCTGGTCATTGTCTTCAGCATACAGTGAGCCTTTCGCTTCTAAGAGCTTGAGCTTCATCTTGTCTATAGCTCTAGACAGAAGCTCTGACTTCAATCTCTTCAGCTTTACTTTCACCATATCATGCACCTCCTTCTAAGTTGAGCTCAATGGCAATCCGTTCCCAGCTGAAGTTGTGCAAGTCTATCCAAAGTCTTCTAGGACCTGATGATGAGAAGAAGATGTCGCCATCACAGAAGCTCCAGTTAGATTGAGCATCAAGAAATTGCACAATCTCTCTAGCTGCTTGCTTGATCGTGAGATCTGGAAACCAAGATGCAACTTTCTCACTGAATGGCATCTTGAATATGACTAGAGTGTCTCTCCCGGAGTAGCAGAATCCAGCATAGCTTGTCCGAGTGCTGTCTAGAAGATCAATAGCATAGTAGTCGTCTTCAGCAATGAAGTTCAATGTGGCATAGAACACTCCACTCTTGTTCAGCCACTTGGTTAGAATCTTGGCTTTCTCACTCAGTGTCATCTTTGTCCACCATCTAGATCAAAGTCAATCAACAGCTTCTCTACTTGAACACCGGCTTGCAGAAGCACTTCATACCCATGTCTTATCTGGTATCCACTCTTTGAGTGCTTGAGAATTGCATCTAGCCACTTAGCTTTGCATTCTGTGCTGTTCTGCAGCTTATGTGCAAAGTAGAACTTGTAAGGCATTTGATATCTGAAGTAGTGCTCTGCCGGTGAAACCATGTTTGGAAGCTTTATTGCTTCACCATAGCCATCTCCAACATACTGTCCATGAGAGAACAACATCATCTTGTGGTCAGATGTGTCTACTATTATGATGATCTTCTTGTAGCCAAAGAGCCAGTCAAGCATTGCTGCTTTCTTTTTGATTGGAATGTCATACTTTATCAATCTGATCATCTTCCAATCACATCTCTAGCATAGCATCTTTCTCTAAGTCAAATGGATATGCTTTGCCATTGCTGAAAACGACAACAGCGGCTATGTTGTTGGACTTCATGTTTGATGCAAGGATGCTGTGCTCTCCATCAACATCATTCTGGACAAGGACCTCTTCTATAGTCTTGAGCTTGCCATCAATGTAGATCCACCCCTTGTCAATGAAGTGCTTGCTGCCATCTTCGCTCTTGTAGAAGCGCATGAACCCAAATGGAATCGCATTTGTGTAGATCCTCTTCAATGACTGCGCAATGTATGCCAAGTCATTTGGCTTGTCAATGCCAATCTCATCAGTCTCACTGACAAAGAAGCCATGCAAGCCAACTAAGAGATATATCTTGCCTTTTGTCTCATCTATAGTGTCCATTGTAGCAATATTGTATCATGGTTGCACATTAGAATAAACACCTTGTGCCAAGTCTAGCATTATCCGTGCTTCATCTAAGCTCTTCTTGTAGAACTTGTTAGCTACACACTTGTTCTCTGAAGAGAAGTCAACTATGTCTTCTAGCAGAGCCTTCAAGAAATCATCTATTCTTCTGTACTCTATCCACTGTGCAAATGGATCTCTTCTCATTGCCCAGCAGTAGTTGCTAGCTTTGTCTCCAACCCGCCATCCAGCCTTCCAAGGTCTGCTTTTTGGAGAGAGCAGCTTTAAGCCCATGCTGTCTAGCATTGCTGCAACAGTCTTCTCAGTGCTTGACATGCACACCTCTCCCAAGAATGTCTAGCTCAATGGCAAGGCTGGTCAAGTCACGACTCATGAGCGGCCTTATGACTGGCTTGTAGATTATGTCAGGCGCCACTTCGCCAGACACTCTAGTAGTTGGATGCACATCAACTCCAATTGAGTCTCCAGCCTTCAAGCTCCAAAGCCAGTTCTCAACAAACCACTTCCACTTTGCTCTATGCGATTTCCCAACAGTCACTGGCTCCCAAGTAGTAGACTGCTGCTCTCGGCACATAGTCCCACAGTCGCCATCCTCAAGCTCGACTTCTAGATGGTCGTCAACAAATCTTGTCTTTCTGACACCATAGTGCTTCAAGACTTTTCTTGCATACTTCCTAGCATCTTCCACTGATATTGTTGGCCCAGCATCTTCGCTCATAGCTTTCCATTCCTTCTTCTCTGCTTGTCTTTCTTTGGCTCACCACAACTGCCTGCTCTAAGCAAGTCAGCTCTTATGTAGACTTCTTCTATGCTCTTGCATCCATAGAATGGATTTGCAACTTCTTTGCCAAATGTCTTGCGTCTAGACATACAGTCCTCAAGCAAGTTCCTGTATGGTGAGCTTGGTGATGGAACTCCATTCTTTCCATACATGCAGCTCATAGGGATCGAAGTATACCCATCTTTGCTTTTTACTGCAAAGAACAGATAGTCCGCATCATCAACTACATAGAATCCCATTGCACTGGCTATTGTGTGGAGAGCATCATCCACTTCTTTCCAGAATGGAGTGTCTGAAGGCTTCATGACAGCTTCTCCTCACTGCATCCTTGCAGGACATCTAGCATCACCAAGACTTCTTCTTGGCTCTTGCCAAAGAATGGATTAGCAGCTATCTCATATCTTGGCTCATCGTCTAAGTGCATCCATGACTTGTCTAGAAGACTGTTTGCACACCACCATGAGAATCTCTCAGCACTCAAGAGCTTCAGAAGCAGAGCCCTCTCATCACTTGCACGTCCAAGTGCAGAAGCATCTTTGCCCATGAACTTCACTTCTGGTGTCTTCCAAGAGTCTTTGCCATCTGAGTAGATCCACTTCTCAAACTCACCACTGGTCTTAGTTGCATCTGGAATGAGAACTAGAGATGCTAGTTCATAGTCTGCATACGCAGTGTACTTGAAGACTGTGAAGTGCAAGTAGTGGCAAAGCCGCGCAAGAAGCTGGTCTTGCACAGCATAGTCACTGACTTTTCCAACTGTCTCAAATCCCATGTCAGTCCTCATGCGCTTACGGATCTTGCTTTTGGCATATGCCGGCTAAGACTTCATCTTCTTTGAAGCCTAAGTCTATCTTTGTCTGCACATATGGCTTCCAGTGGCTGTGCCTCCAATGCTTGAACAGCCATGCAGTGTGCCCATCACATGCTCGCCACAACTGAGAGAGCGGGCATCTGTGCTGCAGGACTTCTAAGTGAGATGCATCTTGATCAAGCTTCTTAGTCTTGCAGTTGAACTTGTACTGAATCAGCACACACTCACCGAACTCTCTAGCAAAGAGCTGCTCTCTAGAGATTCTAAGCAGCTTGCAAGCACGTCTGATGAACTTTCCATACAACTTCACTTTCATGCGACTTCTCCAGCAATGCTCTACGACATTAGTCTTGGGCACTTGTCTTTCAAGACAGCGAATGGAAGCAGAAAGCTCTTGAGTGCCCAATGCTCAAAGAATGGCTCTTCAAACTTTGATGACTTTCTTGCTTGGTCCACTGTGTTCTTCTCAAGCATCTTTGCAACATTCACTGGAAGCTCAAAAGCACTAGTGCATCCTCTGAGCTGAAGGTCTAGTGCTAGGCTCTCAACTGATGGCGACAAGACAACGCTGTCTTTGCAGACTAAGAGCTTGTTCCAGTAGCTTCCCCACTCCGCGTCAAACAATGATGACCATGCTGATGGAGAGCACAAAGTTGGGCATATGTACCCATGCAATGCTCGACTCCACTCTGCTTTGATGCCAACTGCTCCAAGCACTGGACAGTCTCGCTCACCTCCAACCATGACTTCTTCAATGCAATTGTGCTCTTTGAAGCAACCATTATATGGAAGCTCAACTTTGAGATTCTTCACAACGAGAACTATGCTGCTCAAGATCTTCATGTCTCAGCAAACAGCTCTGCCTGCACCAAGATCTCTTCAGCAGATCTAGGACTTCTAGCAAAAGTCTTTGGTGGGTGGTACAGTGGAGATGTTGGTGCCCAGACACCACACTCCAGAATCTTTCCAGACTCAGCCATGCTAGCAAGACAGTTGTATGCACATGCCAAGAATGCTCTTTCTCTGAAGTGCTGCTCATCATCCGAGAGTCTCAATGTCTCCCAGCAGCTTTGAGTGCCTCTAGCTTCTCTGAAGACAAGTCTTGGAAGAGCTTGTCGCTTCTCTTTGCTGCAGAACTTGAGAAAGTCATTGTGGTCTCTGAGAAGCATGACACCGTCCATGCCGCTGTCTACAGCAAAGTCTTCAAATCCTAGAGCTGAAGCAAGCTCTTTGAAGAACTTGATTGGACACAGAGAAGTGCCATTTCTCATGTGTCTAGCTCCACTTTGAGTCCTGCAAGATCTAGCTCTAGCAAGATTCTCTCTTCAGTAGATCCACCTCTGGCAACTAGCACCCTTGAAGTCAAGTGATCTTCAAGATAGATGTCAGTAGACTTTGCTGCATGCAAGAAGTAGTCCCAAAGCATCAGCCAGACTGCATCATCTTCAACCGTGTCTTTGCATATGCCACATAGGTCATCGGTGTGGACATCTCCAAATTGTGTTGGCACAGCTATGCACATGGTGCATCCATCTTCTACACACTTCCTGTCTGGCAAATCAGCACCTATGGCATTGCATTCTTCCATGTAGCTGTCAATCCACTCCTTTGGTCTGAAGAACTTCAATGAGCAGATGTTGAACAGCTCTCCTCTTCTGCACAGCTCTGCTCTCTCAAACCCATGCGCTCTTGCAATTGTCTTGAAGACTATCTTGACTTGGTCTGCGGTCTTGACTGTCATGTGCTGCACCTTTCTGGTCTTCTCTTCTTCTTCTTCTTCTCAAGCTTGCTCTTTCTCTCACACCAAGCTGTGCTTATCTCTAGGATGCTAGCACCACTGCTCATGCTGTCACTAGACAGATTCAACTCAACAAGCCATTCATACAAATTGTCTTCTTCAACATATCCATCAAGCAACCCAGCTCTTAGGCAGTCAACAACAACACCAGTTGTTGCCATTGCATCTTCAATCAGCCAATGAGTCAAGTTCTGCTTTGCAATCTCTTTGAAGACCATCATCCAAAACTTCTTTGAAGTTCCATGTTGGCTTGTGTGGAGATCAAGCTGGATGAACAGCTCCTCTAGAGATGAGAAGTGCTTAGAGCGAGCAGCATCAATTGCACATGCCATGCTGTTCATCAACTCCTCAGCAAACTCTAGCAGCTTCTCATGCCTTCTTTCACTGATGCCTGGAAAGTCAAATGCATCACTCTCGCATGAAGCATCATACTTGACTAGGTAGTCTGCAAAGTCCTTAGCTGAGAATGGAAGTCTCTTCATGCACTGTATTCTATCACATCTTGAGCTTCAAGTTCACTCAAGTGGCAGAGAAGTGCAGAAGTCTTCAACTTTGCATCTTATGCCTTGTCAAACTTCATTGTCCAAGTGCCATGGACTGCTGCAACATCAACAACCTAGTCAGTAGCACCATAGCGGCCAATCTTCCTAGTTGGTGAGATGTGCCCATATGCCATGCATCCACATCCAAGAGATCCAGCAAGATATCCTCTAGCATGCTGGATGTATCCCTTCTTGCTGATAGTGCCTTTGCCACCTAGAGTCACAAACAGTGATGTGTCTTCATCATACTCACCAATGTTGTAGCTTGGCTCTGCACCAATTGCAAAGCAGATGGATGCTGTCCTGAAGATGTTTGTCTTGTTTGAGCCTATTGCATTGAACTTAGGGTAGCATGCATCATAGTCCATCTCTGCTCGATAAGTGACATTCTTGCCATTTGATAGCTTGTGTGTCTTGTTCACAAAGTCTTCAAGCTTGTAGGCTGCTATGTTTCCATCCATGTCAAATCCAATGTGCAGCTTTCCAACTATCTGCTGGCGCTAGTACTTGCGTGACCCTCTAGACTCGTTGTTGTCATATATTCGTGGAACATAGACTAGCATCTTGATAGTGTAGCTGTGCCAAGATGCAGCTTTTGCAGCACCATCTTCTCCAGATGATGTGTCTAGGTCTTCTGCACTGCTAGAAGCTCTAGACTGCGGCGCTGGTGCAGCAGTGCTTCCAAAGACTGCTGCCGCTGCAATTGTCTTCAGCAAGTCACGTCTAGTTGTCTTTGCGCAAGCAGAGCTTCTCTTAGCTGCTCTTGCTGCTTTTCTCTTCTGCTCCTTCATGTGACCTCTCTTTCTTTGCCTTCACACCAGTCTGCACCTTCTCTAGTTGGCATCACCGCTTCACTTCAACAACAAGGCCATTCCATGTCTGACCTTCTTCTGGGAAGCCAGCTGCTGTTGGAGAGATGATGGCTTTGCATCCTGAAGCAACTCCAGCAAATGTGTTGTTTCCTGTTGTTGGTGCATTGCCTTCAAACTCAATGCTCATGATCCTACTGCAGTTTTGGAATGCAGAGTTGCCTATGCTTGTCATGTTTGCAGGAATCGTCATGCTTGTCAGTCCACTGCAGTTGTAGAACGCATAAGGCCTGATATTCATCACACCATTGCCAATTGCCACCCTTGTCAAGCCACTGCAGCTAGAAAATGCAGAGCCACCAATATTGGTGACACTGTCCGGAATCGTCATGCTAGCCAAGCCAGTGCAACCAAGAAACACAGATCCACCAATATTAGTGACACCATCTGGAATCGTCACACTGGTCAAGCTGCTGCAGTTGCGGAATGTGTCATTGCTAATGCTCATCACATCAATTTCATTGACTTTGCTTGGAATGATGACTTTGGCCGCATTTGCTTTTTCAGCAAATCCGCTGAATGCACCAGTGCTTGCATCAAATGCAGGTGTGCTCTCAAGCCAGGTGCTTGGACTTGATGCTGTTGTGTACAGAACAACATCTTCAACAATTCCAGGGATGATCACACTTTCATCAAGGCCCCATGAGTATCGTGGAATTCCATCAGCATCAGGAATTTCCTTGACTTGAGCAAGTGAGCGGCCTTTGAATTCAGCTGTTGTCAGCTTGCTGCAATCAGCGAACGCACTACCACCAATGCTCGTAACACCGTCAGGTATCATCACGCTTGTAAGACTGCTGCAACCATAGAATGCACCAGCTCCAATGCTCGTCACGCTGTTGGGGATCGTCACGCTCGTCAGCCTGCTGCAGTAGGCGAATGCACCATCCCCAATGCGTGCTACACTGTCGGGTATCATTGCGTTCATAAGCTCGGTGCAGCCACTGAATGCATTATCTCCGATGCCACGAATGCCAGTCAAATTCAAGTCGCCAGAAAGCTAGTCGGTTTTCTAAACCGCCCAGCCATCTACCAATCTCACACCAGGGATTGTTGCCATGTCGTAAAGCGAATCATTGCAATCGAGAAATGCATTAGGCCTGATGCTTGTCACGCTGTCAGGTATCGACACACTCATCAAGCCACGGCAAAGGAAGAAAGCATGATCTCCAATGCGCGTCACACCATCTGAAATTGTCACACTAACTAGTCCGCCACATTCAGAGAATGCTGAATTCCCAATGCTTGTCACATCAACATCTTCACTGCCATTGTTCCACTTGTTAGGCAGCTTGACTTCTCTGACATCAGCAAAGCCATCCATTCGTGTGAAGTCAGTTGCTGCTATTGTCACTTTTCCATCAACAACCTAGATGTCATTTGCTGTTGGCTCATACTCTTGCCACTCTGTGCCTCCTTCTAGCTTGTACAAGACTTGCTTGTGGTGCTTTCGAATCCACTTTTTTACGTGTGCTGGAGGCTCACCAAGATATACTTCTGTTGCCATGTGTGCTCTTTCTGTCTAATCTTGAGAATATTTACCCAAGCTAGTGGCACATATCTGCGAAAATGGCAATGGCAGTTGCTTCAGCTAGACCTCAGTCTATAGTCTTCACCACATCTCCTTTGCTCTCGACGTACGCCTTGAGCAGCTTGAATGCTGCCAAGTAGTTCGGGCCAGTCATGAAGTATGGCGCTGTTGGGCCGAAAGTCGGCTTCTCAATCTGCCAGTTGTGGCTGACAATGACTTGCTTAGATGCAATCTGCAAGAACACTGGTCTTCCGCTGTCGCCTCCCGTGCCAAGATATGTGGGAACTGCATTGCGAAGCGCATCGTACTGCTCTCCTTCTGGAACCAGTGGTGCGAACATATATGCAGTAGACCAGAGAAGCTTGGTCTTGGAGTCCTTGTTGAAGATGATTGGCTATGGCTTGTTCGTTGTCTGTGGAACGACATATCCAGCGAGTCCATAAAGGCTGTCGCGCTGGAACATTCCCTTGAACTGGTTGTAGTCCATCAGATACGGCATCTGCTCGGCCACGCCATATGCCTCCGAGGTGGTTATCATCTCTATGTCTGAAATGTCTTCTCTTGGAATTGGGAGGTCGTTGTCTTTGGCCCACGCAGTCAAAGGCACTTGCTCTACTACGGTCTTTATGCCGCCAGCTGGGTCAGTAAATGCCGTCAACCGCGTGTTGTAGTGCTTTGCTCTGCACCATACGTGTGGTGATATTGCGAATGGCTTGGAAGAACCACTCCCGATACCAACGAACTCAACCGCTGGGGTTCCGTATCCTTGGTAGGAGTATGACACACCATCTGGAAGTGTGTATGTGCCAGACAGAGTGTTGTCAAGTCCAACTGCGCTGAGAGTTGCGCTCTCAAGTGCAAGTGTTGTCGTAGAGTAGTTTGGAAGCGAGCTGTATATGACGCGCCCATTCAAGAGTGCGTACTTCACAGCCTTGTTGTCAACTGAAAGTGTGTTGAAATTGTCCATTGTAGTTCCTCACTTTATTACAGCATTGTATTCAAATGGCGTGCTGTCAGACAAGGTTCCAGCAATGTTGACCGTATTCGCCCTCTTGCCAAGCTCGCCAATGTCACCTTGCTGAGACTTGAACTCGTTGATGTTCAGCTTGAAGTTGGCTATCAACGGAATCTCGCCACATACTAAGGTGATTCTGATGACAAGTGGATTTGTCGCAGACTCGTCGAACTGGAATTTCGGGAATATATCTTGATGGTCGCGCGCTGGCCAGACCAACTGCACTCGCGTTATGTTCTCAAGCGTAATGCTGTCACGCCAACCGAGATTTGTAGTACCATCTTGTGCCCATTCCGTAAACCTCTTGTTCGCGGCTCCCGTATCAGAAAAGATGGCATCACCATACCAAACATATCTAATCCAGTTGTTGTTGCCATAGTAGAAGCGAATAGGAGTAAGCCCATCCATTTTGTCATATGCAATCTCCTCGAATTCTGCGTCAGCATTTGGCTTGTATTCGATTCTGACATTAGTGCCAAAAAGTTTTTTGTCGGCATATGGAGTAAGTTGGTTTGCACGAATGTTGATAGCGGTATTTCTGGATGTATTGCTTTTCGTTTCAGAAATATCTGTGTAGTCCGTAGTGTCAATGCTCAATGTCTCTTGCGTGTAGCTCACATTGTCGTCCGTAGACTTGGTGAAGGTCACATAGCCGTTGGTCTTCTCAGCATCTGCACTGAGTCCACTAAGTGTCACACTATTCGGAGTCAATGTCTAAATCTGACCATCTCGTATGACTTTCACACCGACCTTGTAGTCCGTGTTGGTTGGGACATTTATCTGCTGGACCACTGGGTTGTTGCAGTCATATGTCAAAGTGTATAGCTTCATATCGCAACCTCCATATCAGACAACTACGATGTCATAGTCAAAGTCAGTTCCATCGGCGAACTTTCCAACAAGCTTTGCTGTGCTAGCGCTCTCTACGCCATCTGCAATGTCACCTTGCTGAGACTTGAAGATGTTGGTGTTGAGGGTGAAGTTTGCGGACCAAGGTGTTCCGACTTTGAACTTGTAGGCAACTACCCAATACTTGCCAGCGTATGCGCGTACGCCAGTTCCAGCTCCACCGGTAACCAATATCCACCTTGGGTCAATGGTGACTTTTTCCCTAAACTCTGCCTTAGTTCCATCTTCGCTGAACAACGCAAATGCATTTCTGTTAGAACCCTGGAATGCCAATGCACTCCGTCCATTAGGCCAAATGAAGAAGCCCCAACCACCTAATTCTGAACTCTTCACTTTATCCCAGTTAGTTATGAGGTCTGGGCTGAGGTTGGCCGTTCCATCGTTTTTATACCCCCACTCTATGTCATCTACGGTCATCTCAAGGCCGGCAATACCAAGCTGCTCGGCGGATGACTCAGCGGACAAGAAGTTTGCCTTGTCACCAGAAGCAGCAGGCCCTCCTGCCTTCCAAATTGTGTCATTGAAGTCATATCCCTTCTCGATGCCAAGCTTCTCGCTTGTGTAGCTCGCATTGTCATTGGCAGACAAAGTGAAAGTCACATAGCCGTTGGTCTTGACTGCATCTGGCTCAATGTACTTCTCGAAAGTTCCTCCACCAACGCCAACATTGAGGCGTATCTTTGCTGGATACTGAGTAATTCCCCAGCTTCCTGCCTACGGCCCGTTTATGACAAATCGCACAACAGATGGCATCTTCAGTGTCTGTGAAGTATCGCCAGTAGGAACACCGGCGTTATAGAGTTCCCATTTGCGGTTTGGGTTCTTCAGTTGCGTAAATGCAATGTAGTTGTTTGTTCCAGCAGAGCGGTCATTTACCCTCACACTGCCATCAAGTGGCTCAAACTTGCTCCAAGTCGTGCCATCGTCATAAGATACTTCGACAAAGACATTCCTTGCGTCAACTACTTGTCCAGCTATGTCGGCAGTAGCGGTCTCCATTGCAAGTATAAGCACCGCACCAGTGTCGCTGGTCAAGCTTGAGCTCTCACCAACCGAAAAGGTTGTTGGCTCAACCGTATAAGTCTCGCCAGTGTACAGCTTCACGCTGTCTGGACTCAAGGTCTGTATCTCGCCATTGCGCCTGACCTTGATGCCAAGCTTGTAGTCGGTGTTGGTTGGGATGTTGACTTGCTGAGCTGCCGGCAGATCAGCATCATATGTAAGTGTGTAGAAATTCATGTCTGTTTCCTCATTTTTGCTGTAAATCAGTTTATTCTCTCAGCGAAGATGTTCCATCCACTAGCTTGCTTCCATGCATCAACCAGTGATGCTGGGACATGTATAGAAAGCCTGCTGTCCTGTGCATCATCTTCTGAGTTGTCAAAGACAGCAATTGCGCTAGTGCTTGACAGCACTGGAACACTAGCAAACTCATCACTGAAGTCTAGCAGCGCACCATCTGCACTCAAGCAGTTGTGCAGCATCTAGTAGAATGCTTCATCTGGAATGGCATCAACTTGTGATATCTCTACAGCAGCACTGCCTTCAGCAGATGTGCAGTTCTATAGCATGTAAGCGCAGCACCGCTTAGCCAGGTCTGAAGCTCTCAGCTGAGGCATCTTAGACAGCGATGTGCAGTTTGTGAACATGCCAATGCAGCAGCACTCTGAGAGCTGCGCTTCTGGAAGCAGTGGTGGCTTCACAAGAGAAGAGCAGTTCTAGAACATGTATGAGTAGCAGTTATCGCCAAGCTGCTTTGCTGGGAGCATTGGCGCTCGTGTCAGCGCTGCGCAGTCCTAGAACAAGTAGGCATAGCAGTATGGTGGAGCATCTAGCCTCGAGCCATCAGCATTGAGCAGCGTCTAGATGTTTCCAGATGCTGCTATCTTGCCTGCCATTGCAAATGTGTATCCGCCGAGGGCAGTTGAGAATGTCTCGTTGTCCTGTGATGCTCTGAAGAAGACTTTGTCTCCTGCACTTGGCAGCTCTACCTGTGTGCCAATCTAGTAAGCTGTCCATGGGCCACTGTTGACTTTGCACTCCAGATGGAGCTCTGGATAGTAGTATCCACCGTTTAAGACAACAGTGCTGCTTGCCTGCTCAGCTGTGAAGCAGAGAGGCTACTTCAATATCCACTCTTTGACATAAGGGGGGGTGACCCCAAGAATGCGTCTGCCATAATGATGTTATTTACTTCATGGCAGTGAAGGCAAGCTCACACTTCCTTGAACGGCACCGGTGTCACGCTTGAGTAGAAATTCCCTGACACCAAGTCATAGAAGCCGCAGACACTGTCGGACTTCCGCTTAGCAGGCACAAAGTCGCCTCTGAGGACTCCACTCTGAGAGACTTTTGTCCTGCCGATATAGCCAGGCCAAGTGCGCTTACATGCTGCAGTCCAACTAGTCACAAGCTCTGTGCCACCAATGCAAAAATAATGTGAGTTGACTACAGTCGAGCTCGTGACTGACCAGGAATATGAATTCACCGTCGCAACTCTATTCTTTATATGGACGTTCTGTACTTCATTTATTGGGCAGGGACTGTTGTCTGAGGATCCAGTGTTGTGCTCCCAGGTAAACTCACCAACGTAGTACAGGCGAATCTTGATGTAGCCACTCTCATTGTCAGATGTTTCACAACCGCAAAGAAAATTCCATTCACCGACAGCTTTAGTCCTGATGCAGGTAGTCTCGAGCTCCCAGCTGTCGCGCGTCAAGTTGTTGATGTCGGTCTTGGCATACGCGCCCCATATCGAGGAGCCGCGGTCCTGCGTGTCGCAGTCTACCCACTGCAGCTCTTTGTACTAAGATGGAAGCAAGCCACTGCTTTTCCACAAACTCTACCTGGAGGCAATGCTCATGCAGCCTCCTTCCAGTGATCTTCATCTTGCGTAAATAGAATGAGGGCTCAGCCCTCATTCATTGGAGGTATATTTGTCAAATCTCTTCCATATATAAATGAGCCTGTTCCCTGATTTACGTATTCGTGTTTTGTCACAAGATCATACATCATTCCGACATCTTCTTTTCTAACTGGGAGAAAATCTCCAATAAGATCATTTGCTTGATAAATCTGGCATCTGTAGATCTAAGTGCTTCCTAGATAGCTAGACTGTGCCCTAAATATCATTATGTTATGTGGAATAGATGAATCATGCCAGCCAGAAGAATTTCCAGTGTTCAGCAATCTTCCATCTGCGTATATTTTCTGCATGCCATCTGAAAACTGATAGTCAATCACATATGGAGTAGTTTGCCGGCAGTTGAAGTCTGAGATAGAATAGTCATGCCATCCAAGATAGAAATATGGAATACTTGTCTGCTATGAATCAGTTGTAGCTAAGACAATGTCACCATCACTGCCATATACACCATTTATGTAGCCCATAAACCTATTTCGTAGTGATAAAATGACAACCTTGACAACAAACCTGCCATTTCGGCCAACGTCATTTGTAGAAATTTCAGTAGTTATGAACTAATTGCCATTTGTAGATTGCAAATATTCAACTGGTGTATATTGTGGCGGAAGTATATTTGATTCCTTCCAGAAAATCTGTCTGTCAGCGACCCCCATCACAGCTCCTCTGCTTGCTCGCTTTCTTCTTCTTCCTCGGTCTCGACTGTCTCGTAGTCGTCGAATGCGAAGTCCAGCGCTGTGTCTATCGTCGCCTAGATCTCCTCGGGGTCTGCGCCTTCTGAGACCTTGAAGTCCTTATAAGACTGCAGCCCTGCCATGAAGAACTTGTCGTTCTCGAGGAACACGACTGCCATCACGAACAGGTCATAGTAGCCTAGCTCAGTGATGTAGCTCTTAAGGCTCTCCCAGATGCCGTGATCCATGCAGAACTCGACGAGGCGAAGCTTGCTGAAGCGCCTGACCTAGATGTACTTCTTCGGTGGAGGGACATCTACCACTGTGTACTGTGCTGTGATTGTCTTAGCTTCGAGATCCTCTGTCCAGCCAGTCAAGTCTGCACGCTGGTTCTCCCCAACCTCTGGCTTGACGTCGATGACTTTCAGCCAGCCACGTGCAAAGTAGATCTCTTCATCAAATGGATTAGGGACAATGATCTGCCCGTTTTCATTGAACACTAATGGCGCATACTAGATGCCACCTTTGCCATCGCCTTTTCCGAAATTCCTATTTGCCATAATATTGTTATTTACTTCTCTTGGAAATCATCAGGATGAACTCAGCAGTAGGATGAACTCAGCAGTGAACTTAAAGAGTGTCGAGACACTCTTCGACGTGATGTTCAGCCTATGCTAGCCTCTCTCACTGCTTGGCGACACTTGCAGCAAGGATCGCCTCGACCTGCTCATCAGCTAGGCCAAGCTGTGTTTGCAGCGCGGCCTTGAACTGGCTGAAGTACTCGTTGTCTTCCGAGAATGTCAGCGCAGTGTCATAGAGGCGGCGTAGCGGCATTGTCTAGCCCTGCTCGTTGGTGATTGACTGTGAGTCGATGAACTAGTCTACTTGCGCCAGAAGCCCAGCTTTGAACAGCGCGAGCTCAAGGCTCATCTTCGAGAAGATGCGGCGACCTCGGTCTATTGGATAGACATCATAGCTGCAAGATATGCAGTCTTTGCCATCTACAACTACATTGGTTGTTGCTGTCAAGTCATGGACCATGCCATCATACTCGATGCTGCCATCTGAGACATCATAGTACCCAATGAGCCGCTTGTAGCCCATTGCTCTGTACTCTTCATCTGTTGGGTGGTACATTCCACGCTGTGGATCATAGTACACAGCTATCGCTATGTCTAAGTCTCCGCTCACTATGTTTCCATATCTTTCCATTTCTCACTCCTCTGTGTCAATTGTCTTGCCAGTCTTGTAGTAGAACAGCAGCACAACACATGCAAACTTTGTGCTTGCTGTGTCAGATGTGAACCTAAACTTGCAGTTGTTAGCATAGTTCTAGTAAGTTATCCTTGTTCTAATGGCTACATGCGGATGCATGATGTAGCTGTTTGTTCCAACAGACGTAGACGCTGAATAGGCAGCACCGGTCTCGCCGCTGCAATACTTTATTGTCACTGTTGCAGATGTTGGCTTTCCTGCTATCATCACTAATCTGCATTCAGTAGTAGGACTTATGCCAGTGATGTATGGTGAGAGGTCTACATTTGTGTTGCTAGTGCCAAGTGTGAACATGTTCCTGTAGCACAGACAGCTAGCGCATGCAATTGGCGAGCTAGTGTCACCTTGCAGGACAAAGCACTTCTCATTGAACCTTGTGCGCAAGTCATCAAGGTACATCTCTGAAGGCACCTGTCCAAAGCTGCTTAGATTGTCATATATGTCTGCTGGATCCATATGCTGCTCTCTTTCTAGTCTCAGTCTTTCCCTGTGTACACATTGAATGCAAGCGCGACCCACTTGAGGTATGCTAAGCTGCTAGATGTGCCTTTAACTTCTGGAGCAACGCCATTCCCAAAGTTGTCAGCATTTACTCTCCATGAGACAACCCATGGCACTACAGCTTCTGTCACATTGAACTAAGATGATGCAATTGTCTGTGTAGTCACAAGGTTTGAGTTGTCACAGTACTGCACAGTGAGCTGTCTTGCAGCACTTGGCCAAAGCATGAGATATATGATTGCATCTTTGTCTGGTCCAACAGCTGTAATAGTAGACAAGTCTATTGTCTTGTAAGTCTCCTTCACTGAAGTAAGTGCTCCTTGCATCATGTTGATGCTAGTTCCAGCATATCTGCCTTCTCTGAAGTACTTCACAAGCTCAGCTATCTGAGCTCCTTCTGGAACCTAGCCAAATGTCACATCTCCAGCATCATGCATGTCATCAGCGTTCATGTCTTCACAGTCCTCTCTGCATCATACTCTGTATGGAAATCCAAGAAGGATGTATCTAGCATATACGGTAAAACTTGAAAATGGATAGCATATCGCATTCTTAGCCCAATTAGTTGGAGTCACTGTCCACTTAAATGCCATTGGGCATGAATTTCCATAGCTATATTCTCCATAGCTTGTAGTAGTGTTAGTTGTGTTGTCACCATCTCTATACTGCAAGTTTACTGAGTAAGACGCATTCTCATATGTGTGGATTAGCAGAAATACCTGAACGCGAGAACGTGAGTCCTAGACAAATGCACTTAGACTAGATGATGCATCAATTGGATGCGCAGTCTTGTTTGTAGTAAGTTGAATTGTACCATGTTTGGCCGCTATTGCCTAGCTGGTAATCGGCACGTCAAATCCTCCAACACTGCCATCCCAGAACCTGTCTACAAGTGCAGAGATGTCTGTCTCCGCCGGAATCTGGCCAAAAGATGAAAGCTAGTACAGTTCTTCAGGTGTCATAGACATGCTTCATGTCCTCCTTCATCATGTAGCTAGTGCAGTCAGTGCTGCAACTAGTGCATTGTACTTGTCTATCACTGCACTCAGTGTGGCACCATCTCCGGATGGAACAGTTCCAACTGCGGCTACCGCAGCGGTCAATGCAGACTTTGACACATAGCCGGTCAAGCTCTAGTGAGCAGTCAGCACAGTGCCAAGGTCTACTACTCCAGAGGTGCCTTTAGAAGCACCGTTCATGTTGATGCCAGTCACAGTGCCAACATTGATGTCCGCTGTCAGCTAAGTTCCATTGATCTTTCTTGATGTTGGGACATAGCTACTGTGAGTATGGCTTGTCAATGAGTAGTTGCCCAAGCCAATAGCACTTGAAAGCTCTGCCACTGTTATGTTGGCAGTAAGTGCTTTTCCAGCTACTGTCCTTGAAGTTGGGACGTAGTTGCTGTGTGCATGCGATGTCAAGGAGTAGTTCTCAAGCCCGATAGCAGTCGATATTGTAGCTGCTGTGACATTTGCAGTAAGCTGCTAGCCAGCAACAGTTCTGCTTGTAGGGACATAGCCAGTGTGAGTGTGTGATGTCAGCGAATATCCAGTCAATATGCCTGCAGTTCCAGTCAAATCAGCTTTAGTGTAGTAGTTTGTAAGGCTCTAGTGGGCAGTGAGCACTGTCCCTAAGTTGACATTTCCTGATGTGCCCTTCGAAGTGCCATTCATCGTAATGCCTGTTATCGTGCCCTGCCCAAAAGGCAGCTGGCTTACCGCTGCCTTCTTTGAGACGTATGCGCTTCCGCTGAGCTGCGACACAAAAAGCAAGTCATTCGCGCCTACTGTAGTCGCTGCTGTCAGTTCGGATATCGATGTCTTTGTCTCTGCCATTGCTTAGTTCCTTCAAGTGTATTGTTCTAGTTTGATTGCTGCATCTTTTCCTTCTGTTGCCAGTGCGGCACTGCTCGACACAGCGAGCATCTCATGCGTGTCATATGTCTGCCAACTGCCGCCACTCTGGACCTGCCAGTGCGCATACAACTGCAGCGAGTCCTGCTGCGGGCAAGTCATTCCATTTTCATACTTTGTTCCGGTGCCGTCTATTCCAGTGTACCAGCCTTCGAAACTGATGTCTTCTGTGGTAGCAGTAGGCTAATAGAGCTCACGCATAGATTTCCCTTGGCCAATCTGCTTCTGCGCTGTCCTCGAGCCATCTATCTCACCGCAGCACCTGGCATCGAATGCTACAGTGCACCAGCTAGCATGCTCTGGATCCAAGTACTTGATGTTGAATCCACACTTGTCTTGGTTCTGCAGCGGATCAAGCCAGTAGCCAGAGTCATATCCAGTTGCATCCCAGTAGATGCCGAGGTCATTGCTTCCGCGGGTGTTGTATCCGGTGTATGCTGTGTTGCCTGTTCCAGCTGCTGATCCGAATGTGTACTGAGAAACTGTCTGTGCAGTCAGCCTGTAGTCAGCTATAGAGCTCAAAGCGCGGCAGCCAGCGAATGCATAGTTGCCAATAGATGTCAAGCTGCTCGGGATCGAAAGTGTCTTCAGGCTGTAGCAATTCTAGTATGCATATGTGCCAATAGAAGTCAGTGCAGAAGGCAGTGCCAAGGCCGAAGCATAAGAGGAATAACAGTAATAGAATGCATAGTTTCCGATAGATTTCACAGTGTCTGGCACATTTATGTCATGTAGGTTGTAGTCATTGTAGAATGCGTAGATTCCTATGCTCGTAAGTGCCGTAGTCTCATATGTGACAGATGAAAGCTGTGAGCAGTTCCTGAATGCATATGTGCCAATAACCTTGACATCACTCGGTATGGTGATGTTCTTGAGCTGCTGGCAATAGCCAAAGCAGTAACCGGCGATACCTGTCAACTATGAAGGAAGCTATATTGCAGAAAGATTAGAGTTGTAGTAGAACTAGTATGTTCCAAAATAATTGCCAGTCAGGGATGATGGCAACTTCCACTCTTTTACATTGGTGCAATTTGCAAAAGTGTAGGTATTGTAGAGGCTTGTCAAACCCGTGTTTCTTAAGTCTTGTATTCCAGTAAGTCCGGTGCAGTTTCGGAAGCAGTTGCTTCCAAGCGCCTTGATTCTGCTTGGCAGACTGGACAACTGAGTGATGCCATGGCAGTAGTAGAATGCATAGTTCGGCAGCGAAGTCAGGCTGGTCCAGCACGAGCTCAGGAAGTTGATTGAAGACAGTGCGGCACAGTAGTAGAATGCATAAGTCGGCATGCTTGTGCAGTGGCTGCCTGTCTGGACCATATTCTTGAATGTGTACATGTTCTGGCTAGTCGCGCCATACCAGGCACTGTTGTTGCCAGATGCCGCGAAGTTCGTTATGTTGTCGGTGATCCTGACTCTGAATGTGCCAGCAGATGAGTACTCATGCGCAAGCTGGCTGATGTCACCAGCAACTTCATCCATTGTGCCATCACCCCAGTCAACATACACAGAAGAAAGCGAGCTGTACCTTGTCGCGCTGTATATTCCAGCTTTCTTGTAGTTGGAGGTAGTGACTACATCAAACTCGGTGCCATTGCTGAAGTCAACCTCAGTCCAATGTGCGTAGAGCTTAGTGACCGAAAATGAGACCAAGTCGTTGTCAGTGATTTGTGATCCACCGCTAGCATCGGTGAACCAACCATCGAACCTGCAGCTATACCTTGTTGGCTCAGGCAAGCTGTATTTGCTGCCTATGACAAATGTGTCAGAGTCCTTTGGAGACGTTCCGCCATTTGCATCAAACTGGACAACTACTGTGTAGTCAAAGTGCTTCTTGAGTATCTTGACTTTCGGGTCGGATGAAGTTGAGAAGTCTAAGTGGGTCTTCCCAACTAGCACTTTAGGGCTAGCTGAAGCACTCAGGTCGAAAACTTTCTTTGCTACAATGAAGGATGCCATGGCTGACCACTCCCTCCATCAGCGCTTCGTCTCGGTGAATGACACTAAGTTCACACCTGGCTCCATGACAGCCCAGTCATCGTCCTCTGACTCAAAGTCTAGGCCACTAGTGTTTGTGAATGTGAATGTTGGCGCTGAAGCACTTGATATCTCTATTCTGAGAATGAAGTCTCTTGCACCTTCTCCAGCGCTTGGGAGCACGACAACAACTGGTGTAGATGACTAGTTGATGCCTATAGTTGTCATTGCCTTGTCTTGGACTTCATACACATAGCTTCCAGAAGAGAGAACTCCCTCTGCATTGACAAGCTTGTATCCAGCTTCTGCCTCAGCAATCTTCTAGTCGACTTCATCTTGTGTGTATGTGTCGCAAGCTCTTGCACTCACTTCGGTGAGCTAGCTCATGTTAGGCGCATCAGTTGGGTCTTCACCTGGAGCAAGATCAACAATCTTCTGCCCAAACACTGTCATGTTCTCAGATGAGATGTCATACAGCGTGTTTCCATCAACTATGCCACTTATGCTCTTGCTTATGTAGTCTTCAAGTGATATGTGCTCGAACTTGAATGTTGGGGCAAAGCCACTGTCTACAGATATTGATGACTTAGTGTCTAGCTGTGACTGTGTCGCATATCCATCAGAGCTAAGAGAAGACTTTGTGTCAGCATATGTCTTGTATGCAGATGGAACTGCTGTGAGATACTAGCTGTGAGTGTGGCTTGTCAGTGAATAGCCTTTTAGGACACCATTTGTGCCAGTCAGCTCAGCTTTAGTGAAGTAGTTCGTCTCATCTATGAAGTTAGACAGGGCAACTGATATTGCAGTCTTGCCAGACTCTGCATTGAATATGAAGATCAACTAGTCGCTGCAGAGCTCGACAGCTGAGAGCATTCCGTCTTTGACGAAGTCACTGCAGTCAATGTTTCCAACAAGGACATTGTTAGCTGAGAGCCTTATGTGCTAGTTGGCATACACTGCTGATATTGGCTAATGTGCAGTCAGTGCACCAAGATCTCCGGCTGTGATGGCCAAAGCAGTAGAGCCATTGTAGTTCTTAGACCCGAATGAGAGGTTCTTTAGTGAGATGTTGCCAGTGAGCTGCATTCCTGCAACAGTCCTGCTTGTTGGGACATAGCCGGTCAAGCTCTAGTGAGCAGTGAGCACTGTCCCAAGGTTGACATTTCCTGAGGTGCCTTTAGAAGCACCATTCATTGTTATGCCGGTGACAGTGCCTACATTGATGTCTGCTGTCAGTTGAGTTCCATTGATCTTGCGTGTTGTTGGGACATAGCCAGCATGGGTGTGGCTAGTCAGTGAGTAGGCTGAAGACAGTGAGCTGAGTGTAGCCGCATATGTCTTGTAGGCATCTGGCACTGCTGTCAAGTAGCTGCCTGCTGGCTAGAAGTTGCTGTCAACATATCTTTTAGTCACAGCATCACTCAAGTCAGTTGGATCAGCTACATTCTTGATCTGCTGTCCATAAGTCTCAACATAGTCAGCTGAGACAACATACATAGTGTTGCTCAGTGCAGCATCATCAGCTACAAGCTAGTTGTAGTCTTCTTGTGATATGTGCTGTATATTGACATCTGCTTTGACATTGTCTACTGACACAGATGAAAAGCCACTTACATCAGAAATGTCAGCTTTTGCACTCAATACTGCAGCAAGTGGCTTTGAATTCGCTGACACTGCATTTGTGCCGTCGTAGCCGCCGATGCCGAGGAAGTACGCGTCGCCGTTCTGCATGACCTCAGTCGCGTTCTTACGGCCAGTATAGTAGGAGCCAATGCCGACGGAGTCAATTGTATTGCTGGAAAGGCCGAAATCACTAGAGCCTCTATTAGAGACATTGTATGTGCCTTGAGCATGCTCATATATATTTTGCGCTAAGGTGCTACCGCCTTCTGCATGTGTATAATTATTAAGCGCAGACGTCTGACCATTTTCAGCATGAGAAGCATATCCAATAGCATATGTACTGTCACCTTCGGCATGCCCCATATTGCAAGCAAAGCTACAGTTGCCTTCTGCATGTGATACATAGTCAGCTGAAGTCTAATATCCTTCGGCATGCGCATAGCCATTCAATGCTACAGTCTTGTATCCTTCGGCATGTGAACAGTATGATCCGCCTTTTGCTAGTGTATTCTAGCCTTCGGCATGCGCACCAAGTCCAAGCGCGCTAGTCTAGTAGCCTTCAGCGACCGCATATGCCTCTGAAGCCACGCAGTTTTGGCCGCCAGCTAACGACCCTTCGCCACTCGCCAAGTTGTTGAGGCCGTACGTGAAGCTCTTAGTCCCGTAAGTCCCGCTCTTGCGTGTGCCTACTGTGAATGCGTCGCTGAACGTCTTCTTGCCAGTTGCAGTCTCATCACCGGTCTTGTGAAGAGCATTGCTGTTCAGAGCATAGTTGCTAAGTCCTATTGCTGAAGATATAGCTGCAGCTGTCACATCTGCTGTGAGAGCTTGTCCAGCGACTTTTCTTGAAGTCAGGACATAGTTGCTATGAGTGTGGCTTGTGAGAGAGTAGTTGGCAAATTTGTCGTTTGTCAGCTTGACTGCATTTGCTGTTGCAGCTTGATTAGTAGCCGTGCTTGTCAGTGTGTTGTTCAACTAGACAATGCCGGCCTAGGATGTTGACGCTGCCTGGACACTCTTCTTGGTAGCAGTTATGACACCATTCTCATCTTGAGATATTGTGTCAATGAATGCTGTTGTGGTGCCACTTGCAGTTGGACTTGTCTTTGCAGTCTGCTTTGTCTTGTATCCAGAGAGGTCAATGCTCTTTGAGCCAATCTTCTCCCATGCTCTTTGAGCTTCTTCACCAACTACAACATACTCATCATATGTGTTGGAAAGCTGTGAGTCTGTGCTTGGGACCAAGTAGATGCCGCGCTCATCAGCATCTGCAACCGGTGGCAGAGACTGCACAACATACTTCTTGAAGTACTGTGCACTTGCAATCTTCTGGTCAACTTCAGTCTGTGTGTATGTGTCATATGCTCTTGAACTGACTTCAGTGAGCTGCTCTAAGTTGACTGCATCACTGAGATCTGTGCCTGGAGCCATGTTCTTGACCTGCTAGCCATAGACATCTTCATAGCTGCCTTCTACAACATAGAGGACATCAGACAGAAGAGCGTCACTAGCAACAAGGTCAGCATAGTCTTCTGCTGAGATCTTTATGACACTGAGGTCTGTTCTAGTTGGTGCGGCATCAAATATCTTGACTGTAGGTCGAAAGTACTTCTCACTTACGCCAATGACATTTGTGCCATCACCAGACAGGATGCCGGTCTATGTATGTAGACCGGCATCCTTCAGGGCGTAAGTGCTGCCGTTAGGCAATGTTATCTAGCTTATGCTGCTGATAGCCATCTGCACTTACTCCTTCCATCATCAGCTAACAGTGATTGTAGCTTCTGTACCAGTGAAGTCTGGCTTGCTGACTGTACCTGCTGGTGTACCCTTGACAGAGATTGTAGCTGCTGTACCAGTGAATGTTGGAGCTGCAACTGTACCAGCTGGTGTATAGCTTCCAGTGGACTGGAATGCTGTGCCAGTGAAGGTTGGAGTGCTGACTGTACCAGTTGCTGTACCACTGGATGCAATAGTTGCTTGTGTGCCACCAAATGTTGCACTTGTAGGAACGCTAACACCATTTGCAGTGATTGCAACTTTTGTACCAGTGAAGGTTGGTGTGCTGACTGTACCAGTTGCTGTACCAGTAACATTGACCGTCTCATTTGCTGTTGACACAGTGTAAGAGTCAGGGACTGCAACTTCAAGATCTGCGCCTGTACCAGCAAAGGCAAGGTTAGCCAGTGTTCCAGTAGGTGTGCCAGATACACTAACGCTTCCGGCTGTGCCGCTGAATGACGCGCTTGATGGAACACTGATGTTTCCTGTCACAAGACGTGCACCTGTTCCAGTAAATACTGGTGCAGTTGCTTCATATGATGCATCACCAGTCTTGACAGTCTTTGCTGTTGTAGTAACTGAGTCGCCTGTTGTCTCAACAAACTTCTTGAATGTCAGAGTTTCACCAGATACAGCATAGTATGCAAGCTCACCTGTTGCATTTTCTGCATTTGGCTCTGCAATACTCATGTCTGTGACAACAGTCTTAGCAGTTGCACTATTTACAGTGTCTGTTGTGCCAGCTGTTGCAACAGTGATTGTTGGAGCACCAACTGTTCCAGCTGGTGTGTATGTTGCTTCACCAGATGTTGATGCAACAGTAGCAGTTAGATCGCTGTTAGTGAAGCTGACTGAGCCTTCTGGAGTAAAGCTGCCTGTTGATGTCAGTTCATTGCCGCTGAATTCGCCTGTCACATTTCCTGCTGGAGTGTAGTTTGCTGTACCAGATCCAACAGACACTCCAACATTCTTTGTCTCATTTGTTGTCACGCCAGTGACTTTGACATATGAACCAGATGCTGATACTTCACCATTGCTAAATTCTGGCTGGCTGATTGTACCTGCTGGCTAGTAGTTGCCATCAGCAGAAACAGCTGTAGCAATTATGACATCTTGTGTTGTCGCATCACCAAGTGTAACACTACCTGCTGGCGTATATGTTGCAGAAACTGAAGCAGTACCTTCACTGAATGTTGGCTGGCTGATTGTACCAGTTGCTGTACCAGTAACACTAAGTGTTGCTGCAGTACCTGTGAATGCAGGAGCATCAAGTGTACCTTCTGGTGTATAGCTGCCTGTAGCAGTCATCTCATCGCCACTGAATGTTGGCTGGCTAACTGAACCTGCTGGAGTATATGTCGCCGAGGCATTGTCCTTGAACGCAAGGGCCTTCAGTGAACCGGTAGAACCAAGCTCATACCACTTAGTGCCATTGAAGATGAACTCAAGGTCTTTAGTGTCACCTTCACCTGCTGAGTAGCTGACCATGTCACCTTGCTTAGCAGTGACAGACTTGTCGTCAATAGTGATTGGGTTAGTTGTTGCGCCATCGGAAAGAGCTGTTGTAGTCTTGCCGATGTAGTGCACGCCGCCCTGGATAGTCGAGCTAAGAGCTGCAATATCTTCCCAGGCCTTTGCATCCTTGATGTCGTAAGTTGTTCCACTTGGGAGCGTTATCTTACTGATATATGACTCTGCCATATGTTTGTTTTCCTTTGTTGTTAGTTTCTTGTTATGACTAGTGTTTCACCTATTATTCCGTCATCATCTGGGTCGGTGACGCTCCCAAGTGTGATTTTGTGGTCCCATCTAGCTCGTTCTCCGCTAGACAAGTGAGCATCTGATGATGCATGCTTCTCAAGCATTGCGGTGAGTGCAGCATACATGTCATCACCGGAGAATGGCAAGTCAATGTTGTATGCATTGCCATCTCCAACTTTGAATCCTGGGACATCAACTGAGATCTCATTGCCTTCATGGTCAGCAGTCACAACAGTGCCTTTGTCTGACCATATGACAATCTAGCCACTCTTTGGACAGAATCCAGACAGCTCTGGACTCTGCCACTCAGCTCTTGTTGCAACAAGTATGTCTTGCTTGCCTGACAAGTCTGGTGTTCCAACATATGGCAGATCTGAGAACTGAGATGTTCCATCGCCAACTTTGAGCGCGGTCATCTCATTGTTGATGCCTCGGACAAAAGCAATCTCACCATCAAGCAGCACTAAGCTAGAGAGCTAAGTAGTCTCCCAACTAGACTAAGAGTTTATCTTGTTCTTTATTCTAGTCTTTATGAAGTTAGTTGCCATCTTTGAGTTGCCTTCTGCCTTTCTGATGTGTATTTACTACAGAAACTAGAGTCAGTTGCAGTCAAACACCCACTCAGCTGAAGATGAGAGATTCTCTGGAACTATAGTGCCAGCAGCAATGTGCTCATTTGTTATTGCGCCAACTTTCACATCTGCACTGATTGAGCTTCCGTCTTGTGTGAAGTCAAGTGTAGTCGAATCACTGAAGTCAAGAGAGCTGATGACTTCAGCAGCAATGTCTTCAGCTATCTCAACTGAGATCTAGCTTATCTCTTCTTTAGTGTAGTAGTCAGAGTAGTCAACATCTGCAGAGAGCCATATCTTGTCTTCTGCAAATGTCTTTCCTTCAACACCACCAAAGAGCTTGAACTTGCCGCCAACTTTGGCAATTCCAATCTCACCATCTTTGAACACTCTTGGTGAAGTCTCCCAAGCAGACAAATCCGCTCTAGGAAACAGCATCTGCGACTTGATAATAGTAGACATGTTGCTAGGTTCCTTGTTTTCAGTGAAGCTGTGTGTCAGTAGTTGTTGCTGTCAATTGTCACAATGCCATCTTCTGGTGTGCCATCAAGATAGTTTGCAACTACCATGTAGTTTGCTGATATTATCTTCAGAACTTCTGCACTGAGAGCACTGAGTGGAACATATCCACTGACCGCTGTCTTTCCAATGTCATCGATTGCTTGCTGGAGATCTGCACTGACATTGTTGACGTATAGCTCAACATCACTAGTAGTAGTCACTACATCAGAGCTGATTATCAGCTGTCCAATTCTCTTTCCTGTTATCTTGCTCATAGTCTTCAGTTTCTCTCAAACTCTATCCTCTCTAAGACAGCTGCTATGCTGTCTAGGGTCTGCATAGTGGTCTCAGTTCCTTCTATGCTCTTCTCAACGATCTTTGTAGCTTCTAGAAGGTCATCGATGTCTACCACTTCTGGAATGTCTATCTTGTGGTTAGCTGCAAGAGTTGTCACAACATACTTTGCATCATCAACTATCTTGATCCTTATCTTAGGGTCAATTGGCTCATCTCCACCGCCTCCATACTGCCATCTAAGCGGGCATGGGATGCAGTTGTCAATCCACTAGCACTCAAAGAACCCTATCTAGCAGCAAGGCTTCTTGCACTGCATGCCTGTCTCATCAAGCAAGAACATCTTGAACTTGCAAGTTGGATCCATCTCTGGAAACAGATGTGGTGTGTAAGAAGCCATGATATCTGTATTTACACTGGTTGTGCAAGAAAGATGCTAAGTCTTCAGCTTAGCATATGAATTGCACAAATATTTCAGATTGTCTTCAGTTTTCGCCATCTCAAGAGTAAATAAGATATGTAAAGCTCAAGAGTAAATAAGATTGATGCAGAAGATAGACAACAGACTTCAATGCTCAGATGAGAAGAAGAGCAAGATAAAGATGACGAAGCAAGCAACTTCACTTCGTCGCCAGCATCAAGTCTGCAAAGTCTATGAGTGCAAAGTTGTTGAGAAGAGACTGAACAAAAGACAAAGAGAAGAGCTGAAGATGCTGTTTGTTGAAGGGAAGTGGTTCTACAACCATGTTCTTGAAATGAAGAAGAATGGCATAAAGCTCAGAGACATCAACACAACTAGCATCAAAGATGTCAAGCATTTCGACAAAGATGGAAATGAAGTTGTCTCACAACTTCATTATCTTAGCTCTCAATAGAAGCAAGCGGTTGTCACAAGAATGATCTCAAATGAGAAGGCAATTCTTGCTCTCATCAAGAACAAGTTCCAGAACCATGGACAACTGTAGTTCAAGACAGAGTTGTCTTGCATTCCTCTCAAGCAATATGGAAACACATACACATTCAAGTCAGCAAACAAAGTTCGAATAAGTGGAATATCAGGAACATTGCTAGTTAGAACTGGAGACTAGTTGCGGAATGTTGATGAGCTTGCAAATGCAAACCTTGTCAAGAAGGCTAATGGCTACTACTTGAAAGTGACAGCATTCATCAACAAAGAGAATTTCAGGAGGATACAAACTAACGGAAAGGAGATTGGTCTTGACTTTGGCATCAAGACAAATCTGACAACAAGTGAAGGTGAGAAGATTGATGTATCTGTTGGAGAAAGTGAACGACTCAAGAAGCTTCAAAGAGAGCTGTTTCGAAGAGTCAAAGGTTCAAGCAACAGATGCAAGACAATCAATTGTATCCAAAGAGAGTACCTAAAGCTCTCAAACAAGAAGAAAGACAAAGCAAACAAGATTATGCATAAGCTAAAAACATACTCAACTATAGTGATATAGGATGAGCAGATTGCGAGCTGGCATAAAGGATTGTTTAGCAAGCAAGTGCAGCATAGCTGTCTTGGACTTGTCAAAGCAAAGCTCAAGGCTTTGCCTCAGACAGTTGTCCTTGACAAGTGGATTCCAACAACAAAATGGTGTCCAAAGTGTGGTCAAAAACATGATGTTGGTCTTGATGAACGAACATATGCTTGTGAATGTGGATACTCAGAAGACAGAGACATCCACTCAGCTAAGAACATGCTTGCAATCAAAGATCTTGTCTTTCAATCTCAAAACTTTGTACCGACGGAACATCGGGAAGTCACGCTCATGGAGTTCAAGGCCTCTGCTCTAGGCAGCAATGCTTGTGAGAAAGCCGGAACGAAGAAGTGAGAAGATGCTATATTTCAGTGTAGCATAGAGTTCACACTAGCAAAAAGTGGTGTGCCAAAAACAGCACACCACCCAGAAAAATTGCTGGAACTAGATGCTAGTTCACTTTTTCTTCAACTTGCTTGCTCTCTTTGAAGAAGGACTAGCTGCAGCCACCGGAGGCTTCCAAAAAGCTTCTACTTCAGCTGCATCTCTCTTTGACTCATGGTCCGCTTCAATGAGGATGAACTTTGAGTAGTCTCCAAAGTCAATGGCTAGCTTTCCTTCGCCAAGCTTCAAGACACGATCATATGGCTCAACCTTCAGATAGTCTTTAGATGCATCTTTGAACTCATAGATCTTCTTCCATGCTTGAGTCTTGCTCTTAGCTTCGCCAAGAGTCTTCAAGATCTCTCCACCTATTCCTCTAGTGATGTACAACTTCATTGCTCTTCTTCTTGCTCCTCTTTCTCATCTTGCTTTTTTGGTGTAACTTCAAGTTGGTTGCAGTCAATTCCAGCAAGATCAAGATGCATCATGAACTCATCTAGACTTCTTGACAGATCTTTTGCAACAAACCAAGGAACTTCTGCTAGCTGGTTGCCTACACGCATGTAGCCACCACCTTTCATTGACATCAAGTATCTTCCTTCTCCAAATGTCCCTTCAAGAATCTCTTTGCTTGCTTCTTCCACAGCCTCTGCCAGTGTCTTCTTCCTAGTTCTAACATACTTTGACAGAGATGACACACATGCAACTTGTCCTTCTTTGAAGACATCAATGACGCTTGAGTACCACATGTTCTTGACAAAGACCTCTATGCGAACACCATTGCTGTCAAACTCAACCAAGTGCTCTAAGCCATGCAACTCAGCAAAAGCTTTCAGGAGCTTAGTCCACTTTCCATCAAGCTTGAGATTCATGCTCTGTCCCTCTTCGCTTTGAACAACATCTCTCTAGTTGCACTTTGCCACTCTCTGCTTTGAACAGCATCTCTCCGGTTGTGAGGTCTTCAATCTTTGTGATGTGCTCATTGGCTTCTTCAAACAGAATCATTGGATTCACACCATGCAAAGACAGCTTGAGCAGTGCTTCTGGAAGATCTTCATCTCTGTGGCAGTGCTCAAGAATCTTCAACTGCTCTGAGGTGATCCAACCAGACTCAAGTGCCGGCCTTAGAGTGAAGTGCCAACCTCTGCACTTGAATGCTGTCTGGACATCACTCCATGGCATCTCAATCCAACGCAAAGTGAAATGCCACTTCTCTGGATCTAGCATGTACTTGCTCTTGTACTTCTCTAGAGCAAAGCATATCTTATCTAGTGGACACTTCTTCATCACATCTAGACTCTACAGCTTTAGTGGCATGGCAGAAGTTGCTAGAGCCTGTCACTAGTTTTCAAGCCATGGCAGTATATGCAATGTTCTTCTTCACCCCATCCTCTTGGCAAGTCTTTGTGTGCATGCAGCTCAGTCTTGACCAGTGCTTCTTCTCTAGATGCTGCATGCATGTGCTCAAGAATTCTTCTCTCCATGCTAGCCCAAGCTTCTTCTTTCGTCTTGCCTTCTCCAGACTTGATGTCGTGGCCATACCAATTGATCCGATGGCCATTCCACTTGTGCAAGTCATAGAATGCAACTAGCCATGGCTTGGGCCAAGTAGACCCATGCCCAACAAAGAATGTGTAGTCTTTTGACTCCAACTTAGCCCATCTGCAGCAAAAAGATCTTGCATCATCAAGATAGCTTGGTGCTTTTTCTCTCCATCTGAAGATCTTGTCCACAATGGCTGCAATCATGAAGCACCACCTTGCAGATCTAGCTTGATCCGAACTTCTTCATATGTTGCATGTGCTGGAAGAAGAACCCGTCCATTGTGCAGAATTGGGTTTCCACTTTTCGTGAATTTCATCCACCTGTCTAAGCAATATGCTTTGACTTCACCAGCATTGCTCAAGTCTTTAGCTCGATACATGTGTGAAGTAAACTGCTGTCGAAAAGAGTAAGCATCCGCAAACAGTGATCTAGCACTGAAGAAGAGATTTCCGCGACCTGGCTGCTCAACATAGTTCGCCTTGAACATGACGCCCATTTGTCCAGATGGATCATCCACAACAAAGAAGACATGCTTTGTGCCACAGAGTAAGTCAAAGATTGCGACTTTTTCACTAACTGTCATTCTCATCAGAAGTCCCATTGGATGTTGACTTGAGCAGCAGGCTTTGGTGGAGCTTCTTCAAAGCTAGAGCTCTTGACTTTGTTCATGTCAACTAGTGTAGCATGAAGTCTGCCAATTGTGCAGCCAGCAAAAGCAGATGCAATAGCAGCAATAGCTATGACTTTCTCTAGGCAATCTAGTAGCATGGTGTCAAGCTAAGTCAAGTTCGATCATGAATCTGTCATGGTCTTCTGGATGCAGGCCAAGAAAGTCAGCAACATCGAGGTTGATTGGTGGCAAGCTGCTGTCTACTGCAGCATATCCTCTTGGAGGATGGACAGCATGTCCTCCAATCAGCAGTTGGCCATTTCTGCGCAGATGGTAGCGATCAGCAAGATATATGAGAGCAAACAATGTCTTGAGTGGAAGCTCCATCCCAGCTCTCCACTCAAGATATTGGATCACTTGCTTGATCTGCTCTCTGTCCATCTCACTACTCTTTGTAGCCAAGATGCTTCAGCAGCTTGTCAGTTTGGCAAGTCATGAAGAAGTCTCTGGCAGATGCTATCTTCTTGTCAAGCAAGCCAAATGCAACTCCAGGCATCTTGAAGTTCTTTGTGATCCAGAGAGCTTTGTCTTTGCGAGTTGGAAGAGAAGCATCAATCTTCAAGTAGTCGCTCCACGCCTTCTCAGTGTCTTCAACTAGCTTCCAGAACCGAGTCTTGCACTCTTCAAGGGCAGGACGGAACTCTTCAAAGTACTCACATATCTCTTCTATCTCATTTGCTCTGACAAGCTCAAGAGCACGAGCATATGACATCACACCATTTCCTTTGAGATGGTGTGCAGCGACATATGATGGGGATTTCACCTTCACCCTGTTGAACTTGCTGTCAACTACGACATAGCCTTCTTCATTCCATGGCATTGCTTTTGTGGCAGCGAGACACTCATCTATAGAGTGCAAGTCATACTGTGCAGGTGTCTTGAACTTCTCAGAGAAGCCGCAGTCATAAGGAAGCATCTCCTCAAGCGATGCATTGTGCCGCAAGCCAAGGAAGTACAAGTCATTCTTCTTCCATGGGACAACAACACGTGTCCAAGGAGACACAAGCTCAAACATGAATGTGTAGCCTTCAGCGAAGTCAAGTGGCTTGACACTCTTAGCATCTAGCTGCTCTTGGACAATCTCACCAAATGACTTGTACTTGCAGCCAATCTGCTCAGCAACTGGAGCTTTGAAAGCATCAATAGTCCCATTCGTAGAGATCAGAAGCTGCTCACCAATCCTGACAATCTTGATCAATGAGCCATCGACCTTCTGCAGAATAGAAGCAGTCTTCCAGTCAATCTCTGGACAGTATCCTTCTCCGTAGTTCCCAAACTTGAAGAATGGCACGCACACTAGCTCAAGTGTCTCTTCATCAAGAATCAGGCCGCGGCACTCTCTCACGATGACCTCATTGAAGTCAGAGTCAACTTGAGAGTACTTGAGCATGAGCAGCTTCTTGCCTAGCACCTCATCCCTAGAGATTGTCAAGCAGTAAGGCTTCTCAGAAAGCAGCTTCTCCCAGTCAGAGTGCTGCTCTATGAAATACTGCACATTGAGTTTCTTGTTCATCATTTGTCTATAAGAGTCTTCAGTTGCTTCAGTTTCAGTTTCAGTTGCTTGTTCTCTTCAGCAAGTTTTTTGACTTGCTTCTTCAATGCATTGTCTGTTGTTGTGCTTGTAGCGCAAATTTCATCAGGCATCTCCTTGCCATGCAACAGATCATGCAAATCCATCTGGATAAGCACATCCTCATATGACTTGCATTTCAAATCTAATATGTCTATAGCCACGCCATCTACAGACTCAAGTCTGTCAAGGTTGTCACCAGATTGCGCTCCAAAACACTCAATGTACTCGTTGTCCTCATCATAGATGAATGACAATGATGAGAATAGTGTGATGACCTTTTCATTGTCATCACGCGTGTAGCCAACTACATATGGATTGTTCATGACGTAGATTATACCAAATCTCTAAGATGTTGTCAACTCTGCTGCTTCAAGTCTCTCATGATCTTCAAAGCTTCTAGAGACTTTCCATACAGCGGATTTGGCTGTGCATCTGCTGGATAAGTGCCATAGCAGATCTCCTTTGCCTTGAACAATGTGTCAACTAAATCATCTAGAGAGTCAAAGTTGATCTTGTACATCTGCTGCTCGCGGTTGACAAATGCATACTGCCATGGCTCATAGTCTTTGTTGTAAGTTTTTCTTATGATTGTCTGGAATGGAACCATGACAAAGCCATGAGGCATGTTCTTGATGACCATGCTTGGCATTCCACTGTAGTTCAATGCCAAAAATGCATCTGTGATAGTTGTTGTGCTGTGCATTGTGCGGGTTTTGCTTGCAATTCAAAAGCTGTAAAAGTCATTGTCAGTGTCAATGCCATTGCCAGTTGTGCCCCACCAATACTTGTGGCTGTTTGGCCCCCAATACAGATATTCTGGCTTGCATTCTGCAAAGTTCACTAGCTCATCTGTCTTTCCAATGCAAACAGACTTTTGCAAAGCACTTTTGACTAGTGCTAAGTTGCACTCATTGAGAAACACAGCACGACCATTGTATTCAACTGTGCTATAGTTTCTAGCATCAACTTCTGAGACATAGACATTGACTCCACTCAGAACTTTCTGAGAGCTAGGTATTGGACTGACAGTTCCTGGAAGTGGAATGTCAATGACAACGGAATGCTTTGGCATTGCATCGTGGGCAAGCCAGAGAACCAAGTCTCGTCTTGTTGCGAGGTCACCATCAGTGTATGCATTCACTAGATTCACGCTGCTCTGGCTATTTGCTAAGAACTTGCCATAGAACTTCTTGAGCCATGCAAAGAAGCAAGAGTCTGCTGGAAGCTCATAGAAGTGCTTGCCGGAGAGCTCATCTATGATTGCCACAGACTCATCACCTGCCATCAAGTTGTCTCTGATCCACTTGTTAGCCAACCGAGCTTTGTTGCAAGATATTGCAGATCTGAGAAATGCAAGCCAATCTACCATGTGGTCTAGAGCTCTAGTTGCTGCATCACAGTCTGTCTCAGACTTCAGAGCACTATCTAAGCATGCTTGCAGTTCAGGAAGCTCCATCAGCTTGTTGCACATGCGGTCAGCTGAAAACTCCATATCAGCTCTCCCCATGCATTCCGCAACTCGTCCACTTGCTCTCACTTGTTGAGAAGAAGTCATATCTCCATCCACCTCCAACATCTTCAACCACTAGTGACTGCAGGCACCTGAGTTCACTGTCATCAATCCCAAGCACTTCTCTAGCAAAGAACTTCAAAGTGTTAGCCATGTATGCTTTGCTAGAGCTTGACAGCTTGATGATGTCCGGCAGCTTAGAGAAGTCACCAGACAAGCTAGCAGCCACAAAGTCTTCAGCATATGTGTCAACATCAAATCCAAGCTTCCACTCAATGGTCTTGACAACACGCTCAATCTCTAGACTTGGCAACAACTTCAGCCAAGTCTGCTTTCCAATGATCGAGAACACTGGCAGCTTCTTCCCAGTGAATTTCTTGTTGAACAAGAGCCGGCTAGATGGAGTCTTCAGCTCTCTAGCTTCATGGATCTCTGTAGTCTTCAATTGCACTCAACACCTCCAGGATAGACTGAGATGATCTTTATCCCATACTTAGCTGCTGCTTTCTTGCAAGCTGAGCATGGATCAATTGGACGCAGCTCTCCACTTCTTCCAACTCTGCAGATGAGTATTGTCTTTATGTTAGATCCATATCTTGAAATGAGCTTTCTCTCAGCATGAACCCCTGTTCCAGCTCTTCCTTCTCCATGGTCAAGCACATTCCAGTTGTAAGAGTGCGAGTTTGTAGAGTGTCCAAGAACATCACCTTTAGCATCAAAGGCTATAGCTGACACTTTGTATGTGCATGGTGAGTGAGTGGCTTTCTCATGCATCAAGTGCTTTAGCGAAGGATTCAGCTCTAAGATCTTCTTAGCCATAGTTGCTAGCACACTTCACTTGCTTGGAGATAGTACTCATTGCCTTCAACCACTTTTCTCATGAACTTCTCATCGAGGTCTTCAGGAGTGCCATGGTCAAGAATGTTGTCGATTATCCAGCCATATCCAAGATCGCCAGCAAGATTCTTCTTGATCTTGTTGTAAGTCTTGCCATCATCAATCTTGACAAACTCAATGCCAATCCACCATCCATCTGGCCATCTGTAAGAGTAGCCTCTGGAAGCAATCTTCTCAAGCTTCTCAATCAGCTCTTTGTTAGACTCTCTGACTTTGAAGACCCGTCCATATGACTTCTTGCTGTCTTGGCAGGTGTTTCCATAGAAGCTAGCAAACCAATATCTCATATGCTAGCATTATACCAAATCTTAGGTTTTTTGCTCTATCTCACCAATGACATCGGAGATCTTCTTCTTGAAGTCCTCTAAAGAAAGATTAGCACCATTCTCAATTGAGTAGTCACAAAGGGATGCCTTCTCTTCAGGATCCATCTGCATAGCTATTCTTGAAGCTGCATCAAGAAGGTTCATGCCTCGATCTTTGACTAGGCGACTAACTATGACATCTCGATTCGCCCAGATGCAGAGAGATGTGTCAAAGAAGTCAGCAAATCTTGCAGCTCTAGACTCAAAGAGCAGAGGAACTTCAACCGCAATCTTCTTTGCTGGACACATTCTCCAATCTTCAATGAAGCTTTGGATGTAAGAGTTGATCGCCGGAAATGAGATTGCTTCAAGCTTGCCAAGTGCTTCTCTGTTGCTGAAGACTATCTTTGCAATGTCTTTTGCTGGATCTTCAACATTGATCTCTCCATACTCAGCAAGCTCTTTTGCTATCAGCTTAGCTGTAGATCTCACACCAAGAACACATTTGCGATTTATCTCATCTGCATCAAGCACAGCCCAACCGTGCTCTTTGAACACCTCTCTTGCAGTTGACTTGCCACAAGCAATTCCTCCAGTCAGAGCAACAACTTTTGTGCAAGCTCTCTTCATTACCATCATTGTCTTTGGAGATGTGAACTTCTCTGCAACTTCATAGCTTCCAAGCTTCAAGAGCTCACGAACCATGGATGATGACACAAATGACAGCTCTGGCTTGCATGGAAGATAGACAGTCTCAATACTAGGCTGCAGCATTCTGTTGACTGCTGCCATGTCGGTCTCATAGATCAAGTCTTGCTCATTTCTCAAACCACGAACAATGACATTGCATCCAAGAGCAACAGCTTCATCCACTAGCGTCTTTCCATCATGGATTGGCAAGACTTTGAAGTCTTGAACACCATCTTTGCTTACATCATACTCAATGCATCTCTTTCTCTCTTCATATGAGAGCAGATGACTAGCCTTTGAAGACTTCTCTGGAATCAAGATGTATATCTTCTCAAAGAGAGAACTAGCTCTCTTGACTATGTCTCGGTGACCTACTGTTACAGGATCTCCAGTAAGTGATATGATGCAACTATGATTCATTGTCTTGCTTTCTCTTCCTTCTCTTCCGCTTGTTCTTTTCCTCAAGCTTCTCAAGTCTTTTGATAGAGTCTTCAATCAGCGGCTTCAGCTTCCTGTCTGTCAAGTACAGATTAGTGCTGTCAACAATGTTCTCAAGCCAAAGGCAGTCATATCGGTCAATGTGGTATCTTCTTGCAATCTCATAGTGCATGTCATGCAAGCTTTTGTCTTTAGCTTTCCAGTATATTGGATCTTGCGAGACATCACTTGGCATCCAATGCCAATCAACACCAATATGGTTCACGAGAGTCGCAAGCCGCGTCTCAAGATACTCTCTGACAAGATCTTCTCTAGACATCTTCTTCCAATCATCTCTGCTCATTGTCTTGTCCTGCTAAGTCTAGCTCAACTAGAATCTTCTCTTCTGAGGTGTGAGGCTCAATCAACTCTATGAATTGCGGGTCATAAAGCAGCCCACCACTCGGAAGTATCTCAACTAAGTTGATGCTATGGCCTCGCTCAGCTGAGTCTAGAAGTGCATTCTCAACTATCCTAAACAGAATGAATGCCTTGTAGACACCTTCTGGAGATCTCCACTTGGCATGAGTTGTGTCTATTGTTCCATTGACTTCAAGAAGTCCTTCTCTGAGCAGCTCTTCTCGAAGATACTCCCTAAGTGCTTCGGTCTCTATGACATCACTAGACAGAACTTGGTATCGTATCTGCCAATGGCACTTCTTGTCTTTTTTCTTGACTGCCATCAAGCTGACAGCTGGGGTTGAGTTGTCTGCTATTCTCAAGCCATCAAAGCCATGGACCTTGAGCAAGCGGTCTAGAAACAACTGTGTGCTCTTTCTTTTTCTGTCCATAGTTATTGCTCTTTTTCTAGCCAATATGCTTTCTTCTGTCCCCAAAATGAATCCGGCTCAAGATACTTCTCTGTCCACTTCAAGCCCCGTCCATCTAAGCTCTTGATGAACTTCCTGAATCGACTTCTGTAAGGCTCTTTGCTCTCTTCACCTTGCATCTTGATTGACCAATGGCCATGGATACTTCCAGCCCAGACATTGCTCATGAACTCTTCTGACATAAACCATGGATCAAGAAGCTTTGTCTTGGCACAGACTTTCAAGAAGCTCTCAAAGAAGTCTCCACACTCAACACATCTTCTGTAGATCCTCTCAATCGCATCATGAATTGCCCATGGCTTTGGATTCAAGAAGTCAGTGTAGGTGACTTCATTGAGACTTGTGCTTCCATACTCAAGATCTAGCATGATCATCCACGTTGGGTCATCTAGTTCAATACTGACAACTTGCCTCATGAATGCTTCGGCAATGCCATAGCACCCTTCATAGCCACAGCATAGAATGCCATGCTTATTCCAGCTTTCAAGTGTGTATCGATTGATGCCAGCCATCACTTGTCTATCATACCACAACAACTAGTTCTTAAATACTGAAAAAGCTCCACACCAGTGGAGCTTTCTCTTAGTGTGCACACAAGTGCAGCAGTCTTACTTCTTAGTCGGAGCAGGAGAGATTGTGCCAAGCTTCTCGATTGTCATCGTCTGGATGAGCTGGTCAAGAGCGCTGACACCATTCTTTCCATCTGCACTTGTCCCAATGTTCATCATCTGAGGGAGCTTGACACCAGCAATTGCCTTGCCAATCGACTCCCACTTGTACTGGGCAATCGCCTTCTGGAGGTCAAGCTCTGCCTGCTGCAGCTCAGTGATGGCGCCAGACTTCTCAATAGCGACCTTCTTAGCTTCAGCTTCTGCGACCTTCTGCTCAGCCTGCAGCTTGATTGCCTCGAGCTTCTCAGCTTCAGTCTTCTTCTGGACCTCAGCGACAGCAAGCAGCTTCTCAGCCTCGATTCGAGCGACTTCCTTCTGCTTCTCGACTTCAATCTCTGCCTTCTCTTTGTCAAGCTTAGCGACTTCAACCTGCTTCTGGGCAGCGATCTCAGCGAGCTTCTTCTCTTTCTCAGCTGCCTGCACAGCGTTCGCCATCTCAGCTTCAGCCTTGCCCTTCTGCTCAGAGATCTGCATCTGGTAGTTAGCTTCGACCTTCAGCTTCTCAGCCTCGAGCTTGATCTTCTCAGCTTCAGCTAGGCGCTTGGCAAGGTCGGCTTCCTTCTGCTTAGTGAACTGCGCCTTAGTCTCAGAGTCATACTCAGGCAAGCCGGCGCAAGTGAAGCTCACGACGTCAATTCCCTTAGAAAGAAGGTCAGGGTCATGGAGGATAGCAGCGCTGATCTTGGCCTGGAACTCGTCGAACTTCTCTACAGACTCAGATGGCGTGTACTGAGACGCAATCCTCTGCGCTGCAGTCTGGAGTGACGTCTGCACAATCTTCCATATCTTCTCTTCATCGCCTTCGACAAGCTGGTGCAGCTTGACAATCTGCTCATCATTCGTAGAGTCGATGCGATATCCAATCTGGCATGCAAGCTCTGCTGTAGACTTGTTGCTGAACTGCATCAGGATTGCGTCTTTGTCCTTCTTGTTGCAGATCTCGACACTCGCCTTAGGATACTCCCAGATTCGAGGACAGATCATTGTGTACCATCCACCAGTGCGCCTGACGGTGATGTCGCCATCAATTGACTGTATCACCTGCAAGTTCTGGATGTTGTTGACATGCAGTGTCTGCACAAAGCAGATGAATCCTACAATCAGCACGATTGCAGCTACCGCCACTGAACTTATACCTCTAGCACTCATTAGTTTGCTTTCCTTGTTTTGTTTGTTGTTTTGTTTGTTGTTTTTGGACCGTAGATCTTGAAGAACTCTCTAGTTCCAAGCCAAATCACGTTTGCGGCAAAGAAGACAAAGCCTCCTCCAAGAACTATCAATCCAAGTCCTACTAGTATTCGCACTATCATAGTATTTGCTTTTTTGTTTGTGCTATCAACTTATCACACTGTTCACTTTTTGGTCACTTGATCTCGTCATGATATCCTTGCGAAGCATACATGATCTTGCAAAGCTCAGGAAGAAGCTTCTCGCTTGGATACCCACCAGGGTAGTCCCCTTCGCTTTGCGCAGCATCTTGAAGCTCTCGATCTATCTTTCGCAAAGTCCATGCCATGTCGAGTGCTTTGTCTCTCAAGCTCTCATAGTGCAGCTTTGACACACTGCTGTCTGATGCACTCTTCTCCTTCTCTTCTTTCACTCCACATATCTTGTCTAGATCTCTCTCAAGCAAGATGGTGAACTTCAACTCAATGGCAGTCTGGAGCTCTAGACGGACTCCATTGCTCTTCTCCCATCCATCTAGAAGCAGAATTGCATTGCACTCTTCTCTCTCAGCTCTCTGCTGCTCAGCAATCATAGCATCAAACACATCTTTGTGCTTGATGACTTCTTCTTGCTTGTACTTCTTGCAGATCTTGACCGGGTTGATGTTGAAGATGTGGTGCTTGTCTAGCTTTGCTGCAACTTCATTGAAGTGGTCAAAGTTGTAGTTTGGAAGTCCGGTCATTGGACCAGATATGAACACTCTCAGGTTCTTCTTGTCTTCTTGTCTTCTCTTGTCTCTAGGCATGTATTCACTCCTCTCTATTCATGATCTTGATTGCACTCTCTGGACTTGGCCGACGGCTGCTGCAATCTCTGGCACTGTAGAACAGTTTCAGCCACTCACGAAGCTCTCTTTGCAGATGAACTCCAGCAAGATCTAGTGTGACCATTGCTTGTTCAAAGCTCTTCTCAGTCAAGAGAACTTCATAGAACTTGAACTTCTCATCCTTAGACATCATTGTGGTACAGCTCTATGCCCCTCTTCTTCTGGAGATTTCCACCACTCTTCACACTCTTCCACCACTCATCATACTTCTTTCGTCCTTCAACTATCTCCGATGGCTCAAGAAGATGCTTGATGACTTCAAAAGCTGCAATGTCACCTCGCCTGAATCTCTCTACACAGAGAACATCTCTGAACTCTCTCAGCTTCTTGCGAATGCTAGGAGTGTGTCCAGCCCCACAACTGCACTCATAGATGAATGACTGCACAGTTCCAAGATCAATTGGTGCTCTTGGCTCTTGGTTGAGCACAGCTAGCATCACAAATTCTTCATATGTCTTGGCTTTGTGAAGACTTCTCCAGAGAATCTTGAGCGGACAGTCATCTCCATAATGAGAGAAGCCATGGAGCTTTGCTAGAGATGTTCTTGGAACTTTCACTTGCACCACCACTCAACTAAGTTCTCTTGGAGAAACTTGAGAGCAACCATTCTGCTTGCAGTCTTCTCATTGTATGGCTCAATGACTACTCCATCTCTGAGTGTCTCTTCTATAGCAAAGCTGTCAACATCTGCAATGTTGTCCTTCACTACACGCCAAAGCTTTCTAGTCTTGATGTCAACATAGAGTCCTTCAACATCTACATCAAAGATTGAGTCTTTGTAGAGCTTCTTGCGGTCTATGTATCTCTTCTTTGGAAATGGCTCTAAGAGAGTGTAGCTTGCGGATCCAATGTTCTTTGGGTCTGATGAAGCTGTGACAACAAACTTAAGGACTCTCCACTTTGCTTTTCTTGCTTCTTTTGGCATTGACTGCAGACTTCTTCACTTGATCTTCATGAGGTACTCACGTGACTTAGACTTGTAGTCCCAGACAAGTGAGCTCATGTCATTGAGGTCGGTGACTTTGATGTTCAGCACCACACCTTCACCCCACTCAGCTGGCTTGTCATTGTAGGACTTCAGCAACTCTCTTGTCACAGTCTCTTTGCCAAGAACTGGAACTGTCTTCAGCTTGAATCCACCTTCACTGTTGCACTCATCTACAATGTTGAGAAAGTGAAGTGGAGTTCCATAAGAGCCTCTCTTGAGATGCCAGTTGGTCTCGTTTGGAGAGTAGCACTTGTAGATGAAGAAGTCATTGAGCTCTTTGTCTTTGTTTATGCCCATTCTCTGGACTGCAGTGCAGCACACTTCTCCCTGGAATGCAATTGTGGTGTTGTGCTTCTTTGCATACCAAAGACCTGCTTTGATCGCTTCACCAGTGTACTTAGTGTAGACATTGTCACTATCTGGCTTGAGAGTGTTGCTGCGGCTTGCTACAGACCAAGTTCCATCAGCTCTGCAAATCACCGTGCAAGAAGTTCCATCAAGCTTCTTGGTGATGAGAGCTTCACATCCAAGATGGAGATCAGCTTCATCAAGGTTCTCCCAGTTCTCTTCATCTGACTTAGGAATGCTGTCTTCAAGCCCAGCATGAAGAACATTGAGATCACCAATGTCAGTCTGAGGAGCAGTCCAGTGTGCAACTCCAAAAGTCTCTTCAAGAAATGCTGCACCAGACTCGGGATCAGCAATCTTAGCATTGATCTTCTCAGCGCCTTCCCAAGTGAGACCACTTCCAAGACTAAGATCTTCTGGCTTCATGAGAATTCCCATTGAGACTTTTCCACGAAGCTTTATCGTCTTGACACGACCTCCACTGCCAAGATACTTCAAAAGCGGCTCTTGCCAGTCAAACTTCTCTGGACAATATCCATCTTGAGTGATCAATGAGCAAGGATCTCCATACCTTGACATGAAGTCCTTCCAGTGGTCATACTCAACTAGCTTTGCATCATCCCTTATGTAGAAGACAACATCACCTTCTTTGAAGGATCCTCTCTTGACTACACAAGGAAAGTTTGAGACTACTGCTATCTCAAGTGCATCAGCATTGTCATGCGGCACTATCTTCTGGACTAGATCGAACTTTGCATCAGTTGCCATAAGTGTTATTCCTCATGACAACTACTATATCAAATCCTAGTCTTAAGAGATCAGATACTTCTTTTTCTAGCCAGCAGAAGCGGAGCCAGCCCAAACAAGAGCAGCAGTCCTGAACTTGGCTCTGGGATAGTGTGGAATATTGTTGGAGACCATTGCTGGGCGTTTGGAACATTCCATGGAGGATCTATGAACACAGATCCGTTGTCTTTTAGATAGCTCCCTGTAACTGGATCAGACAAAGCCAAGACTCTTCCCCATGCACCCTCTTCAGTAATTTCCCCAAGTTGAATGCTGAACATCGCTTCTGACCACATTTCAAATTCAATTGGTGATGGAGTTGCCCAATTACCCGTGCCGAATCCGCTTTCATTGTTCCCTCCTTCCTCGAAGAACTCTGCAAAGTCAAATGTCTCTCCTGGGAAATCTGGATACACTATTGGAAGAATCTTTGACGAGCTATCGCCAAAAGTCACTTTCACTCTTGCACCAACATTATATCTGCTGTAGGTCTCACCTGTATCAGGATCAGTATCAGTCCAAGTGCCATAGCTTGAAACAAAGCTATATATGCTTTGACTATCTACTGTTGCAGAATCCTCTACCAACCACCAAAGCACATCACCCTTGCCTGCAAAAGCAAGCATGCAGATGGCGAGTGCTGCAAAAACCCTAAACATATGCTGTATTGTTTTCATGTTAAAGAATGTATTGTACGCTATTTACATGCAAAATACAGCAAAGCAGTCTTTGTAAGACTGCTTTGCTTATCTTTAGTTTAGATTGCAGTATTAGTACAATGACTGGCTCGGATATCCGCCTGGCTCTTCCCCTCTTCGCCAGCCTGGATAGTACTTCTTGCTCTTGTCCATTGTCCTTGGCTTTCTGTCAAGCCCATAATCCATGTCAATCTCTTCTAGTGCCCAGATGAGGTTTGTTGCTGCAACTGTGTTTGTCTGAGAAGAGGTCAAGTCAAGTGCCATTGCTCCGGTGAAAGTCTTTGGAGCAGCAACTGGACACAGAATGACTTTACTGCCTCTCTCCTTCTCTTGGATGTCAGCAAATGCCTTCTTTGCAGCTACAATCTTCCGGCCTCTCTCCTTTGGCGAAGCTGGCATCTTGTCAAGTGCATGGAGCAATTCAGCTCTGAACTGATCTTGTTCCTCTGGCTTCTCTGGCATCAGCTCTGCAATCTTGCTGGTGTCTAGTGCAGCTTCTTCTACTCGTTGTTGGATAGTTTTTGCATCACTCGCTGCAATTGCTAATGCTGCAGCTATGATGATTGTTGTTACCAATATGTACTTCTTCATTGTGTCAACTACTTACTTTCATCTCTGTAGAGCTGGAACTTCTTGCTTATCTTGTGTGCATCTTCATCTGGCAATGGCTTGAACCACATGCCAATGGTGCAAGTGCCATCTGGATTCTCCGGCGTCAAGTCAGTCTTGCAGCTGTCATTTATGTAGCCATAGTCGACACCTTCTTTAAGACCAAGCTCTTCAATGACAGGCAATGCTCTTTTCTTCATGTTGTCAAGATTCCTAGCTTCACATATTGTCTTTGTGAAGATGCTGTTCACATAGTCATTCCAGATGTCTTTTGGAATCTCAACAGCAACAGTCATTGTTGGTCTTGAGTTCTCAGACTTGTGCTGGAACCACTCTTTGCCTTCTTCAAATGCTTTCTTAGCAGCTTCATACAATGCTGGATGCCGATACAGCATTGGTCCCTTCTTGCCATCAGGATATGTCTCAACTGCAAGAAGCTCCTCAAACTCATTGTCTTTGATGCATCCAGCCTTAAGAAGATTAGTCCAGAATGCTTCGCAGCAGTGACCAACCATTGCAGCTAGCTTGCCTGGCTTCAGATGGAGGTCTTTGCGAATTATGAACACACGCCTCATTATGTCCTTGCTCCTTCTATTGTGTCAAGGATCTTCTCTCTGCTCTTTCCACTAGCTTTCAAGAAGAAATGCTCTTCTTTTCCATCTGCCCACTTTGAGCGGTCTAGCACAACTTCTTCAAGGCCAAATGTCCTGTAGTAGTCAAGCAAAGTGTCTTCTGCTGTTGGATCAGCTGCAAGCCACATAGAAGTGCTTCTGTTGATGATGTCTTGGAGCAGCAGACGTCCATAGCTTGGCACTACACATGATATCTGCGCTACTAAGATGCATTCGTCTGGTGTCTTGTTCAAGTATGACAGTGCAAGACAATGGCCATCTAAGCTGAACAGTCCATAGTACATTGACTTGTCTTCACTGTCAATCATCTTGTCTGAGCCAAGATACTTCTCAAACTGCTCTCGCTTGAATCGCTTGCTCTCATTGTACGTCTCAATCTCATCAAGCAGTGGCACTAGCTCATCACGTGGGACTTTCCTGAATACCATCTTTGACTGAAGCTTGTCTAGCTCACTAGCCACATCTTCAGCTTCATCTACTTTGCCAGTCTTCCAGAACTTGGAGAAGCTGCCTTTTGAGCCATTCTTCATCCAAATTCCATATACAGTCTTGCGAAGATCTTCTTTAGACCTTCGCTCAATGTTTCCCCACTTCCACTTCTTTCCAACCTTGTGTGGCATTGCCTGCTCCTTTTCTCATGCATCAAGCATATTCTCTAAGACTCATAGTATGAACTCACCAGGCTTTGGGCTTGCATTCAATGAAGCAGCCTCAGCAGCTGAAGCGATCTTGATTCCAGAGATCTCTGACTTGTAGCCATTGAGCAGCTCTTTGTCAATCTCATCTTCACTGAGCTCAAACATGACTTGAGACTTCTGCACAGAGAAGCTCTCTTTCAAGCGCTTCACATTGAATGGCTCACAGACAGATCCAAGTGCAACTCTGACAGAGCCGGTCATTGTTGGAGCAATTGCAATCATTCTTGGATCTACTAGCTCTACAACCGAGTCTGTAGTTGTGCATGTCTTCTTTCCAAGAATCATGTCACCAGAGTACAGCTTCACTAGCACAATGTTCTCATTTTCCATAGATGTCTCTTTCTTGTGTCCTACTTCAAGTAGATGATACTCTCTTAGACAAGAAACCTCTAGCAACAACACTAGTGCACTGTTGCTAGAGGCAGAATGTCCAGTTGGCTGTCAATCACCAATCATAGCTCTGCTCATAGTCATCCTGGAAGCGAATCTTCTCGCCAAACGAGCAGAAAGAGTCATCTGCTGCTCCCTTAGTCAGAATCCACATCACTGGAATCCCAAGTTCATTCTTGTCTGGGCTCGGGCCGTACCCATCCGTAAGGTACAGCATGAAGTCAGCTTCAATGTCATTCTCCAGCACATAGTCAAACGGAGGAACAAATGACGTGCCACCACCTCCTCCAAACACAAACTCAAAGTTCTTCTCATCAGAGACTTCAAATGGATTCTCATCACTGTCATAGACTTCTACCGAGTCAACTTCCGCATCACACTGGATTATTGTGAGATGGTATCCGCCGAAAGAGCTGACAAGGCCAATGAGCTCAGACATGAACTTCTTGAGATCGCCTTGAGTAGAGCCGGACGTGTCAATTGCAACAACGCCCTTTATCTTCTCACTCTGTCTGCTAGGAAGATACATCCTCTTGTACACATGACGGCGATTTGGCGGAAGCCACTTGCGGTCAGTTCCAAAGCACTTAGTGACAAACTGAGCAAGAAGCTCCTGCCACTTGATCTCAGGCTTCATCAGACCTTTGACAATCTGTGCGATGTGTGCTGGAAGATTTCCTTGCTGGCGCTCAATCTGCTGAGCAGTTGCAATCACCGCCTCACGCATCTTGTCAGAGAAGTCCTTGGAAATGCTTGGCTTGAAGTCTTTGTCAAAGCCAACATCACCCCACTTGTCTCTGACTGGAGCACCCCCACCATTCTGGCCATCACCATCTCCATCATCATCACCATCACCATCGCCTTGCATTTGACCATTGCTATCACCATTCTGACCTTGCTGCTGGCCATTATTCTGGCCATCTTTAGCAGAATCTTCCATGCCACGATACTGGTGGCGGTCGAACTGGCCGCTCAACTGGCCATCTTTGTTTCCGGATGTGTTCTGAGAGTCGGTGTCTTCTTCTCCATTCTGGCCACTAGAAGAGTTGCTCTTCTTCTTTCCATGGCTGCTCTGGCTCTGGTTGCCACCATCACTGTCATCTCCATCCTCATTGCTTTGAGAAGATCCAGAAGCACCTTTCTGCTTCTGGCCTTGGCTGCCAGTTCCACTAGAAGACTGCTGTTGCTTCTGCTTAGCCTGCTTCTTCATCTTCTTGAGAAGAATCTCATAGATCTCCTCAGCATTCTTTCCGACTTCATCACCTTCAGGAAATAGAAGATGGCAAGGAGGAGTCAACCCATCTTGCTTGAGAAGAGCATTGACTTCTTTGTCTGTTGCAATGTTGAAGAGCTCTGGGTCACGAGACTGGAGACGAGTGAGATGGAGAAGAACTCCATGGTACATCTCATGGCCAAGAACAAAGATCTGCTCTTCAGTTGAGAGACGACTCAAAAAGTCAATGTCAAAGTAGACATTGTCTCCATCAGTGCATGCAGTTCGAACACGCATGTCTCGAATTGGCACAAGATTCATTCTCATCAAGAGAGAACCAATGAATGGATACTTCAAGAGCAAGGCACGCCTAGCCCCAGAGAGGATCTCAACCGACTTCTTCTTGAGCTCTTTGAGCTCTTCCTCTGTTATAGTTGTCTTTGTAGTGCTCATATGCAAGAATTATACCACATTCTGTGATTTCTAGAAACTGAGAATTCCAGAAGCCAGCTTGTCACTTTCGAAGCCAAACATCTGCTCTGCTTTCAAGTCTCTCATGCCACCTCCAGCAAGACTCCCAATGATCATCTCCAGATTGTCTCTTTCACTTGGTCCATAGCTGAGCTCTTCATGCTCATCAGTTTTGACAAACTTGCAGATTGCTTTGCGAATATCTACAAGCCTTGGACTCTTTGCAATCAATGGAGAGTTCCAAGAGCATGATCCATCAACAAGCTTGACTACTTTGATGTTTGTCTCAATGAACTGGTTTTTCCAGTCAAAGTGCACTGCACCTTCTCCAACTAGATGCACCTCAAATGCTTTGTCTAGATCATAGTTCTTTGGTCCAAACGCTACATGCAATACATTGCTGACTGAATAGTCAATTGCATATGAATCATGGTGGATTCCATAGCAGATGATGTCATTGAACGCTTTTTCATCGTCATCAAAGAGTATTGACCTGAGATATTTGACAAATGCACAAGCAAGCTTAGACTTCCATCCTAGTCTCTTGTATGCTGCAGCTACCATGACAAGTACATTAGATGTGCAGAGCCAGTTGCCAAGTGCTTTGTTTCCAGCATCTTCTAGTGTCTTTATTGCATACTCACGCTCTAGAGCAAGCTGCAAGATTTTGTCATCAATGTCTTGCAGCTTGCTCTTAGCCTGCCGAAGATCAAGAAGAGCGTGCCTTCGCTGGTGGTCTATTTCTTCTGCACAAGAATCTGGAATGAACCTAGTGTCCTTTTCTATCCGTCCAGTTCCAAAGTCGGTCTCTAACGTCGTCCAAGACATAGTTTTGCTAGTGCTCCTTGCAAGTCTTTGGCTCAAAAGTCAAGTGATTGGTCTCTATGATACTGGTCAAGAACTATCGCATCACTGCAAGCTTCAAGAGCTGGATAGTCTTCTGAGAATGCTCTAGCAAGCTTAGTTGCAAAGAACTCTTTCTCAGATGCACCAAGTCTGCAACCAGCTCGTCTTCTGTCGGCATTGGCAGCTTTTCTCCAGAACTTGTCTTTTCTGGTTTCTTTTCCTAGCTTCAAGCAGTCATCATGGGACATTCGCAGATCGATCTTGTCTAAGTACTTGAATCCTTCACCACCATTGGATGACTCACTAGAAGCTTGCATGAATTTGCACTTGAATCCACATTCTTCTCTACTGCAGTCTTCGGTGTTCAACTTCCACACAAAAGTGATTGGATCAACAGCAATTGTTGCATCATAGATCACAAGATCAAGAGCACCTGGAACTACTTCAATCCAAGCCCTTGAGACTAGATCTCTCTCAGCATCTAGCAAGCCTAAGCTTCTAAGCGCATCGGTAGAGTATCTCCATGGAATCTCTGGAAGAAGCTTTGCAAGCTCGGTGCTGATCTGGATCTCTTCACTTTGATTCACATCAGCAACTACAATTGCATGCTCAAGATCCATCCACTTTGACGCGGTGCTAGGATTTGGTCTCCAAACAAACTCATGTCGGTCTTCAATGACATTCATCTTGCTGTCAAGGCCTTCAAAAGCAATCACTAGCTTCAGTTTTGGAGAGTCATTGAGATTCCCATCATTTTTCCACTGCTTCTCGGTCTTTGAGATAGCATTCATGACTCGTGTGTCAATGCTAGACAACTTCTTCTGGCTTGCAGCTGGTGTCACAAGATCTGTCATTGTTTCTCCATAGATAGCATGAAATCATAAAACAAGTGGCCTTGAGAAGGTTCTTCTAAGGCCACTTGAACTATTCTCTTCAAGCAAGCACTACTTCACTCAAAGAGCAATTCTCTTGCGAAGAGCCGTGCCATACTTAGCACTCCACGCCTTGTAAGATGGATGGTGAAAGAGCTTCTTAGCAGCATCAGTAGATTCGGCCTTGCTGCGACCATTCATTGCACCAAGCATGCTCATTGCACTGAAGTCAGGAGTCATCTCAGAGATGATCTTGAAGAATCCGGTGATGCGCTTCTTCTCATCTTCCTCATCTTTAGCCCTCCAGAGAATGTAGATCAAAGAAGAGCAAAGTGCATACTTTCCATCGTTTGCATCAGGAATCCTGACAGGAATCTTTCCATACATCATGTCAAGAACATTGTCAAACTGGCGGTTGAGCTTGTAGAACTCCATGAACTCAACTCCCTTAGGTGCACCAACCAGACCATAGACAATCTTCCTGAGAAGGCTCTCATTGTTGCCATAGAGCTTGCACATCTCAGAGACACGATGCCAAGACCTAGGAGAAGGCCAGCCACGCTCAAGATTCTCATGCTCCATGCTGAAGAGATTCATAGGACGATACTGGATGTAGCCAGTCACCGAAGGATGCACATCATTCATCTGTGCCCACTTCACCCACTGATCAGGATCAGCTTCAATCTCAACATGCATGAAGCGATTCGCAAGAGCAGAGCTCATTGTCATTGCAACTGCACGGTCAGTAGTCTTGTTGCCTGCAGCAACAATGTACCACCCATCAGGGACCTTGTAGAACTCACCAATCTTGCGATCAAGAATGATCTCATAAGCTGCCACTTGGCAGTCCTTAGGACAGGAAGTGAGCTCATCCATGAAGATGATTCCCTTAGAGTTAGGATCACGAGGCCAGAAGTCAGGAGCATTCCAGCGCATCTCACCTTTCTTGTCATCAACAGAAGGAAGACCACGAATGTCAACCGACTCCATCTCAGCAAGTCGCACATCCACAAATCCAATTCCAAGATCTTCAGCGCACTGGCGAACAATAGAAGACTTGCCAACGCCAGGAGAAGAGTGCATCAAAAGCGGAGGAACAGTCTTTGCCGCTTTTGGATCATCCCAAATAGCCTTGCAAGTTGTCTTGATAAGGGTCTCGACCTCTTCCATGGACATCAAATTGTGAGTGTCCAACTTTGCTTCATTTTTCTTTGTAGTGCTCATATTTAGTGCTTGTTGTTGTTTCGTTATGCTATCATTGTATCTCAACTTGCAGTTTTTGGAAACTGTGAATTCTCAAGCAAATCAAGGAAGATCTCAATCTCTTCTGTTGTCTTCAATCCTCTTCCAAAGAATGGATTGCTCACCACCCAAGGATAATATTCACTGCTATTAAGATGCTTGAACCAGTCATTGCTAGTGAACCACTCAATGACATCAAGCCACTCAAGAAAGTCTTCAAACACTAGCCATGTTGAGTGGGCTTCTCCTCTAGATGGGCTAAGGCACCTAAGTGATGTGTTTTCATCACCAAGAGCAATGTACTCTCTAGGTCTTAGCTTGATTGCTTCATAGTTGCTAGCTAGTGGATTTGGTGCAACATCACATGTCCATCCAAAGTGCTTGCACACTCTTCTTATGCAAGCTTCTTCTCTGTCTTGGACTTCAATCGGCTTAGACTCTCCAAAGTGTGGGTCTTTCATAGAGCAGTCTTCTCTTACACCACAAGCTTCAGCATAGCTACAATCCTCTGCTGCATTCTAGAGTAGGGTCTTCATCAAGAAGTGACTCATCATCTACAAAGAAGTCAAACTTAGCTGTGTCTTCCTTTCCAAGAAGATCCAACTTCATGGAAGCTTCACAGAGGCTAGAGCACCCACGGAGAGGATTCTTGACGGACACAACTCCAGTCACTCTCTCGATGTGGTCACCATGCTTTCTAGCCATGATCGCATCCCAATAGAACTCTTTTGCATGGAGAATCCACTTAGTCATCTCTTCTTCTCCACCAATGAAGTACTGCAGACCAGGTTCATTCTCAACATTTACCATCACAAATCCAATTTGCTCAAGTGAGTTGTCTAGCATCTTGCGCTGGAATCCAAACACCGAGTGCTTGAACCAAGGAGCTCTCAGACGATATTCACATGATGCATGCTTGTCATACAGTGTCTGCTCAGAAAGTGAAGTAGAGAGATCAATTGGAGTCAAGTCAATCAGAAGACTTGAGTACACTCTCACTAGCTCCGGTCCAATGCCATTGCTGTCTTCTAGCCAAGCTTTGACACCATAGTCAACTATTCCATTGCAGTGGCGCAGCTTCATCCGGCTGAAGAATGACTTCATCTTGTCATCTTGGTGCATTACCATGCGGCTGATCCTTCACTTGAAGTGAGCTATGACCTTCTCAGCAATCTCCATGGTCAAGCCATGCTCATGTGTGCACTTGAAGAAGTCATTCTTGAAGTATGTAGACATTCCATAAGAGTCATAGTCATCAAGTATAGCAAACTTCTCTATGTCAAGATCCTTCTTCTCATATAAGAACCACATCCGTATCTCTTCATAGTGAGTGCTTGACATCTTCTTTGGTGTCTTGCCAATGACTCTGCCTTCCATCCATGGCTGAGCTTCTAGCCACTGGCGAGGATTCTTGAAGCCATTGTAGTCCGGCTTGTCATACAATCTCCAATCTGTTGACCACACTACTTTCAAGTCTGGCACTGCTTCAAAGATGTGCTTGAGAGCTTCTATGTTGTCTTTGCAGAGTGGCACTTTGTCTTCAACAAAATCGTCACCAGCATGCTCTTCACCTTGATAGCAGTCTTCTGCTGGCTTAGAGTTGTTGAGAACAGAGTCAATGTCTAGAAAAAGTGTCTTCATCAATAAGTCACATCAATCAGTCTTTTGTGAACTCTATCACACCTTTCAAGGTGTGATCTTCTCACTTCGACGTCCAAGCTTGCTGCTGAGTATCTCATCAGCAACAGCGGCCTTGAACTCCGTGAGCGTAATTTCCCGATGTTCCGTCGGTACAAATCCATCTTCAAAGCAAGACTTTGCAATGCTTATCATGTTCTTTGCAGCATGCACATCTCGATCTTCTTGATAACCACAGCTACAAACATATGTCCTGTCTGCAAGTGACAAGTTATTCTTGATCGAATGGCATTTAGGGCATAGCTTTGTAGTTGGGATGAACTTGTCAAGGACAACTGTCTGAGGCAATGCCATCAATTTAGACTTTACAGTTCCTAAACATGAATGCTGCACTTTCTTCCAAAACATTCCATTATGCCATCCTGCTATGTTTTCATCTTGCATGTAGATTCGCGAATATGCTTTCAGTCTATGCACGATCTTGTTTGCTTTGTCTTGCTTCTTGTTTGTCTGCTTCTGATAGGCTTTCCGCAGTTTCTTGACCGTCTTCCATCTGTTGTTTGATCCTTTGACTCTTCGAGACAGCTCTTTTTGAAGCTTCTTGAGTCGATCACTTTCTTCAATAGATATGTCTATCTTCTCGCCTTTAGAAGTAGTTATTGATGTCTTGATCCCAAGATCAAGACCGATTTCCTTTCCATTGTTCTCTTGTTCTTTCCTCTTTTGATATGTTGTGACTTTCAGAAAATACCCATCTGCTCGCTTTATGAGATTTGCATTTGCAAATTCAACATCAGTAGGAATCTGCTCGACTCCTCTGACTAGCATCTGTCCTTTGACTCCCATCAACCAGACTTTTCTCGCATTCTTGAACTTCCAGTCCATCCCTTTAAGAGGAATGCAAGAAAGCTCAGACTTGAACTTCAAGCTGCCATGCTTCTGCAAACCCTTTTTCACAAGAGCTCTGATTGTCTTCTCGTTTGAGATCATCCTCATGTGGATTGTCTGCTTGAAGTGAGAAGGCAAAACTTGCAACTTATATGAGACTTCATGACCATCTTTATCTTTCTTCACAACATCTTTGAAGCTAGTTGGATTGACACAGTTGAGTGGGATTTCTCTTTTCTTCTTCTCTGAGAGAATGTGGTTGTAGAACCACTTTCCTTCTAAGAAGAGCAAATCAAGTTGTTCTTTCTGCTGTTTGTTGAGTCTTCTATCAACAAGTTTCAACTCATAGACTTTTACATCCATAGAAGAGTGCCTAAAAGCTGTAGCTTGCTTGCTAGCTCTTATCTTTGCCTTCTCTTCTTCTGTATGGAGTCCTCTGCTCATTGCAATCTTATTTACTCTCTTGACTTGGAAATCTGTTGACTTAATGTTGTTTCACATCTTATTTACTCTACTCGCGCTTTAAATCACCTCCTAAAGGGTGTGATCTTGGCGCGAGATTTATTGTCAATTATGCTATCCACATCTTCTGCTTCTATGCAGCGAACCACAACTTCAAAATCATTGTAGTAGTGTATGCAGCATCTTTGCTCAAGTTGTCTCTTTACACTAGCTAGTGTATTCTTGAGATACTCTATCTGTGCATCTTTGTCATTCTTGCTAGGGATGGCCATGCTCATCATTTCTACTCCTCAATGCTAAGTTGTTCAGGTCTAGAGCAATCAGTGCTTCTTCTCTAGACGCCTTGCCAAAGAGTGGATTTACCATTTGTTCTTCAAAACACTTTCCCCAATCTATACACTTTCCCCAATCTATGCTTGGTTTTTCAACTAGAAATGACTTACCTACCACCAAAAACCAATCAATCTCTCTTATGGTGCAATACTTCAGCCTCATCATTGCACCATCTTCAAGCTGTATAATGCTATAGAAAGAGTCTTTGCGAACATCATACGCCTCCAATGTTGAATGTGGTAGATTTAGTAGATCTAGCTGATGCTCAGAAATCTTGAAGCCAAAGAGCTTGCTGTATATCTTCTTGAGCTCATCAAGAGAGAATCTGCGAGGCCAGCGCCAATTGCCAGGCGGATCAAACCTGTGTGCTTTCAGCTTAGCATCCATCATCAGTCTTCCAGCCAATCATTCTCTATGACATAGAATGCAAGCAGTGCAAAAGCAATCATCAGAGACCAAACGATCCAGAATATCAAGACTGCACAGCTTGACACGCACTCTTCATAAGCAGTCTTCAAGTCTTGGTCTTTCCAGAATGGTGTTCCATCTGACACAGTCTTGTCTGCAAGCTTAGTGAAGACTGTGCCATGCATCTTTGCTGGAACAGTGTTGAACACAATCCGCTTGTGCCATCCAATAGACACGGTGTCTTCATGCCTTGAGCACCAGCTGAGATCAAACTTAGCTGTTGGAAAGATGACACCGGAGAAGTTGACTTGCTTTGCTTTCAGCTGCTTGTGGTCATATCTGTCCCAAGTCCAATATGTCTCAGTTCTTGACCTGGTGTAAGACCGTCCTTTGCTGTCTGTGACAGTGTAGTGGACAACTCTAGTGTGCATCGTGTACTTCTCATACGATGCATCAATTGCTAGCCACTCTCCATGAAGCTTCTCATGCTTCACTTTGTCTATAGCTTCAAGATCAGCTTCAACAAATGCACTGCCAACATCAGTCTCAAGTGCTAGCTTGAACTCATCTTCAGAGTTCTCTATCTGTGCAGCTTGGCGGTACTCTAGCTGCTTTGCATGGACACTGCGCTCAATGCCAGCTGCTGCAAAGTAGCCAACAGCAGTCATCATCCCAATGATCAGCAGTGAGAACAGCAGCTCTCTCAATGTGAGTTCCCAGTCACCAAAGTCTAGCAAGACTACAGGCTTGCTGCCAGCAGTCTTGTGTCTTCTCGGAGCACTGTATCTGTAGTAAGGCATCAGAACAGCTTCATTGGCTTGTTGTCTTTCACACTGTCATCAGCTTCATAGTATGTGTATGGCTGGACTTCATATCCTGCAATTGACAGCCAAAGGCTTGCTGGAAATGAGCGGCAGTGGCGCTTGTAGTCTCTGACTTGCTCATTGTACGCCTTCTTGTGCTGTGCAAGATGGTTCTCAGTGAGAGAGATCTCAGTCATCAGCTGCTTGTAGTTTGCCTGTGACTTCAGCTCTGGATATCTCTCTTCAACACGGCTGAATGCAGCAATGCACTCTTTTGCCTGTGCACCACTCATCTGCTTTCCACGAGCAGTGATGACATCAACAAGAGCTTTGTACTCATGTGCATCATACTGCTTGACACACTCTGCAAGCTCTGTTAGCTTGTTGAACCTGTTAGAGAGCTGCACATCTATGCCTGACTGAGCAGTGTTCACACTCTCTTCAAGACTGATTGCTGAGTTCTTTGAGCTTATGACCATGACTCCAAGTATCATCACTATGCCAAGAATGGCAGCTCCAACTATCATTGCTAACTTCATGTGCTTTCCTTTTTGTGTTGTTGTATGTCCACTATTATATCACAACCACTGAATTCTTAACCAGAAGTCTCACATCTTCCAGATGTAGTTATGCACATAGGATACTGCAGCTTCCATGCATCAAATGCTCTCAGATGGTAGACTTCTTTTCCATCTTTGTTGAACTCAGCATCGTATGCTTTGGTGATCTTGTTCCAAACATGCCGCTGCCAGGTGACTGTTGCATCAAGGTCAAGATACTTGCGTGCTATCTCATCATTGTTGATCAAGTCATACGCTTCACCTACTAGCTCATATGCTCTCCTCAGAACATCACTTGAATGCCCAATCTCTATAGCTTCTGTTGCAGTGAGCTTGACTATGCTGTTGCTTGCAGATTCTTCTGCACTTTGCTGTGCATTGTCTTGCATTGCTTTGCCATCAGCAAGTTCCATTTTCACAGTGTCATCTGGTGTCATTTCTTGTTTCCTCATTATGCTGAAATCAAGTCTTTTGACTTAAGATATGGTGTTGGATCTAGCAGTTTCTTGTCTCGCTGTCCATCAAGTTTCCATCCATCCAAGTGGCATGTCTCTGTTCGAAGCTCGATGTGGAGCATCGCCACTGAGTGGTTCCTGATGTCTGGCCTGTACTTCTCTGGCTTGAGGACAGGTGTGACATGTCCAACTACGGTGACTCCACCAAGCACACCCTCTCCTACCTCAATAGTTGGCTTGGAAAGTTCTCCATATGTGACCACACCAGACTTGCCTTCGACCTTAACACACCAAGTTGGGTTCCACCAACTGCAATTTGCGTTCTTGCCAGTGAACTCGTAGACTGCAGTGACAATGCCATCTTCTACAGCATATACTGGAGCATCTGCATGCGTATAGATGTCTACTCCCTCATGGATGTCGAACTTGCGTATTGCACCAAACGCGCCAGGCTCGTAGAATCTCGGAATGTAGTCTCTGAACTTCTCTCTGCACTTTCCACGGACGAACTCATTGCTGTTTGCATCATATACGAATTTGCCGAACATACCTTTGTCTTTCTCAGACTGTCCGTGGTAGGTTGGCGCACCGAGCAAGTCGCGTTGGACTATTGGCTGTTGCCAGACATGTCCCTCTACGATGTTCTTGATTGTGCCAACGTCAGCGAGACCACCAATTCCAATACCACCACAAGCGAGATTCTTGACAGTAGGTTCTATGAACCTGACGAAGTCAAGTGAGTCGAGATATGTCCTGTTCTTCTGGTAGACAGGACCTTGATACATCATCGAGTTCATCGCCTCGCAGATGTAAAGCTTCTTTCCACAACCCATCCACGCAGCAAGGACGCTTGACACGAAGTCATCGGCGATTCCATTCGCCATTTTGCCAACGATGTTGTAGTCTGCTGGGCAAACCACACAAACGTCGGCCCAGCGAACAATGTCGATGTGCCCAACCGGATGTCCGGCTTTGTCGTGCCAATCTGCTATCTCATGTGTAAGAGTGTAATAAGAAGAGAAGTGGCCAGTGTAGAAGGATTGGCCGAACGAAACATTGGTGTTAGATGTGGTAGATAGACTGCCTTTGCTGTGCATCATCAATTCACCTGCTGCCTTGGTCATGTAGTGTTTGACTTCATGTCCATCTTCCTTGAGCTGATAAGCCAGCTTGTGGGAGAGGTAAGCAGAGACGGAACCAGTGGATAGTAGAAGTATATTCATAGCATCGCAGATTTCATTTCATATGCTTCTATGCACTCATCTACAACAGCCTTCGCTAATGGATATACTGCAAAATGCTTTCGCTCTTCAGGTGGCGGAAGTGAGTATTCTCTTGGCGTAGTATTGTGCTTTGACATGACAGTAAGCTTATGGTCGTCGTTTTTGATGTCCCGAAGGTCATTGCCAATGACGAGATCAACATCTGACTCAACTATCTGGTTCTTCATTGCATTGAGAAGCTCAGCAGTAGTAGAGTCCACAAGCAGCTTGAATCCGCATATGATGGCATTTGGGGCGAGCTTTCGCATGATGGGCAGAATCTTTGGAAGCTTGACGAGCTTGATGCACATATCATCCTCCCTCGACCGGTACTTGCCATTGTAGTAGTTGGCAACGCCATAGTCAGACACTGCAGCAGCAACCACAATGATGTCGTATGTCTCCTTCTTCAGAAGCTCCTCAATGCCAAACTTGTATTCGTCGAAGGTGGAGTACTCAATGTACTCAATTGGCCTGTATCCATCTTCGTATGTCTCATCATTCAGAGACTGGAGTGTTGGCTTCTTGCTTCCTTTTGCCATGAAGAAGGTTATCTTCTCTATAGAGTTTCCATGTTCATTTCCTGTTGCGAATGCTGCAAGTCCTTCATCAAAGAATGCATCGACTATTCGCGAGCCAAATGTCCCTCGGCTCATGTTCGTTATCGACCTCACTCGGTCAATTGGGACCTTTGTCCCACCAGATGTTATGAGTATCTTCATTTATGATCTCCCTTCTGCATTATGCATCATTTGATGGCATTTGCAAATTGCTCCACCATTCCTTTGAAGCAACCACCACACAAGTAGTGATGTGTCATTCCTATATTGAACAAATACTCGGAGTCATTCTTTCCACATATCTCGCAAAGACCCTCCAAAGCATTTGGGTTGTGTTCGACATTTATGCCCCTCAGATACCTTGATTCAACATTTGGCTGATCCATTGGAAAGTCCCATATCTTCATGGTGTTCTCCTTTGCCGTCAATGTGTGATGAGATAGTAGATACCAAGCCCTATTCCAACTAGAAGCATGATGCAAAAAAGCGCGCAACCAATTTTTGCATCTTCTACTTCATTCTCGGTAATAGTGTCAGATTTGCCCTTTAGGTCTTCTTTGTCCTCTGCCATTCCATGAAACAGCCATTCGTCACCATTTTCACATGTGGCATCATGTGCAACTGCTATTGCTATTATCTCTCCGCCCATTGCTTACCTCAAATACAGCAGCTTCTGTCATACTGTGCTAAGCTTCTTCGCATACAGCATCTTCTTGATTGCACTCTCCGTCTCTTTGCTTGCTTCTTCAAGCGTTTCTTCAGCCTTTTCTCTAAGCTCAGCTTTGCATCTCTCACGAATTTCTTTGCAATGGTCATCAAAGTCTATGTCTATGCAGCGCCCTCTAGTGTTCTTCTTGTAGAATGGGCACAGATCTTGGCAGAATATGTAGTCTACAATGCACTCTCTGGTCAGGCATTCCTTGCTGTGGCACCATGCATACTTTCCAAGGTCATCATACTCATACTCATAGTGCTCACACTCATATATGCGCTTCTTGTTTGATTTAGCCATATGCACTTTCCCTTGAATTACAAACTAGATGAGCTGTCATTGGATTTTACGACTATCCTTCCAGCAATGTCTGCTCGCATGGCAGCAACGTCGAAGACATAACGCGGATCATCTGGATCCATGCGCTCATAGTCTTCGTCCCACGAGTTCGGCTCACTGCCATACGCACACTTCTCCTTGTGGTTGTACGCATTTCCATCTTCTGGTATGTAGCCACGAAGTTCGCCTTTCTGGCCAATGTACAAGACAAACACGAGTGGAAGCTCCCAGTCACCGCCACCTGCGCACCACAGCACAGGGAATGCTGATGCACCAGATCCAATCATCTCATAGCCATCAAGGTCTTCTAGGCCTGGAAGATGGTTATAGCTGTCTTCGGCCCCAAATTCTTCTACATTCTCAAAGTCTACATCTATCTTCGACAGGTCTGCCCGCACTTTTGCTTGCGCCGGTGTATCACTTCCATTTAGTACCCCATACGCGCATGGAACATCGTAGTCTGATCCGCACACTTTTGCAACAAGTGCCTTGAGATCATCAATCGTCTGGTTCGATTTTGCATATCTTGGCATGGCGTGCTCCCTTACTTTCTTTCTCTCCAGACATCAAGTTCAACATGATCTTTGCCAGCTCGGCTGTCTACATAAGACCAGCTTGACGTAGGAAAATGCTGCTTCATGATGTCCACTAGCATCTCTTTGTCTGCAATGCCATGCTCACTGTTCTTGTACTTGATAGTGAGATGCTCAACTTTTCTGTCTTCAATGTCGACATCTGCACCATATCGAAGAGCAGCTACACCTACCAAGAAAATACCGATAACTACTGTTGCTGCTAGCATTCCGGATAGAAATTCATCCATATTAATGACTCCAATCTTATTAATGACTCCAATCTTATGTACATTGACTAATATATGTTATAGTCATAGACTGCTGCAGAATTCTATGAACTTCTCATCTACTTCAGGGTCTACTAACTTCTTCCAGTAAGAAGTCTTGCACAAGTTCCAGCAGTCTGAGCAGTGCGGATCAGCATGGCTGACAAGCAGTGCCTTCTTGTCAAATGTCAAGACATTCTCTTTCTCATAGTCATAGTCTTCTGGCTTCTTGCATCCAGCAGCTTTCCATGTCTCCCACTGGACACAATATGCAGCAGCACACCTGGTCTCATGAGAAGCTCGATCTAGTGCTTTCTCTCTAGAAGTGTGGACTGGAAAGCTAGAATGAGGGACATAGCAAGACTTGTCATAGTCCCATGTCAAGACGTCAAACAAGCGGTCTTTGCTCTCATCAAACGGCTTCACTATGCGCTTTGCGCCTACTGCAGAGAAGTTCACTAGTTCATCCATGTTAGCCATTTGCTTCTCAGCATCTTCTCTAGAGAAGTGGACAGACTCAAGCATAGACTTGCCGCCAACAGACAAGTGCACACAGAACAGACTTTCACCAGGCTCAGCTGCATGCTTCCTCACAACAGGCAAGTAGAACTTGACAGGCCTCAGAGTCCTTATCCCGACTATAGTCTCTAGAAGATTCTCTAGATAATAGTCTAGATTCTTCAAGTCCTTCTTTCCAGACAGCAGCTTCCCAGCCCCAACCGCAGGCTTGCAGTACTCATTCCCAAACTTAGCTTTATGAGCAAAGTCTAAGCCATATTCCTCTTCTAGAAGCTTGACAACCTTGTGCCTCTGCTCATTGTCCATCTTCTTCCAGCTGTATGCTGACCAATGTGTAGGTGTGTTTGCTTGCATATGCTTGTCTTTCTCAGTTTTCCATGTTTGCTGCATTGACATACTTCATCTGAGTCCACTTCTTAGAGTACTCTTTCCCGCACTCAATGAACTTCTCAGTCATGTACTTCTCAATTGCATCATACGTGTGTCCAAAAAAGCCAATTGTCAAGCTAAGTGAACGATCATCATTCATCAGCAGCACTTCACAATATGGCATCTTGTCTTTGTCTTTGTCCATATGCTCTCCTCATCTTGCAACCATTGCACCTAGCAGTCCAGTGACCACAACTGCAAAGACCACCATGCCAATGACATACACTTTGTTGAGTATTGCATTCTTGTGATCAATGGCATCTCCAATGCTGTCATCCATGTTGTTCACCTCCATCATCCACGTAAATCATCTTCTATCTTGAACTGCTCATATGGAAACGGCTTCACCTCTACGCCAATCAGACTCATGAACTGCACTAGTCGACAATTTGCTCTATACACTGGATCACGTGGATTGTTATAAGATTCACATGCTGGTCGGCATTGAAACTCGGTGTATCTCACTTTCTTGATCTTCAAAAATGGAAATCTGCAAGAAAAGCAGAACTTTGTCTTGATCTTCTCACTTGCATTATGTATTCTCTCAACGGCATTATCAATCAAAACATGCTCACCATCTAGCAGTTCTAACTCTATATATCCACTATTCCTCATTGCTTCAATCCAAATAGCTGGTCAAACCTGCTTCTCAACTGGAGGTGCTCCATTGAGAACAACATCTAGTCTGTTCTCTATTCTGCTTAGTGGCATGCCAAACTTGACCTGCCTGACTTCAGATCTTGTCACAAGCATCTTGCCACTCGCATCAAGCTTTCTCTGCTTCTCTGGAATCTTTGCTAGAGTCTCCGCATCAAGCTCTTTCTGGAACACAACTCTTCTGAACCAAGATCCATAGCGGAAGTCTTCATCAATGTCTTTGCTGAAGTCAACTCCAATGTCTTTCAGCATCTCTATCTTCTCTTCACCACTCTTCTTGTGTATCTGCTTGTTTGAGAAGTGCTCAAGCGCAACAAGTGTGATTGCATTCTTCAAGCAGTCACGCTCTCTGAAGAGAAGCATGTTTGGAATCTCTTCAAGAGGCATCTGGCAGACACGGCAGTCAAAGTGTGGAATGAACTTCTCTATCCTTCCTTTGAGCTTTGTCTTTGAGCCACATACACAGAATGCAGCACTTGCCATTCCAGCTAGAACACTCTCAAGCTTGAACAGACGTGTCTCAAATGGCATCTTCCTTGGCTCAAGATAGCAGAGGCTTATCTCATCGCTCTGGACATAAGAGATGAATGCATTAGTCTTGTCATGCAGGTGCTTAGTCACTTCTTTCATTGTCCAAGCAAAGTCTTGGTCAAATGGCTTGCCAAGACCATGTGTGAAGGTGTGGAAGCAGCGGCCATCAATCCTCACATAGACTGGGATTCCCGGCACAAGGGAAGTCTGAGTATGCACCGACTCAAACTCTTTCATGCGATCTCCTAAAGTCTCTCTGTTTGCATTTCCTTTGCTTGCCATTTTCGTTCTCTTTCTTTCTAGACAGCCATCAGCTCTGCTCTAGCTAAGTCATTGCTTCTACATCATTGCATCTCTCATTTGCTTTGACACTTCACTTCCAATCCACAATCTCAATGCATCTTTGTCATTCACCGGCTCTACAACAGGCATTGCGGATGATGAGATCTTCAACGGAGGAATGTCTTTGTTAGCAGTTGCTAGATAACTCACATAGCTGACTTGCTTAGCTGAAGCATCACCTTTCTCAATGAAGAAGTTTTCTCGCATCTTGACAATCTCTTCTGGAATGCTGTTGAACTTTCCAAGAGTCTTGAGAATCTCAAACTCTTCATGGTCTTCAACTTCAAGCATTCTCTCAAGATCTTCTCTAGAAGAGAACATGCCACAAGCAGTTGTGTAGATGCAAGATATGTCTGAGTAGTCATATTCAAGCAAGATCTCTGAAATGAGTCTTTGCAGTCTGCAGTAGTAGTCATCTGACATGAAGCTCTTTCTGCAGAATCCACAGTTACAACACACCTTTCCAAGTGGCTTGACAGTGAACCTATCTAGACATTTCTTCTGCATGCTCTGCAACTTGCCTTCATGATTTGCCATCTAGATCTCTCTGTATCTGCTCTTCTGGATCTACCATGTACTCAGCTCTCTCGGCTTCTCTCAGCTGCTTGAGCATTGACTTCAAGAGATGCTCATAGTCTTTTCCACAATGTGTCAAGTCGAGCCCTTTGTCTAGATATCTGCCACTTCTGCTGACATTGAAGTACCTGCACAGCTCAAAGCACTTGTCTTTGTCTAGAGCAACTTTGTCTTGGTCAACTATCTTGTAGCTCTTGTGGTCATACAAGCTGTAGATGAAGTCACTGCTTATCTCTGGTCTCTCTTTGCTTGACATCCAGAATGTTCTGTTGCTGAGCAGCACTATCCATGTCTGGAACCTCAAGTCAGTGTTTCCAGGCTCAGTCAGCACTGCTATCTTGTCATTAGTTCCTCTAGCTGAGAACATTCCAACATACACAAGCTCTTTTGGCTTGTACAGTGTTGGAGACTTGCCTTCAAGAACCACTTCAGTGCTAAATCTGCGGCCAAAGTATGTGCAAGATTCACTAGAATATTGCTCAGTGAATGTCTCAAACAGTGGCTGCTTCACTGCTGCCCAGACATGTGACTTTCCTGGTTCAAGTGCTTCTAAGTCCTTTGCACTCAAGCTCTCAATCTCTTCCATGACAACTACTATACCAAATCTTAGACTTCTGGAATGTCATCTTCAGGAACAGAGCACTTGAGAATCTTGTCATAGAACCTGACAACTACTAAGCCGAATCTTTCATTGCTGTTCTTAGCTCTCTCTAGAGAGCTTATCACACAATCACGATCTTCTTGCTTCATGTTGCAGAAGTCACTGACATTAGTGTCACTGGTTATGAAGTTCTCTACCACGAAGCTCTTTGCCCATAATGACCTGTATCTGTTGGCAAGCTCTTGCTGCTTTGCTGTTCCTTCTAGCTTTTTGCCATACATTGAGTCTAGTGCGATTCTCAGCTGGCACTCGCTATTGCAAGCACTCAGCATCCACGTGAAAAGTCCTTGCCATGCCTTCACCTCGGTGAACTCTTCTTCTCTAGAGAATCCATGAAGTGCAAGGTGAAGTCCAAGCTCGGCAAGTGAAGACACTGCACCAAGCTCTTCTGCGCTTGTTGCATCTAGAGCTTCAGCAAAGTCATCATACCAGTCATTTGCTTCAGGAATGTCGCAGAAGGTCTTCAATGCTTAGCTCTCTTTTTGCTTCACCTTTGACCACTTTTGCTATCTCTCTAGCCATCTCTTCATAGCTGAATGTTGCATGAATTGGCATGCACACAATGCGGTCTTCAGCTCCAATCTTCACAAGCAGTCTGAGCATGCATCCACCGGCATCATCACTTGCATCAACATCTTTGCAGCTGACAGCAACACTAGTTGGAATGAACACAGCAAAAGCTGTTCTTGACTCTTTGGCTTCACCGGTCTTTTCAAACATGAAGTCTATGCCATTGCAATGCTCATGAAATGACTCTGATATGTCTATGCAAGAGAACTTCTGGTATGCTTCATCTTGGTCATCAAAGAGCACTAGTCTCAAATTAGCTACAGCTTTTCTGACAACTTCACTCTTGAAGTGCTGGCCATGCCAAGACTTCAGCAGCAAATCTGCATCACTAATGACTTTGATTGGTTGGTCTGCAATGAATTCTCTCTCTTTGTCAAGCAGCTCTTTCTTGAAGAGAGCCATACTCTTCCGCAGTCTCTCACTCTCAGCTTCTAGACGCGCAAGTTCAGTGCTTATGAACTCTAGCTCTGCAAGCTGCTCCTTGTTAGCTGAGTCAACTAGCTTGAGATCAATTGCACCCATTGCCATCCTCTCTTTCAGCTATCTGCTTTCTGCAGACAAAAACGAACAACTCGTTCTTAGATCTATTTGCACAGAGACTTGTGTGCCATCCACTTCCAAAGTCTAGATAGAGATCATCTACTACTCCATTCCAGCCACTCTGCTTCATGAACAGCTTCAAGCACTTGTTGAAGTCAAAGTCATTGTGTGCATGATGCACTTCTTTGATGCCATTCAAGTCAGCATCAACAAGTCTCTCAACAAGCCTGCTCTTAGCTTGCTCATCGATGTCAACTTCCAAGTCAAAGTGCTCAACTTCAACCTCTCCTTTCCAAGACAAGTGCTCTCTTGTCCCTCGAAGCCAGATCTTGCTGTTGCTCTCCATCAGTAGTCAGCCCTCGCCATTCCTCTGTTGTTGTCCCAAACAAATACATTTGGCCCTTTCTGGGCATATGTGAGATAGTTGCTGTCATCAACATCACTCTTCCTGAAGATGGCTGGCCAGTTTCCATGCATGTTGAAGACCACCCAGACAAATGGTCCACACTCAAACTTCACTAAGTCTGGAATCTTCTCCTGAGGATCTCCAGCAAGCCCGACAACATATGTGTTGTATATTGCCTCATGCCCACAATTTGCTGCATGCATTGCACTTTGCATCACATCACATACTAACTTTGGCTCTTCAGCACATGTGATGCCTTCAAGTGCAATGCGAACAATGTCTTCTTCTTCAACTTTCCATACTCCCTTCTTGCATAGCTCTTCTCTAGTATGCAGTGAGTAGTCAAGTGGAAGCTCCATGCTGATGTCACAGATGTCAAGCTTCCAAGGCATCTTTGGCTTCAAGCATGCACTCCAGTCGAATGTTGTCTCAAGTGCTCTGCCACAGCACTGGTCTAAGTCACACATCTCCATGCTCTAGTTGGTCCTTCATGAGATCCACTGTAGTGTCATTGTACACAATTCCAAACTTTCTTGCCATTGCAGCTGGACTCTCAAGAGCACGAATGTATCTCCAATTTGGAATGATGTCAGAGCCGGAGTTCATGACAACAAGAGTGTAGTAGATTGTCTCTAGCTTGAAGAATGGAAACCTCTTTGAGAGTCTCAACTTCTTCTTTGAGCATCTCTTTATCTTCTTAAGCCAATGAAGCTCACAGATAGTGCCAACTTCAAGTCCATCAAGACCGGTGTAGTTGATGTAGATTTGCTGTTGGTATCTAAATTGAATTGGAATCATGTCAAGCCTTTCTTGAATTCTAAGCCAGTTGCAGAGTCAATGCTGCATGCAAAGGTCTAGCAAGTTTCTCATCTTAAGCGCTTTCTTGCATTGCTCATCTTCGAGTGGCCTTTGAAGTCCGGATGCTTTCTCTTCCAAGCAATGAACTTCTGCATCTCTGGCGCAGCAAGAAGCTTCTCTTTTGTGTTGTACAAGTCACGAAGTGCTGTCTCATCCCACAGAGAGTGTATCTGGTCATGGCAGCTTCTGCAGATCCAAATCAAGTTAGAAGGATCTTCTTTCATCTCTTTGTACTTGTTCCTTGTTCGAGACCGTGGAATCAAGTGGTGCTTTGTTGGCTCACATGGAAGTCCACAGAGCTCACATGCTGCTTGTGTCCTATCTTTCTCAGCTTTCATCGCCTCAGTCCTTCTAGATCAGCATGTATGAGCAGCTCTTCTCGCGAAGAAGCAACCATAGTGTCTTTGTAGTCTGCAATTCGATCAAAGTCCCACTTGTCAAGTTGTTTTCCAACACTGTCATGGACTTTCTGAACTTTGTCCCAATAAGACTTCAAGAACTCTCTCTTGACATCTAGAATGTTGCTAGTTGCATATCCATGGACAGAGTGGTACTTGTGCCGTGGATCGGTTGTGCAGTAGTCATCTACTACTAGATGGTAGTTCATCTCTTCTCCAAGATATCCTTCTGCTTTGACCCGCATCTGGAACTTTCGCTTGAACTTCCTCTCTAGAAGAGTCTTTATGAGATCTACTTCAACATCAACCGAGATGTCTGAAGCACATCCATCTCTAGCTTGATCTGCTTTGCTAGTATCAGATGCTAGAGATCTGCGACTGCACATTTTCTTGAGCCAACTTGCCACTTGTGCACTCCTTTCTCATCTTGTCAACCATGTCTGTCCAGCGAATTGGTGCATAGCCAATTCTCTCAACACATGCACAGAAGCTGTTAGACGTGAAGTCTCTGTACAGCTCTTGATTGTGGACATGGCCATATATAGATGCATATACATCACCATCTTTCACCCACTGCATTGGCTCATGGCTCAAGATGAAGAAGTTTGAGATGACAACTGGATGGTCATACACTCTGTGGAATCCACTCTCATAGTAGAAGCTTACCTTGTGGTGGTCATGGTTGCCCATCACCAAGTTTATGCGTCCATTGAGCCTTGAGACTATCTCTTTGACATGGTCTTTGCTTCCAAATGCAAAGTCACCAAGATGCCACACAATGTCATCTTTGCCAACAACTGCATTCCACTTTGCAATCATGTCTTCATTCATCTCAACTGCATTTGCATAAGGCCGGCCGCAGTACTTGATTATGTTTTCATGGTAGAAGTGTGTGTCTGAGACTACCCATGTGCTGCTTGTCATGTTCTTCTTCTCCCTTCCAAAGTTGTTGAGCATCCAGATGACTTGCTTTGCCACTCGCTTAGCTTCACTCTCATCAATGCTCTCATTCACTGCAATTGTGTTGTTTGGAAACTCACTTTCAAACTTGCTTGTGTTCTTTCCAAGCACTGCGACTGCAAATGATCCAACATGTCCTTTGCTCTTCTTCTCTCTGCTCAAGATCTCGAATGCTTCTGCTCCAGATGATGCTGCAAAGCTTGCAACTGTGAAGTGCAAGCCAAATGCATTGTGCACTTCTTGGAGAAGGCGACTCTCAAGAGCTCTTGGAAGCTCACTGTCTATGAAGATCAAGTCCATTGAGCATATATTGTATCACAATCCAGCATTTGCATCAAATCCAAGAAGATTGAGCATCATGCAGAGCTTAATGCCATCCATGCCAAAGAACTGGTTCTCCACTTCAACTGCAGTTGTAGTCAAAGCACCATATGCAGCATCAAGTGTTGGCACAAAGAAGCTCTTTGAGCTCATGAGCTTTCCGAGTGCTTCATTCCAAGAGCAACCAACTATCTTAGATCCTCCAGCATCATATATCCACCCAACTTCATTCTTGAATCCAATGAATGATCGACAAGTTCTCTTGCAACGGCCAAACTTTGCCAGCTTGAACTTGAAGTTCTGTGCTAGTGCTTTGACAAGTCTCTTGCTTTTCTGCTCTTTCAGATGCTCAATGTCCATATGGCTGCTACACTAACAAAAACAAGCTTTTGTGGTAAGTATCTCTATGACAAAACATCTAGCAGAGCAGTTGATTCTGTCTATCTGTGATGAGTGTAAAGTGTTTGTCGAGTGTGATCCTAAGTTCTAGAAAGACTATGGAGAGTGCTATCCAGATCTAGACAAGATCGTCTTAGGAGAGAAATACTCTAGTGGCAAGATAAAGCTTGCTGTCTTCTTGCATGAGCTTGGACACATCTTGACTATAAAGAGACGTGGAGCTAGATATCTAGCAGCATCAATCTTCTAGGAAGAGAGCTCTGTGTGGAGCATTGCGCAAGAACTTCACTTGAAGTACACCGGAAAGCCATTCTCTAAGTCTCAAGCTGACTTCATGCTAAAATGTCTCAACAGCTACTCTGAACATCACTACTCATTTGTCAAGAAATACAACAAATAAGCTTCTACTTCTACTATATTTCTACTATATATGCTGTTAACTAAAGAAGATGGGATACTATTATAGTATCCCATCTAAGAAACAGCTAGCATAGAAAGAAAGACAAAAAGCAAAAGTCTACTAGCATCTAAATGCAAAAATTTGGTAGCATTCTAGCATGCCAAGCAGACAAAAGACAAAAAGCAAGTCACTGGGCTTGAATACTGGAAATCTGAGAGCAATGCTTGCTGGCTTGAAAGACAATGACCAGCTTGAAGTAGTTCTCTGCGCTAAGAGTCCATGCACTAGTGCAGATTCTCATGAAAAGCTCTCAGCACTGTGCTACCGCTTGTACAATTTGCTTGCTCATGCTTGTGAGTGTGCCAACCATGATGCAAAACTTGAGAAGAAAAGCAGAATGCACACGATCTACTATGAGAAAGATGGTTGCAACCAAGGTGCTTCAGCTTTGCTGGAAGACATCGAGCATGAGCTCAGCAACTACAGCAAAGAGATGATCCAAATTGATCTTGAGAGATCATTGTAGCAGAAAAGGGTAATATAATATCAACATTATGGCAGAAAAAAGAGAATTCAAAGTCCTTGATGATCGCTCACATGTGCTTGAGCGTCCTGGCATGTACATTGGTGGTGTGAAGCTAGTCAACCAAGACCAGTGGATCATTGACCCGCAGACAGAGAAGTTCAAGCACCAGACACTTCAAGTTGTGCCTGGCCTCATGAAGATCATAAATGAGATAATTGACAACTCAATTGATGTAGCAATTGACACTGACTTCAAAGCTGCTACAAAGATCCAAGTGAAAGTTGACAGCAAGTCGGTCACGGTGACTGACAATGGAATTGGAATTCCAGTCAAGAAGCTCGACAACAGCAATGATGAGCGAACTCTCCCAGAGATTGCATGGACAACACTCAGGTCTGGGACATCATTCAGCGATGATCGAGAGAAGATAGGAACTAACGGATTGGGCTCTGTCGCGGCAAACATCTTCTCAAAGACTTTCATCGCAACTTCAGATGATGGCAAGAAGCAGCAGACAATAAAGTGCTTCAACAACATGTCTGAGATAAAGCCAGGAAAAGTCAAGCAGTCTTCTGGAAGAGCTGGAGTTGAAGTGTACTTTGAGCCAGACCTTGAGAGATTTGGCCTGGCAGAGATAGACCAGACACACCAAAGTCTCATATACCAGCGGCTCTTCAACCTTGCAATATCATTTCCAAAGATCAAGTTCAGCTTCAATGGAAAGCAGATAAGTGTGTCTGAGAAGAAGTTTGCAAGCATGTTCTCAGACAATGCTGTGATTGAGTCTAGTGACAACACTATGATATGTGTGTTCCCCAATGAGTATGATGAGTTCAAGTTCTATGCACAGCTCAATGGACTCAACACATTCTTAGGTGGATCACATGTTGACTACATAGCAAATGAGATAGCTACTAGAGTTCGTGACAAGCTTGTGAAGAAGTACAAGACACTCAGGCCGGGAGACATCAAGAATCGCATGGGGCTAGCAATTGTCTTGACTGGCTTCAAGAATCCTGACTTCAACTCACAGTCAAAAGAAGAGCTGAAGAACTCTTGGTCTGACATTGGAAAGCATCTTGCTGGGAAGATTGACTTTGATGCTTTTGTGAAGAAGCTCTTGAAGTGTGAAGCATTTGTTGACCCTATTGTTGAGACATTCAAGATAAAAGAGGAGCTGAAGGCACGGCAAGAGCTGAAGCAAGCAAAGAAGGTGAAGGTCAAGAGTGACAAGTATCTTCCTCCGCTTGGTGGATCTGGAAGGAAGTATCTTGCTCTATGTGAAGGTGCATCAGCTCAGTCAGGCATCAGTGCTTGTCTTGGTCGTGAAGGAATTGGCTATTATGCTATGAGAGGACTTCCACTCAATGCTTATGACAGCTCAATGCAGAAGATAGTTGCCAACCAAGAGCTGAAGGACATCACAAACATCCTTGGCCTTGACATATCAACCGCTGACAAAGCAGACAAGTTCATTGCATTTGAGAAAGTCTTGATAACAACTGACAATGATGCTGATGCACAGCACATCACTGCAATGCTCATTGGCTGGTTCAAGCGCTTTGCACCAAACTTGTTCAGAGATGGAAAGATCTGCAAGCTGATAACTCCTCTCATCATCGTGCAAGACAAGAGCTTCAAGATCAAGGAGTACTTCTTCAATGTGCAAGACTTCAAGAAGTGGGAGAAGGAGCATCCAGGCAACAAAGACAAAGTTGTCTACATCAAAGGTCTTGGTTCATGGGAGCGAGAGCAGCTGCAAGAGCTCATTGACAAGAATGGCCTTGACAAGTTCATCTTGACTTACAGACTTGATGAGAAGAGCAATGAGCTAGTTGAAGACTGGCTTGGAAGCGACCCAGAGAAGCGCAAGAAGCATCTGTCAAGCTACACTTTTGACATCAATGCTGCATGATGAAGTACTTAGTCAAGCACCCAACTAGAATGTTAGGAAGAATTTGTTGGCTCTTGGATGAGGTCTATGACTTCCATCATTTTGAATTGTGCACTAGCAGCATGGTGCTTAAGTTCTTGAAAGATGTCAATTGTGCTAGACTCATCAAAAGATATGATTCAGAAGAAGAGCTCAACATAGATGCTGACCTCATGTTTGGTGAATGTAAGATGAAGTGTGTTAGTTGACAGAAAGTCTGTGTATCATGCTATTTGTTGCTGCATATCTTGGTGTCTTCTTTCCTTGCTATGTGGTATAATCAAACTATGAGAATTGAGAATGATGCAATAGTAGATGAGACTGGTGTTGACCTTCCATTGAAGTTCAAGTCTCAAACTGACCTTAGAGATCCAAAGTACAAGCTGTATGCTTGGATATCTGACAGATCTGGAGCAGAGTGGGATGTGAAGATAGGCATGGCCCACAATGAGACTGTCTTGAAGAGGACTCTAGCTATAACTGGATCTAATGCTGAGAACCGTGTTGTTGGTCTTTGGGAGACTGACTGCAAAGATGGCATTGTGCACCAGAAGCTCAAGAGCTTAGACAAAGTGTCATCAGCATACAGGCATGCAAATGATGGCCAGAGAGGTGGAACTTCTTCTGAAGTGTACAAGTTCTCTTCACTAGCTGGACTAAGAGAAGTCTTGAAGATTGTTGATGATGTTGTTGGCACCAAGCACATTGAGAAGGCCAACATCCCTCTGTTCCCTGACATCAAACGCTTAGTTGATGAGATAGCAGCAGACTCTTCAGAGAAATTCACCTTAGACCTCTGCACTCGCTGGGGCAAGACTCGAACAGCGCTTGAGCTGATGAAAGCCAATGCATCAAAGCTAGGCACTAAGCTGTCAGTGATGCTGAGCTATGTTGGGACAGCCAAGCGAAGCTATGCTGAAGAGCTTGGCACAAATTTGCAGTATGATGGCTTTGAGCTCATTGATCCGGATGTGCTAGCATCTCCGGCTGAGTGCTTAGCAAAGATCAAGCATGCATTCAGCTCAGGCAAGCATGTGCTCTACTACTTTGCATTGACAGGCACAGGTGGTCTTGATGAGAGCGACAGCAATGACAAGACTTGCTTTGCAAAGCGCCTTGCACCACTCTTGAAGCTAGATGCCACAGTTGATGTGTATGTTGATGAAGCAGACTTTGGTGCTGACACAAAGCGCCAGATAGCCAAGATCCACAAAGTCTGGAAGTCTTGCAAGTGCATGAAGTTCTATGGCATGACTGGCACTGATGCAGGCTGTGTGAAGAGCATGTGGCCAGATGACAAGCTAGCTGTCTACAAGCGTGACTACATCATTGATGTCCTCAAAGCTGATGAGCGAGCTGGAGCTGTCAACATAGCATGGCATGTGCTTGACAACTCTTCTCTGGCTGCAGCTGTTGGAAGCAATGCTGCAATGGAGAACTTCAGCGGGATGTGTGAAGTTGTTGACGGACACCTCAAAGAAGAGGTCTACTTCACCCAGCTCCTCAGGTGGCTGTACTTGAATGAGATACCATTTGATCCATCTAAGTTCCGCGACATAGCTAAAGCAAAGCTAGTTGATCCAAGCTTTGCAACAATGGTGTTTTTGCCAAATGACAAGAAGTGCCATGCTATGTTTGCAAAACTGGTTGAGCAGGCCATCCCAGGCTCAAGAGCAATTGTTGTCAACGGTGATGAGACAACAAATGCTGAAGCTGAAGAGATGGTGAAGCAAGCATTGAAAGACAATGCAAAGAGAAGAGGGCTTGAAGACAATGACTTCAGGCGAGGTGCAGGTGTGTTCATCATTGCAAGCTGCATGGCAAACAGGTCATTCAGTGTGAAAGAGATCAAGAACATCTTGCTCTTAGTCAATGGTGGAGAGTACTGGTCTATTGCGCAGAAAGTTGCCAGAGGGCTCACGCCATTCAGAGCAGACACCAACAGCCCATTCTCACCATCTGACCCAAGGAAGATCTGCAATGTCATAGACTTCAGGCTGGTGTGGAATTGGCCAGCACTCAGCAGTTGGCTGTCAGGCCTTGGAATTGAAGTGCTGAAGCAAGAAGACCACACAACTGAGACAAGCCCATTTGAGATGGTTGAGCGCATCTCTGAGATGACAGGCAAGATCTCATTTGATGAGTACCGGTGGAATGGCATAGATCCTGTCCACAAGCTTGGCAAGGCAGATTTGATGGCTATGATGCAGACATCTGACTTCAAGCGAGAGAGGATGATCAAGCTTGCAGATTTGAGTGAGCTGCCAGACCCAGCAAGGTGTGAGCTTGATGAAGAGATAGTCTTGACAGCACTTGAGACCGACAATGTCCTTGGTGACTCTGGGAAGCACAAGAAAGTGAAGCTGACTAGGAGTGCCAACTCAACATGCAATGCATCTCAGCAGAATCCAGAAAGCAGCGCTGAAGATGAAGAAGACAAAGCTGACTGGAAGCTGCAGCACTTGAACTTCATCTGGAACCACACAGACTGGTTCAGCTCACCTGGTGCAAAGACTCTAGATGAGTCACTCACAATGATGAGCTCTGAGCGAAAAGCTGAGTATGAGCACCAGTTTGGCATTGACATGAGTTTTATTGAGAAGCTAGCCAAGCACTTGAAAGAGAAAGACTTTGTACTTGAGTTCAGCGAAGTGTGAAGCAGAAAGGAAAGAGAGAAAGAAGCATGTTTGAGTTTGACATAGATATAGACAAGAAACTGAATGCACCTAGCAAGCGCAAGATATATGACATGCTTGTTAGGAGAGCTGGAGAGTGCTTGAAGACTGCAAAAAGTGTATGTTTGCTTGGCCTCAGCAACTGGAGGTATGGTGAGTGGATCTTAGCTGAGAACAAGAATGTTGAGAGAGTGACTGTAGTTGAGAGCTCTCAGCTCAAGTTCATGTACAAAGACTTAGAGAAGCTAAGCAAGTACAATATCATATATGTCAATGATGACAATTATGTAGAAGCACTAGAAGGATTGTCAATGAAGTTTGATTGCATAATCATGAATCCACCATATCAGCGAAATTTGCATCTAAAGATTCTTGCTGAGGCGATCAAGCACTTGAAGGATGAGAATAGCATATGTGTGAACTTGAGTCCGGTTCTATGGCTAGAAGATCCGCATGCACATATGAAGTCTAAGTCAAATCTCTTTAAGTTTGATAACAGCATTGTCCATAAATGTGAACAACTTGATGTTGTTGACAAAGACACTGCAAATCAACTGTTCAACACCGGCTTATTTGCAAATCTTGGAATATATGTATGCAAGAAGAATGCAAAAGGCATTGACAGCAAGAACTTCTGGAAGAGGAATTTTGAAGATTGGGAAGTTGAAGTGTTTGACAGAGTCTATGCATTGAAGACCCACATTGAAGACAAATGTGAAAACAACAAACGCGATGGAATACGTGTGCCAATTGCTTTTATTGCTGGAAATCGTGGAACATTGCCAATCTACAAAGACATTGCTTATGTAGTTGATGGGATGAAAGATGGAAAAGACTGGACTAAGTGCAAGAATAATGGTGGCTATGAGAAAGAAGAAGGCATTCCAATTCCAATCAGCATAAAGTTTGCAACAGAAATAGAAGCTCAAAACTTCTATGACAGTTGGAAGACAACATTCTGTAAGTGGCTTAGCAAGCGTTTTCTTTTTGATCAGAATATTCCACTTCGTTTTCTTCCATGGCTTGGTGACGCCACTAATCCTCGTACAGGTTTGAAGGGCTACCAAGGCGAGTGGACTGATGCTGACTTGTACCAGTTCTTCAACATAACTCCAGAAGAGCAGAAGGTCGTTGAAGAGACAATGGCAAAGTATGACCCTAAGTGATGACATAAAAGCAAAGATCCAAGCCGAGTATGACAGCTGGAAAGACAAGCTCTGGGCAGGCAAGACAAAAGAAGAGCGTCAGAAGCTTGGCCAGTTTGCTACGCCTCCACCACTCACAATCAAGATGCTTGAGAAGTTTGACAGTCTTGATGGCAATGTCCTTGATCCTTGCCTTGGTGCAGGAAATCTCATTGCTGCTGCAACAATAGCAGGAGCAGATCCAGCAAAGTGCTATGGCATTGAGCTAGATCCAGTGATACACAAAGTTGCACAGCTACGCCTTGCTAAGCTTGGTGTTCCACCTTGGCATATCAAGCAAGGTGATGCACTAGATCCAAGCAGCTATGAGTTTGAAGAAGACAATGTTGATGATGCTAAGCAGTTTGCAGTTGTAGCTAAAGTGAACAGTAAAGAAGTTAAGTTGCTCATTGTGTCAAAAGGGAAGCTCATCAAAGAAGCTGACTTCAATAAAGACACTAGAGAGAAGTTGAAGCAGATCATTATGAAGCTAAAGACAAAAGGCATCAAGATTGTGAAAATTGCATGAACAGCTAATTTATAAGCTATGAGTTTGGTTTTTGAGAAAGTAAATTATATGTATGAACAACATAAAGATAGTTGATGACTTTGAAAGAGAATTTGGAGATTTGATATGGTCACATAGTTTCGATTACCAAATCTCTGAAAGTGACTTAAGAAAAGCACATCATATTTTCAATGAAAACATCTTTGAGTCTAAGTTAGATGAGTCATTGAATATTGTCATTGTTCCATATAATGGTCAAAGAGGAAAGGGATCATTTAGATTTGGAGATCCTTCAGGCAAAGGCATTGAATTGAAGCAAGATTTCAAGTTTGTCCAAAATAGCAATGACAACTTCTTCAAGACTATTTGTGTCTTAGCGCATGAAATGATTCACCAATATGATTTCAACTTTGGTCCATGGAGCAAATCTGTAGATCGACTAAAGCTTAAGACGGATCTAGTAAACAAGAAACAATACATTGGAGACTATGAGATTCATGATAATTCATTATTTGATCATTACATGAAGTTGATCAACAGCTATGGATTCAATGTTCAAAAACTATATTCTCTTAAAGACAAGACATTTATGAAGAAAATTATTGAGGCAGTTGAAGTTGATGACTATGACTTCTTTGAGCAGATTGATGAAGTTGAGCATGATGACAAGCCAATGTCCATCAACCAAGCAAAGACAATGTACAACAGCTTGAAGTCAGATGATGACATCAACATGGTAGTCAAGCCAAATGGCGCATGGATGATTGAAGTATTTTAAGCTAAGGCATTCAAAGCTGCACTGAAGGCTCTAAAAGCAAAACTTGCTCCGATGATCTATCAGTTTGGTTTCTTGCGGAAGTGAGGATGATATGAGTGAAAACAATGTGTTTAAAGCAGAGATAGATGCTATCAAGAAGCACCTCTCTGGTGAGAAGAAGATGACAAGTGATGAGTTGATGATGCTTGGTGCTGATCTTGATGTAGATACTCCATATGCTGATGATTGGATAAGCCATGGCTACAGCTCATATGAAGAGTGGTTTGCCGAGCACAAAGACTACTTAGAGAGTCTTGATGAAGCTCTTGAGCTTTATAACAGCATTCCAGAAGTTGCGGAGATGAGGAAGTAAGATATGACGGCAAAAGAGAAGTGGATAGAACTTGGCTACACAGATGAAATAGAAGCATCTGAGAAACGTAGAGATCCGGATCTCAGAAAAGAAAGGCATTTAGACAAGTCTGAATTGACAAACATTGATGATTGTTATAGTCTTGCTGCTATCGAAGCAGACTGGAATTGGTACAACTATTGGCCAGGAGTAAATGAAATAGGAAATCTACGGACACCAGAAGAAGTCAAGTTTGACATACGCAAAGGAAAGAGTGCAGAACTTCTATATGCACTTTATCATATAGATGAGATAGAAGTCATGCCAACAATATTTGCACTTGAGCCAAATCCAGAATATGACATGATATTCAAAAATGGTGACAAATATGATGTCAAATCATCACGAAAAGCTGCTGTAGCCCATAAAGAGAAATTTCCAAATGTCAAAGTTGCATATCTAAAAGACAAATCTACTATGAAGTTTGTTGTTGTTTGATGAAATGGGATATGTAAGAAAGAAGAGATGACAACCAATTTACTAAGTAAGAGTTAATGCCAATGATGAGCGGACCACTGAGAAAGAAGAGAGACCACAAGAGGCACAAGACATCAATTGAGTGGCAAGTAGACTGTGGAGATGATGACATCTATGGTGAGTTGCCTCCAGATGAAGAAACCAAGCATCATGCATCAGTGTTGAAGAGCCACCAGCATCGCTTGAAGAAGAGAGTCAAGCAAGGCAAGAAAGTCCTGAAGATAACTAGTAGTTACTGGTCATTCCACAATGGTGACTCTGGATTTGCATACCATCTTGCAGGAGTTGATGAAGAAGGGAAAGCTGCAGTCAATACATTAGCAAACAACTCATTTAAGACAGTTGATGAAGCACGAGTAGTAGCATCACTTCTTGGATATGAAGCATACCAGTCTGGCATAATGTGCATGGCGATTGAGTGAGGATGACAAAAAGCAGAACTTTGGTATAATTATAGAGATATGAGCAATGACTATAGCATAAGTGAGTTCTTTGACAATGATCTTCCAGCTTACGCGGCCTATGACAATGTGAGAAAGATCGCGCAAGTCTGGGATGGCTTGAAGATCTCGATGAGGAAGATCATATTCACACTCCAGAACAAGTATCCAAAAGAGTTTGTCAAGACTGAGACTCTTGCAAATGTCTGTGCTGCATACACAAACTATCTCCATGGTGCAGCCAACCTTGGTGGTGTGTGTGACACAATGGCACAGAGCTTTGTTGGAGCAAACAACTATCCACTTATAACAGGCAACAGTGGTGGATTTGGCACGAGGATCCGTCCAGTCTGCTCAGCAAACCGCTACACCCGTGTGTCACTCTCTGAGATCACCAAGCATCTCTTCATTGATGCTGACAACAAGATTCTTGAGCAGCAGTTCTTTGAAGGTGACTACATTGAGCCAAAGTACTTCATGCCAATCTTCCCAGTGCTCTTTCTCAATGGCTCTACTGGCATGAGCACTGCATATGCGCACAACATATTCCCAAGAGATCCACATGAAGTCATCACTTACATAAAGAAGAAGCTTGCTGGAACCGAGAAGCCAAGAATAGAGCTTGCACCTTGGTTCAGAGGATTCAATGGCACTGTCAGGAAGAATGATGAGACTGGATTCTATGAGTGTGTTGGAGTCATTGAGCGCAACAACATGACTTCATACACTATCAAAGAGATCCCAATTGGCATGGAGTATGACAAGTACATTGAGCATCTTGACAAGCTCTGTGATGACAAGATCATTGTTGACTATGATGACAAGTGTGACACAAAGAAAGACAACATCCTCTTTGAGATCAAGACAACACGTGAGTTCACAAAGAAGCATGAAGACATTGAGTCGCTGAACAAAGTCTTCAAGCTTGTGAAGAGCTTGCCTGAGAACTTCACATGCATTGATGAGAACAGTCGTGCTAAGCAGTTTGAGACTGTCCAAGATGTCTTAGACAACTTCATCGACATCCGGCTGAAGTTCTACCAGAAGCGCAAGGACTATCTCTTGAAGACTATGGTAGACAAGCTCACACAGCTAGCTTCTAAGTACTACTTCATCAAGGGAGTAGTGGATGGCCAGATAGTTGTCAGCAAGCGGAAGAAAGAGAACATCATTGCTCAGCTTGAGAAGTTTGAGAAGATCAAGAAGGTCAATGGAACTTATGACTATCTTCTTGCAATGCAGATATACAATCTCACTCAAGAGAAGATGGAAGAGCTCAGGAAGCTCATTGAAGATGGCAAAGAAGAGTACAAGAAGACAAAGGCAACTACCATCCAAGACATGTGGCTTGCTGACTTGAGAGAGCTGCAGAAGTGCTTGTGACATAGTTATGGAAGATCTACATTATAGGCTCTGGCAGATTGCTGACAAAGCTCTAGAAAAGAGTATGTCTAGTCATCCATCTTTCTATGGCTTTCTTGATCTATGCAAGAGAGAAAGTGAGAGTTCAGAATTCTTTGTTGAAGCCGATCTTGAAGGCATAGACATTGCTGTCCATCTGTACTATGTGCTAGTGAACACGTGGGTGGCATATTATAGAAACCCGCCGGTATGCAGCAGTGCAAAAGCTGCTCAATGCTACTCTATAGTCAGCAACTTGTTCAGAGAAGAAGACTTTGTCTCGCTGTTCAAAGACGCAGAAGGTCTTATCAAGGAGATATTCAACTTGAAGAGTCGTGAGCGTGAAGCATGTGGTGATGGATATTCTTCATACAGAGACAGCTTCAAGAGACTGTATGATGCTATAGCTAGCCGCTTGAAGGTGTCATTGGCATGATCACAAGCAACCACATTGAGTACCTCAAGCAAGAGCTAGAGCCTGAAGAAGGGTATCCACACAAAGAGCTCTATGAGTGGGCTGACAAGTACATTCTGTGGCATGACTTGCTAGAGAAGCACCAAGGTGATCCAGAGTTTGCTGTTGATCCATACTTTGAGTGGAAAGACAGATATGGCTCTCTAGTGCAGAGAGGAGTGTTCTTCAACAACTTAGTCAAGCTAGAGTCTCTTAGATATGATGTGGAGAGTGAAGAGGCATGGAAGATTGCTCTAGATCTAGAAGACATACCAGAAGAAGTTGCAAACTTTGAGATATGCTACTGCTGGATGGAACCCGGAAGAATGTTCAGCTGGGATTGGAGAGATCTAGATGATCCAGCCAAAGCTAGCTATGTGCCACCATTTTCTAGCATGCGAGAGTCAAATGCTTGGCATTTTGTCAATGAGAGGCACAAGAAGATTGTCAATGAGCACTTGCCAATGTGCACTTTTGACAGATTTGTAGCATTTGAGCTGTGACTGCTTGCCATAGCTTGCACTTCTCTGGATGTCATGTTGTCTAAGCCTATAGATTCTGTTAGACAATAGCTATGGCAAACAACAACTCAAACATAATCTTCAGTGGTCCAAGTCTTGGAGTGTCTCTTCTAGGGTTTTTGGTGCTCTTAGTGCTGAAGATGACAAGTCTAGTTGACATCAGCTGGATTTGGGTGACTTGTCCTCTTTGGATAGGATCACTTGCTTGCTTTGTGCTTTGGCTTTGGTTCACCACACTGCATGTAGTCATCAAGACACTGTGGCATGTTCCAACTGTCATAGTTCCTGTGCCAGTGCATGATTGCAAAGATGAAGAAGCGGAGAGCAACTGATGGGATGTGACATCCACCAAATGACTTTCTTGTGGTCTAGGTCAATAAGACGGTATGTTGCTCCAGGAGAAGTCTGCAGCTATGCCGACAACTACACAATAGTTGGTGATCGACACTATGATCTCTTTGGGTTGTTTGGAAATGAGGTCAGATCAAGATATCCGAGTCTTGACAGCTTGAACTTTGGACGTCCGCAATCACTTCCAAGAACTACTAAGCTAGCCTTCAAGCACTATGGCCAAGACTACCACACATTCTCTTGGATTCTCTTGCCAGATCTGAAGCTGGCCATTGATCGATATCTAGAGAAGTTGAAGAACCCTGCAAGATTCTTAGTTGAAGATCCAGATGTGTTCACTGAGTCTGTGTTTGATCTTCCGGAGTGGAAGGAAGACAACACATGTCTCATCACTGCAGTCAAGAAGATAAGTGACAAACTTGGGTGGATGATAGAAGACCGAGACTTTGACAAAGTGGTAGATGTCGACAAGACAATGTTCATGTTCTTCTTTGACAACTGAGAGAGCTGCAATGAGCAAGGACAAAGCATACAGAAGTGCTCACATGATGACGGTTGAGTCATTGATAGAGTTTCTGAAGACCCAGGATCCAAAAGGATGCATCTTAGCATTTGAGACAAACTCTAATGCTTACACCGAGCAGTTCAGAGAGCTTCCAAGCCACTATGTGTGCAGTGTCAGAGATGCAAAAGAGCAAGAGCGAGCTTTGCTGAAGCAGTTCTATCGAGGCTCTGATCCAAAGAAAGAAGGATACAGCACGCTTGAAGAGCTGGTAGAAGCCAAGGTCAAAGAAGTCTTCAGATATGCAGAAGACTCTGATGTGGTCTTCAACTTAGGCAACTGACATGGAAGAGAGAGACATAAGTGAGTTCTTCCTAACTGGCTATGTGCTTCTGCCAAAAAAGCCAAAGTGGAGACTAGTGTTCAAGAGATGGTCATCAAGAGAGTTTTGGCCACAGTGGTGCGCTGCTAATTGGCCATTCCTAGAAGATGGCATCGACTCTTTTGATGATGCTCTAGCTGAGAAGCTCTTGAAGTGTGATCTAAATGGAGGAATTGACAAGCTAGATCATGGACACAATGCTATAGACCGCTGGCTAGATGTGCCATTCAGCATGAAGCACTCTAACTTGAAAGCCGCTGCATCTGACAGAGATCTCTGCAGCTTAGTCAAGCCACTAGTTGAGTTGAATCCGCCATTTCCAGACAAGGAAGCACAAGTGACATTAGTTGAGACAAGCTCTGGCTGCCACAGATACTTGCACTTCAACATGACATCTTATGGTTTTTGGGAAGATGACTACCAATGCATTGCAGACAAGTACAACTCTGCAAATCTTGGAGGCTGGATGTTCAAGATTGGAGTAGACAGCACAATAGACAAGAAGTTCAAGGACATACTATGAAGATCAACATCATATCAGACATACATGCAACCCTTGATCCTAGTGGAAGCTTCAAAGTGCTGTATGCAGAGAAGCAGAAGCACACTGAAGCACAGTGCAGAGAAGTCATTGATGCTCTAGTTGAGTTTGCACACTCAGACAAAGTTGACTCTTCTCACACTCACACTCCAACTTCAGCTGAGAAGTGGCTGTTCAAGCTTGCACCAACATGCCACAAAGAGTACCTTGAGCTAGTAGACAGTGCAGCAAGAGAGTTCAAAGCTCTCAGCAGCCTGCAGCTGGAAGAGAAGGAACATCTTGTTGACGAACTGTCTGGCATAGAGCATTGGCACTTCTTGCTTGGTGAAAATGGCCACTGGGAGAAGCTCTGCAAGACAAAGGCTAGCTTGCATGATGTGATTGGGTGGGTGATGAAGACTTTCCACACTTTTGATCCAGCAAAGCTAGAGCCAGCTGACTATCTCATCATAGCTGGAGATCTTGGTCTCCAGCCAACTGAGCCAAAGATCTTAGAAGACATCAAGAAGAAGACTAGAGGAAAGTTCAAAGACATTCTCTACATTGCTGGAAACCACTCCCACTGGTGGCATCGAATTCCAGGCTTGAGTGATGAGATACCTGCAGCTGTTGACTTGAGTCATGACTACTGTGAGCACACTGATGGAGACTGGCTCTTTCTTGGATGCACTCTTTGGAGCCCAATTCCTGAGCAAGCAAGGTGGAGAATTGGGCGCCACATGAATGACTACAGATACATTCCACACTTCACTCCAGCAGACTCAAGCAAGCAGTTTGAGATCCAGAGCTCTTGGCTAAGAAGCAAAGTAGATGCAAATCCAGACAAGAAGATAGTTGTGTTCACTCACCACCAGCCATTCAAGGAGCTCATTGAGCATGATGTCAAGCACTATGATCCTTGGTCTAGTGACAATGTTGGTGAAGCATATGCCGACTTAGAAGACACACTCAAGGACTTGAACCACAATGGCAACATAAAGATCTGGTGCTGCGGCCACACCCACATGCCATTTGACAAAGAAGTGCATGGAATGAGAGTTGTGAGAAACCCGATTGGCTACTCAGACTTCTATGTATGTGGATTTGGAGCAGCTGAGTGCGATCCAAAGAACTGGTACAGCAAAGTGATAGATCTAGGAGAATGACATTATGTTGAAGAAACTTTGGCATTGGTTGAGATGTGAAGATGAGAATGGAAACCAAACTGACAAGTCTTGGTTGTCTTTCAGATATTCCGAGATGATAAAGCACAATCCAATTCATGGCAACATTGGAGATGAAGACATAGTCAAGATGTCACACAAGCTAGAAAATGGCGAGTATGAGACATGCTATGTGACAATCAAGCAGCTGAAAGACGCATTGGCAGCTGTTGACCACTGGTGACTTTCACGTGAGAAACTCCATATACATCTCCGAGCATCCAATTGAGATGCGAGCTGACTTGCTCTTAGAGTACAGCAAGCAGGATGAAGAAGTGTGGAGCAATGTTCCATGCAGCACCCGCCGGTGGAACAGACTAGAGACAGTGTGTGAAGATGCTGCTAAGCAGCTGAATTTTCCAGGTTTCTTTAGAATAGTCAGCTACTATGATGTTCTTGGAGGTCCAAATGATGTGTTTTTGCATGGAAAGCTAGCTTCAGGTGGCATCCAGCCGATATACAGCTTCTGTGACATAGCAGTGCCTATGCCATTGCTGAAACGAAGAGCTAGAGCCTCAGAGAGCTTGAAGTATGCAGCAATGCTTCTTGAGAAGATAGAGTCAGCATACAAGTCTAGTTGGCTAGTTAAAGTCCGACGCATATCAGACTACATGTATGTGAAAGTTGGATTTGGCAACGATTGTCTTAAGTCTGATCTTGAAGTCTTTGATCCAGCTAAAGTAATGCCTGGGAATGACATCAAGTTTCTGTGTGACTGTGGCCAATTCAATGGAATGCGGGCATTCAAGTCAAAGTGCAGCTTTGCTCTTAGCCAAGATGGTGTTGTTGAGACTGGATTCTACTACAATGACTCTGCACATGACTGCCATGACAGCATATCACTTGGCAATGGCTGCTTTTTCTGGAACATGGGCTATGTAGATCGTGGATATGTAGCATACAAGCATTCTGGATACTCATACTATGTTCGAGCTAGAAACATAGATGAGAAGAAAGTAGTTGTAAGACCTAGACTTAGGCATCCAGATGTTGATGTGTATGATCCAGCAAATGCTTTTCACAGCATAGAAGAGTTTGCCATAGAGCGAAGTCTAGCTGGCGGACTCAAGCTTGGAGATGCATGCTATCTCTACTGTGAAGTAGTAGATCCAGAAGGTGAAAGCCGGTCAGTAAGCACTATTGCATGCTGGGATGGCTCTAAGTGGGTAGACTACTATAAAGAGACGGAGATAGAGAATTGGCCAGTTTTGGAGCCCGGATGGAGAAAAGATGATCAAAACGACTGACAAGTATGCATTTTTCTACACTGAGTGGCCTAGCAACTTTGCTAAGACACACTTCAGGTGGAGTGCTTTTGGAGAAGAGCATGAGTTCTTCTGCACTGAGCAAGCATTCATGTGGGCTAAAGCTAAGTTCTTCAATGATGAAGAGACTGCTAAGAAGATTCTTGCAGAAGAAGCAGAACCAATGGTGTGCAAGAACTTAGGTCGTCAAGTCAAGAACTATGATGATGCAAAGTGGGATGCTGTGCGATATGACTACATGCTCAAAGTCAACATCGAGAAGTACTTGCAAGATGAGTTGCTCCAGAAGAAGATTCTTGATCCAAAGTTTGATGGAAAGACATTTGTAGAAGCAAGTCCTACCGATCTAATCTGGGGAGTAGGGCTCAGACAAAGTGATCCAAGCATTGAAGACAACAAGAATTGGAGAGGCCGGAATCTTCTTGGAAAAGCAGTCACTGAAGCTAGGAATGAGATATTGAACAGACTCAATGCATGATGCGGTCTAGAAAGAGGCAAAGATGAAGAACATTGACAAAGAGACTAGAGACATGGCTGAAGTGCGTGATGCTCTGAAGAAAGAGAGAGCTAGCCAGCCAAAAGACAAGACTCACTACAAGATCTACAGAGTTGAAGTAGATGAGAAGACCGGCAAGAAGAAGAACATCACTATGACAAAGTTCTGGGCCAAGGATGATGATGAAGCTTATGAAGAGCTCAAGAAGTACCAGAAAGTTGCAAACAAAGCCTACACTTACTACTACAGCACAACTGGCTACTATGTTGGAAATGAGCTTGACAAAGATGGAAAAGTCAAGAGATTTGACTCTATGAGAGAGATGATGGAAGACTGGCAGTCTAGAGAGTCAACTTTCACTAAAGTCAAAGATGCAGTTCTCTGGCCATTTGAGAGAGCTTGGGACAAAGTCAAAGACATCTTCTGGTATGGTGCAAAAGATCTTCTCTTCTGGCTCAAGCACCACCACAACCGAAGCGAGAGCTGGAGTCTTGACTACCACTTGGTTGAAGATCTAGTCTTCAACATTCCAAGACTCATCAAAGACAAGAGTGGTGTTCCAACTAGCTTCTGCTTCAAGGCTAGGGTGGAGCTGCACAAGGATGACAAGAGCTTTGATGCTGAGAAGTCATTCAGCGAGAATCCAAACTCGGATGAAAGGGAGATGAAGCTGGCCACTAAGCTTTGGGATGAAGAGCTAGAGAAGTGCTTGCTGTATGCAAAGCTCTGGGACTTCTACCACAACTTTGGCTCTACTGAAGACAAGGAGTTTGAGAATGCCTGGAAGAAGACAATTCCACACAAGCCTGGAACTTGTGGAGAGATTGACTATGTGAAGCTCCAAGAGCTGGAGAACCGAAACTGGAACTCTCTCTGGAACTGGATCAAAGAGCATGGGAGAGAGCTTTGGGACTGAAGAAGACTAGCAGCACCAACACAGCTGGAGCTGATGAGACATCTCTTTGGCTCCAGCTAACAAATGACATCTGGAAGAATGTTCTCAGAAGCCATCCAGACTACACTGGGTATGATGTTGAAGACACTACACCTGGATATGGAAGAGATCCAATAACGAAAGACATCTGCTTGAAAGCTCAAGAGCTTCTCAATGCATTGTTCATGCGCCACTTGCTCACATCTAAGCTAGAAGTAGTAGCATCATCAGATGGTGATCTTGAGTTTGAGTGGCGGTCAAGTGTTTTTGCTGAAGAGTTCTCAGTTGGCATCACAGCTTCATCCACAGACAGCTGCCGTATGTATGCTGGGCCACTTCAGTCTGGCAGCTACAGATTCATTGACTCACTAGATGAAGTTGAGAGCTGCATCAAGAGAATGGCCATGATACAATGAGGAGAGACGGAGCACATGGAGAGTGAAGACCACCAGAAGCTGACTTGGGAGATGCTTGCCAAGAGCAGAGAGGATCTTGCAGCTGATGAGAAGGAGCTGGTAGACCAGCATCATGCAATAGTTGATGAACGCCGCAATCGACTAGACAAAGCCAACCAGCAGCTGAGAGAGAGCTGCAAGATGGTCACTTCTGGCCCAGAGAAAGACTTGATACCTGCATATGGGTGGACAACTCCTGTCACTGAGATGGTGTATGCAGTTGAAGCTCTCAACATTCTCTACAAGAAGCATCGTGTGCGTGCAGTGTTTGACCAAGTGAAAGAGAAGTATGCAGACTTCAGAGGATACCACTCTGTTGAGGTAGATGACACTATGCTCTACAAGATACTGATGTGGCCATTGAAGACTCTGCAGCGAGTTCTGAGCAAAGTAGAGTACAAAGTGAAGAACACTGAGAGTGTAGTTGCTCATGATGAAGAGACATGGCTAGAGCATGATCCGAGTTCAACATCTAGCTCACGAGCAACAATAGAAGTAGATGGCAAGACACTTGAGAAGCACATTGTCCACATCAACACACTGTGGACTGTTGCACCAACTAAGCACAAGCTTCTGTACCATCTGAGCAAAGCCATAGACAAGATCACAGTCTGGCAGTCTGCTAAGCTAGATTTCTTGAACACTCTCTCAAAAGAAGATGAAGTCATCAGAGAGAGGCTTGACACACAAGTTGAAGAGCTAGTCAGTGAGTGTGAGAAGAAGTGCAGGCACCATTGCATCCAGTGTGGCAGGTGGCTTGATGACAACTACAACTGCTACACCACAAATGGATGGATCACCTATGTGTGCAAGACCTGTGGTGAGCTCTCAAGAGGTGGACTTGGAGCATGCTCAGACTTAGTTGCAGAGAGGAAAGTGCGAGAGCAGAAGAAGTTTGAAGCACATCTAGCTGCAGCAATAGAGAAGATAAGCAACAAGCCACTTGAGACACCAAAGCAGCTCTTAGAGGAGCTGAAGTCTCTTGCACCTAGTGGTGATGATGATGAGGATGAAGAGTTTGAACCTTAAGGACATACAGTAATTGCAAGTTGTGTTACATTCTTAAGACAAGAGAAAGAGACAGCACTATGGTAGCAAAAGATGACAAAGATGGGCAGATAGCACTCTTGAGAGCTGCTCTTGAGAAGATTCTAGAGATGGCTGGCGAGCCAAATGATGATGCATGGGGAGAGTTTCGGACTCTCAATGACATCTCGAAGACTGCACAGACCGCATTGTTTGACACAACATTCTGATGCATGAACACACAGCAGCACCGCACTAAAGGGCAACAGCATGCAAGCAAAGATCAAGAAGCTGCTAGAGCTTGATCCACGAGAGTACTTCACCGTCAACAACTCACGATTTGAGTGCCATTTCTTGAAGAACAAAGCCGGTGACAAGCCTTTCAGTGAGTGGAAGAAAGATGAGAACTCACCTTCACTATTCTGTGAAGCTAAGTTGAGAGTCTATGACAACACTGACCGAGGCATCTACTATGATGGCTTAGTCTTGGTCCAGCGAGATGACACAGTGGATCATCCGCTGAATGCAGTCTTGTATGTGAAGAAGACTGGCTCTGAGACCTGGCAATCAATGCACACCATCACATCCATCATTGTGTGAGATGACTCCAGAGAAGTTTGCAGAGCTAGTTGGCTACAGGCCAAAGTACATCACCACTGGTCTCAAAGAGGACCAAGTGAGGCTGATTTGCTTCAGAGACTTCAAGAAGCACTCTGCAACAGTTGAGTTTGGGTGTGAGCTCAACAAGAAGATGAGGGGCTTCTACTTCTACTTTGAAGTTCTTGACCTCACTTCATACAAAGAGATGGACTTCATTCCACTTGACTCTAGCATGCGGCATGATGTCATTCTTGCATGGCCTAAGTGTGATGAAGACTATGCTAAGCTGGCGGTCAAAGTTCGAGAAGCACTCAAGAAGATGTATGCTAAGAAAGCTGTCTAGAGAGATTTGGTGCAGCTTAGTCAAGAGTCTGCTTCCATGCAGAATGCTGCAAAGGCACTTAGTCAAAAGACGTATACATGTCTTGAGAAGATGGAGAGTTATAATAGCTAAAAAAGCTGCAGCACAGCAGACACATGCTAGATTGATGGCATACTCTAGCAGCTATAGACGCAAATGCAAGGCAACCAACTTCTTGAGAAATACTCCAAGAATGCGGCGTTTCATAGAGCTAGCTGTTGCTCACTACAATACACAGATAGATCATGGATGGGATCATCCAGAATCGTACATAAAGCCAGACATTGAGAGCAAGTTAGACATAGCACAAGACTACTTCATAAGAGACCGAGCTGGACTTGTTGAGTGGTGGTGCAAGTTCACAGAAGATGGACAGACATTTCTTGATGACAAGCACAAGATCATGCTAGACTTGGAAATTCCATTCCACGATGTTCTTGCTGACATGAGTCTAGCCTATGGCATTGAAGTCAATCCAGATAGTGTTGAGTGTCTAAAGCATCTTGTCTGTCCATGCATGGATGCTCATGGAAATCCAAACACAGAGTTGATGAAAGAAGTTGTAGCAAGAGCTAATGTGCATTGAAATTGCCTAATGTGATACAATAGCAAGCAACAAGACATTAACAGCAAACAAAGAAAGTGAGAAAACAACATGTCTAGCAAGTTTGAAGCAGCGCTAAAGAGCACACTCAATGACCAGATCTCCATCACAGAGAATGGAGCCGTTGGATTCAAGACCTCAGGCAAGGCGCTTTGTGACATCAACTTTGCAGTCTCCTCTCTTCGTGGAGCAGATGAGAGCAAGATTCTCAAGATGTGGCAGGATGCTTATGCTGAAGATCCTGTTGTAGCAGTCAAGTGGCTCTTCATGGCAAGAGACATCCGTGGAGATGGAATGGGCGAGCGCCGCCTCTTTCGTGTGATTCTCAAGGATCTTGCTAACACACATGCAGACATTGTTGAGAAGCTTGTTCCAGTCATTGCTGACTATGGACGCTATGATGATCTTTGGATTCTTGAAGGCACAAAGTGCTGGGGAGATGTCATTGATCTGGTAGCTAAGCAGCTAGCTGATGACATTGAAGCTGAGAAGGCTGGAAAGCCAATCACTCTTCTTGCTAAGTGGGCACCTTCAGTCAACACTTCTTCTCCTAAGACAAGAGCTCTTGCAACTAGCTTGCGTCGTGCTCTTGGCATGGATGAGAAGACTTATCGCAAGACACTCTCTAAGCTTCGTGCATACAGCAATGTTCTTGAGGTGAAGCTCTCTGCAAAGAAGTGGAATGCTGTTGACTATGATGCAGTTCCTTCTCAGGCAAATCTCAAGTACAAGAATGCCTTCCTCAAGAATGATGAGGCACGTCGTCGTGAGTGGCTTGGAAAGCTTGAGAAGGGTGAGGCAAAGATCAACTCTAGTGCATCATTTCCTTCTGACATTGTGCATTCATACTCAAAGAATTGTGGTGGATGGTACAGAACTTCAATTTCAACTGACACCACACTTGAAGAGATGTGGAAGGCACTTCCTAATGTTGCAGTCAATGGAAATGTTCTTGCAATATGTGATGGAAGTGGCAGCATGACTACAAGAGTCAGTGGAGAGATGACTGCTCTCGAGGTCTGCAATGCACTTGGAATATACTGTGCTGAGCATTGCACAGGTCCTTTCAACAACAAGTGCATTACATTCTCTGAGCATCCTCAGTACATTGACATGTCTAAGGCTAAGTCTCTAGCTGAGAAACTCAACATCATGTACAAGCATAATGAAGTTGCTAACACAAATCTTGAGGCAGTGTTTGATCTTGTTCTTGAGACGGCAACTCGCAACAATCTCAAGCAAGAAGACATTCCTACACTTGTGATTCTCAGTGACATGGAAGTGGACGAAGGCTGTGACTTTGGATGTGGAAGAAGCTATTGGGATCATTCTTCTAGCTACAATGCAAGAAAGACCGCTCTTATGGAGAAGATTCGGCAGAGATGGAATGCTGCTGGGTATGTTCTTCCACGTCTTGTTTGGTGGAACATTGCTTCTAGGACTGGAACAATTCCTCTGCAGCAGAATCCTGAGACTGGAATGATTCTCTGCTCTGGATACAGCCAAAGCCAGTTCAAGATGATTGCTTCTAACAAGACCGATCCATATGAAGTGATTCTTGAAGCGCTTGATGCTCCTCGATATGCTAAGATTGGAGAGCTGGTCAAGGTCTTAGTGTGATGACAACAACTAGTGACTTGAAGTCTGGAATTCCTCTAGAAGTCAATTTGGCTCTAGAGGAAGTTTTTAGCATAGATGGATTGCTGTCTGAAGGTATTGATGTGTCTCCTGTTGTCAACAAGGCGACTGGAGACATTGAGGCTGTTGATGTATCATACAATCCAAGCCACAACAAAGGTCTCAGCACTACAAAGAACTCACAGCCAACTTCATTCAAGCTAGACTTGTCTGATCTAGAGCTTAGCCAAGATTTCATCCAGGTGTTCTCAATTCTGCAGAGAACCAAGATGGATATTGAGGTTGGCTCTAATGATGGAACACCTCTAGTCTATGCTTTCAAGAATGAGAGAGGATATAGATTCAAAGCGGCTGATGACAAGAAGCAAGTAGAAGACATAATGGATGCCGTTCTCTTGAAGTTCATCAAGAAGTACTCTCAAGAGATTTCATCTAAGACCACAACTGTGGTGCTTCCATCTGGAAATGCCCTCAACAGCAGATTTGCTTCAAGATTCAAAGAGCTAGCCGAGTCAAATGGACTTAAAGTCAGTCTCTACACCAAGATCTTCCAGAAGCTCACAGTTGAAGAGGTCATCGATGTCGTTGTCAATGATATTCATTCTCAGTTCAATCGGTGGATAGTCTCTCTTCCACAAAATGTCGCTAGAACAAAGAGATTTCGTCTAGATCGCTACTTTGATGAGATGATGGAGCACCACAGCGGGGAATTCTCATACCACTTCATCAAAGATCCAGAGATAAGACACCGAATAAGCAACACCATGAAATTGACTAGTGGTGCATTCAAAGGCGACTTCAAAGAAATCAATGAATGCAATGTCTTGATGCTAGATGACACTATTTCAGCTGGAACTTCATTGAAAGATGCTTGCAAGCTAGTCTGTGAGACATATCATCCAAGATCTCTGCTAGCTCTCACAATGTTCTCTAGATTGACATGATTTTGTGTAAATATCAATTTGATGACTAGCAAAGCGTGCATAAAGTTTTGGATCTCTTAGATCAATGAATATCTAAGAGAAGTCTAGAAGTACCAAATAGATCCTCTTCCAGAGATAGTTCTAGATGACTCCTAGAATGATCCTAGTGACTTGCTGATAGGAACTGGCCACTATGACTGCACGACTTCCTAGATAGTCCTGAGAGTCTCTGAGCGCCATCTGAAGGACATACTCAGAACTTACTGCCATGAGCTAGTCCACCATCACCAGAATCTTGACAACATAGACTACTTCAAGAGAATCTGGAAAGGTGGAGACTTAGTTGACAATCCAGAGCTAGAAGAGATTGAGGCTGAAGCATATCTCCAGGGAAATCTCAACTTCAGGAAATTCACTGAGTGGCTGAAGAAGCACTCAAAAGAGCAATCATTGCTGAAAGAGTTTGCTAGAAAGACAAGAGATGGAAAATGACATATTGATACTAGATCAAGCAATTGATGATGACTCAATAAGAATCTGGACTTGCTTTACAGACAAAAATGTCTCTAAAGTTCTTGAGAAGCTCACTTCATTCTAGAATCTCATGGAGAGTGTTGATGCTCTTGATGGTCAAGAGTGGTCTAAGCTTCCATTTTGGGGCAAAGTCCGAGATTGGGTTGCTCCGGGCAAAAACATTGATGGAACCACAAAAGGTTGGTTTGAGGATAGGAAATTTCCAACAAGAGTCATCAAAGCCGCTGAGTTGACATCAGATTCTATATTGAAAGCTTTTGCTGATGGAATGAATGTCAAAGTAGATTACAGTGGAGCTACTAAAGAGCAGCAACAAGCCGCATCTGAATTGCTTAAGATGGCATTTGACCGAGAAGTGCTGAAAGCACATGCTCAAGCAGCAAAGGATGCTTCTGATGTTGTTGGCGGTGTTGCTTCGGTTGGTGGCGGCATTGTTGGTGGAAAAGAAGGTGCTGCAGCTGCAGGCATTGCTGCTAAAGGCGCTGTTCTGAATGCCGAGAAGGAGCTTGTTGTTGACAAGTTCAATGAGCAAGTTGCAGGCACTAAGTATGAGAATCTCAGATTGACAAGAGAAGACATGGGATACAGCTGGTTTGATGCACTTGTCATGTTTGTGTGCTCGCATCCATATGTCTCATTTGCGATTGTAGTGTCTATGGTCATGGTTTGGAAGAATCGAATTTGGATTTGGGATCGGCTCAAGCTTGGCTTCAACAATCTGTGGAAGGGTGATGTCATTGCAAAGTACTAGTTCAAGCTAGTTGATGGACAAGATCTTTCGTTTGAGTATGACTTGAGATTCAACAAGTGGAGATTGCTGTACAAAGACTTCAAGTGGAGTGGACGCGCTTATCCTGGTGAGATGATGGTCAATTCCTTCATCAAGACTGATCACTGCAAGAAGTTCATTGAAGTCTGCAAGAAGCACATGGATGTCTGGTTCTCTAAAGACAGTGAAATCAGGAAGATTGTAGCAATGAATGAAGATCCATCATTCAAAGAGCCAGTCAAGATGATTCTCTCAGTGCTCGATGACAAGAATGACATTTTGAGATCTTTCACACAACTTTAGTGCAAAGTTGGGTAAGTAGTTTACAGAAATTCCTAAGTTAGGTAGTATATATAGCATGATGAACAACACTATAGACCATAGATGGCAGATGTTTCGACTCTGTCTGTTTCAGCAGAAAAAATTCTGTTGACAGCCATCTGTGCACATGTAGTTTGTGACTCACAACATTCAAAAAGCAAGGTGGCTGTCTTCAGAACAAAGAAGATGGCCATTTGAGTTTTTTGAGATTTGATCTTTGACAATTGGATGATGATTTAGAAGCAGCTTGCTGAAGATGATGTAAGCTGCAAGTTGGGTCTGTCGTATAGTTGGTTGTTGTACACGGGACTGAAAATCCTGAGGCAGTGGATCGTTCCCACTCGGGCCCACCAAACAAACATAGGATCTTAGCTCATCATTAGTAGAGCAGCTGACTTTTAATCAGCGGGTGAGGGGAGCAAGGCCCCTAGGTCCTACCACCAGTCGATAGAACAATTGGTTAGTTCAGCAGCTTGTGACGCTGCGGATATGGAATCGTGCTCCATTCGGCTGACCAGCTCCCATACGCTAATGGATTAGACTACAACCCTACGAAGGTTGAGATCCCAGTTCGAATCTGGGTGGGAGTACCAAGGATCATGGCGGAAATGGTTTACGCAGCAGTTTGAGGGACTGTCCTTAATTGGTATGGGTTCGAATCCCATTGATCCTACCAACTAGCATAGCTCAATGGCTAGAGCACTTCCTTCACATGGAAGCTGTTGTTGGTTCGACCCCAGCTGCTAGTACCAGACATTGACGCGTAGCGCAGTTGGTGAGCGCATCTCTTTGACATAGAGAAGGTCATGAGTTCGAATCTCATCGTGTCAACCAAGCTTGGCGGTGTAGCACAGCGGTTAGTGCAGTGTCTTCATAAGGCATTGGTCGGTGGTTCGAATCCACCCATCGCCACCAAGGTTTAGAGCGACTCAAACGGATATCCAACGTGAACTACGACCGATTGCTTCAGTATCACTCTCTAGGAGGCAAGTGCTGAACTTGCAATGCAACCACTAGAGAGGCTTGACTGTTCCTGCCTGTGGGCTCAAAGTCGCGCTGCTACATTGGGGATTGGTATATCGGTTTGTACCCAAGTCTCTGAAACTTGTGAACTTGGTTCAACTCCAAGATCCCCAGCCACTTGTCTTCGTACTCCAACTGGCAGAGAGACATGCCTCAGATGCATGCAAGTGTGCGTTCGAATCGCACCGAAGGCACCAAGAAGTGTAGACCAACTGGCAGAGTCAACAGCTTTAGAAGCTGTGTAGTGCGGGTTCGAATCCCACCACTTCTACCAATTGCCCGTATAGCTCAGCGGCAGAGCAGCTCACTAGTAATGAGCAGGTCGAGATCTCGGAATTCTCTGCGGGCTCCAAGACTCGCTTTGGCTGATCAGGATCAGGCAACGACCTTCTAAGTCGTACTAGGTGGGTTCGAGTCCCGCAAGCGAGACCACAATCTAAGTTAAATACAATTGTATGAGTCGACACACAAAAGAGAAGCGCAAGAAGCAGCAGCTCAAGAAAGAAGCTGAAGTCAAAGAAGAGAAGATTGTGTTTGATGTGCTTGATCTTCTGAAGCATGAGAATCTTGACACAAAGCCAAACATGGCAAAGTTCCTCAAGACATATGTGAAGTCTATAACAGGAAGTCTCAAGACAAAGCCAGCTTTCTATCCAGTCTTTGAGATTGAAGTCACTAAGTGGTTTGTCAAGTTTCTTGATGGCCATGAGCTGATATTCAACTTGTAGAGAACTGAGAGCAATGACTAGTACATCTTCTACTACTTCACGGATGAAGTTGAGCTGAAGCCAGCAGAAGTCTCACTAGTGAAAGTGTTCTTTGAGAAGCTTATTGAGTTCAAGTTTCTAGCCGCTTCAGGAATGCAGACTTCTTGAGTGCTTTGGCAATCTCTGAAGAAGGTTGCTTTCTCTTTGGCATAGAAGCTGTAAATATCACTTAGCTAGCAACAACAAAGCAAGGAAATTTGATTATGGCTATAGAGAAAAGTCAAGTTGGAAACTTGTCAATAGATGACAGTGTTGTGACTGACGTTGAACTTAGTGCATAGGTCGATGTTGACACACTAGATGCATTGGCTGAGTTCAACTATGAACTTACAGCTTCAACATATGACAACCTGCAAGGAGTTGAAGCAATTGAGATAAGCTTCAAAGGTCTGTTTGAGATAGGAACTGCCAATGGAAGAAAGAATGCTCAGCTGACAGCATTTGAGATGTACGCCGCTACGACTTATCCACCAGCATATGAGAATGTGCAGTTCATTGCAACAGACAATGTCATAGTCTCAAGCTAGATAACAGATGACAAGATTCTCACTGTGTCTGAAGTGATGACTATTCCTGCTGAAGCTGGTGCTGTGGTGCATGTTGTGTTTAAAGATGCTATTCCTTGTGATGCAACTGATGTTCTCAGAATATACATGAGAAATTCTGCTGGAGAATACCAGACACTCAGATGCCAAGTCAGGAAAGATCCATTCTTCAATGCATACATGACATAGTTTGGACGTGCAAAGATAATCAATGGTGTTGCATGGATTCCTCGCATAAAAACATGCTTTGTGACAAAATCTAGCTAGTCACTTCAGCAATTGATCTCTACAAAGAATGTCATTGAGATCAGAACCCGGTTGAACTATCTAGAGAATCCAACAGCATGATCTTCTCTAGAGGACAAAAAATTGGAAAGTTGCTTAGGCTTAGAGTAGTTCAAACAGATAGTTAATGTGAACTATGATTGACTGCTTCAGCTTCACTCTTCAAGAGGCAAGAGCTGAGCTTGTGCTATGCAGCCATTGAAGAGACTTGACCATTCCTGCTCATGGGCTTAAATCACCAACTGCAGATAGGAGATTCGTATAGTGGCATTACCTTGGTCTCCAAAACCAATGACTGGTGTTCGATTCGCCAATCTCCTGCCATTTCAATCCACCGATGGCCGAGTAGCTTAGGTGCCGGTCTGCAAAACCGGTTAGAGTTGTGCGAATCAACTTCGGTGGTCCAACACTATGGGCTCGTAACGGCATCGATTGCCAGAATCAATTGTGTGTCTATGCATGCAGCAGAGCCTTATCTGCTCTAAAAGAAGGCAAAACACTAAATGGCGAAGATTCTTATCTCGCTGCTGCTTGATCTACGAGATCTGTAAGACAGCGTGTAGCTCTGCAAGATCATCCGTTGGTAGCAGAAGCTGCATAATCACTTAGCGGAACATCCTTTGGGTCTAGGAGCGCCAGAGGCTAGTCATTCCTAGAAAATCTCCTGCAAGTCATTGCTCTTGCTGCAGCAGAGAGAAACTAAGCAGAGCATAAGCATGTGAACAAGGTGCATGAAAGACTGAGCAAGAACCGAGTTCGACTCTCGGCGAGTCCACCATCTCAAGCTAAGTCACCATCTAATTCACTAGCTTTCACTGAAGCTAGTGCTGTTTCTCTCAGGCAATTGAGAGCACAGTCAGACAGTTTTACCCCATTATTCTCTGCCCAATCAAGCATCTTGAGATTGAAGAACTCTGCTTTCTCTGAAGATGAGAAGTTCTTCTTAGAGCATGCTTGCTTCACAAACTCAACTGCTCTTTCTTGGTTCACCGGATCTACTATTTCTGAGATGACCAAAGTAGATTTGTGTTTTGCAAAGCACTTTGCTATGCAACCACTGCTGTTTTTATGGTGCATAAAGCCTTTGAAGAAGTCTATGATCTTTGCAATCATGTTGGCAAGCTCCTATTGAAGTGTATTTACAGCATTTTTTGGATATGGTATAGTATTTATGTATGGATAGTGAAGACAACCACACTTCAATTGAAGCTCTAGCTGACAAACTAGACTCTATGCTTGAGACATGGACTTCTCCGAAGCTCATCATGGACTTCTTGACTCAGCACTCTAGTGATGCAGTGGAGATTGTGCATGCAAGTCTTCTCTCTGACAGGATGTTCAACCTTGACTTCATTCTCAAGACAAATCCTGGATATGCTAGCTTCTTGCTGAAGACTCTTCCTGAGCTAGATCCATACACTAGAACACACTGCATCTGGCAGACATTGCAGTGCACAAAAGCTCAGTGGGCAGCTGCTAGATTCTTTGAGCCAGAGTCTTCTAGGCTGAGAGAGCTAGCTAGGCAGATGCTCACTCCAAGAGACATGTCTTGCCATCCATACACTGGCTCGGCTACATCATGGCTTGAGCCGTTTGATGACTGCTTCTTCAGTGCAAGAAGTGTCGATGAAGCTTCTAGCCACATTCCAGACAAGTGCTTTGCTGAGTTTGGCCACTATGTGCAGCACTCTCTCTGGCTTGGAAGAATCTACCAGTCAGACTTCTTTGCAATATCATCTCTTGCAAAGCAAGTCCACATGCATGCAAATCTTGACAAGATTCCAGTTCTCTTGATGCTGAAGTTTGTTGCACAGATACTCCACTCGGGATTAGATCCAAATGTCAAGCTAGCTTTTTGGAAGAAGGCAAACAGCATTGAGATGCTTGGAGATGCAAAGACTCTGCACTCATCTGAAGCAGTGGCTTATCTCAGCAAGAGATGCTGCAAGTGCCGCCCTCTCTTTGAAGCAATGTTCCAGTTCCCACTTCTGTATGACAAGCTGTATGAAGCAAAGTATGAGCAGAGCACTGCATGCTTTGACTGGCTGCTAGATGATGCTGAAGATGAAGATCTGCAGCCTCTTGCAAGACGACTCATCAACAAGCACTCTAGCTATGAAGAAGTTGCTGTCAACTTGACTCTGTGTGGAGAGAGCTTGAGTCACGAAGATGTTGAGTACATGCTCACAAGGAAGAAGTTCAACATGGTTGGCGAGATGGTCAAGGGTGATCTAGATCTGGTGCTCAGTGTGCTCCCACCGGTTGAGTTGTTCTTCTTAGTCATGAAGTATGTGAAGCAAGATCTCTGCTTAGAGTGTCTTGAAGCACTTGAAGCTTGGAAGCCCGGATTTGTGAGCAGCATACGAGACTGCTATGGAAACAATGCACTCTGGTTCTTGCTCCACCGAAAGATTGTTGCTGATCCAAACAGTGCAGCTAAGCAAGCTAGAGGAGAAAGAAAGCGGAAGAGCTTTGTCAAGAGACATGCTGGTGATCTCATCAAGAGTGTTCTCATTGAGAAGTACCACTGTGATCCAGATGAAGAGAATGTGTATGGGCTGAGCTGGAGCAAGGTGACCAAGATGCCAGAGTTTGTGTACAATGGTGAAACAACAAAGACAGAAGAGAACAACTATGACACTTAAGCAAGACATAAGCAACATTCTTGGCCATGTTGGCATTCGTGGAAATGCTGACTATGACCTCATTGCAATCCAGCTCCTCAACTCAAAGGCCAAGATAACAGAGAAAGTAGTTGATGGCTATCTGCAGCATTGCTTGACATATGTCCACCCAAAGATTGACAGCTGTGGAGTTGGCTGGATGAGCATGATTGGAGTGAAGCATGATGATCCAAGAACAGTCAACTACTTGAATGGAGTCTTCTCATGTCTCAAGAAAGTCATTCGGTCATTTGACTCTAAGCTTGCATCTTCAATCTTCAAAGACAAGCATCTTGAAGCTAAGTACCATCTAGGAAATGGCCTAAAGATAACAAGAGACACACTCAAGTTTGTTGAGACTTGCAAGATTGCAAAGTCTTCTAAGAAGAAAGTTGAAGCACAGATTGACAAGAACATTGCAATCAGGAATGACAAAGCAAAGAAGCTCACAGAGAAGTCCGAGTCTTGCAAAGAGATTGGGTCAGCAAAGCACTCTGAGCTTGATGATGTTGTCAAGCCACTGTTTCCAACCACAGATGACTCTGAAGAAGCCTAAGCCTCTACAATATTCTAGAATCAGCATAAACTCAAGAGGACACAAGCAGCTAGATGGTACCTAAGTTTGATCAGCCAAATGCAAGAGACAATTGGCAAGGCAGTCATCAGAAGAAAGATGACAAGATGAATCTTCCAATGGACTATGCAATAAAGTCCAGCAAAGTGAGACTAGTTGATGGCAACCAGACTAGAATCATGTCAAAGGATGATGCTATTGCTGAAGCTAAGAGCCAAGGAAAGAACTTAGTCCAGATAGCATTCAACCCAGCAGTCTATCCTGGATCTATCTGCAAGATTCTTGACTATGCCAAGTTCAAGTATGACCAGAAGAAGAAGCAGAAAGAGCAGAACAAGAAGATTCGAGCTAGTCGAGCTGACCTGAAAGAGCTCAGCTTCTCTATCAGGATAGATGATGGTGATCGTGCTACAAAGATCAAGCATGCTAGAGAGTTTCTTGAAGATGGTGACAATGTGAAGCTCTCAATATTTCTCTCAAAGCGAGAGATGGAAAAAGTTGACTTTGCAAAGAATCTCTTGAATGAGATCTTGTCACAGCTGAATGACATTGCAAAGATTGAGAAGCAACCAGCGCTTGATGGCAGAAACTGGTCATGCATTGTCTCGAAGATCAAGGATTGAAGCTATGCATGTTGAGATTAAAGTTGGAGACTATGATGACACCAGCTTAGACCGCTGGATAGATTCGGTGAATGGCAGACTTGGATTCATTGAAGGTGAGCTTGCTCGAGTGATCAATGACATCGAAGCCATCAAGAGGATAGTTCCACTAGCAGATGAAGATCTTGGGATGCATGATGCACCTTCGGAGTGCTGAATGAGGAAGATTGCTGATGGGAACTGACACATGCTTCAGGATTTGGAGACGCTTCAACAAGAGAGATGGAGCGGCTGAAGAGATAGCAGCATTGAGAGAGCAGTACAAGCTCAGGAATGCTGCAGATGACTACTCACTAGACCATGACAAGAATGGTGAAGAGCATGCAAGGGACATGCCAGCTCTTCTAGCAAGAGGGTTCAAAGCTGATGTGCCTTGCTCTGATAGTGAAGAGTGTGGTCCTCTACTTGCATTTGGAAGTGAAGATGGAAAGACTTATCTCCACTTAGCCAGCTTCTTCTTTGGGCGAAGCCTTGGGGAGTTGAGAGACTACTACAATCTCAACTCTTGCAAGCGATCTAGATGCACCTCATTTGTTCCAAGAGATGATGTCAAGAAGATTGTCCAAGCGACAAGATACTTGCTTGGTGGAAAGTACTCTGATGAGATTGAAGCTCTTCTTGAGAACGACTTCATAAGAGTGCTTGGTGAGACATACCCTAGATGGAGCTGCAGGAAATCTAAGGCGAATGAGAAGATCTACATTGACAAGAATGATGGTGGCTGGATGGTGTCTTTTGGAGATCCAGAAGGTGACCGAGAGATCGAAGAAGAGAATGCTAGTGCTGAATGGCTCTTGAAGAAGCTAGAGTGTTGTCTAGCTGGAGCTCTTGAGATAGAGACTAGCTATGATGGTGATGATGACATTGTGTTTGAAATTTGTGCATTTTGATGAAGCAAGTTGATACAATTGCTAAGAAGATCATCTTCATCGACATTGATGGTGTCCTCACTAATGTTGAGGATGGATCATCATATCTCTGTGGAGATCCAAGCACATACAGAATCTCAGAGAGAAATCTTGCAAACTTGATGCTAGTTCTAGACTCTAGTCCATCTACAAGAGTAGTAGTGTCATCTAACTGGAGACGTTTCGATGACAATGGAAAGTGGAGCTACTGCAGATTTGGCAGCGTCCATGCATTCAAGAACCAGCTGCCAAAGTTGAGACGGATGCTGTCAAAGTGGATCATCGGTGACTTGACTCATGAGAGACATCTCTCAAAGTCTGAAGCACTTGAGCTTTGGTTTGAAGACAATCAATGGGCATCAAAGATCCACGGAAAGTATGTGATCTTTGAGGATGAGCCAGAAGCAGAAGGATTCACAGCACACCCAATCTTCTACAAGCATACTATAAAGACATCTAGAGATGTTGGTCTAGCAGAAGAAGATGCTGCTAGGGCATTGGCTCTTCTCAAGTGAACTTGCAAAGGCACTGATCATGAAAAAGACGGATATGCAAAAAGAAGTTGTCGGCTCTCCAATTCTGTTCAATGGCGAAGTCAGGAAAATGCTAGTTGAAGGCATTCTGCAAGACATCAAAGGATACTTTGAGAGCAAGTCTGATGGTCTTGTTGGCATCAGCTATGAAGACTACAACTTGAAGAACCATGAGTTTGGATTCAAGCTCCATGTGCTGAAGACTTCAAAATGCAAGAAGCAGATGTTCTCTGAAGTTTCAAGTGCGGTTGTCAATGCAGTCAACTATGCTTTTCCTGGTGAAAATGAGCAGTATGACATCACAATCTTCACAGAAGATGCTAAGCTAGAGATTGAGATTGTCTCTAATTGGTGAGATGCATGCTTTCAGATGATGGTCTAGATGAGAAGACAGTTCTTGAGAAGTTGAACTGTCTTCTTGAGTATCATTGGGCTAAGACTAGAAATTTAGATGGCTTCTACTTCTTATTCAATCCGGGGACTAAATGGGGCAGAGTCAGAGTTGATGGTCCTTGTCTTGGAAGAAGATTCTGGAACAGTTTGCTTCAAGTTGTCAATGCATTTGCTGACAATGCAGTCTATTGTCCGACAATAGGTATCTACAAGCCATTCAAAGGCATGGAGTGCAAAAGCTTGGAAGAGCTAGCAATGAAGATAGACTTAGCTAGTTCTGTCACGAGTAAGTAAAGTTGATGACATATACAAACACAGGCTTCTCAGCTCATCCACTAGCTAATCCATTCAACTGCAGACCACATGGAAACTACAACATGGTTGGATTTGGCTATGGACGAAAGTCTTCAGTTAGGCTAGATCCGCATGCAAAGCTTCCAGATCCAAAGATGCCAACAGCTGAAGAGATTCAATCTCAGAGAAGTCTTGAAGTTCCAAACTAGCTAGGACCGGAGCTTGGTGTCTCAAGAGTTGACACTGTTGGATTGTCATAGATGTTTCCAGGCTTAGTTGCATGTCCAGATGGAACAATGATTGACTTCAAGTCCGGAAAGGTTGTAGTTGATCCTAACAGAAGCCACAACATTAGTGAGTGGGCTCCAACAAAAGTGATCTCTCCTCCTCAAGTCTCTCCATCCTGGAATGGAAACTCTACACCATCTTCTAGTGATGCAACCCAAAGACTGAGTGATGCTGACTCTCAAAAGTACTGGCAAGATCAAGCTAATGCAGAGCAAGCAAAGCAGCCAGAGATGTCTGATGAGCAGAAGAAGCTCTTAGCAGATCTTGAAGCCGGAAAGTTGATGAAACTCAGTCGCTTAGAGCCAGTTGATGAGAGCTTGAAGAAGAACGCAGACAACAGCTCTAAATCAGTATTATCTTCATGCTATGGCAGAGAAGACATACAGCATGACAATGAAGAGCAGAGTTCTTGAGCCATTTTGGCAAGAGCTCAAAGATGGAACTCATCCAGAAGTTGAGTACACAGACAAGCAATCATACAAGAAGCTCAATCTAGAAGCTGCACTTGTTGTCTTGAAAGAGCTTATGGATGCTCCAGATGAAGAACTTGGCATTGACAAAGTGAAAGAAGACTTTGCAGCTCCATGTGAGAAGATGAGTGATGATGTTGCTCAGAAGATTGTTGAGTACTACAATGGCAGGAAGAAGATATATGACAAGCTCAAGGACATCTTAGAAAGTGGCGAGCTAGAATATGAGAAGGTTGAGATTCTTCCAGAGTTGAATGGATTCACAACTCAAGAGAATGATGAAGAGTTCAAGAAGTGCCATACAATCGAAGCATGGATTGAAGTTAGGAGTGAGTGAGAATGGGAGAAGCTGCTGACAAGACTGGCTACAACTACATCCACAAGCCAAAGCACTACTCATTGTTCACTGCTAGTGAATTGAGAGAGCTTGCTGAAAGAGATGAAGGGCTTGATGTTGTAGCAATAGCAAACAAAGCTGGACTTGATTGTGATGCATACATGTTCAATGTGCTGAAGTATGTTCTCAGGCAGAAGAAGCCAAATGAGCCAAGGCGCCGAGATGTTGAGAAGATACGTGAATATGCTGACATCTGGCTTGAGAATGATGCACGGAAGAATGGTGGAGTCGGTTGATGCCAGGATCAAGCAAAGCAAAGCACCCAAGAGGGTATGAGATTGAGTTCTTTGAAGACTCACACATCTACAAGTCAACAATCAATGGAAGAGAGATCAAGTACACTAGTGGAACCGGTGTGATACACAGCTGCTTTCCACCATTTGATCCATCCGGAGAGATCACCAAGAGATGTGCACTGAAGGAAGGCATCTCGGTTGAAGAGCTGAAAGCAAAGTGGAAAGCTAAAGGTGATGCCTCATGCAAGTTTGGAACTCGAGTCCATGAGTGCTGTGAAGACATTGAGCTTGGGAAGACCGAGCTGAGAAACACACCTCTTGATGACAGAGAGAAGATTGTGTTCAAGCATGCAGTTGACATTGCTCAGAAGTTCAGGCAGAGGCTAGACATTCTTGGTGTTGAGAAGATAGTCTTCAGTCCAGACTTGCAGATAGCTGGAACAATAGATCTCTTTGCTCGATCTAGAAAGACTGGTGACTTTGTCATCATTGACCACAAGACAAACCAGACAATTGACACCGAGAACAAGTGGAACTCTTTTGCACTGCCGCCAATTGAGCATGTTCCAGACATAAACCTGTACCACTATGCCTTGCAATTGAATCTCTACCAGTATCTGCTGCAGCGAGAAGGATACGTGCCAAAGCAAGCAAAGTTCAAGCTCTTCTTGAATCATCTCACCGAAGCTGGTTCAAAGTTGATAGAGCTTCCAGACATGCAGCTTGAGATAAGAGACATTGTTGTAGAGCATTTGCTGAAGAAAATGGCGTAAATAGAGAGTGCTATGAGTGACAGCTTTCTAGACTATCTCTCTGAAGAAGACATTGCAAACAATGAGATATATCTCTCTAACATGGCTAAGTCATTTGGAGACAAAGCTTGGTTCTTGAAGTTGATTCCAAGAGAGATAGACACAATTGTTGACTTTGGTGGTGGAGAAGGACAGTTCTGTGAGTTCTTTGATGCAAGAGCAAAGCTAGCCGGAAGAGAGTTCAAGTACATCATCATAGACAACAATCCAACTTTCTTGAAGAATGCAGTCAAGAAAGGATTTCAGGGATTCACATCGCTTGATGACTTGAAGAAGAGCAAAGACTGGAATCCAGACACTACTCTCTTGAACATGAGCTCGGTCATCCATGAAGTGTACTCATATGCAGATGAAGACCACACGGTTGAAGAGTTCTGGTATGCCATCAAGTGGTGTGGATTCAGGGCAATAGCAATACGAGACATGAGTCTTGGTGCTGGCTCATATGCTGAAGTTCCTAGAGATGCGGTGTTCTATGTCTATGACAACATCTTCAAGAGTCCTAAGTACATTGAGAGATTAGAGTCGTTTGAGAATGTCTGGGGAGCAATATGCTCAGATGAAAGTGACAGACATCGGCTCTTAGATGTAAAGAGACTCATACACTTCTTGATCAAGTACCGTTATGTTGAGAACTGGGACAGAGAAGTCCAAGAGAACTATCTTCCACTGACACAAGACAAGCTTCAAGACTGGTTGACCAAGAAGCTTGGGTACAAGATAACTCACAAAGAGTCTAGCAAGCTTCCATTCTATCACAAGTGCTGGACAAAAGACTTCAAGTTGAGTCTTCCAGACAACAATGGATATCGAAAGCAGTTTGCAGACTGGCTGAAGTCTATTACAACCCACATCAAGTGGTTCTGTGAGAGATGAGTGCCATCTAAGCTAGTAGAATCTCAATGCATGGACAAAGAGTCATTAGCATTAGAGTCAATTCTTGGATATGGAAGAGCTGGAAGCTTCAGATCTCTAGAAGATGACAAGAACAAGCAGATAATTGCACATGTCTTAGACTTCTTGAGCGAGAGATTTGAGCATCTCGGTTGGTCTGGTCTCAGAATTGGCCATTCAAATGCAGAGATTGAAGAGCTGCAAGAGAACATCAAGAAGCTAGATCTAGAAGTGCTGAAGCTGAAGCTAGACATTGAAGGATTTGAAGGTGTTCCAGACCAGTGGCTAGACTTTGCTAGCTTCTTGGTCAAAGTCCAGCGTGGCAAAGCTTATGAGTGCAACAATCTGCTTGGTGATCTTGCTAAGCTGATTGTCATAAAAGTAGCTGGATACCAGAGAGACAAAGACTTCATCAGGACTTTCTACAAAGTTCCAGTCGCCCAGTTGATAAAGTTCTTCAAGAAGTACCAGATTTCAAAGAAAGAAGAGTGCAGTGATGCTTGATGTTGAGAGTGAAGTTGGCAGTGAGCTCAATGCATGTGTTGAGATCTTGAACAAGACCCTCTGTGGAGTAGAGAGTGGAGAAGAAGTCAGCATTCTAGAAGACATATACTAGATGGACACCAAGAGAGCATTTGAGAGATACAATGCAATCATGCTTGGAATAGATGGACTTAGACTAGACTTGTTTGATCCTAGCTACAAAGTGAGCAAAACTGGAAAAGAAGAAGAGGAAGAAAATGGCATTCCAGAAGAAGAAGCCAAAGAAGATCTGGACTAAGCAAGAGCAAGACTGGATCAATGAGAAGCTGAATGCTTCTAAGAGATGGCACAAGCCATTGAAGGGACAATTCATCTTTAAGCGCGATGGAAGCACTCAAGAAGTGGTGTTCACGGCTAGATACAACACTAGTGAAGAGCTGAAGACTTGTGCTGAGACTGTTGTAGAAGAGATGAACTCTCTAGACAAGAGTGGACACTGGACGCTGGTCAAGTATGAGATTGTTGGCCAAGACAAGCAGGAAGATGATGACAGCAGAGAAGATGGAGAAGACTGAGACTTCATCCAGCACAAGATGCTAAGCAGCCTAGCACTTAGCCGGAGGATAGCACTATGAGAATAATTGAAGAAGAGCAGCTGGACTTTGATGATGTCTCAATCCAACCAAAGAGGTCATCTCTGAACTCTAGATCAGAAGTTGACTTGTGGCGCACATTCAAGTGGACTTCAAAGAGTGGAACAGCACACCAGTTGACATGCAAAGCACTGATGGTCGCAAACATGGCAACAGTTGGAACACCACAGATGGCAAAGAAGGTCATCCCACTTGGATATCTATGTGCCCTTGAGAAGCACACCGCCTTTGACCAGATAGTGATGCTGTACTCAGAGCTCAAGCAGCTTGAAGTGAATGACAATGTATGCCCTAGAACATACACTGACAAGCTAGCTGTCACAGTTGGCCTTCGTGAGACAGAAGAAGACATAAGAAGACTTCAAGCAATTGAAGCTGTAAACATAGTCAACATTGATGCACCAAATGGATACTGTCCTAACATGGGAAAGAGGGTAGAGTTTGTCAGAAGTCTCTTTCCTGAGTCATTCATCATTGCAGGCAGTGTTGTGACTGGAGACATCGTCACTGACTTGCTGATGAAAGGTGCTAACTGCATACGCACTGGAATCTGCTGCGGCTCTGTCTGTCTCACTGCTCAGAAGACTGGAGTCCGCCGCCCCATTGTGTCAATGCTCATGGACTGCTCTGATGCTGCGCACAATGTCAAGGGCTACATCATGCTGGATGGTGGATTGCGTTGTCCAGCTGACTGGTGCAAAGCAACTATTGCTGGAGCTGACTTGTGCATGAGTGGATCGATCTTTGCTGGAACAGAAGAAGCACTTGGTGATGTTGTTGAGAAAGACTATTTGAGCAATGAGCTAGATGAAGATGGCAGCCAGATAGTTGTCACTAAGAAGTTCAAGCGGTACTTTGGCATGTCAACAAACTTTGCTCAAGAGCACTACTTTGGAGGTGTGAAGTCATATCGGACATCTGAAGGGCGAGAGAAGCTCATCCCATTCACTGGAAAAGTGGAAGATGTGCTCAGAGACTATGAAGGCGGAATGCGAAGCTGTATGACATACATTGGAGCTCGTGACTTCAAGTCAGTGCAGAGACATGGAACACTGTACAAAGTTCGCCATCAGCTGAACACTCTGTTTGAAGGATGTGACAATTTCAGCAGTTGACAACATCACTAATTCTAAGTATGAACAACAAAAGAGGATTCTCATACTCTAAGGATCATGACCGTGCACTAGTAGCATGGCTGAACAAGAACAGCATCAAAGCTAGACTTGCTACTGAAGATGAGGACAGAAGAGAGAAGTGGGATGTCTTGGTAACCATAGACAAAGACTACCACATTGATACTAAGTATCCATCACTAAGACCGAATCCTAAGACAGGCAAGATGGAGATATGGTTTGAGTACACAAAACTTTGTGGACCGGCAACTAGGAAAGTTGACCAACTTTGGTACTTCATAAGAGATAACAACCACAAAATCCAGATAATGCTCAACCGAGATGATGTGATCAAGTTTCTCAGCTCTAAGTATGATTCTGGGTAGATAACTCTTGAAGAGTCAAATAATGCTAAGAATGGCAGAGATCCTTCAGACAGAATATGCTGGGTGCCTATTGCTGAAGTTGAAGAGATTGCCATTGCAGGAGGAGTCCAAGAATGGATTAGGAAAGCTAGATTGCACTAGGTGTGACAAAGAAGATTGATGAACTAGAAGACTTGCTGGAGCAAGTTCTTCCTTTGACAGACAAGAAACATCGTGAAGAGATACTTGACATCTTGAGCTTAGTCAGATATCGCTCTGAGTAGTATATTCGAGAATTTGGTATAGTTGTTGATGGAGAAGTTGTGAAATGATTAGAGTACTAGAGCCATTTGATGCAGTTAGAGGAAAATTCAGCACACTCTATGGATGCAGAGATGCATTGTTCTTAGCAGGACCATGTCCAAGAGAAGACTTCGCTGATGACTGGCGCTATGAAGCAATCTCAGTGCTAGAGCAGCTTGGATTCGATGGAACAGTCATCACCCCAACTAATCCTCACTTCAAGTTGATGACAACCACTTTTGGATTCTCTCAAGAGCAAGCAAGAGAGAAGCAAGTTGCTTGGGAGAGAGCTGCTATGCACACTGCATCAGCAATTGTCTTCTGGATTCCAAGAGATGAGAAGCATCCAGCAAGAACTACAAACTATGAGTTTGGCGAGTGGTACAAGAAGCCACATGTCTTTGTTGGCTGGCCAGATTTCGCTGAGCACAATGAGTACATGGCTTGCAAGTTGAAAGAGCAGGGAAAGACTTGGTTCAAGACACTCAAAGACACTCTAGCAGCTGCAGTAGATGCACTTAGAGAGAGCAATGGTCCTTGGTTCACTGCGGACACACACTTCTCTCAGCAGCGCACACTTGAGCTGTCAAGACGTCCATTTGTCGATGTCCAAGCAATGGACTATGAGATGATCTCAAACTGGAACAAGCGAGTCACTATGCAAGATGATGTCATCCATGGTGGTGACTTCATGGATCCAGACAAAGTCCAGACTATGCTCAAGCCACTGCTCAGCCTTCTGAACTTCAAGACACTGCACTGGGTGCTTGGAAACTATGATCGAAAGATCAAGGACTTGATTGTGCAGATCACTGCTAGCACCGGAAGAGACATACAGCTGCATGACAGCAGCTTCAAGCTAGCTACAAGCAACCACTCTTATGTAGTTGTCCATGAGCCAAATGACTTTGAGATAGATGCTTCTCCAGATGACATCATCCTCTATGGACACATACATGGCAGGTCATTTGCAAAGAAGAATGGCTTTGATCTTGGCATTGACTACCACCACTACTCACCGATCAGCATTGAGCAGGTTGAGTGGTTTGCAAATGCAATGAAGTACTGGGACAAGAATGTCTACTCAGATGCTTGCAATGTTGTCCAACTGCATGCAAAAGAAGCATGACATCTAGAGCGGATGGCCAGAGTAAATACAACTACATGAAGAAGCTTATATACAAGCTCTGGAGCAAGTTTCTAGTTGCATTTGGAAACGTGAAGTACTACAAGTGGCCACTGTGGCTTCTGTATGATCCAAGCGACTACAGAGTCACCGGACAGAAAGTCTTGCAGATTCTAGACATTCTCTAGCCTGGTGACATCATTCTCAGAGGATATGACCACTATCTAGATGGCCTTTTCATTCCAGACGAGCTCAAATTCAGCCATGGTGCAATATATGTTGGCAACCACAAGATAGTCCATGCAGTAGCTGAAGGTGTCTCTGAGATTGATGTTGTTGACTTCTGCAGATGTGATCGCATAGCAATACTGCGGCTAAAAGCTGGAGATGTCTCAAAAGCACTGTCTAGAGCACAGAAGTTCTTAGAAGAGAAAGTTCCATATGACTTTGGATTCAAGAATGGAATATCAGCGCTGTACTGCTTTGAGCTTTGTGGAAAGTGCTATGAAGAGACAGATGTCTAGAGATACACAGTCAAGAAGTTCTTTGGCTTAGTCAGAAGAAAGCAAGTGTACTTAGCAAAGTCATTCTTGACTTCTCAAGACTTCAAGTGTGTCTTCCACTTCAATCCAAAGTTCAACATCGACTTCTCGGCTAGCTAAGCTTATACAATATGCTGTATGAGCAGAGATGAGATGCTAGCCGAGTTCATGCAAAGTCGGAAAGATCCAAGAAGACTTGAGTTCGTGAGAGTGTCTTGTGTGTATTCAACAACTAAGCTTACCCAAGATGCACTGCCGATTGGATATAGACTTGACTGCTGTCCAAAGCAAGTCTTCTCAAGTGAAGAAGAAGTGATGATGTGGCTGCAGCTGAACTATGTTGGACAAAAAGACTTTGGAGGCTTAGTTCTTGACATGGATAATGCCCGATCTAGCAAATTCATTGAAGCTTGGAAGACAATTAGCACAAGTTTTGTTATGATGTAATCTATGACTGGGTCTGAGTATCTAGAAGCAATAGTCTACATGTGCTCTAAGCTAGGCATTGAAGTAGTAGACAATCGTGCAAACCAGCAGTGGCCTAGATCTCTTTGGTCTGCAAATGCTGCCGGAAGACATGCTCTGAGTCTTGACATCTCAGTTGATGCACTATCTTCTAGATCTAAGATCAGAAGAAGTGTTGCTCAGACATTCTTGAATGTGCCAAGATGGTTTGAGTGGTCTGACAGCAAAATCATGCTTCCATACATCTTGATGTCAAGAACTTTCACTCCGAACAACCAAGACAGCTTCACTAAGAGATGGGTCATTGGGAATCCATTCTTCAACCACTTTGAACTATGCAAAGCCACAAGTCTAGCAGAGTTCATGCTCCTAGCCGACTTAGTCTGTCCAGAAGACAAGACACTTGAAGTGCTTGAGTTCATCAAGAGATGCAGCAAAGATGAAAGAACTAGGTGACCAACCGCACTACTTGGTGAAGTACTCCATTGTTGAAGATGGAAAGCAATGGTGGTTCTTGAATGAAGTTGATGATCTCATCAGCTTTTCTGTTTGCAACACCATATCTGCCTTAAAGAGCTTGAAAGACCACTACCAATTTGCTAGATTCATCAAACGGTACTCTTCTGCAGAAGAGCTTGTCATTGAAGTCAATCTCAAGTATGGAAGTCAATTCAGGATGAAAGATCTTAGTGGCAAACGATAAACCAGTTAAATACACTTAAAGACTAACAGAAAGTTCTACTATGAGCGACAACACTAGCATTGAGAAAACAAGCATAGATGAGATTGCTGAGAAGTATGAAGAGAAGAGCTTCTTCAAGCGCTTGAAGATGATGTTCACTGGCTTGAGATGTCCAAAGCACTCTAGAGAGTACAAGCTTGCTCGGATTGAGCTGCAGCGTCTTGCTGCTCCACTAGTTGCAGTAGTTGTGCCAACCTTGGTTGTTGTAGTCCTCTGTGTTGTGACTATGGTATCCGCGCAGCTGTGCCAACCAATACCACCAGTGGACATTCCAGTGCTAGAGGACGACAAGGTGGACATTGTAGAGCCGCCGGAAGAGCCTATCCCGCCAGATGACCCAGAACAGGTTGTCATTGATATTGTAGTGGATGCTCCACCTTCTCCAACAGTTGAGCAGCCAACTGTTGCTCCTCAGCCTTCAAATCCATCACAAGTCTTGACAACAAAGCCAGCGGCTGTTGATGCAGTTGCAAATGTCAAGTCACCTGTCACAATGAAGAGCATTAAGACATCACGCACTCCTGGCCAAATAGGCAGTGCAACTAAAGGCAGTCCAAATGGAGGAGATCCTACAACTGAAGCTACCGTGCTCAAAGTGCTGTGGTGGCTCAAGGCCCACCAGAACACTGATGGCAGCTGGGGCAAGGCAAACCAAGTTGCAAACACTTCACTTGCTGTGCTGACATATCTTGCACATGGTGAGTATCCAGGCTCTGCATCACCATACAGAAGAGACTTTGGTCCAGTTGTGCAGCTAGCAACAGACTATCTCATCTCTCATCTCAGGACTGATGTGCAGCCATGCAGATTTGATCCAACTGATGGAAATGAGTACAGCTTCTTGCTTGGTGCTTATGCACTCAGTGAAGCATATGGAATGACTCAGAACCCAAACTGCAAAGATGCTGCTCTACAGTGCTTGTACAGGATTGTTGAGAACCAGTCTTCTACTGGTGGCTGGGACTACAAGCTCAACAAGAACTCAACCCGTGATGACTTGTCATATGCTGGCTGGGCAATACAAGCACTCAAAGCTGGGAAGATGGCTGGGCTTCATCCAGAAGGCTTAGACCAGGCTATAAGCAGAGCAATCAACTGCCTCAAGAAGCGCAGCTACTCTAAGTCATCTGGGTTCACTTACACTCCAACTGCAAACAACAATGGTGGAAGCACTGGTCTTGCTGGAGTTGGCACTCTTGCAATGCAGCTTCTTGGAAGAGGTGGAGAGAAAGAAGTGCAAAATGCTCTTGAAGTGATGAGAGACTGGACACCATCATTCATTCCAGAGCAGCTTGCACAAAAGAAGCCTGGTGGAAGTCCTCAGTACTACTGCTACTATGCAACACAATGCAAATATCAAGCTGGCATGAAGGCTGGAGCAACAAAAGCTGATGAGGTGTCATGGCAGAAGTGGAACATAGAGATGAAGAAGCTCTATCCAGCTTCAATCATTGACTTGCCAGAGCGGGTCAAAGACTGGTCTGGAAAAGAGCACAAGCAAGGCTACTTTGAGAACAAAGATGCACACTCAACTAGACCATACATGGACTCATGCTTGGCAGCACTTCAGCTTATGGTGTACTACAGATATCTTCCAACAACTTCACTTGCTGCTGGAGGAGCAGAAGATGACATCAAAGATGCTAGCAACACACTTGGCAAAGATGACTCAAGTGATGTGAAGGTCATTGTAGATCTGTGATGGAAGAATGAGCAACATCATGAACAGCAAAGTCATTGAGAGAAGCTGCACTAGATTTCCAAGACTAGCAAAAGTTGGGATGGTTGCTAGTGCACTTCTAGAAAGCAAGCTAGATCTCAGCAACTTTGGTGGTGAGTTCTCTGACCAAGAGCTAGAAGACATGATCTTGAGCTTTGGAGAAGCAGACAGTCTCTATGATGGTGGGTGGATTCTTCCAGATGGAACAGTGCTTGACTTCAGAAGATCAATGCACAACAACACTGCAGTCAAGCACTCAAAGATATTCAAGTGCTTCTCTGAAGACAGAAAGCATGCTCTAGCAAGACTTGGAACACCAGAGTGGCTTTTGAATGCTGATGACAGTGTAGCAATTGATGTTGCTGTTGCTGGTGGCTTAGTCAGATACCATCTTGGATCTTGGAGTGGAGATGTGACAGCATACTTCAGCTTAGAGACACCACCAACTAGCGAGCAGATTGGTGTTCTCAGAGACATTGAAGAAGAAGTCAAGAAGATGCCATGCAGATCTTTTAGAGGAATGTTTGAGTGCTTTGGGCATCATGTCTCATATGATGACCAAGATGAGTTCTCTAGACGATTTGTGAATGACATTCTGAGACTAGCTAAGTGATGGACGCCAAGAAGTGGCTGGTAAAAGACTCCAGTGTTGAGGATGGAGTCAAGTGGTGGTTTCTCTATGAGTTTCCTGGAGATCCAAGAGAGATTAGTGACCACATACTAGAGTACAGTCGATGGCAGCTAGTCCACATAGATGTCTTGAAGTTCAAGAAGAGATACTCTTCAGAAGAAGAGCTTGAGCTTGAAGCGATGGTCAAATATGGTGACTCTGCTGAGTTTGTTGAGCTGCCAAGAAGCGGACTTTGCCAAAGCAAATGCCTAAGCTGATAGTATATAGTAATTGAAGCTAGATCAATAATGACTAGCTGACAAACAAGGAAAAAGAAGATATGAACAAATCAATTGGATTGGACCTTGGATCGACAAACTCATGCTTTGCGATCTTTGAGGGCAATGAAGCTAAGGTGATAGCTAACAGTGAAGGCTCACGCACTACACCTAGCATTGTAGCGATCTCCAAGACAGGAGAAGAGCTAGTTGGACAAGCTGCTGCTCGCCAAATGGTGACAAACAGCAAGAACACAATATCTCTGGTGAAGCGTCTCATTGGGCGAAAGTTCTCAGAGATAGCAGACCAGGTCAAGAACTTCTCGTATGAGATTGTTGAAGCACCAAATGGTGATTGCAGGATAAAGATTGGTGACAAGCTTCTCTCCCCAGAAGAAGTGTCTGCGAAGATAATTGCAAAAGCCAAGAAAGATGCTGAAGCATATCTTGGTGAGAAAGTCACTGGAATTGTTGTAACTGTCCCAGCATACTTCAATGACTCACAGCGCCAGTCAGTGAAAGATGCTTGCAAGATTGCAGGAGTTGAGTGCAAGCGAATCATCAATGAGCCAACCGCTGCCTGCTTGGCTTACTCTTCAGGAAAGAAGCTCTCTAAGAAGATTGCAGTCTTTGACTTTGGTGGCTCAACATTTGATATCTCAATTCTTGATGTTGCTGATGGTGTAGTAGAAGTTCTTGCTACAAATGGCAACACAATGCTTGGTGGCCATGACATTGACGTGAAGCTCATGGACTATGTCGTGTCTCAGTTCAAAGCAGATACTGGAATTGATCTCTCTAAGGATCCAATGGCAATGCAGCGAGTCAAAGATGAGTGTGAGAAGGCAAAGTGTGCACTCTCTACTGCTCAGACATATGACATCTCACTTCCATTCATCACTGCTGATGCAACTGGACCAAAGCATCTTGCAACAACTTTGACACAAGCAAAGCTCAATGAGATTGCGGATGATGTCATTGAGAAGGCGGTTGAGCCATGCAAGAAGTGCTTAGCTGATGCAGGTGACGTGAAGATTGATGAAGTGCTGATGGTTGGTGGCCAGACAAGAATGCCGGCAATCCAAGCTCTTGCAAAGAGAATATTTGGAGTTGAGCCAAATCTTGGAATCAACCCGGATGAAGCAGTTGGTCTTGGAGCTGCGGTACAAGCCGGAATTCTTGCTGGTGAGAAGAATGATGTCCTTCTTCTTGATGTGACACCTCTCACACTCTCAATTGAGACTATGGGTGGAATTGCTACACCAATGATCGAGCGCAACACAACTATTCCTACAAAGAAGACCCAGACGTTCTCAACTGCAGCAGACAACCAAAGTGCAGTGACTATCAGAATCTGCCAAGGTGAGCGCAAGATGTTTGATGACAACAAGATTCTTGGCACATTCAACCTCGATGGAATTCCTCCAGCACCTCGTGGTGTCCCTCAGATTGAGATCACTTATGACATTGATGCTAATGGAATTCTCAACGTCAGTGCTAAGGATCTTGGAACTCAGAAAGAGCAGCACATCACAATCACATCTTCAAGCGGCTTGAGTGATGCTGAGATTGAGAAGGCAAAGGCGGATGCTGAGAAGTACAAGGCTGAAGATGAGAAGCGTGCTGCAGTAGTTCTAGAGAAGAATGCGGCTGATGGACTTTGCTTCTCTATTGAGAAAGCATTGAAGGACAATGATGGCAAAGCAACAGATGATGAGAAGAAGCTTGTCAATGATGCTATTGCAAAAGTCAAAGAGACCCTAAAGAGTGATGATGTCCAGAAGATCAAGGATGCTGTTGCTGAGTTGAATAAAGTCTGGGAGCCTATTGTCAAGAAGATCTATCCTTCTGGAGCACCTGGATCAGCACCTAACTTCTCTGCAGATGACTTGGAGAAGATGAAGAATGATCCTAGGTTTGCAGAGATGTTCAAGAATGGCGGACCATTTGCTGGAGGCATGAACAACAATGCAACCACTACGCCGCCTCCTGGCGGCGGCCAGGATGGCCCTGTCGATGCAGAAGTAGTAGATTGATGCTTTAGTCCAATCTTCTTGATGAATCCAGTGGTCTGCCGACCACTGGATTTTGGTAAATAATGAGCGTAAATGGCAAATTACCATCTAGATAACTTAGACTATGCATTTTTGAGCGGAGACACGAATCTTCAAGAGATTGTCATTCCTCCATCAATTGACTAGTTTAGCAAAATCAACCAGTATGCATTCTTAGGATCTTCGTTGACTTCAGTCATTTTCTTAGGCTTTTCATCTGGGTTGACTAGCTAGATCTAGACATCAAAGATGTTCAATGTCGGCCATGACTGCAGCTTCACAACTTCAGATGCCAAGAGATTCACTTGGAAGCAGTCAACTGGTATGGTAGTCTAGGACTTCAAGTACTAGCAGCTTGGAAGTGCTAAGATCTCAAATGGCAAGAAAAACAGGATGAGTCTTGGAAAGAAGATCTACTGGTTTGAGCAAGATCTCTACAATTGGTGTGTTGATCCATCTGAGCAGACAAATCCACGATACAAGAATCCAGCTCAGTGTCCAATGATGATCATATATGGTGACTTCAAGACTTCAGTTCGCTCAATGAGGTTTCTCCATGAAGTTCTTGAAGACCAGAGCTTCTACACTTGGCTGAAGAGCAGTGTCAAGTGCTATGTGTTTCTAGTAGATCGAGATGGTGATGGGATCTGCGGATCATCTTCAGATCCAAGGTACTAGTTCTACAAGACCATACGACCATCTAGTGCAGCTCAAGACTTTGTTGCAGTTGACTTCATCTACAAAGACAACTATGCATCTAAGACATTCTCTGGAAGAAGTGTCTTAGAGTTCTAGACTCTAGCAACCACTGGGATGAGTGAAGCTGGATTTGGTGCATTTGACTGGGAGTCTTTTGATGTCATCATGCTAGAAGATCCATATGTAGAGGCAATCCCAACCAGCTCACCAAGTGCTTGGAAGACTCCATGGTGGTGGAATGGATCTTCACCACAAGAGCTTCCTGACTGGGTGGTCAACTAATGCTAGCATAGTGGTCTTTGAGCACCCCACCAATGTATATCATCACCGGAATGAGATTGTGTGTCGGCTAGTACTCTTCACTGCTTGCATCACCGGCAGTCTTTGTTGCAAGATCTCTTATGGTGTCATTGAACTCTACTGGAAGTTTGATGCTTGCTTCTTGTGTTGAGGCATCTCCATCACCACCATGATGCACATAAGCATCTCCACTGCAGCCTTTAGTTGAAGATATGACAGTCTTTTCACTGTCAAACTCAACATCACATGTCAAAGTTACAGTTGATGTTCCATGTTCGTGTTTAGCTAGTCCAATGACTTGTGGCTGCTCAGCAATAGTGTATCTATCAGTCACTCCACAACTCTAGAAGAAACTAGAGAGCATTGGAACAGTGAATGACTCAATGCTCTTGCTGTTGGCAAACACAAATGCGGCATCACTGAGCTAGCTGTTGTAGTTTGGAATGCTAGTTCCATTTGGAAACACCCATCCATCAAAGTCTATGCGTATGTGGTGGTTGCTGTCATATGGATCAACCTAAGTGCCATTGACACTCAAGTGATTTCCACTTATCAGGTTCTGCAATGTTGGCACAGATACAAATCTCAGTGTTCCAATCAGCGGCTCTGGAGGAACTGAACTTTGGAACACGGGGCAGTTGACACTCAAGTGCTCTATAGCAATTGTGGTGCTGTCTTTAGGAGGGTTGTGGCATATGTCAGCGGCGGTCAAAGTCTCTGTTGATATGTGGATCATTGCAAGACAAGACACTTCACCTCTCCTGTATTCTGGATTTGGATGCCACTCTACTTTGTTGTATGCAGCATTGTGGTTGTGTGAAGTCAATGCCCAATGGCTTCTGTCTTCATATGCCATAGTTCCAAGATTCAAGCCGGCAGCTAAGTCCTTCAAGAGCTGTCTCTTGAAGTCAGCAAAAGATACTTTTCTAGAAGTCCAAGTCGATCCACTCAACTGTGAGACCATGAGAAGATCATTCTTGAACGCTCTAGATGTGTCTTCTAGCTCGCATATGTGCTTTCCACTTGGCTAGTTGTAGTCAAGAGCGCCAACGATGTCATCAATGTCTTCAACTACTTCCGGGCATCCTGGGTGCTAGATGATGTCTTCGACTGAGCTAAGATTCTGCAGGCATGAGCATTGGTTTGCCAGCACATCTTCAACCGTAGCTGCAGTCATTGCTAAAAACTGGTTTTCCATCTTACTTAACTCCTATGTACATCAAGACTGGAAGATAGTTGTAAGTTGGATGAGTTGTCTTCTAGATCTCTGCAGACAATGTCTCTTGGTTTTCATCTAGTCTCACATTTGATCCAGTAAACCAGATGTCATAGTTCTGCTTAGCCTTTGAGTTGCTTTTATTGACACCATGACAATAGCTACCAGTATGTGTATTGCGAACATTCTCAAACACAACAGAGAGCTGTTCTATCTTTCCTCTTATCTGCAAGTCACCAAGTCTGTGACTGTGGCTTTTCAGCACTTCATGCGCATCTTGCTAGTCTGCTAAGTCCAGTGTTTGCCAATTGCTAGTTGATGCTGGAGTGACAAGCTTCATGAAGCTTGTCAAGCATGGCAGCTTGAACATTCCATCTGATGCCTCGCCATAGCTGTCTCCAAAAAACTCATGTGCTCTTGCAAATCTGCTTTGGCTGACTTCTCTTCCATCTGGATACACCCACCCATCAAAGCTTGGTGAGTTGCAGTCTATATACTTAAACTCCCGAGAAGTGATGAACTTCAGCTGGCCAATGTATGGCTCCGGCTGCTTGTAGCACTTGATCTCTGGCATGTACACTGTAGTTCTCTTTCTTCCATCTCTTATTGTCACTATAGCAGACACAGCAGCCTTGTCTTCTGGTAGACTTACAAACGTCTCAACTGACACAGCTGAGTAGTTGTGGACATGGTTGTAGAATGAGTAGTCAGCGCTGCTCTCCCATGCCATGCTCTTTATTCCAAAGTCATTGCACAAGTCACTGAACACTTGAGAGCTCAATGCGCCATAGCTCAGCTTTCTAGATGCATAGAAGTTGCTGAGTGTCTGGCCATGCCACTAGTAAGTTCGACTTGGGTCTGTGCTAGTGAGTGCTTGCTGTGACACAAGAAACAGATCGCTGCTCAGAAGATCATTGCATCTAAGCTCCGCGCTGACTTCACTAGTAGATGTTCCAGAGATGTCTTTGTAGATGATAGCCATAGATCAAAATTCTCCTAGATACACCAGTGCTAGCAGCTTGTTGCACTTTGGCTTTGTCTCAACATCATCTCCAGCCATAGCTGCTATTCCAGTTTCTGAAGACAGCACTATATCCGTCTTTTTTTGAGATTTGTTGTCATCAAAGTAGCAACTGAGTTTTTTCAAAGCTTCACCACTTGGCTCTCCGCTTCCACTATGTACATATGGTCCACTATTGCCGCCAGGCTTGGTAGTGATGATAGTCAAGAGACCTTTGAATGAAAACTTGTAGTTCTTAGGTGGCTGTTGAATGGCATGAGAGTGGTTCTACAATCCATTTTCATGAGGAACTAGCTCAAGAGGATCAGATAGATGGATGCTTGGATTTGGCTTTATGAAGTTGTTCAACTTAGGAAGAGTGAACTGAGTAGCTCTTCTGCTTCCAGCAAAGTGCTCACATGCATCTTGGAACTCATCTGCTTTGCAGTTCACTACAGCACCATTGCAGTAAGTCCACCAGCCACTTGTCCCACTGCACTTGACTAGATAAACTCCATTGTACACTGATATGTGCACTGGATCATTTTCAGTGGTTGATGTTGGCACAGATGGCCAGCCCATGAAGCGAACTTCACCAATGTCTGGATTCTAGAATGCCTGAAACTCAATCTTTGGTGTGTACACACTGATCTCAGATGATGTGTACATGCCACTTGAGAGCTGCCAGACAATGAAGTTTCCAAGCCACTTTTGAGAATCACTCTCTTGAGTTGGATAGTTCGAAAACACCCTCACATCTGAGTACTAGCTGTGCAGATGGCCAGCTCTAGAGTACTCCCAAGTGTCTCTAGTTGACATAGTGTTGAAGCCAAACCCAGCAGAGAGATCAAGAAGAAGCCTAGTGCTTAGATCTGAATATGAGATCTTTCCATTGCTGTGGATGTATTCAATGACAGCTCCAAGCATCTCATTGTAGAGAGAGCTCCCTACTTGAGCCTAAGAAGTGCCAGCTTCTAGAAGAATTGCATCAACAACATCTCCGGCAATCAGTTGCTCTTCCGTGTATGGCTAGTGCTGCTCCTGGAAAATAGGATATCTAGCCTGTATCTCATCAACTCTCTCAACAATGAACAAGTCACTAGCACTCAAGCTCTCAGCACTTGAAAGCTGAGAGATTGGCTAGCTGCATTTGTTCAATGTGCATAGTGTAGTTGTCATATACTAGTGATGTGGGAAGAGATGGTCTAGATGTCAGACTCCATGCGAGTGATATCAGATCTGATGCTAGTGATGTTGGAAGTGATAGTTGCAATTGTTGACTCTATGTTCTAGATGTCTGTCTTAGCTTTGTAGACGCAGTTTGCTATCTTGACTATTGCTGACTCACATGCTGACATCTAGCTCTGGAGAACGGATATCGCATCTGTGTTTGCAGAGATAGCATTTGACAGAGAAGTGCTGTAGTCATCAACTAGTGCCTTCACCTGGCTGCTCATGGCAGAAGACAGCATTGCTCCAGACATCTTCTGAGACACGTAGTCTCCACCAGTGCCAGAGAGCTTAGACACCAGAAAATAGTCATTCTCAGTGAAGCTAGATGTCTCATCTAGCTAGGTAACAAATGTTGTCAAGAGAGCGGTGTCACTCATTTTGCTTCACTCCATGTTCATTGATCTGTGCAGAAGTATATCATATTTGAAACTGGCGTCACACTAGCAAGCTGAGCTTTAGTTCCAACCCAAGTTGACACCATGTCATTGCAGTGTATGCTAGTTGCATTTATTGTGACAGCACTTATCTCATCAAACACCGTGCTCTTGAACACGGTGTCCATTCCACTTGACAGTCTGTAGCCTGACAAGCTGACAATGTTGAAGGCGCTTTGGGTGATCGAGCTTATTATGAATGGATCTGGTGCAGTAGCACAGCACAGAGTGTTGTTTGCAGCATTGTCAAGAACTGGTGCATACTCAGAGCACAGCTTGTCAACCCACTAGTGGATGTATCCAAGATCAAATGCTGATGACAGCTAGCTGCAGAAGTCACTGTGTTTGTAGTACTTTGACATGTACTGTGTCTCAGTCTTCTCACTTGGGACAGACACTAAGAACAGCATGTCTGCATCAGCTGAAGTCTAGCGACTCAGCCATGACACTGGAATGTTGTTTGGTATCTAGATTGTCTCAGCCATTTAGTTGTGCTCTCCTATCATTCTGGGCGAAGTATCCAGCCAACAAAGCAGTTTGGCTCATTCAAGCTGAAAGACTTAGTTGCGCTATCTTGCATAGCTCCTTCAGTTCCATTCACTCTGAATCCAGTCTTGACCTTCAGCCTCAATCCTTCTCTGACCGGAAGACTGAAGCTGACATACTGCCTGACTGAGCTCTTAGCTCCGATTGGCCATGGCTGCACCTGCAGTGGTATCCACTTCTGCACTAGAGATCCATCATCCTAAGTGACATACACTTGTCCATAGAGTGCAACCCATGCATCTTGAGCTAGCACATTTCCATTGTCAGCTAGCCAGCCAAACATTGTCAAGTATCCAGAGTGTGGACACTGCTCATAGCCAACTTCACTTCTTGTCTCTGGGTCAATCCACTTAGATGAGTCAACTCCATTGTCATCTATCCTGAAGTACATGAAGTTCTCGCTTTTGCTAGTGAATCTTGGTGCTTCATCATCTCCAGGATCACCATCAACTATGTAGTCTCCACCAATGAAGCATGCACGATCATCAATCATGTCCTTGACCTTCATCATGTTTGGCACCATCTAGTTGATGAGATCTCTGTCTCCTTGAGCTCCTATGCTGTAAGAAGTCAGTGGAGCTGTTATGATTGGAATGTCCTTGAAGTTTTTTGTCCCACTTAGCACACAATTCTAAGATGAGAGCTAGTGCACTGCCGCTGATATGTCGCTGACTTTGTACTTCTTCTAGCCAGCAACTAGCCCAAAGTCAACAGCAATGTCTCCTGATATTGTTTTCTCAAACTGCTGCAGAAGAACATCAGAAGATATCTTCTCACTGATGTACTTAGCTCCACTTGGGACAGACACTTCGAAGAGTGATCCTTCAGGAAGAGTGCCGCTGTGTGGTGGCAACTGTGATGTTGTTCTTATTGTCATTTGCCTTTAGTAAACCGTAAACTTTCACTACAGTATTTACACAGTTTGAAGACCGAATCACCTTTCATACAGATCACTATACAGCAACTAAGTTTGGCATCCAAAGAACTCTATTGGATTCTTGATTGCTAGTCCAGGGGCTGGAACAGCAAATTTTCCAACTAGATCATCATCAACATTCTTCTCAATCCCATCACATATGAGATTGTACTTGCATGTCAAGCACTTCTTAGGCTTTGTGTAGAACAGTTGCCTAGACTAGCATGCGGACTCAATTGCAGTTGATCCATACTTCCCAAGTCTTTCAAGCAGCTAGGCTTCGGTGAAGCAAGCTAGATCATGGACTATCTCATCTCCTCCAAGCTCAACATTCCAGTCAAACCAGTCATATATGTGCTAGACATATCCAACAATGTGCTTTTCAAACCCTTCCATCTAGCAGAATGGCATGTATCTGGCAAACACCAATGACACTGGCAGTTGCTCTTCTAATGTCTGGATTGCAGACTTCAGCTTTGGCCTCAGTTGCTAGTAGTCTATGAACTTTGACATCTATGCTGCTTCATCAAATATGTTCACTGGGAGAAAGTTGACTATTGCTGGACTGAGCTGTATGATGTCATCCAAGATAGCATCAAGATGATCTAAGTTGAAAGTTCCTAGCACGGTGTTAGTTCTTACTAAGAGATTGTGCTCTCTAGCCAACTCAACAGTCTTCTAGACTTTGCTCCAAGTGCTTCCATGTGGAAACATTGAATGATCATATTGAGTAGCATTCTTGTCTAGGTGGTAGCTCACCAGAACTTCATCTATCAGGCCAAACACCTCTCTCTTGCTAGACAGACTTCCATTGGTTATCACTGCTATCTTTGACTCTGGGCTCTTTGTCTTGATGTACTCGCATGCACTAGCTAGGTCACTAGCTTCTCCAGGCTCTCCACCTGTCAGCTCAAAGTCTCGTATTCCATACTTCAGCTTGAAGTCTATCTAGCGCTGGACTTCACTTAGTGGAAGCATGCTCTTCTGCTTGCATCTGCTCTTGTAGTAGCAGAATCCACATCCTTGAGAGCACTTGAAGCCAAGATACACTTGAGATCGCCTTGGCATCTGAGAAGGTGGAGGTGCATTCTTCTTCAGGATTGAGCTGAAACTCAGTTGCTAGATCTGCATAGTAGCTAAGCAGTAGCTTTTAGATGGCTAGATCAAGCAGGCTGCTGCGCTTTAGGAGTCTCTTCATTGTCTTGATCTTGGTCTTTTGGAACTAAGCTCGTTGACCCAAATGGAGTGTAGAAGTGAGAGTAGACTGTCTCTTTGTACTTAGCAACAGCTTTGTTGATGTCTTCTTCACTCTCAGCACTCTCAATGCTCTCTTTTGCTTCTCTCAGTATCCCATTGACAAAGTCTATCTTCTGCAGCTTGTCTAGTGAGTTCAAGTAAGCTTCAAGTGTCTTGAAGTTGTCTTGAGCTGTCTAGTATGCTCTCTTCTTGTCTAGCCATGCTTGCTCTTCTTCTACAGTTGCATCAGCTGGCAGTGGATCAGGCTCTGGATTCTCTTGAGCAGCTTCTATCACTTCAAAGTACTTGTCTTCTCTGTTGCTGTTGCTGATGAATATGCCATTGGCAAGAAGATCCATGTAAGACTTCAAGTAGCTCATTGCATCAAGTATGCAGAGCCCAAGTGTGTTTTGCTGCATCAGAGCATTGACATCATCAAGAGCAATTCTCTTCTTAGTAGTCAGCTCATCTAGCTTCTCTATGACCAAGTCTGATGGGAGTATCTCTTCAAACTTGTGGCTCTTTGAGACCGCAATTCTCTTTCCATTTGCAAGAGCTATCCTTACAGCTTCAATAGCTACTTTTGATGCTCTCAACTCTACATAGTCTTGTCCAAAAGATCCGGCTCCAACATATGTGACTCCACAGATCTCCCAAAACTTTCCACAATCTCTTCCTAGCAACAACTGTATCTTCATTTTTGACTACTACTTTCCATTTAGCTGTTCACATCTTTGCCGAAAACCACAATTACCAAAATCCATAGTGGCAGCAATTTGCATCGCATGAGCAAGTTGAGTACCACCGACAATGGCTTGAGCAATGGCTTGCGCAATTGCTTCCACAGTAGCTTGTGCAGTCACTGTAGCATATGCAGTCAGTTGTGACAATCTTCAATGCTTCTTCTATCTCTTTCAGATCTTCAGCCTCAACCAGCTTTTCAGATGGAATTGATGGAAGGTCTGTTTTCTTCTTGCCTTTTTGCGTGTCACTTGGTCCATAGAGATTTATCAGAGCATTCAAAGTGTTTACACACTCAGCAACATCATTCTGCTATGGATGGTCAACTTGGTCTCCTTTTGAGACATCATCAAGTGCAAGATCATTCAAAGTGACACCATTCTTTCCATCTTTGTACCAGATGTGCTGCTTTCTGGTGTTGATCTCTGTCTGTATGACCTAGCGCAGCTTGTTCAGATCTGGAGTCTCGACAATGTCTCCTTTGTCATAGTCTGAAAACCTTGGCACATTGTTAGGCCTCAACCCAGAATAACCTGGGCATGTATATGTTCCAGATGTGTATCCAGCACAAATCTGTGTGGCTTTAGTGTCTTTAGCATCTTTCTTCTTAGTTGCCATACGTCACTTGTATTTACCTTGTGCTGTCTCGGCAAGATCCTTCAAGACAGCAAAGTTGAGTGCCCGTGCAACTTTGCCAAACTCTTTGTACAGCTTGCATCTAGCCTTCTGCTAGCACACACAGCTAGCCCATGTGTCTCGGTAGTTGTCCGGATTGCATATTCCAACATGGCACATTGCACAAGATGTTGCTTCACAAGTCAAGCACTCAGCTGGCCGTTGTGAGAGATCAACATTGTCATCTCTGAAGAGCATGCTCTGCATGTCTGGTGAAGCTAAGACCTCTCTAGTTGTAGCAATGGCAAACTTGCCTCTCTTTGCGGCATCTAGATATGGAGCGCCATGACACAAGTAGAGATTTCCATCAGAGTGCATGTGGATGCTGTTTTTCACACTGCACACTCTCTTCTAGTCACGACGAAACCATGACATCAGTGGATGCTTGTTCTTCTTGATGAAGTTGAACTCTAGCTTTGCTAGCTCTATAGCTGCACTTCTCCAGAGATTGATGTCAACATGGTCTAAGCTTGAAGATGCATCAATTGTTGGATTGTATGACACTTCTTTGCCATACTTCTCATAGAGCTTCTCGTATGACTTCCAGCACTCCGGCATCAGAGCAACTGAGTCTTCAGCTACTGTTGACTTCAAAGTGAATCTGATTGAGTTGCTGTGCAGAAGATCTAGCATTGGCATAGCATCATCAAATGAGTAGCCTCTCTTCACGGAGTGGTGTGGCTCTCCATCATATGACACTTGCACTTGGAACCTTCCACACTTGAATGCATCCTTAGTCTCTTCATCTTCAACTAGCATCTTGAGCTTCTAGTGGAGTGTTCCGTTTGTGAACATGTAGTAGTCAACAAACTCATGCTGCACAGTAGCTTTGAGAATCTCATGCAGCCACTCAACATTCATCAATGGCTCCCCACCCCAAAATGACAAGCTCAGACGACCAAATCTAGAGTGGTCAAACTCATTGCACAGTCTCTTGACGATCTCTAGCTGCCGCTTCTCTTCTTCTAAGTCTCTGGTCTTTGGCTAGTCATGCTCAAAGCAGTAGCTGCATTGCTTGTTGCAGCCGCTAGAGACGGTGATCTCAAGCATTGCACTTGGCTTTGCACTGTTAGTTGAGACAGTGTCTCTCAGTGCATCACTTGTCTGCTCTAAGTCCATTCGAAAGATCTCCAAGCTCTGCTACTGCATCTTCACCAATCCGGTGCTTCTTGAGAATAGCTTCGGCACTCTTAAGCAGTGCTAAGCTCATCTCAGGCTCAACAAACTCAAGCTCTTTGCTAGCTTCCCTCAAGTACAGTGCTGCAAAGACTATCTGACTGTCACATCTCTCCATCTATGGCCTTTCTCAAAATCTCTCTCCAAACTCTGCTGTACTGGTGCTTGATGGCAAACTAGCACACTGCATCAAGCTAGGCCTTCTCTATTGCACACAGCTTGTCATCAACAATCTGCTCTTCTCCAACAAGTTCACAGAAGCATGATCTAGTGCAGATGCTGTCATAGTCACACATCTTGCACTTTGGATCAACCGAGTGCAGGCATCTCTTGTCTGCTGGCACATCTCTGGCTAAGATGCAAGGACCAACAAACTCTCCTCGATAGAACACTTTCTTTGAGTGCAAGTCTTTGCCATCTTGGTCTAAGCAGCAGAATCTCTTCTTTGTCTTGTGGTCTTTCTCAAGCAAGCAGCACTCAACAACTCTCTTCAGTGGCTTCGCCATTGAGACTCCTAGTGGTCTTGGAAACTCATCTAAGAGAAGCTCTAGCTCTGAAGTTGCTGCATTGAATATCAAGTCTCTCAACTCTGCTGCACCAGTTCTTGTCCATGAAGATCTGCTGTGGCTGAATGCTATCTTGTACTTCATTGGTGCAGCAAAGCTTCTTGCAATGATCTAGAGTCTCGACACCAAGTAAATGTCATCTTCGGTGAAAGTGTACTAGATTGCTATGTCTCTTCCAAGCATCTCTCTCATCTTCTAGTACTTTGCTTGGTCATTGAAGACGTCATAAGCTGAGACATGCCACTCTACTTGCTTCACCCACTCTTCACCGCACACTTCTGGAATCAAGTCTCCATTTGTTGTCAGCATGATGGCAGAGCATCTAGGATCTCTAGCAAGTCGATCTACAACCGCTCTTATCCCTTCTAAGTTGAGAAGTGGCTCTCCACCAAACAACTGTATCTTGAAATCTCCGGTGGTGTTCTCAACAAGATCTATGAACTTCTGTATGTTCTAAAGACTCTCAACATAGCCAGTTTGCTGGATCTAGCAGAACTTGCAGTGCCTAGTGCACTAGTCAGTGAGTATAAGCTCATACACCATAGATATATTGTATGGCTACTGCTAGGAAAGCTGCAGCTAAGCTGGTCAGAGAGACAATTGCACAACTGTCTCTACTAAGCTGCTCAATGAGTCACCAGAGTCTTCTAGTGCAACTCCAATTGTCTAGCCACCGGCACCGCCGCAAGACTCTGCAAATCCAGGTGTCTCTGACAGCACTAGCTTGTCAAACTTCTTCACTTCTCCAATGCACTTCACCGGAACTCTTCCAACAAGAGCAATGCCTTTTGCAAACTTCATTGACTAGCTTTGCGATCCGAGAACAAGTCCAGGATTTGTTGTGATGACAGCATTTGCAGCATCATCTGCAACCGTTATCTCTCTAGATCCACCAAACTTGACAAGTGTTCCTGGCTCATAGTCTTCATCTGCATCATAGATCTCTGCCAAGTCGGCCCACTTAGCGCACAATGCACATCCATTTATCACTTTCTAGAAGGTGACATCACCGGTGAAGTTGGTTGGACCTTCAACTGATATGCTTGGATACTTTATTGTCAATGATCCTTGCCTTGATGACAAGAATGTCTCTGCATCACTGAACTTTGCAAGAATCTGTGTTGCAGAGCAGATTATGTTTGATGGTGCAGCTATTATGTTTTCAACAGTAGATGACAGAAGATTGCGGTTGACAGAGAAGATTGTTGTGTCACCACTTCTCATTATTGTCTTATACCCAGTCAACTAGTTGTTATCAACATCTTTGTTGACATAGAAGTCTCCAGACAGATAAAATCCACATAGTGCAAAGAGGTTGTTGTGGAAAGTCACTGGTGAGTAGAAGTCAACAGTGGCATCTGAGCAGACAATAGCTGCATTTATTGCATCAGCCATGTCACCAAACAGCATCTTCATTGAGATGAATGCTTTGTCACCAAGCTGCTTTGGAAATGATGTCTCAATGAGCATCTCATCAAGACAGCTAGACAATGGTGAGTTGTACACACTAAGCACATCAAGGTACTCAAGATCTGACACTTTTCTTATAGCCATAGTTGATTTCTCTTTCTTGTGTATTTACCAAACTGAGCTCAGTTGACTTCTAGCTCATCCAAGTACTCTCCTATCAATCTGATGTAGTAGCTCAGAGACTTAGATGAGTCTACTTCAACTTTTCTTCTAGTGTACACCGCTATTGATCCATCTACTGTGCATGATGAGCATCCATGGTAGACTAGCATCTTTGGAAGTGGATCAGATGTAGAGTTGCCATGGAACTGCACTTCAGTCTCAAACTAGCGGATTCTAGCAGGTGCTCCACTACTCCAAGAGCTAGATGCAGCATCAAGCAGCACTAAGTTGTTCTTCTTTGCCCAAGTCAAGAATGCAGCATTGTGCTTGACCTAGGTGTTGAAAGTCTAGAGCTTCACTAGATCATCTATGTTAGAGATGCTCTGCAATGCATTGTCTGGACCAATTGCTTCTCTTACTTTAGCTTCAATATCATTCTAGCTCTTTGCACTCTCAATGTCTATCTAGACAGTCTAAGTCTGCTCTTCTCCACCGCTTCTTGGTGAAAATACAGCAACAGCTCCAACTGCAGGAGGTCGCTCATAGATGAGTATTGGCGTGCTTGAGCTCTAGTATGCATCCAGTTTTGCTTCAAATGACTCTCTAGTTGAAGTGTCATTGAAAGTCATCCACTAGCCAGCATCAGTGTACTCATAGTCAGATGAGTAAGTTGAGCCAATCTCATTCTCAAACTGCAGCAAGTTGTCTACTGCAGAGTTGTGGACAGTGAACACCACTCCAGACAGATCAAAGTACTTTGATGTCTCACCAACAGTGAAGTACTAGTATGCACCATCTGCAGCACTAAGAGTGCCAAGCACTAGCTCATCACCAATTCCAATGCTGTCTAGGACTAAAGTCACTCCAGCAGTCTGAGTAGACTGCTCTAAGACAATTGACAGCTTTGTGCCAGGCTCAGAGAAGTTTGTTATCATTGTCTTCTTGTCGCATATGAAGAACTGGCCATTGTCATCTCCACTCTCGCTTTGGTAGTATCTGTACTTTCCATCCAGCTAAGACTAGATTGGAGGCGCAACATACTGTGGATCGCCAGCATAGCTGCCAAGCATATGGTCAAGCTTGTTCAAGACTGTCTAGTAGTTTGCATTTCCTGGATCAGATCTGTAGTTGTAGTTCCAGATCTCTTTGTAAGTGCTTCCATCTTCTTTGTGCCAGTAGTACACTAGCTGCGGAATGTATGTCTTTGGATCACCAATCTCATGAGAAGCATAGAACTCTTGTGTGTCAGTTGGATAGTCAAATGACTGGCCATCACCAATCTCAACTTTAGCTAGCAAGCATGGCTTCTGTGCAATCTGCTCCTAGAAGTCTTGGTTGTTGAATGTGTTTTTCTTGAAGTCTTTGCATGGATCACACCCTCTTGAGCCAAACTCAAGCAGAAGTGGCTGATGAGCCTAGTCAGCAAATTGCCTCAACTCTCTGATGTTGTGATACCAGATTCCATACTTGAAGTTTGATGTTGTGTAGTGGTCTACTCGTGTCTCTGGAACATAGACTACTGAGTCATTCATGCACACATGCTCTTTTCCAGTAGATGAGACATAGACTACTTTGACTCCTTCTCCACGTCCAAAAGTCGTTATCTCTGGCTTTATCACATATGTTGCATCTGTTCCTGTGAATCCTTTGAATGTTTTGTCAACTAGCTAAATAAACTTGGCACCACTTGCCCAAGTTCCACCCCAACTTTTTGATTCATCTCCGCTTCCTAGGGCAATTTTTGTTGTAGTCCCATCATCATTAAGCTTATTCCAATAAAGATATATAAATGGAAATCCTCCAGGAACACTAAGATTAGTGTTTTTTGATATGAAATTCTTAACTTCTAAATATGCATCATGTGCATTAGAATACATTCCATGAATAAAATAGTATTTAGTAGTTGGAAACCACTTTTTCCAAGAATCAGTATTTATTACAAGCTATTCCCATGTATGACATACACCACAATCATTTGACCCATCTCCAAGATTTATGACCATTGGAAGATGCTTCTAGTGACAGGCGTTGAGGATGCTCTTGACTGTTGATCCAGGAGAGCTGTACCAGGTGTGTGGACTGAAGTTCACTGTGATCTCTTTCTAGACTTCATCTAAGAACATGTCATCACTGATGCCACTGAAGACAACTCGGTTGATGCTGCTCCCAGACAAGAACAGAGGATCAATGTAGTCTAAGCTGTCTACCGACTTTGGAAGGGTGATTGAAGTCAGCTTAGGGCAGTTTGCAAACACTGCTTCTCCAAGATACTTCAAGTCAGATGGTTCTGTAAACTTCACTTCTCTCAGGTTTGTGCAGCCATCAAACAGATGGTCTGGCAGCATGTAAGTCTTCTGAGGAAATGTCATGCTAGTGAGCATTGTGCAGTTTGCAAATGCATAGTTGTTTATGTAGCTGTGGTAGTTGTTGAGTGTCACACTCTGCAGCTGAGAGCATCCATCAAACATATGGTCAGCAAGATATGTTGAGTTGGTGATGTTGACAGAAGTCAATTCTCTGCAGTTTGCAAAGCAGTGTGTGTTAGTTGATGAGTCAGACACTGATCCCTAGAGGTTGATGACCAAGTCTCTTATCCCACTTCCAGCAAATGCATAGTCGCCAATGTGTGTGAGAGCTTTGTTCTGTGCTCCAATGAAGTCAGCTGCAGTCAAGCTCTTGCAGTTGTAGAATGCATAGTCACCAACACTCTTTATGCTTCTTGCATCAACATATGCCAAGTTCTAGCATTGCATGAATGCACTTGGCGCGATCTCTGATGTCTAGTCATTGAAGTAGACCTCAACAAGCTGCTGAGTTGCTGGGTTTCTGCTTGGTCCTCCACTTGCTTCACCAATGACTTGCAGAGCACTTATGTTGCTAGAGAACCGTGCTGTCTTGTTTCCGGTTGACTTGTACTTGTACTAGACAGGAAACTAGCTAGCTGAGTATGATCTGATCTAGCCTATCTTTGCACTTGGCTTCTAGTGCTCACCACTTTCATTCTTCTCAACTTTAGCCCAGACTATGGACAGTGTCTAGTTTCTATCCACAGCAAGCTCAGAGCCAAACTTGTATGCATTTTCACTAGCATCAATGAAAGAGAATGGCTTGAATCCATCTTTTTTCACTGCTGCTTCTACTTGGGTCCTTGATGGAAGAACTGCAGAGCCAATGAAGCTTTCATTGCTGGCAGTCACCACATCTAGTGGCTAGAGACGTCCAATTCCACCATTCAAGTCAAATGAGATCCTGAATGTCTGGTGTGTTATCACCTCTTCTTGGCTGCCAGTCCATGTGTACTAGATCTCTTGGCCAATCTTGCGAGCAAAGTCACCAAAGTCTGTGTATATTTGTGAGATCTGCTCTTGGTTTTTCTAGTCAGCAGTCACTAAGTTGACTGATGGCAGTGATCCATACCTTGCATAGATGCTTCCATCTGCACGCTTGCAGTATGCACAATACCAAGGATATCCAGTTGGAATGCTCCCAAACTGTGCTATGAACTGCTTGACTTCATTAGCTTCTGCACATGTCTCATCTTTGTCATTGAAGTAGTAGACAAAGTAGAATCCAAAGTTGCCTTTCTGCAGTGATGGATCAAATGCACCTTTTTGGCATTTGCCAAACTCCACCAGCGTGTGGTTTCCAGCTCTCTCCCACAAAGTGAATGAAGCATTGAATGCACAACTGCCCTTGTTGTGTGCTTTTCCATAGATGATGAACATTGGACGTCCATTTGTCTCGGCTAGGCTCTTTACATCAGCAAAAGCGCTCTTCAGCCCAAAAGCTGGACCAGTGGCTTTACTGGTGTTAGAGTGGCTGCTCCAGCCACTGAAGTCATATCCTTCTGAACCACTAGCACCACTATACCTGGTAAACAACTAGTTGCCAAGTCTCTTGGCTCTCATAGCTACATCATCAGCTGTTGTCATGTCAGAGTCGGTCTGTGATGTGCAGTTGTTCTTTCCGGACAGAAGCTTTATGTCATCAACTATGGCTGGAATTGGCACATAGTTCTTGAGAATGGAGCTCAGTTTTTTGACTATTTCTCTAGCTCCTTCTGCTTTGTCCTTGTAGTTGTCAAGCTTGTCACCATTGCCTATCCAGTCAACATTGCCTTTCTTCCAGTAGACTCGCACAAATGGGAACACACTTGTTGTCTAGTTTGGGCCCCAACACCAATAGTATCCTCTGCCTCCATACTTGTCATCCGCACTTGTGTCAGTGCCATATCCAAAGTAGAACACACATTGTGATGTTGCCATCCACGATGTGAATGTTGCCTGAACTAGACCTCGCTCGAGTTTCTCACAGTGGCTGCAATCTACATTAGACCATATGCCTATTAGCGGCACTTCCATGGCATCAGCAAATTTCTTTGTAGCAGTGAAGCCTTTGCACCATCTGTTGAGTGTTGGTGTTGATATCCGTGACTTGAGAATAGTGTCAATTGCTGCCATAAGTTCTTCCTTGCTCTATGTGCTTTTTGCCTATGCTGTCAATCACCCCAGTTTATCACAACCTTGTCCTTCAGGTTAGTGCTTTCATCAACTCCGACAGAGTCAATTGCAAACTCACTCTTGTTAGAGTTGAACACCAGTGTTGTGTCATTCTCGCTAAACTAGTATGTGAGCCACACAGCATACAACTTTATCTCATCTTTGTGCTTGAGGACATCTGTAACTTCAACTTCAAGCTCATTTGCCAGATCTGTCCAATTTGTGGAGTTTGGAAATGTCTAGCCATCTTCATAAGTTGGAGTCTCATTGTCAGCTAGTGGCTAGACTGACCATCCAGCAAATATCTTCTCATATCCAGCTGAAGTGTTAGCCAGTCTGCACTTCTTCAGTGGCTTCTGCTCTGGCACTAGATATCCATCTTCATCTTTGACTAGCATGAACTTCTCTGGAGCCATCACTCCATCTCCACCATTTGGATCAAACACTACTTTTACAGTAGATCCACCGGATCTAGCTCTCTCATCATAGAACATCAAGTGCACGGCTTGAGCATCTGTTCCAAAGCAAGCAAAGTTGAAGATCCAGTTTCCATCCTAGTTGGTGCTCTCAATGTTGTATCCTCTTCCAACAGACGGCTCAATGAATGACCTATACAAGTTGTCTTGGAGCTTTCCGGCACTTGAGCTTGGCTTCTCTTTGTATATCTTGAGTGGAAGAGACATTCCATTCACCTAGACATCAACCAGTCTGTCAATTGAGTACTCAGCTGAAGCAAGCCCAATCTGCAAGAAAGTGCAGTGGTCAGACAGCACTCCAGACTGCTCTAGCTTCTCAACACCAAACTCTTCAAGATTCTTTCTAGAGGAGACATTTTCTGGAAGAAGCTTGCAGTCAGATGCTCCAAGCAAGTTGTTCAAGTAGTATGTTCTAGTTGTTGGAACATTTATGAAGAGCTCAGTCATTCCAGACATCCAGCGCTTTGTGATGTATGTCATTGCACTTATCTCTTCCATAGTGCCAGAGTCTTCTGGATCCAAGAAGTTGCTTATCTGCGCAACAACATCTCCATCATTTCCACTTCCAAATGTCATCTCAGCAATGATGTCATTCTTTATGCCTAAGTCAATTGCACCATCTGAAGACACTACTACTCTCTGCCAACTAGGTGAGATGTCATCAAGCTCTGTTGTTGCATAGTCTTCATTGAGCCTTGTCATGAATGAGCTTGGCAGGTGGTCACTCGACAAGTGTGTGCTGAGTGCGGTGCTCAACTTGCTTGACAGTGAAGAAGCAACTAGACCATCATATATGCTCAGTGCACGGTCTTTTGACATTGGAACAACATCATTGACTAAGTCAAATGAGTACTTTGTGCCATACAGACCTGCTCGTGTTGCAAACAGATATGTCTGCTTGTTCAAGCATGTAGCATCAACTATGTCATCGGTTGGAAGAGTGAGGAATGGCTTCCAGATCTTGTAGTTTGCAGATGACAGAACTGCAGCATCGCTGTTGTGGAGATAGCTGACAGCTCCATCACTGATGTATGACTCTACAACATCTATTCCACTAGCTACTTTGATCATCCCAAAGCTTCCACTAGAGTATGTTGCAAGCCCTCCATTTCCAACCATCAGCAACTTGCTACTAGTGGTCTTTGCCAGATGGTGGAAGTTTGCACCACCATGCAGGCTGCTTGGAATTCGCTCGAACACCACAGTAGCACCATAGTTGGTGAAGTGCACAATCCTGCCATTGCACAGCAAGTAGTAGCCATCACCATACTTGAAGATGGAGTTTATGCCAGATTCACTCACATTAGTGTATGGCTAGAGCGTAGTTCCAACTATAGCATTGAGCCATCTAGTGTACTGGCGGCCTTCAGCGCTATAAGGCTAGCAGAACATTCCAGAGCTTCTTGACTAGTTTACACACCAGAGACCAGAGAGATCAGCTGGATCATCTCCTTCTCCACTTGGAGGATAGAAGTTGACGATTGGATAGCTGTCTTGTGGCAATGGATACCTGATGTCATTTTCATAGGCACTCAAGCGGCCATTGGTGGCTCCAGCAACAACCATCATCTTGAATCCAACACTCTAGTTCAATGTCTTGAAGGTATTGCTGCCCCATGCGAAGTTCTCGGCAAGTTGCATGATCTCTTTGTCTTCTTCAACAACTTGCTGCTTGACATATGATGCTTTCAGAACTCCATAGTTTGTGCCAAACAGTGTGCTGCCATCAACTGCTGTGATGCCTCCAAGCTAGCTTATAGTGGAAGTGCCATATTTTGGAAATGCTAGTGCTTGTCCGTCTTCTCCAAATGGCTTGTATTCTAGTGATGTTCCTGACTAGTAGTACCAGACCCCATCATCTTGAATTGCATCATCTAGACTTGTGCCAGAGAACACTTGTTCTCCACTTGGATACAGCTTCACCGCTTTTTTGCTAGAAGTGATATATGCTAACTGTCCAGCATGCTCATCTTGCTAGATGAACTTCTAGACTTTGATTGCACTATCTGGGGCATGTGCAAAGAGCTCATACTAGCCATTGTCATAGCGCAGACCACTAGTTGTACCAAAGAAGTATCCACTGTAAGTTGAATCTTGGATAGCTGCTAGTTCAGCAAATACATTGATGAAGTCTCTTGGCTCATCTTCTCCAGACGTTGATGGTGGAGCTGGAACAATCAACTAGTCACCAGGAGTCATCACATAGTCGATGTCTACATTCTAGAATCGCTTTGAGACAGCAGTTGGCCCAAAGCTTCTTTCTTCAATGCCACCGTCCGGATCATACACCTAAGAGAACACTTCATGATCTGTCCATGCTACTAAGTTTATCACACCATCAGTCTCAAATGCATGGCATCTGGTGAACTGTGTAGAGTCATTCAAGCATGTCAAGTTAGATAGGATAGGATCCTAGAATGGATAGCAAGACAGACCTCCACTTGTTCCAGCAATGAAGACTAGTCCACTAGAATAAGATGCAGACTTCAGTGGCTATTGAGCAATGAAGTTAGACACTATGCCACTAGAAACCATAGATCTAGAAGATGTGTACAGCCCAGCTAGTGAACCTATTGCAACTAAGCTGTTGAAGCTTGTGCCAATAGAGTTGCATGAGAAGTCGCTAGCTACTTCTATAGTGCGTCTCTCATCTATTGTTGTCAGCTTAGTTTCGATGTGCATCCAAGATGCTGGCAAGTCATCGTCTTCTCTAGATTCCTAGATAACATCTTTGACATTTGGCACTTGCTTGACTTCATCTTGCACAGACATCGTGCCATCATCAGCTATCTCTATTTGATGCACATGTGCAATGTTGCCAGTGTCGAGATAGACAAAGTGCTAGTCTCGATCAAATGCAACTTTCTTAGCTCTAACTCCATACTTCACCCACACTTGTGAAAGCTGCATTCGCATAGGATAGCTGTCATCTTCTGGAGGAGTTGCTTCAAGCTTGTAGACTGCAACTTGGTTGCCATACTCACTAGTGCCAGTTGCATCAACCGCAATGTATGCAGCTGTTGTGTCTTTGTCTTGCTCTAGTGGAGTGATTGCAGTGATAGAGTTCACAGATGTTGCAGCACCAACAATCTGCTTTACAGTTGAGTCACTGAAGTCGGCTGAAGTCATGCCATTCAAGTCAACAGCATGCAGCTAGTTGCCAATTGCTGCAACAAGAACATCACGTTCAGATGTCCCAGCTTCATACTTCTTTGAGAGCCCACACACAACAAAGTCAGTGACCAGTGCAGGTGGCTTTGGGCTTTCTCCAGTGTCATATCGCATGTCACAGGATGTCTCAGCTTCACCTTCAGGTGTGTATGTCATCGCAACAGTCTGGCCATGCTTAGCATAGAGGCCATTGAGACCAACTTGAACTTTGTCTACATCACCAGTGAGTGATGCTAGTGGTGTAGCTGAAATCTAGCCGGTAGTGATTGATGACACCATAACACTTCCACCTGTTCCATATATCAACCAGTGGTCCGGTAAGCCACCTTCACCTTCATCAAACACCGGAACAACACATCCAACTGGTGATGCTAGTATTCTAGTTGGAGCACTCAATGCTGGAAAGTGCACATATACTTCTTTGTCTTTGGTCAACAGTGCACCATCTACACTGTTATTAGTGACTTTCTGCAAGTCGGTGTATGCACTAGTGCCAGAGTCAAATAGCGGATTTGAGCTAAAGCCAGTCAGTTGGTCCCCAGATAGCTGCTTAGTAAGCTAGTAGCAGTATAGCTTTCCAGATGAATTTAGCTCATATGCATAATGTGCCTCTATGTCATCTGGGTCTTGTATGACTTCAATCATCTTTGCATTAGCACCATTGATTGTCACCGGTCCAACAAAACCAGCATCTTCACCATTGGCCTCATCAACATTGAGTGAAGACAAGATGAATGCTTTAGCTTTGGCTTGTCCGCTAGCCAAGAACTGTGTTGACAGCCAGTCTACAACACAAGCATCAGTTGGTGCATAGCTGCCAATTGCAGAGTCGGATGGCATCTTCTCGGCAACACTGGTCTTCTAGAATGCAGACAGACCGGTGCGGCCAACCTAGCAGACAGCGCACAAGCTACATGCCTTGATGTCGGTGAATTTTGAAGTAGTCTCTCTAGAAGTCCATGAGTTGCTGTTGAGGAAACTATAGTCTCCAAGCTGCCAAGAAGAAAGAGCACTCTTTCTAGAGTCAGATGCTACAATCAAGTCATCAACATAAGCAAGATTGTCTGCACTGAGTATCTCGGAGAAAGATCTCTTGACTTCAAAAGAGCTTCCATCAAAGCTGAGCAGCACAAGAGAGTCTTCTAGTGAAACTGCAAGATACCCAATCTAAGCCTTAGATCCAAGACTTATGGCATTCAATATTGAAGATGTGGCAACATAGCTTGCCGTTGACTGCCCAAGACATTGTATCTTCTTCTTGAATACCGCTAGTTTGTATCCAGCTACTGAGATGAACTTCAAGAATCCAGACTCTCCACCTGAGCCATCAACACCAGCAACCGGAACTTCTTCTAAGCTCTTGATGATTGGAAACTCTCTAGCACTTGAGCTGCTTTTCACCGCCATTGCAGACAATGCATGATCTCCAGCTAGAGCTAGATATCCATTGAAATACCTGATGTCCTTGGCTGGAACGTCTTTCATCTAGAAGACATAAGCATCGGTGACTGAGCTATCATAGCACCAGATTCCTGTTGTTGTGGCAACAACAACACAAGATCCTACAACTTCAATCGACTTTATGCTTCCATGGTTGCTAAAAGACTCCTTCTAGACACTGAAGTCTGGCCATACCGCATATATCGTTGATGCGGTTGCAACATACAGCTTTCCATTTCCTTGAACTAGCTTGATGATTGAAACTGTGTCTCCAGCGTCTTGCAGCCTAAGTCTAGCTAAAGTGCCATCATCAGCTTTGAACCAAAGTCCATTGTTTGATGAGCTAAAGAAGATTCGTCCATTGTACTAGATAGAAGAAGTGAATGATGTGGGCGTCTCTAGCTGCAGAACTTCTTTGTTCTAGAGGTAGTTCTAGAGACCTCTAGAGTACAATGATTTGTTGCCGGCCGCAATCACTTCTCCAGTCTCTAGCAGAACTTCAATGTCATTGACTTGGTCATCTACTACTTCTTCATGATTAGCATACAGCTTTACTGGCTCAAGCTTGACCATTCCAGCATTTCCAGCTCCTAGACTGGTCTTGTAGTCTCCAACCAGCATCTTAGTTGATCCCTGGTCGCAGCCAACATACACTTTTGACGCTGAGCTGTCAACTGCAATGCATTTTGCCTAGGGAGATGAGCTGCCGCTGTCAAGCTTCACCAGTGAGTGGTGTTCAACAGCTTGTTCATCTTCAGCGTTATACTCAGACTCTACAACAAGCTAGAATATGCCATTGTTGGCAGCAATGAAACAACCAGCATCACAACTGTATATGTCATTTGCATCTACTGTTTGTTCTAGATCTCCATTTTGCCAATGCAAGATCTCCCATGGGCCATTTACTGGATCATATGTGCACTTGGTTTCACCATTGATGTTGGCAACAATGAGATCACCAAACTTCTTCATCACCTTGACATTTCCAGTCTAGAGCATAGTGATTGTGTCCTAGAGTGGCTTCTCAACTTTGTGGAGAATTGGAAGATAGTTTGCTCCTTTCAGCTAGCCAAATGCTTTGTGTCCATTTGGTGCATTAGATATAGTTGTCTCATCATATGCCTTTGGACCAACAATGTATGATGATGTGTGATTCAGATACTGCTCAACATAGACATCATTGTCAACCAGCTAGTTGGCAAGGTTGTTGACATCAACTTCATTGATTGACTCACAGCACTCATTGTGGTCTATCCACTCAACTTGCTAGTATGGAAGCCCACTAGATGGCTTCATTCCATATATGACATTCTTCTGGTTGATGTTGTTCATCCGTGTCTCTTTCTTCTTTCACATGATTCACTTCCACCGTCCAATGAGTGAGCAGTGGAAGCTGTTTGCTTCAATTCCACCATTAGTTGCATTGTATCCATCAGTGCTGAACTTCTAGTTTGGATAAGTCACTAGCAGTGCAGTAAATGCTCCAGGCTGCTTTGATGCAAACACAAGCGAGTTTGCACCAACTCCAATAGTCTGCTGTGTTGTGTCACGGCACTAGCACATGACATCACCAGAGAATATCATGTATGAGTCAGCATTCATGTATTGTGGTGTTGGAGTCTAGACAGTGCTTGCAGCTTCTGCAAAGGCAACTCTTGCATAGTACACATTGACAAAGTCATTTCTTGACCGCTAGCGAGTAGTTCCAATCTCTGACTCATGCTCAGATCTGCTGTCACTTCCACAGTTGAAGATCTGAGCATCAGCTGTTGTCCGAAAGTATCGGTCATTGTCATGCCCAGTAGCTAGATCTAGATGGTTGCAGTTGATGATGCTAGCTGAGATGCTGTAGTCTTCATCAACAATCTAGTCACCTATGTAAGACAGCCGAAAGACAATGTCATACTCTAGCAAGCCATTGTCATACTTTCTGCACTGTCCACCAAGAATCGGACTAGTTGGAGAAGTCTTCAAGTAAGTTGTGTGGTATGGGAAGAATGTCTGCTGTCTAGCTGGATCAAGATTTGACACATCTCTGCTAGCAATCTTTGCAGCTATGTCAGTTGTTGGCTTGTCTCCTCCATATGACAGCTTTCCAAGTGGGTGCAAGTCTTTGTCATCTTGGTGCTCTTTGAACTTCTTTGCGATCCAAGAGTTCATCTTCTTCTCAAGACCAAACTCTCTCATAGCATCTAGATCAGGATTGAGATCCTTCCAGCCATATCTCTCAAAAGAGTCACCTTCACTCCACAGTCTCAAGTCTCTGCTAGTCTTGTTCACTACACATCGCAGTATGTATGGATCTCTATGCTAGCTCATGAACCAGACTAAGTCATTGTAGTAGTAAGTCTCAGCTGGATCATACTCATGGATCATCAACTCTCCAAAGACTTTGCTGTAGAACTCCTCAAGAAGCTTGTCATTCTAGAGGAGCTTGTCTAGAATCCTGTTGACTGAGTACTTTGTTGCATACTCATTGCTTCCAACATCGAGATTCTTTGTGTATCGTATTATGTTCTTAGCTGCCATTCTCAAAATCCTTGCTGCGCATTCTGTGAGAATCCTGTGACTTTGTATGAGTAGTACTCAACATCATCATCTAGAATGAACCGGAATGAGCTGTTGCACATTGTGTTCACTTCTCTAGACATGTACCACTTTGCATTTTGCCTAGACACATGCATTGTTGCATATGGAGCTGCATCTTGGCGGATGAGTGGCGTCACTTGAACTGAGTATCTTGACTCCGGATCAAGCTGCAGGCTAGTCTTCTCTTGAGCGTATGCTTCTCCACCACCAAAGTCTAGCTTGCAGTCATCATAGTAGAATCCAGTGAGAGCAGTTGGATATGTGTAAGATGGTGCAGTTGCTGTGCCATTGTTGTACTTCCATGCAAGATTCACTTCATAGCAGTTGTACCTCATTGTGGTTGGAGACTAGTTCACAAAAGCATCTTCCATCTGCACTGCAACTGCTTGCTCATTCTTGACAACTCCACCATGCTCTAGATAGCCACTCTTCCAGACCCTGAACCACTTGCAGGTGTCTCCATTCCCATAGAACTTGTGGTGGTAGTACACAACATAGTCAAGGCCGTTGTCCGTTGTTCCTGGTGCTGGCTAGTACTCTTGGACATCAGTCACATTGCTGAAGTCTTTGAGCAAGAACTGTGAAGACAGTGACTGTGATGCTCCTCCATTCTGCTCTCTCCACCAGTCCTAGATTCCTGACAAGTGGTATTGCTTCAAGTGGTTGCTGCAGTAGTTGTCAAGAAGCTCATAGAACTTGCTCTCTAGCTAGTTTGCAAGCTTTGCTCCATTGGTGTCTACAAAGAAGTCTCTCCACCAGCCATTGTCAGTTGGAAGATGGTCGTTGTTGGCAGACAGTGACACTCGAATCTTCGCTGGCTGCAAGATGTCACCAATGCAGTAGAGTGGGAGCTTGTCAGAGTTTCCAGTGATTTTTCCAGATGTGACATCTTCTAAGAACTAGACTAGCTCTGAAGTTCCTCCTCTCTGAGCTTGATCTAGAAGCGGAGCAAGAATGCTGTTCTTCTTTGCAACCGAGACGATGTAGTCTTTGTTTGACAGAGCAAACTGCTCTAAGTCTTCAGTGTTGAGCCACACCATGTCTCCTTTGCTGTAGCAGTATGAGCTCTTGTTGTGCTCAGACAGTGGAGTGTTGTACCATCTGCAGCACCATATAGTTGGCTTTACCCCAGACTGAGGAAGAAGACTGTTGTCATTCTGCACCATGACTCCAGCTGCAGAGTCAATCTGCTGCTTGTCTATGGCATCTACTTTAGCTAGCTTTACAGTTGAATAGCTCATTGTCTCAAGTTCCATTTTACTTCCACACACTCACACTTAGCAAAAACTCCTCTTGTCTTCTCAGTCTAAGAACTTGACATCAAACAGCTAAGTGTTAGCTGGTGTCACATTCTTCGCAATCTCTTTTATCGCAGACTGGATGTCAAACTTTATCTGCTCTAGGGCATCCAGTGTCTTCTGCCTTTCAGCCGTCTCACCACCAGCTTCAATCTCATTCTTCACTTTTTGCAGCTCAGTGGCAATGCTAGTGCCAGACAGCTCAACATTGAACAGATTAGACTTGTGCTTTGCATTGACTTTGTAGTCTACAGGATAGACAAACTCAATCTTCTAGTATGGCTTTGTCATGCGGTCACCATCTAAGCTGCTCTGAGAGTTTGCAGCTTTCACATTGACATCCTAGAGAGCTGAAGTAGATGCAATGTCTCCAACTGCAATGTAGTTGACATCATCATAGTACTTCAGATATGGCTTTCCACCAACACTCTTTATTTCAGCATATGTCCGGCAGTTCAGCAAGCTTGTCTGAGAGCTCATCTCAGTAGTGTACTCTGGATTCAGTGTGCTCTTTGTAGGCATCAGTCTGTGTGCATACACCAGACCATCATCATAGTCAGCAACATCAGTAGCAGCTGCAACAGAAGACTTCTCCTGGACTGGCAAGTCAAGAATCCAAGATCTGCTCACTCCTTGGTAGTTGATTCTAGGAATCCAGTTCTCAACCACATCTACATCGCTTCTTGGACTTTGGTATGCATATGTCTTCTCTAGACCTGACTCAAGATGTGCAGTGTATGTAGTTGTCTCTAAGCCAGTTCCTCGTGTCTGGAGCTGAGATGTTCTCAGATAGTGTGGTGAGTGCTGAGTTCCATCAGTCAGCATCAACACATCATTGTTGAAGTCTATCTCAGAGTTTGCCTAGCAGAATCCAAGCGGCTAGCTTGCCATTGATGGCGCATACACATCATGGTGAAAGTCTAAGTCCAGCAAGTTTGAATTCTTAGCCTCTTTAGTTCCAAGCTTCTTGACCGAGACATCAACAATGTCATACAAATTCTGTATTCTCTGGCCAGAGCAAGTCAGCTCATTCTTGTCATTTGGGGTGTTCTCAGCCAGAAATGAGCAATTGACTTTCTCTCGGTCTTGGTTGAACTAGCTTATCTTCTGCTTCATCTCATCAGTGCAGCAGCTCAAGTAGAGTCTTATGTAGTCACGAACGAGTGGATTAGTCTCTATGAACCGGTCTTGCTCTTCATTGAGAACTACTCCAACAGCGCAGAGCTCTCTGGCTAGAGCACTGTCATCCGCCTTCTCAATGTAGTTGGTCATTGCATAGTATCCATCTCCATGCTCTGTTCCAATGTCAACAGACACCTGCTTCAGCTTAGACTCATCACCACTTCTTCTCTCATCCGTGCTAGAATATGCTGACGTGCCAGTCTCTGCACAAAGAAGATGCAAGTAGTCAAAGAGACTATAGTCAAGCTAGAGATCCATGTTGATGTAGCTTCTGTGGTCTCCAGATGCAATGTAGTTGAGTGATGTTATGTTGTACTTAGCCATTAGTGTCTTCAACTATTTACCCTATTTCAACCGGCGTGATAAATACAGCAGACTATGGCAATAAAGACATACAGCAAGGGAAAACCAATAGCTTACAAGTTCTCAAAAGCTGGCAACTTCTCATCATCAGTTGCTGGAAATATCTCAGCATTCTCATTTGTTGGAGAAAATCCAAAGAGCACTAGCTTCTAGGACTAGCTGGTTGCAATCACCAACCTGTCTAGCAATGTCTAGATTCTCAGCGGTCATGCTCTTGATGGCTGCTACTAGCTGACAAGCATCAACTTCAACAATGGCATGAAAGAGATAAGAGACAGTGCAATGAACAACTGCTCTAACCTAAGTGCTCTTGAGTTTCCAGAGTCGCTTGAGACACTAGGAATCTAGTCGCTGTCTAACTGCAAGCGACTCGAGACAGTCACTTTCAACTACCTAGACTCAGATGCTGAGAAACTTACTTCCTAATTTGATCAGCTTCTTGGATCCTCATCGTGGCCAGCAAATATTGACAAAGTTACTTGGACTGATGCATTTTTGTTGTCTATCTTTATGGCTACATTATCACCATTGCTGACCAAGCAGCTGTAGCCAACTGATGATGATATTGTGTCAGTTGTCTTAGTGCTTATTGTCTCTGTTCCTGCATATCGTTTGACCGTCAATGCTTGGCCATCTTTAGTCACAGTGAATGAAGGCTTGACTTTTGATGTTGAAGTCTGGGTGAACACACAGTATATGCTGTATTCTTTCGGAAATTTCTGGCTATTTGCTCTATATGGGCACAACCTTGAAGTTGAGGTTGTGAAGTTCATGTATTGATTGATGAAAGCGGTTGAGAACATTGGAATTGGAGTCTTCAAGCAATTCTAGACATATGCCTTGACCAAGCCACAGTTTGGAACTTCATCATCAACTCCCGTAGATGTTGGAATCTTTGGCACCTATTTGAATGTCTTGACTCCACTGATAGTCTAGTTTCCAGACATCATCACTGCATCACTGCTGATAGCATTGATTCTGCTCTTGAACAAAAATCCAATGTTGCCAGCAACAGCTTTAGAAGTCTAGTCTATGTTTAGTTCATCTTCATTAGATATGACAGACAGCTAGAAAGCTTTTTCTTCACATGCTTTGTAGACTTGTCCAGACAGAGTGCTAAATGCAGTCTAGTATGTAGAGTAGTAGGTTCTAGATCCTCTAGCTACAAGAAACATGTCGTCTGAACTAAGTGTATCAACACTTGGCATCTCAAAGATTGACTAGTAAGTAACATCCATTGTCATTTCTCCATAAGTTTAGTTTTGTGTCAACACAGATTTTGCTACCTCATTGCGCATTGGCTCAGCAATATATGCACTTAGATCTGTGCCAGTGGAAGACTTCTCTGTTGACAGCGCAATCAAGCTAGAGTTCTTGAATGTCACTGTGCAGTCATTGAAGTCTACTGTGCAGAGTCTTCCATCTCTAGTCAAGAACACTGGGTCATCAATTGAGACATACAATCCAATGTTGCGGTACTTGGTTATCAGCTCAATCTTGTTGATCTTGGTTCTGAAGTCTATTCGATGTGTCTTCAGATCAGTGTTGTATATGTGGATCTTCTTCAGACCAAGTGTTCCATCTTCAGCTGGAAGAACTTCAACATCTCTGCAGACTCCATCATCAACCGACAGCACTTCATCAGGGTAGCTGAGGTAGAACTCAGCATCTGAACTCAATAGCACATTGCTGTTGAAGCTGAAAGTCATCGGAACTTGCAAGGAATCTGGCTAGTCGCTGTTGCTATTGACCTCAATCTCAACCGAATCTAGCTTTAGCACAACAGCTGGACTTGCCACATCAACTCCCTGTGAGTCTTTCTGCAGCTCATATGTCTTCTAGATGATGAACTTTGGCTTGTCATCCGAGACATTCCAAATGTGGTAGCTAAGCACTTTTATGTTCTTGTATCCACAAAGCTGAGTGCCATTGTAGTACTTCACTTGGATTATGATGTCAAGATCACCATCTTCTCCAGCCTTCAGCTTCAAGTATGTTCCACCGATTGTGTCTAAGTATGGAAGACCATCTTCCATCTTGATGTATGGTGTGTCAAACCAGTTGAAGTAGTTGAAGTACAGGTCAATTGCATTGCCATCAGATTTCTTGTAGTTGACAAAGATCTTCAGCAGTCTAGACAGATCAACGGTTGAAGAGTTGATGTCAACAAACACATGATCAGTGTTTATGCTGCTAGTAAGCTCTTCAGAAGTTGTGGCTACCAAGCCACTGACTGAGCTTGCATTGAGCAAGAAGCTGTCAACAGTCTAGTTCTTCCACCATCCATCCGGAACTTCTAGTGGAGATGTTGGATGTCTAGACACTTCTCCAGCAAAGTGCGCCCACTCAAGTGCGCGCGGATCATCTGCATCATACATCTAATAGTGAGGAATGTCAACTGATATGTGTTTCTCAACTCCGCCATCGATGCATGTGCTGACAACTGTCTCGGTGTCAAGCCAGTCTTCATATGCTCTTATGTCATCAACTTCATTCAGCAGCACTGGAACAGCTACAGTGCCAATCTTGTCTGCAATCTCTGCTGGATCATCAACATCAAGAACAAAGAGATTGCTTCTGTTGAAGATGCTCTTCAACACACTGAGTTGTCCACTAGTTGAGCCACCAACTAGTCCATTTCTAGACAAGTAGTCAGCTGCTTGCTTTGGATAGCTCAAGTTCATTGTTGGATAGTAGTACAAGTCACTAGATATGTCAAATCTAAGCTCTTCATCATACTTGAAGCCAAGTCCTTTGTAGCCGCTGAGTGCATAGATGTCACTCAAGTAGCTGTAGTTTGAAAGCTCAATGTCTTTCAAGAGTGTAGTGAGTCCAGCATCATCAACAACATAGCTTGCTTGCTTGTCTTTGAACTTCTCTGGATCAACTTTTGATGGATCAACATATATTGCCCATCCTCTGCCATCATCCGGCTAGCCAATGAGATCTGGTCTTGATGCAAGAATGTCGCATCTTGCAACACCATATGCATCAAGCAGATGGTAGTACTTGAACATGGTCAAGTCATATGGATTGTGCAGCAGCACTCTGAATGCATCAGATGGCACAAAGAATGGAAAGTTCTTGTCTTGGATCCAGAACTTGAACACCAGCATCTTGCTGTCGGTGGTTGAGTCAAACTTGCAAGTTATCTTTGAGATGTTTGCAAATCTGTTTGAGTCTGAGCGTGTCTTGAGGTCAAAAGACTCATGCGTCCCAACAGCATAGTACTCACTAGTCTCAGTTGTTGGTGTTGCAATAGACACTTCACCAAGCTCTCCACCATCCGCACTGTAAGACAACTCAACTTCATTTCCATCAAGTGTCTTCAAGTCAGCCATCAAGTATGGCTCTTTTCCAAGAGTGTTCTTGTTGTACACAAGAATCTTCATGTGCTCATAGTCACTCTTGGTGTATGCTTGTATCTTAGCTAGCTTGATTGAGTACTAGATGCAGCCTTCATCTGGCTAGTATGACACAACTGCCCACTCTCCAAATGTTGTTGGAGAGTTTGGATTCAGTGATGGGTTTGAGATAGTCTTGAATGTCTTGTCTTCAGATCGGTCATAGTCTTCATAGACTCGTCCAAATGCAGTCTCATCAACTATCCTGTCATAGTCTAGATATGGATTTGGACTTGGATTCACTAGCTTTATGAAGCTGTCAATGTCTTTTGACATTCCAAGAAGCTCAATGCAGTAGTAGCCAGTGTCCTTCCACTGCTCTTTAGCATATATTGCCATCTCATTGCTGAGAGATGGATAAGATGGAATATATGATATGTCAGCATTTATGTTGTGGACTGAAGTGCTCTTTAGGTTGAGTGAAGTTGTTCTGCGTCTGAACTTTGCAATGGTGACATTCTGCGCAAAGTAGTCATGTGAGTTCATCTCAAGTGCAGTAGGATCAGTGATCACTGGCCCATCCGAGTTCTAGTCAAAGTCAACTTCAGATGAAGTCGTGCAAGTCTTGACCATGTCTGGACTTCTTCCAGATGTTCGTGAAGTGACTGCTATCACTGTCTGCTCAAGGGCACTGTCATAGCCAACGCATGCGGTGTCTCCAGTGAGCTGCTAGCCACATTGGGTGAGATCAAGCACTGTGTTGCTAGTCTTGGTGTAAGTGATGCCATCACGGATCTTCACAGCAAACAACTGTGGGATTTGAGGGAATGAAGAGCTGAGCTAGTACTCTCCAGCAGCATCTCCAGACAGAGTGTACTTCTTCTCAAGATACACAAAGTCTATGTTAGAGTCATCAACTGGATAGCATCCAATGAGCGCTGGATAAGACTCTGCACTGCTAGATATTGCATCTGGTCCAATGTAGTAGTTTCCAAGTGATGAGTTGTAGTTGAAGTCTATTCTCTCAACTCCAGCACCATTGTTGTTCAGCAACTGCAGCCACTCGATGTCAGCATGCTAGTCATAGTAGCTCTAGACTTGAGACCCAATGACCCATGCTACATCAAATCTTCTGTATGCACTCAAGTTTGGATAGTCACCATTCAAAGTCACATAAGCTATTGAAGTCTTGCTCTTTGAGAACTCAAAGTCAAAGAACACTCTCATGTCAGATGATATAGCTGATATGAGAGTGTGGTCTTCATCCTCCCACACTATCGCATTTGCATCATCAGCAACAGCTGCACTCAAGACAGACATGTTGATTCTTCTAGGATCTCTAGTGCAGTACATTGGATTCTAGCCGGTGAATGCTGGAAATGCTATTGGATGGCCAGCAAGACGAATCCATATCTCACCAGGAGTGTCCCTCTTGCTAGTGAATGACAAGTCTCTCAGCTCTTCAACTCGTGAGTAGTCATACTTCTTGTAGAGAATGTAGCTGTTGCCATTCAAGTCAAGACCATACTTGTATATGTCATGCACATCATAGATGCTTGCAGTGCTGGTGACTTCAAGTATCTTGTCTTTGTACTCAGCTAGCTGCCTTGCTACTCTCTGGCACTCAGCTGGAACTAGACCTAGATGACGGTAGTACTTCTCAAAGAAAGTCTTCTGCACTGCAGATTCTAGTGCATCAACTATAGTGTTGAGTGTGATTTCAGATGCTTGCCGCCCAATGAGCTTTGAATCTAGTGCCTAGGCAATGGCAGATTCCGTAGATGTGGTGTATGAAGTCAGTGGGCTTATGAAGTCTAGAATAGCAGTGTAGGTCTGCTAGACTACTGTCTTGGTGCTTGGATCGATGACAAGGCCAACACTGACATCTGGAACAGCCTTGACTGCTCTAGCTATGCAGTCACTCTTCACCATCTCAGCAGCAACAGATCTTGTGCACACATCTGAGAATGCACGAAACTCTGCTAGAGCTGGAGGATAGAATGCACCATCATAGTCAACTACTTCATTCCGCATGCCAGTTGCCGGTGCATAGTTCTCACTCATCTCATATCTAGACAGATATCCTGTGTAGTCCGCCAATCCTTTGTTAGCATTGATCCATGTGTCAATGGCCATTCCATACTAGTTTATGTACTTGGATATGTAAGAGTTCACTAAGTCTTCTTCTAGCTCGGTGACAGCTTTTGTCTAGTATCCAGAGTGGACCAAGCTGTCAGTTCCAATCTTCCTGACAAAGTTCCAAAGATATGGATGGAGCTAGTAAGATGGATGCACTTGGTTCTTTATGTTGTAGTATGGATCATAGCAGAGATCTTTGCCACCATACGTCAAGAAAAGCTCTTTGTACTAGTTGTAGTTGCTGTGCTAGAAGAAGTTGAGCTCATCTAGTCTGCTGCTTACAACTGCTTCAATCCCAGCAATTGAGTCTAAGTCTGATGACACTTCATCTGAGACTACATCTGCATATGTCTGTATCTGCTCTTTGTAGTAGTTGATCTAGATGTTTCCAGCTATAGTCTTCCGATCAACATCTTCTAGCAGAACCCGGTGAATCTAGTAGATGTACTCTTCAAGAGCATTTCCAGTAGTGAATGAGATTGATGACACACCAGCATCATAGACATCCTGCTCAATCTAGCTCTTGCGCTCAAGAAGCTAGTCAAATGCACTGTAGAGACTAGAGATCTTGTCTCGTATAGATGCTAGGTTAGCTGCATCTGTCTTCTTCAAGTATCTTCCAAGGTTGTCAAGATTCTCTTTGGTGAGCTAGCTGACAGGGATGAAGTTCACCATGTATCCACCAAGCTCACTTGACTTGAATATGCTGTCGAAAGCTTCTTTGACTGGCAAGTAGTCAGCACTCAGTGATATGACTCTCTTCAAGTAGTCTTTGTACTCAGATATGTTTGTGTCATTGTCAAAGAATGTCTCATCAACAGCAACAAGCTTCTCAACTAGAGCAAGTATGTTCTAGTAGATGTCAGGAGATGGTGAGTCAATAGATATGCCAAACATAGCTGAAGCCATTCCAACTATGTTGTCATATGCTTGCTCAATGTCTGCCAATGCTGCAGATGTGTTGTCAGCAACTGCTTTTATGCCTTCATTCTGCAAACCATAGCGATAAGTGAGAATTTGGCCGGTCTCCTCTTGAATTACGAAGCTTGTTGGAGCTGACATATATGCCAAGACAGCGGCGCATCTCTGTTTCAGCGTATCAGTTGACTTATACACTGGTGATATGCTCTGTCTCTAGTATCCCCAGTCACCACTCTAGTTGGCGGTGTCCCAATACCAATATCCAAGTTCAAAGACAGAGAAGTTGTATCCTCTTCCAGATTTGTTGCTACCTCTATGGCATTTGCTACCAGTCCAGTGTGATCCATGCGGAGATTGTGACACTGCATATACCACACTGTCACCAAGCTTGTATCCATCATTGTTGTCATTGAAACTAGCAACTGCATTCGTGAATGTGTTGTTGGCAGTCTCATACTGTGTCTTGACACTTGTTGCTTGTTGCTAGAGAGTTGCAAGCTGGTCTTTCAAGAACTTCTTTCTTGTCTCGATGAGGTCACTCAAGAAGTTGTATGTGTAAGTCAGCTCATCATCAAGGGTCAAGGCATTTATGTCAACAAAGCCATAGCTGCCTATCTTGCTTGTGACATCACGTCTCAGAGCATCATATATGCTGTCAAATCCTCCTTGGACATAGTCAATTATGTCACTCAATGCCCAGTTGACAATGTTGCTGCTGTTTGAGTACTTGTCTAGCTAGTAGAGATGCTCATACAGGTTCATGCCATCTTCATCATAGTCTGGATTCTTGTAGTACCAGTTGTGGCGATATGCTCCAGTGTCAACATCAAAGTCTTCATAGCAGTACTTGCTCTCAAACTTCTTGTAGTAGTATGAGTAGTCAGAAGTTATGAATGAAGTGTAGTTGTCTAGCAAAGCATCAGTGCTAGAGCTCAAGCTCTGCAGATTCTAGATGTTTGCATCATAGACCGCTGACACAGCAGACAAGTACTTTGAAGAGAGATCAACATAGATTGAGTTCTCAAGGGAGTCAGACAGCTGTGCACTTGCAACTGCAGGTGGATACTCATAGCCATCTTTGAGCCAGCTTTGGTATGCACTCCATGAGCTTGACAGACTCAGAAGCTCTTCATATATCTGGTGAGCAAACTGCCCGGTTGAGAGCACTCCAGAGAATATTGAGAGAGCCGAGTTGCCATTCAAGTTGTACATGAAGGTTGGATCAGCACCAAGATCAAACACTGTGCTCAAGAAGTTTGGAAGGTTTCCACTGAGTGCTGAGTTGAGATTCAGTGTGCTCAAGTAGAACTTCTCAATGTCTTCTGCCTTGAAGTACTTTCCATCATCTTTGAGCAATCCTCTAGACTCTATCTATGTTGTCTCCCAATAGCGTGGGTTGACCACTTGAGAGTGGCTTCCAACTCTTGAAGTTGCTGCACTGATGTTAGTGTATTCTGTCTCATCATAGAACTCAACTGAGTTTATTGTGTAGTTCTCAGTGTCTTCTGACTCTTTGAACTAGTGTGAGCTCAGACTTCCATACACTGCACTGAGACCAGACTCTAGCAGATGGTCTTTGTTGTGCTTTGCATAGTCAATGAGATACTCATTGATGATGTACACTAGAAGAAGATTGGTGCCTTTCATGTAGTTCTTCTAGGTCTGCTGCTTTATCTTCTCACGAATCTTCTAGATGTACAGAGTCAAGTTTGCCAGATTCTTGGCAACTTCACTGATCATAGAGGTGTTTATGTCTCTCTCCGGATCCCTAGTAAGTGGAGTCTTTATGACAGTAGAGAGCTGGTCAAGGTCATTTGAGATGACATAGTAGTTTGGATCTACATCATACACAGCTGGATCTTGAGCACCAAGTGAAGCAAAGTATCCATCAACAAAGCTAGCATACTCAAGAACTTTTCTCTTTCTGTAGAATGAAGCTCTAGTCTCTGGGAAGTTTGCTGCACTGCTTGCACCAGATGCAGCAGCCAAGTGCAATCCACTCAAGTCCATTGGTGCATGGCGTCTCTGCATCTCATACTGCAGTATGCTGAGCTCTGCTCCGCTGTAGTTGTCTATGCTGTCATCCCCAGCTTCTATCTTGTCAACTATTCCACTCTGGTCAAAGGCCCTTGATATGTGGTAGAATGCTTTGACACTGAGCATCTCATCATCTTCAAATGTCTTGTAGTCTCTCAGAGATGCTGGTGACTTGTAGTACTCATCACCGAGATCTGGGTATATTGGCACCTACATCTCTCTAGTGTCTTTAGCAAAGACCACATTGTATGGAAGAGAGATGTATCCATAGATCACTTTCTCAAAGATGCTCTCAATGAAGTCATAGTAGTGGCCATCATCAAACTAGTGCACATCTTCAGTGAACACACTAGTCAACTAGGCCTTCAGCTTCTGGCTTTGGTTGAGATCTATGAACTCCTAGTCACCAACTAAGTTGCTGATGTCAATGGTTGTAGATGCACCATTTGTGGTCAGCTAGGCAAGATCATCATCTGGAAACCCTAGAAGTGGCTTGAGTGCTGCATCATACACAAGGCACGAAGCTTCACCACCAGCATCTCCTAGAGCAAGAGTGTAGTTGTAGTTGTTCTAGAATGCTAGCAAGTCGGATGAAGATGAAAGTGCAGTGCCTGACAGAAAGCTAGTGTCATCTTGCTAGACATAAGCTCCAAGAAGCTTTGCCTTGTTGATTGATGCAGTGCTAGACAAGCACTAGCAAGCTGACAGTATGATTGTGCTTCTGGTGAACTCTCTCTAGAGATTCAGCTTAGAGTCAAGCGATTGGTCACCATGAAATGCACCATAGCTAGACAGCAAGTCAATGAACTCTGGCTTGAGCCAGCCATCTTTGACTAGAAACCTCTTGTTGATGGACAAGATGTCTATCAGCTGGACTATCTCTTGTGGAATGCTGGCAAACTTGTCAAATATTGTGTAGTTGAATCCAAACAGCTTGAGCATTGACTTCAACGAGCTGACTTTGCACACATCAACATCTGCTATGTAGCTGACATATCGCTTGACATTGTCATACACAGTCTAGCCAATGTCTCCAGATGCAGAAGACAGCACTTTGTACAAGAAAGCCTCATGCGCTCCATCTCTTCCACTCTAGAGCTTCTTCAGGCCATCAGCAAACTCCATGTTCTAGATGAAGCTGCCGGCTACATCCACAAAAGAGAATGAGTCGGCATCCGCACTGTAGATCTTGTCTACTTCTTCATCACTGTAGTATGTCATCTCTTCTCAAACCTCTCATGCACCACTAATCTACTTCTCAATCCACATCAGAACTTTATCGTGTTGATTGTTGACAATGACTTCTTGACAACTTTCACTTTGCTCATCAAGCTTGCAGTTCCAGCAAAGACTGGAAACTAGAAGTCTTCTAGCTGTCTAGTTGTGTTAGACACTGCTAGGTCATCTCCAGCTAAGATGAAGCTCTGTGCATTTGACCATGATGCAAATGACAAGCCATCAAGAACTCTTGCTTTGGCAATGGCTGGATTTGATGGCTAGAACACAGTTCTGACTTTCTGTATTCCATTTATTGCATATATCTTCTGCAGCATGTCATCATACTTGACTGCTTGTCCAAGTCTGCACTTGTTTATGTCAAATCCATCCAAGATGATGTTGCAGACTTCTTTCTGCAGTGAGCTTGTGACATATATTGCATTGTCATCTAGTGTTATCTCAATGTAGGACTCATGGTTCTCATCAAACACTGTCTCATCATCCGCGTTGCTTGGCATGTAGGCAGCTATAGCATAGTCTTCTGGTGCTGCACAGATGTCAAACATGACATCTATAGCTTTGCATGCAACTAGCTCCGCTGTCATCAGCTTTATTGGCCCTAGTGTGTTGTTTAGCTGCTTTGTCGCATACTCAACTTCAAAGTTGTCATTTGTAGTCTTGAGCCAGAGATACAAGTTGTTTGCATCAGCTGAGTCTGCATAGAAGTACTCATGCCGAGTGAAGTTGCTTCTCTGCAGATATCTAGTTGGTGAAGGTGCAAGGTCATTTCCAAGATAGCTCTGGTACACAATGTGCTTTCCATTAGAGCCAAGGTCATAGAGCCACTTGAAGAAGCTAGCGAGATACTCCCAGTTGTTCATGCACTTTGCATCAACAATGTCTGCACCAACTATGCTAGATCCAATCCCAGTGTTTCTCAAGTAGTACTCATAGTCAAATCTTGTCACAAGTCTGTTGCCTGTGGTGAACCAGTTTGGAGCATTCTCTCTTATCTTGTCAACACTCTCTTCAATCTGTGCAGTAGTTGTCTCGCCAGTAGAGAAAGTCAAGTCATACAGATTCTTGTTGTCTTCAGATGTGAGGCGGCGCTCAGCACTCCATCCAGCATCATCAACTGCAAATATCTTAGAGTAGAGATCTTCAGACAGTCCAAACATAGAAGCACTGTGCTCTAGCTTGTTAGCTTGGTTCAGCTCAACTGTCTCCACTTTGCCATCTTCTCCATTAGTGTCTAGGTAGAACACATACACTTTGTCACCAGGTGAGAGCTTCGCGCCAACTATGCCATTTCCGAACTTCAGCTCATATGTCTTGTCTTCATTGAGCATGACAGTGTAGATGTGGTATGTTCCTGGATACAAGCTCTTGAACACCGTCTCATTGTTGAACAGCTTTGATCCATTGCCAGAGTATCCAGCAAATATTCCATTGGCATCCATCTCCCAGTCACGCTAGAAGACTGAGCCATTGCCATCAAAGTGCTAGACAAATATGTCAATGAAGTTGTGTGCAACATACTAGTTCTTCTCAGCATCAGACATCAGGCCATCAAGGACAAAAGTCTCATTGTCAATGCCTGATGCGGTGAATATTGTGCTGTACAGCTTCCACTGCCCATTGTAGAGGGTTATTGGCTGAGCTGCGCTGTCAACTGCTAGCTGAGAGTCTCCATTTGCTGCATCACGATCTACTTCTATTCGCTTAGTTGAGAAGTATATCTTCTTTCCAAGAGCGTCAACTAGACCACTGTCATATCTTGAGTAGAATGGTATCCAGTATCCACGAAGATTTGCACCATTGCTAGCGACAATCTTTGCATTCAAGACTGATGGACTGCATCCGCGTGGATTGTATCCAATGAACTTCACCAGCCTAGATATGTTCTTGTACAGCTGAGTGTCAGCAAACATTGACTCAGAAGCTGCGCTGTTGAGCTAGTAGACCAAGCACTAGTACATGTAAGCAATCAAGTCAATGAGAATGCTAGCATTTGATCCTTCATATATCTAGTCAGTCAGCTTAGTGTCTTCTGACAGCTTCCTAGTTATCAGCTCTTTTATCGAGTAAGCAGAGAATCTCAGAAAATCTGTTGAGTGGTTAGCCATAGTTGTTGACAGTATTTACTTCAATCAATAAGGCAAAGCTAGGCTCTTTCATGCAGCCTAGCTTTCTAGTTTCAGCCATTGCTGTCTTAGGCTAGGCCAAACGATGGCTCAGCTGGCTCTTCAGATGGAGGATTGTTGTCTTCTGCTGGAGGAGCAGCTTCTGCACCTTCCTCAGCATTGCCTTCTTCTCCTCCTCCTCCACCACCTTCTTCGCCTTCTTCACCTCCGCTGGAAGCTCCAGTTGGTGAACTTGCACCATTGATCTTCTCTTCAGCTTCAAGATCTTTCTTCAGCTTGATTGGAGACTCATACCCAACTGGTGGATTATCATCAGATATCTTGTCAGCTAGCCAGTCAGCTATTGCAACTAGCTGCTTCTCCTTTGCTAGCATCTTGAAGTTCTCATCAACTTCTTCATCTGTGAATCCAAGATACTTCTTCATGCAGACAATCTTGCTGATCTCATCTTGGTCAACAAATGACTTGTATATGGCCATCTTTGTGTCAACAAGCTTCTGCACTTCATACAAGTCAAACAAGATTGGCTTCACAAAGTCAACTTCAAGATCACTGTCTTTGAGCTCATATCCTTTCTTGTCCCAGATTCCACGAAGTCTCAAGTGAGTCATGAATCCACGCTTGAAGCCTTCTGCAAATCTCTTCTAGAACCTCATCACCATCATGCTGAATGAATGCTCTTCATAAGAGATTGTGTCATTTCTCTCAATTGTGTTCTCTGGTGTCTTGTAGCGAGAGAATGGAATCTTGAACTGCTTCAAGAAGTTTCTCAAGAAGTACTCAATGTCAGCTAGCTGCTCATAGTCAGCTGTAGAGTTGACCGTCTCAATTGTAGTTCCATCATTTCCATCTGACTTTCCAAAGACAAAGTACTTCAGCATAGTCACCGGGTCATAAGTGCTAGCAATGTCATGGCCATCAGGCATTGGGGTCTTCTTGGCTTTGAGCTGGTTGGCAAATCTCCGCACATACTCATCAGCACGATTCTGGTCCATCTTTCCAGTTGAGATGTTGAACAGGAGCCGCTCTGGTGCTCTAGTCACACGAAGAATCACTGCACTCTGCTCCATCAGCGCAAGCTGGTAGTAAGCCTGCTTAGCCTTCTCAACTAGTGGATATGAGATCAAGAAGTCTGATGAGTACTCACCAGAGTTTATGTATGTGATCTAGTTGTAGAGAAGCGGAATGCAAGTGTCTTTGCTGAACTTGAATGTGTAAGTCGTTGGAGAGATGCTGTTGAATATAGATGCTGAGCTGGCAAATGAGCTTCGGTATGCTTCTCTAGAGTCTCTTGAGAGCGACTCAACATCAAAGACAATTCCAACTGGTCTTGCGGTCTTCACGTCAATCAGTGTCTCATAGTACTCTGCTGGCAGAAACTTGACACCAACAATGCCTAGCTCTGGATACTTTGGAGATATAACATTCTCCCAAGCAAGCTCTCCTTCAACTAAGAAGCGCTTGATGATGTTGTAGCCATCTTCCTTCAGGCGAAAGAGATTCATGAACTTTGTGAACTCATTCTAAACCACGCTTCTCTAGCTCTCATTCAAGCGCTCTGGAAGCTTGAGCTTTATGAAGTCACCATCATCATCAATGTGTATGAAATCATCAGCAATCTCATCAAGGCACCAGTCGCAGATGCTGTACTTTGAGATCCTTCTGTACTGAGCAATTCTCTCGGACTTGTTTGTAGCCAGAGGCATTGCCATGATGTTCTCATCAAAGAATGTCTCCCATGTTGGATTTGCCCATCTCTAGTTCTGTGCCTAGACTCCTTGGCCAATGACTGACTTAGAGTTGACAATTGCCTCAATGTCTTTGTTTATCTAGCTGAATGTCTAGTAGTTAGGGTTGTTCTAGATGCCTCCAGTGCCCTAGCGTTGTATGTTGTTGCTTTGATGCTAGTCATTAGTAGACTTCTTGCTGAAAGGATTCCAACTAAATGCCATGTTTGTTTGCTTTCCAATTGAACTTCTGTACAGATATTATACTTACTTTGGTGTGTTGTTAGTCCAAGCCTAAGATTTTCAGCTCAATCTAAGCCAATACCATACAGTGCATGAGTGAGTCAATTTTCAGCAATGCAATATACTTAGATGATGTTCCACATGACCAGTGGAAGAACTACTTTGGAAATGGATATCGAAGTGTTGCATATCTGACAGACCACAACCGAAATGGCCAAATAGTCTTCTTTGGCTTTGACTTAGCTGGAAATCGCAAGACATACATAATTCCATGGAAGTCTTGGTTCAAGTACCGCGTCAAGTATGAGACTGCTGAGAAGGACATATATGAGAACTATGTAGAGACTAGGTGGTTCAACTCAAGCTTTGAGCGCAAGAAGAGACTTGAAGAGATTGGCAGCTCAATGCACATTGTAGAGTGCATGCGCCCAGAGCAAGAGTTTCTGCAAGAAGCTTTCTACAAAGTTGCTCTAGACCAAGACTTCAACAAGCAAGAGCTTCGTGTCCAGTTCATAGATATTGAGACAGAGATCTCTGAGTTCTTTGAGCGGCCAGTTGATGCAAGAAACCGCATCAACATGATCACTATATATGACTCTGAGACTAAGAAGTACTACACTTGGTCACTTGAGCATGCTGAGATAGACTTCAAAGAAGAGCCACTCTGCAACTATCCAAAAGACAAGTTTGTGTTCTATGAGTTCCACAACAGTGAAGAGAGACTGCTAGAGCACTTCTTAGATTGGATTGAAGCAAACTATCCGGATGTCTCGATGGGATGGAACTCAAAAGGATTCGATTGGCCATACATTGTCAGGCGCATTGAGAATGTTCTTGGCAAAGGAGCTGCTGCAAGACTCTCACCTGTTGGAAAGTACCGGATAAAAGAGATAAACCATGACAATGAGCGAGCGGATGTTGGCGCTGAGATAGAAGTTGACATCTCTGGCTTGTTCATTGCGGATGGACTAGTTCTCTATCGTGACAAGTTCCACTTAGCTGGAGGTCCGCTTGATGGAGGCCATGGACTCTCAAATGTTGGTGAGCACGAAGGTCTTGGAAAGAAGATCCAGTATGAAGGAACTCTGAAAGACCTCTACTTGAAAGACTACCAGAAGTTCTATGAGTACAACGTCCGAGATGTAGATCTTGTTGTGAAGATTGAAGAGAAGTGCAAGATGATTGCTCTCTCAAGAATGGTTGCTGGCGCTGGTCTCTGCAACTATGACACAATATACTCTTCAATCTCTTACTTGATTGGCTCGGTGACTCAGTTTGCAAGACTTGAGATGAATCGAGTGTTCCAGTCATATCTCAATGCCAAGAAAGAGCGAGAGTCATATGAAGGTGCATATGTGTTTGAGCCAATTCCTGGAGTCTATGATGGCGGAATTGCATGTGTAGACTTCAACTCTCTGTATCCATCTAGCATCAGGAGCTTGAACTTGTCACCAGAGACATATGTTGGAAAAGTCTCTAAGATAATGGACATTGACAAGCTTGGAGGAGCATGGCGGCTTGCATTCAACTCTGAAGAGCCAATTGACTTAGATGATCCAACCCTTGATGAGCTCTGGTTCTATCCTCAAGGAGACATCAAGAAGAGAAAGAAGATAAAGAAAGAAGCACTTCTAGAGCTCTTGAAGACTAAGTGCATATTCAGCCGCAACAACACACTCTTCTTGAAGCATTCCGTGAAGCAAGGTGTTGTGTCTGGCTGGTGCAAGCACTTCTACAACTTGAGAAAGAGCACTAAGAAGAAGATGCAAGCACTTGACTTGGCAATATACAAGCATGAGATTCCAGAAGACAAGATTGCAGAGACAAAGGTTGAGATCCAGAATCTTGATGCAAAGCAGATGGCTTACAAGCTTGCTATAAACTCAATTTATGGCATTCTTGGCACTAACCACTCTCCACTCTACATTGTTGAGCTAGCACAGTCTATAACTCGCCATGGAAAGTTCTGCAACATCAGTGCAAGCAAGTTCATTGCAAAGACTTTCAGAGAGAGATATGGTGTTGACAGCAACTACATAACCGCCGTAAGTGGAGACACCGACAGCCAGTTTGTCAACATATCATGCATTGCAGCTAGCCTCTTGAAGCAAGGTGTTGGCAATGGAAAAGACATCTCAAAGTGGAGTGATGATGACAAGCTCAAGCTCTGGAAGTTTGTTGATGGATTTGTTGAGAATGAAGTGAACTTGTATGTCCAGAGTCTTGTCAGCAACTACTGCCACACTGAGCATCCAGAAGTGCTGAGATACTCTCTTGAGTACATCAGTGCAATAGGCATATATGAAGCAAAGAAGCACTATGCTACACGAAAAGTGATTGCGGAAGGTCCTGAGCTTGTAGACAAGATCAAGTTCAGTGGAATTGAGCTCAAGAAAGCAAGTGTTCCAGCAAAAGTCAAAGATGTTCTCAAAGACATATATGAAGGCATTCTACTCCATGGCTGGGATGAGAAGAACTTCATTGAGTACATCTACAACATCTGGGATGACTTCAAGAAGATGACAATAGATGAGATCTCATTCTGGAAAGGATACTCTTCAGCAAGAGAGTCTACTGGATTTCTCCAGATGCAGAAAGGATCTACAGCAGTTGCTTCAGCTTCAACTTACTACAACCAGATAGTCAACAAGCTTGGACTTGGAAAGAAGTATGACCAGATTCTTCTTGGCCAGAAGGTGAGATTCTGCTATGTCAAGCCATCTAATGAGTATCGGATAAGCTACATAGCATTTCCAGATGGACAGTGGCCAAAGGAGTTTGACAAGATCTTTGAGATTGACTATGAAGTGATGTTTGACAAGCTCATAACTGGATCGCTGAAGGGATTCTTGACTGCAACTAAGTTCTCACAGGTGAATCCAAGCAAGCAAGTTGCTTTTGATGTGTTTGACTTGTGACCTTCTGGCTTTAAATGTCAAGTGCAGTCTTCAGTGCAGCTTTCTGCATCTCATCCATAGACTGCACAGCGCTAAGGACACATTGGATGAAGTTGTCTTGGCCGATGTAGAAGCCTGAAAGGCCATTCTTTGGATTTATGTTGAATGTGCCGGCACCATGTGAACTATATGATGCCATCCGGTCTCCATTCCACCCAAATGCATAGTCTTCATTGACATCAACATTTATGCCAGCTGCATGCGACACGTCACCAAGTGCCTTCGTGTTGTATCCTTCGGCATGCGCAGCAAACTTAGCTGCGGCAGAACCAACTTTCATCTTGCCAGCGACCGACTGCCTGCCCTCGGCATGGGAGTAGTTTCCGAGTGCACTAGTCTAGTATCCCTCAGCATGTGACCAAAGCCCTAGAACGAAGCTTCCATTGCCCTCGGCGTGGGAATACTCAGCGACAGCAGATGTAGCATTGCCTTCCGCATGGGAATAGTTGCCAGATGCGATGGACTTCTGGCCTTCAGCATGCGCTCCGGATGCCGAGGCTACCGTCAAACTGCCTTCACTGTGTGACACTATCCCAGAAGCAAGCGAAGACAGTCCTTCCGCATGAGAACCTTCTCCTGTGGCAGACCCACCAGGCTGTGTCTAAAAACCGCCTTCAGCATGCGAAAAGTTGCCTGATGCCATGGTCTTGTACCCTTCTGCATGTGATCCGGCCCCAGATGCCACCACAGAGTTTCCTTCCGCATGTGACACTGATCCAGAGGCTATTGTCTTGTATCCCTCAGCATGAGATGTATATCCGATTGCACTTACGCCATTTCCTTCAGCATGTGAATAGCTTCCTGCTGTCCCATACAGTCCAGCAATGCTGTCTATGCCTTCAGCGTGCGTCACATATGCAAGAGCCTTGGTGTTCCTGCCTTCTGCGTGGGAGTAGTTCCCTTGAGCAAAAGTGTCACGTCCTTCGGCATGTGATTCGCGGCCAGACGCTATCGTACCACTGCCATTGGCAAATGCGTTCTTGGAGACACGGTCTATCAGGCCTGCAGCTGGAGCCTCCGATATGATGACGGAGTAGTCATCATAGTCTAGTGGATCAACTTCAATGACACCATTGTTCACGAGAACGCCACTATACACGAGCACTGTCCCATTTTCTACCCCAGCTACAGTGGTCGATCCAAAGTCATCCTTGTTCTTGTCCACTAGGCATATTCGCTTTCCAACAACAGAGTCATCTACTGAGAATCCTGTGTCTGGAGAAATCTGTCCGATGTCATCCCCGAACTTGATGTCAGCTGGCTTCCGTTGCGTAAGTGTAAGGTAGATTCTCTTAGTGGTGGTGTTGATGGCCTTGTAGTACCAACCCCTGGAGCCGGCGCAAGAGCCATCTCCAGCAGCGAATGAATTCTTGCCAAATGCCACTGCACCAGAACCACATGTGAACACACCATTAGTCTAGACTATGTCACCAGACAGGACAGACAAGCTAGCATTCTCTATGGAGACATCTCCAGACACCTTGCCACCTTCACGTTTGTCAAGCTTGTATGCAAACTCACTGGATATTTCGTAGTCACTTGAGGTCTAGGATTCTAGATACACCAAATCCGCTAATCGAATACTACCGACTACCATTATGCTCTCTCTTTCTCTCCAGTTTTGTGAAATTATGCAAATAGTGCTATTCAAAAGTATTTACATTGAATGGTGACTATCTTTGATGTTTGCTATGTTGATGTCTTGAAGTCTTATGTCAAGACAAAGACTTAGCATCTTTTGGCCAGAATTAGTGTAAATAAACTACAAGTATGTGCAATTGAGCTTATACACTAAAGAAGATCTAGAAAATGTTAACCGACAAGCTTGGTGTGAATGTAGATGCAGCCGCAAATGTTGATGACCACTCAACAAATGATGACTCTATTCGTCAAGAAGGTGTCACAATACAAGCTGGGCCGGGCTCTACAATAAATGCAAACAGTGGGAACTCTCACATGCCAAGCTAGCACACAAGAAAAGGGATATCAGCACTGTTCCAAGTGATGGCGGTGTCAATAATATGTGACATCTTGATATGTGCACTCATTGTCTGGGTAAACTAGACAAATAGAGATGATGCTGATGATGCTGCCTAGAGACGACATGAGCAAGTGCAAAGCTAGCTTCATGGGATAGCAGATGCATACAAGAAGCACACAGAAGAAGCTCAAAAGTGCATAGATGAGCTAAAGCGGTCAAGTGAAAAAGCACTTGAGTAGTCAAGAGAAGGAACAATCTGGATTCTCAGACGTGACATACTCCACTCAATTGACTACCATGAGACTAGCCACAAGATCACATACAAGCAATACAGACGTCTCAAAGACTAGTTTGACTACTACACTGAGATAGGTGGCAACCATGATGTCAAAGAGCGTTTTGAGAACTTCTCTATCAAGATATTTGGAACAAAAGAGATAACAATGGTCTCAGATAGTAATGAAGTTGCCGCAGATTGACCAAATTTGACCAGATTGAATCAACAATCTTGCATTATGATAGAATTCTTATATGCAAGAAGAGACTAGAAAAGACTTCAAGTACAAAGTTGGGATGTATGGTGGTTGCTTTGATCCACTGCATCAAGGCCATTTGTACACAATAGAACGAGCAGCTTCTGAGTGTGAAGAGCTTTGGCTAGTTCTCTCATGGAGTGCTTCTAGAGACCATGTTGAGTGGAAGACCAGAGTCTCTCACTTGAAGAGAGCTGCAGCTTGCTACCCAAATATCAAAGTCTTTGCAGTAGAAGACAAGTGCAGCACAAAAGCTGAGTACAACCAAGGAAGCAACTGGCTAGAAGGCTCACTTGAGATAAAGAAGACAATTGGCAAGCACATTGATGTTGTCTACTGCTCTGATGAGTATGACACTGAAGACTCTCTATACAAGAAGTGCTACCCAGAGTCAAAGCTGATCTTCATTGACCGAAGCAGGTACAAGTGCTCTTCTTCTGAGATAAGACGCGATCCATTCAAGTGGTGGGACTACATTCCTACTTTTGTCAAGCCAAGCTATGTGAAGACTGTGCTCTTAGTTGGCCATGAGTCAACTGGAAAGACAACTATGTGCAAGGCACTCTCAAGTCTCTTCAACACCAGATGCGTCTTAGAGTATGGTCGCGAAGTGTGTGAGCGAGCAGGCGGTGAGAAGTTCATGACTGGTGATGACTTTGCTGAGATCATCCACCAGCACTCACTCGACATCATCAAAGCCAAGAGAGAGGCAAACAAAGTGCTGTTTGTTGACACCGACCAGCTCACAACTGCTCTCTTTGCTTCTCAGAATGGCATCAATGGCATAGCTGGTGACTTTGAGCTAGTTGCAAAGCTGCGGCCAAAGTTTGACTTGGTCTTGTTCATGGAGCCGGATGTGAGCTTTGTGCAAGATGGGCTGAGGAATGAGCAGAGAAACAGTGCTGAAGCTAGAAAGAAGTACTCTGACTACATTCTAGCAACATACAAGAAGTTTGCCACCAGTGATGACATAGTTGTGGTCTCTGGTGGATACCATGAGCGTCTTGAGAAGTGCATTGAGCTTGTGAAGGAAAGGTGGCCAAGCGCATGAAAGCTGCTGCTGACAGATATGCACTGTTCAATGACTGGTATGTCTCATTCTATGAGCAAGAGTTTGCAAGCAAGCTCACTTACACTTCAGTTGGCTTTGCTGGCAAGCTTGTCAAGTTCATGGTTGAAGCTTTGAAGCGAGCTAGTGGAGCTGAATTCACCGGCTGCCTGAAGATCTATGACCAGTGCTGTGGATCTGGATCTTTTGCCTTTGCCGTAGACAAGCTTGGACTTGGCAACAAAGTTGTCGGTGTTGACATAGCTGAGCCAGCTAGACGACTAGCTAGACTCTGTGATGACAGGCCAAACTTGAAGTTCCATTGGGCTGACGTGCTGAAGTATGTTGAGCCAGAAGAGTTTGACATATGCACATGCTGGCACACTAGCTGCTGCTACTCTCTGGATGATGCCAACAATCTTCTCCAATTCAAGCGGATGAGTGAGTGCTTGAAGCCGGGTGGGTTGTTCATCGTAGACACAATCAATCTGGAGCATGTCAAAGCAAACTTCATCGAGAAGAGAGCTGACATTCTTGATGATGACACTATTGTGGCAAGATGGTATGCACTTGCAGAAAATGATCTGAGCTCTAAGTGGAGAGTCTACAAGCAAGATGGAACACACAAGACTTTTTATGGCCATACTCGGCTGTATTCTCTTGGTGAGCTTGTGAAGATGCTGTTTTCAGTGGATTTGCATGTGCTTGGTAGTGCTGGAAGCTATGAGTTTGATCCAGTAAGTCTAGATTTTGGAAGAATGATTCTGTATGGAGTGAAAGTGTGATGTCCAAGAAGATGATGAAAGCAGTCTGCAAGTTTCCTGGAGAGGACTTTCCAAGGCTTGTTGAGAGACCAATTCCAGAAGTTGGCCCAAATGATGTCTTAGTCAAAGTTGCTTATGCTGGAATCTGCAAGACCGACTTGAAAGTTGCTAGAGGAGAGCTTCCATGCAATCCAAGTGGAGTTGTTCTTGGTCATGAGTTCTCTGGAACAGTTGTTGGATGTGGAGAGTGCATAAATCCAGACACAGTCATTGAGAAGACAGTGTCTGCAAATCCAATGCTTGATGATGACTCAGACAGGATGATTGGAAAAGACATTGATGGATGCTTTGCAGAGTATGTAGCAGTTCCATTCAAGAACATTGTGAACTTGCATCATGGTGACATGAAAGTCAATGCTTACATGGAGCCAGTTGCTGCAGCGCTTGCAGTTGCTCAGTCCCTTGAAATACACTACTCTCCAGAGTCAACTGTCATTGCTGGAGATCCTGAAGACAGAATAGCAAAGCTGACTGCATTGTGCTATGCAATCAGATTTTGTCTCAAGCAGCCAATTCCAATAGTCCCACCAGAGAAGCTAGTTGTTGACCATGACCTTGGCAAAAGTGGACATGACTGCATAGTTGAGTGCTGTCCTACATGGGCTGGACGTCTCTTGAAGTGCTTAAACCACCGAGGAACACTAGTTCTCAAGTCAAGAGGATACTGTGAACTGTCAGGGGTTGTAGTGAATGACATAGTGATGCGAGAGCTGAAGATAGTTGGAGCTAAGTATGGGTGTGCCATGGATGAGAATGACATTAAAGACTTCATCTATTTCCACAGCTCTAGCTTGAAGAAGATGATAGATGACAAAGACTACAAGCTTGAAGAGTTTGTGGAAGCATTCAAGTCCGCTTCAGAGCCAAATGCAAAGAAAGTGATGTTCAAGTGTGCGCAGTAGTTGGACTAGTCAGAAAGCCTGGAAGAGACTTCATGAAGCCTCAGCTGGAGCTAGCACAAGATATGCTAGCTTCAATGCAGCACAGGGGTCCAGACAGCTCTAGCATCATTGAGAAGCACAATGTAGTTCTTGGGCACAATCGCCTTGCAGTCATTGGTCTAGAGAGTGGAGTGCAGCCAATGACTGATGGTCGAACTACTGTTGCAGTCAATGGTGAGTTCTATGGATTTGACAAGCTCAAGCATGACTTGTTTCCAGACTATGCATGGCAGACTAGCTCCGACAGTGAAGTCTTGATTCCTCTGTATGAGAAGTTTGGAGTTGAAGGAGCACTTGAGCACTTAGATGGTGAGTTTGCTTTCATCTTGCATGATGCAGAGAAGAATGTTGTCTATGCAGCTAGAGACAGATTTGGTGTGAAGCCGTTGATGTGGCGGGAGAGCCAGAGTGGAGTAGAGATTGCTTCTGAAGTGAGAGCATTCCAAGGAGAGAAGTCTTGGAACTTAGATGCTCTGTGCACAGGTCTAGCAATGCACTACCAGAACTTGCATGACACCATTGCAGATGGAATCCACAATGTTCTTCCAGGCCACTATTTGGCGATTGATGCTAGCTCAGGCACTGTCATCAAAGATGAGTGCTGGTGGCAGCCAAAGTGGCCACAGACAAAGCTAGACATAGATGAGCATGCCGCCACTCTTGCTTTCAAAGAGTTGCTCTCAAGATCCGTAGAGAGAAGACTCAGAGCTGATGCAAAGCTGTGTGTCTCTCTGAGTGGTGGAGTTGACTCTAGCTCCGTCCTTGGAGTGGCAGCGGCATGCAGTGGCAGAGCTCTAGACAGCTTCACCGTGTCTTTTCCAGATGCTGGAGAGCTAGCTTACAATGAACTTGCAACAGCTAGACGGACTGCAGACTATGTTGGATCTGCACTGCATGAAGTTGAGATGCCAGCAAGCCGAATCTTAGATCTTCTTCCTGCTGCAATAGAAGCTGGTGAAGGATTTGCTGTCAATGGACATGTAGCTTGCAAGCATGCTCTTGCAGAAGCAGTGCACAAGGCTAGCTTCAAAGTGATGCTAGTTGGTGAAGGAGCTGATGAGTGTCTTCTTGGATACTCTCACTTGAAAGTAGACCAATACGGCAAGTCTTCTGCAAACCCTCTCATGAGTGGAACTGAGACTCAAGCTGGAGATCTCTTGATGCCTGAGAAGTTCAAGAGTCTCTTGTATCTTCCATCTTTCTTGAGGGCAAAGCTGTCTAGTGGTGCAAAGATTGCTTCTATGCTCAACCCAGAGTTCAAGCACGAAGTCTTCTGCAAGCATGCTCTGGAAAGACAGCAAGAGACTCTAGCTAAGTTCATGATCCAAGGTTGGAGCAAGCTTGAGAGGTCAATGGGAGCTTGGCTGGCCACTGCTTTTCCAACATACATATGCAAAGTCTTAGGTGATGGACAAGAGATGCACAGCTCAGTTGAAGCTAGACTCCCATTCTTGGACAAAGAGCTCTTCACTTTTGCTTCAGCTCTTCCATCTTGGCTCAAGTCAACCAGAGACTCCGAGAAGAGAGTGCTCAGAAGTGCCGTTGCTGGCCTGATTCCAGATGAAGTTCGCCTCAGGCCAAAGCAGCCATTCCAAGCACCTCCTCTCTCAGCTTTGCTGCCTAAGCATGAGTGGAGAGCAAAGTTTGTTGATCTCTGCATGTCAAGCCAAGCAATTCAAAGCATGTTTGATGCACCAAAGCTTGAGAAGCACTTAGTGGAAGTGCAAGACAAGTCTCTAGAAGACCAGATAGTTGATGAGCCAGTCACAATGCTAGTTGCATCCGCAGCAATTCTCTCAAAGAACTTGAAGATGTGATAGAATATTCTTGAAGCTATGACCATACTTGACATGATAAACGGTGTCGCTACAGTTGATCCGAGCGGAGTAGCGGTTGAAGAGCTTTGCAATGACAAAGTTGATGTAGTTCTCAGCTACAGAGATCTCATTGAGAGTGTTGAGCTGCTCTCAGCTTGGATTGCAAGAAGATTTGCTAGCCAGCAGTACATTGGCTTGTTGGTCAATGGCCGGTCTTGGAGGCACATTGTTGGGATGCTTGCTGTCATGCTAGCTAAGAAAGCATTTGTCATGCTAGATCCAGCATGGCCAGAAGCTAGACTCACTAAGTTGAAGAGCAAGTTCTCTAGCAGTGGCATGCAACTTGCAGTCTTAGACTCTGCAATGATTGACTCTTGTATATCTAAGAATCTACGCGGCTGGAGAGAGCAAGTAGTCTTCAGTGAGAAATGCAAAGAGATTGACAGCAATCTGCCAGCATACTGCATATGCAGCTCCGGCTCATCCGGAGAGCCTAAGTGCATTGAAGTGTCTCATGCTGGAATTCCAAATCTAGTAGCTAACCAGCAAAGAGACTTTGAAGTGACTAGTGCTTCAAGATTTCTGTGGATTCTGTCACCGGTCTTTGATGGATCACTCTCTGACATATTTGTAGCTCTAGCATCTGGATCTACCATTGTCATAGACCAAGCATATGACAACTTCAATCTGCTAGACATTGCTAGAAGAGACTGCATAACTCACATTGATGCACCTCCATCACTTTTGCTTGCAATGGCAGAGCAAGGCATTCCAAAAGACAGCATGCCACTTTCACTACGAACTTTGATAGTTGGTGGAGAGCAGCTGCCAAGAAAAGTCATTGAGACATTTGCTAAGAATCTTGGACTAAGAGTTGTCAATGTGTATGGTCCAACCGAAGCTACTATCTGCACTAGTGCTAAAGTGTACACCAATTCAAGTGACTGCAGCTGTGTCACTATTGGAAAGCCATTCTATGGTGTTGACTACAAGCTAAGTGGCCAGACGTCAATGACATCTGAGCTTCTGATTGGAGGCAAGCAGCTAGCTGTTGGATATGTTGGTGATGAGAAGATGACCAATGAGAGATTTGTGGTGGACAGTGGTGGAAAGCGCTGGTTCAAGACTGGCGACATTGTTGAGATGCTTCCAAATGGTGAGTGGAAGTTCATCTGCCGAGGTGATCGGCAGTCTAAAGTCAATGGCAAGCTAGTTGCACCTGAAGAGATTGAAGCTGCTGCTGCAAGACATGGAATAGTTGCTGCAGTTGCCATAGACTCTGGAAAGATAAGCTGCTTGGTTGAGAATCTCGAGCCTGCAATGATGAACCAAAAGCCATTTGTCACTAAGGCCCTCAAAGCTGAGCTTCCAGAGTGGATGGTTCCCAGCAAGATAGTGTTCACAAACCAGATTCCAAGGTTGCAGTCTGGAAAAGTTGACTTCCAGCAGGTGAAGGTCTTGCTAGCTTCTTCCTGCCAAAATGCATGCAAACATGGCTCAAGCATAGCTAAGAGCGAGCAAGTGATCATAGACATGCTCAATGAGATGGGTGACAGCAGCTTTCGCAATGCAGATGTCAATGCCAGCTTAGAGAATGATCTCCACTTAGACTCAATACAGTTCATAATGCTTGCGCTGAAGATTCGCTCTAAGTATGGTCTCCAGCTAAGTGCAGCAGACTTCAAGCAGAATGACACCATCAAGAAGATTGCCAACCACATAGAGCAAAGACTTCATGGCGGAGACTCTAGAAGTGCGGCAGATCTAGCTGATGAAGCACTAGAAGTCGAGCAATCTGTCAAAGCACCCCTAGAAGTGAAGACTGGAGTGCTAGTGACTGGTGCTGCAGGATTTCTTGGATCTCATGTGGTCAATGAGCTGATGCATCTGCTGAAGAACCATGAGCTAGTAGTCTGCATTGCTAGAGCAGAAGACCACTGGAGTGCAACATCAAGAGTTGTTGATGCAGTCTTCAATGCATCAGATGGATCAATGACCCGTGATGAGATTGAGCAGCGTCTTGACTGCTTTGCTGGAGATCTCTCAAAAGACAAGTTTGGACTCTCAGCTGAAGAGTATGAGTACCTTTGTGACAGCATCAAGACGGTGTTCCACATAGCCGGTGAAGTCAATGACTGGAAAGCTGCATCTGAGCTTGCAGCATCAAATGTCAAAGCAACCACAAATGTAGTGAAGTTCTGCAAGATTGACAGTGGTGCTAGTCTGGTGTTTGCATCTACTCTCAGTGTGTTTGCTTCTAGAAGTGATCTTCCGCCTGGCTATGTGTGCAAAGAAGAGCCTCTTCAAAGAGATGGAGATATTGTTGGCGGATATGCCCAGTCTAAGTGGATTGCCGAGAAGATTGTCACAGACATGATGCCAACTGCAAAGATTCTTCGCTATGGACTTCTGACAGAGCCAGTTGGAAAGCCAATGGCCTTCAAGAGAAGCACATTGAGCATGTTCTTTCGTGGAGCTAAGCACCTTAGCTGTCTTCCTCGGCTTCCAGACACTCACATGGCAGTAGATCTGACTCCTGTTGACTTTGCAGCTAAGTTGACTGTTGCTTCAACAACTAGCTATAGACAGATATTCCACATCCATGCTGGAATGCAAGTCAACTACAATGCTCTTGCAAAGAGACTTGATTGCCTTGGCATTAACTTCGCTGACTGGAAGAAGATGGCTCTCAGCCATGTGGATGAAAGTGAAGACGTCTTAGCTTGCTATGAAGCTATCTCTAGAGAAGATGGGTGCAAGTTTGGGCCATTTGACTTGTTCCAGTCAACTGACATTGTGTTTGACAGAGCAGCTGCTGTCGAGCTGATGGACAAAGCTGGCATCACTGCACCATCTGAAGAGCAGTATCTGAACCAATTGCTGAGAGTTGGAGTCAATGATCCTTGCCACAGAACTTGGTGAGTTGGCCATACACAATATGGAAAGACTAACAACATGAATAGACTTCAAAAGCCCGATCTTCAGAGATTCAAGTATCCAAAAGATGTTGATGCTGAACTAGTGCCACTTCTAGACACTATAAACTCAGTTCCAGGCCTAAGAACTATGTTTTGCTGCTCTGGGCATGGGGAAAGTCCATTCTACATCATGATTGCTTGCTGCAACAAAGAAATTGCCAAATATGTGTTTGACATCTTCAATCTTCCTTATCCAAAGAACAACAGATTCACTCCTAGGCCATCCAGGACGCTTCCTGTGGGCGGAGACATACTGTCTAGAGATAACAAGTTTACTGCTGTTCTAGATGATCCTGTGACAAATCTGCATAGGGGTTTTTGTCCTCAAGAGAAGATCTCCATCTCGGTCTACTCAGACTGGCTTGGATACATGAAAGCTAAAGATCGAAAGAAAGAGTTGGCTAAGCTGAAAAAGACATTCTTAGGCTTTGTGCCACGTATGCATTGGTAATGAACATAGTTGCATACATACCCTACTGCAACAAAATCTAGATTGATCGTGTCTTAAAGACTTCATCAGATGATTGTGTTTAGATGCAGCTTGTTCTTCAGCCCTGACACTCTTCTCTAGCAGAATCTGCAACAGTTGTGCTGATGGCCAAGAATGCTGGAATAGCTGCAGTTCCACTTCTAGCTAGCATTGCTCTCAAAGAAGAGATAGCATGGATAGATGTCTCCAAATGGATCAATCTGTATCTAGTGCTCATCAATGCTCTGGCAGTCAATTGGTGATGAGGTGATCTTAGAGAGCGAGTCTAAGCACTTGTATGCATTTAGCACATCTTCTGGTGGACAGAAGTCATTGTGCTAGAACTCAGATTTGAACTCAACCAATGGATCTAGAATGGAGCTAGATATCCACTCAGACCTCGAGAATGAAGCAAGAATCCCAGCAAATCTCTCTGAAGCTAAGTCTTCTTGGTTGTACTAGAACTTCAAAGCTCTTGCTCCATCAATGCTTCTAGAAGATCTCAGAGCTTGAGCATGAGATAGCACTCGCTTCAAGCTCGTTCCAACTCGATACTTGGCATGCATATCTTCTGTTGATCCACACAAAGTGAACCACACTTCATCTTCATCATCCAGTGTCTGTCCAAGCCATGACCAAAAGCCATCTCCATAGAGATCACCATTTGTGCAGATCTTCACTTGCTTCTTGAGTCTCTTCAGCTCTTTCACTATCTAGATGAACTGCGGATGAGTAGTTGGCTCTGACAACTGTCCTATCAACTCAACCTTCTTGAGATTTCCAAATCCAACTAGCTAGTTCAAGATGTCACAAGCATCTCTAGCAAATGGCTTCTAGAACTTCTCTGGAAAGTCTTTGTGGTTTCTGAAGCACAGAGGGCATGCAGCATTGCACATAGTTGTCAAGTCTAGCTCAACAACTTCAACTTGGCTTGGATCTAACTGCATATTAGCCATCTAGAAAGTCAATCCTCTCAAAGTCTTTTCCATTCAGAAGCCGGTACAGTGACTCGGCAGTCATTCTTGAAGCAAACTCAGACACTAGTCTGCTCTTGCTCTCTCTAGACAGTCGTGGTCCATCCATCTCATCCGGATATGGATATGTTGCTTCAATGATGTCAAACTTGATGTCTTTATGCAGATCTAAAAACTTCTAGAGCTTGTCAATGTTGTCATCATGCACTACTATCAAATATCTGACTCTGCCAAAGCTAGTCTGCACTATCTAGTCATCTTCATCTAAGTCTTGTGAGCAATGGTAGAGCACTTCATGAAAGTGGTCTAAGAGATCAGGATATCTCTGCATGAATGTTCCATTTGTCTCAAGATACAACTCACACTGCTTAGCTTCTAGCATTGATATGCACTTCTCAACTAAGACTCGGTCTGCTAGTCCTGGCTCTCCACCAAACAAAGTCACCGCACTCTTTGGTGGAATGCTTGCTAGCTTGCTGAGAATTGATGACTAAGATGTGCATAGACTACGATCATGCTAGTTGTTCACTGCACAGTACTTGCAGTGCCAGTTGCACTCATGAGTCAGCATCAGAGCAAACTCTTGCTTAGTCTTTGATAGCAGCACAGGCATTTGGCTTCTCACTCATAGTAGATGTACTCATCTTCTCGCACCAAGTCTAAAGTTGAGCAGTGTATTCCGCCAGCAAATATCTCTCCATTGTCTAGGTCAACTAGGATTGGCTCAAAGCCATTCTGCTCAAGCGCTTTGATGACACCAACTGCTCGCCTGTTGACAAGCACTCTCTTTTCGTCTAAGCTCAGCACATTGATGTCCATTCCACGACTGCTTGCAAGCTGTATGTCAATGTCTGTCATTCCACTTACATCTAGCTGCTGTGTCAAGTCTTCTGGAACTATGAACTTCCACTTCTTGAACTTCTCTGGCAGCATGTCTCTTACATGCACAAACTTTGGATTCAGCAAGAACACTCCAGGCTTCAAGCAGACTAGCTCTCCATCAATGTGGCTGTCTGCACACTTGACAACATGGAAAGTTGAGTCTGGAAACAGTGACTTGACCCACTCATACCCAAGGAACTAGATGTCTGTCGCAACATTGACAATGACATCACGGCCAATTGCCAAGAAGTTTGGCGCATCAATTGCCATCTCAAAGTCTTTGTTGATGTGGCTGAAGTCTCGATCTTCTCTCCAATCGCGCAGATCATACGTCTTCTCAATCAAGTGTGTGCTTGGTGCTTTCAGCCATCTCCCGCCATTGCCGTGGTCAAAGGCTCTCTCAAAGATCTTGTACATTGCGAGATTCTCAAAGATCCGGCTTCTCAAGCACACTGGTGTCTCTACTATAGTGTTGTTGTACACCAGTGTCAAGTCTCTCACATTGTTTGCTGAGCTAGCTTCAGTCTCAAAAGTTGGTGTCCTTATCTTGTGCACTTGGGTCATCTTGTCAGGGCGCCAGACCTTGACTCCAAGTTGCTCTAGTGTCTTTGCAAGATCATCCAGCTGCTGCACTCTCTTGAGCAAGATCTCTTCTGAGATTGTGTACAGCTCATGTCTGCTGTTGTACAAGCCTTCTTCACAGAGATTCTCTTTGAAGAAGTGCTTGAATGTCATGTCAATGAGACGTCGTGGGATCTCTAGCTCTCGCCCAACAACTACTTCTCTCAGCTTTCCAAATGTTGTGCTGCAGTGTATCATAGTGCCATCTTTCTAGCATTCTCTATTATGCCAACTATGTCATCTCCATCTCTCAAGTCCAGTGCATCTAAGCATTGCTCACAGTCTCTTATTCTAGTCTATAGGCCAGGATCAGCATAGTCAAGATCAACTAAGACTCTCTTCTTCTGCATGTAGCACTCGGTGACCAGTCGTGGAGAGCAGTCAAAGTGCCTAGCTACAGGGGTGTATATGTAAGTGTCAAACTTCTAGAAGAAGTCTTGCACTGGTGCTACAACTTGCTCAATCCCATCTAGACCTTCATACTACTCTAGCTTCTCTGGAACAACAAGAATTGACTTGCTGCATCCAGACCTCCAGTGGTAGTCTAGAACTGTGTATGGTGATATCTTTCTGCAAGTGAATGTCATGTATATCATTCCAATGTTCTAGTTTGGACCTTCTACTAGCTTGTAGTGCTTGAAAGGAAGCTTCTTGACATATGAGATCTTCTTGAACTAGCTGCTAGAATTTCCATAGATTCTGTCATCTTGAAGATATGTTATCTGCTTCAGTCGTGTTTGTGTCTTTCCTCTTACAAGCTGCTCATTGCTGAAGCACAGGAATCCATAGAGAAGCTTTGTGAGAAGAGTTATCTTGTAAGCCTCAAGAGCCTAGATGTTGCCATCACAGAGAAGAACAAAAGTGCCACGATCAAAGCAGAAGATGTTCTTTCCATGCTTTATGTATTCAAGTGGATAGTACAGCAAATCACTAGCCACATCATCAAAACTGTCAATGTACTTTGACTCAAATGCTGTCTTCAGCTATGGTGGAGGAATGCTTCCGAGAAACAGCATGCAAGTCTTGAAGTGGTCTCTCAAGAAGAGATAGTAGTCAAACACTTCAAAGACATGGCCGGTGATCTCTTCAATTGGAGAGAATGTCAGCACAACATCATATCCAGTTATCTTCTCCATATCTTGTCATACCACCTTTCTTTGCATCCACACGGTGACGTGCTCTTCCATGTTCCGCATGAGTAGTGGTCAACATAAGAGCTTGGAGGAAGAACATGCTCTCCAAGCTATATGCTCCCATCAAAGAACTTCTTTCTCAAGACAAAGTACTTTGCAGTGCTTGAGAATGGCATGGTGTCATCCACTAAGTAAGCTCCTGGAACATGATATGGACTCTGCACTTGGAAGTCTGACTTGATCTTTCCTAAGAAGAAGTTGTCAAAGAATGGCTGCATTCCACTGCTCTTTCGCTTGACAGCAAAGAACTCATGTGTCAAGAGGTTGTCATCAAACTTAGCAATTGGAAATGTGTCAAGATCAAGATATATGCCACCATGGTGGTTCAGCACTTCCACTCGAACAACATCTGACAGCAACTGCAAGAAGCTCAAGTGCACACCATAGAAGTCTCTTTGCCACTTGACATAGTCATCTTGCTCTTCTAGCACTCGACACAGTGCTCGCTTGACTATAGGATCATTCTCATCGCCTTCCCAGATTCTCTCCAGCTAGTCAACAGTATATTGCAGAAAGATGACATCAAAGTCTGGATTCACCTTCTTGAATGCGCTCATTGAAGTCTAAGCATAGCTAGGAACTTCATCACCAAGCCAAATGAAGAACAGTCTCTTTGGTATAGCAGTCATTTTCCTATGAGCTTCTCCTTGTAGACATCAAAGTCACATGCACAGTAGTTGACCTAGCATATGCATGGCTTGAACTTCTCCTTCTTGTACTTGCACCCATCTTCAAACAGGTTGCATATTGGCTTCTTGAAGTTCTCATAGTAGCTCTAGCAGTTGTATGCATTTCCATCACAGTGGATGTATATGTAGTCTTGGCCAGCATTGCACTTCCATAGATGGAAGTTTACTTGTGGATTCAAGTACATGTCGGCAAAAGACACTTGCTGCTAAGTTCCATCCGAGTACTCAATCGTGAAGAAGTCCCTCTTGTACTTTGTCAAGACTATCAGCTTCTCATACTCATCTAGCTAGCTTTGAGAGTACTAGTATGGAGTGCCATCATCTCTAGTGAGAAGACTTATCTCAATGTACTTCTTGAAGAGAGGATACAGCTCATAGAAGACCTTCCTAGAGCTCTCCCAATTGTCATTCTCCATCATGATCCGCACTTCAACTTGCTCATTTGCAAAGAACTTCATTGGAATCTTCTTCATCTTCTCAACATATGGCCAGTTGAGCTTGTCATGCTCCTAGCCGTGCCAAGAAGCTGCCAAGCGCACTCCTCTCTCAAGAAGTGCTAGATAGTACTCAGCCGGCTGTGTGAAGTTAGTGAGCAGCTCTACAGTCACATTGTCTAGTGACAAGAGCTAGTTGCAGAAGTCAAGTGCACCTGGATGAAGGGTTGGCTCTCCTCCAATCAATGACACATTGATCTTCCGGTCTTTTGGCTGCTGTCTTCTGATGTCTTCTATGAACTTGAAGAAACTGTCTAAGTCTGCAAGTGTGCTCTTTCTTGGCTTTCTGTTGTAGCAATATGAGCAGTTGAAGTTGCATCTGTCAACTATGTATGCAAGAATGTTCAGTGGTGTTGACTTCTAGATGACAAACTCTTTGACCATCTCTTTGCCACTTTGCACAACATTTGCTTTCTTGATTGCTGTCTAGAAGCTTCCGCATGATCTAAGTTCTTGGTGGCCATCTCTAGTCTTAGCCGCTGAAGACTTGCCTACTAGCAGTGAACTCACCCTCTTCATGTATTGCTGCTGTTGCTTAGCCTATGACTCTTGGAAACTCTCATGCAGATACAAGTGTGAGTGGAGAAAGTGGATCTTCTAGATCTCAACATCTGTCATGTCTTCTATCGACTTGTATCCTTCTCCAAAGATGTCATTCTGCATTGGAGCAATGTCTCCAATGCCATGCTTGAACATGTAGTCAACAACAAACTCTTCTAGAAAGTATGAGCCATCAATCTTCTGCTGAGAGAGCCAAGCTTCACTCTTCAGAATCTCATCACTGCAGCAAAGATCATAGTATTGATGGTAGAAGCTGGAGTCTCGGCTTGAGATGATGAAGCATGTGTCAAATGGATTGAAGTCTCCAATCTGAGGTCGCTGCCCTTTCTTGTCATAGTCTGTGTACTGCTCTATGAGCACGTGATCTCTGGCTAGCTCAAGAAGATCTCTGCTAAGCGGCTTCACAATCTGCATGTCAAGATCAATCTTCATGATGATCTTCTTGCTAGTCAAGACTTCTTCTGCAATCTTTCCGCAAAGTGGCTCTGTCAAGAATCCCATCTCACAGTACTTTGTGCTCTTCTTTGGAGCATCAATGATCTAGCAGTTGAGTGATGCTAGCTTGTCTAGAGTTGATTGTGATATGCTAGCATTGTTGACATTGAAGAACACAATGTCAACATCTTTCAGCCATCCAGCTCTCTTTCTCCATGTCTAGACCATCTAGACAGCTTCAAGCTCAAAGTGTCTCTTGTGTGGCTTTCCATCCCAAGCAACAACAGTCTTGTTCTGCTCAATTGGAGACACTAAGACTATCTCTTCAACAGCTGTCATGCTAGCTAATGCTCCTTGAAGCACTTCAGATGTGATATGTCTGGGTAGTCCATCCAAGAATGCTCAACATATGGTGGAAGCTGCTGCAGTTGGTTCATGGCTAGAATTCCTCTAGCCGCTTTCTCTGGTGACATGTAAGCATGCCATCCAAGAATGATGTCATCTGGATTGCTGTTGACTTCATCAACATGGGATCGCTTTGGATCTCTGCCATCATGTCGAAGACGCTTGCACAGCTTAGCAATGTCTTGGTTGTTTGTGAATATGACACCACCTTGGTCTAGACTGAGTCGCTTCTTCTGCTGGAAGCTGACACACACTGTGCAGTTCTCAACTCCCATCCAAGCATCTCCAAGATTCTCTTTGAATGCTGTAGCAGCATCAATGACAAACTCTCCAATTGAGTACCACTCACTCCACTGCCTGTCAATGAAGTTGAACTTCCAGCCATTTCTAGCTAGTGTCATTGGCACGCTCAAGTATGTATGCTTAGGCACAAAGAGATTGCAGTCTTCTCTTGAGTGTATCTGCTTCAGAAGCAGCTTTGCTTCAAGCGAGATAGCTATTGCATTTGTGCAAGAGTCTACACAGACTGCATGCTAGAACTTAGTGTACTTGCACAGAAGATCTTCAAAGATCTCTATGAACTCCATGTTGTTGGTGATATTGACCATCAATAATATTGTATGGGTCACTCACCTCGGTTGTAGTAGAATGAGTAGCTGTACTCTTCATCAGACAGCTCTGGAATAGTGTACTTTATCTCAAGATGGATTGTGTTGTCTTCATGGTCATCTACTGTGCTAGCATCAACAACTGAAGTTATGCTCACTCTAGGCTCCCACTCTGACACACAGTGCTTTATCTCAGCAACTATCTGCTCAGATGTCTCTGGAACTATTCCTTGATACAAGTACTGCTTCAGCTTAGATCCAAACTCCGGATTGAGTATTCTCTCACCAGGAATCCAAGTGAATATGTTCTTCAGTGAGTTCTAGACAGCTTTGACATTCACAAGCTTTGAGACTCTCCACTTGTATGGCTTAGCCCACTTCTAGTACTTTGCATATGCCTCATCATACCCAATCTTCACCATGACAGCTATTGCTGACAGCATCTCTGCACTGGGATCTTGGCCATTGACCGCAAACACACTCAAGTTGCTCTCCGTTGGCTCTGCGGCATTTGTGTGAAGCTCAGTTCCAAGCCACACAACATAGTCGCTGAGCATTGGAAACTCAACTGATCGATGATTCCAGTTCCTTGTAGCATCTATGTCAACATCAATCCACCTCTCTAGCTTCTAGTTGCTAGTTGGCTGTGGATTGACATCAGTAAGCTGGATGACTCGGTTTGCCATAAGTGTATGCAGTCAAATGTATTTATCAAGCTTAGTCTTGCGATGGAGGCTAGTCATCAGAGTTGTTGGTCTTTATAGTTGAAGCTTCTTTGATTATCTCCTAGCAGAGCTTCTTGTTCTCTTTGTCTTCTTTTTCGCTGACGGTCTTTGGCTTGCTGTCTTTGATTGTTGCAAGCAGCTCCGCCTGCTTCTTAGCTTCTTCCGGATGGTCTTTGTACCGTGGAGAGCTCTTCAACTGCTCTTCAATCTTCTTCTGCATCTCAGCTTTAGCTAGAAGTCTTTGCTCTTCTCTGGCTTTCTTCTCTTCTTCCATCTTCTTCTAGAGCTCAGCTCTAGCTGCTTCCGGACAAGATGGTGTTGGGGCAACTATTCCATCAACTGCACTTCCAGCACTAGTGCCGAGTGCCATTGCTTGTGCAACCATGTCCTTTGTCTTCTTCTCAAGCATCTGGTACATGACTTGTGGCAGCTTCATCTGCAAAGTGATGAGCTTTGGCATCAACTGCATAGCAAGTGGAATCAGGTTCAGTGGATATGGCATAGAGCCACCAAGAGCTAAGACCTGGCCTATCAAAGCATCAATCATGTTGAATATGAGCTGTATCAGGCAGACTGGAAATGTAGCCATCACAACCATCAAGCTGTCTTTCATCTTTGTCAAAGACTCTTTCCAGTCATCTGGTATCTGTATCTTCTGCTTCTTGAACTCCTCAATCCTCTGCTTCTGGGTGTCCGTCAGCTGAGGAGGGTCATTTCCCATCTGTGGAATCATTGCTAGCAGATCTTTTATCGGAGCAACAACTGGAGGAACAGGCAGTGACAGCGAAGTTGCAGTGTTGAACACCGGGTCAATGAGACCTTGCAGCTGAGCATTCATCGAGTCAATCATAGCTTCAAGATCCACTATTCCATCTTCAAGCATGAAGTTGAGATCACCAAATCCAGTTACAAGTGTCTGCAAGAGACTCTCAATCTGCTTGAACTGCTTGACTATGTCATCTGGCATCTTAGCTAAGTCAGCTGCAACCTTCTGCTGCTGCTTCTCATCACCAAGTGCTAGCTTTCTGCTGAGCTCTTCACCGGGAAGTGCTATAGACTTGTTGCTCATCTCTATTGTCTTCTTGGAATTCTGCTTTGCTAGATTCTCTGCAGCTTGCAGCCCTTGCTTAGATGTGTCATAAGCTTCTTTCAAGTCTTTCTTTGCTTCTTCTCTGCACTTCTTTGTAGCTTGCTCATCTATTGGAAGCTGAAGACCTTTCTCTTCTGCTTCAATTATCTGCTCTTGAGACTGCACCTAGACTTCATACACTTCCGAAGTCTCAATGTACTTCTACAGCTCTTTGTTCTTGTCCTCAAATGCCTGTTGCTTGGCTTTAGTGTTGTCACCTTCAGTGTTTGATCCAGCACTGTTGTATGCATCAACCAACTGCTTAGAAAACTCTTGAACTTTTGCAAGATGCCGCTTCTGCTGCTCAGTTGCGGTAGTCTTTGCTGCTTCAAGATCAGCCTATGCTGAAGAAGAAGTCAATATTCCAATTTTGAACTCAATGAACTTCAGCTTTGCATCTAGATTCTGCTCATATGTCTAGCTAGAGCACTTAGCAGCTAGTTCATCTAGCTTCTGCTTGACTTGCTTGTCATACTTCTCAAGACTAAGTACCTAGCCACCACCATTCTTCACCATGTTGTTCAAGCGCTTCTCAGCAAGCTTTATCTAGTTCAGCTTGACTTTGTACTTTCTAGTGAACTGAGCATCAACTGAAGCATTTTTGCTAGTTGTCTCTTTAGCACCCCAACCAATTCCTTTTGGTATTTCCATCCCAATTGCCTCTCTTATAGCATATGCGGCCCATTGTGGCGATTTATAGCCATTGCAGTCCCTTTCCCAGTGTCAACCAAGAATGAATCGGTCTTGACTACGATGCAGTTGTCATTTGCTCCTTCACCGTTGAAGTTAGCAGTAGCTTCAATGACCGGTGACTTCACTTCTAGACGGTTTGATGCAACAATCCTGATGTCTTGAGCATCAATGTCAATTGAAGTGCTGCTGTGGATCTTCAGATTTCCACTTTGATCTAGCTAGATGAGAACAGACTTTGGATTGTCGGATGAGTCAACAGTTCTGGTCTCTAGCTTCATGTTGCCAGTCTCAGTCAGGAGAATGGTTGTCTTTCCGCAGCATATCTTGTGTATGTATGCTCCATCTTCAGTTGCCGGAAGTGGCTCACACGCTGCAAACTAGCCAGCGGCTTCTGTTCCACCATAAGTTGCTGCAAAGTACACCGGGAAATTCTGGTCATCATTCTGGAAGAAGCACCAGACAGTTGATCCAATGTTCGGATAGCTGAACATTCCATTTCCATTGTTGCACCCTCCGAACAGTGGAGATGCTGGCTCTGCATCTGGCAACTTTGCTGGTTGGTCTTCCCACTCATCCGGATACACTCCAGGAATCCAGATCTTCAGCAGACCATGCCTGTTGCTGCTTCGCTAGACTACTTTGCCACGATAGAATCCACTGCAGCGATTCTTGTCATGTGCAGACTTGTACTCCATCTTATATGCCATTATAGATGGTGTTTCAGTTGTTCAAAGCAGCCTTTATCTTAGCTTGGACTTTGGACTTCATTGTCTTCTCAAGATACTTCGATGCTTTGACATTGTCGCCTTCAGCAACAGCAGCAACAAACTTCTCAACTTCAACCGGGGTCTCTGGTTTCTTCACATTCTTACTTGCCATAGTTGTCTCATCTTTCTTTAGCTATACTCTATGTTATTTACTACCAAACTCTATGGACACTTGGGATGAAGTCTAAAAAGAGATGGAGCCTAAGGTAAATAAGACTACTATGAATGACAATGAAGAGCTAGCATCAATAAAGAAACCCGGTGAAGTCGAACAAGTGTCAAAAGAAGAGTTTGAGCGGCGAATCAGAGAGATTGCAAAATGCAAAAGAGACATTGTGTACTTTGCTGAGCACTACTACCGAGTGATCAATCTAGACAAAGGACTGCACATAATCAAGCTGTATGATGTGCAAAAAGAGTTTCTGAAGTTCTTAGTTGACAACAACAAAGTGATATGCTGCTCTGGGCGACAGCAAGGAAAGTCAACAATCTACTGCATCTACTCACTTTGGCTAGCAACATTCTTCCCAGAGAAGAAGATCATGCTTCTTGCTAACAAAGCTGCTACAGCACTTGAGCTTCTAGGGCGAATCATAACTGGCTATGAGTATCTTCCAAAGTGGCTGAAAGCTGCAGCTACTGTTGTGAACAAAGGCGAGTTGTCATTTGCCAACATGTCATCTATTCGTGCATTTGCTTCATCATCAGATGCAGCTCGTGGCTTCTCATGCAATACAGTCATCCTAGATGAGTTTGCATTCTTGAACAAGAACGTCGCAGACAAGCTATTCACATCAATGTACCCAGTCATATCATCTTCAAAGAATGGCAAGTTCATCATTGTCTCAACACCAAATGGAACTGACAATCTGTACTATGACATCTGGAGCCAGGCTAACTCAAAAGAAGTTGGAAAGAACCTTGAAGGATGGCGGCCATTCACAATGTGGTGGTGGCAAGTGCCGGGCCATGATGAAGCTTGGAAAGAGCGGCAGATTGCGGCAATTGGTGCTAGAAGATTTGCTCAAGAGTTCAACAATGAGTTCATTGCAAACTCTTCTATAAGAAAGCTTATTCCTGATGAAGTTCTTGAGAAATTTCGGATAAAGCTCTCAGAGTTCAAAGCTAGGGGTTTGCAGCCAAAGAAGCAGAGAATCATCTCCTAGAATGAGGATGAGCTGTATGAGTTTGACATGTGGCACGAGTTTGACCCAAAGCACACTTATCTTGCTTCAGGAGACATTGCAGAAGGTGTTGGTGGAGACAGCAGTGTTCTCTATGTCTGGGATGTTACGGACTTAGCCGACATAAAGATGTGTGCTAAGTTTGCATCAAACACAGTCTCAGTTGTGCAGTTTGCATACATAGCTAGAAAGATTCTCTCTATCTACTGTGATCCATGGCTGTTTGCTGAGAGAAATGGAGTGTCAAGTGGAATGCTTGACAGCTTGAGAATCACATATGGCTACAAGAACATCGCAGCAGAGAACAAGAAAGGTGAAGCTGGAATATACAGCCATGTCTAGGTCAAAGGACGTGCTTGTCTTTGGGCTAGAGACATGCTGACTACTCCTGGATTTGGGTTCACAATATATGACAAAGATCTCATAGATGAGTTTGGAATCTTTGTGAAGAAAGACACTAAAGGCATGCACTTAGTGTACCAAGCTATGCCTGGTCCAAACTCTCATGATGACCATGTGATGGCTTTCATCTGGGCATGCTTTGCACTAGCCAATGACTTGGTTGAGAAGTACTTCACTGTCTGCTAGACTTTCACTACAGAGATGGAGCAGATATATGCAAAGATTCTGCTGCCGCTTGAAGACTACAACAATGCTCAAGTGAAAGAAGCAATGCAAGATCCTCTATACAAAGAGTTCTTAGAGTTCAAAGAGGAGATGCAGAAGAGAGTTGGTGCTGCATTTGAGCAAGAGAAGAGTGAAGATGCATGTGACTAGATGCTTCAGCAAGTCTAGAGAGTCAACAACGATCCTTATTTTGGAGATGTTGATGATGGAACTAGTTGGAGTCACGTTGGAGCATTCTAGAATCCATCTTTCTAGGACTTCAACCAAAGCCGGAAACTTCAGCAACTAGCTTCCCCATTGAACAAAAACAATGTGCAACCAAGCTTCTACATGAACTGATCTGGTCTAGACCATTCAGCTATGCTTGAGCAGGTAGCAGACCAACAGAATGCAGCAAAAAAGGCCGCTAGTCTCTAAGCGGCCTTTTTCTAGTTTTGCATCTGTTGTTGTCAATCAGCTCTCTCAAACTTCTAGCACCAATCTAGTTGTGGATAGTTCACCTTTGAGTATACAGAAGTGATGTATGATCCGGTCTTTGTCTGAGTGACAACTGGAACTGGTGGATTGTACCTGCAAAATCCTGTTCTCACTTCAAAGTACTTGCACCTCAAGCAGCATTTGTCGCGCTGGACTTGATCTTCAGATGTTATGTTCTCTTCCATATATCTACAAGATGCTTGCAACTTAAGTTGCACTAAGTCATCATGATCACTTCTTCACAACAATCTTGTTGAGTTGGTCAACTTCTTTATCAGACATGAAATCAGTTGGTTCATATCCTTCTTTCCACGTCTTTGACAACTCAGTGAAGAACTTCACTTTCTCTTTGAGAGTAAGATCATCAAAAGACTTCTCTTCAAACTTGCACTTGAGCATAGTGTTCTTGAAAGTCTTCTTGTAGTTGTCTTTCAACTCCGCTTTCTTGTTGTCATCAAGCTCTTCTTTTTCACCATCCTCAGAGTCAGCTGAGTCTTCAGTGCTCTCAGAATCTTCTGAATCTTCAGTGTCTTCGGTGTCTTCAGAATTTGACTCATCATCTTCTGTGTCAGACTCAGAATCTTCAGTGTTCTCAGAGTCATCAGAGTCTTCTGAATTTTCGGTGTCTGATGTATCAACTTCTGCATCATCTGAAGTGTCATCACTGGATGTGTCATCTGAAGTGTCATCACTGGATGTGTCATCTGAAGTGTCATCACTGGATGTGTCATCTGAAGTGTCATCACTGGATGTGTCATCTGAAGTGTCATCACTGGATGTGTCATCT